>Ga0209258_100029_pt1 | contig 490648 bp, 410 predicted proteins | sample Araplaol_mTSA_r2_FD_184281 | JGI IMG/M metagenome (GOLD analysis project Ga0209258, IMG submission 184281) | Arabidopsis root microbial communities from North Carolina, USA - plate scrape CL_Col_mTSA_r2 (SPAdes) (version 2) | ecosystem: Host-associated > Plants > Roots > Endosphere | place...
TAATCAAACGCGGAGAAAAGTATCCTCCTGTTATCTTTAAGTTAGATACAAATAATAAAAATATTACACTTATCCTGCTGGAAGTACAGGCCATGTATGAGGTGAATGGACAGTTTCATCTATCTCAAAACAAGACAGCTTGTGCCCTGGATATAATCGCTGTAATGCCACCACAGGAGCAATTAAAAGAAGTGAAAAAACAACACCATAATAAAGCACCCAGGCTATGGACAATCCCTCCATATCCTGCACCTGTCAAAATGATAAGGCCTGTTGTGTATAATTCTCTCCCCGAAGGATAATGATATCCACTCTCCTCAACGCAAATATGGATCTTGTATATCGTGGAAGGATACTTCCAATAACATCTCTATGCCCTGAAAAGACATTTACCGGTATTTTCTGCACAAAAGATGTCCGGTATAGTAAATGAGAAGCTATATATATATCCCTGCAATTGGGTTTTAGTATAATCTACCTATGAGAATACCTAACTTCAGTATAGGTCCAACCTTCTCCCATGTCTCCTCCTACTCTAAGCCTACTTATCCCCATGGATCATTAAGGGTTCAGCTGTTAATCCCTTAAACAACCAGGTACCGCATTTTTATCTTCGACTTCCACGGACATATATCAGAATCATCAGATATAATATTTACTGTAACCCCCAAGGTGATATAAAGATTGAAGTTGTTTTTAATGATGAGACTTTCTGGCTTATGCAAAAGAAAATGGGAAAACTATTTGATTTTTCAAGTTATTCTGTGGTGTATCCGGAACTAAAAAGCGGCATTGTTCTACTTTCTAATGAAGCAGATAGAACAGCACAGGGCGGACTTGTAGAAGCCGCCCCAAAATATACTTAACCTTTTGTCATGCACTCTCTAAATGACTGAGAGCTTTCTACCTTCAATTATTACTTTATTCAAAAAATTGTTTCTTATAAGATGTGGGCAGCATTCCTGTTTCTTTTTTAAAGAGTCGGGAGAAGTAAGACATATTTTCAAATCCTAATTCGTATGCTATTTCAGAAACAGTTTTATCTTTCTTTCTCAACCTGTTTTTAGCTTCCCCGATAAGAGCAATATGAATAAGTTCAATAGCAGTTTTGCCGGTTTCTACTTTCAACAAATCAGTGAGATATCGCGAAGAAATGTTTAACCTGCTTGCAAAATCCCCAACTGAGGGCAATCCATTTTCAAGGGAACCATCTTTAATATACTTCTGTAAACTTTTGTTGAACTCTGTTACGGTTTTCCCGGACAATTGTTTTCGGTTGATGAATTGTCTTTTATAAAACCGTTCCGCATATTTGAGTATGGAATGGATGCCTGCGAGAATAATCTCTTTGCTAAATTCATCTTCAGTATTATTATATTCCTGTTCTATCGTATGGAAAATATTCCAGATTATTTTTTCTTCTTTTGGCGCCAGGTGAAGGGCTTCATTTGTTTCATAATCAAAAAAAGAATACCGTTGAATGTCTTCATGCAATGAATGTCCAGCCAGGAAATCTTCATGAATAAGTAAAATGTAACCATCCTCTTCAAATTCCAGGTTCCGCATTTCCACCACCTGGCGTGGTTTTAAAAATATCATAGAGCCGGTTTCATGATCAAATTTGGTTCTGCCATATAATACGTAACCGGCTTTTACTTTTTTTAATCCAATCATGTAAAAATCGCTGGTATATGCTTCATTATTTATTTTAATCTGCCGATTGATGCGCAACAGACCCAACATAGGATGCTCCGGCAATGGCAGATTGTTGGCAACTGCCATTTCACTGATTGATTTAAAGTGTTTCATCATATTTGTATTAAGTTACAAATTAACGAAGAAAGAGATTAATAAGCATATCCGTATTTTTAGTGAAGGGAGCATGAAGAAGATCCATGCCATTCCAGGTTCCCTGTTCGTAAATTCCTTTGGCATGACTGAGTGTTCGAAAACCCTCTATGCCATGATAGGCACCCATACCGCTTTCCCCAATGCCCCCAAAAGAAAGATCATCTTGTGCGATGTGTGAAAATGTTCCATTGATCGTTACATTGCCAGAGGTAGTTCTGTTCAAAACTTTTCTTTTATCTTCATCATCATGCGTGAAAAAATAAAGTGCTAATGGTCTTGGTCTCGCATTCACATAATTAATTGCATCGTCAATAGATTGATACGTCAATATTGGTAAAATAGGTCCGAAAATTTCCTCATGTGAGATACGCATTTCGTCTGTTACACCCAACACAATAAGCGGAGCCATTGTATGAGGACGTTTTGATGCATCACCAGGTCGAACGCCCACTTCTATTATCTTAGCTCCATGACTTTGAGCATCATCAATCAGGCTCTTTAAGATTGCATACTGCTGGTCGTTCACAATTGAAGTATAGTCGTCCCCGGTTGGTCCTTCAGGATAAGCCAATTTTACATGGTGATCATATGCTTTGATAAAAGCATCCACTTCACTTTCATGGACCAATGCATAATCAGGTGCAATACATGTTTGACCTGCACTTAGAAGTTTTCCGTACACGATACGTGATGCTGCTTTTTCGAGTGAATAATCTTTAGAAATAATGACAGGCGATTTACCTCCTAATTCCAGGGTAACGGGCATGAGGTTTTCGCTCGCCGCTTTCATGACAGATCGCCCTACGGATGTGCTGCCGGTAAAAATAAGATGGTCAAAAGGCAATTTGCTGAATGCCGCGCCATCACCATTTACAAGGGTTACCTGTTCTTTTGGAAAAATTTCACTGAACATCGCATCAATCACAGCATTAGTGGCAGGTGTAAACTTTGATGGCTTAAGCATTACCCGGTTGCCAGCAGCAATGGCAGTAACAACAGGCATTAACGATAAATTGATTGGATAATTCCATGGTGATATGATACCCACTACACCAAGCGGCTGGTATTCGACTCTTGCAGTTCCAAATCGCATGTGCAATGCAACTTTTCGCTTACCCGGAGCCATAAATTTCTTAAGATTGCTGCTCAGGTATTTGATGCCTTCTATAACGGCTACAATTTCTACGATTGCAGTTTCATGCCGGGAGCGATGACCAAAATCAGTATTTATTGCCTCTTCAATTTCTTTTCTCCTGGCAATCATTGCTGATTTGAATTTTTTCAAATCGGCTCGTCTTTGTTCAAGTGTGGGCGGGCCGTCATGCAAAAAGGCACTTCGCTGATTGGTGAGAATGGTATGGAGTTCGTCTGATGCTGGAGCCAAAATATTTGTTGTCATAATCTTTCAATATTATAATGTGAAGAGAAAATGTGTTTACGATTGAAGCTGGCTGGTATTTTCCGCCGGATTTACTAATCTGTATGCTATTTTAGGAAACAGGCGATTGGCCAAGTAAACCAATTTGGAGATACCGACACGTATAGTAAACCGGTTGTTTTTGATGCCGGCAATCAATGCGTTTATTAATTTTTCCGGAGAGATCCCTTTTGTCTCAACGTGTTCTGTCATACTTGTTGCCACTACAGGTGGTACCAGCTCAAACACTTTAACCTTGCTGCCAAGTATTTTTAAATGCTCTCTCAGTGACACTGTATAAAAGCGCGTGGCCGCTTTGCTGGCAGAGTAGGTTGGACCAAGATTTAATGGTACATAACTTAAGAGGGAAGAGGTGTTGATAATGGCGCTTTCTTTCCTTGATTTCAGCATCTCGATGAATAGGTTGTTCAGGCGGATTACACCCAGGTAGTTGATGTCCATTTCATACTTAGCCAATTCAAAATGTTTATCATTGGCTATTCCCAGGTTCTGCGGGCCGCTCATAACACCAGCATTATTGTAAAGGATGTCAATTCCTCCAAGCTCCTTAATCTTACTAAAAAGCAACTGGGCATCATCTGCATTGGCTACATCACTTTTTATAGCAGTTAATGCAGGATATAATTTTTTGGCTTCGTCCAATTTCTGCTGGTTCCTGCCGGTGATGATCACTTTTGCACCATTGCTTAAAAATTGCTTTGCTGCTTCCAGGCCGATACCTGCTGTACCGCCTGTTATCAATATTGTTTTTCCTTTAAGTTCCATAATTGTGTTGTTTAAATGTTTAATTGCATTTTGACAAGACAAAGGTAGCTTCGCATGATGCCCGGGTTATAACCCAAAAGGAGAAAAGTCTAACACAAAAAGACGTGGAATACGGCTCGTACGAAATGAAGGCCGGATTTATTAAGTAAGGACGAAAGAATTGAGGATTTGAAGTTCTTTTCCCGAACGGATTAGAGACTCATCACATTGATCCGATTTTAATACATATGGATCAAAAATTATTTAAAGAGGTTGTATCCCTGACTTTTTGAACCTGACATATATAGAATACAAAGAACCTAAAAATTCTAAGTAAACCAAACAATTCACTTTGGTTCGATTTGAGAATAAATGAAGATAAAGCATACATAGACTAAATTGCAGGAGAAAATAATTGAAAAAGGAAGTAAGATTTTTTTGAGTCAGGTTAATTGGGACACGCCTTAAATAACTTTATAATATTTTTGGATCAAATTCAAGAGATTGCTAAATTGTTGAGGCAGGAAATAATAGTTTCCTTTTATTTAAAATTTATGTCTACCGATAATACATCAGAATCATCAGATATAATATTTTACAGTAACCCTCAGGGCGATGTAAAAATTGAAGTTGTTTTTAATGATGAGACTTTCTGGCTTACGCAAAAGAAAATGGGAGAACTATTTGCAGTCGAGAGCCATACAATCACTTACCATCTCAAAGAAATTTACAAGAGTGGAGAATTACAGGAAGATTCAACTACTCGAAAAATTCGAGTAGTTCAAAAAGAGGGAAACCGCGATGTTAACAGAATATTGGATTTTTACAATCTTGATACAATAATAGCAGTTGGCTATCGGGTAAATAGTTTCCAGGCAACCCAATTCCGCATATGGGCAACCAAAATTTTGAAGGAATTTATCATAAAAGGCTTCGTATTAGATGATGAAAGATTAAAACAAGGTAAAAGGTTTGGGAAGGATTACTTTGATGAATTACTGGAGCGTATTCGGGAAATACGTGCAAGTGAACGTCGGTTCTATCTCAAAATAACAGATATATATGAGCAATGCAGCATTGACTACAATAAAGACGCGGAAATAACAAAGGCATTCTTTAAAACAGTTCAAAATAAATTACATTATGCTATATCAGGAAAAACAGCAGCTCAGCTAATTGCAGAACGAGCCAACGCGGACAAACCGAATATGGGATTACAGACATTCAAGAACTCCCCCCATGGCAAAATCCTGAAGAGTGATATAGGAATTGCTAAAAACTACCTTATTGAAAAAGAAATAAAAGAGCTTGAAAGAATTGTCACTATGTATCTTGACTATGCTGAAAACCAAGCTACACGACAATTACCTATGAAAATGGCTGACTGGATTCAAAAGCTAGATGCATTTTTACAATTTAATGAATACCAAATATTGAAAGACGCAGGGAAAGTAAGCCATGATGTGGCTGTCAAACTAACAGAAAACGAATATGAAAAATTTCGAATAGCACAAGACAGGAATTTCGAGAGTGATTTCGACAAAGAGTTTAAAAAGTTTATTAGTAAGTCTACTCGCAAGTAAAGGAATAAGAATTCAACTTGATCCCTTGATTCTTAATAAGACACATTTAAATTTTACTATAATTAAAAAGCCTTCAAGTCTAATGACTTGAAGGCTTTTTAATTTTTCGGTCGGGGCGGCAAGATTCGAACTTGCGACCTCCTGCTCCCAAAGCAGGCGCGATAACCGGGCTACGCTACGCCCCGAACCCGTAGACCATCTTTCGATGTTGGGATTGCAAAAGTAGAACTTTTCTGGAATATTCCAAAAGTCTTTCAAAAAAATATTTCAACTACCCTCAAAAAAGTTACTACATTTATTTCCTGGCACAGCCATAGCAAAGAAAAGCAAGTGAATATGACCATCCATAAAATATTTTTTCTCAGTTGCCTCTTTATCAGCTTCAATACATTCGCTCAAACAAAACTGTTTGACGATAACTGGAAATTCCTCAAAGAAAAAGACAGTATGACCGGCGTTGAACTACCAGGCTTCCCGGACAAAGACTGGCGAAAAGTATATCTTCCCCACGACTGGGCCATCGAAGACCTGCCCAACCAAAATGACAGCACCATCATCGGCCCTTTCTATAAATACAGTCCCGCCAAAGAACAAGGCGGATACGTAATGGGCGGCACCGCCTGGTATAGAAAAACCTTTACACTCAAAAACCAGGAAGAAACAAGCATCCGGTTCGATGGCGTATATATGGACAGCGACGTATGGTTGAACGGTCACTACCTGGGTAACCACCCTTACGGCTATACCCCGTTTACCTATGACCTCACCCCTTACCTTGCCCCGGCTGGTAAAACGAACGTACTTGCGGTAAGAGTAAAAAACACCGGCGCCAATACCCGCTGGTATAGCGGCGCAGGTATCTACCGCCACGTATATCTTATCAACAGGCCCAAAATACACCTGGGGGAAATTTTCATCACCACACCCGTAGTGAATAAAGAAAAAGCCACCATACAAATAACTGAATCCAATAATGCCGCCATCAGCGTACGCATCACCGACTCAACAGGTAAAATAGTGGCTGAAGGACAACAAACAACTATCAATAATCCATTACTCTGGTCACCGGCACACCCATACCTGTATAAAGCCGAAATAAGCCTCATTAACGCTGGTAAAGTAACTGATCAGGTAATCATACCAATAGGCATCAGAAACGTACATATAGACGCTGAAACAGGCCTTACTGTTAATGGAGAAAGAACGCCGCTCAAAGGTGGCTGCGTACATCACGATAACGGATTATTGGGTGCTGCTGCTTTCGACCGTGCAGAAGAAAGAAAAGTAGCACTCCTGAAAGCGGCAGGCTTTAACGCTATTCGTACCAGTCACAACCCTCCTTCAGAGAAATTCCTCGAAACCTGCGACCGCCTTGGTATGCTGGTAATAGATGAAGCTTTCGATATGTGGTCCGAAAAAAAGACCCCGGAGGATTATCACCGCTTCTTCCACAACTGGTGGCAACGCGATCTCGAATCCATGATACTGAGAGACCGTAATCACCCCTCCGTTATCATGTGGAGCATCGGTAATGAAATACCGGAACGCGCCGACAGCCTCAACATCACCAGGCAATTAGTAAATACAATTAAAAAACTGGATAATACCCGCCCCATCACCGAAGCAGAAAACGATTTCTGGGAACGGCCCTATAAATGGGAAGCTACCGACAAATCCTTCGCGTTGCTGGACGTTGCCGGCTACAATTACCAATGGAACCGCTACGCAATAGACCAGAGACGCGTTCCCGGACGCATTGTATTCGGCTCTGAAACAGTTCCCGCTGAAAGATACCAGGCGTGGATGCAGGTGCAAGGTCTCCCCTATGTTATCGGCGACTTCGTATGGACTGCCATGGACTACCTTGGCGAAGCCGGACTCGGTCACAGCATCTATAATAACAAAGAATCACAACGTCTCACCTTCCCCTGGTTCAATGCCTATTGCGGAGATATCGACCTCATAGGAAATAAAAAAACACAATCCCTCTACCGCGACGTGGTATGGAATAACAGTCCTATCGAAGTTGTCGTACACTCCCCAAAACCTCCAGGCACCAAAGAAACCATAAGCTGGTGGGGATGGCCGGACGAATCTCCCTCCTGGACATGGCCGGATTATATAGATACCCTCATGCACATCCGGGTATTCACCCGCAGTAAAACAGTAAGACTAACGCTCAACGATGTCACACTGGCCATCAAACAAGTACCGGACAGCACCCCGCTTACCGTAACATTCGATGTGCCTTATGCTCCTGGCGTATTGGCGGCCTTCGCCATGAAGGACGGAAGAGAAGTAGGGGTGAAAACACTCGTCACGGCCAGCAAACCAGCTGCTATCCGCCTCACGGCAGACCGTAAAACAATTGGCCTTCAGGACCTGGCCTACGTTAATATAGAAATCATTGATGCGCAAGACAACGTAGTACCTGATGCTGATATCCCCTTACAACTGGAAATAAGCGGAGAGGGAACCCTGGCTGCTGCAGGCAGCGCCTGCCCCAGCAGGCCTGCTAGTTTTCAGCAACCGGCCTGTACCACATTTAAAGGGAAGGCATTAGCCATATTAAGATCAAACGACAACAAAGGCATTATCAAACTAAAAGTAAAAGCAGATGGCTTAAAGGCTGCCGGAATAACGATAAAGAGTCAGCGCCTGTAGTAATACTCCAGGTGCTGATAATATTTTCCATCCTGGTAATATTGTACCATTTTTTTCAACCCATTCTCATCAAAGATCGTTACTTCCCTTTTCACAGGTAAGTCAAAAATCACTTTCTCAGCTCCTTTTACCTGAGATATCAAAACACCATCATTATAAGTAAACTCTCCTTCATCAGAAGTTAGTATAATCATTTTCCCCCGCGTCACCTTCTTCCCATGATCCTGATACTCTGTTTTTTCTACTAATACCGAATCTCTGTACATCTCCTCTATTACCAGCCGCCCTTTAACATCATATGTCCGTAAAACATGTACGTCTTTCCCAATATCAACCCTGTTTTTCCCGTAACGGATCTCCTTATCCGTTACAACCTGTCCATTATTATTCCGGTATACCTTTTCTGATATCACCCTGCCCTGTTCATCATAACCAATTGAATCAGTTAGCCAGGGCTGCCCGTTCACATCATAACTCACAGATTTTACCAGCTTCCCACTACGATTATAAGTATACCGTTTATCCTCATAATCATTCTCTTTAAACAGGTTATAATCACGACGGAAAACCAGCACTCCATTTTCGTTATATACGCAGCTATCGACTAACTGTTTAGTATCATTTGAATGATGGAACAGCCATGAAACAGAAGATTTCAACTGTTGCCCATAGGAGAACAAGGGCAATAACAGCAACAGCAGGGAAATATTTTTCATAGGACTACGAAGATAAACAAACTTCCTTTGCTTACCTTTAATGCCGCTTAGTGAAGAAATGAATAATAAAAGAATGCATCAGACCGACCAAGAAGAAATGCCAACTAAGAAATACTTCTTTTTAATTTTGATTTTAGGGACACTCACCGCACTGGGGCCCTTTTCTATTGACATGTACCTGCCAGGATTTGAGGCTATTGCCCTGGACCTGCATACTACCTCCATCAAAGTAGGGTTCTCTTTGTCAAGCTATTTCATCGGGATCTCCGCCGGGCAACTGCTCTACGGCCCGTTATTAGATCGCTTTGGCAGAAAGAAACCGCTTTACATTGGACTAACATTATATATTCTGGCCTCTATAGGCTGCATTACCGCAAGAACACTTGATGCACTGGTAGTACTCCGTTTCTTCCAGGCAATAGGCAGCTGTGCTGCAGCGGTTGCTTCCGTTGCCATGGTACGTGATCTATTCCCCGTAAAAGATTCCGCTAAGGTGTTTTCCCTGCTGATGCTGGTAGTAGGCGCCTCTCCCATGATTGCGCCTACAGTTGGCGGATATGTAACCACGGTATTCGGATGGCAGACGGTATTCGTTATCCTGGCTGTAATGGGCATATTAATCTTACTGGCCAGTATCTTCTTCCTGCCGGAAAGTTATCAGCCGGATGTACATATGTCCTTAAAGCCCGGCCCCATCCTGATGAACTTCCTTGCTGTTATCCGCGAACCACAGTTTTACACCTACGCGCTGACAGGAGCGCTGGCATTCTCTGGCTTGTTTGCCTATGTATCAGGTTCTCCTGTCATGTTCATGGATATCTTCCATCTGAGTAAAAACGCCTATGGCTGGATCTTCGCTGGCTTATCTGTAGGCTTCATCGGCTCCAGCCAGTTAAACAGCCTGGTATTACGCAGGTACAGCAGCAGCCAGATCATCATCGTAGGTCTCCTCTGCCAGGCTATCACGGGCATTATCTTCCTGATAGGGACCTACTTAAATGGTACGGCTTACCTGCTACCATCATTATGTTATTCATCTTTCTGTGCTGCCTTGGCTTTGTTAATCCAAATGCCTCTGCCCTGTCAATAGCACCTTTTAAAAAGAATGCCGGCAGTGCTGCAGCCCTGATGGGTGCATTACAAATGAGCATTGGCGCGTTGGCGTCTGTAGGGGTAAGTCTCTTTAATACCAATTCGGCTCTTCCTATGGTCAGTATTATGGCCGGATCTGCCATACTGGGCGTCCTGACACTCGTAACCGGGCGTAAACAGATAGGGCACCCGGTACTCATGCAGGAAAAAGGTGATAGCGTTGTTATACATTAAAATAATGATTTGATGATCGCCATCATATCTTCATCTCCCAATCCTTTTCTTAAAGCCTCCTGAAGGCTTTCTGCCAATGCATTGCCCAAAGGCGTATTCAACCCTTGTGCTTTTGCCAGGAGGATATCCTTATTCAGAAGATTTAACGGGAACGCAGCCGGGAAACTATTATTAATTATATCAGGAGATTTTATTTTTGTAAACCCGCTGCCAACAGCACTACTATTAATAATCGGCAACAGCGCTTCAGCAGTGATCCCGTTTTTCCGGGCAAAAATCACTGTTTCCGCGAGTGCCTGTACTGTAATTCCTAAAAAAGTATTCACAGCCAGCTTGGCATAATTACCACTTCCATTTTCCCCCATAAAGTGGGCGGCTTTACCCAGACATTCAAATATAGGCTTTGCCTTCTCAAAGTCCTGTTCATGCCCTCCGGCCATAATGATCAACTGCGCATTTTCTGCAGGCTTCACACTTCCGGATACAGGTGCATCCAGATAACCAATACCTTTTTTCCGGCATAGGGCAGCAATCTGCTTTGTTGTATCAGGAGAAACAGTGCTCATATCTATTGCCAGCAGATTGGCAGGTATATTCCCGGATAACAATCCGTCGGGCGACTGATAAATAGCTTTTAGTGCATTATCATCCGCTACCATTGTAATAATGAAATCAACATTGTTAATCAGCTCACTGGGAGTTGTGACTACACGAACCCCCGTTTCAACTTTTAATGTATTGGCTTTCGCTACGGTACGGTTGTATACAGTAACATCAAACCCGGCACGTACAAGATTCTTAACCATGGGAATCCCCATGTTGCCTAATCCGGCCCAACCTATTCTGATCGTATTCATGACTTAAATTTATGGCGCTTTTGCCAGTTACGTGGAATTAATAAAAACCGGGCTACTATTTTGCTATTCCAAGTGAAGTATTCTGCAGGGGTATTATTTTATAATCCTGAGTATCTGATAAAGATATAAGGTTCGTAATATCTTTGACCACTAAGTTTTGTATAGTGTTAAAACAGTCTTCATGACCGCGTTTAGTAGTTTCAATAATATAGAAGTAACTTCTGATATTATCAAATGACCTTACTAACAGCGCAGACATTTTTACATCTTTCCGCTGCTTGGCATTACTAATATGTTTCCTGGTTAATATAGAGGCAGCTTCCATCAGCAAAAGCCGTAGTTCAAATAAACTGTCGGTATTCGTATAATTCAGTCCTTCCAACTGCTTCTTTATTTCTAATAACTCCAACATATCCATAAAAATTAACATTAATTCAAATATCAAACCAACCAGGTTCAAATACCTCATTAACATTAATCATTATAAAAATTACATGAAGCTGATAAAATAATATAAGAATAGAGAATGTAAAGGGTATAGATTTCTACAATTGTAGAAAGAGAGGAAACAGGGGCTTTCAAAACCCCTGTTCTATATAATTTAATTATTTTAAATAAGCGCGGATCATCCAGGCCCATTGCTCATGTTGTTTCAATACACCAGTCAGGAAATCTGCAGTACCAATATCATTATACTCATCTTCTACCTTAGAAATATGACCACGGATTCCACGGATAACAGTTTCATGATCATCCAGCAAATTCTTCAACTGCGTTTTCTGATCGTTAGTGTATTCACCTTCTTCCAGGTTGGCCAGTTTCAGATAATCTTTCAGACGGCCTTCTGCATAATGACCAATTTTACGAACACGTTCAGCAATTTCATCTATTGTTTCTGCCAGTTCTGTGTATTGTGCTTCATAGAATTTGTGTAATTCCATAAAACTTGGGCTTTCAATATTCCAGTGATAATTGCGTGTTTTAGCAAATAACACCTGTTCATCGGAAATAAGCTGATTGAGAATTAATGCAACAGCTTTTGAATTAGCGTCGCTGATACCAATGTTTGCTTTCATATAAAGAATGTTTTATTTCATTTTAAGTTTTTCGAGCATGGCTGCGGAAAGTGAATCTGAATAAGCACCATAGGACGTTACCAGTATACCTTTTAAACCGGAGGCAGACTCAATCGCATATACCGCTGCTTCATCAGACGGATCAGAATTACCTTCGTAACGGTATACGTCTACGATATTAAAATCATTTACATGTATCTTATCTGAATGACTTAACAGATAGTCCCCTTCCAGATTAAAATCAATTGTAAAACCTTCTTTTCTTAATGCCTCAATAGCATTTGATACCGTATCATAGTGAGAATGTCGTTCCAGATTTGGGTCACTCATGTATTCTAATTTAATGGTAAAAAATAAACCGGGGAATAATAATGCAATATAAGAAGATCAAACTGAATGTTTTCTTGTAATGCCTAACTTTTTCATTTTAGAAGCAAGTGTAGTCGGAGGCAAATTGAGTAATTCTGCAGCACCGCCCGGTCCTGCAATTTTATTATTACACATCTTTAAAACAGAAAGTATATGATCGCGTTCCAATTCAGTAATTGTTTTAATCTGTCCTGATGATGCATTTTCCGAACTAAGCTCCATCGCAGCAGGCAAATCTATTTTTCTTATCACACCATCTTTTGCCAGCAGTATACTTCTTTCCATCAGATGTTGCAGTTCCCGTACATTACCAGGCCAGTGATAAGCTGTAATGTCGTGCATAATAGCCGGAGATATATCGGTGATCGTTTTACTGGTCCTGGCTGCATACATTTGTATAAAGTGAGATACCAGCAAAGGGATATCTTCTTTACGTTCCCGCAGTGGAGGCATCTGTATGGGAAAAACATGCAGCCTGTAATAAAGATCAAGCCGGAAATTACCATTGGCAATTTCCTTTTCCAGGTTCCTGCTGGTAGCAGCAATAACCCGGACATTCACCTTTACAGGCCCTTTTCCTCCAATTCGTTCGATCTCTCTCTCCTGCAATACCCGTAATAACTTTACCTGCAAATCCACAGGCATCTCTCCTATCTCATCCAGGAAGATAGTACCGCCATCTGCCTGCTCAAACTTCCCTATCCTTTTATCGACAGCGCCTGTAAAGGCACCTTTTTCGTGTCCGAATAACTCCGATTCTATTAACTGGGCGGGCAACGCAGCACAATTCACTTTTACAAATGCTTTCATCTTCCTGGAAGATAACTGGTGAATAGCATTCGCTGTCCCTTCCTTACCGGTACCGGTTTCTCCCAATATCAATACAGATGTATCCATTGGAGCTACCTGCCTCACCAGATGAAAGACATGCTGCATCACCTGGCTCTCCCCGATAATTCCCTGAAAGTGAGGGATCTTTGGCGGCACAGATGTGGGCCTTGTAACAACGATAGTACTATTTGATTTCAGCTCCTGATGATGTTCATGGCGGTAACGGGCAATGTCCAGGGTCACAAGCAGGTCCTTCTCTCTGAAAGGTTTTACCAGAAAACCATAAGGCCGTGTCAGCTTAGCCGCGTCCAGTACCTCGCTATTACAGTTTGCCGACAGGTAAATAAACGGGATCTTGCGCTGGTTCAGCTCTGCGGCCAGGTCTATTCCCGTAAGGTCGCCCTTCAGATAAATATCCAGTAACACAATATCCGGTTTCACGTTTTTAAGGATCTCCTGGGCCCTGTACACAGAACGGGCAATACCACAAATGCGGTAACCGGCACGCTCAAGTGTTAAACGAAGATCACTTGCGACAATCAATTCATCTTCTACGATCAGAATTTGTTCATTCATTGCAATACTTATTACGGTTTATCTGCCATATGCGCTGTCTATGCTCTACTGCCGGTTACAATATCAGGTTACCTTAATAATTTCATTTATTATAACAGCATTGGGATGGATATGGTCTTTGGTTGGCTCAATAAAATATACGACAATTTCGATGATTTGCTAAGGCTTTTCTTGATTTCCAACAAAAGTGAATGATTTTCTGTAATAAAAAAATCCTAATAGATTAATTCTATAAGTATCATTATTTTTGGCATTCACATGAAGTATTTACGCTATTTCTTATACGTTTCATGGCATTGGGGAATCGACCTGGCTATTTTCATTATTATACATGAAATGAGGGGAGAAAAACGATATGGTATTAGTACAATCGGGCTTGATAGCCTGTCGGATATTGTATCCAAAGAAGACCGTCTGCACGTAAGCACCTACGAACCTGTAAATTATTATACAGCGGGATGGCTGCTGAATCAGCTGAAAACAACAGATACTACTTTCCTCGATGTGGGATGTGGCAGGGGCCGTGTATTGGCAATGGCAGCCGCTTATGGATATAAAGAGATCATTGGTATTGATTTCTCTCAGCGCTTATGCGATCAGGCCGCCAATGTCTGTAAAGATCTCCCTGTTACAATTACATGTGTAGATGCCCGTACATATGAAATCCCGGACACCGTAGGCGTTATCTTTCTTTTCAATCCCTTCGGTGCAGCTATAATGAGTGAATTTATACTAAGGGTATCTGAAAGCCTGTCCAGGAAAAAACGTCCGTTAAAAGTTCTGTATGCCAATCCTCAGTGTAAAGATCTTTGGTTAAATGCGGGCTTTACAGAAACAGCTTCCTTTGTAAAGAAAACATACCTGAAAGGATGTGTATTGGAAAAAAAATAAGCATCCTGTTTCATATATTTAATGATCAAATACTAAAGTATGCGCCACATCCTATTCATCCTTGCCCTTACATGCTGCATTAGTCATCTTTTTGCTCAGACAGAAAACCCGGATTATAAAACCGTCACAGACAAATTTAAATCTGCTTACAATGCGGGGAAATATGACAGTATATTCAGTATGCTCTCTGCCGGGACAAAACAGGCATTACCCCTGGATAAACTCACAGGGTTCTTTACAAGCCTGAAAACGGGATGTGGGTTGATAACCCAAAAACAATTTATAAAGTCTACATCAATAGCGGCCTCCTACAAAACAACTTTCGAAAAGGCGCTCTTTATGCTTACTATCTCTATAGATAATAACGCATCTATCACTGGTTTTAATATTACACCATATAACAGCCTCCCTGTTATTGAGCGGAACATCACCCGACTGAAATTACCTTTCAAAGGAGAATGGAACGTTCTCTGGGGTGGGGACACCAAAGAATTAAATTACCATATTCAAAGCGAAGCTCAGAAGAATGCTTTTGATATCCTGATAAAGGATAATACTGGTAAATCGTTTAAAACAAATGGCAATAGTAATGAGGATTATTATGCCTTTGGAAAGGAATTAACAGCGCCCTGCGATGGTGAAATAGTAATGGCTGTAGACGGTATAAAAGATAATATGCCCGGTGTAATGAACCCTATGATGGTGCTTGGAAATTGCGTAATACTAAAAACAGACAATAATGAATTCCTGTACTTTGCCCATTTTAAAAATCACTCCATACAGGTAAAAGAAGGGCAAAAAGTTAAACAGGGACAACTACTGGGACTTTGCGGAAATTCGGGTAACTCTTCAGAACCACACTTGCATTTTCACATACAAAACGTAGAAAACATCAACATTGCTACCGGTGTAAAATGCTACTTTGATAAAATCATTGTCAACGGGCAGCTTAAATCAGATTATTCTCCCATTCAAAACGATAAGATCAGTAACCAAAATTGATCACAAACTCCGTTTGCCCTTTTGCTACCGTTTTCAATGAAAACTCAAATCCGTGATTCACCAATATCTCCCGTACAAGCATTAATCCAATACCCTGACCGTCTTTCTTTGTACTGAAGAAAGGAGTAAACAATAATTCCTGTTGAGAAGGACTGATGCCTTTGCCGGTATCCGTAATGATCAATTGCCTGGCATTGAGCGTAAATGTTACACTACCAGCCTCTTCTACCGCTTCAATTGCATTCTTTACTATATTGATCAGCGCTTGTTCCAGTTGCTGTTCATCTGCAGAAATAAATAACGGTTTATCCCGCACTTCTGTGATTAATGCTACTTTACGCTCTTCTGATTTCATTTTCATCAGTATACATACATCATTCACCAGCTTACGCAGGTCTACTTGTTTTTTATTTACCTGCGGTAATTTCACCAGCTCTGCAAAGTTCCGCATAAACAGGTTAAGGTTCTGATTACGGTCCAGCGCAACCTGCAAAGCACCTTTCAACGGGATAGATAATGGCGCAGCCTGCAATGTAGATTGTATAATAGAATTTACCGGGCCTATCGTATTATTCACTTCATGCGCCATCATCCTGATGACCTTTCCATATACATGCTTCTCAGCTGCCAGTATCTCCGCCGTCAGCTCTTCTATCATAATAAAGTGACGCGGGAAACCTCTATCTATAAAGTGTGATTTTTGCAGCTTATAAGTATTCACTCCATCCGGTTTTACGGTGATAGTCTCTCCGGATTTTAAAAACGATATATATTGAGATAAGGCATTACTCAACGGCAGATCATGCACGCCTGCATCTACCCCCAGTAATTGCTGCGCTTTAGGGTTAATCTGCTGTATATGTTCATTATAATCCAGGATAATGATCCCTGTAGGTGAAGTATGGATCAGCTTTTCCAGAAAGAAATGCTGCTGCTCCTGCCGCGTACGTTCCTTCCGTAACTCATCAATCATATGATTATATACACTGATCAGCTGATCCATTTCATGTTTGCCTGTAGACAGGAATTTCACATTAAAATCCCTGTCGCGGATAGCATCCACTCCCCGCATTAATAGTTTCAACGGGCGGATCAACTGCTGGTAAAGTTGTATGGAAATAACAACAGAGATAATGACAAAAATCTCTGAGACGATAAAAAAGAGCTTATTGGCACTGAAAATAAAATAACTGAGAACAAGCGTTACCAGGTGCAGTATGACTACAAAAAAAATGAATTTAGTCCTCAGTCTCATCATAGGGTATTTGATATTTCTCCAATCGCCGGTACAATGCACTGCGAGTAAGCCCAAGTGAAGCTGCTGCTCTTGCTATCTTATTTTTATGATGATTCATTGCCCGTTTAATCATCTCAATTTCCATTTCTTCCAGCGTAATCATGCCCACTCCGGGAAACGGTACACTGCCCATTTTCGCCGGCGACAACTCCAGCTGGGAACGGAAGTCATCCGTCTCCAGGACATCCTTTTTGCTGACCAGTATGGAACGTTCCACCAGGTTCTTTAACTGCCGGATATTACCGGGTAAAGGTAACTGCTGCAACCATTTCATAGCAGTTGGGGATACCGTAAGAGAAGGCCGGTTATAAATCTCTTTCAGGTTATTGATAAAGAAACTCACCAGCAAAGGAATATCCCTGGGCCGTTCCCGCAAAGCAGGCAGATGAATGGTGATCAGGTTGATACGGTATAGCAGGTCTTCCCGGAAACTGCCCCGGGATACCATCTCATTCAGGTCCTTATTCGTAGCACATACAATACGTACATCCACGGTTTTCGTGCGGCTGCTACCCAGCACTTCATAGGTCCTGTCCTGCAATACCCGCAGCAGCTTTACCTGACTGCCGGCATCCAGGTCACCTATCTCGTCCAAAAATATAGTACCCTTGTGGGCCGTCTCAAAACGACCGGTACGATCAAAGCGGGCATCTGTAAAAGCGCCCCTTACATGTCCGAACATCTCACTTTCAAACAATGAAGTGGATATCCCTCCCAGGTTCACCTTAATAAAAGGCTTGTTACGACGCACACTGTTCTGATGCACCGCCTCGGCTATCAGCTCCTTTCCGGTGCCACTCTCTCCCATTATCAGCACTGAGGCATCAGTAGCAGCTACCCTGCCAATCGTATCCAGGATGTTTAACATCCTCGCGTCTTCTCCAATGATATGCTGAAAATGATAGATCTTATCCAGCTCTTTCCTGGTGCGATTTTCAGATGCATGCACCTGTAAATCCAGCAGGGTTTTAACAGATTGCAGCAGGTGTTCGTTATTCCAGGGTTTATTAATGAAATCATTGGCCCCGGCTTTCATACCACTTACCGCCAGTTCAATACTTCCCCAACCGGTTATTAAAATAACAGGAACTGCCGGATTGATATACCGGATCTTCTTTAACAGGGCTAATCCCTCTTTCCCCGATGTTTCCAGCGTGAAATTAAGATCAAGCATGATCAGATCAGGTTTATCCTGATTGATTATCCTTAATGCCATTTCAGGTCCGTCTGCAACAGTTACATCGTATTTATTGCTGCTTAACAGCAACTGTAACGAAACCCTTACCGCAATATCATCATCAATGATCAGTATCATATATTATTCTTCATGTAATGCAACTGCAGGATAAATAGCGGCTGCCTGTCTGCCGGGATAAAAGGCACATACCAGTACCAAAAGATAAATAAATATTACTGACAATACCAGCGCTGTTATGTAAACGCTTGCGGGTAGATCAAATACATTTAACAGCGGGAATTGTATGGCAAAAAATGCACCTATGATCAGCGAAAAGGTAGCCAGGATCATGGCCTCTATTACCAACTGACCTGCAACCGATTTTCCCGTGGCCCCTATCGCCCTCCGCAACCCTATTTCTCCTCTCCGCCTGTTGATATTATACCAAAGTACGCCAAATAAACCTAAGGCTACATTAATGATCAGGAAACAACTCACTATTGAAAGCACGATCATGGGCACTAATGCAAAGTAATTAATGCTTTTCCGTTTATCGATCAGGTGCTCGATCTCTACATTGGAACTTTCTATATACCCTGCTACCTTTTTATACAACCGGCCTTCAAATGCAGGCCCTGCATCAGCATTCACTCGTACTAACAGCTTATCCATCCAATGGATGCTACTGGTATCTACTCTGGAAAAACTTGCAAAACCGGATGGCATGTAATCTCCATCATACTTAGCATCAGCCACTACACCAATGATCTGCCTCTTATATTCATCATCCCCGATAATCTTTCCTATCACCTGTTCTTTACCAAATACCATTTCTTTAAGACTGCTATTAATAACAATTGGCACTGTACCGTTTACCGCGTCTGCTTTACTAAACCAATGCCCCTCCAGAATTTTCAGTTGCAATACATTTTTATAGCTGTCATCTATCCGGTAGGCATTGACATTTTCCGTCATTTTACCTTTATACTTAAAGCCATTCTGTATCGTAGCATGGCTAAATGGGGTATTACTACTGGACAAACTAATATCCCTTACTTCCGGCATAGCCCTGATCTCCCGCTTCAATGTTTCATAAAACAGGTTTAGCGAATCTCCATTACTCAATTTGTTACCGTTGCTGTAATTGATCACCCATACGTGTTCATAATCAAACCCCATAGGTTTTTTATAGTTCTGATAGTAATATACCAACAGTGTAAATACTGCAAATAGAACCAGAAAGGAAACCAGCATCTCCGACATCAATAAAAAATTCTGCTTTCTTTTATTCCAGATCAACTTAAATAAATGCCTGTACATAATATTCGTTATTGTGCTTTTAAAGCGGTTACCACATTTAGTTTAGACATCCGCCATGCGGGATATACACCGGACAGCAATCCGAAGAACAGGCACACCAGTAACCCACAAAACAATACAGTAAAATTGACAGTAAGCTCCAGATTGGCTATAAAATTAAGCTCATTGATGAAATAGAGGGCGATGACAGATAATATTAACCCTATTATACCACCTAATAAAGTGAGAATAATATTTTCAACAATAAACTGGTATACCAATGTTCTGGAAGAAGCGCCGAAAGCCTTACGTACACCAATCTCTGAAGAACGTTCCATAATACGGGTAATATTAATATTCACCAGGTTCAGCGTAGGCAGTAACATAAACAGAAAAACAAATGATCCTATAGCAGTAAGCACGTAAACAACCCCTGATTTCTTTTCATTACCAGTATCTACATAACTGGCAACGTATGAATTGGCATGACTGATAATCTGATTAAACTCAGTGCTTTCCATAGGTACCTTACTGACAAGCTGTTCGTATTCATCATGTATCTTAGATAGATCTCCTTTTGAACGGGCTAGTAAGATGGCCATATAATCGCCCCTGTAGGCCTTATCTTTATAGTTTGATTTTGAAATGGTATAAGGCAGATAGATATCACTGTATAACATGTAAGAAGTAACCGGCAAGTTTTTTACCACACCACTAACCCTGTACTGCACATTATCAGCTTCAATATATTTCCCCACTACAGACGGTATGTCTCCAAAGTACTCTTTTTTCATATCAGCGGATATGACCGCTACCTTCTCCTGGTTGTCCAGTTGCTGTTGAGTAAAGGGTTTTCCTTCCAGGAACTGGTACTCCAGTATATCCCAGTAATTAGCATCTGTGTATTTGTAGTTAATCGCTATCTTTTTATTATTCACATAGGTATTCGTACCATTATACCTGGAAAATATAGTCATTTTTTCAGGAGTCTTTAAACTACCTGCATAACGATCCAGAAAAGAAAAGGAAGGTGTAGTCGAGCTGTGGTTATCCTTTCCTATTTCCTCCATTCTTACGATATACAAAGACCGGTCTCTTTTTTTATCAGGATAATCATCTCCTATTACCCTATCGATAAAGGCACTCAATATGATTAGTGTCGTCAATGTAAAGCTGATACCGAACAGGCTGATGAAGGTGAAGAACTTTCTGCGTCTGAGAACAGCGATAGCTATTTTAAAGTAATTCTTTAACATGATGTTGATTTAAAAATGATCACTGTACCTGCGTACCATCGAACAGTCTTACTAAGCGATGCGTTTTATTCGCCATATTCTCATCGTGGGTAACCATCACGATGGTAGTGCCATCTACTTTATTCAGCTGTATCAGTATTTCCATGATCTCATTTCCCATTGCACTGTCCAGGTTACCGGTAGGCTCATCTGCCAGAATAATTTCCGGTCTTCCTGCTATTGCCCGCGCAATCGCGACACGTTGTCTCTGACCGCCGGAAAGTTGTGTAGGAAAATGTTTGATCCTGTTAGATAATCCTACTTTCTCCAATGCTTCTGTAGCCAGTTGCTTTCTTTCCTTTGCCGTAGTATTGCGATATAATAAAGGCAGTTCTACATTATCCAGTACCTGCAGATCATTAATAAGATGATAACTCTGGAAGATAAATCCCAGTTTCTGGTTTCTGAAATGGGCCAGTTGTTTGTCGGATAAATGCAATGTTGCCTGTTCTCCTATTCTCACATCTCCTTTGGAAGGAGCATCCAGCAACCCCATAATATTCAGCAGGGTGCTTTTACCGCAACCGGAAGGCCCCATAATAGACAGGAATTCCCCTTTGGCTACATCTAAACTAATGCTGTTCAATGCCAGGGTTTCTATCGTATCTGTACGATATACTTTTTCAATGTTTTGCAGACGTATCATAGTTTTCTGTTTTTTTCAAAATCATATAAAGAGAGATAACGCAGTTGGTAATACGCACCCCATAGGTCTCTTAATGCATTAATATAATCCCGTTTGGCCTGATCATTTTCCTGGAAGGCGATGCTCAGGTCTGTAATACTAAGGTCTCCCAGCACATACCTTTCCCGGGCTATCTTGTATTTCTCAGCGGCAATGCTGTCTGCTTCTGCCGTTGAAAGGATCTGTTCATTCATCATATTGAACAGGGTCACCTGCGTTACGATCTGTTGCTTAAAGGTCTGCTTATCCTGCTCAACCGCGTAAGCCGTAAATTGTTCATTAGCCTGTGCTGTTTTAATACGGGATTTTGAACGCCCCCAATCCAGGATAGGGATAGAGAACTGTAATTGTAACAGCTGCTGGTCCTGCGGAGAACGGTAAACATCAGGGATGGTAGAAGCGCTTTTCGAATAGCCCAGGTTAGCAGTAAGCGTGGCAATCAGGCCGCTTTGTCCTTTCGCCTTTGCGACATCCCGTTGCGCCTCCGCCATCCTTCTTATAAAAGCAATGGCATCCGACCTGTTGGCAAAAGCTTCTATCAACACCCTGTCTGTAGATACTTCCATATTGGTAGCGGCAGCAGGAACAATAAGCGATACCTTATCCGTATCTTCAAATCCTGTATAGCTCCGTAATGTTAAAGTAGCTATTTCTATATCCCGTTTGGCCGTTCCTACTGCTTTCCTGGCATTTAACAACTCCAGTTGCAACTGCAATATCTCATTCCTCGAAATCTTTCCCAGTTCAAATTTAGTATTGGCGATGTCTAAGATCTTCTTTGTATTTTCCAGATTGTTTTCTGCTACCTGTAAATTTACCTGCGCCAGTAGCAGATCAAAAAAGTATCCTTCCACAGTAATTGCGATCAGTTCCTGAGATTCGATATACGCCTGCTTACTTTCATTGTATTTCAGCGGCTCTATCCGTTTATCCCACTTCAAACTGTTATACTGTAACAACGGCTGACTATACCCTATTGCATAAGGTACTCCATTATATAATACATTGTTACGGTCAAAATCATCAAAGCGCTGCAATGCAGTAGTTCCGTATATAGTACCTCCGGTAGCGGTAATGGTCTGACTGAAATCCAGCGTAAGGGAAGAGTTATCATTATGTATAGGCTGGAACAGGATAGTACCATTCGGCTGTAATACCTGGGTAGAAGTTTTACTGTAGCCGGGCAGCACGCCTGTCAGCGATAGTTGCGGCTGATAGTTAGATCTGAACGTACGCCACTGCCAGTATTTGTTCTCTTTTGTGGCAATTGCCTGCTTGGCAGCGATAGAGTTTTGCCTTGCCATTTCCACTACCTGTTGCAATGATAACCGGACGGTATCACTGGCATATACGCTGCTGGTTATTAAAAGAAGCAGAAGATATCTCATGGTGTGATGGTTAATTCCTTTGAATTTTTGTAATCGCTCATATCTGAGGTGATCACTATATCACCGGGTTTTAAACCATCTATCAACTCTATATAATCGAAATTGCTTAATCCGGTATGAATACTGCGTCTTTCTGCTTTCCCGCCATTCAGCACGAATATATCCTGCGGACTAACACCTTTGAATGCAGCACCGTTTGCAACCCTCATCACTTTGCTGTGTGTGGCCGTCACTACAAATACGTCCACTTTCATATTAGGGCGTAGCTGTTTATTATTACGTTCTTCAAGTTGAATATCAAAGGTGATAATGCTGTTCTGTACCGAAGGATATACATTCGTTACATGGCCTCTTAGTTGTGTATCATTGATACGGATAATAGCAGGCATATTATTATGCAACTGATCTAAGTAATTATCCGATATACTACCTGTTACCTTAAAGCTGTTCAGGTCCGCTATACGGGCAATCATCTCTCCCTCTTTTATATTAGCGCCGATATTTTTATTTACATAAGTCACTACCCCTGCGCGTGTAGCTACTACATTCGCGAGATTTAATTTCCGTTGCAACTCATCCAGATCATTTTGTTGTATAGCAGCAGCAATTACAGCTTCCTGCATCTCTATACGCATGGTCTGCTGTTTGCTCTTTATTTCATTCTCCAGTTGTTTCTTCTCCAGCTGCGCTACCTTCAGGTTCAACTCTGCCTGTTCAATACTTTCTCTTGTACCGCCACCCGCTTTATACAATCGTTTTGCATTCTCCACAGCATCTGTCAGACTACCAATCTTCAGCTGCTTAATATCATTATTCGACTGTATATCATAAAAGCTCTTATCAAGGTCCAGCTTCAATTTGCTGATCTCATTGCGTTTACTTTCCAGTTGAAATTTCTGCTTTTCAAAAGCAGTTTGTGTTGCGGATTTATCAAGCGTGAGTATAGATTGTCCTGCATTTACTTTATTGCCGGCATCTATGGCTGCATCTTTAATAGATGCATTAATCGGGCTGGTAACGATCTCTTCAAACTCGGGGATCACTTCTCCCGAAGCATTGATCGTATTCTCAATATCTCCTGTTTCAACAGTCCCCGTTGTAATTTCGTTCTTCTTTATGGTTGACTTAAAGAAGCTTCTTACAAACCATATAGCGCCAATAAGCAGCGCTATACCAACAACCGTTACAAGGATAGTCTTCCTTCTTTTTCGTGATGTTACTTCTTGTGTAATCTCTTTATCCATGCCTGGATATTTACAAGAGATACGCCAATCTTAAAACAATGGTAATTAAATAATTATGTGATTTTAAATATAAAAAAGTGGTCGATATCGGACAAAATGTTTGTAAGTGGTCATTTTAACCATGCAGCATCTCCAGCACTTCCCATAAATGCTCACATTGCGCCAGGCTTTTCACCGGAGAAAGCGATATTGAACGGCGTATATTATTCACCGTATTCAGGTCCGGGGCGACTCCTGCTATTATGATAGCCATTGCTGTTTTAAGTATAGTGGCTTTCACCCGGAGGCTATGCGGGGAATAACGTGCCGGATGCAGATGAATGTATTTCCCCGGTTCTGTACCATGTAATAATACCCAACGCGATGTGTCGGACAACGTAATCTCTTTATACCCGCCGTTTAGCCACTTCAGATAGGACGTCTCATCATCTGCGGGTATTAATGTGATGACTTCTTTGAATAAAGCATCTAAGTCAAGAGAGCCGTAATAGATGTCCATCTGGGAGTTACCAAGGGACTGTAATGACGTAACATTTGCCGTTTGCAGTTGCCGGCAAATGAATCCCCGATGATGCTTAAGGGCATTAAAAAGAATATTCTCAGGTGTAGCCATCTATAGTCTCATAAAGATACTTAATTTTGCACCCTTATGTTATTGACAATTACAACTACCCACAACCCCGCTTCAGACCTCAGTTATCTGTTGCATAAACACCCTGCCAAAGTACAACAGGCGGAATTGTCAGGTGGTATAGCACATCTTTTTTATACAGAAGTGAGTGAAGAAAGGTGTACAGCTGCTTTACTGCTGGATATTGACCCTGTTGCACTGGTACGCAAAAACGGCTCTTCAGGCAATGACTTTGCGCTGGAACAATATGTAAATGATCGCCCCTATGTAGCCAGTTCTTTCATGAGTGCGGCTATTGCAAAAGCTTACTCTTCCGCCATGAATGGCAAGTGTAAGGACAAACCGGAACTGGTGAATGTTGCAATGCCTTTTGAAGTAACGATAGCCGTCCTTCCCGTACGCGGTGGGGAAAAGCTGTTACAGGAACTGTTTGAGCCATTGGGTTACACAATTGAAGCAGAAAGACACCCACTGAATCCTGCCTTTCCTTCATGGGGAGATAGCCGCTATTTCACTGTAAAGTTGCGGAATACACTTACATTACAACAACTGTTATCTCATCTCTATATACTGATACCCGTTTGCGATAATGATAAACATTATTGGGTAGGTAATCATGAAGTAGAGAAATTGCTGGAGAAAGGGAAGGACTGGCTGTCATCACACCCTGCCAGTCAGGTTATCACCTACCGTTACCTTAAAAACCAGAAAGCATTAGCGAACCGGGCACTGGAATTTTTATTGAAAGATGAAATTACTGAACCGGAAGAAGCACCTGAAAAAAAGGTCCGGGTACATGATATGCGCCTGCAATCTGTAAAGGAGGAGTTATTACAAACAGATGCAAAACGTATTGCAGACCTGGGCTGCGGAGAAGGTAAACTGCTGAAGATCTTATTGCCGGAGAAGCAGTTCGAATTTATTCTTGGGATGGATGTGAGTTACCGCTCGCTGGAAATAGTGAAATCCAAACTGAAATTCGACAGGATGTCTTCCACACAGCTGGAACGTATCCAGCTGATTCAGGGCGCACTCACTTACCGGGATAAACGACTGGAAGGGTTCGATGCTGCTATGCTGGTAGAAGTCATAGAACACCTCGATCCACCCAGACTGGCTGCACTGGAAAAGGTAGTGTTCGAATATGCCAAACCAAAAATCGTTATTGTCACCACTCCTAATGCGGAATACAACATAAAGTTCCCCAATATGGAAGCAGGACAGATGCGACACAGCGATCACCGTTTTGAATGGACAAGATCCGAATTTACCGCATGGGGTAGCCAGGTGGCAGAACAGTATGCTTATTCCGTCACTTACAAACCCGTCGGAGAAAAGGATCCGGATGCAGGTGCGCTGAGCCAGATGGCCATTTTCACAACTAATGCAATTACCAATGGCAAGAAATAATCAACAGATCAATATACCGGAATTATCCCTTGTTATGCTGATAGGAGCTTCCAGCTCGGGGAAATCCAGCTTCGCACGTAAGCATTTCAAACCAACAGAAGTTGTTTCATCAGACTACTGCCGGGGAATGGTGAGTGATGATGAGAATAGCCTGACAGCTTCAGATGACGCATTCGAACTGGCCAGGTTCATTACTGCCAAAAGATTGAAGAATGGCCTGCTGACAGTCATCGACGCTACCAACGTACAGGAAGAATCACGCAAGGACTGGATCAAACTGGCAAGACAATACCATATATTACCTGTTGCTATCGTCTTCAACATGCCTGAAAAATTATGTACAGACCGTAGCCTGGCCCGTACAGATAGAGACATGGCTAAACATGTCATCCCTCAACAAATCTCACAATTAAAAAGAAGTCTGAGAAAATTGAGGATGGAAGGGTTCAGGACTATCGTTGAACTCAATAGCCAGCAGGATGTAGATAATATTGAAGAAATTCTGCGTGCGCCGCTGTTTAATAATAAGAAACAGGAGAAAGGTCCTTTTGATATCATTGGGGATATCCATGGTTGTTATGATGAACTCATTAGCTTGTTACAGGAACTTGGATACAAACAAGAGGGTGTACAATGGCGTCACCCCGAACAACGCAAGCCGGTATTCTTAGGCGACCTCGTTGACCGTGGGCCTAAAACGCCACAGGTACTGAAGCTGGTGATGGATATGGTGAATGCCGGTAATGCCTTATGTGTACCAGGGAATCATGATGTGAAACTGCTCAAATGGCTGAATGGGAAAAATGTACAGCCTACCCATGGTCTGCAGCACTCCATAGAACAACTGGAAAAAGAAACGCCTGAATTCAGGGAAGAAGTCAAAAAGTTTATTGATAAACTGGTAAGTCATTATGTATTGGATGAGGGCAAACTGGTTGTTGCCCACGCCGGTATAAGAGAAGAAATGCAGGGCAGAGGCTCCGGTGCTGTCAGGGAATTTTGCCTCTATGGAGAAACAACCGGGGAAACTGATGAATTTGGCTTGCCTGTAAGATACAACTGGGCAGCAGAATACAAAGGCAAAGCAAATGTTGTATACGGTCATACGCCCGTACCGGAAACACAATGGCTGAACAGGACCATAGATATTGATACCGGCTGTGTATTCGGTGGTAAATTAACAGCCCTGCGTTATCCGGAAAAACAACTGGTGAGCGTACCTGCATTGGCAACCTACTGCGAACCGGTAAGACCCCTCTATTACACTGCTGATACTACCATCAACTTACAGCAGGAATACGATGATATCCTGGACATCAGTGATTTCACGGGTAAACATATCATACCTACCAGGTTTGGCCACAACATAACTATCCGTGAAGAGAACGCAATAGCAGCGCTGGAAGCAATGAGCCGTTTTGCAGTAAATCCTAAATGGCTTATTTACCTGCCACCCACAATGAGCCCGGTTGAAACCAGTAAACTGGAGGACTATCTCGAATATCCTAAAGAAGCATTTGACTATTACACAGGTGTTGGTATAGATAAAGTGATTTGTGAAGAGAAACATATGGGATCAAGAACAGTTGTAATAGTAGGGAAAAACGAAACTGTCATCAAAGAAGCTTTCGGAATTACAAATGAAGGAATAGGAGTAATATATACCCGGACAGGAAGAGCTTTTTTTAGCGACAAAGAATTGGAACAGGCATTCCTGCAACGGTTAAATATTGCACTGGAAAAAGCCGGTTTTTATGAAGCGTTTCAGACAGACTGGGTTTGTTTTGATGCTGAATTAATGCCATGGAGTGCCAAAGCACAAAGCCTGTTGGAAAAACAATATGGTTCCGTAGGAGCAGCCGCCACCTATTCATTGCAATCCGCTATACAAAACTTACAACAGGCTGTTGGGATTAATCCAGAGGCAAATGCGCTGTTAGAAAAGTATAGTACCAAACAACAACAGGTAGCACAATACATACAATCTTACCAGCAATATTGCTGGCCGGTTGATAGTCTGGATGATTATAAACTGGCCCCTTTCCATATCCTGGCTACAGCAGGCAAAACCTGGACAGATCAGGACCATGAATGGCATATGGAACAGATCAAAAAGGTCTGCCTCGCAGATACTGCTATCTTAAAAGCTACTCCTTATAAAGTAGTTAATTTACAGGATGCTGTAAGTGTGCAGGAAGCTACAGACTGGTGGATATCAATGACAGGTAAAGGAGGAGAAGGAATGGTAGTAAAGCCCTACCAGTTCATACATATAAACGAAGATAAGATGACGCAACCGGCGGTAAAAGTACGGGGACAGGAATATCTCCGTATCATCTATGGCCCTGAGTATACAACGCCTTCAAATCTCACCCGTTTAAAATCAAGGGGCTTATCTGCTAAACGTTCTCTTGCTTTAAGGGAGTTTGCACTGGGCATTGAAGGCTTACAAAGATTTACCAACAAAGAACCACTGGGAAAAATACATCAATGTGTATTTGGTGTATTATCACTGGAAAGTGAACCAGTAGATCCGAGATTATAAAATAAAAAAGAGGCTCAAAAGTAATTTGATGCGCTTGAGAATTCCGTAAATGAAATTTCTCTCCATCAGGTATTCGAATAAAATCGGATAAAAATTACTTTTGGAGACGGCCTCTTTTTTTAGACAGTGCCTCAGTTTAATCTTCGCGCCAGCTGTTATTAGTGGTAAATACAACTTGTCTGACACTCCAACACTGGCATTTTATTTAGTTTTTCATGTTGTAAGATTATCTTTAAGAGATTAGTTTGCCTCAGTATACTTTTTGAAATTATCCAGGATAGATTGCCATCCGCCTCTCTGCATTTCAACAGAATTAATATCTTCTGCTTCAAAAGTCTCCACTACTTTAGTAGTATTGCCGTCACTGCTGAAACTAACTTTTACTGTCCGGCTATCGCCCATTGTATATTCAATCACCTTATGTTCCACTACTTTTGTATATACACCTCCGAAATCGAAGCTAAAACTCCCATCTTTAGCGGCCATTGTCGTTTTAAAACTTCCTCCTTCTTTCAGGTCATTATCTGCATAAGGCGCATGCCAGTCGTCAGAAGCAAAAGTCCAGTTCTGGATATGTTTAGGCTCTGTCCAGTATTTCCATACTTTTTCTGTGGGAGCCTGAATAGTAGTTTCTACGGTGATTGCAGTTCTATTTGCCATAATAATATTTTTAATTGATAATGCAAACATACACTGTGACATTCATACAGCAGATACGTGAAGGCGACAAAGAAGAGGTCTTTTGCGACATCAATATAAAAGCCCTGATAACAGTGATGTTACCAGGGCTTCTTAAATTAATCAAACATTATAAACTACCAATTAAAGCAGTATTGCTGTAATCGCTCTGGCTGCAGCCATCCACAGAACCCAATGCACCATCAGTACCTCTGCAGGCAGTGTAATTCCAGTAGGCCCTGTCGCGGTATAACGGGCCGGCACCAGGCTCACCCCAGCCACCGCTGAAGTTAAACTGGGTGATATCGCAGGACATCTGTGATAAGTTGTTTCCAGTAACAGCTTCATCTTTTGTGCCATTGGGGTTTCTGTAATCACCCCAGTAGCTGCATGCATAGCCAATAAAGCTGATAGTGTTTCTGAAATGATAACTACCATGAGCGATCTTTCCTACATACACTTCTATTGCACCATTTGAAGTTACATTCTGCGGCTTCTTCGTATACCAGCCGGCATGCTGAAAATAAGTAACAGAAATAGCCGCCTGTGTAGATCTGTTGAACTGTACTACTACATGTTCCAGATCATAATCATGACCGCCGGTGTTGCCAATACAATTCTCCTGACGTTTGTAAATCCACCAGTAGTCAACAAAGATCCTGTTGGCATCAGTCGGGTGCACCTGTACTTCATAGTAAGTGGGGAAAATCAGACTGCGCGGGGGGGTATTATTAACCAGGATCAGTTTACCACCACAAACAATACTGGCAGGATTTGTAGCTGCCCATACGTCTTCTACAGAAGTTGGATAATCAGGGGCAGCCCTATCAAATTTTAATAATGGTGCAAATTTCTTTGCCCATGCATCCGCATCAGTACCGGTAAGTTTGGTACTGCTTTCCTGACAATTACAAGCCAGTTCAGAAGTAGCGGTTACAGCCAGACGATTGCCTTTCCGGGATAACAATTCTTCATTGTCTTGCTTGTTACACTGCGAGAACAGTAATATACTGCAGCAGCTTAACAGCCATAGGTTAAGTGTTTTCATATTGGGTGTGAATTTAGGTAAAGGGATAAAAAACAGGTTTTGCTTCAGTACACGTTTCCCAGATGCTCCAGGCAGTTTTTTAAATTGCACGCAAAATAAAGATACAATATGAACTCAATGTTATTAAAAGGAAACGGAGTAAGAAATTATTTCGCTATCGTACACACGGCGGTTCATTAGAACCTATATTTTGCAAATACAGAATAATATCACTTACTTGTTACTCAAAGTACTTTAATTATGAGTTTTCATAAGAACTATTTTATCCTGGCAATATTGCTGTTCATAACAGAAATATTGATTGCACTATATCTGAACGATCGCATTATAAGGCCCTATGGCGGAGACCTTCTGGTAGTTATACTCGTTTACTGCATGATTAAAACCTGCTTAAACACTCCCATTGTACCTACCGCCATTGCTGTATTATTATTTGCATACGCGGTAGAGGTGTTACAATATTTCCGGTTAATTGCCTGGCTGGGCCTGCAGCATTCAAGATTAGCCTACATTATATTAGGCACCAGCTTCTCCTGGACAGATATGCTCTGTTATACTTTAGGAATAATACTTGTCATCATTACTGAATTTGGAAGGCGTTCTAAACTTTTATATTTGAAAACCTGAAAACGTTAACACCCCTCACCCACAATATGAAATATGAAAAACACTTTTTTCACCTTTATCTGCATACTGTTTATTTCCACGGCCTTTCCACAAACATATGAAGCAGAATCCGGTACACTTTCCGGTGGTGCCAACATACAAAACTGCAGTAGTTGCTCCGGCGGTAATCAGGTTGGCTACTTAGGCGGCCCTACTAACGGGATGGTCACCATTCCCGTCAACGTTAACGTTGCAGGCAACTATACCCTTACCATATACTATTGTACTGCCGACCCACGTACGATCTTCGTCACACCCAACAATGGCGCTTATACCGGTATAAACTGCGCCGCTTCCGGAGGATGGTCTACGGTAGACAGCACCTCCATCGACCTGGCACTGAATGCAGGCAATAATATCATCAGGTTGGATAATGGCCAGGGAGGTTACGGCCCTAACATCGACAAGATCAAATTACAGCAAAGTGTTACCATCTCCTTCGGCTCCGGTAACACCATCTTTTATAATCTCAGCACCGGCACATACAACGTGTCATTCGGCAATAAACAGCTCATTAAAGATGCTTACGCTGTCTGTAATTCCGATGCTGCTTATTCCAGCTACACAGGATATACCAGCCGCTCCTATTCATCTGCCAGTATCACAGATGTATTCGGTAATGGTACTAAACATATCATCACCATGAATGGCAGCGGACAGCTGCAAATGCAACAGGTATTTTATACCTACAGCGGAAAAGACTACTTCTTTACCGAAGTACTGCTGAACGGCAACGGCTCCAACTGTTACCGTATGTCGCCGCTAACCACTACAAAGGTCACATTACCTGCGGGAGGAGATATGAGGGCATTAAACGTTCCTTTTGATAATGATGCCTGGGTAAGGTACAATGCCATGCCAATGGCTTCCGCCAACTTCACCGGCGCTGAAGTAACCGGCATCTATGATAATACCGGCAGGAATGGCCTGATAATAGGCTCCGTAGAACATACTACCTGGAAAACAGGGATTACTGTTACCGGCAGCGGTGCATCTTCCCTCTCCAACCTGGCAGTTTTCGGGGGCTTCGCCAACGCGACCGTTACCCGCGACAGACGCGGACATGGCTGGGTAAATGTAGGTGGGACCAGTTGTAAATCACCTAAGATATTTGTAGACTATGAAAGCGACTGGAGAACCGCTTTCGAAACTTATGGCAGCGCTACCGCTCTTGCAGAGCCACGGTATGTTCCTTCGTGGACACAGGGCACTCCCTTTGGCTGGAATAGCTGGGGGGCTGTCCAGTCGAATCTTACCCTTGCAAAAGCCAGGTCCGTTGTCGACTTCTTTGCCAACAACTGCACAACCTTCAGAAATAGTGATAACACCCTGTACATCGACCTTGATTCTTATTGGGACAACCTGGCTTCCGGCGGCTGGACAGGCGATTTCAGTCAACTCACTACTTTTGTGAACTATTGTAAAAGCAAAGGCTTCAAAGCAGGCATATATTGGGCCCCTTTTGTCGATTGGGGCAAAAATGCCGGCGGTACCGTAGAAGGTACTTCTTACCTATATCAAAGCTGCTGGACAAAAGTAAACGGCTCCCCGGCAGATATTGATGGCGCCAGGGCCATGGACCCTACCCACCCTGCTACAAAAGGCAGGATCGCATACCTCATCGGTAAATTCAAAGCCTGTGGCTTCGAAATGATCAAACTCGATTTCCTCGCACATGCTTCACTGGAAGCAGACAGCTATTATGATAACACTATTCATACAGGAATGGAAGCCTTCAGGAAAGGGATGGAATATGTATCAGATCAACTGGCAGGCACTATGCTTACCTATGCCGCTATCAGCCCCAATCTGGCTACTGCCAGGTATGTCAACATGCGCCGTATTGCATGTGATGCCTATAAAGATATCAGCGAAACAGGATATACACTCAATAGTACTACCTACGGATGGTGGCAAAAGAACATCTATAACTATATAGATGCCGATCACCTTGTTTTCAGCACAGAGCCACTGGCCGAAAACAGGGCAAGAATGGTCTCCGGTATCGTTACGGGAACACTGATCACCGGTGATGATTATTCCACTTCCGGCGTATGGACTACCACCGCACAAACCCTGTTGCAAAACCAGGACCTGCTGGATATTTCCAGAAACGGTAATGGCAAAGCCTTCCAGCCCGTAGAAGGAAATACAGGCGATCAGCCCAATGAATTATTTACAACTACCATTGGTAATTATCGGTACCTGGCCATCGTCAATTATGGCTCGGCGGCTAAAACATACACGGTAAACCTGGCAAGGATCGGCCTTAATCCTGCTATTACCTACAATGCTGTAAAAGAATTATTTACAGGTATTACCAGTACAGCGAGCACCAGCTTGAATGTTACCGTACCGGCATCGGATACCAGGATCTATAGAATAACATTTTAAAGAGCAGACTGATGCAAAAGTTGTATATTGAATAAAAATAAAACAATATATGATTTTAACATTGATAATTGGCGCTATTGCAGGCTGGCTTGCCGGGCAAATTATGAAGGGTAACGGATATGGAATAATCGTCGATATCCTCCTGGGAATTGTGGGAGGATGGCTCGGTGGATGGCTGTTTGGGAAACTGGGCATTCATATCGGCTATGGCATCCTGGGCTCACTGTTCATTGCTGTTGTAGGTGCAGTTATTTTAATATGGCTCACCCGTCTTATAAGCAGAAGGTAAAGTAATTTACTTTCTGCCTTTTTTATCTTATCCCTCGAATTTCCATTTGGCGACAATATACCTCCACTCTCTGATAGGAACATATCTTTGTTAAACAATAAGTAACTTGGCATAATAATCCTTTTTAAAGGATTATTGCTTTAATTGTCAGCATATGAAAACAGCCGCTAAATAACCAACAAGGTTATCGCCGGCCGGATTCAGAAACTATTTTAATTAATTGACGATATGTCTTATTGCAGTGTAATCGAGTATATGTCTGAAGATAAAAAGGCTATACATAAACCATATCATGATCATCTGTATGGTTTTCCCATTCATGATGACAATGAATTATTTTGCCGCCTGGTATTGGAAATTAATCAGGCAGGCCTCAGCTGGGAAATCATCCTGAAGAAAGAAGCTACATTCAGAAAAGCATACGACAACTTTAATATTAAGAAGGTAGCAGCTTATACAGAGGCCGACAGGGAAAGACTGATAGCAGACCCCGGTATTATCAGAAACCGGCTGAAGATCAATGCTGCGATAGAGAACGCCAAAACTATCCTGCAATTACAAAAGGAACATGGTTCATTTGAAAAGTGGCTGGAATTGCATCATCCTAAAACAAAAGCCGAATGGGTAAAGTTGTTTAAAAAAACTTTCCGGTTTACAGGAGGAGAAATAGTGAATGAATTTCTGATGAGTACGGGCTATTTGCCCGGTGCCCATGCAGCCAGTTGCAGTGTTTATAAAAAAGTATTGAAAGCTGGTCCGCTCTGGAACAGGAAATAAAAAGGCCTCCTACATTTTTTCCGTAGTATAATATTATGTCTATATGGATATTGGGGTAGTGTCTCAGTTTAATCTTCGCGCCGTCATAATAGTCAAACTGAAACACTGCCGATATTTGCAGGCAATCCGGACCTTATGAGAAAAATATTATATTTACTCAATGAATACAGACGTCATTGTATCGCATATAAATTCATACGTTTCATTAAATGAGGAGGAAGTCAGGGCCCTGAGCGCTGCACTGATCTCTAAAACAATAAAACAGGGTGAATTAATTGTGGAAAGTGGCGAACCGGCCCGGTATATGATTTTCATGAACACAGGTTACGTGATGACCTATTATACCGATAAAGAGGGATTCGATCATGTTATCCAGTTTGCTTCAACAGGCTGGTGGTCCGGCGATCTTTACAGTCTTTCTGAGAACGTCCCTACTATTTATTCAACACGCGCGTTAAGCGCCGGAGAAGTATTGCTCTTTCCTAAAGCAGCCCAGGACCAGCTACTGGATAAGTATCCAAAGTTCGAACGCTATTTTCGTATTCTCTTCCACAATGCATTAATGCGGCTGCAGTTCCGTATTATTGAAAATTACTCTGCTACAGCAGAAAAACGTTATTTGTCGTTCCGTGAAAGGTTCCCGGGAATGGAACAACACGTATCTCAAAAACATATTGCATCCTATCTTGGCATCACGCCGGAATTCCTGAGTAAAATCCGTAAAAAGCTACAGCAAAAGTAAAATCTTAACCTGGTTCAATATCTTTCCCCTTTAATATTATCCTTGTTCAACGTCCAAAAGCCAGCACTGACCTAATTTTGTGATACTTAAAATCACAGGTACGACTATGGCAAAAACAACAAAATGGATAATAGATCCGGCACATTCCGATATTCAGTTTAAAGTAAAACACCTGGGTATGTTTACCGTTACAGGTACTTTTAAAAAGTTTGAAGGAGAGGCAATCAGTGAGAATGAAAACTTTAATGATGCAGTGATCAGTTTTACTATTCACACAAACAGTATCGATACCAATCATCCCGACAGGGACGCTCATCTTAGATCCGATGATTTCTTCAGTATTGAAAAGTATCCTCACATTACTTTTAAGGGTACATTTAATAATGATGCCCTTTCCGGCAATCTTACCATTAACGATGTGACCAGACCCGTTACATTAGACGCTGAATTAACCGGCATTGGCAAAGGACGCTTTGGAGAAACCAGGGCAGGTTTTGAGGTAGATGGAAAAATCAACCGTAAAGATTTCGGACTGGTCTGGAATCTGTTGATGGAAGCCGGTGGTGTTGTTGTTGGCGAAGAAATAAAACTGCATTTCAATATACAGTTAACCGCGTAATAGTAATATAGGACCCTTTATTTTTTCTGCTGAAAGGCAGATAATAAAGGGTTTATTTTTTATGACCTACTAAGAATTCATCGTTGAACAGAAGAATAAAACCATTGTAGACAAACACACTACCAGGCAGGGCCATTAACAAACAATGCTGGTTTAAAATTTGCAGATGGGTTTAAAGAACAATACACATACCCATTGCTACATTACAAAAATGCGCAAGGCCTGTGCCGCAAAATACTTTGTCTGTTAACCTTCATCATGATAGGTGTACATGAGCATACATCTGCCCAGATACCGGTGCAGACAGATTCCCTGAGCGTAGACTCTTTACCTGGTAACCATATCCAAACTGAAGATCTTTCCCGGCAGTACGACGTATCCAATCTGATCAAAGGGGTCCTTTATCCAAACAGGCCTCCCCGTCAACGGACTAAAAAGCCATCCGGGATTGTTGTCATTCCTAATGTAGCATCTAACCCGAGCATCGGGTTTCAGATAGGCATTAAAGCTGTAGCAGGCAGAAAGCTGGGGAATGATTCCACTACGCTGATGTCTGTGGCTGCTACCTCAGCTTCTATTACCACCAAGGGGATCATTTATTTTTATGTCAATCATAATATTTACACCCCTGGTAATAAGTGGAATCTACAGGGTAATATCGTAGCTGCAAAAACCGTTACCCCCGATTTCGGGCTGGGAATAGCCCAGCCATCCAATGGCAGCCAGGAAGATAAGGTATTGGCTAATCCTGGTCGCAAAGGGCGTGCGCTCACCGGTCAATATTATAACATTAGAGAAAAAGTATATAAGGAAGTACAAAAAAATCTTTTCATTGGGGTGGGCGTATCGTTTGATATAAGAAGAGACCTTCACAGCAAGGACACAAGCAACTTGACCCCTTACAATATTTATAGCGACAGACACGGGTTTAACAGGACTCAGTACATGGCTAACGGCCTTTTCTTCAATGTTCAATATACCACCCGCGATAACCAGAACCGTGCTTATAAAGGAATTTATGCCGATGCAGGCTTCCGCCTGAATCAAACCTGGATGGGAAGTACAAGAGGAGCATTACAATTTACTACTGATTTCAGGAAGTACTTCAGTCTTTCACACCGTAACCCGGAACATGTATTGGCCTTCTGGAACTGGGGATCTTATCTGTTGAGTGGAAATATCCCCTACCTGGAACTGCCGGGCACCGGTAAAGATGCAGGGTTCCACAGTGGAAGAGGATATACAGTTGGTTATTTTAAAGGCACACAATACAATGATGCCGAAGTGGAATACCGTTTTCCCATATTAAGAAATAAGTTCCTCAGCGGCGTTGCCTTTTTTCACATGCAAACCGCAAATGATGAATCAGGTACAAAACTTTTCCAGGTATGGCAGCCCGGTGGAGGTGCCGGCTTACGTGTACTCTTTAATAAGCATACACGTACCAACCTTTGTCTCGATTACGCCTGGGGAAAATATGGCTCTAAAGGGTTCTTTCTTGGCTTAAATGAAGCATTCTAAATTATTCAAAGCAGCCAAGATCAGGTGCAGCACCCTTAAATGGATAGCCAATATTCATTCCTTTATCTAACAGGTCACTACCCGGAGCCAGATGCATAAAATCATTCACAGGCAAACTACCGTCCGCTTGCCTGGGTGCCGTTAACAAACTTTGATCAACACTTAAAAAATCTGCCTCAGTAACAGTGACGGGCAAATTAAAATAATTACTATCTGCATTGCAGGCATTGAAATCTATATTGCTATACTCTGCGCTTCTGGCACCATAACCCAGGTTATTTTTCAGATTATGACCATAACCGGGAACATCTGCTGTATAATCTGCATTCCTGTTAAGCATGTTATAATTCACCGCATTATTATACGCGGAATTATTAAACCAGTTACTTCCTCCCAAATGATGATTCGCATAAAAGCCATTGGCTTTATTCCGTACACTCAGACAAAACCTGATATTGTTGCGGGGAATCACCGGTGGTGCTTTAGGCGTGGCAGAAACGCCATATCCTCCTGCTTTAAATCCATTCCCATCACCCAAACTTACAAAGGAAGTGGAATAGCCATTATAAAAAGACCAGCAGTTTTCAAATGTAACAGACTCCAAAGCATTGATACAATCATATCCGTCATCACTGTTAAACCATGCCCTGCATCCCCTGAAAATATTGTTTACATACCCCACTCCGTATTGGGATGGATGGCAGCCAAAGCCATCAGTATTGCCACCCTTCTTATTCTCCGAAACATTATCCCAGTTATTATAGGCATCACAGTTTAAGATCAGATTATTCCCTCCTTTATTTAAATAAAAACCGATAGCCATCCCATCATGCATACTTAGCATTTCATAAATATTATTGCTGCCCTGGTTTTCAAAACATTCACTCTGGGTATGAGTTGTAATCGTTACTTGTACACCTGTTACTTCCAGGCCTTTAATATGTATCCAGGAACCTGTTACCTGAAAAGCATTGATCCTGTAACCAACAGGTTTAATAGAGGAATAATCAAACACCGGCTTTTCTCCGGGATAGGCCCAGTAATTGATCCGCTTGCCGTCACTACCACTTTTATCAAGTAAAGTAACATATGCCCATATGCCTGTATACTTAGCTATCTGAGATTCTGTCATCGTATAGTTACCTCCACGAATGTAAACAGTGTCTCCGGCAACAACTGAAGTCTGGGCCCGCTGTATAGTCAAAAACGGCTGGTTGATAGTACCTGCGTTACTGTCACTACCATTAGCGGCTACATAATAAATGCCGGCAAACGACGGATAAATACTACAACTAAAGAGAATAAGAATAAGTATGTGTGGTTTCATATCATTGATATCAGTTCATTAAAACAAGCATAAATCTCCTCCCACAAATATCCTCGCTAATATAATTAATTTCCAGTCTTTAAAACTAAACTCTTCTTCAGACAGACCTGTATGTAAAATAAGCTAGTGTTTCAGTTTGATTACATCATTTTCGCGCCAGATGTTGTGATCATAAATACAGTACCTTATCTGGCGTGAATATCAGGTGAAGTTAAATTGGAAAACAAATGCTGAACCCATATTCCAAGGCCAAATCAGAGAACCAAACAGTCAGATGCAGTGTATTTATGATCATAACATCGGCCAATCTACACTGTCAAACTGAGATACTGCCTAAAAATAAGTGATCTTCTTTTTGCGAAAAAAATATAGTAGTTTACCTGTATTCTTAACCAATTGGCAACATGGCTATATTTTCCCACTACAGGAGTCTTACAAAATTTGCGACCATTATTGTCCTGGTTCTTACCAGTCATACTTCATTTTGTCAAACCAGGTATAATCCTTCTGTTTTGTTTCCGGCACTGCCCCTTTTACCTGCCGGCAATGAATACCGTACAGCCACAGGAGAACCGGGTCCTGCCTACTGGCAGAACCAGTCGGACTATGTAATAGATGTAACGCTCGACGATCAGCAAAACCTGATGAAGGGCATTGTAACAGTTACTTATACTAACAATAGCCCGCAGCCACTCTCGTCTTTATGGCTGCAATTGGATCAGAATGTTTATAAGCACAATTCCAGGGGAATATTATCCGGACTGTTTCAGTACAAGAACCCTGATGAACAGGTAAAGGATGGCGGGTTTGAAATTGAGGAAGTGAAACTGGCTGATAATAGTAACATCACTTATGATGTCTACGATACAAGAATGAAATTATCCTTGCCAGAACCACTAAAAAAGGGGCAACAATTAACCTTCCGTATAAAGTATAATTATCTATTCCCTGTCAATTATAAGAATGCCGATTTCCAGGTGAACAGAACAGATATTATGCCATCCAAAAATGGTAATATTTATGCCGTGGCGCAATGGTACCCGAGGATGTGCGTATTAGATGATGTGGAAGGCTGGAACACATTACCGTACCTTGGCAATGGAGAATTCTATCTCGACTTTGGTAATTTTCAGGTGAATATTACATTACCATCCTCTTACCTTGTAGAAGCATCCGGCGATTTAATGAATCCGGAGGAAGTCTTAACCCCTGTTCAGTTGAAGCGGTGGCAATCTGCTAAAACAAGTACTGATCCGGTATTTATCAGATCGGCTAAAGAGGTATCAGATGCTTCTTCCAGACCAGCAACGCCTACCTGTACATGGAAGTTCAGGATGGACCATACGAGGGATTTTGCCTGGACAGCTTCTAAATCATTCATCTGGGAAATGTTAAATTTCCAGGTAGGTGATGGGAAACCGGTTACAGGCAGTTCTTTATATCCTGTTGAATCTGAGAAACGTAATAGCTGGTTAAGATCTTCCGAATACATCAGGTTTACATTACAGCATTTTTCTCAAAAGTGCTATCCTTATCCATTTAATAAAGCAGTGAATGTTGCATCTAACCTGGATGGGATGGAATACCCGGGTATAGTGTTTTGTTCAGCCAGAGATACCGGCAATATGTATTGGGCAGTAGTAAATCATGAATTAGGTCATACCTGGTTTCCAATGGTAGTTGGTAGCAATGAGCGCAAGTATGCATGGATGGATGAAGGCTTTAATCTTTTTATAGATAATATGGCAACTAAAGAATTCAATAAAGCAGAATTCCGTGGTTATGCTGAAATTGATGTACCGGTAGCTGCTCTTTTTGCAGATAGCATACTCCCTATTTTAACACGTCCTGATGCAATACCTGGCAATCAGGTATATCCCATCCAATATCAGAAAGTTGCCTATTTGCTGGCATTGCTGCGCAACGAGATCCTTGGGGCCGACCGCTTTGATCATGCTTTCAGAAAATATATCCGTGACTGGGCGTACAAGCATCCTACTCCATTGGATTTTTTCAGAAGCATGAACGCTTCTTCCGGCGAAGACCTGACATGGTTCTGGAAATCTATGTTTATGGAAAATTTCAGACTGGATCAAAGGATTGTAAAAGTTGAAACTACTACTAAGAATAGGACCCTTATCACTATTGAAAATATTGACAGGGCAGCAATGCCACTTGTCGTAGATATCACATATGCCAATGGCTTGCATGAGAGGCGGTCTTTCCCTGTGGAAATATGGGAAAACGGTGCTTCCTATACCTTTGCTGCCAACAAAAATGAAGCCGTTTCCAAAGTCGTTATTGACCCTGATCAGGTTTATCCTGATGTAAACAGAGGAAATAATTTTTATGACTTAAAATGATAATCCGGCCGGAACAAATGCAATATCATGATTATGAAATGACTAATCATCCAATCCCTTGCCATTGAGTATCTGCTTTATATATTTTTCTACTCTTGACTCCCGGGTCTTGGATTGTTTGGGTGCAGAAAAATAAAGAATGTATCCTCTTTGCCGTCCCGGAGTCAATGCATCAAACGCAGTTTTCAATGCAGGGCTCTTATCCAGTTTCTTTTGAAATTCTTCAGGAATGATGAATTCTGTCGTCTTTTTCAGATTTACTTTCAAACCGGCTTTTTCCACTTCAATGGCTTCATAGATATAAGCTTTCAGGGGGGCTTTCATCTCAATTATTTCCCCGACACTGGTGAACCGGATCTGGCGTGCCGCCTGGGTATTCTTTGTTTGTTGGACCAGAATACCATTGGCATCATTTAGCAAGGCGCCTTTGAAAAATAAGAGCGCGCAATATTCTTTAAACACATGTATCAGAACTATGTTATTCTCCTGGAACGTATAACAGGGAACACCCCATTTCAATTCTTCGGTCAGTCCACAATCCAGAACGATCATTCTCAATTGCTCCAGTTCCTTCTCCCACTTTTCATTCTTGCTAAAATAAAAGTCAACTTTAGGATTCATGCTATTCATTTATTAGTTTTAACTAAATTATTTTCCTGTCCGCAGGCCTGAAATACCAGGATACTATAGTCAGGACTAATAATAACAACGATGGAAATATTTCCTTTAAGGAATCGCCCAATGCGATATGTGAAAATATAGCTCCCGACATGAGAAAGAAAAAGCCGGCATAAGCCCATTCCTTTAGTAAGGGAAATTTAGGAATAAGCATTGCTATGACTCCCAAAATTTTCCAGACACCTATTATTGTCAGAAAATAGACAGGATAGCCCAAATATTTAATACCATATACCCCCGGCGGTGCTACGGCGCCTTCCTGTTGCACTTTCAGTAACTGTACTATTCCGGTTGCTACCATTCCTAATGAAAGCCAGAGCGTAGCAATCCAATAGATAATTTTATTTCTCTTTGTCATAATGTGTTATTTTAATTTACTTACGATGTCCTGGATCCGGTTATGTGCCATATTTATGCCTTGAGCAAAAGGTAATTTCAGCACCTGGTCTCTTATAGCTACTGATCTATATACTATATGCATATTGAGTTTGCTTCTGTCGTCCGTAAGTTGTTCAAATTCCAGGAATTCGAGTTGGGCGCCAAAAGGCGTATTCTCCATTTCAAATGTTCTTATAATTTTCCGGTTCGGGCTAAACTCGTGAATTACCCCATTGAATCCGTATTTATTTCCTTTAGCATCGGTTGTTTCAAATTGCCAGCTGCCGTGATTTCTATTTTCCAGTTTCAGCACTTTCGTTCCCATCCATTGTTCAACTATTTCCGGCTCTGCATACGCTTTAAAAAGCAATTCCAATGGCAAATCAAATTCCCTTGTAATTACTAATTCCTGTTTGCCGTCTTCGGCATTAATTTTTGTTTTTTGTTCCATCTTATTTGCCTTTATATTTTTTCATTATTGTTTCCAATTTGTTGAACCGGTCTTCCCACATCTGGCGGAATGGTTCAATGAAGTCGGCTACCTCTTTCATTCTCTTTGCATTTATATGATAATAAATCTCCCGGCCATTTTGTTCTTGTTTCAGCAATTCGCATTCAGTAAGTATTTGCAAATGTTTTGAAACGGTTGGTCTTGCTGTGTCAAAATTGGAGGCTATTGCACCCGCTGTCATGGATTGCGAAGCAACCAACAGCAGTATAGCCCTCCTGGTCGGGTCAGCTATGGCCTGAAATACATCTCGTCTTAAATTCATTGCGTAGCTATTTGACTACAAATATATATGTAGTTATTTAACTACACAAATATTTTTACGTTTTTTTTATTGGATGCTTTATTTACACCGGAAGAATCAACCTGGACGTTTGTCAAGTGAATGGAATGGCGAAGTGCATCTCCGTTTATGAAAACGAAAAGGTCTATGGGGGCAGGAGTACTATTACGGGTTATACCGATGGAGAAATGAAATTCAGCAATTTGATTTGAAGATAGAATCCCAGAATGGATCATCTGCTAAATTCCTGCATATACAGTACTATTCAGTGGCTTTCAGCCATCACCGAGTCAGGTTGCGATCGGGTAAGTTTTTTTAATCAGCTTTCTTGTAATTTTCCGCAGGCTACGATACGTTAAATCAGCGATTACATTTATCAGCTGTAATGGATTGGAGGCCAGAGCGTATTTGAGCATCCTGTGATTATTGGATGTAAGCTTCAATGTAAATAATTTCAACAGGTAGAGTTCATAAATATTGCGCGTGATCCTTTCATTGAAGAGGGCAATTTCTGCCTCATTCAGATGTTCTCTGTATCGCTCAAGAATGGCACTGAGATCGTTGATATCCAGGTACTCTTTCAACTCGATATTGTCCCTTCCATCACATATATTTTTACCATCCGTACGTTTCATCCACAATTTTTCGGTAGTAAATGCGGTATTGGCGCCCTTTAACAATATCATATCCAGTAACAAGCACCAGTCGTCTGCAATGTTCAGTTGTTCATTCCATGTTCCATACATGGACTCATGCCTGAATACAAAGGAAGATGAAGGAGAAGGGCACAGCCTGAGATAGATTTCCCGTGACAGTGCATTATCTAAAACAGTCCACTTTTTACCTGAAGGATCTATATATTTATCCATCATCTTCGTATACTTCAAGTAGTCAAAAACTCTTTTATCACTGGAATACTGCGTCCAGTTCGCAAAAACAAAACTAAGTTGATGAGCCTCCAGCATCTCTATACATTGTTCAAGGAAATCAGGATTCCAGACATCATCGGAATCCAATGAAGCTATATAAACACCCTGAGCGTACTGTAATCCTGTGTTGCGTGCTTTACTTTGTCCCCCATTCTCCTGATAAATATATTTGATTTCTGTAAATTGGCTCACAACATCACGGGTACCATCAATGGACCCATCATCTACTACAATAATCTGCTTATTCGAGTATGTTTGTTTAAGTGCACTGTTAATTGCATCCTTAAGAATATGCTCGCGATTGTACGTAGGGATGATAATTGAAACAAGAGGTGCCGTTGTACTATTCATTTTTCTTCAGTTGGGAATTTAATTGGGACAATTACTTTTTTTTGAAAAAAGATGGCAAAGGTTCTTTCCAACATTTTCCTAATAATATTGATGATGTTACATATGCTTACCCTGAATAAAAAGAAATGCAGTAATAAGCCTATGACATTTATTGGATTTTTACATGCATACAGCATCAACAGTGACAAGGGAAGAAAAACCTGGTAGTATTCAAATAAGAAAATCCGGTACTGTTCAGGTTGGGGATTGATTAATATCTGTTTAACATGGAAATATTTTAATAAAAACCAATTGTAGATAAAGTATAAGATTAACCCGGGGATAATGAGAAATAAAGCATGTAGCGAGATAAAACCGGCAAAAGCGACCATTTCCATTACAATGATAACAGCACTCAATCGCAACAGTTGCACTTCACTTATTTTTTGCACGAAGGTGACCAGTCCGCTCATTTTATCATTTTCCTTATCTGCCAACTGATGCCAAAGAATCCCTCTCAGTCCGAAACAGAAAAGCCAGGTCCCCAGGAACACCAATGGCAATAATTGTACTTCCTGCTTTGTCCTTTGATAAAAATAGATGGCAAGGAATAATGTGGGAAACACTTGTGAGCCCAGCGCATCTGCAGCAACACCCGCAAATCCCCTTTTTTTCAGGCGGAAAGGAGGTAAGGAATATAAGGTGAACGAAACATAAGCAGCGAGGTAAAACAGGTTGGCAAGGGAAAAAAAATCCAAAACGCCGCCCATGATACAAAGTGCTCCAAACAATGGTAATAATACAAATACTGCTTGTTGGATGGAGTTATAATCCGCCATTCCGTTTTTCTTGCCGGCTTTGGCATCATCTTCAACATCTGTAGCATCATTCAGCAAACTAACATAAATAGCGCAGAGGATAATAGCACTTATCGAAACTATCATTAATGGTAGTAAACTGAAAAATGTGTATTGGCTGTTTTGTATTATTATGTATACAACAGCAAGCATTGGTGGAATTTTATACTCCCACCAATCGCTGGCTCTGATGGCAGCTAAAAACTTTTTCATACGTTGTTTTTACAGATTAATCCCTATCCTGTTCAAAAGCGAATCAGCAAATTGTTTTTCTGGTTGCAGGGGTACATTCTCTTTAATAAAAGCATATGCACGTTTTCCCATTATGTCCCATTCATTACGTGCGTCCCATGCACGTTCCATTGCCTGATCAAAATCATCTTCGTTGGCGTGGCCTATAAAACCGTTTACTCCATCTGTAATAAGCTCTGGATTGCCACCTGCCATTGATACGATTGCCGTTCGTCCGCAAGCCATTGCTTCGAGCAATACCAGTGGTAATCCTTCGCTACGGGAAGGCAGAATTAAGGCATGATGGCTTTGCCATAAGCCTATAACATCTTCAGTGTACTCAAGGAATCTGACATTTTCAAGGTTTAGTAATTCTACCATTCCCATCAGGCCTTCTTTATCTGTACCTGTACCAATAAATGAAATTGTTACAGGTCTTGTTCTCCATTTTGGCAGTGCCATAATCCTGAGCAGGATATCCTGGCCTTTATCCAGCAGAAAATAACGGCCTATACAAGCAAGACGAAATCCCTGCCCGATGTCTGGCATAGGGATCAGTTGCCTTGTAACCTTCACCGTATTATAAATAATTTCTGACTTTGGAAAGCGTATACCAAATTGCTCTTCGGTTAACCGTCTGTTATGATCCGATACGAAATAAGACCAGGAAGCATGCTGGTAAACATCCCGCAGTTCGATCCTGTCAATATGCGATGGCCAATAAAAATCTACCGCCTTTTGGGCGATGAGTACATAAGGTATCCCCAACTGTAACGAGCCAAGGGCCAACCCAAGCCCATCAAAATTTATACCCTGTGAAATAATTACAAATTGTGGTCTTATTCTCTGCAGCTTTTTTTTAACCAGGTAGTTATCGTTATAACACAATGCATGACCCTGCTTAGCCCTTTTAGAGACCCGCACGAAAACCTTCCAGATCAGCCTGGAAAACATGCTTATTACCTTCCTCAGCTTAGAAGATCTCTTAGCTCCGTTTAATAGGAAGGATGCTGGTAACAATTCTTCCAACAAAACTCCCTGCCTGGCAAGGTTGACAAATTGTTCGTGTTCCTTATTTAAATTACGCTTTAATACCGTTATGCTATATCCTGCCGATTGAAGGTGTGGGATAGCGCGCGCCCAGAGTTCTTCGCTACCTCCCCAATCTGCAGTACAGCTGGAAATGATGACGATTTTTTTATTGGCCTCTGCCATTGGTTGATTTATTATGATTTAAACAATGCTGCGTATGTTCCTTTTTTTTGTAACAGCATTTCATGTGTCCCGTATTCGATAATTTTTTTGTCCCCCATTACATATATAAGATCTGCTTGTTCGATTGTTGATAATCTATGGCTGATAATAAGTGCTGAGCGGCCACTCAGCTTTTGCTTAAGATTTACTAACAATTCATGCTCGGCACTGGCGTCGAGGGCGCTTGTTGCTTCATCCAGTATAACCAATTGGGATTTACTGTAGAATGCACGTGCAATAGCCAGCTTTTGCCATTGTCCGATACTTATTTCATGGCCATTCTCAAAAGTCCGTCCCAGGACTGTATCATATTGATCCGGAAAATTATTGATATAGCTGGCAGCACCGGCATCTTCTGCAGCTCTTTTTATGCTGATTGCATTGAAAGGAATATGGATATTTCCCAACCCGATGTTCTCATTGACGCTCAGGTTATATTTGACAAAATCCTGGAATACTACACTGACCTTACTGCGATATTCGTTTATGTTAAACTCACGGATATCTTTATCTCCAATACGGATCATTCCTTCTACAGGATCGTACAAACGGCAGAGCAATTTTATCAAAGTAGATTTGCCGGCACCATTCAAGCCGACCAGCCCGATGACCTGGCCTGCAGGTATACTTAAATGAATGTTCTCTAAAACATAATCTGAAGCATGGGGATATTTAAAGGATAGATTTTCCACAACAAAGTCGTTCGGCTCCTTTTCTTCAGCAAAACCTGTAACAGCAGGAGATTCTATTGTTGACTTCAGATCAAAAAGCGCAAAAACATCTGCCAGATACCGGTTATTCTGATATAACCCTGAAATTCCACCTGCCAGTCCATGCATAACAGAAAAGGATTGCGGAAAAACGACCAGGAACACTGCAATGTCGCCTACACTGGTTTTACCGTTCGTAATTCCGAAAATAATATAAGCTGTCACAGCAAAAAAGGAGGTTGTTGTAGCTATTGTGGAAATAAGTTCAATTACAGTCCTTCGCCTGCTATGCTTTAACTGGTGTGCCAGTAGTGTTTCTTTGATCTTGCCATATTTAGCTAACAGGTGATGTCCCAGAAAAAAAGTCCTTATTTCCTTGGCAGACAGATCGCCTATTATCAATGAGCTTAGATAGGATGCTTCACGCTCGATGCCTGTATGCTTTCTTTGCCATAAATAAAGCGTTTTAGAGAACTTAAGCCGTATAATAAGCATAGGAGCAACAAACAGGCATAATAATGGCAGCAGCATCCAGTCTATCGAAATCAAAATGTATCCCATGGAAGCAAGCATCGCAATGTTCCGTCCTATTTCCTGGAGACTCAGCACAACCGCATAAGGCTTATCTACGCCCGCTTCCCTGGCCCTCTTCAAAACATCAAAGTAAGCGGGGACTTCATAGCAGCCATAATCCAGGCTGATTGTATGTTGATGGATCTGTTTATCTATATAATTATTAACCGCTGCTGACTGTCTTTCATTTACAAAGGCGGATACGCTTTTAACACAACCATACAGGATTGCCACACCGCCCGCCAATAAAATAGCAGCGGTAATACTACCGGTAGTATTAGTAACAGGGTGATTTATCAACCTGTCGATTAATAGCTTTAAAGTGTACATAGTGCCTATCCAGCATATATTCTCGGACAGCATAAAGAGTAAAGATACTGTTGCCTGTACCGGTGAAATTTGCCAAATGAGCCTTAATGTCTTTTTTAAATAGAAATTCTGATATAAATTCTTTGCTTTGAATTTAATATTTATCATTGGTAATAGAGACAAATTGCCAAGCACTCCCTGGCTTCATTCACGAACAATTAATGCGATTTAAAAAAGCCGGATCTAATATGGAACGTACTATCTGTTATCTATAACTCCAGGCTATGGTAAATATAAATACTTTTCTTTATAATATTGATTAATATATCTATAAATATATTTATATTCGATATAAAATCAGATAAGTGAACAATTCCAGGCGTAACGCCCATTCAGGTTCTTTTTTACAGACTAATGAAATTGTTCATCCCGATCTTACTGAGGCCGCCATCAATAAAGGATTAGACTATTTATCCCAACATCAATACCCCAACGGGGAGTTTTGCACTTATATTTCTCCGGATGACGCCATGCAGGAATGGTGTGTTACTGATAATACAGTGTTTATTTCCTCGGTAATAGGTACCTGCTTGCTACCTCTATCCAAAACTCCTGTTGCGGAATCAATACTTTCCAGGGTGGCTGATTTTCTCCGTTACCAGATGGCCGGTGGTGGCGTATGGAATTATTTTTCAACGAACCATCCAATGCGAAGGATTCTTCCTTACGATGCAGACAGTTTATCTTTTGCAAGTAATTTCCTTTTAGCAAGAGGAGTACAAATACCAGAACAGCACAATAAGCAATTATTGCTGGACAATCGGGCCAGGAACGGTTTATTTTACACCTGGTTTGTGCTTCATCCCCGGCTTCACACGAATAGAACGCTTTGGCGTTTATCACTCAAAAGACTCCAAACACCTGTACACTGTTTTTTATTCCTGCTTAGAAACGGTGAGGACATCAATGTAGGAGTCAATGCAAGTATCCTATCTTATCTTGGAGATATTCCGGCAACCACTCCTGTGATCAGTGAAATCATCAAAGTGATTGCCAGTGGAAAGGAACATACATGTGATAAATGGTATTGTAACCCTTTTACTATTTACTACCTGGTAGCCAGAGCTTATAATCGCGGGGTAAAAAAGCTGCAGCCTGTCGCAGAGATAATTATTGAGAGAATTCTTGCCACGGCTACAGCCGATGGTCAATTAGGCCAATCGATTTTCGATACCGCCATCGGTGCTACAACTTTGATCAATTTAGGTGCTACATCCACAAAGCTGCATAAGGCTATTGACTTTCTTATCAAACACCAGGGAACACACGGTGAATGGCCCCGCTGGCTGTTTTTTTACATAAATCCTGGAAAAGGGTATGGCTGGGGTTCGGAAGAATTGACTACTGCATTCTGCCTGGAAGCAATTGCCCGGTATAATACCGAAAATGAAACTGAATAATATAGCATAATGCAGATAGCTATAATTCATATGGAACCCACACCATTATAAATGCCTTATCTGGCTTAAGAGAGAAGTAGCAGGAATTACCTTATGCCAAAAAAAGTAAGCATTTTTTCGAGAGCGCCCTCCGAGTGCATTCGCTCACCATTTTCAAGTGATCGTTTGGCCGCTGCAGAGGCTCTTTGGCGCATATTTTCCTCATAGCTGGCAATGGCTTCCTGCAAAGTACCATATTGATCAGATGTTAAACATTCACTCAGTTCCAAAGCATCAAACATAGCCGTATTGGCGCCTTCACCTGCAAATGGAGGCATTACGTGCGCGGCATCACCAAGTAGTGTTAAATTGGACTGAGCTTCCCAGGTTTGATCTAAAGGCATACAATAAATTGGACGTGGGATAACAGGTGTCGAGGCATTTTTAAACAGCTCATACCAGATACTGTCCCATTCGCTATATTCTTTTTTAAACCATGCAAGCAATTGGGTCTTATCAGAAAAATCTAACCCGCTATTTGATGTCCAGTTTTCATCCGGCTTGAAGCTTGCGTAAAACCCCAGGCCGCCAATGCCTTTCTGGCCGCCCAATAAACACTTCCCATTTCCGAAGGCCATTATTTTCCCACCATTCAGCAACCCATAAATATGAGGTGTCGTTTTTTCCGCATCATCAATATTTATTTCAACCATTGTAACACCAGAATAAAAAGCTTTGATGCCGGTAACATATGAACGGATTTTAGAATTGGCGCCGTCAGCTGCAATTACTACATCTGCATACGCAGATGCACCGTTTTTAAAATGTAATAGCCATCCCTCATCTTGTTTTTCCATCGAAATAAAATGGCTGTTCCATACAACTGTTCCCGGCAGCAAAGAGTCCAGGAATATTTTTCTTAATGCACCGCGGTCTATTTCAGGGCGGAAAGGTCCATTGCTCAAATCTTCACCCGGGTTGGTTGTGTGATCGCTGAAAATGATTTCTGCATATTCATTTACAATGATTTTTTTATCTGCCCCCTGGCGAACATTCCTTTTAAATTCCTCCAATAAATTTGCTTTGCGTAAAGCCGCCCACCCCGACTCTTCATGCATATCAAGCGGAGAGCCCTGCACACGGGCAGCTGCATTTAAATCTCTTTCATACACTTTTACATTTGAGCCCTTCAGCTGTAAAAGCCTTGCTAAAGTCAACCCACCAGGTCCGCCACCTACAATGGCAATGTGTTTATTCGTTGGTATCATGCTGTGTAATTTTTAACTACAATGCAAAATTGCCAAGCATTTTATAGATAAAATAACTACAATAGACATAAAAATAGCTGTAAAGGACATTCATAAAAAGATAAACAGGATACGTTCTGAAAATAATTATCCAATACCGTGAACGGAATCCGCATATCAATGCTACTGTAAGAATGATCCTTATTCAACAACGCTTTCAACAGATTTCTTACAAGATAAACGTATGGATTAAGCCTTTAGGTCTTATACATAGCATCTCCCAATGACGGGAACCGATGTATCACCGCTTACTTCTGCTCAGAAATAAGCTCCAGGGCAAGCTCCGTTGATAAGTCTTCACCCCTCAAAACATCTTCTATAGCAGGGTAGACAGGATGTGCGGGTAAGACACCATGTCCATCACTGTTTTCATTGTTGATTAGAAATGTAGTAGTGGAAACATAGGCTCTTATGTGGGTTTTAGGGAGCAATATTTCTGTAGGTTCACCACTAATGATATGCCTGTTTCCACCTGTTTCTTCACCGATGAAGACTGCTCTTTTATCTCTTTCCAGACAGGCACTTACAATGACTGTATTGGAAAAACTACCACCATTAATGAGTACAAATAATTTTCCCGTAAAATGATTGGTTTGCGGCCGAATTATTCTCGACTCCTTCCCATTCAATAGGTATCTCGCAGGGTTAATCAGCAAATAGGATAAAAGATAACGGCCTGGCTCAAATTCCCCGCCCTGGTTATCGCGTAAGTCCAAAATAAGATTGGTGGTCCGATCCTGTTTTAATACCGTAAAGACACTGTCTATTATATCTCTGTAATCTTGCTTATAAAGTGATGCAAGCAAGTCAGGATCGAAGCTTTTAATAGTAAGAATGGCAGTCGTGCTACCTTTAATTCCTTTCAAACTAATTCCCCCATTTGCTATAACGGGATAGCGACTCTGATGGAAGAACTTTATACTGTCCTTTGTTAAAGCCGTTATCTGCTTTTTTTGAAGCTCGCCTTTCTTGTTTCTTAGCTCCAGGAAAAACTGAGCAGGCAAACCATAAGTAAAACTGTAATAAGCTGCGAAATAATGATTCAGTATCCAGATCGGATAAGTTTGGCTGTATCCATCCCTGATTTGTCTCATCAGCAGTTGCAACATGATCGTATCTACTGCTTCTCCATTAATCCTTACAATCTCCTCCCCTCTTTCAATACTGCTATCAGCCGAGCAGTTTTCAACAATATAAAGTTTTCCCCTAACGTAAGTCAGGGTAAAAGGAAGGAATCTGCCCTTGTTGTTGTTATAATTAGTTGTCGCCTCACTTGGCAAAAACATAGTATGCCCGTCGCAAATCTTAGTATGCAACAGGTTTATTAAACTGAAAAATCCCGGCTCATCCATCGGTTTTTCAATGGAATGATAAAGACTATCAAAAAAAATATTAAATCCAGGCTTCGGAGTATAACGGTAAAGCGCCGGATGTATCTTTTCCAATTTTCCCCTCAGGAACCGCAGATCAGCTTTCAGCTCATTTTGATTGTAAATCCGGTTGGTATCTGATAATTGAATTTGCCCCAGGCCTGAAGGAGGATTAAACAGTAATAACAAAAACGGCAGATAAATCAGAGGGATTCGTGGCATATTTCAAATAACAAAATACAAATATTTTTCGTTGAAATTAACCTTCCCGAAAGTGTTTTATAATTGCAAAAATGGCATCACCTCAAATGCTCTTTTACCAGTTTGAATTACAGCATTTTGTGCAAAAAATCTGTAATTGCGCAGCCGGGAGGTGGCCCTTTTTACAATAAAGTGCATCCTCCTGGGTCATAAACAAATGTGCTAAAGGAGTATCATTCTGCCCAGTGCGATTAATTGAGAAGTACGAAAGTAACACCTTGCAAATTTTACTTTTTAAGCATATCTTAGTCTTACAGATAATAAAATCATAATATGAAATACACCATTATTTGTCTTGTTGCCTTATTCGTGACACTCAGCACCACAGCACAAACGGCCCAGGTAAGCTTAAAAATTATTCAGGATGGCAAAACCTATCTGCCCCGCAAAAATGAAATCCAACTTCAACGCAAACCATTTGTAATAGAGGTGACACTGAAAAATACACCTGGTGTGTTTGTTAAAGCCGATTTTACAGACAATATGTACCGACTGAAAGACAATGAGCCGGTACCTGATCTGCAAAAATTATTCATCGAAACCATGGCAGAGGAAAATTATAATAAAGACAAAGAAATAGCGATCAGCACAGAGGGCTGGTCGAATTGGTCTTATCAACCTGAAAAGAAACGGAGTTCTTTTGATAAAGAGGTGAAAATCGTAAATGACTCTACTATAACAGGTAGTAGAACCGTTCAACAATTTTACACAGATGATGAGAAAACCATAAAAGTGGAAGACATAAAAACACCACTGTACCTGTTTTTTTTAACCACCACCGACGATATGCAAACAGAATTAAAGCGACAAAAAATAAAAATAAGCTGGCGGTAAAAACCTATTTCAAAACGCTCGTTTAATAGCTTCAATCTTCGCCAATTACACAATGGCAGGGAATAATATTCATTGCCCAACCAAAATGTATTACTGTCCGGTTGCCAGTTAGCCGAACTGCCTGATGATGTCCCAAAAGGTGGTACCCAGTATCAACAAAAACAGAAAAACATTCTTTTTTTCCATTATAATATCTTCTTCATCATGACATCAGTTTGTTCATCCTCGCCCAATTTAAATATGTGCTTGTCAAACGCTACAAATCCGTTTTTTTGATAAAAGCGGATAGCTCGGGAGTTTTTCTCCCATACGCCCAGCCATACATAAGTCGAGTCCAACTCACCGGCTACCTGTATCGCCATGTCATACAGCAACTGGCCTACCTTTTTACCATGATAGGCACTCAGCACATAAATCCGCTCAACTTCGAGTGCTTTTTCGTCTTCGGCTTCGGTTTGTGCGCTCCCGGTATTCAGTTTCAGGTAACCAATTACCTGACCATTCAGCAGGGCAAAGTAAAACAGTGAAGCCGTATTGCGGACTTCTTCAGAGAGCTTTTCTATAGTAAAGCTTTCTTCCAGGTACTTCGCCATATTTTCCTCGCTGTTACTGTCCGAAAAGGTTTCAATGAAAGTTTGCCTGCTGATTTGTTGTAGCGCCCCGATATCATCAGGTGTTATTTTTCTGATTTCTATATTTTCCATTGTATGCTTATAAGTGAGTTGTAAAAACTTATTAGTGAGCCACCGCTTTCAGGCCGATAATGGAACCAATAAGTGTTGTCAAAAACAGCAACCTTAAAAATGTAGCCGGCTCTTTGAATACCAGTATGCCTACCACTACCGTACCCACTGCGCCTATGCCTGTCCAAACCGCATAAGCCGTTCCGATCGGTAACGTCTGCGTAGCTTTAATCAGCAGCCCCATACTCAAACAAAGCATCAGCAAAAATCCGGCATACCATCCGTACATTTCGCGGCCTGCCGTATCCCTGGCCTTACCTAAGCAGAACGCAAAACCTACTTCACAAAAACCTCCAATAATTAAAAGTATCCAGTTCATATAATATATATTTATGCTTGTGAGTGGGCTGTCAGGAGGCATAGCCAGTACCTCTCCGTCCACTCCGGCTACAATACAGTTCAAGGATGCATGCTCACTGAATAAGGCAAGCCTTAGCCTTTCCTGTTTACCTTCTTCATGGTTATAAGCTGCTTTTTCAAACTCAGCATGCTTATCAATACCATCAGCTTATTCAAATCTGATGGTTGGCAAGGTCTTATCTGGTGTACTACTGTTCCATAGCTGCAAAGCTACAGTATCTCTTAATGCTCAAAAATGCCATTTTCGCATCTATTAATGCTTATATTGCATCAATGGACATCCAGCAGATGAAATATTTTTTAGCCTTAGCCCAGGAGCTGCATTTCTGGAACACTGCAAGGAAAATGAATATTACACAGTCTGCCCTTACGCGGCAAATACAATCATTGGAAACGGAGCTGGGTATTCAACTGTTTGAACGCAATAAACGAAATGTAAAGCTCACCTCCGCAGGTCAGTTCCTGAAGGAAAAATGGGAAGTAGAGATAAATGCACTCGAATTTATCCGTGAGCACGCCCGGCAGATTCAATTAGGAGAAAGCGGCACTATTATTATTGCACATCCGGATTCCATCTCGGCCTCTATTATGCCGGATATACTTAGTCGTATTACTGCGGCCTATCCTAAACTCAAAATCGAACTTGTACAGGTGCGGTATGAAGATCAGCAGGAATTTTTAAGAACCTATAAAGTAGACCTGGCGATCACCAGGGATATCAATAATGCGGATGATATCCGCTCAGAAAAGATTTATACCGACCACCTGGCGATAGTAGTGCCGGAGAAACATCCTTTTCGCCAGGCAGAAGATATTACCAGAGAGACCCTCAGCAGTCAAAAATTCATCTTACCCATCAGGGATGAAGGAAGCAGCTACAGTGACATTATCCAACAGCTATTCCGGTCATATGATGTTGTGCCCAATGCATACTTACATTCAGAATTTGGTTCAGCGATCATTGCATTGGTGAAAAAAGGTTTAGGTATAGCTGTCTTGCCTGATTCCTATATGTATCACGAGATTCCAGGCATCAGGTTTATCACAATGCCGTTTCAAACAGACCTGTTACTGAACTGGAGAATGAACGATCATCATCCCGTATTGAATAATGTGTTAAAGCTCATCTTGAGTTGAGCCTTACTATATCTTCTTAATGGCAACAGTAACTCTACTTTACATATAAAAAATTACGATGGGGTTACTGGATTTTCGTCATAAAATTCAGCGTTTTATGGAAGGATATTTTTTATGATCAGATTTGTTAATCATTTTGCAATGAAATAATTATTTGCAGTACGACATTGCAAAAACAGCAACTTGTCCAGGCACCATAAGGACATTACCCCTTCGTCAAAGTCATGCCGTTGGGTTGTATACCTGGTACGTTCCCCTTAATTCATGCTTCTAAATTCTATAGGTGTTTTGCCTGTCTTCTGTTTAAAGAGTTTATTAAAGTATTGTGGATATTCAAACCCTAACGCATATGCGACTTCCGCCACCGACTTATCCGTACTTAACAGTATACTTTTCGCTTCTTCTATCAAATAAATGTGTATATGGTCCTGTGCATTTTTACCGGTTTCCTTTTTTAGGAGGTCGCTCAGGTAACTGGGTGATAAGCGTACTTGTTCTGCCAGGTATTTTACGGTTGGCAATCCCTTGTTATCGTTCCTGAAATATTCACTTAATATTTTTTCCACCTGTGCCACTACTGCATTGTTGGACATTTTTCGGGTAATGAATTGCCGCCCATAGAACCGGGTACAATAATTCAGCAGCAGTTCAACATTCGAAACGATGATCGCCTGGCTATGCATATCTATATTTTCCTGCAATTCTGCCTGTATCTTTAAAATACAATCGTATAATATCTGCTTTTCCTTTTCCGATAAATGAAGGGATTCTGATACCTCATAGGAGAAGAAGTTGAAGTCCTTCATTTTATCATTCAGCGAAGTGCCCCGGATGAGATTGGGATGAAAAAATAATCCCCAGCCCAGCATGTCCTCCTTCTCTTCGATCTCGCCATCCAGTTCAATGACCTGGTTGGGCGCCATGCAGATCAGGTTACCATCCTGGAAGTCGATGAGTTTACGTCCGTACTTGACATTGTTTTTAGCATAGTTTTTAAACATGACCGAATAGAAGTCTGCAGAGACCTTTGTCTCTTCCTCCATATGTTCATCTGCTTTGCTAAAGTCGACAACTGCGATCAGCGGATGCTGGGGGCTTCCTTCCAGTTTTAACAATCTGAATAGATCTGAAATTGTATGTAAATGGATAAATTTACTCATAGCTTCCGTAAATATACTTTTTTAAAGCCCGAATTGTGCCTTCACTGCCCCGAAGAAAGTTGCGTCATCCAGCTGTTTCCGGTTACCGATAAACTGTTCCGCATCTTCTCCTGCCGCGTATCTCAGTTTATCTGTGCCATCCGTGGCTGCCCCGTATACTACTTCCGCAATCGCATTTGCCTGTGATGCATGTTGATACAGGGCTGGCAATCCTGCCATTACTTTTGTCGCTAATGACTGGTATTCGGTAAGGCTTTCGTCCATGCTAAAGTCCAGGGAACGGCTTACGAAGTCTGTTGCAATAGCCCCAGGTTCGATGATCTTCACCTTCCCATTAAATGCTGCAACTTCATAACTCAGCGATTCAGAAATACCTTCAACAGCAAATTTAGTTCCATGGTAGAGCGCGCCTAAAGGGAAGGTCATGTGGCCACCGATGGAAGAAACATTAATAATAATACCATTCTTATTCTGTCGGAAATGCGGCAGCAATGTTCTTGTTACGTCCAGGAGCCCAATTACGTTGGTATTAAACTGCCGTATTATTCTTTCACGGGGGAAGGATTCCAGCGGACCATAAGCTCCATAACCCGCATTATTTAACAATACGTCGATTTTTCCGAATTGCTGTATGCCCGCTTTTACCGCATTTTCTATAGAACTCAGGTCCAGTACATCCAACCGGGTGACGAGGATGTTGTTTAATGTTGTCAGTTCCGTTTCGTTTTCCGGGTTACGCATAGTAGCCACTACATTCCAGCCTTTTGATTGAAAGAGCTTTGCGCTTGCTTTACCTAAACCACTGCTGGCACCTGTAATTAAGATTGTGTTGTTCATTTTTTTGATGTTTGTTTATGATGTAAAGGTGCGATCAAAAGGGGGCCTGCTTATAAGACGAATTCCGGATAGTTGTATTCTTTTTACAGATTCAAATAAAAACGGGGAAGAATTATTACTAATTCCCCCGTTATGGGTTCAAAAAAATCAGATTAGCTAACAGAATACTTTTTGAGCAGGCTGGTTGTATCAACAAGTTCTTCCGACCAGTTTACGCCGTTCCGGTTGAACATAATTCCTGTTTTGTATTCACCTGTATCAGGGTCGATAATAAGTATAACGTGGTAAATAGGTGACAACACAGGGGCTAATGAAAAAGGACAAACCATCTTTCGATAATTTGTCCTTGTCAGGCGGGCTACCGGGAATTTGCTACAATTGTAAAAATCGAACAGATTATCACCTCGAATACTTAATATGATCAGGAGTGTTTCAAGTCAGTTTCGCAGGCCTTAAAATTTTGGTTTCTACTTTAGTGAATTTGCTTCGATCAAAGCCTGCCATATTCTCACTAAACTCCGCACTTTTGAAGTATTGCTCGGTCATCTCATCAGGATCAGCATTGTCCGGAAAGGAAACGATTACAATTACCTGGTTTGCTATTTCGGGTGTATTGCCGATGTAAACTCCTTTGATTGCAAAACCAAATTTTGGAAGGCTTGTCATATGTTTGGACCAACGCTCCGTGAAATAATGTTCTGCTGTTTCTTTGTCAGCGAGTGTATAAATTCTTAATTGTTCCATTATATTTATTTTTATTGTTTGTTTATATCACTGCTGTCTTAATCTATATAAGACTTTTTTTGATGGTTACCTGTATTGCTTGTCTTTTGCAAAGCCTTTAAGTGATCAGCTTAATATTGCCTGATTTTTTAATGGTGCTTGTATTTGAGGTTTTGCTATCAGTAACAGTATGCCGACCACTGAGCAAATGATGGTGGCTATGATATGTGGTATCGCTTGCTGCACACTGGTATAACTTTTTTCGAGCACAGTAATCATATCTGAAACCGGGATGATTGTCGCCACGAATAGCATCACTCCCAGGGCCCGGCGTTCGTTCATCAACACCAAAGCGCACAACAAGATTCCGGAAAATATATCCCTGATCCCTTTGATGTGATGAAAGGAATAATCTCCATTGGCATTAAAGCGGATGCCGAATGCGGCTGTTGCTACTTCAGGAGAGAAAAAAAAGCGGGCTCCCAGGAAAACCATTCCAAGACCCAGTAAAAATGCGATTGCATAAGAGATTTTCGTTGTCATAATCATTGTTTTAAATAAATAATGACACAAATTTATCCCTTCACCAGCCGCTATTCATTCACCTCGGTTAACAAATCAGTATCGGATGGAATTTACGAATGAAGATTCATCCGAACTGGCATCCGATTTAACCCCTCAGATGAAACTAATTAAAAAAACTATGTAATAAATCAGGAGTTCTCTTTACTAAGATATCAAAATGAATACAACATATGAGAAAGACCCTCTTATTTCAGATTCTAGCTATTATAGCCTTTTCATTTGTGCTGATATCAGGTTATTCCCAAAGTATTTCTGATCCTGCCTTTCAAGTGAAAGTGACCGGAAAAGGACAGCCTATGCTATTTATTCCGGGCGCTACCTGTAGTGGTGATGAATGGCAAGCTACAGTTGCCCATTACGCTAAAAATTATGAATGCCATGTTTTTACGCTTGCCGGCTACGCAGGTGCTATACCATTAGCGGAAGGCCCTTATCTGGAAACGTTTAAATCATCTCTGATCTCCTATATTAAAAACAAAAACTTACATCATGTAGTAATGGTTGGTCATTCAATTGGTGGTTTTTTGTCACTCTGGATAGCATCAGAATTACGGGATCGGCTGGAGAAATTAATTATAGTGGATGCATTACCTTTCTATGCAGGTGTAATTAATCCCAACGCGCAGAGTGGGTTCAACAAGGATCAGGCCCAATCTATGCTGACGGCTTATAATAATATGAACGATCAACAATTGAAAACCTATCAACTGGGGATAGCCCGTACGCTTTGTGCAGATTCAACTAAGTGGGACATGATTGCCGAATGGGGCGCCAAATCCGATCGCAAAACAATGGCTTATTCTCTCAATGAGATGATGGGTAATGACTTGCGTGAGGGAATTGCATCGATCAAAGTACCCGTATTGGTTTTAGCTGCCTATAAGTTTTCGGCTCAGTACCCTCAGTTTACCAGTGAATACGTTGAAGCTACCTTTAAAAAGCAATACGAAAAGTGTGAAACATGTATTATTCACGTTAGTCCATCTGCAAAACATTTCCTGATATATGATTCTCCTGAATGGTTTTTAAACGAAATTGATACTTTTATCCAAAAGCTATAAACTCAGTCTGCCGTGCCAAATATCAACAAGAAACAGGAGGCCTTCTTTAATGAACTGGTGAAAGCCAATCATACAAGCATTCTCCGGATTTGCAGGGCATATCTTTATGAACCCTCTCAGGCCGATGACCTCTACCAGGAAATTCTTTACCAGATATGGAAGAGTATACAAAGCTTTAAAGAGCAGGCAAAGATGAGTACCTGGATATACCGGATAGCAGTGAACACCGCTATTAATTTTAACTTAAAAAACAAAAAGCATCAGTACCAATCGATGCCCGATTTATACTCAGTGCCCTATGAGGAGACCCTCTCACAAAAACAGGAACAAGAGGTGAAGTTGGATAAACTACGCTATTGCATCAGCCAGTTGGAAGCCCAGGACCGCCTGATCATTTCCCTGGTGTTGGAAAACAAGAGTTATAAGGAAATTGCGGAGATCACTGGCATAAGTATTACCAATACAGGTGTAAAAATTAGCCGTATTAAAACCCGCTTACTTGATTTAATGGAAAACTTAAAACCATGAACAATTTCGAAGATATTCAGAAAAATTGGCTCTCACAACCGGTAAATGACCCGGTTAAGCCAGCAGAGATGCAATCCGTACAAAATAAATGGCAAAAGCAACAGCATAAACTATTGATAACAAATCTATTAATGAGTTTTTGCCTTCTGATAGCACTGATAACTATTGGATGGGTCTTCTTTGCTTTCCGTCATCAGTACCGATGGCCATTTGAGGTAAGCATCGCTGCCATCTATTGTCTCATACTAATATTTCTCATCGTCTCCTGGAGAAGCTATGGCTTTAAAAAGGAAAGGCTGGATGTATCGAGTCTTGACTTTATTGACTACCAGATCAGCAAGTTACATTGGCAACGTAAAGTGCTAACAACCTATGTATGGATTTACTATGTGCTCTTATGGCTTGCTTTAAGCCTTTATATAATGGAGATCACAAGACAGGGTTCGATTTTATTTACGTTGACGGCTTTAGGGATCACCACAGCTTATATAATGGGTGTTGCACTATGGACCAGGTTTCGAAAAACCAAAAAACAACTTCTCCAAATTGATGAGATCATATATGATCTGAAGCAATTACATGATTCGCTTAATAGAACCTAAGGAAATCTAAACAGCCATAAAGCCTTTACATCTTTCGGTTTAAAGGCTTTACCTTTTCGCCAGTCCGGAATCAGTTTTCCTGATTTTTGAATCCACTTAGCTTTCTTAGTGGTCAACGGGCAGGAAGTGATAAAAATATTTAAGGACCTTTTATCAAAACGGGTATTTCGGATAGAGAAGGTAAACCAACCCTGTCGGCCAGCACCTGCACTAATGAAAAAAGGACAAATCATCTTTCGATAATTTGCCCTTTTAATTCAGCAGAGAGTTGGACGCAATTGTTAACTCTTTTTGCCAAAGATTTGGGAAAGATTACTGACTTTATTGACAGATTTTGCCGAAATCTGCCGGAATGGAAGTTCAAGCAGAAATAGACAGCAATAAGAAATTCCCCTATATAGTCGATTTGCTTGTCCAGTGCACTTAAAGCTTAATAAAATTCTGACCGTTTAACGGCCAATTAAACTGCTGTAATCTACCGCCGGCTGCAAGCGTGCCGAGGTCGATGGGCGCAAAGCCGATTTTACTGACAATTCCGCTCACGATGGCCTTCGCATCTTTATCATCGCCGGAAATAAAAAGAACTCTCTTTCCGTTTCCAACAGACGGATCTGCAGCAAGTACTTTGGCGGAGAGGGTATTCATCGCTTTAACGACCTTCGCGCCTGGTAAATAATTTTGCACAACTTCACTTGATGCTAGTCCGCCATCTTCAATTCCGGCACCATATTCTAAACGATTGGTGGCGTCGATCACGATCTTTCCGTTCCAGTCCGTGAGTCCGGTAAGATCCTTGACCTTAGTCCAGGGTACTGCTATTAGAATAATATCCGCTACAGCAGCCTCAGTCGCTGTTACAGCTTTTGCGTCGGTCCCCAGTTGTGAGACAATATCGGTAAGGGTTTCAGGTTCCTTACTGTTACTGATCAGGACCTGAAAATCATTGGCCAAAAATCGAGTAGCTGCGGCTTTGCCGATATGCCCTGCACCAAGGATGCCTATTAATTTCATAGTTTTATTCTTAATAAAAAGTATTATATGGTTTGGTAAAACCACCGTCAATCAGTGATATTTCTTATTGCGTTTCATTTTTGGGATTACGATTTTAAAAACCGTACATACCACCCGATACGGAAATTTGCTCACCGGTGATCCAGGCTGCATCATCTGAAGCCAGAAATACTGCTGCTTTCGCAATATCGGCGGGCTGGCCTCTACGGCCAAGCGGTGTTTTTTCGACAAACATCTTTTCATACTCACTGCCGGCAGTGACGCCCGCGCTGGCTGCACCTTCCGTGTCCGTAGCGCCCGGCAAAATAGAATTGATACGAACGTTTTTAATACCTAACTCCTTAGATAAAGCAATCGTGAAGGCATCCAGTGCCGCTTTAGTTGAAGAGTATAATGAGGCATTTTGAAGAGGGTATTTACTTGCACCCGAACTGATATTGATGATGTTTCCGCCCTTATCGCCGAAAAGTTTCAGCGCTGCCTGGATAGTCAATACAGGCCCTAATACATTGACGTCAAAACTTTTATGAAATTCTTCTGCTGAAATTTGTTCAATAGGCGCATACCCCTGATATACCGCGTTATTTACTAAAATATCCAGCGTGCCGAAAGCATGCTCAGTTTCTTTAAACAGCCTGATCACATCGGCTTCGTTCGATACATCGGCCTGTACCGCAATGGCTGTGCCACCATTATCGGTTATTGTTTTAACCACTTTGTCCGCTCCTTCTTTACTGGAAGCATAATTTACAACAACCTTTGCGCCTGCAGCAGCAAAATGTTTGGCAATAGCTGCACCTATTCCTTTGGAAGCACCGGTAACTACCGCTACCTTGTTTTCTAATTTACTCATGATTTCTATTATTAATTATATTCAAGTCCTTCGCTTTTTTCCGTTCTGAATTACACTTCAAAATTGCTACATCTTAACGAACTGCATGTTGACACGTATCACTAAATACACACGATAAATGTCAGGTTAAAGTGATGACTTAAATCAAGAAAAGACGGTAACTGTTTATAATACAGCCATTTAATGCGGCTATTAGAGATCAAGATGCAGGATTCCAGAAAGACCACAACGGCATATATTCCATTGTTGAGCACTTTTTCTCATCCAGGGAAGTATAAAATTGGTAAATAACGAATTGGAGTCTCTCGCTGAAATAGGAGACAATTATCTTTGCAAATCCAGACATTGATCAGTCGGATGCATTTATATCAGGGGGGAGAGAATATCCCCGGGCGATTCATTTTAGCAGGCCAATTTGTAATGATAGCGAAGCCTGAAATTGCCAAAGGGTCTATTTTAAAGCATTTTTCTTTATCCTGCTTAAAGTTTCAGGGGATAAACCAAGATAAGAAGCGATCATATTTTGCGGGAACCGCTGCAGAAAATGAGGATAATTGCTGACCAATTCCTCGTAACGCTCTTCAGCCGAATAGTTAATAGCCTGCATTCTTTTCTGGGCTGCAATGGTGTTGTTTTGACTGATTACGTTCGACATCGCTGAAAAGGCAGGAATCTTCTTAAGAAACTCTTCAATTTCCGCGTTGGTTGATTGCAGGATCTCCAATTCCTCCAGCGCCTCAATATTAAAGCGGCTTGGCGTTAATAGATAAAAGCTTTCAAAATCTGTCAGCCACCAATTTTCCACGGACAATTTCAGTATATGTTCATGTCCTTTTTCATCTACCGTAAAGGTCCTGGCGGACCCTTTTACAATAAACCCAATATATTTGCATACGTCCCCTTCCTGTAAAAAATATTGCCGCTTTCGGAGCTTTCTGGTTTTGAAATGTACCGTCAATAAATGCTTATCATCTTCCGATAGAAGTTTGCCTGATATTTTTTGAATGTAATCGAAAAACGCTTCAAAATTGGACATCGTTCAAGTCTAAAATTATACGCAATTTACTCAAGCTGCTGCTAAAAGACTAAAATATATTTAGGTGCATTGCCTGCATGATACTTCAATGCTATGTGTCACATTCTCATAACAATTGACAAAGTATTTACCTATACTAAGAAAGGATGATTTTTATGATGTAATTAGTAGCATACAGCCGGAACACCAGGCAAGAAACCAGGTTACGTTCAAACTGTTATATACTATCCTGAATAGCAATAAACATATTGACTCAACTATTATTATTGATTTCCCTTTTCAATTTAATGAGGATATTGCGGACCTGAGAAAATGGTGTCATGAAAATTTGGTTACTCTAAAATCTGTTGTGGTAAGCTGTAGTGAAGAGAAGCTTTGGGCTTCCCGCTTTAATCAACGTGCTGAAAATCCTACACCTAATCAACTTATCACTGATTTTGAAAAGCTTGTTGAAAGATATGAGGATATGCATTCGTCAACCAAGTTATCTTATTGATAATGACTTGATTGGCTAAAAATAAATTTCGCTCAATACTTGTCATGTATAAAAAAGTGGATTATCTTTACATGATAGTTACCTCATGTATAATTTCTATGTATGATAACTGATAAGCCATATAATGATCTTATTCCGCTGCCACCACAAAGAGAAATGGTAGAGACGCTTTCAATATTACGGCAACTGGTTAATTCTTCCGTGGCTTTAGCCGAATTAAAAGGACTATCCAATATTTTGCCCAATCCCAATATTTTGCTAAACGCAGTAATATTAAAAGAAGCAAGTGCAAGTTCAGAAATCGAGAATGTTATTACAACACAGGATAAGCTTTATCAGGCGTTATCTACTGATGCATCTCTGATTGATCCAGCAACAAAAGAAGTACTTCGCTATCGTGAAGCAGTTTTATATGGATTTAATTTTATCAGTCAGAAGGGTTTTTTGAGTACAAACTCAATTATAAGTATTCAACAGGTATTAGAAGCCAATAATGCCGGCATACGTAAATTGCCTGGAACCGCATTGCGGAACGCAGCTACGGGTGAAGTAATTTATACGCCCCCTGATGATTATGATACAATTCTAAAGCTGATGAGAAATCTGGAAGAGTATTTAAATGTTAAGGATGATCTTTCTCCACTTGTTAAGCTGGCGGTGCAACATTATCAGTTCGAAAGTATTCATCCTTTCTATGATGGTAATGGTCGGACAGGAAGAATAATAAATGTGCTTTATCTGATTATTCATGGATTAATTGATAGCCCAATTTTATATTTAAGTGACTTCATAATAAAGAATAAAGCTGACTATTATCGTTTATTGCAGGCAGTACGTATAAGTGGAGAGTGGGAAGAATGGATCTTATATATTTTGAGAGGGATTGAAGTTACTGCAAAGGAAACAATTCGTCAGATAAATGATATCAACAAGTTATTTATTGATACACAGGAAAAGATTAAAAATGAAGCTGAAAAACTATATGATAAGGAGCTGGTAGAACTATTATTTGAACAGCCTTATTGCAGGATTGATTATGTAATTGAGCGTCTGAGCGTATCAAGAATTACAGCGTCTAAATATTTGAAAGGCCTGGAGGATATCGGAATATTGGAGTCAAAGCGTGTGTGGAAGGAAGTATTATATATCAATACTAAATTATTTGCATTACTAAAAAACAATTAAAATAAGAAAACCAGCGCAATGCGCTGGTTTCTAAAACTTGCGGGGTGCAAGGGACAAGTTTCGAACCTGTTTTGCCTCTGACCTGACCAAAATTACTCAGTTTACAAACACCTATTGTAGGAACCTGCCTGAATGTGGCTTTAATAATAGTGGGAAATAAGTTGCTTTAAGCTATTTGATAAATATGATGGGGGAAAAATATCCAAATGCAATTACAAACTGAACTCAAAAAAGATTATCCTGAAAAAGAATGGGGGTTTTACCAATGACATAATTAAGACCTTATACACCCAACCTGTGTAGTACATATATCTCAACCCAGTCAGGTATATTATCTTCAAAAACCTTGACCTCTTTTCCATCAACAATTTCCAAAATCAATCTGTATTGCTCTCCTGAATTATCGAGTATAAAACATCTATAGCAATAAGGTATCATGGACGAAAGTAAATCCATGGAACGGATATAACGTTCTCTGATTTTTTGCTCATCTACAGGATGACCTCCTTTATTTACCCGGGCAGCAACTCTGTCAATATTGATAGTATCAGATTCTGTAGATATGAAATATAAGTAGTTTCTAAATCCCTTTTCATGTGCTTTCTTCAGCATATCCAGTTTAGATGGGTGAGACATTACTGTTTCAAATGAAAAAGTTGCACCGTTTCCCAATAACAGATTTCTTAAAAATTCTGCCACTAGAGCAGCAGCATATGAATTGGTAATCTGAGAAGCTTTTATGACATTATTAGAAAAAGAAAGGTCTAATATATACCCATCTTGAGCAGCCTTTTGATACAATGTAGATTGAGTAATGAATGTATTAAAATCGTCCTCATTAGATTCGAGATCATAATCAGCCAGGTTAACAAATCCTCTTTCTCTGAAGGATTTTTCTATATCATCGGCATTGATATATGGTCCTGTTGTGACAAACTTCTGAATTTCCTTGATTATAGTACTCTTTCCCGAACCATTAGGGCCGGCAAAAACGCGCATTCTTTTTCTAACGGGGCTTGACATGCAGAACCGTTCCTTTCGTTAACAAAATTCTTCTCTGGACTGCAACTCTCCTTTCTATTGGGGCAACTCTTATAACAGTTCCATCAACATATTTCTTTACGATCCAACCATCTTCGATTACTGTTACAGGAATATTCATTGCTTTGTTCTCATTAATAGCATTGACAGCAGCGTTTTTTGCAATATTGGCCAGAAAACTCCGGTCATTCCTATCTTCTACCTCACTCAAGGTAGCATACTTCCTCCCCCCACGTACTGGTATTGCAACCTTAACTTTTTTACTATTAAAAGACTGATTCCTTATTGCCGCCCTTCTTTTTGGATTTGGCATATTACAATGATTTATGAGCTATTGACATTATTAAAATTACAATTTTGTAGCCAGATATAGCACATGTCAAACAGTTACTATTAGTCTTTCATACCTGAGCACAGTTTAGTTAACAAACAATCAGGTTTAACAAAAGAAAAATGGGAAGAATCAGCATTTATCAAGCTAAATTCTTCCCATTTAATTTCTGCGGAGAGAGAGGGATTCGAACCCTCGGTAAAGTTTTCACCCTACGACGGTTTAGCAAACCGTTCCTTTCGGCCACTCAGGCATCTCTCCCCGTCCCATTCGGGGTTGCAAAAATAGTAATTATTTAGAATTAACCAAAAGCAATTTCATGTATTTAAAAATCTCCCGAAATAATTCCTTTGCCTATAATATTATAAAGGGCTGTAATAAAAGCATTTAACCGCCTATAAAATATCCAAACCCGCTTTAACAGTCATAAAGACACCCAAAACCATATCCCGGAAATTTATATAACACATAATTCTTATGAATATGCGTAATCATAAGAATAAGTGACTAAATTTGCGCTCTAACTTTCGATTTTAAAGTCAAAGCAATATGCGCACTGTTACATTAAAAAGGGTTGTGGTTACCGGGCTTGGGGCCTTAACGCCTATCGGAAATGATGTAAACACTTTCTGGAATAATCTGAAAACAGGCACCAGTGGTGCCGGCCCAATTACACGTTTCGATATCACTGAGTTTAAAACCAAGTTCGCCTGCGAGCTGAAGGGTTTTAATATAGAAAACTTCATGGAGAAGAAGGAAGCCCGTAAAATGGACATGTTCACCCAATATGCAATGGTGGCTGCTCAGGAGGCTGTTGAAAATGCAGGACTTCACCTGGATGGTGTAGATAAAACCATGGTGGGTGTTATCTGGGCTTCCGGTAATGGTGGTATGCAAACGTTCGAAGACCAGATCATTGAATTTGCAAATGCCAACTTCGTTCCTAAGTTCAATCCTTTCTTTATTCCCAAACTGATCTCCGATATCGCCGCAGGGCAAATATCCATGAAATATGGTTTCATGGGCGTAAACTACTGTACCGTATCTGCCTGTGCTTCTTCAAGCAGCGCGCTGGTGGATGCCTTCAACTTCATCCGCCTGGGTAAAGCCAACGCTATCGTAGCCGGTGGCTCCGAAGCGCCTATTACCCGTGCTGGTATTGCCGGTTTTAATGCACTCAAAGCACTGTCTACCCGCAATGAAGAGCCTACTCACGCTTCCCGTCCTTTTGATACTACCCGCGATGGTTTTGTAATGGGCGAAGGCGCTGGTGCTATCATCCTGGAAGAATATGAACATGCCGTGAAAAGAGGCGCTACCATCTATGCAGAAATGGTAGGCGGCGCTATGACCGCAGATGCTTATCACCTCACCGCTACTCATCCCGAAGGTCTCGGTGCCCGCCTGGGTATGCAGAGAGCGCTGGAAGATGCTGAACTGAAACCGGAAGATGTAGATTATATCAACGCACACGCTACTTCTACCCCCCTGGGCGATGTAAGTGAACTGAAAGGTATCACCGGCGTATTCGGCGACTATGTAACTAAAATAAATATCAGCGCTACCAAATCCATGACAGGTCACCTGTTAGGAGCTGCCGGTGCTATCGAGGCCATTACCTGTATCAAGTCTACATTGCACGATATCATCCCTCCTACCATTAACACCGGTGAACTGGGAGAAGGTATCCCGACTAACCTCAACCTTACCCTCGGCAAGGCACAGGAACGTAACGTCAACGTAGCTATGAGCAATACTTTCGGCTTTGGCGGACACAACGCTATCGTAATATTCAAGAAATTCCAGGCATAACTCACTGGTTATATTATAGAAGCGGATCACAGTCGTGGTCCGCTTTTTTATTTCACTAAAAATTTTAGTACTCGCTAATTATGGCGTAGTTTAGTAGTCTAAATTAGTTCGTGGCCAACCACGCCTTTTATTACTAATATGGCAAAGAAGAAAGAGAATGTAACTACGCTGGAACCCGCACTCATACAGGCAGAAGATCATATAGAAGTGTTTGGTGCCCGGGTTCATAACCTGAAAAATCTGGATATTCAGTTACCTAAAAATAAATTGGTTGTCATCACCGGCATCAGTGGAAGCGGTAAATCATCGCTCGCTTTTGACACTATTTATGCAGAGGGACAAAGACGCTATATGGAAAGTTTTTCCGCTTATGCCCGCCAGTTTATCGGCGACATGGAAAGACCCGATGTTGATAAGATTACCGGTCTTTCACCCGTTATCTCCATCGAACAGAAAACGACCAACAAAAATCCCCGCTCTACTGTAGGTACCATCACGGAAATATATGACTTCCTCCGCCTCCTCTACGCACGCGTAGGTCAGGCATATTCATATAATACCAACAAACGCATGACCCGCTTCTCTGAAGAAGAAATCCTGGATCATGTGTTCAAAAACTTCCCTAAAAAGAAACTGGTCATCCTGGCCCCACTGATCCGTGGTCGTAAAGGTCATTACCGCGAACTGTTCGAACAACTACGCAAACAAGGCTATCTGAAAGTGAGAGTCAACGGGGAAATACTCGACCTGAAAGAACGTATGCAGGTGGACCGCTACAAGATTCATGATATAGAACTGGTGGTAGACAGGGTACAGGTATTGGAAGATGCCCGTACAAGAATCAGTCAGAGTGTGCAGAAAGCCCTGCAGATGGGTAAAGGGCTGCTCTTTATCATGGATAATGATAGCAACAAGATCAATCAGTACAGTAAACAACTGATGTGCGAGGATACCGGCATCTCCTACGAGGAACCATCTCCCAACACATTCTCCTTTAACTCTCCATATGGTGCCTGCCCCCGCTGTAAAGGCCTGGGTACCATCTACCAGATAGATATGGATGAGGTGATACCTGATTATTCCCGCTCTATCAATGAAGGTGGCCTGGCCCCTTTAGGGGAAGCCCGCGATACCTTTACCTTTAAACAGGTACAGCAACTGGCAAAGAAATTCAAATTCTCCCTCACCGCTCCTCTCTCCGATATCCCGCAGAAATCTTTAAACCTGCTGCTGTTCGGTGATGAGAACGGAAAGCTGGAAATGGATATGGGCTTCGAAGAAAACGGGGAACCTACTTACTCCACGGAATATGAGGGGGTCATCAATACCGTACGCCGCTTCTTTAACGATACTTCTTCTGAAGCTGTCCGCAATTGGGCGGAAGGTTTTATGAAACTCAATACCTGCCCGGAATGTAATGGCACCCGCCTTAAAAAAGAAAGTCTCTATTTTAAGGTAGATGAAAAGAACATTGCTGAACTGGGTGAGATGGACCTGGATAAACTCCTGGCCTGGTTCAAAGACATCGAAAAACGACTGGATAAAAAACAGAATACCATCGCCAAAGATATCCTCAAAGAAATCCGCGAACGACTGGGATTCTTACTGGGGGTAGGTTTAAACTACCTTACACTCTACCGCGCTACCCGCTCTCTGAGTGGTGGGGAAAGCCAGCGTATCCGCCTGGCCACCCAGATAGGTTCCCAGTTAATGGGAATCACCTATATCCTGGATGAGCCTAGCATCGGACTCCATCAGCGCGATAATATGCAACTGATACAGGCGCTCCGTAACTTAAAGGAAATGGGCAATACCGTGATCGTTGTGGAACATGATAAAGATATCATGCTGCACGCAGATCACCTCGTAGACGTTGGCCCTGGTGCCGGTGTTCACGGCGGACAGATCATTGCACAAGGCACTCCGGCCCAGATATTAAAGTTAAAAACACCTACTGCTGGCTATCTGAACGGCTCGCTGGTAACACCGGTCCCCGAAGAAAGACGTAAAGGCAACGGTAAATTCCTGGAACTGAAAGGGGCTACGGGCAACAACCTGAAAAACGTAAGTGTGAAATTCCCACTGGGGACTTTCATCTGCGTGACTGGCGTTTCGGGTAGTGGCAAGTCTACCCTGATCAACGAAACACTCTACCCCATCCTCAGCAAACATGCCTACGATTCCAAAATGGTCCCCATGCCTTATAAAAGCATCAAAGGCCTGGAAAACTTAGATAAAGTAATTGAGATTGATCAGTCGCCCATCGGGCGTACGCCCCGGAGTAACCCGGCTACCTACTGCGGATTCTTTACCGATATCCGGACTCTTTTCTCCCAGGTACCGGAAGCCAAGATCCGCGGATACGCTGCCGGACGATTCTCCTTTAATGTGAAAAGCGGCCGCTGTGAGGTATGTGAAGGTGGCGGTATGAGAGTGATAGAAATGAACTTCCTTCCGGATGTATATGTAAAGTGTGAAAAATGTAACGGCAGACGTTATAACAGGGAAACCCTGGAAATACGCTACAAAGGCAAATCCATCTCCGACGTACTGGATATGACCGTAGATGAAGCCGTGGAATTCTTCCAGCCGGTAAACTTCATTTACCGTAAGGTAAAGACCTTACAGGATGTTGGCCTGGGATACATTACCCTTGGACAATCAGCCGTTACCCTCTCCGGTGGAGAGGCTCAACGTGTGAAACTGGCAACGGAACTATCTAAGAAAGATACCGGTAAAACGATCTATATTTTAGATGAACCTACTACCGGTCTCCACTTCCAGGATATTCAACTGCTGTTAAATGTGCTGAATAAACTGGTAGACCGTGGCAATACCGTCCTGGTCATAGAACATAACCTGGATGTTATTAAAATGGCAGATTACATCGTAGACCTTGGGCCCGAAGGTGGCGGGGGTGGCGGGACCATCCTTTGCACCGGCACTCCAGAAGTAGTGAGCGAATGTAAGGACAGCCATACTGCACGCTTCCTTAAAAAAGAACTTGAATCATAAAATCTTCTAAAGGCTCCGTAGATTTGCGGAGCCTTTTACATTATGATTACCTTTGCCCGGAAAACGGGCCATCCGATGCCCGTAAATGATTAATATTCAAGCATGAAATATATTTTTCTAATACTACTGCTAACAGCCTTTGCTGCTTGTGAAGATGAAACAAAGACCTGCGATCAGACTCTCCTGGCAGATCTGGGCATCAACTTTAAAAAGGATACGCTGCGAGGCTTTCATATTATAGATACCACCTGGCCAAAAGTAACCCTGATGGCGCTGGGTAAAGATACTATCCTCAAGAATGTCCCACGCTCCAGTGTATTTATATCATTATCCCCAAAGGCAGATGTTTCACAATTTTATCTGAAACTGGATTCTACTAAAACACCGGATACTCTTACATTCCACTATACCAGGAAACCAAGCTTTGTATCAGCCGGCTGCGGCTTTGCTACATTCTTCACCCTGGATAGCGTAATTTCCACTTATCATACTATCGACTCCATACATATTAACAACAAGGAAGTAAACAGTTCGAATGATACGCACCTTTCTTTATTTTTTATCTATTAGCCTGCTGCTGGCCATCGCCACACAGGCCCAGGTAAAAGACAGCATCCGGATTAAACCGCTTGCTGACAGCATCGCTCATAAAAGGGATACGGCTACCCATAAACTCGTGACAAAACCACTGTCAAAATCAAAAGACAGTCTTGTCTATACGACCAGCGGCGGCCTGCGTCTGGGACTGGATGTCAGCAGGTTTGTAGTGAAGGCTTTCCAGCCCTACAGAACAGACATCACCATACAGGCAGATGCCCAGATCAATAAAAGACTATATGGTGCCATAGAAGCAGGTTATAACAAAACTTCCCACAGCGATACTGGCTACACCTATAAAAGCAATGGCCAATATGTAACGATTGGCGTAGATTATGACTTCCTTAAAAAGAACGATCCCCAGGAAAAAAACATGGTATATGGTGGGATCCGCTATGGCTTTGCTCATAACATCTACGAAGCGCCTGCATATGTCCTTTATAACGATTACTGGAACAGCATCATACATGATTCCTATCCTAAAACAAGCATGACGGCGCATTGGATAGAACTGGTATTTGGATTAAGGGTAGAAGTACTGAAGAATTTCTTTCTGGGATGGGGGATAAGAGAAAAAATCATGGTCAGCAACAGTGCCAGTAGTCAATTCAAGCCAATAGTAATACCCGGCTTTGGCAGTGGCAACAAAAGATCTCAGTTCGACGTAACATACTCTGTTTCATATTATATCCCGCTGTACAAAGTGAAGATCCACGTACCACGGGAAAAACCTAAAAAGGAATGATCCGGATTAATCCCGGATCATTTCAATATGTGGGATACCATCTTCCAGATACGTCTCACTACTCTGCACAAACCCCAGCGAAGTATAAAATTTCTGTAAATACTGCTGGGCGCCAATTTTAATAGGCCCTTTCCCAAAACGTTCTTCTACAGCAGCAATAGAATATTCCATCAGCTGCCTTCCTGCCCCGGTGCCACGTGCCTTCTTAGAAGTTACCACCCTGCCGATAGACGCATACGTATACTTAATTCCCGGTCCGAATAACCGTGTATACGCTGCCAGTTCATGATCAATATATCCCATCACATGCACCGCCAGCTGGTCCGTATCGTCCATATCCTGGAAAGCACATGCCTGCTCCACTACGAATACCTCGCTCCGCAAACGCAATAAAGCATATAATTCTGTAGTGGTCAGTTCTTCGAATGTCTTAACGATCCATTGCATAATTTATAGTATGAATACCCGCAATTAATAATAATTTAGCGACAATATTTAGAGAATCCGCAAAAATAGAGAGAAACTGATGATGGACCATGTCGCTCCTTTCCTTTCACTGGAACATATAACTGTTCGTTACCTGGATAAAACATTATTCACCGGGTTAAACTGGGCCATCAATACAGGTGAACAATGGGCTATCACCGGCCCGGGAGGCTCCGGTAAATCGGCCTTGCTAAACACGATCACCGGTAAATTTAATGTCATCAACGGCAGCATTCATTATCATTTCTCCGATACTTACCGCCAGCAACATACCATCACAGATCCTTATTTCAGCTATCGCAACCTGATAGCGCATATAGGGCATCACCATGCTTTCAGGAACAAGTCTAATATAACCACCGATTTCTATTATCAGCAGCGGTTCAATAGCATGGATGCGGAAGACGCTCCTACCGTAAGAGAATACCTGGAAGGCGACGGAGATACACCCTTGTTACAACCGCTGCGTATAGCTCCCCTGCTGGGTAAAGAACTAATTAAACTTTCCAACGGCGAAACCCGCCGCGTAATGATAGCTAAAGCACTGCTGCAAAATCCCGTATTACTGATGCTGGATAACCCTTACTCAGGACTCGATATACAGGCCAGGAAAGATTTTAGCGAGATGGTAAACAAGATCATAGACAATGGGACAACTGTCATACTGGTCACCTCCCCTACAGAGATCCCCGGGAATATCACCCACGTACTGACCCTGGACGAGGGACAAATAACAGGGAAGTACACACGGGAAGAATATCTTACACTTCCCGTTCCGGAAATTAAAACCAATATAAACATTGATGAAGAAAAGCTGAGGGCGCTTGTTAAGCCCGCTACCCCGCAGTTTGATACTATCATCCGCATGGAACAGGTAAAAGTGCAGTACGGTGAACATTTGATATTGGACGATGTTAACTGGATAGTGAAACCCAATGAAAAATGGGCTTTACTGGGGCATAACGGTGCGGGAAAATCTACCTTACTCAGTCTTATTAACGGTGATAACCCCCAGGCATATTCCAATGAACTCTACCTCTTTGACCGTAAAAGAGGCAGCGGGGAAAGCATCTGGGATATCAAACGGAAAATAGGGTTCGTATCTCCGGAACTGCACCAGTACTTTAAGGCAGGCAGCAACTGCCAGCAGGTAGTCGTATCCGGCTTTTATGATATCATTGGCAGTACCCGCTCCGGTACCCCGGAGCAACTGGAACATGCTGCCAGCTGGATGGATATCCTGGGCATTGCAGATCATATGCACTTACCTTTTAAAGGAGTTCCGGAAAGTGTACAACGCCTTACTTTGCTGGCCCGTGCATTAGTAAAAGAACCTCCCCTGCTGATATTTGATGAACCCTGCCAGGGCCTGGACGTGCAACAGAAAGAACATTTTAAACAAGTCATTGATACACTGTGCAATATAATGGACCTTACCCTCATCTTTGTAACGCATTACCAGGAAGAAATTCCTTCTGCCGTTACAAAAGTCCTTAAACTGGAGAAAGGCAGATCTATACATTAGCGTTTTGTTTTATTTGAATTACCTTTATTCTTTTCCTAACCAGCATTCAAGAAGCCTCATGCATCCCAAAAGAATTGTCATTTTCATCAGTTGTCTGTTAGTACTGTCATGCCTGACAGCATGCAGACACACCAGGAAAGTTATGAACCCGGCCATGGCCAAATACATCGAAGCCTATACGGCCGGTGTTATTTCCAAACAGAGTACCATTCGTGTACAACTAACCGGAAATGCAAATGTCACCCACACACAAAACGAACCTGTCTCCGAAGACATCTTCGACTTCAGCCCCAGCATTAAAGGTAAAGCGTACTGGATTGATGCCACTACGATAGAGTTTCGCCCCGATGCCAACCTGACACCGGAAAAAACCTATACTGCTACCTTCAACCTGGGCAAAGTAATGAAAGTAGAAGACGAGCTGAAAGAACTCGACTTCGAATTCAAGGTAATGAAACCTGATTATTCTATCGCGGATAACGGCCTGAAAGTGGCCAGCAGCACTTCTTCTAATAAGATGGTCTTCTCCGGTGTAATCACTACTGCCGATGCGGAAGATCCTTTACAGGTGGAAAAAGTGTTAACCGCTACTTTCGAGGGGAAAACAATTCCCATTACCTGGCTGCATAACGCTACCGACAGAACTTCCAGGTTCACGATAGATAACCTGATACGGGGCGATGCTGCCCGCTCATTAGAACTGAGCTGGGACGGTAAACCACTGAAAGTAGATCAGGCGGGCAAAAAAACAGTAGAAGTTCCTGCTATCTCCGACTTTAAGGTGATGAACATCCTTGCTGTTTCCGACCCTGAACAATACCTGCTTGTACAGTTTTCCGATCCTATCAGCGTAGCACAAAACCTGGATGGTCTTATAGGTATCACCGGTGTAAGCGATCTCCGTTATACCATCGAAGGCAGCGAAGTGAAAGTATTTGCGCCTAAACGCATGGAAGGTAGCTTTAGCGTAGTAGTGAATGAGGGAGTGCTCAATATCTTCGATAAACGCCTGGATAAAAACTTCTCCGGCAACGTGGATTTTGAAAACATCCAACCTTCTGTTACCATTCCTGGTAAAGGTGTGATCTTACCATCCAGCAATAAACTGGTAATGCCCTTCGAGGCAGTCAACCTGAGTGCTGTAGACGTTACCATCATTAAAATATACGAAAACAACATTCCTCAATACCTGCAAAATAATAACCTGGACGGTAGCCAGGAACTGCGCCGGGTAGGTAAACCGGTTGTGGAAAAAACGATCCGGCTGGATAATGATAAATCCCTGAACCTCCACAAACGCAACCGTTTCTTTCTGGACATGGACCAGATGCTGCGTACAGAACCAGGGGCTATCTACCGCGTTACGATCGGTTTCCGTAAATCATATTCCTTACAGACATGTGTGGCTAAAGACGATAAAGCTGCTGCAACAAACGAGGAAGAAGAGGGAGAAAGAGAATATTATGGCGATAAGATAGATGAAGATGATGGATTCTGGCAACGCTACGACAGCTACTATCCTTATGGTTATTCATGGAATGAACGTGACGATGCCTGCTCCAACTCTTACTATAATAAAGATAAATGGGCTTCCCGTAACGTAATTGCTTCCAATATCGGCCTTACTGCTAAACGTGGTAACGATAACAGTATGCTGGTAGCTGTAACGGATATACGTGATACCAAACCTTTAATGGGCGTGGAACTGGAACTGCTCGATTATCAGAACCAGGTGATCTTCAAAACCAAAAGCGATGGTGATGGTTTAGCTACCTTCGACCTGAAACGTAAACCTTATATCCTCATCGCTAAAAAAGATGATGAAAGAGGTTACCTCAAACTGGACGATGGTAACTCTTTGCCATTGGGCCGCTTTGATGTAAAAGGGGAAGAAGTACAAAACGGTATCAAAGGATTCCTGTATGGTGAACGCGGCGTATGGCGCCCGGGAGATACCCTGTTCCTTACCTTCATCCTGGAAGATAAACAACAGAAGCTGCCTCCTAATCACCCCGTTACTTTGGAATTGTATAATCCTAAAGGACAATTATACAAACGCGTCAATGCATTACAGTCATTAAACGGCTTCTACAGCTTTACGACCTCTACCTCTCCTGATGATCTGACAGGCAACTGGACGGCTAAAGTGAAAGTAGGTGGCGCCATATTCACCAAAAACCTGCGCATTGAAACCGTAAAGCCTAACAGGCTGAAAGTGAAACTGGACTTCGGTACCCGCACTACTTTATCTAAAACAGATGAATCTACCGGTACCCTCAGCGCCCAATGGTTATTCGGTGCTACGGCTCAAAACCTGAAAGCAAAAGTAGACGTGTCATTGACGGCTCAGACTACCAGCTTCAAAACATTTAAAGATTATAACTTCGACGATCCTATCACTCACTTCGAAGCAGAGAATAAAACCATCTTTGAAAGTAGCCTTGGCGACAATGGCACAGCTCCTGTTAAAGTAAGCCTGCCATTAGGTAAGCTCGCACCAGGACAATTAAAGGCAAACTTCGAGATCAAAGTATTCGAACCAGGTGGTGATTTCAGCATCGACCACTTCTCCATGCCTTATAATCCTTTTGCTACCTATGCAGGTTTGCGTATGCCGCAGGGCGACCGCATGACAGGTATGCTACTGACCGATCAGCCGCATCCTGTAAGCATCGTAAACGTGGATGAAAATGGTAACCTGCTGAAAGGGAACAGCGAAGTACAGGTAGAACTCTATAAAATCCGCTGGCGCTGGTGGTGGGATGAAAACGGTGATGATAATGAATTCAGCAACTTCACACAGGACAGCTACAACCAGCTGCTGAAAAAAGAAACCATCTCTCTCAGCAATGGTAAAGGCACCTGGAACCTCCAGGTGAACTCTCCAGACTGGGGCAGATACCTGGTACGCGTGAAAGACCTGAAAAGCGGTCATACCAGCGGTCAGGCTGTATATATAGATTACCCCGGATGGGCAGAAAGAGTACAGAAAGAAAATCCTGCAGAAGCTGCCATGCTGGTATTTACATCAGATAAAACGAAATACAACGTTGGAGAAGATGTAAACCTTACCATCCCAAGCAGCGAAGGTGGCCGCGGACTGATCAGCATTGAATCAGGAAGCAAAGTGATCAAGACCTTCTGGGTAAATACCAAAAAGGGACAAACTACCTTCTCCTTCAAAGTGGAGAAGAACATGGCGCCTAATATATACGTGAACGTGAGCCTGCTGCAACCGCATGCACAAACACTGAACGACTTACCCATACGTATGTACGGTGTAATACCAATTACGGTAGATGATGCCAATACTACCCTGCAACCGGTCATTACCATGCAGGATAAACTGGAACCTGAACAGAATGCCAGCATCACCGTATCTGAAGCAAAAGGTAAACCAATGACCTACACCATCGCACTGGTGGATGAAGGCCTGCTGGACCTTACCCGCTTCAAAACACCAGACCCTCACGGCGCATTCTATGCACGGGAAGCATTGGGCGTTAAAACCTGGGACCTCTTCGACTTCGTGATCGGCGCTTACGGTGCAGATATGGAACGCATCTTAAGTATAGGGGGTGATGAAGGATTAAACAGGAATGCCAGCACGGCTAAAGCGAACCGCTTTAAACCTGTTGTACTGTTCATGGGTCCATTCTCCTTAAAAGGTGGTAAACAAACACACCAGTTCAAACTACCTCCTTACATTGGCTCCGTAAAAGCAATGGTAGTGGCGGGTGAAGATGGTGCATACGGCTCTGCTGAAAAAACAGTAGCCGTGAAAAAACCACTGATGCTGCTCACTACACTGCCACGTGTATTAGGTCCTTCAGAAACAGTACAATTGCCGGTGACCGTATTCGGACTGGAAAACAATATCAAATCTGCTAAAGTTACCCTCAGCACGAATGCCTTGCTGGAAGTAGTGGGAGAAAGTACTAAAACAGTCACCTTCTCTCAACCCGGTGAACAGATCATATACTTTGATGTACGTGTAAAACCACAGGTGGGCATCGCAAAAGTGAAAGTAACCGCTACCAGCGGCGCTGCTAAAGCAGAAGAACAAACAGAACTGGAAGTACGCAACCCTAACCCGGTCATCACTACCGTACAGGAAGCTACTTTACAGGCAGGTCAAAGCTGGAGCGCAGGCTACAAACCTGCGGGCATGGCGGGTACCAACAAGGGGGTACTGGAAGTGTCCAGCATCCCGTCCCTGAACCTGGGCAAACGTCTCAGCTACCTGATAGATTATCCGCATGGTTGTGTGGAACAAACCACTTCCAGCGTATTCCCGCAACTGGCATTGAACCAGCTGATGGACCTGAAGGAAAGTGAACTGGCGAACATAGACCGCAATATCAAAGCGGGTATCAACCGCTTAAAAGGCTTCCAGACTTCAGACGGTGGATTGAGTTACTGGCCTGGTGAAGGACAGTCGGATGAATGGGGTACCAACTACGCAGGGAACTTCCTCCTGGAAGCACAGGCGAAAGGATATGTACTGCCTCCGGGTATGCTGGACCAGTGGAAAAAATACCAGCGCAACAAGGCAACTACCTGGGCACCTTCTACTACTAACTTCTACGGTGGTGATCTTACACAGGCTTATCGTCTGTACCTGCTGGCGCTGGCGAAAGTGCCGGAACTGGGTGCAATGAACCGCCTGAAGGAATTCAAATACCTGTCTGAAGCAGCTAAATGGCGACTGGCATGTGCCTATAAATTATCCGGTCAACCGGAAGTGGCAAACGGCCTGGTGAAAGGATTAACAGGTGATATCAAACCTTACAGGCAACTGGGCGGTACATTTGGATCGGACCTGCGCGATAAGGCAATGATACTGGAAACAATGACCCTGTTAGGACAACGTGACCGTGCAAATGAACTGGTGAAACAGATTGCGGCCAACCTGTCGCAGGAAAGCTGGTACAGCACACAAACCACTGCCTATGCACTGATAGCGGTAGCCAAATACTGCGGTACCAATAAGAACGGTAAACTGAACTTCAGTTATACGCTCAATGGTAAGAGCAGCAGCGCTACCAGCGCCTCTTATGTAATGCAGATACCTGTCACTGCAGAAGGTACGGTCAGCATTCAGAACAAAGGACAGAACGTACTGTATACCCGTCTCATATTACAGGGCCGTCCGGATGCAGGTCAGGAACCAAACATTCCTAACAATCCGGAAGTACTGGATATGCAGGTGAAATACAGTACCCGCGAAGGCAAACCACTGGACCCGGCTACACTTCGTCAGGGATCGGATTTCATGGCAACGGTGACCATTCATAATCCCGGTAAACGTGGTTATTATGAACAGATGGCATTAACGCAGATCTTCCCGAGTGGCTGGGAAATTATCAATACCCGTATGATGGGTAACGACAGTTCCTTCCAGAGCTCTCCGTTAACGTATATAGATGTACGTGATGACAGGGTATATACTTACTTTAACATCGAAGAAACTAAAACACGTACCTATAATGTATTGCTGAATGCAGCATACCTGGGTCGTTATTATCTGCCGGCAGTGAGTTGTGAAGCAATGTATGATAATACCATACAGGCTTTCCTTCCGGGTAAATGGGTTGAAGTTGTGAAATAATATGTGGCTAAGATTAAAGAAATGGATATTACGTAAAAAGTGGTGGCTGTCAGCCGCCACTTTTTTACTATTACTATACGCCTGCTGCCTGCCTTCCCGTCTCTTTACGGCCCCTACTTCCTTTGTGATAGAAGACAGCAACGGAGAACTGTTAAGTGCTACCATTGCTACAGACGGGCAATGGCGTTTTCCGGTAGATAAACCCGTTCCGGACAAGTTTGCAAAATGCATTGTTGCCTACGAAGACAAACGTTTTTATTATCACTGGGGGGTAGATATACTGGCATTAAGCAGGGCATTCCGGCAAAACTTCAAACAACAGAAAGTAATCAGCGGAGGTAGTACACTAACGATGCAGGTCATCCGCCTGTCCCGTAATAAACCACGCACGTTATGGCAAAAACTAATAGAAGCGTTGCTGGCAACAAGGCTGGAATTCTCCTGTTCTAAAAAAAAGATACTATCGCTATATGCCGGTAATGCACCATTCGGTGGGAATGTCGTAGGACTGGAAGCTGCTTCCTGGCGGTATTATGGCCGTGGTGCCACGCAGTTATCCTGGGGGGAAACAGCGGCGCTGGCAGTACTGCCTAACAGCCCTTCACTGGTACACCCCGGCCGTAACAGGCAGATACTGCTTGCTAAACGCAATCAGCTCCTCAACAGGTTATATCACACACATGTGATCGACAGCATCACCTGCCAGCTATCCAAACTGGAACCACTGCCCGATCAGCCCCAGGCATTGCCACAGGATGCTCCTCATTTATTAGACCGTTTCAGACACGATCACAAAGAAGGCAGCACCCGCATCAAAACTACTTTAGACGCTGCCTTGCAAAGGAACGTCACGGGCATTGTAGAACGTTATCATAACATTTACAAATCCAATGGTATCAACAATGCTGCTGCTATCGTACTGGATGTAGAAACCGGTAATACACTCGCCTACGTAGGTAATATCTATCATCCGGAAAATCCGGAGATGGAAAGTCATGTCGATGTGATCCAGGCTCCCCGTAGCCCTGGCAGTACTTTAAAACCTGTATTATATGCAGCTATGCTCAATGATGGTATGCTGCTGCCACATACGCTGGTACCGGACATCCCTACTCAGATAGCAGGTTACAGTCCTCAGAATTTCGACCTCGGGTATGATGGTGCAGTACCTGCCAGCAAAGCGCTGTCGCGCTCTTTGAATATTCCAGCAGTACGTATGCTGCAGCAGTACCGTTACGAACGGTTCCATGCACTGCTGAAGAAAATGGGGATCACTACCCTCATACAACCGGCCGATCACTACGGCCTGTCATTAATATTAGGAGGAGGAGAAACTACCCTCTGGGAAATGACGGGCATGTATGCCAGTATGGCCCGCACGCTGTTGCACATGGACCAGTATAATGGTAAATACGACCAGGATGATATTCATCCCCCTAATTACCAGGATGGATTAAAACGTGTCTCTAAATATACACCCGCCCCTTATGGCGTGCTGGATGCAGGCGCTATCTGGTATACCTTCCAGGCAATGGAAGAAGTGATGCGCCCCGGGGAAGAACTACTCTGGCAGCAGTTTTCCTCTACCCAGCGTATAGCCTGGAAAACAGGGACCAGCTTTGGTTTCCGCGATGGATGGGCAATAGGTGTAACTCCTCAGTATGTAGTAGGCGTATGGGTGGGTAATGCGGATGGAGAAGGCCGTCCGGGACTGGTAGGGGTATCTACTGCTGCTCCCGTGATGTTTGACGTATTCCGTTTATTACATACGGAAGGCTGGTTCAATACGCCTTACAGCAAACTGCGTAAAGTAGAAGTATGCCGGCAAACCGGTTTCCGTGCCAGCGATATCTGTCCGGAGAAAGATACGTTGTGGGTACCTGTAAACGGTTTACGCAGCGGACTCTGTCCATATCACCAGCTGGTACATCTGGACCATACCGGGCAATGGCGGGTAACGGCCAACTGTGAACAACCATCTCAGATGCAACATGTACCCTGGTTTGTATTACCGCCTGCAATGGAGTTTTATTATCGTTCCAAACATAACTACCAGCCACTTCCTCCTTACAAACAGGAATGCCTGGCTACATTGAATCAGGATAAGGCGCCAATGGAAATTATCTATCCACGCCAGGGTGCAAGGATCTATGTACCGGTAGAAATAGATGGATCTATGGGAGAGGCCATATTTACAGCAACTCACCGGAATACCAGTGCAAAGATCTTCTGGCATCTGGATAATACATACATTGGTACTACATCAGAATTTCATCAGATGGCCTTACGGCCTCCTGCGGGTAAACACACCCTTACATTAGTAGATGAACAAGGAGAAGAGGTGCAGGTAACATTTGAGATTCTACAGAAAAAAGAAAAAGAATAAGAACAGTGATCTAAAAAAATGTCCCTTTAAGACATCTCAATATTAACAGTACACTTAACCATTTTATCTGGATATCTAAACATTATTGTGCCTCTGTTTACTCAAATGGTAAACACAGCAAATGACATATCAATCTTAGATATATCTCAACTTTTTACGGAAGTTGCGGATCAAGCTGCTATGAAGTTAAATGCAGGATCATTCAATATCCATACTTCTCTTTCCATAATGCTTTTAAATACTTCCTCAGATCATCCTCTCTGGGATTCCTTCCGGGATCATACAGCTTCGCTCCTCTGATCTCGTCCGGTAAATATTCCTGTGCAGAGAAATTATTCTCATAATCATGCGAATACTCATATCCCTTATGGTAGCCCATCTCTTTCATCATCTTCGTAGGGGCATTACGTATATGCATCGGTACAGATAAATCTCCTGTTTTAGCTACAATAGACATCGCGTTATTGATCGCCATATAAGATGCATTACTTTTAGGAGAAGACGCAAGATAGGTAGTACATTGAGATAAGATGATCCTGGCTTCGGGATAGCCTATCATTGCCACGGCCTGGAAACAACTGGTTGCCAGCAGCAGTGCATTAGGGTTCGCATTTCCGATATCTTCAGATGCAAGAATCACCAAACGGCGGGCAATGAATTTTACATCTTCCCCACCTTCTATCATTCTTGCTAAATAATACACAGCCGCATTAGGATCACTGCCCCTTACTGATTTTATAAACGCTGAAATAATATCGTAATGCTGTTCTCCGGATTTATCATAAATAGCCACTCTCTGCTGGGCAATATCCATCACCTTCTGGTCTGTGATCACAATGGGATATTCCTTCTGCAGGGTGTTAGTCACCAGTTCAAAGAGGTTTAGCAGCTTACGTGCATCTCCCCCGGAAATATTAAATAATGCTGTTGTCTCTTTCAGTTCTATTTTCTTACTCCCCAGCCATTCATCCTTTTCCATTGCCTGATGCAACAGCAGCAACAGCTCTTTTTCTCCCAGTGGTTTCAGTACATATACCTGGCTGCGCGATAGTAACGCCGCATTCACTTCAAAAGAAGGGTTTTCCGTAGTAGCGCCTATGAGTGTGATGATCCCCTTTTCTACAGCCCCCAGCAGGGCATCCTGCTGCGACTTGTTAAACCGGTGTATCTCATCTATGAATAATACTGCATGGCCCTGCTTACGGGCCACCTCTATTACCTCACGCACTTCCTTTACACCGGCAGAAATAGCGCTCAGTGTATAAAAAGGGACTTCCAGGGTATGTGCGATAATATTAGCAATAGTGGTTTTACCTACTCCCGGCGGGCCCCACAGGATCATAGAAGGTATCTTGCCCTGCTGAATGGCGGTACGCAGGATGCTATCCTTACCGGTCAGGTGTTCCTGCCCCACCAGCTCGTCCAATGTCTCCGGTCTTAACCGCTCTGCTAATGGCTCCATTAATAATTTTTAATGTTCTACATTAATATCATTGATATCAAGATCAATGTTTGTGTACTTTCTGTTTTTCCATTCTTTCAGGAAGCTGAAAGACAAATGAACATTTGCCAGTATGGTTACCGCAAATATTACGAGGAAGACCATTATGCCATTCATCATGTTCCTCAGCATCTCAGGAGTGATCTCTTTTTGCTGGTCTTTGGGCAGCAGCTCTATCTGTTTGGCCACTTCATCGACTACCCTCTCGTGATACACCTGGAAAATGATATAACTGAGGATAAGAAGACCTGCATAAAAAATAGCCGCTACACCGAAACCGAGGAGCCTTCCGCCTCTTTTAAAAGGGATAGCTTTATCTATCAGGCTTTTTTGAAGCTGTATACACGATATGGAATGCATAAAAATAGATCCGATAAAAATAAAGAATATCAGTGCCGGGCCCGCTCCTGACAACAATGTTACCAGTAACATCATCAAAAAAAATCCTGATATGAACAGATTAAAACTGGTAAGCGCTCTGAATAATTTAAAGTTGAAAGTCATTAATTTCCGTTTTAACTCACTACAAACCTACTAAACAGTAGCCAAACCACCCACTGTCGGCCCCTGCAAAACGCCGTTTGTCAAAAACCCGTCCCCTCAAACGCCGTAGATGCCCTGATTTAGCTATCTTCATAAAATAAACCTGTTTAATTTATGAAGTTACAACTCCCGTTGCTGGCTGCCGTTACTCTGATGACGGCCTGCAACACCAACACCACCACGCAGGCAGGGGCGGATTCAACCAAATTACCCGCTTTTGAATTAAGTTCAATTGATTCCACAGTTAAACCCTGTGATGATTTTGACGGATTTGTAAATGGCAACTGGAAGAAGAACAACCCCATCCCTTCTACAGAAAGCCGCTGGGGCTCCTTTAATGTACTGGACAAACAAAATAAGGAAGTTCGCCTCAAAGGCATCATCCTTTCACTGGCAGACAAGAAAGACCTGAAAAAAGGCACGGAAGAACAACAGATCTCCGACTTTTACCGCTCTTTCCTCGACACTGCTACCATTGAGAAACTGGGTATTACCCCATTGCAACCTTATCTCGATAAGATCAATGCCATCAAATCATTTGCAGATTATGCAAAGGTTTCAGGAGAATTACAGAACATCGGTATCTCCGGTGCTTTTGGCTTTGGCGTAGATGCCGATGCCCGCAACAGTAAAATGAATGCGGTGTATGAAGGCCAGGACGGACTTAGTCTGGGGGAAAAAAGTTATTACGAAAGACAGGATTCCAGTACCAAAGATGTACGCAACGAATTCGTTAAACACGTAGACAAACAATTTACCCTGGCCGGATTTAAAGATGCGAATCCAGGTACTACCATCCTGGAGTTCGAAACCAAAATGGCTAAGTTGCAACTGACAAACGTACAGTTACGCGACCCTGTTAAAACTTACAACAAAGCGGCTTTCAGCGAGCTGAAAACATTGGCGCCGGATTACGACTGGGATGCTTATTCCGAGATTCAGGGCATCAAACCGGATACCCTGATCATCCAGGACAAGCCCTATGTAAAAAGCGTTACTGCCCTGTTAAAAAGCACTCCGCTGGAAACACTGAAAACATGGATGCGCTGGCAGACACTCTCTCATTTCGCCAGTTACCTGCCTAAACCAATAGACAGCGAAAACTTCCATTTCTTTGCCACTGTCATGCATGGCACTAAAGCGCAGAAACCCCGCCTGGAACGCTCTATCCGTGCTACAGATGGTATCATGGGTATGCCGCTGGGAAAACTCTTTGTAAAGAAATATTTCCCGGAAAGCTCCAAACAGAAAGTATCTGAAATGATCGAAAACGTTCGTACCGTATACGGCGAAAGAATAGACGGTCTTACCTGGATGAGCGATTCAACCAAGAAGATGGCCCACAAAAAACTGGCTTCCTTCACTTACAAGATCGGGTATCCTGATAAATGGAAAGACTACTCTACTATCGATATCAAACCAGGTACACTGATAGAAAACATTGTTTCTGCCAGTCACTACACGCATAAAGAAACATTGGATAAAATAGGCAAACCGGTAGACAAGAGCGAATGGGGAATGACTCCTCAGACTGTGAATGCCTATTACAACCCGCTGAACAATGAAGTGGTATTTCCTGCAGGTATCCTGCAACCTCCTTTCTTCAATGCCGATGCGGATGATGCGATCAACTACGGTGGTATCATTGCTGTAATAGGTCATGAGTTCACCCACGGTTTTGACGACCAGGGTGCACAGTTTGATGCTGATGGTAACCTCAAGAACTGGTGGACGGACGCAGACCGTAAAAACTTTACGGCCCTGTCTGATAAGTACATTCGTTACTTTAATGGTATCGAAGTATTACCTGGCTTCCATATCAACGGAGCACTCACCATCGGTGAAAACATAGCCGATTTAGGTGGTATTACCCTGGCTTACTATGCACTGGTAAAATCACTGAAAGGCAAACCGGAACCAAAACCAATTGACGGATATAACTGGAAACAACGTTTCTTCCTCGGTTGGGGACAGGTATGGCATGGTAACAGTACTGAAGCTGCCCTGCGCAACCAGGTGCAGACAGATCCTCACTCTCCTGCAAGAGACCGTATTAACGGCCCGCTGCCTCATCTGAAAGAATTTGCTGAAGCATGGGGCTGTGGTCCTGACAGCAAAATGGTGCTTCCGGATAGCGCACGTGTTGTAATCTGGTAGTAAACAGGAATAAAACGGCTTCTGAATAACACTATCCTACGCTTATCCTTCGCTAAAAAGCGAAGGATAAGCGTAGGATAGTGTTATTCAGAAGTTATTCAATCACTTACCAAGGTCCCATATATGAAGAGTATCTACCTTCACATTCCCCCTGTCTGCATACATACTGATCCCTGTATCATTTTTACCCGGGAACAATAAAGTAGTATATACCATCTCTCCCCCATTCACAAATACTTCCAGAGATGATTTATCAAACAATAACTGTATTCTTATCTTCTCCCCAGATACGCCCGCTGTATCCTTTCTGTTTATTTTTGTACTAGTTACACCCGTTCTGATATATAGATTTTTGCTTGCTATATCATATCCAATTTCTTTACCAGCCACAATAAATCCAAAAGAAGATGCCGTACCAGGTGTAAAAGTGGCATCTATCCAGTAACTGTTACTATTGATCCCCTTCAACGCTAACGCTCCACTAACAGTAACATTTTGTTTAAATACCTTCTTAGCGGCAGGTAATTTATCAAGAGAGGCATTTAACACAGCAGCAGGTTGCTGATACAGCCGAATACCTGCAGGTGTAGTCTTCAGCATCAGGTCCCTGGGAACAGACATCTGCCCTCTCCAGGGGTAAGTCGCTGTGTCAAACGGCATTAACCAGCCCAGCATGGTCTGTGTATGCCCTGGCAGATTATTATAAGGGATCGCCGCATAAAAGGTAGTCCCGTAATCAACGAATAACTGTACATCTGCCGGATTATCATTTTTAAACGTCTTCCCGTCAAAATCCCCGGTAAAATATTGCATCCCGGTAGCCGCATCTTGATTCCCGGAAGATACCATCAGCAACCACTTCTTTTTGGTCGTATCCCCATCTACAAAAATGGGTGTTAAAGAAGGGCATTCCCATATTTTACGGGTATCGCCCTGCTTACTGAACTCACTCAATAATTCCCATTTCTTCAGGTCAGCAGAACCATAGAACTGTACTTTCCTGTCATCTGGCACAGCCACGGTCATTACCCATTTATCCCCCACTCTTCTCACGCTGGGATCACGGAAATCAGGCCTTTGTATATCTATCACAGGATTTCCTGCATAGTTGGTATAAGTAAGTCCCCCGTCATTGCTATAGGCAATAAACTGGGACTCCTTTTTCTGTTTAGGCTGATCTGCCGTATAAATAGCTACGATCGCATTTTTACCAAAACCACTTGTATTAGTAGCATCCAGTACTGCGGAGCCTGAAAAGATCGATGTGATAGTATCCCTTCCTTCCTTTTCGGGGATAGCTACCGGCAGATGTTTCCAATGTAGCAGATCTGTGCTGGTAGCATGTCCCCAGCTCATATGTCCCCATTTGTTCTCAAAAGGGTTATGCTGATAATACAGATGATATACTCCATTCAGGTAGATTAACCCGTTAGGGTCGTTCGTCCAGTTCTTCACAGGAGTAAAATGGTAGACAGGGCGCCATTGCGGAGTAGGTGTCTGTGCCTGCAATATAAAAGGCAGCATCCCTGTCAGTAAAATGGAAAAAAGTTTCTTCTTCATAACAAGCCTTATTTATAAAAACAATATTCTTCCGGTTACCAGCCTATATTCTGTTTATATAGTCCTTTGCTGAAATTGATCTGATTAAGAGGAACAGGCAGATATTCATCCCTTCCTTTAGTGAATACAGCGTCTTCCAGATGCGCACTTCGCGTTTTCTCTACTGCAAAATAAGTATTGAGATATTCTGCTGCAATGCCCCATCGTACAAGATCAAAGAAACGGTACCCTTCCATTGCAAATTCCAGGCGGCGTTCCCAGCGTAATGCCTGCCGGGCAAAGTCTTGTGTCCATACACAATTAATGCCAGGCTGATAAGTACCCATTTTATAGTTGGATGTAAAAGACCCGTCGGATTGCTTTAATAATCCTGTGCTGGCGGCTGCTCTTTCACGGATTCTGTTAATGAGAGGAAGCGCTTCGTCCTGCCTCCCCAGTTCTATAAGGCTTTCGGCTTTAAACAGCAATACATCTGCAAAACGGATAATATCCCAGTTCTTTGAACTGGACATGAACGGTGGCACCTTCAGGAAGCTAGCGTCGTTGGGCAGTACGGCTTCTTTCAGACTTAAATAACCTCCGTATACATCTGGCGCACGTGCCCATGAGCGTTTGTATATAAATGCAGGATCGTATTTATATGGATGTTCCGGTATAGCAACCGTATGGTCCAGGCGCGGATCAAATGTATAAGTATGGAAATCGTTCTCCCCACTTACATTTGTATCATTGAATGTATTGAACTCCGGTAAACCATTATTATCTGTTTTAAATGCATTTACCAGGTTGTAGCTGGGCGAGTGAAAGCCACAGCAACCATAATTCTGATTCATGGGATAATCCAGCGCATGCCCATAATCAAGACGACCTTTGGGCGTGCCATCGTTTTGGGAATATTGAACGGCAAAAACAGATTCCGTACTATTCTGATATGCTGACAAAAAATTATTCGCAAAATCTGTATTAAGCTGGTATTTACCTGAATTGATCACATCATCACACAGCGTATTCACCTGCTGCAACAACCCGGCATCAATGCTGCTAACCGCATTGTTCTCATCCTGTTTATAAGCCTGATACAATAAGGCTTTGGCCAGATAAGCCTTGGCCGCATATTTATTCGCCCGGCCCAACTGAGGTTGTGTTTCAGGAAGACTGTCTGCTGCAAAGCGGAAATCATCTGCGATTTTTGTCCACAATTCATCATTGGTATAATCCCGGTTAGAGACCGTATCATAATTTTCCTTTGCAATTTTCTCATCTATATAAGGCACATACTTGAACAGTATTTTCAGCAGAAAATAATAATGTCCCCGGAGAAAATGCATTTCTGCCTGGCGGGTTACTTTGTTCGGATATACTTCCTTACTTATATTATTCAGTCGTGCCAGCGCATCATTCACCCTGCCGATACATACATACAACCGGAACCAGACCTGGTCTGAAGAACCGTTATCAATACGGTTCAGTGAAAAGCTCTCATAGAAATGATAATCACTGATATCGCCGGTACCATCTCCTCCCTTATAAGCATCCCCACTGCGCAGATTCCCATAGGGCCACATACTGGAATAAGGTGCCGTATAATGATCATTGCCTAAAGCGGAATAAGCGGCTGTTGCCATCTTTTCTACATTCTCCGGTGTATTAAGCGCATCACCGGAAATAACAGCCTGCGGTGTCTGATCCAGGAACTTGCTGCAGGCCCCCAGTAACAGGCAGCAAAATATGAGTATATAAATAACGTGTTTCATTGTAGTAATATTAACTGGTTCTTAAAAAGACAGATTCAATCCAACAGTGCCTATAACCGGTATCGGATAAGCATTATTAGGATTCTCCGGATCTGTAGCTGTAAAAGATTTACTCTTTAGTGTGAACAGGTTGCTTCCTTGTATATACACTCTGGCCGTTTGTAATTTTTTGCTGAATACATGCTGGAAATTATATCCCAGTTGCAGATTCCTTAACTTCAGGTAAGAACCTGATTCCAGAAAATAGGTAGATGTTCTGTTCTCGTTATTACGATCTACCAATGTTAAAGCAGGAATAGAAGAATTGGGATTCGCTGCCGTCCATGCATCGAGCGTACGTGCACCCCAGTTAGTCCCGGTCCAGATAGAAGAAAAGTCTGTATACGTTTTGTAGGTATTGTATACTTGTATCCCCTGCACACCCTGTAGGAAAAAGGTAAGATCGAAATGTTTGTATTCAACAGATACATTCAGTCCATAGATAAAATCAGGATCTCCCTTTCCAATATAATCACGGTCTTTATCATCAATTACCTTGTCATCATTAAGATCTTTATAACGGATCCTACCCAGGCCTTTGCCTAGCTGAGCTGCATGATCATCCACCTCTTTCTGTGAACGGAAAAGGCCATCTGCTACATAACCAAATGTAGAATTAACAGAGCGGCCCAGAATGTTTTTATTCTGCCCATTACCAGGATAAGATGTAAGTACTTCGGCAGGAAGTTTAGTGATCTTATTTCGATAGGTAGCCACATTACCTGTTACTGTCAAAGACAGGTCCCGGGTGATCTTACCATTGTAAGACAATAATACTTCAATACCCTTGTTCTGCATGGATGCACCGTTCACGAACTTAGTTCCGCCTTCCCCTATCACCGCCAGGTAAGCAGGACTGATCAATATATCTGAAGTCTTTTTAATAAAATAATCTACAGACCCCGACAGGTGATTTTCGAATAATCCAAAATCCATCCCGAAGTTTGATTCATCTGTACTTTCCCATTTCAACGAAGAGTTACCCTGTTGGATAAGTGTATAACCGGAAGGAAGCTGACCGGTACCTGCTCCATTCAGATCATAGGCACTACCGCTATCAAAATCCCATGTAGGATCTATCCCATAAATAGCGGAGTATAATGTATAAGTAGCATTATTGGCAATTTCCTGATTCCCGTTCTTTCCCCAGCCATAGCGCAATTTCAGATCAGATACAAAAGGCAGATTTGATTTGATGAATGGCTCTTCACTCATACGCCATCCCAGCGAAAATGCAGGAAATACACCAAACCGGTTATCCTTGCCAAAGCGGGAAGAACCATCCCTGCGCAGTGTAGCAGATGCCAGGTATTTATTATCGTAGGAATAATTGACCTTACCGAAATAGGATAATAAAGTATATCCACTACCGGTACCACTGTTATCCTTATTGGAAGATCCTGCATTCAGGTAGGCATAATCAACGTTCTCCAATGCATATCCTTGTCTGCTCGCAGTAAAATTCTGCGCCATATATTTAATCTGTTCCTCACCCAGCAGGAAATCAAACTTGTTTTTTCTCCATGCTAAATTATAAGTAAGCGTATTCTGCCACACCCAATTACCATTATAATCCTGAGATGTCTGGGAATAATTAGTATTATCAGACAGGAAACCTGAAGTATAAGATTTCCGCAGTGTGCGCTGATAAGTACCATTGTAATCTATACCATAACTGGTTTTTAAATGCAATCCGGGAATCACTTCCAGATCAGCATATGCATTACCGAATAACCGTGCAAAATTACTTTTGTTCTGCTTATTGTCTTCAATAAGCCTTACAGGATTCTGTCTGTCCGTCATACCAGCTGCAGGTCCACCCCAGCCACCATCAACGGTATGCACGGGTACAACAGGTTGCTGTACCAGCGCTGCAAACAGGATATCACTTGCAGGTACCAATGCATCTTTAGTGTAGGTAGTAGAAAAATTCTCTCCTATCTTTAACCGGCCTTTGAAAAAAGAATAATCCGTATTAAAGCGGGCCGTGATCTTCTGCTGATTTGTTTCCTTTACTATACCCTTATTGTTATATAACCCTACAGAGAAAAAAGAATTCCCTTTTTCGCCACCATTTGCAATAGAGATGTTATATGCCTGTAGCAAAGATGTTTGTGCTATTTCATCAAACCAGTAAGTATTCGCAGGCTTCATCGTTTTTGCAGCATCAATATATTCCGGCAGTATTACCTTGTTCAGTACCGGGTTCGTGTAATCTCCGTTCCAGTCGTATTGATAGATCTGGTTATTATCAGGATTGGCGCCATCATTCACAGCGGCTTGCCAATAGGCTTTTCCCCTTCCATCCGTATTCAGTGTTTTTAATTTGGTATTGTAGGATTGAAGAGAAGAAGATGCATCTACACTAATACGACTATAACCATTCTTTGCCTTTTTGGTAGTAACGATGATCACTCCATTTGCCGCACGTGAACCATAAATGGTAGCAGCAGAAGCATCTTTCAACACCTGGATGGATTCAATGTCACTCTGATTCAACTCCTGCAATCCTCTTTTGGTAGGAATACCGTCAACCACATATAACGGATCATTGTTACCCAGGGTACCAATACCCCTGATCCTTACAGTAGCACTGCTGTTAGGATTACCATCTGTAGTAATGAATACCCCGGGAATACGTCCCTGTAGCGCTTTTACCGGATTCCCCAATGGAATGTTTTTTATCTCATTCACATTTACGACGGCTACCGCCCCGGTAAGATCTGCCTTCTTCTGTGTCTGATAACCGGTAACTATTACCTGGTTCAGGTCCGTTGCATTCTCTTCCATCCGGATAGATAATACGGTCATATTATCTTCCACTTTTTGTGTGAAGGATTTCATGCCGATATAAGAGAAAATAAGTACATCTCCCGGAGCTGCCGGAATGGTAAATTGCCCCGTACTATTGGTAATAGTATGATTACTCCCCACCTGTACCGTTACTCCCGGTATAGGTGTTTTGCTCTGCTGGCTGATAACAGTACCAGTAATTGTTTTTTGCTGCGCTACTGCCAGGAAATTAAATAGCAGCATAGGTACCAGGTAGAATAAATTCTTCATAACGGAAACTTTAAATTGAATGGAATATATATTGTGTTACATGCACATGACTAACAGATAACCTTACTTTGCATCATCATTGTTATTATTTCTGCTGTATCATACCTGGGGCACCCGCCTGACTTTGACGCCACTAATGCTCCCAGTGCATTGGCATAGGCAAGACTGTATTCCGGTGTACACTGATTGATCTGACAGGTTAGAAATCCGGCAAGGAACGCATCCCCACTACCAATAGTATCAGCCACTATTACTGGTTGTCCGGGCTGATAATAGAACTGCCCATTTATATACCCCATACATCCCTGGCCTCCCAAAGTCACTACAACAGTATCTATGTTAAACTGATGCGCCAGCGCTATGATACGTTCTTCATTAGTTGCATAACTGCCATACCAGGAACTGATCATTTCCAGCTCAGCAATATTCAGCTTCAGTAAATGACAGCTTAGCATTAACCACTCAAGGATTTCCCTTGAATAATAAGGAGCCCGCAGGTTAATATCCAATACCTTCCGAGCGCCGGATTGCAATGCTTTGCTGAGGGTATTGCGCGATGCCTCATCACGTGCCAGCAGCGTACCATACACTATATACTGCACATCATTATTATGCAACAGATCTTCAAGAGATGCATTCCAGGTGATATGGTCCCATGCCACCGGATATACAATATCATACTGCATATCATGCTGGTCATCCATCCGGGCATATACTTTACCTGTAGCGTAAATAGTGTCCTGCTGAATATAGTCTGTAGTAAGTTGCTGCTGTTGCATCAGCTGAAGCAATTGTTGTCCATGACTGTCCATTCCTATTCTGGATACAACAGCTACCCGTTGTGACAGTTTTTGCAGATGGTATGCAACATTCAACGGTGCTCCTCCCGGAAGTTCCTTATCGGGCAATACATCCCAGAGTATTTCTCCCAGACTTACAATGTTATGTTTTATCATAGCGGTAATTCTTTAATGCATCATCATTGTTACTTCTATCTGTTCAAGCGTTTGTCCTTTGGTTTCCGGCATCCAGCGCCATACAAAGAATAACTGAAGCACCATCATTATGGTAAAGAACAGGAAGATGTGCCCACTACCTACATGGCTGGCAAGGTATGGGAATGTAAAAGCAATGATTGCTGCCATGATCCAGTGCGTAAAACTGCCCAGGGTTTGTCCCTTCGCGCGTACCTGTGTAGGAAAGATCTCTGAAATAAATACCCAGATCACAGCTCCCTGTGAGAAGGCAAAAAAGGCGATATAAAACAGCAGATAGGATACTACAGCAATACCCCCTGAATGCATATAAAAAGAGATAGCTACCAGACCCAGTGTGGCAATCAGTCCAATCGTACCTATAAACATCAGCTGCCGGCGGCCTATCCTGTCAATGAACCGCATTGCCGTGAGGGTAAAAATAAAGTTCACGATACCTATCCCTACAGTAGAAAGCCTTGAAGACCCAACGCCTAATCCGGACATTTCAAAAATGCGGGGGGCATAATATATAATGGCATTAATACCCGATACCTGGTTGAAAATGGCAAATAATACGGCCAGCATAACTGGTGTGCGGTATCGCGCAGAAAACAGCCGCTCCTTTGGAACACTACCGGTAGACTGCTGTGATTGCCGGATCGTGATGATATCTTCCCTGAAGTTGGTGGGATTGATCACCTGCAGGATAGCAGTGGCTGCCGCTTCTTTATTTTTCTGTAGTAATAACCAACGCGGGCTTTCAGGCACCCAGCGTAATAATACCAGGAATAAAGCTGCTGGCACTGCCTGAATGCCTAACATCAGCCGCCATGAATTTTCGCCAGTCTGTCCTATCAGATAATTGGAGAGGTAAGAGATTAATATACCCAATACAACGTTAAACTGAAAAAGTCCTACCATACGTCCCCGGTACTGCGGGGGTGAGATCTCCGAAATGTAAACAGGAGCCGTTACAGAGGAAGCTCCTACACCCAGTCCGCCTATAAAGCGACATGCTAAAAAGAAATACCAGTTGGTAGCCATTCCCGTACCTGCAGCAGACAGCAAATAGATGAATGCTACTATTATAAGTGTTGTCTTACGGCCAAGTTTGTCTGATGGAATGCTGCCGCCCAACGCCCCGATCACTGTTCCTATTAATGCAATGGATATAGTGAACCCATGTTGCATTTCTGTTAAATGCCAGTATTGCTGGATGGATTGTTCTGCCCCTGAAATAACAGCAGTATCAAAACCGAAGAGAAAACCGCCTGTGGCTACCACATAAGCCCAGAAGAACACAATTTTGCTGTTCATAACGTAGAATCTGTTTGAGCTTCAAACCTATTCTTTTCCATAAAGGATGAATTGCTACATAGTATCTATTCCTTCTAAAATTGTATTTCCCGGAAAAATTAATCAACATATTAATTATCAACTATTTGTGAATAAAGTAAAATACATTATCAATAGATCATTTTCAATTTCGTATCATTGTTTTTAGAAATAGGGACATTCCGCCACTTTAATTCCACCACGTTGTCTGCAAAAACTTCCATTTTCTGCCTGTTGGCTGTCATATGTTTTCTGGGTTGCCGGCAAAAGTCAACGCCCAAATACCGTATTGGATTCTCACAATGTACAGGCAATGATGACTGGCGCAGGAATATGCTGGTAGAAATGAAACGGGAGTTATTCTATCATCCCGAAATGCAGTTGTTATATAAAGATGCCGAAGATGACAGCAAAAAACAGGTAAGCCAGATAAAAGAATTACTGGCCGAAAAAATGGATATTCTGCTGGTTTCACCCAATGAGGCTACTCCACTGGCGCCCATCATTGCAGAAGTATATCGTAAAGGTATCCCGGTGATCATACTGGACAGAAAAGCTGCAACAGATTCCTTCACAGCATACATAGGAGGAGATAATTATAATATCGGTAAACTGGCGGCAGAATATATTGCCGGACAACTGGGCGGAAAAGGACGCATCATAGAAGTAACAGGCCTGCGGGGTTCCACTCCTACAATAGAAAGGCACCAGGGATTCCATGATGCACTCACTCAATATCCCGGTCTGCAGGTAATTGCCAGCCTGGAAGGCAACTGGGGAGCCAGACAAACCAGAGCAGCCGCTATCCGGAATGATGCAGCCATCCGGCAGGCCAACGTAGTATTTGCCCAGAATGACATAATGGCCTATGCCATGTATAATTATTGCAGGGACGCCGGACTCCGGAATATCCGGTTTATAGGAGTAGACGCCAGTCCTTATCCGGACGCCGGCATCGACCTTGTTTCACGTGGTATACTGAGTGCTTCCCTTTTATATCCCAGCGGTGGTAAAGAGGCCATCAGCATGGCCGCAGATATACTTGCAGGAAAAAAGGTGCCCCGCAGTACCTTATTACAGACGGTCCTTATAGATAATAGTAATGTAAAGCTGATGCGCCTACAGATAGATAAGATCCAGGCACAACACCATGAACTGGAACAACAGCAGTCCCTCTTACAGGAACAACGCCGTCTCTATCAGGACCAGCAACACCTGCTCCGCATTGTAGCCACCACCCTGTGCATTGCCTTTTTACTGGGGATTGTACTGATCTTTATACTACGGACTAACAGACAAATTAATCGCCAACTGAAACAACAGCGCGATGAAATAGTCCAGCAACGGGACCAGTTAGTTGAAATGACCGCCAAAGCACAGAAAGCGACTGAAGCTAAATTCGACTTCTTCACAAAACTCTCCCATGAATTCCGTACACCATTAACATTGATTCAGGCTCCATTGGAAAATCTCCTGGGAGAACGGCAATTCTCCTCATCACAAAAGCAACAACTTGAACTGATGCAGAGAAATGTGGTCCGCCTTATGCGGTTGGTGAATCAATTACTGGAATTCCGCCGTATAGAAAGCGGCAAAATACAATTGAAAGTGTCGGAGAACGAATTGGCTGTATTTATGATTGACATCGTAGAGGCCTTTAAAGGCTTTGCCGTGAAAAAAAACATAGACCTCCGCCTGATCAGCCGGCAACCCGGTATCAAAGCATGGTTTGACCATCGCCTCTTTGACCGCGTGCTCTATAACCTTCTTTCCAATGCTTTTAAGTTCACCTCAGATTATGGCAAAGTACATATCTACCTTGAAAAAGCGGAAAATGGCAGAGATGCCGTTATTATCATTGAAGATGACGGCATTGGAATGGATGAATCCACACTGGCACACGCTTTTGAACTATTTTACCAGAGCAGGGAAAGTGAACATAAAGGCACCGGCATTGGCCTGGCCCTTACCCGTGAGATTATCACACTGCACCATGGCTCCGTGAGCGTAAAAAGCCGTAAAGGTGCCGGTACCACCTTTACGATAACGATACCAGGTAACAGCGATCCCTTTACTTCAGAAGAGATACAAAAGGAAACGGAATACGTGAACGTGATCAATCCACCGCTGCACCACTATATGGAGGAACTGGAAGATACCATACCACTGGCACAACTGCCCGTTTCGGGTAAGGAATACCCTTACTCCATATTGATAATAGAAGATCATCCGGACCTCAACAGCTTCCTTGCCGGCTTTCTGAATGAACAATATGAAATATTCCATGCAGGCAATGGTTCTGAGGGATTACAACTGGCTTTCCTGCATATCCCGGACCTGATCCTCTGTGATATAATGATGGATGGTATCAACGGCATCCAGGTGCTGAGTACCCTGAAAAAAGATATCCGTACTTCTCATATTCCCATCATTCTCCTCAGTGCCAATAGTAGCGAGGAACAACGGATAGAAGGCATGCACCATAATGCAGACGCCTATATCAGCAAACCTTTTAAACTCAAATATCTGCGGGAAACCATCTCCAGCGTCCTAAGCAACCGTGCCTTACTGAAAGAACATTATATTGCTGAACCTGAGATACGGGTACATACCACAAATTCCAATAAACAGGATCGTAAATTCGTAAATGATTTCACTGCCATTGTAGAAAAAAACCTGGGGAATGAGCTCTTTAGCGTAGATGATATCTGCCAGCAACTAACTATTTCCAAAGTACAGCTGTACCGTAAAGTAAAACAACTGCTGAACTGTAATGTAAATGATTATATACTGGATGTGAGAGTAAAAAAAGCACGGTATTTGCTCCTTAATTCAAGAATGGCCATTTCAGAGATCGCATTTACCTGTGGATTTTCATCACCCGCCTATTTCTCTACCGTGTTTAAGGCAAGGAGCAACCAAACACCTAAAGGATTCAGGGAGCAGGTCAATAAAAAAAATGAAGGCTGATTCGGCTGCCAAAGATTTTTATGCTGTAAATTTGAGTAAAATCAGACTATATGACCGGCTTTATTAAACAATATCGTACTGAGATCCGCAATATATTCATTATTGCCCTTGTTGGACTGGCTTTACCTTATTTGCCTAAACTGGCTGCAATGGTCCTGACCCTTACAGGGCTGATCATTTCCATGGCCCTGCTGGCAGGCTTTGTAATAGGGCTGTCCCTGAAAGTATATTTCAGGACCCTGGTAATGCGTATTACTAAAGATAACGAGGCTACCGCCTGAAAACTGGTATTATGATAAGAACTTTCTATATCTGCCTGTTGACAGGATTATTAGCGGCTTGTCATGAGGCCCCTAAAAAAGAAATGCCTGCGGAAACCATAAAACCGGCAGAACAGGCGCCTGCACCAGTGCAACCAACGGCAATAGCCGGTAAGTTCCCGGATGCCGTTTGTGGAATGCCTTATGATACAGCATATCATGAATGGAGTGTCTATAAAAAGGATACCCTTCATTTCTGTTCACCTACCTGTAAGCGGGTATTTGATAAGAATCCGGAGAAGTACGCTTCAAAACTGGGCCTTTAAAATTAATTCATACCGGCTCTCCCCAACCAGGGCCGGTATATCACTCGTTTAAGTTTCAGGAAAACAGCGCCAGTATTTAGAGTTCAGGCTCCCCGGGAGCCCTGTTTTACCTAATCGACCACCTGCCCCTTTTTGTCGCCAACCAGATGTAACATAGTCAACCGTTTCACGTCTAACATATAAACTCATATGCATGAGATCACTTTCTACCACACTGCTGCTGCTATTCCTGTTGTGCAGCTGTGAGAAAAATGATACAGAGGCCACCCCCTCTATAGATGTGACAGGTACATGGCAGCTTTCCGCAAAGATGCCTTATCCCGATACTACGTGGAGCACTATTGCCCCTGCGGACTCTGCATCTTATGTATTTGCGAACAATGGTCAATTCTCATTTGATGCAAAATCATATCACGTTACCGGTGTCTATAAAGTACTGGCAGATGGTAATGGTGTAAAACTGATCATTACAGGAACAGACTCCCTCTCTCAATATCTCCAGGTACAGAAATCAGGCGATTCTGCCATCAGGGTGGACGACTGGCTGAAAGGTATTTCCCAGAAAGGATATGCCAGCAAACTATTCAAAAAGATCAATTAAATCATACTGTTATACAAAAAGAAACGTCCCGGGAGTATTCCCGGGACGGTCAATTAAAACAGCTTATGAAAATCTACGCTTACGTTCAAATTTGATATACTAAAGATAACCTCCTTATATTACTGCACTGTTATCCCAGCATTACCAGCGTATTAACAATTACTTAGAAGCTATATCTTAAACCTAACTGCATCTGGTGCCTGCTTGCAAAGAAATCTTTTGAATACGGAGTACCAGGGTTAGACCAGGTATACACCGGATATGCAGTAGGCGTACCAGCAGTAGCGGTAGTTAAACCTACGCTGGCAGTTGAGTTAAATGTATTTGGTGAGAAGTACTGAATACCCCAGTTCTTGTTCAACAGGTTTGTCAGGTTCACGATGTCGTAAGTGAAAGTAAGAGTGTGTGTAGTCTTACCTGCCTTAAAGTTGAAATCCTGTGTGAAACGGAAGTCAGCCTGTGTATTCCATGGAGTACGGCCACCGTTACGTTCAGTAAACTGACCCTTGCGGCTGCTCAGGTATTTGTTACCTTCTACGTAAGAGAAGAATGCATCAGCCATACCCTGGTTAGCAGCAGTAAAGAACTGACGGGCTTCTGCCTGGTCCTTTGGAATATACACTAAACTTACCTGCTGTGGTGTACCCTGTATAGTAGCATTTACGAAACCATAAGAGAACGGAACACCTGAAGAGGTATTAAAGAATGCAGCAAAGTTAGATACAAAACGACCATTGTGCAACCAGTCGATTTTGTAGTTAGCAGTTACTACGATACGGTGACGGATATCAAAATTAGAATAACCTAATGTAGGGTTATTTGGATTTAATGCCTGGTTTAACTGCCAGTTAGATTCCATTGAGTTACGGATACCATTGGTGATGTCTTTAGACTGACCATAAGTATACGCAGCAGATGCATTCAGACCCAGTTTGAAAGTCTTGCTAACCTGACCTGTAATGCTATAACGGTAACCTTCTTTAGTATTAGATAGCAGGTAAGCATTGGTAAACTTAGAGTTGATCTTTGTTCCAGGGAAGATAGGCTGTTGTTTCTGCGTATCGTAAATCATGTAGGTAGGATTATCTACCAGATTTACCTGCTGGAATTTCAGATCATAGATAGTTTTGGTATAAATACCTTCTATAGAGAAACGCCACATATCAGGAGTAGAATAATCCAGTCCCAGGCTACTTCTCCACATCTGTGGCATTTTGAAATTATTGTCGATCATATCTACCTGTGTAGCACCGGTAGCATCATGTACATTCACACCCTGTGCAGCAACAAACTGTGCAGCACCCTGATCAGAAACCTTCACAGGATTGGAACCTGGTACCGGTGAATTTGCAGGAGTAGTATTCTTGAATTTAGTATCGTAAGCACCATAAGTTACACCGTTGTTGTAAAACGCATAACCTAACCATGCGAAAGGAATACGGCCGGTAAACAGACCTGTTCCACCACGCAATACCAGGCTCTGGTCGCCATTGATATCAAAGCTGAACCCTAAACGTGGGGAGATCTGCACATTGTTCAGGTATTTGTTCCTGATATCTTTAGGCTTGGTGTAAGTATAAGTAGTACCATAGTTTGCATCTTCAGGAGCGCCCGTTGTCTTATCGCTCAGTGGTTGCTTGTTAGGCATGTTGGTATAGTCTAAGCGGATACCGGGAGTGATCTTGAAACGATCAGATACCTGGATCTCATCCTGTGCATATACACTGTACAAACCAATCTTGAACTTTGCTGAAGGATTAGCCATGATATAATCACGACTGTTATCAGTATAATTAAAGTTACCACGAACACGGCTTGGCTTATCATTCAGGAATGCGCCAATACTATCGTAATCCACACGGCCGTTCCAAGAGTTTACAAAACCATAAGTGATGTTGTAAAATTCATTATGCGTACCGATAGTGATGTTATTTCTGCCTTTGAAGATGTTTACGTTATCAGTAAATTCAAACGTTTTCTGTTTCATATTAAAGACAGCAGCTTCACGGTCAGTACCCAGGAAGATAGTACCACCATTAGACTTGATCTGTATCTGCGCCAGGGAAGGATCAGACAATGGATCGCGGTAATCATGAATGCTGGAATAACCAACAATCAGACTGTTTGATAAAGCATTTGAAAAATGGCTTTTCAATTCTGCTACTGTTGATGACTGGTTATTTACCTGTTTGTAATCTATACCGCTGAAACGGAAGTTCTGCTGATCACGCTCCAGGTTAGTAGCCTGGGAAGTGATAGTATTGTTACGGATAGATAACTGGTGTTTATCATTGATATTCCAGTCTAAACGGTTGAAGAACTTATTAGAGTTAGAGTAGATGCTGGAATTACCATAAGTTCCCGGATCGTATTTACCGGTTTTGGTAACATCCAGGTCCAGCATATGCTGCCTGATTGCCTGTGCCTGAGCTACTGTCAGCAGTTTCATGTCAGAAGAACCTGCACCCAGGATAACCGGGTCATTTCTGCGTGTAATCTCCTCGTTAGTGAAGAAGAACAATTTGTCTTTCACTATAGGGAAACCTAAACGTACACCTGTCTGATAATCATGAAAATCAGAAGGCAGCTTAGCACCGTCACCTGCATTGTTCTTACCGATCAGGGAAGCGTTACGGCCAAAACCATATACGGAACCATGAAACTCATTTGTACCGCTACGGGTAACCGCATTGATACTACCTCCTAAGAAGTTACCGATCTTTACATCGTAAGGAGCCAGTAAAACCTGTATGTCCTGTACCGCATCCAGAGATACCGGGTTAGTACGGGTACTGCTTCCTGGTTGGCCGGAACTGTTACCCTGTCCGCCTAAAGAAGGGCTGAATCCAATCGCATCGTTATTGATAGCTCCATCCAGGGTTACGTTGTTGTAACGGTAGTTAGTACCCAGGAAAGAGTTGTTATTACTTTGAGGAGTAGCACGGGTAAAATCCTGAAAGCTACGGTTCAGGGAAGGCAATGTTTTCAATGCATTCTGTCCTACGCGGAAACCACCAGCTTTACCAGTGTTATTTCCTTTTACTACTACTTCACTTAAAGCAGTAGATTCATCTGCCAGCTGGAAATTGAAAGTAGAACTTCCTAATCCCAGGTTCACATCAATCCTTTCTTCTTTTTTATACCCGATAAAAGTTACCGTAATGGTGTAAGGACCTCCTGGATTCAGGTTGTTGATGAGATAACGTCCTTCTGCGTTTGTTTGTCCGCCATAACGGGTGCCTGTGCTGGTGTTCACAGCTAATACGGTAACGCCGGGAAGCATTTCCCCTTTTGCGCTCACTACTTTACCCGTCAGTTGGGAAGAAGTGATCTGCGCTTTTAAATTGGTTGTTGAAAGTATAAGGATACTTACAAATAACACGAGTGAAGAGTAAATCTTATTCACGTCTTTATTAATTTTGACGCAAACGTATCCCTGTTACATTATGTCAATGTTAACGCAATATTAAATTAATGTTAACACACAGGCATGTATATCAACATCAACATGTTACAAATGTGTTTATTAAGCATGTGTGATAAACTTTTGTTAAAACCTAACCTTTTTCAGTGCAGAAACAGCATAAATATCCCTTATTCTCCAGAGGAAAATACGGTCATGATATACGGAAAGATACTGTTCAGGTAATAGGTTTTCTTACTTTATTCGCAGGTATCTGCATGGTGATAAGGTAAAATAGTTAACAATTCAGGGAAGGGAGATATGGTTCACAGGATATATATATGTTTAAGGGTTCATTTATTTAACAGGAAGGCTGCGGGCCTTGTCTGTTATTTAATAATCGTTCAAGTGTAAGATCGAATTGTGCATTATACTCACTCCCGTTTTTATAATGGTCACTAACAGCAGCGATCAATTGAAAAAGATGCAATCCTTTATTTGTAAATGGCTTATTATCCTTATTGCACAATTCCAGGGTAAAGTTGAACCTGTCTTCCAGTTCTTCTTCAAATTCCCTCAGACTTAATGTCTCGTCAATGGGGAACTCTATCAGGATCTCATCGGGGAATCCTGCTTCCTGCAGCGTATCAAAAGCATTGGCAATTGAGTTACGCATATTATATACGGCTATATTACATGAAAGCAATCGTTGAAACTGCATCTGCAATAGGGATATAGTCATCAAGGGATGTAATTTCAATACTTTCATTGTAGATTAAATATTAGGATTGCCAGTCTAACTAACTGTATAACAACTGTACAAACTTAGCAGATGTCTATTACCGGAATATTAAGCCGTTGATAAATATATGTTAAATCAATGCGTTATGTAAAGGCTACTGATTCGGGAAACTAATCACTTTAGAGATATCTCCCCATGGTTGATTTGGGTCTTCTTCCTCTTCAGGTAACACTACACGGCTTTTGCTAAGCGGATACTGGTACAGGCTCCATTGTCCGGCGGTATATTCCAGTGAAGTAAGGCTCTCTACCCAGTCGCCGGAGTTCAGATACAGGACAGGCTTGCCATTGTGCTGCATTTCTTTAATAATAGGCTGGTGGATATGTCCGCAGCATACTACATCAAATTGTTTGTCCACAGCTATTTCTGCCACTACCTGTTCGAAATCAGAAATAAATTTCACCGCCTGTTTCACGCCGTTCTTTACTTTTTTGGAGAAGCTCATTTTCTCCTTTCCCATGCTTTCGAGGATATTATTCACCAGGCGGTTGAGGATAATGAGCAGATCATAGCCCTTACCACCCAGTTTTGCCAGCCATTTGGAGTTCTTCATGGTAACATCGTACACATCACCATGGAAGAACCAATGCTTTTTGCCATCTACTTCCAGGATCAGTTTGTTGTCGATCGTGAGGTTTCCCAGTCCGAAACCGGCGTATTTACGCAAAGCTTCGTCATGGTTTCCCGTCAGGTAGTAAACATCTGTTTTGCTGGTCATTTTCAGAATACGGCGGATCACCTTGGTATGGGACTTGGGGAAGTAACGCTTGCTGAACTGCCAGATATCAATGATATCTCCGTTCAGAACAAGCACTTTAGGATCAATGCTATCCAGGTATTGGATCAATTCCTTTGCGTGACAGCCATAAATTCCGAGATGTACATCGGAGATTACGACTATGTCTAATGGGCGTTTTTCGGACATTTTAGCTTGATTGAACCGGATGTACCGGTCCTTTGTTATTTATTTTATAAAAAAAGTTCGCAGTTGACATTGCATTATTGCAGGGTGATAAATCCTTTAAAGGGCAGTCAATTCTACTTTGCAAAGGAAAAAATGCTATATTACTTTTATATTAATACAGTGTTAAGGAATCATTAATTATAATTTTTTCTTGGAGGTATTGCCCCTGGAAAGCTATTTTTGCGCCAAATTCAAACTACACCGTATGGGAGGCTTCAATTCTTTTGTCAAACTTTTTGTGCCTAAAGACCGGGTTTTTTATTCATTATTCGAAGATGTAGCCGCTAACCTCGTAGAGATGGGAAAAGTGCTGATAGAGCTGGTAGGGTCCACAGATCCTGCTGTACGTAAGGATAAAACCCATCTGATAGAAAGGCTGGAGCATAAGAATGATGATTTTACACACCGCATATTTGTCGAATTAGGGCAGAACTTCATTACTCCCTTTGACCGTGAAGATATTCACCACCTGGCAGCCACCCTTGATGACGTAGCTGACTATATCCATGGTTCTGCGAAAAGACTGGACCTTTACAGGGTAGTGGATATCAACGACAGCGTACGTAAACTGGCAGATCTCATCCACCAGGGTACGCTCGAATTACACAAGGCGATTCCTGAACTGCGTACCATGTCCAACATGCGTATCATTACAGATGCCTGCGTAAGGATCAATAGCCTGGAAAACCATGCAGATGATATCTATGACATGGCCATCGCTGATTTGTTTGAGAAAGAAGCCAATAATGCAGGAGAGCTGCTTAAAATGCGCGAAATATACCAGGCACTGGAAATTGCCACAGACAAATGTGAAGATTGCGCTAATGTGATAGAGTCAATTATCATAAAGTACGCATAATCAGTAGATTGTGTAATTATATGGCCAGCCTGTTTTCAACGCAAACAACTTTCTAATGACCTTACTAGTTATCATTATCATACTGGCATTCATCTTTGACTATATTAACGGGTTCCATGATGCGGCTAACTCAATAGCGACGATCGTTTCCACTAAAGTACTGACCCCTTTCCAGGCAGTATTGTGGGCAGCCGTATTCAACTTTGCAGCATTCTTTATTTCCAAATACGTATATGGTGAGTTCAAAGTAGGTAATACCATTGCCAAATCCATCTTTGAACAGTTTATTACGCTCAGGGTGATCCTTTGTGGCCTGATAGCAGCCATCCTTTGGAACCTCCTTACCTGGTGGTACGGTATCCCTTCCAGCTCTTCACATACACTGATCGGTGGTTTCATCGGGTCTGCCGTAGCTGCTGCACATGGCTCCTTTGATGTAATCAACTATGCTAAAGTATTGCCTATCCTGTACTTCATCGTATTGGCCCCCTTCATAGGGATGGCCGTCGCCTTTATCATAACGATACTCATTCTCAATATCTGCCGCAAGGCCAATCCCTACCGGGCAGAAAACTGGTTCAAACGCCTGCAGCTGGTATCGTCCGGTGCACTGAGCCTTGCCCACGGTGGTAACGATGCGCAGAAAGTAATGGGTATCATCGCAGCAGCACTGGTAGCACATGGTACGATCAATAATATTGCCGACGTGCCCAACTGGGTACCCTTCTCCTGCTTCGCAGCAATCGGTTTGGGTACTATGAGCGGTGGCTGGAAAATAGTAAAAACAATGGGCTCCCGTATTACCAAGGTGACCCCGCTGGAAGGTGTAGCAGCAGAAACTGCCGGTGCTATCACCCTTTACCTCACAGAATCCCTGGGTATCCCGGTAAGTACCACACATACCATCACCGGTTCAATTATCGGTGTGGGCGCCACCAAACGTCTTTCAGCGGTACGGTGGGGTGTAACGGTAAGCCTCCTCTGGGCATGGATACTTACTATCCCTATCAGTGCATTGGTAGCTGCCCTGGTATACTTTATCTCCAATCTGTTCTTCTAGCAAACAACTGTTTTATTAAAATATTGACTGAGTCCGTTAGGCTATCCCTAACGGACTCAGTCTTTTAACAGGCTTTATATCGATATCCCCTCTTATAGTACCCCGGATAAGTGTATTAACCTCCTTTATATCAGTATCATTTGGTGAAAGCCCCCCAGGAACACACTGTTAAATAGCTATATACACCTGATTTTCCCTCCTTCTGATATTTTTTTCCTTTTTTAACCGGCAGGCACCTATTTTTGTACGGTTTTTTGGAAAACCCTTAATTTTTTTCAATCATATCAATTATCGACCATGAAAGGTATTATACTGGCCGGCGGTTCCGGAACACGCTTGCACCCGATTACATACGCTATCAGCAAGCAGATAATGCCAGTGTATGATAAACCGATGATCTATTATCCTCTGTCCACGTTAATGCTGGCAGGCATAAAAGACATCCTGATTATTTCTACTCCCCACGACCTTCCGGCTTTTAAAAGGCTGTTTGGAGATGGTAAACAATATGGACTTAACCTCGTATACGCAGAACAGGCTGTTCCTAACGGACTGGCACAGGCCTTCGTGATAGGACGTGATTTTATCGGGGATGACAGCGTTGCGCTCGTATTAGGTGATAATATATTCTATGGCGCAGGACTGGGTACCCAGCTGGCCAACAATATCAATCCCGAAGGAGGAATCGTATATGCTTACCAGGTGTCTGATCCGGAGCGTTATGGTGTAGTTGAATTTGATGCGCAGATGCAGGCCGTTTCCATAGAAGAGAAACCTGTACAGCCTAAAAGCAGTTATGCTGTTCCGGGACTTTATTTCTACGATAACGACGTGATTAAAATAGCGGCTGATTTACAGCCCAGCCCTCGTGGTGAATATGAGATCACTGACGTGAACAGGGAATACCTGAAACGCGGTAAACTGAAAGTATCCATCCTTCCCCGTGGTACAGCATGGCTGGACACCGGTACCTTCGACTCCCTCATGCAGGCTTCCCAGTTTGTACAGGTGATAGAACAAAGACAGGGAATCAAAATTGCCTGTATAGAAGAAATTGCATACCGTCAGGGCTTCATCTCCCGCGATCAATTAAAGGAACTGGCTAAGCCTTTACTGAAAAGCGGCTACGGCCAGTATCTGGAAACAATACTGGATCAAAAGCTGTAAAAGACATTGGTTATCCGTAATTTGTAATCCTAAAACTTTTCAAAAAATATAAAACATATGAAGGTTCTCGTTACAGGTGGTTGTGGTTTTATCGGCTCCCATACGATTGTTGACCTCATCAATAACGGTTTTGATGTAGTGTCTGTAGACAGTAATATCCGTAGCAGCACATTATTACTGGAAGGAGTTGAAAAGATAACCGGCAAAAAGGTCCGCAACTATAAGGTAGATCTGTGCAACCTGGAAGATACACATGCTGTGTTTCACGAAAACCGTGATATCGTTGGCGTAATCCACTTTGCAGCACTGAAAACAGTACCGGAATCAGTAGCAGATCCCTTATTCTATTTCCAGAATAATCTCACTTCCCTGGTAAACGTTTTAAAATGCGTGAAGGAATTCAATATCCCTAACATGGTATTCTCCTCTTCCTGCTCAGTATATGGCAACACCACAGAACTGCCGGTAGTAGAAGAAACTCCGTTAGGAGAAGCGCAGTCTCCCTATGCACGTACCAAACAAATGGGCGAGCAGATCATCGAAGACTACAGCCGCGTAAATGATACACAATCTATCTTACTCCGTTATTTTAACCCGGTTGGCGCACACCCTTCCGCACTGATCGGTGAACTGCCACTGGGCCGCCCGGATAACCTGGTACCCGTAATCACGCAAACCGCTATAGGGAAAATCCCTAAACTCACCGTGTACGGACACGATTACGATACCCGCGATGGTTCCTGCATCCGTGATTATATCTATGTAATGGATATAGCCAATGCACATACCAAAGCCTTGCAATACCTTATAGACCAACGTAATACGGACAACTGCGAAATCTTTAACCTGGGTACCGGTAACGGTGTAACCGTACTGGAATGTATCAAGGCCTTTGAAAAGATCTCCGGTGTAAAACTGAACTACGACCTGGGTCCCCGCCGTCCGGGAGACGTTATCGCCATCTATGCCAATAACTCCCGCGCTAAAAAATTATTGGGCTGGGAACCTAAAACAGGCATAGAAGATATGATGCGTACAGCCTGGCAATGGGAAGTCGCATTACGTGATAGAGTATTAAACAATTAACTTTGTCACATTAATTATTACTTTTACGATTCAATATTAAAAGGCTATGGTAAAAGATATTCAACCTTTAAATGAGAAGGAAACCCGCGCAGGATTCGGAGAAGGCATCCTGGAGGTAGGACGTAAGAATCCAAACGTGGTGGCATTAACGGCTGACCTGCTTGGCTCTATGAAGCTGAACGCCTTTATCAAGGAATTTCCAGACCGCTTTGTACAGTGCGGTATCGGAGAAGCTAATATGATCGGCATCGCTGCCGGTTTAACCATTGGCGGTAAAATTCCATATACTACTACGTTCGCAAACTTTTCTACCGGTCGTGTATACGATCAGATACGCCAGTCAGTGGCCTATTCCGGTAAAAATGTGAAGATCTGTGCTTCCCATGCCGGTTTAACACTGGGAGAAGATGGTGCTACCCACCAGATCCTCGAAGATATTGGTATGATGAAAATGCTGCCAGGTATGACTGTTATCGTTCCATGCGATTTCAACCAGACCAAAGCCGCTACCATAGCAATTGCAGACTACGAAGGTCCGGTTTACCTCCGTTTTGGCCGCCCAAAATGGCCTAACTTCACAGCAGTAGACCAGAAATTCGAAGTAGGTAAAGCACAGGTCCTCCACGAAGGAACGGATATCACCCTCTTCGCTTGTGGTCACCTGGTGTGGATAGCCGTTGAAGCCGGTAAAATACTGGAAGAAAGAGGTTACAGCGTTGAAATCATCAACATCCACACTATCAAGCCACTGGATGAAGAAGCGATACTGAAGTCTATCAACAAAACCGGTTGTGCCGTAACTGCTGAAGAACATAACGTACTCGGTGGACTGGGAGACAGCATTGCACAGGTTGCAGCGCGTAACAATCCTATTCCTATCGAATACATCGGTACCAACGATACCTTCGGGGAAAGCGGTAATCCATTCGAACTGTTAAAGAAATATGGCCTGGATGCAGATCATATCGTAAATGCAGCAGAGAAAGCGATCGCCAGAAAGAAAGCAAAATAATGCAGCATCACATTAAACTTTATAATAGAAAAGCCATCTCAATAGATGGTTTTTTTATTTAAACCATTTAACCTTATATGGGCATTATTCAGGATGACAAAACATTGCTGGCTTTATACCGTGAACCTGCTACCAGGGAAAGAGGATTTACATATATCATCCAGAAATACCAGGAAAGGTTATACTGGCATATACGCCGCCTGGTATTGGACCATGAAGACGCCAATGATGTACTCCAGAATGTGTTCGTAAAAGTATGGAAGAACCTGGAAGGGTTCCGGGAAGATGCACAGCTATACACATGGCTATATAAAATAGCAACCAATGAGAGCCTCACCTTCCTGGAAAAACAAAAAAAGAATACGTCCGTATCCCTTTCAGACGTGGAAACAGGCCTGAGCAACACCTTAAAGGCAGATAGTCAGTTTGATGCAAATAAATTAGAGTGGAAATTACAACGGGCCATCCTGGGACTACCCGAAAAGCAAAGGATCGTATTCAACCTGCGGTATTATGATGAAATGCCTTATGAAGAAATGAGCCGCGTATTATCAACATCAGAGGGCGCGCTTAAAGCATCCTACCATCATGCCGTAAAAAAGATCGAAGAGTTTATTAAAAATGGCTAAAATTGCGACATCTTCGCTCTTTTAGAGGATAAAGACGAAATTTTTGAAGACGAAAGGCTGATCCCATTTAAACTATTACCTGCTTTGAACGTCTAAAACAGTAAGATGATATCCAGAGACAACGATATTGCGAACGAACTGCAGGAAATTATTCCTGGGGCTGCATGGCCCGGACTGGCACCCGCCTTGGGTGAAGTGCCTGCCGGATACTTTGAGCAGTTACCAGCTAAGATCATGCAAAAGATAGAACTGGAAGAAATATCTCCCCTGCTGTCAGAGATACCCAAAACATATCCATTATCAGCTCCGGAAGGCTTTTTTGAACAGTTATCGGCACAAATCCTCCATAAAGTACAGGTTCAGGATGAACTGGAATCCATTTCTCCCCTGCTGTCCGGAATACCTAAACAGTTTCCGCTATCTGCACCCGAAGGGTACTTTGATCAGCTGACTGCCAACATCTTAGCTGATATACAGGCACCTGCGAAAGTAGTGCCTATGCGTTCCCGCCTGACTTATCTGAAATGGGCTGCTGCTGCCTGCCTCATCGCCATGATCAGTACAGGTACATTATTCTTTATGCAGCATAAACAAAAGATTGCCATCCCTGTTGAAGAAAATGCCCTGGCAGAGATAAGCGATCAGGCAATAGTAGAATATCTGCAAACACATATGGATGCCTTTGACAAAGAAGAATTGTTAAGCTTTGCATCCCTCAATACTACAACAGGTGCAGTTGCGCTGCCAGAAGCCAGCGAACTGTCCCCCGAAGCTATCCAAAGTTACCTGGACAACACAGGTCTGTTAAAAGAAAGTCCAATTGAGAATTGAAATGAAAAAAATTTACACAATAAGCTTACTCTTCATATTCGTCCTGACAGGCATTATCAGCTCTCCTGGTTATGCCCAGCAAGGCAGTGATGCAGAACTAAGAGACAGGATCCGCGCCGCTCAGGTAGCCTATCTGTCACAGAAACTGGATCTCACGCCTGATGAAGCTCAGAAATTCTGGCCTTTATATAACCAGTACACCAAAGAAGTGGAACTGCTGATAGCAGAACGCCGTAATGCAAAAGCTGCTGACCGCTCCAATAAAGAGCAGCCAAACGATAATAATGAACTGGGCTTCGAACAACGTATGCTCGATATCAAAACTCACTATAATAAAGAGTTCCAGAAAGTATTGCCCACTACGAAAGCAGGCAATGTATTCAGAAGCGAAAGAGAGTTCCGTAATCAGTTAGTACGCTCCCTCAAAGAACGACAGAGCAGGAATATGGGTGGCCCGGGGGCCAGACGCTTCCGGCAATAATTATCTTTATAAACTCTTATAATGTGCTCTAACCTCTTTCACCTTTCCTTCTTCATTCAGTAACATCATTTCAGCTGCTAAACGGTTCCCTACACTCTTATAATAAAGTACTACAGAGTTCACTCCTTCCAGCACGTGATAAGGTTCAAACTCTAAATCAGGATACGCCGTCAACGCCTTCTGGAAATAAGCCCTTAAATCAGCTACCCCCCGGATACATCCGTTAGGATCATTGTTCAGCTTCTGTATAAAAGGAGAATAGAATACGACATCGTCACTGTAATGGTGCATGATAGCATCCAGGTCATGGGTATTCCAGGCATTCAGCCACGCTTGTGCGAGCTCACTCATAAGTTAGAATTTTCCGAAAGGTAATTTAGTATCGTGATAATATAAGAAGGTCCAACCCTCACTCTTTCCCCTTTGCATATATTGCTGCCGCAATTCCATGCTACGCTTACCATCAAAATCGTACTTGGCGGCAAAACGCCTGATCATATATGATACCTGCGGGGCCTCATCTCCTCCGTAAAACACTTTATCCCCCTCATCATCCACCACAAATACCTGGTGATAAGGACAATGTCCCCCACTCATTTCATAGCTGATATAATCATCAATAGTACCATCACCCTCCGTAAATATCACATTATCCATCTGTTGTAAAATAGCAACATCCTCCGCATGGTACGATTTACCATCCTGCGCTATTGCATATTCCATCTCAAGACGGTTCACATAATAAGTAGCCTGTGGGAAAGTGAGAGAACGCTGACCACTGATCGGGTCTACAGCAGATACCCCTCCGCTGTGATCTTTATGCAGATGGCTCATCAGCACTTTGGTAATGTCCATGGGGTTCACACCATTATCTATTAAATGCTGGTGGATCTGTAATACGCCGTTAGGGTTCCGTAAACCCAGCCCGGTATCAAACAGGATATAATCGTGTGCAGTAATAACCAAAAATGGTTGGATCTCTACCAGCAGTGAGCCCCCGGGGCGTTGCTGCATTGTATCTGTAGCAGTGTTGTATGGAATGAACTGCTTGGTTGCGTCTACTGTGAAACTCCCTTCTGATAACGGAATAATACGTGCCATATCGCAAAGATAGCCAACTATCTTAAAACCATTTGTCTGTCGGCATCCAGTCTAAGCATTATAAAAATAAGCATCGTAAAGGTCATCAGGGATGATCCCCCATAGCTGACCAATGGCAGCGGGATCCCGATTACGGGCGCCAGACCTATGGTCATCGAAATATTAATAGCCATATGGAAGAAGACAATACTGGCTACCCCGTATGCATATACGCGGCTGAAAGTCGATCGCTGTCGTTCTGCCACAAAGATGATCCGCAGCAGCAATCCAACATATAATCCTACAAATATCAACGTTCCCAGGAAACCAAAATCTTCCCCCACCGTACAGAAAATGAAGTCCGTACTTTGCTCAGGCACAAAATCATACCGTGTCTGCGTTCCTTTCAGATAGCCTTTCCCGAATATACCGCCCGAGCCGATGGCTATCATACTTTGCCGGGTATTATAAGTTGCTTTAGGATCATTCTCTTTCCCCAGCATTACCTCAATACGCCTCACCTGGTAATCCTTCAGCACTTTGGTAAATGCCATGGGCACAATAAACATCACGAATACCGAGCAGAAAGCCCAGATACCGAGTATCAATGCCAGCCTTGAACGGTGACGCCTGATCTCTCTCCGGCTGAAATAAATAACCAGCGCTGTAATAACAGAAAATATAATGAAGAGAACATTCTTGTCTACCAGCAATGCCGACAGTACCAGTACGATCCCTGAAAAAGCAATGATCAGTAACAGGCCCGGCAAACCTTCGCGGTACATTACCAGGAAGAAGGAGAAGTATACCAGTGCCAGCCCTGTTTCATCCTGTAAGATGATGATCCCGCAGGGAACAAGCGCCAGGGCAGCAGCAATCAGCCGCGGCCTTAACTTCGTAAAGTCCGTTTCCAGCGATGACAGGTATTTGGCCAGCGCCAGATTGGTACACAGTTTTGTCAGCTCTGCCGGTTGAAACTGGAAACCACCAATCACTAACCACGAATGCGAGCCTTTTACATCCTTCCCTATCCCGAGGACCAGCAGCAACAGCAGGATACCGCCCGCATACATCAGGTTAGCCGTAGCCGTAAAGAATTTGCTGTCTGTCAGCCAGATGATAGTTGCCAGCACACCGGAAATCCCTAACCACATCAGCTGCCTGGCATAGTTCTTATTCAGGTGGATGATATCATTCCAGATGTTATCCCCTTCCCTGTATTCAGCAGCAAAGATGGATAACAGGCCTACGAACACCAGTGCGAAGTACAGGCCCATAATCGGCCAGTCAATACCTTCTGTGAGTTTTATTTGCCGACGGTTTATCATGGATTAGTCGCGAAAGTAAAGTTTAAGTATCTGATCTGATGTCATTTTAGCCGTAGCACCGTTCAGTGAGTCGAGCTTTGATTTTTCCCGTACTATAGGGTCCAGTGTGTTGTATTCCAGCAATGTCTTCATCATTGGTTTACGTTTCACGGAGATCGTATCGTGCAGGTATTTTTCCATGATAAGACTGGCAATAGGCGCTGCATACGTAGCACCAAAACCAGCATTCTCCACAATCACGGCAATAGCGATTTTCGGATTATCTCTCGGGGCAAAGGCGACGAAAACAGAGTGGTTCTTCAGTTTTACCAGTTTACCATCTACTACGGCATTGTTTTCTGCCGTACCTGTTTTACCGCATACGATCACCCCTTCTATCTGAGCTATTCTGCCCGTACCGGATTCCACCACGTCCTGCATACCATATATTACTGACCTGTAGGATGTATCCGCCACATGGGCTACTGTATGTTTCTCTTTATATTTCTTCAGGATATCTGATTCGTCTCCATCTATGCTGCTTACAAAGTGCGGCAGGAAGTAAGAACCTTTGTTGGCAATGATACACATGGCATTGGCCATCTGCAGCGGGGTAGCTACTACCTGCCCCTGTCCCATACCTACATATAGTTCTGAACAGGAATTCCACTGTCCGTTATAGAGTTTGTTCATCCCGGCGGTATCAATCGCCTTACCACCAGATTCGCCCGGAATATCCACTCCCAGTCTGTGCCCTAAACCAAAGGAAGAGATGTAATCGTGCCATTTCTGATGTCCTTTCTTTACACCGCCCCATTTAGGTGCATCTACTTCAAGACGGTAAAGGTGTACGAAGTAAGCGTTACAGGAGTTGGCAATTGCCAGGCGGAGATTGGCAGCGTGCCCCGGCGTATTGTGGGTACAGGCAATCGGACGGCCGCAATTCACATATGCCCCACGGCAGGGGAAACCAAAAGCGGGCGTAATCACCCCTTCATCCAGTGCTATCAGCGCTGTCAGTGGCTTCATGGAAGATCCCGGCGGATAACCTGCCTGTATAGCACGGTTGAATAACGGTTTGGTCGTATCTACAAATAACCTGCTGAAGTTACGGGCCCTGTAAGAGCCGGTCAGCAGGTTCGGGTCATAAGTAGGTGCGCTTACCATGGCCAGCAGCCCACCTGTTTGCGGATCGATCGCAACAATACTGCCTATCTTATTACGCATCAGGTGTTCGCCCAATACCTGCAGGTCTACATCCAGCGATAAACGAAGATTTTTACCAGCAATAGCAGCGGTATCAAATTCCCCTTTTTCATAGGAGCCCTGCGGGCGGTTGAGGTTATCTTTTACCAGGTATTGTATCCCCCGTTGTCCCATCAGCACACTTTCGTATGCTCTTTCCAGCCCGGTCATACCCAGGTAATCCCCCTGGTTATAAGCGCTGTAAGCGGGTTTCATCAGCATCTGGGGGGAAACCTCTCCTATATAACCAAGAATATTAGCGGCAGCGGAGAAAGGATAAGAGCGGATCTGCCGTTGTACCAGGTCGAACCCCGGCTGGAACATATACATACTTTCCTGCAGGCGGCCGAACATATCGGGCGGTAGCAGGGAAGCAAATACAGATACCCGGCGGCTACCATTTTTAATGATAGCAGTAGCGATACGTCTTTTAAATTCTTCTTTATCTATTTGTAGGATCTGACACAGGTAGTTGGTGTCAATATTTTTTGCGGCGATAGGTGTTACTACCAGGTCGTACATCGCGTCATTACTGAGGATACTGCGGTTCTTCCTGTCGAAGATAATCCCCCTGCTCGGATATACCACTTTGCGGAGTACCGCATTGGCATCCGCCAGCTTGGAATATTTCTTTTCTATGATCTGCAGAAAGAACAATCTGACAACGATCAACATTACCATACCGAGTATGATAAACTGTATCACTCTTTTCCTGGGCTGATTGTAAACAGACATCTATTGAATAATGCGGCCTTGCGGCCTGTTGCTTTTTAATATAATCTCCATCTCACTAATAAAAATACGCACTTACTTCTTTGAAAAGAACAACAGTTCATACAGCACGATCAGGAATATGCTGGCGGCGGTAGAACACACGATCTTTAATAACAGGTAGAAGAAATTACCAAACCCGAATACCTCCAGTGAGAAGAATACCAGGTTATGCAGGAATACCAGTATGGCAGCAAATGTCAGGAACTGAGAAACACCCATACTCGTCATGGATGGCGTCTTCTGCGTAGTTTCGAATCCTCCCTGCGGGGATAATATATTGATGATGAAGGGACGGAGATAAGCGATGAATACACAGGCAGCGGCATGTACGCCCATTGTATTCATGAACATATCCATGCTTAGTCCCATCAAAAGTGCCAGCAGCATTAAAGCGGGGCGGGGCAGGTTAAAAGGTAAGAGGAGGACGAACAGCATGTAGAGGTTAAGGCTCACAAGCTGGTGCAGCAATACCTGGTTCAGTACGAACACCTGCAGCAACAGCAGCAGCACAAAGCGAATGATATTTCTTAACAGTATACTCATTTGATCAGCCTGTAGGTTGAATCCTCCAATGATTTTTGCTCATCCTGCAGCATGTTGTCTACAACATATACATACTGGAGGTTATAAAAGTTGGTAGCCAGTTTTATTCTGATGGTATAAGATGTACTTCCTTTATCTGTAAGGGAGTAAGATTCAACATACCCGATAGGGATATTTTCCGGGAACAGTGCGGAGTAACCACTGGTTACTACGGTATCTCCTTTTATCAGTCTTACACTTTTGGGAACATCTTCCATCAGGGCGTAGCCTGCATCTCCACCATACCAGCGAACGGTCCCCATTTCCTTGCTATGACTCAGGCGGGCGCTGAAACCAAAGTTACGGCCTTTAGAGAGCAGGGAGAGAACAACCGCGTAGTTCGGGCTCACACTACGTACAATACCTACAATGCCACTGGGCCCGATAACGCCCATATTAGGCCTCAGACCATTTGCGCTGCCGCGGTGAATAGTGAGATAGTTGATAGGAGCGTTAACGGTGTTATTGACCACTTTAGCCGCATGATACAGGTAACGGCGTAATTCAATGCCAATTACTTTACGGGTGGTATCTGTGCTGTAAGTGCGGATGGTATCTGTTTTAACCAGGTTGTCCAGCGTAACGCTGTCATAACTGGTACGCAGAATATTGTGCAGCCGGGCATTTTCATTTACAAGGCTATCATTGGTAGCCTTGAGGTGAAAATAGTACTGTACATTGTTGTAACGGTTGTATAACCTGGCGCTGATACTATTGGCGGAATTGAGGTAGGCTGTTTTCTGAAAGTCATTGTTCCGGAATACCAGCACAATACAAATCACTTCCAGCAGCAGAAACAGAAAAAAATTAAAATAGCGCCTTAAGAAAATGATGAGATTACGCACAGGATATATTTTCAAATAGAAGCATGCAAGGCAAATGTTTGGATCTCCCTTGCATGTTTCCTGATATTATTGCATTAGGAATGGATACTTACCAACATGTTTCAGTGCGATACCAGTACCTCTTACTACTGCGCGTAACGGATCGTCCGCTACATGCACAGGTAATTTGATCTTCTGGGTGAGTCGTTTATCCAGGCCACGCAACAGGGCACCACCACCGGTGAGGTACAATCCTCTGCGGTAGATATCTGCAGCCAGTTCCGGAGGCGTAGTTTCCAGTGCTTTCAGAATTGCTTCTTCTATCTTAAAGATGGATTTGTCCAGCGCCTCAGCAACTTCCTGGTAAGATACCATGATCTGCTTGGGGATACCGGTTACCAGGTCACGACCATTTACAGGTACATCATCCGGTGGATTATCCAGTTCTTTTAATGCTGAACCGATCTGTATTTTGATCTGTTCAGCCGTTCTTTCGCCTATCAGCAAACTGTGATAACGGCGTAATGCTTCCATGATATCAGCGGTGAACTCGTCACCTGCAATACGGATACTCTGATCACACACAATACCGGCAAGGGCTATTACGGAAATACCAGTGGTACCACCTCCGATGTCGATAATCATGTTTCCCACGGGTTCTTCCACATCAATGCCAATACCAAGGGCAGCAGCCATTGGTTCATGTATAAGGAACACTTCCTTAGCGCCTGCCTGTTCGGCAGAATCGCGTACGGCGCGTTTTTCTACTTCAGTAATACTGGAGGGTATGCATATAACCATGCGCCAGCTGGGGGAGAAAAGAGGCTTTTTGGGGTATACCAGTTTGATCATCTCGCGAAGCATGCCTTCCGCTGCATTGAAATCAGCTATCACACCATCTTTCAATGGGCGGATAGTGCGCAGGTATTCATGTGTCTTCTCGTGCATCATCATGGCCTTCTTACCAACCGCCACAATTTTACCACTTGCCCGCTCTATAGCTACAATAGAAGGTTCATCAACCACCACCTGATCGTTATGTATAATCAGCGTGTTAGCTGTACCTAAGTCAATCGCTATTTCCTGTGTTAAAAAATTAAAGAACCCCATTGCTTAATATGGTCAAAATATTATGAGTGCAAAAATGAATAATTCCAACGAATATACGATGATAAAATTGTTAGTTTTATCAATAATACAACTAAATATTAAAAAATCTTAATTATTGTATCTGTTGAGCCGGTTAGTAAGTTGTAACAGTTAATGACAATGTATCAGCCGGCACAGAATGACTCTCGAAAACGCTTAAACGAAAATAACTTCTTTAAATTGTGTTACACTCTGTATCAAAGCTTTACACGAACTCGAACCCTATATCTCTTCTGTAATATTTACCCTCAAATCCAATCTTTTCCGCCGTTAATTTACTATGTGTCAGGGCAATCCCTAAATCGGACGCCAGGGAAGTGATCGTGAGTACCCGTCCGCCATTCGTGAGTATTTTATCCCCTACAGCCTTCGTTCCGGCATGAAACACGATCTGGTCGTGCGCCGGTGCAGGAATGTCGGTGATAACCTTCCCCTTCTCATATGCTTCCGGATATCCTGCAGCTACCAGCATTACCGTAGTGGCTACGCGTTCATCTTCGTAAATGGTCTGCCCGCCCAGCTTACCCTCTGCTACCGCTGTAAACAGCTCCAGCAGGTCGTTTTGCAAACGTGGCATCACCACTTCTGTTTCCGGGTCTCCCATGCGACAGTTGTACTCTATCACAAAAGGCTCTCCGTCCACTTTAATCAATCCAAAGAAGATAAACCCGTTATAGGCAATTCCTTCCTTTTCCAGACCGGCCACCGTTGGGCGGATAATACGCTCATCCACCATTTCCATGTAAGCCTTGTCTGCAAATGGGACAGGAGAAACAGCGCCCATACCACCTGTATTGAGACCGGTATCCCCTTCACCGATCCTCTTGTAGTCCTTCGCTGTAGGCAGCAACTTGTAAGTATGCCCGTCCGTCAATACAAATACGGAACACTCTATACCCGTCAGGAACTGCTCTATGACTACCTTTTTGCTGGCATCTCCGAATTTGGCCTCCTTGATCATCTGCGTAAACTCATCCACTGCATCCTCATGGTTATCCAGTATCACTACCCCCTTTCCTGCTGCCAGCCCATCTGCCTTCAGAACAATCGGCAAAGTGTGTTGACGCAGGTAAGTTACACCTTCTTCGTAGTTTTCCCCGCTGAATTCCTTATAAGCGGCAGTAGGAATATTGTGACGCAACATGAACTGCTTGGCAAAAGCCTTACTTCCTTCCAGCTGTGCACCCAATGCAGATGGCCCCATCACGGGAATATGCCGTAAAGCTGCATCCTGCTGAAAGTAATCGTAAATACCTTTTACAAGTGGTTCTTCAGACCCCGGTATTACCAGGTCAATGGCATTAGCTGTACAAAAGGCTTTAATTTTCTCAAAGTCGCTGACCGCTATGTCCAGGTTCTGTCCATACTGCGCAGTTCCGGCATTCCCAGGTGCTATGAACAATTGCTCACACAACGGGCTTTGTGCCATTTTCCACGCCAGGGCATGTTCCCGGCCACCACTTCCTAATAGTAATATCTTCATATGAATTTCCCTGTAAGAGCCAAATTCTGCACGTTATCTTCCCCGCTCTTCCATTTTTTTTGCAAAGAAAGGCCAAAAAATAACCAAAAACACCATTTTACTTCATAAAAAGCTGAATTTATTTATCTTGCTACATTCGACGGGACTAACTAACACCTGTAATCAACATCAAAACTAACCTTTATGAGCTTAGCAGCTGCTCAACAGCCTGTAACTACATCCAACAACATTCCGCCTAAGACAGGTCACCATCCCGGTCTTTATGTTCTGTTCTTCACCGAAATGTGGGAACGCTTCGGATACTATCTGATGATCGGTATCTTCTTCCTGTACCTGATAGACCCTACTGCCAACGGAGGTAAAGGCTTTGATACAGCTCATGCAAGTGACCTTGTAGGCTCTTATATCGCACTCGTATATCTTTCTCCCTTCATAGGCGGACTCATGGCCGACCGTTACCTTGGCTACCGGCGGGCTGTTATCTTCGGTGGTGCCTTACTGGCTGCCGGCTATTTCGGACTGGCATTCCCCGGAGAAACGGCCATGTATATTTCACTCGGGCTGATCATTATCGGCAACGGCTTCTTTAAACCCAACATCGGTACCATCCTGGGTAATATATACAACAGAGAAGACCTTCGCCCTAAAAAAGATGTGGCTTACAACATCTTCTATATGGGTGTAAACATAGGGGCCTTCATCTGTAACTTCGTGGCAGCCTACCTCCGCAATCATTACGGATGGGGGCATGCATTTGCGGCCGCTGGCGTAGGTATGGTGGTCGGCCTGATCATCTTCTCCTCCCGCCTGAAGGTAATCGCAGAGGGAGACATCAAAAAGCCTATCCAGAAAGAAGATATGCCTACCAGCAGGATCCTCGGCCTTGTGCTTTTACCTGCGGCATTGGCGGCCACTCTTGGATATTTCATGGCAGAACCTAGACTACTGGGACATTCTATCTTCGGCACCCGCTCTATCGATGCCTTCATGTTTGCCTGCATCCCCATCATCATCTTCTACATCAGCCTGTATAAAACAGCTACTACCCATGAAGATAAACGCGGTCTTGGTGCCCTGCTGGCATTCTTCGTAGTAGCCATCATCTTCTGGGTGATCTACAACCAGAACAGTACCGGACTAACAATATGGGCAGACCAGTACACCAACCGTCAGATGTCACCTGCTATAGAAAAAGCGGCTAAACCATTCGGTATGCTGCAAACCGTTTCTACCGACCCTCACACCGTTACGCAGGTAGACCAACACTTCAAAGCCGTGGCAGATGCCAGCGGAAAGACAATGACCACACAGGGACCAGACCTTTACTTCCAGAACCTGCCTAAAGAGAAATGGCCTCCCGGTGGGAAAATGAACCTGATCTCCACAGAAATATTCCAGTCTATCAATCCATTCTTCATCGTAGCCTTATCATTACTGATGATCGGCCTGTTTGCATGGATGGCCAAAAGAGGGAAAGAACCTACTACACCTGTAAAGATCGCCTTCGGTATCTACTTCGCAGGCTTATCGGCCCTGCTGATGGTATTTGCGGCGGCCAGCACCAATGTGTATATCGATAAAACTTCAATGGCATGGCTATTCGGCACCTATGCCGTATTTACCGTAGGTGAGATCATGGTAAGCCCCATCGGCTTATCCATGGTATCTAAACTGTCCCCTCCACGTGTAACAGCCCTTATGATGGGCGGCTGGTACCTGGTGAACGCCATTGCAGGAAAAATAGCCGGCATGATGGCAACCTTCTGGGATAGCTTCATAGATAAAAAATCATACTTCATGATCCTCGTGATCTCTGCTGCTGTGGCAGGTACCGTCATGCTGCTGATCAGCAGGTGGATAGCCAAAGTGGTAAAGGACAAAACAGGATCTTACTAAAATAATTATCCCATATAATGAAAACGGAGAAAAGCAATTTTCTCCGTTTTAGCTTAGTATACTAAACGCGTTTTTTCACTTATATTGCCTTTTAATCAACAGAATCTATCCATCAATCTTACTTATGGCAGAGAATTTTAAGCCTTTCGTTTCGCCGGAGACGAAAATGAAAGAATTTACACTCAAGTCCATTTTACTGGGCTGCGTTTTCGGCATTATCTTCGGCGCCGCTACCGTATACCTGGCCCTCAAAGCGGGTCTTACCGTTTCTGCTTCCATCCCTATCGCGGTAATTGCCATTACACTGGGAAGGAAATTCTTCAAAACAACTATTCTTGAAAATAATATTATACAGACGACCGGTTCTGCCGGAGAGTCTATTGCTGCGGGGGTAGTATTCACTTTACCCGGGTTTCTCTTCCTGACAGATCATGGCGGCGATAAGTACTTCAATTACATAACGATCCTCATCCTTGCCATCTTCGGTGGTATTCTGGGTACACTCATGATGATCCCGCTGCGCAAGGCACTGATCGTAAAAGAACATGACACCCTGCCTTACCCTGAAGGTACAGCCTGCGGGGACGTACTGATAGCTGGTGAGAAAGGCGGAGACTTTGCGAAAACGGCTTTCTACGGACTGGGGTTTGCTTTTGTATATGCTATCCTGCAAAAGGTCCTGCACGTGATCTCAGAGGTGCCGGTATACGTTACCCAGCAAACCAATCGCTTTTTCCCTTCTGCTAAAGTAAGTGGGGAGATCACCCCTGAATATATGGGTGTAGGATATATTATCGGTCCCCGCATCGCGGGTGTACTGGTAGCCGGTGGCGTAATGTCATGGCTGGTCCTCATTCCTTTACTGGCTACCCTGGTACCACCGGATGCAATGGCTAACCAGCTGGTAAAACTCGGTTACCTGGCCAGTTTAACCACTCCGGGAGGGAAAGGTAACTGGAACCCGCTCACGCATACTTTCACCGATTTTTCTTCGGCTGTTTACTTTGCCTATGTAAGGCAGATAGGCGCTGGTGCGGTAGCGGCAGGTGGATTCATTACCCTGATCAAAACCATCCCTACCATTATTTCATCCTTTAAAGGTAGCCTCGGCTCCATAAAAAAAGGGGAAACAATAGCAGGCGCTGTGAAAGAAGAAGTTCCCCGTACTGAAAAGGACCTCAATATAAAAATAGTATTGTTCGGCAGTATTGCGCTGATCCTGCTGATGGCATTCCTGCCTCAGCTACCAGGTGATTCCATCGGTCAAAAACTGCTGGTAGGTTTACTGGTAGTTATCTTCGGGGCATTCTTCGTAACAGTGTCCAGCCGTATCGTAGGCCTGATCGGTTCTTCCAACAACCCTATTTCCGGTATGACCATCGCTACCCTGATGGGTACCTGCCTCGTATTCATCTCCGTAGGCTGGAGTGGTAAAGCGTACGAGCCAATGGCGCTGGTGGTAGGTGGTATGATCTGTATTGCGGCAGCAAATGCAGGTGGTACCTCACAGGATTTAAAGTCTGGTTACATTGTGGGCGCTACTCCTATGTATCAGCAGTTATCCCTGTTCATAGGTGCGATCGTCTCTTCTATCGTAATAGGATTAACCATAAAATTCCTCGATAAACCAACGGCAGCCATGATTGCCAATGGTGTTACCGATCATGCCATCGGCAGTACTTACTTCCCTGCTCCACAGGGTACACTGATGGCGACACTGGACAAAGGTATCCAATCTCATAACCTCGACTGGCAGTTCGTACTGGTAGGTGTGTTCATCGCTATTACCATGGAGCTGTGCGGTATCAAATCATTGTCTTTTGCAGTAGGCGCTTACCTGCCACTGTCTACTACCCTGCCTATCTTCATCGGTGGCGCTATCCGTGGTATTGCAGATAAGAAACGCAAAAAAAGGAATATAAACATCTCTGCTGAAGAGGAAGAATTAGGTAAAGGTAACCTGTTCGCTACCGGTCTGGTAGCCGGAGGCGCTGTAGCCGGCGTAGTCATTGCCATCATGGCCGGGGTGGATGCCTTCTCCATATTCGGATTGAAAATCGACCTGCCGGGCTGGCTCAATGCCGTAAACCTGGAAAATGCACTCAGCCATTCCATGGGGGAAGGCACCTACTTTATATTAGGTGTTGCTTTCTTTGCATTGATGGGCTGGACATTGTATAAAATTGCGATCAAGCCGCAAACGGCTGAATAAACTAAATAAGTATAATTAAAATAAAAAGGGGATGTATCAAAAATAAATAAAGGGACTGAGGATCGTCTAAATGACCATAAGTCTCCATCAGGTACCTGAACAAAGAGAGCCTGTATCGTAAGTTCGATACAGGCTCTCTTTATTTGGATACCTATTTTTACGTGATCATCTCATTTTAATTAAGTCCTGCATATGTAACAAACCACACCTATCTCCATTTAGACAATTCTCAGCATCTTTATTTATTTTTTGCTGCTTCTATTTTAACGCATATTTCCTGTTTCCCCTATGTTTATTATTTACTATATGATTGAAGATCAGCTATTTTTTAACAGACTATTACAATTAACATCTTATAATTGCGTTTAAAAATAAAAACCCATGCGCCAGTGTTTTGTCCTCATCTCTTTGTTATGTCTGATCAGCGCCTGCAGCAAAGACAACAATGAGCCCAAAAGAAAGTTCGTCTCTCTTCAACTGGATAGCCTTGTGATCCTGGCAGAAAATCCTACCGCGGTATTAACACCTGCCAATCTCACAGATGCCGATCCTAACAACGACTTCCCCACCCTGAAGATCACAGCTGAGGGTAACAGTGCCGAAACCATTAATTTCAGCCTGGTATCAGAAAGTGATCCGTTTAAAAAAGGAAGTTATCTCTCCACTCAACAGGGAAACGGGATGTCCATTACATTCAATGACAGTATATACACCATACTGGCAGATAATAACAATGGCTATCTATCATTAAACCTCACTGAAGTACAGGATAGTTTAATAGAAGGCGACTTCACGGGTCAACTGGCAGACACAAGTGGCAACATTGCGCTCAAAACCGTTACCCACGGTTCATTCAGAGCCATTGTAAAAAGGAATTAAACAAATGAAAGCAGCGGGTAATCATGTTTAAGGATCGCCTTATCATCTGCCCCCAGCCACTTATTCAGCATAGTAGCATACACGCTCTTAAAATCAACTTTATATTGCAGGTCGCCATCCTGTAATTGCCCAAGATCAGGGCCGTCATTCAGTAATCCTTTTTCTTTGAGGCCGCCACCGATTATAAACATATTATTAGCAGTGCCATGATCTGTGCCATCGCTGGCATTCTGTTCTACCCGGCGCCCGAACTCTGAAAAAGTCATCACTACCACATCCTGGAAACGGTTATTAGCCTGTAAGTCTTTCGTGAAAGAAGTCACGGCTTCGTCGAGTTGTTTAAACAACGCATTCTGGGAATTCAGCTGGTTCACATGCGTATCAAAAGTACCATGAGAAACATAATACACTTTTGTGCTGATATCAGACATGATTAAACGGGCGATGGTGCGCATACTACCACCCAGCGCCGTATTGGGATAATCTTCTTTTGTCCTGTACATCTTAAACTGATCTTTCAGATAAGCTGCAGAAGAAAGCGTAGCCCCCATCGTCTTATACAGGTAATCCACATTATGATGTGTATCTCCTCCTCCGGATGGATGCTGATGTAAGAGGTCGTTCATGAAACGTTCATTCCCTCCGCTCAGGCGGTTAGGGTCTTTGAATGCCAGTCCCTTTTCCAGTTCTCCTTTCAGGGCAAGGCTCAGCGTATCATCAATCTCCAACGCCTGTACCGGTTTATCGCAACCCTTACATTGTGCGTCCAGGTAACGGCCTATCCAGCCATTGCTCCAGGCTTCCGAAGCAGTGCTGCCCGTCTGCCATATATCCATAGAGCGGAAGTGCGACCTGTCGGGATTCGGATACCCTACATTCTGTAAGATGCCCACAGACCCGTTATTATACAAAGATTTTATGCCTGTCAGTGCAGGATGTAATCCCGTTTCATCTGTTAGCGACAAGGCATTCTCGCGCTTGATACCTATCGTTGGCCTCGACTTAAAATAGATATCATTCCGGTAAGGGATGACTGTGTTTAAGCCATCATTCCCACCCGAAAGCTGTATTACTACCAGTACTTTATTACCGGGCGGGACCATTTCGTCTTTTTCCAGTGCTTTCAGGAATTTGGGCATGAACATAGAAGCCGAAGCCAGTGAACCTACCTGTAAAAAACGTCTTCTGTTGATGATTAACATGATCTGCAATTTTTAGCACAACTGGTATTCAGGCGTACTCATTACGGCAATGGTGACTGATTTAATATAACTTTCACGCGAAGTGGCATCTGCATAACTCTCCAGTAATGCTTTGTTCACACTTTTATTTGTCAGCAGCAAAGTATCTGTGATAGTAGCTGCCAGGTTTTCACGGGATACCTTTTCATATTCCTTGAAATAAGGCTGCCAATTAATATCTGTTTTGATCTTTTTATTGAACTGTTTTTTAAATGCCGTATTTACTTCTGCAGTGGCCTGCTCTTTGTACTGCATCATCCCCATTTCAGGAGCGATCTCTTTAGGTTTAATATCAGACTCTTTATCATACAGGATCATCTGTGGTAACTGCAAACGATACATCAGGCTGGAACTATCTATCCAGTTACGTCCGCCAGGCCACCCGGCAACGTTTGGCGGATAAAAAAGTGTTTGCCCCAATACCTGTTGAAAAGTGAACATCACTTCTTCTTTCTCAAATGTAACAGGTATGGTTCTGCGCAACCCAACAATCAGTTCAATGGGCGATTTTATATGCCCGCCAATATAACGGGGATCATAAAACCAGTCGGCCATAAAAACATTTCGCATCAGTTCTTTGATGTCATAATTGGATGCATAAAACTTATCTGCCAGCGCAGTTATTTTTGCATCATCAGGTATATCATCTACAAAGAATTTATAAATTTTCGTTGTGATGAATTTTGCTGTCTGTTTATTTTCGAGTAATATTCTCAGTACATCGTCTCCGTTGAAATTCCCTGTTTTCCCAAAGAAAGTTTTATCCCCGGTATCATGTGCTTTTTCCTGGAATACGAAATTACCATCTGCATCATAACTCCATCCGGTAAAGGCCCGGGCAGATTCTTTGATATCTGTTTCTGTATAATTCCCTCTGCCTAAAGTGAATAGCTCCATCACTTCACGGGCAAAGTTCTCATTGGGATGAGCTTTACGGTTTTGTTTGTTATTAAGGTATTCCAGCATAGCTGATGACTTGGAAACCCCTGTTAGCAGGTCTCCAAAATTCCCTAATGCATTTGTGCGGATCACTTCCAGTAACTGTTCACTAAAAAGAGCTCTGTTACTACGTGAAGCAAAATGTCCATGCCAGAAAAGCGCCATCTTTTCACGCAGCGGATGTTCACTGCTCACCATTGTATTGATCCAGGCTATATTCAGGTCTCTGATCGCCTGCATTTCCATCTGCCTCTTCTCTTTCCTCTCATCCTTTGTCATCTGTCCCTTGGGTATATCCGTTGTTTCGGGGGGACTGACCAATGTCAATGCTGCACTTTTGTCCTTTTCTCTGCCGATCAGTACTTTATCAACTATTTGTTTCCGTTTTTTATGCGACCATTCTTCTATTACCGGAAGGCTTTCACCAAAGCCGGCCCTCCAGGCGAGGTGCTGCATCTGTAACTTATCGGAGATTGGAGCCATATGCAAAAAGGGTTTTGTTTTTGACAGCTGTTAAACGTAAAGGTTTAACTCCGGATAGTATTCCTCCCATCCATAACAGTCATTACCGGAACTTCCAGACAGGGTAACTGCTGCCTTTTTCAAAGAAATTCTTATCAGGCGCTAACTCTAAGAAACCATCGGCCTGTAACAGTGCGGCAAGGTCGCCGGAACCATGGTACGGCGGTGGCAAAGCGATGAATTGTCCACCGGAAACAGGGTGCAGGCGTACCGGTAAAAAATAAGTAAGCGGCGCATTAAAAGTAACATCTGTACCAAGTACGGCATAAGGTACCGGAGGTGCTTCGTATTGTAAACTGGCACGTAACCAGGGTAAAATATAACGGTAACAACACATAAAACCGGATACAGGATTACCCGGCAATGCAAATACAACGGGGCCAGTTTCATTTAAAGGGATATTATTCGTATCACTGGTACCAACCAGCGGAATATCTTCTGTTCCCGTAGCGCCAAACTGTCCGAACAGGAAAGGTTTGCCAGGCTTTTGCTGCACTTTATGAAAGATGGTGGTCATGCCCATTTGTTCCAGCACCAGCGGCAGGTAATCATATTTGCCTGCAGATACGGCCCCTGTACAGATCCATACATCTGCATCCATCAGGGAGCTGAACAGCGTGGCAATAGCCGCTTCATTATCATTCACATGATAACAGGCGGCGGAGATCCCCAGTTCCAGTAATGCGGCTGCCAGTCCGTAAGAATTGGATGTTCTTACCTGGTGGTCTTCAGGTGCGCCATCTACAGGGATCAGTTCATCTCCGGTGGCAATGATCGCCACTTTGGGTAGCCTGCTTACCTGCACCATTGTTTTCCCAACGGAGGCCAGTACACCTATCTCTGCAGGAGATAACAACGTACCTGCCGGTATCAGTATTTGCCCTGCCAGCGCATCTGCACCCCGGAGATGAATATTTTGTCCCGGTTCTACAGCCGCATTGATAGTAAAGCGTTTGAACCCTTCATGTTCTGTGGCACTCAAATGTTCATATGGGATAACGGTATCGGTCATTTCCGGCAGAATGGCGCCGGTCATTACTTCCATACAGTTAGCAGTATTGGACAATTGCATACGGGGCATACCTGCGGCCTGCAGGTCTTCCACGCCGAAAACGGTTTGTCCTTTGGCATATGTTTCATAATCCAGTGCAATGCCATCCATTGTTACCCGGTTGTATGGCGGAAAGTCACGGTCGGCCAGGACCGGCTCCCGTAACACCCGTCCTGTTGCGGCGGTAAAAGGTACCTGTTCCATTCCGAAATCGCGGACCGTACCCATTACAGCCGCAGATGCAGCAATAACATCTAATAGCATTGTTTTAAATTTGATACTTTGTAAATTTATCCTATTATGATCAATGAACAGGGATTTTCACATCTGAATGCGGCAGATCAGCCGGCAATGGTGGACGTAAGTGGTAAAACAGATACCAATCGTGTTGCTGTAGCGGAAAGCAGGATATTCCTGCCTGAAATAGTAAGAGAGCAGTTCAGCGGTACAGATATCCATACCGCTAAAGGTGCTGTATTTCAGACAGCTATCCTGGCAGGGATCATGGCCGCGAAAAAAACGCCCGACCTCATTCCGCTATGCCATACCTTGCTGCTGAATGGCTGCCAGGTAGATATACACCTGGAAGGTGAAGAAGCAATAATACGCTGCACCGTGAAGACGACCGGCAAAACCGGCGTGGAAATGGAAGCCTTAACAGGCGCCAGTATAGCCGCACTTACCATCTATGATATGTGTAAAGCATTCACACATGGAATGGTGATAAGGGAAACAAAACTGATAGGGAAAACAGGAGGGAAAAGAGATTTTACATCTCCCTGATACCTGGTTGGTAAAATTCCGTTTAATTAAACGACATGTTTGTAGCATAACATGACAGGCTCCGTTATGAACCCGTGTTTGCAGCAAATGAGTTAAACAAAACACAGACTCGGCAGGAGTCAATTAAAGAGAATATTAATGTTTACTACAAACACGCTGCTCCGGGGCTTAACTGAACAACATTAAATTTTTATATGAAAGGACTCATACTTTGTGGTGGACACAGCACCCGTATGCAACAGGATAAAAGTAGCATTGCCTATCATGGGATGCCCCAGTGGCAATACCTCTATACCTTGCTACAGGGATTGGTCCCGGAAGTATACCTTTCATGCAGAGCCGATCAGCGGCCTGCCTTCACCGATAACATCCCTGTTATTACAGACAGTATAGAAGGAGGCGGCCCGGCAGTAGGCCTTCTTAGTGCACATGCGCTATTCCCTGATAATGCCTGGCTGGTACTGGCCTGTGATCTCCCTTTAATCGGTTTACGAAGTTTGAGTTTATTGGTGCATTCCCGCCAACCGGAAAAAGATGCCACTGCATTTATCAGTCCTTTTAACCAGTTACCGGAACCACTGATAGCTATATGGGAGCCTTCCGGTTTAACATTACTAAAACAAAGTTTTGCTGCCGGAAAGAATTGCCCCCGTAAAGCCCTTTTACAGGGAAATATTGAAGTGATAGAAAACCCTTTTGCCGCAGAGCAATTTAATGCCAACACGCCCGAAGAAATGCGGGAAGCAAAAGAAAAATTGCACTAAAAATCGGGAAAAGAACGCTTATCGGAGTTTAAGCCTATAGAAAAATTGGCGAAGCCTTAAGATTGAATTTTGATTTCAGGGATGTGCTGCCACCCAAACCGCCCCATCCTCAAAATATTCCTTTTTCCAGATAGGTACCGTTTCTTTCAACGTATCAATAGCATATTCACAGGCTGCAAAAGCAGCAGCTCTGTGCGGTGCTGCCACCGCAATCACAACAACAGTATCCCCCGGGAACTTCTCTCCCACAATATGCAGCATAGCCACTTTCTTTACCCCCATCTGGTCAATCATATGCTGCGCTATCTTCTCCATTTCCAGTAAAGCCATCGGCTCATAACATTCAAAAAATAACTTTGTTACGGCCTTCCCCTGCGTAACATTCCGTACATTTCCAACAAACACAGCTACACCTCCACACTCAGGGGTCTGCACAAAGTCCAGCGCCTGCTGAACAGAAATATTAGTATTTATCTGTAAAAGTACCTGCATAATTATGGTGTTTGTTTAGTCATCCTTCGCGAGAAGCTACATAAGGTCATTTAGCTATGACTTCCTGTAAAACCTAACTAAAAAACTTCTCTATTTTATGATATAATAATTCTCCTTATATCTTAATACACTGATGATCAGTAGTAAAAAAGCATCGAAATATTAATGAGTACTGATAACCCATTGAGATTCAGCCCGCTCAGGTATATAACCCCTATATAAGCCCTATATAACTTCTATATAAGCCCTATATAAGCCCTACTTATAGAGATAGGGCTTATATAGGGCTTATATAGAAGTTCAAAAGCGTTTACAAGAGTGTTTCCCCTCTTTCTGTGTTGGTATTTCCCACAAACTCCTGGCTTATTGAATAGTAATGTTCACCGGGCTATTAGTAAGGCCCGAAGAGTAACAGAACACTCCCCTTATTACTACTGTATCCGGATTGTTTTCCGAAGGGAGACTGAACGCTCCCCCTGTCACTTCTGTATCCGGATTGTTTTTCGAAGGGTGACTGAATGCTCCCCCTATCACCCTCCGCTAACAGGAGGAATAACCGCTATTTCATCTTCTGTATTTAACACTTCCGAATCTCCCGCATACACCTTATTCACCGCTACCATCAATGACCGTAACTGCCGTAAGGCCGGATACCGCTCATACAACCAGGATTTTAACTCGGCCACTGTACTCACCCCCTCCGCCGTAATAAACGGGGCACCGGCAATATCCTTTGCAATACCAAATAACAATACACGCATAATGTAGCTAAAGTAGTAATTTTAACTACGAGATAATTACCATAAGATGAAAATAAGGATCCGGGGCAACAGCATCCGCTACAGATTAGATAAAAAAGACATTGAAATCCTGCAGGTAGAACAGCAGGTAAGCGAAACGACGCCTATAGGCGCGGCAGCCCTTCATTTCACTATAACTGCCGGCGAACCTTCCATCAAACTGGAACAAACGACCATTACGCTATATGTCCCGGCTCAACAGTTAAAAACATGGGTCCTTACCGAACAGGTAGGATTTTCAATGGAACTGCCGAACCCGAACCATTCAACATTACAAATCCTCGTGGAAAAAGATTTTAAATGTCTGATAGAGAGAAATGAAGATGAAAGCATGGCATTTGATAATCCCACAAAAAGCTGTTAATGCTCAAAGACGCTCATAACCGCATTATTAATTACGTAAGACTGGCTGTAACAGACCGCTGTAACCTGCGCTGCACCTATTGTATGCCGGAAAATATGCAGTTCCTGCAAAGGCGCGAACTCCTCACTTACGAAGAGATCATGGCTGTGATGCAACCACTCGCTGCTGCCGGCGTTAACAAGATCCGCATCACCGGCGGAGAACCTTTCCTCCGGAAAGACCTGATGCAACTGCTTACCAGGCTATCGGCCATCTTCCCCGAAATATCCATCACTACCAATGGCGTACTAACCGCTCCCTTTATCCCACAGCTTAAATCGCTGGGTATCAATAACGTCAATTTAAGCCTGGATACCTTACAAAGGGATAAATTCAAAGAAATTACCCACCGCGACCAGCTCCCTGCTGTTATGCATACCCTGGATAGCCTGCTGGAGCATGATATGCATGTAAAACTGAACATGGTGGTAATGGGTGGCGTTAACACCGATGAACTACTCGATTTTGCGGCGCTTACAGCCAGCAGATCTGTCACTGTAAGGTTCATTGAGGAAATGCCTTTTAACGGGCAGGGACACGCCTTTTCGGGGCAACAATGGCATTATCAGTTCATACTGGATACCCTGGGCAGCCAGTATGAACTGCAAAAACTCACAGACGCTCCTCACTCTACTTCTCTGAACTACCATATCCCCGGCCACAAAGGCAAAATTGGCGTTATCGCCGCCTACAGCCGCACCTTCTGTGGCAGCTGTAACCGCATCCGTATCACCCCTACCGGCGGCTTCAAAACCTGCCTTTACGGCCACGATGTGCTGAATGTCAGGGACTTGATCAGAAACGGGGCCAGCAGCGACCAGCTCATGCAGGAAATCCAGTATGCGCTCAACAACCGGGCGGCCAATGGCTTTGAAGCCGAAAAAGGAAGCAAACACTGGGATAGCATGTCCATGATAGGGGGCTAACCGCGCACCCGACTGCCGCTCATTAGTCTGTTATAACAACCATTTTCCGCTTTCGATCATTATTTTTCCTGATTTGATTGCCTCTTCTCTTCATCAGGAACGTCCTTTGCATTAAATATGTCAGCAACCTATGTTCAATGCAATTAAGTCTACGATTTTATTAATTTTCCTCTCTGCCATAACTTACGCACAAACGAATATCACCGGTGTTGTAAAAGACATCAACAATAAACCGCTGGAAAAAGTAAGTATCACCATCACCGGTAAATCCCTGCATACGCTTACGGACGAAAAAGGACATTTCAGCTTTACCAACTTACCAGCGGGAAAATATACATTACAATTCTCCAATACCGGTTTCGAAACCATCCAAAAAACAGTTACCAGCGGAAATAGCGTAGACATCCTGCTACTCCCTTCCACAGAACAGCTGCAAACAGTAGAAATCACCGGCAGAAAAGAATCAGGATATAAAAATACCAATTCCTTCATCGGTAGTAAAACGGCTACGGCACTAAAAGACGTACCGCAATCCATCTCTTATGTAACCAAAGAACTGATGCAGGACCAGGCTGCTGTAAGAATGGGAGATGTTGTTAAAAACATCAGCGGCGTAAACCAGTTCACTTTCTACGATGACCTCACCATCCGCGGCTTCCGTATCAATGGCGGTTCCAGCACCCAACTGATGAATGGCATGCGCACCTTTACCGGCTTCTGGAAACAACCCATGGTAAACTACCTGGAAAGAGTGGAAGTGATCAAAGGCCCTGCCTCTGCACTATTCGGCAACGCTTCTCCTGGTGGTACCGTAAACCGTGTTACAAAAAAACCACTGGACCAGAACCGGCAATCAGTAAGTATCACAGCCGGCAGCTTTCACACAGTACGTGCCCTGGCAGATATCACAGGCCCGCTCAACCATAAAAAAACGGTCCTCTACCGCTTAAACCTGGGTTACGAAGACGCTAAGTCTTTTCGCACCCTGCAATTTGATAAAAACATCGTCCTGGCACCATCCCTTTCCTTTCTGCCTACAGACAGAACAAGAATAAACATAGACTTCGTTTATAACCGGTCAAAAAGCAGATTAGACAGGGGACAATCCATCTTCAACGGACAGGACCTCTACTCTACGCCGATTTCTCAGTCCCTGAACGCTAAAAACGATTACCTCAATGAGGCTACCTATACTGCTATGGCTTCACTGACTCAGCAGTTCAACAGCAAACTGGCATTCAACCTTGCCTATCTGCGTACCGGATACGATCAGAACTTATTGGAACACCGCAGCTCTAATGCATACGCGCCGGATTCTGCAGGTAAAGTCATCAACAACCTCGTAGCCCGGCAAGTATTCAGGCGCGAGTTAAACCAGCACAGCGACAACGCTTCTGCTTATTTCACCTACGATGGCAACACCGGTAAAGTGGAACACAAACTATTACTCGGCTACGACTACTCACAAACCGTAATTCCTCCGGGCTCTTACCAGTTAACAGCCAACAACTACCTGCTGAAAAACGGAGGCACCGCTGCGTACAATCCGGCAAAAGCAGGGAACTATGTGTTCTACGATTATACATTGCCAAACGGACAAACAATCAGCATCCCTAAACCAAATGTCTCTTCTTTCGACCTCACTAAAAACGATAATAAAGAAGAAGACATGAGCCGGTATATATACAGTACCGCCGCCACTTCAGCTACCAAACCAACCTTTGCAAGCCTGGGCGGATTGTACTTACAGGACCAGCTGAAACTGGGCAACTTACAGTTATTGGCAGGTTTGCGCTACGAAACCTATACAGACAGAACTAATTATAAAACAGATACCGTTAAAAAGGTAAGGCAACATGCTCTCTTACCACGTATAGGCCTGGTATACAGTCTCACTAAAAATATTAACCTCTACGGTATCTATACAAAAGGGTACAATCCACAGGACGCGGCTACACAATCAAACCCGCTTTCCGGTGGTCCATTTGATCCGTTGCAAAGTGAACTCATTGAAGGTGGTCTTAAAACAGAATGGTTCAATGGCCGTTTAACTGCCAACGCTTCCGTCTACCGCATTACCCAAAAGAACAGCTTATACAGCGCAGATAATACCGAACAGCCAGATCTGATGACGCAGATCGGACAGGAAACTGCCAAAGGAATAGAGTTTGATGTAGCCGGACAAATCACCAATAACTGGAACATAATAACGTCCTACGCTTACAACAATGCTACCATCACCAAATCCGGTAAAACAGATGCAGACCTGGTGGGTGTACAGAAACCAAATGCGCCTAAACATCAGGGGAATATCTGGACAAAATATACCATAGCCAATGGCGTTGTGAAAGGTTTAGGTGCAGGTATAGGGACCAACTTCGTTACAGAAAGAAATGTTTCCCTCAATAAAACACAACACCTTCCGGGATATACTTTACTGAATGCTGCACTTTATTACAAATGCAACAAAGTACGCATACAGTTCAATTTCAATAACATTACTGACAAAATATACTGGGTGGGTGGATATGATTATCTTCGCCTTTTTCCCGGCGCACCGAGGAACTGGCAGACTACCCTTACTTATACTTTTTAATGATGAAGAAGATTATCGGATGGTTACATCTATGGCTGGGCATCGGCTCAGGATTAATAGTATTGATCGTGGCGTTGAGTGGCAGTCTGCTGGTATTTGAAGACGAGCTGGAACATCTCTTCGATCCTTCTCTTTATTATGTACAGGTGCCCCCTCAGGCTCAGAGAATATCTACAGATATCCTGGCAGAGAAAGTACAGCAGGCTTATCCCGGCTTCAAATCAAATTACATTATTGTAGAACCTGAAGCTAACCGTACCGTACTCTTCTCTGAAAGAAAAGGAAAAGGAGGTAAAGGCAATGGTAAGGTAATGCTGATAGCCGTTCATCCTTATACCGGGCAAATCATTAAAGCCGTAGATGAAAAAGGCCGCTTCTTTGCAGTAGTACTCCGTTTGCATCGCTACCTGTGTATGGGCGATACCGGTAAAATCATCACCGGTATTTCGTGCAGCATATTTACGATTCTCATCATTACCGGACTCGTTCTCTGGTGGCCTAAAAGGAACAACCGCAAACAACGCTTCCGTATAAAATGGAATGCTTCTTTTAAACGCCTGAACTGGGACCTTCACGCCATCTTTGGTTTTTATATCAATATCTTCCTGTTGATGATTTCCCTGACAGGATTGGCCTGGAGTTATAAATGGGTGAACGATCTTCTTTTCTATGCACTGGATGGAAACACAAAATCCACCAAAATGAAAGCGCCCGAAAGCCAGCCGGTAAAAGGTACTCACATCGCTTACCTGGATAAAATGCTGTCCACTACCAATGAGAAATTACCCCATCCCGGTTCCATCATGATCCGCTTTGCAGAGAATGACAGTCTTGCTATAACGGTGTCCAAAGTCAATACCACAGCTTCTATCAGCAACGTAGCAGACTTTATGTATTTTCAGAAAGGAACAGGGGAACTGGTGCAGGAACGTCCTTATGCAAAAGAAAGTAAAGGGATGAAAGCAAGAAGATTATTCTTCCCTGTGCATACAGGAAGTATCTACGGATGGCCTACAAAAATACTTGCATTGATCTGCGCCTGGGTAGCCGCTTCCTTACCAATAACAGGGTTGATGATATGGCTGGGCAGGAAGAAAAAGCCATCACTGAAAAAACATGTGAACGCCCGCGTACAATATCAATAAAGCGGTAGCCCCTTCTACTATACGGGGCTTCAGTACAGCTGCAGATAATCTCGCACCTATCTGGCCGCCAACAATAACTGATAACAACAAAGGGCCAGCGAAATGCCAATCAAGCGTTAGCTGGTTTTTTGCTGCCTGGCCTAATAACCCACTAATGGAATTTACAAGAATAAAGAAACTGCATAACCCTGCAATATTTTTCGCGGTATCAAATCTTCCTAAACGTAAAATAGGCGACAAATAAATACCGCCGCCTATCCCTGTCATACCGGAAAGGAATCCGATAAAGGCACCAATAATACCATATTTCAGATTGCTCTTTTTATGTTCATCCGGCACATAATTCTTCTCCATGAACAAACGATAACACATCAGCAGTGCAGCTACGGTAAGCGCAATCCCCAACAATAAAAAAAACGTTTTTTGTTTTAGTGGAAGATAGCCGCCGATAAATGCCATGGGGATACTCGCCAGGCTTATCTGCCAGGCTTTTTTCAGCGGCAGATGTCCTGCCCGGTAAAAATGATATACCCCACCGGCAACAACTACAATATTGCAAAGCAATGCAGTAGATTTCATCAGATGAAAATCTACATTCGCCAATGCCATTAAAGCAAGATAACTGGAGCCTCCGCCAAATCCGGCAGAAGCATATAACAACGCGATGATGAAAAATAAAATGCAGAGTTCTACAGACATGTTAATACATATTCATTTCAGGATCTATTTCATTCGCCCACGCATGAATCCCACCTTCCACATTATACACAGGAGCAAAGCCACCGGCGAACAATTGGTTCGCTATCATCCGGCTTCTCATTCCATGATGGCAAAGTAATACTAATGGCTTTCCCTTGTCAAATTGTGCAGCTACCTGCCCTACCATCCGCATGGGGATATGCATTGCCTGGGGCAGGTGACAAATTTCCCATTCATCTGCTTCCCGTACATCTATCAACTGGATATCACGGGCATCTTCCAACCACTGCTGCAACTGTTTCACAGACAGACTTTTCACGCCGCCTGTATCACAAGGCTGTTCATAATCCGCCTGCAGACTTTTAATATCATGATTACCCGCTACTGCCTTTACCTGGAATACGTGATGCGTATTATATAACGTATCAATCGTCAGTAACTGGTCTTTCAGCACCTCTCCGATCCCACAAATGATCTTCACGGTTTCATTGGCCTGGTAACTGCCTATGATCCCCGGCAGAATGCCCAACACACCGATATCGCTACAATTCAGCATAGCCCCTGCTTCCGGCTGTTCCGGAAATAAACAGCGATAAGTTGCACTGCCTTTATAGTTAAACACACTCACCTGTCCTTCATATTTATGAATAGCCCCGTATACAAAAGGCTTTTGCAGCATCACGCAGGCATCATTCACCAGGTAACGTGTACCAAAGTTATCCGAGCAATCAACCACTACATCATAAGGTTTGATAATAGCCAATGCATTGTCAGGCATTAGCCAGGCATCATGAGGCACAAAAGTGATCTCGTTATTTAATTGTTGCAGCCGTTTGATCGCCATCTGCAATTTAGGTTTTCCTTCATCTTCCGTATTATAGATCACCTGCCGCTGCAGGTTGGTGATGGAGATCGTATCATGCTCCACTATGCCCAGCGTACCCACTCCCATAGCAGTCAGGTATTGCAGCACAGGAACACCTAATCCCCCCGCACCTATTACCAGCACCTTCGCATTATGCAGCAGTTGTTGTTTCTCCGGGCCAAAGCCCTCCAGTTTTAATTGTCTGTCGTATCGTTGCATTATAAGTTCTTTATCCTTTTACACATCAGTATCGTATCACCGTAGGTGCCATCTTTCTGACGCACCCCCTGTGGCATTCTTCCATATTCTATGAAACCGAAGTTACGGTATAACTGGATAGCCCTTTCGTTATTGGAAAACACACTAAGATGGACGATCTCTATGTCTTTATGTTGCTCTGCCCAGCGTAACCCCGCAGTCACCAGCCTTCGCCCGATGCCCATATTCCAGTAGGGGTGCAGCACGCCTACACCCAGCTGGCCCAGGTGCGCCAGTTTCCACAGGTCCGGCTGTTTAATGGTAATGGACCCTACCAGCTGACCGGCAGTGACAGCCACCAGCATCAGGTCTTTTTTATCATTCCTGAAAGAATGAATAAAATCCTTTTCACTTTCCAGCGATAGTCCGGATGCTTCCCGTAGTGTAAACAACAGGAAATCCGTTTCATCTGTCAGCTGACGGAAATAGGCAAGCATAGCCGGAGCATCTTCCATGGTTGCCTGGCGGATCTCCAATCCCTGTCCATTAGGTAAAAAATGATGCATACGGTAAAGTTAATTACAAAAAAAAGAGGGTGTATCAAATTTCTGACACACCCTCTCCTGATTAATTATTTAAAATACTATGCAATTTTATCACTGCCAAAATAAGGCTGCAATACCGCGGGGATCTTAATACCGTCTTCTACCTGATTATTCTCCAGGATACAGGCAAGGATACGTGGCAACGCCAGGGAACTACCATTTAAGGTATGCACCAGCTGTGGTTTACCGGTACCATCTTTAAAACGGATCTTGGCGCGGTTAGCCTGGAATGCTTCTACATTAGATACAGAGCTTACTTCCAGCCATCTCTGCTGTGCAGTACTGTATACTTCAAAATCGTAGGTAAGTGCAGAGCCAAAACCCATATCGCCACCACACAGTTTTAAGATACGGTAAGGCAGTTCTAATGCCTGTACCAGCTTCTCTACATGCAATACCATTTCTTCCAGTACATCATAAGATTTATCCGGATGAACGATCTGTACCAGTTCTACTTTATCAAACTGATGCAGGCGGTTTAGTCCACGTACATGTGCTCCATAAGAACCTGCTTCGCGACGGAAGCAAGGCGTATAACCGGTCATTTTCACAGGCAGGTCGCTATCTTTCAGAATCTCATCCCTGTAAAGGTTTGTAAGGGGTACTTCCGCTGTAGGGATCAGGTATAGCTCATCCTCACCTACAAAATACATCTGTCCTTCCTTGTCCGGTAACTGACCGGTACCATAAGCAGAGGCTTCATTCACCAGATGCGGTGGCTGGAATTCCGTATACCCGTTATCGATATTGAAGTTGAGGAAATACTGGATCATGGCACGTTGTAAACGGGCTCCCTTGTTCTTGTAAACAGGGAAACCGGCACCGGTGATCTTATTGCCCAGTTCAAAATCGATCAGGTCGTATTTTTTAGCAAGGTCCCAATGAGGAACAGCGCCTGCATGTAATACAGGAACAGTACCGCCCTTACGGACCTCTACGTTTTCTTCCGGAGTTTTACCTGGAGGCACACTGGCAGCAGGCAGGTTTGGCAGCTTGATCAGCACATCGTGCAGGGCTTTTTCTGTAGCAATGAGTTCTTCATTGGCAGGCTGCAGTTTCTCTTTCAATGATGCTACTTCCGATTTACGGGCTTCCGCTTCTTCTTTCTGACCTTGCGCCATCAGCTTACCAATCTCTTTGGAAGCAGCATTTATTTTGGCTTGTGTCTCATCGTATTCCAGGGTCAGCTTCTTGCGCTTGTCGTCCAGCACCAGGATTTCTTCCACCAGATCCAGCTCCTTGAAATTTTTCAAAGCGAGCCGTTCCAGCACCAGGGCCTTATTTTGACGAATGAACGGAACTTGTAACATTGTATAGCTATTGATTAAATTTTGGCAAATATAACTAACTTAAATACTTTCCTACTATAGGTACTCTTCTACCTACCCCGAAGGCTTTGGAAGATACCCGGATAATAGGGCAGAACTGATTACGCTTGTACTCATTACTATTCACCATCTTCAGCGTACGGGCTACCAGTGCAGCATCAAAGCCCTGGGCAATGATCTCGCGCGGTCCCTGACGACGCTCTATGTACTGATATAATAATGTGTCCAGGATCGCATAATCAGGCAAACTATCACTATCCTTCTGATCAGGACGAAGTTCTGCTGAAGGCGCCTTCTCAATAATATTCACCGGAATGATCTCCTCCTTTCTGTTAATATACCTTGCCAGTGCATATACCTGCATTTTGTAAACATCTCCCAGTACGGACAGACCACCGGCCATATCGCCATACAGTGTACCATACCCGGTAGACAACTCACTCTTATTGGATGTATTCAGCAGGATGTACCCAAACTTATTGGACAATGCCATCAGCAGGTTCCCGCGGATACGCGACTGCATATTCTCTTCCGCCACGTTAAAAGGCAATCCCATAAACAAGGGGTCCAGTGTTTGCAGGAACATTTCATAGATATCATTAATCCGGATGATATCATAAGGATTATTCAGTCTTTTAGACAACATTACCGCATCATCTACGGAATGTTCTGTAGAATAAGGTGAAGGCATCAGTACTGCACGCACGTTATCTTTTCCTAATGCTTCCACTGCCAGGGCCAGTGTTACTGCGCTGTCAATACCTCCGGAAGAACCCAGAATAGCTTTTGTAAAGCCCATCTTCCCGAAATAGTCCTTAATCCCCAGCACAAGTGCGTTGTGGATACGGTCTATATTATATTCAGGTTGTAATCCTGTGATAGGTGTAAAATCACTACTGGTGAACGTACCATCAAAAGCTTTTAAATCTTCCAGTACCACCCCATCCATTGCCTCTTCGAAATAAGGCATTTCTTTCACAATATTCCCCTGTGCATCAAAGATCAGGGAACCACCATCAAACACGACCTCCGTCTGAGAGCCCACCGTACAGCTATAGAACATCGGGATCTTATACTTCAGTACATTCGCACGGATGATCTCCTTTCGTTTCTGCTGCGCATCATAATCAAACGGGGAAGCGGAAATATTGATCATCACGTCCGGCTGCTGTTCTATCAGCTGGTCCATTGGACAAATCCGGTACAGGGGATTATCTCCCAGGTTCCAGATATCCTCACAGATGGTTATTGCCAGTTTCTTCCCTTTAAAAGGGACCACATTCCAGGCATAAGCCGGTTCAAAGTAGCGGTATTCATCAAACACATCGTAAGTAGGCAACAGGGTTTTATGGATCACCTGTTTTACTTCCCCCTGGTACAGGAACCAGGCAGCATTGAACAGCTCCTTTCCTTCCTGCTGGGGATTACGGGCAGGGCTGCCTACCAGTACCGCAATATGATGCGTATGTGCTTTTATGGTATCGATGGCAGCGTAACACTGCTGTATAAAGTCTTCAAACTCAAGGAAATCCCGCGGCGGATAACCGCATATGCACAATTCGGAGAATACCACCAGATCAGCACCCTGTGCTTCTGCATCCTTTATTCCCTCCAGGATCTTCTTCGTATTTGCCTCAAAATTACCTACATGGTAGTTCTGCTGTGCCAGTATAATTTTCATCTATCGGGTATTTTTAAAAAAAGAGTCCAAGTTTCAGTGCAAAGCTATTCATATTTACTTTGCCATCATTCCATTTGGCATTGCGGGTAACATCTACGAAGCCGTTCTGGTAGTTTAAGCCTATTACACCAGTAAGCCTGTCTCCCAGCGGGTACTCAATACCGGCGCCGATCAGCAGCCCCATATTGATAGGATTAATATCGCGTAATACATTTACTTTATCATAGGTGTTGGTCAGGCTAACAATATCCGTCCTGGCCCGCACCGGAAAATCGAGGTAAGTCCCGAACTGCCCCCAGAAGCCAACGCCACCGCGGGAGTCCGTTTTCAGCTTTAAGGCAAAAGGGATCTCTACATAAGTGAGCTTCAGGTTATACTCTGCCGGGTTCTGTTTATAATCATCCAGTCCTATCCCCGCATCATATTTTAATTTACTGCCGGCAGTGGTAATCTGTAACCCGGAAGCTATATTATACAGGCCGGACTGGTCCAGCGGGAAGTCGGCCATAATACCAAAACTGATACCTGCACGGCCGGAATTACGTTCTACGCCGGATTCCTGGGGTTTCAGGGCAACAATGGCAGGCGTGAGCGTAAAGCCGAGACGCACCCTGTTATCCCTTATAAAATTCCTTTGTGCCTGTGCTGCTGTAACGATGCTGAACAACAAAATGATCAATATTCCCTTCCTCATGATAAATTTTATCTTTTTTTTAATACAGTATATATAATATTTTTACCTATAAGTAGTTATAGAATAAGTATGCAAAATTACATTAATAAATTATTTGGTAACAGCCATAAGCTGCTTATCGCTGTTCTTTCCCTGTGGTGTTTCAGCGCCTGTACGCACAAAAACGTGCCAGATGTGAGCCATATTGCGATGGAGGTGCATATTAAACGCTTTGACCAGGATTTATGCAAACTGGATACTACGCATATACAAACCGCCTTGCAACAGCTGGATGCGGCATATCCCGCATTTCTGCCTGCTTACATAGAACATATTATGAATTTTGGTCCTTATTCGGACAGTAGTCAGCTGATACAGCTGCAAACACGCCGCCTTGTCAGTAACAGCGACTTCAGGGTACTGCAGGATACCATCAACGCACAATTCCCAAAACTGGATAACCTGGAAAAAGACCTTGCCCAGAGCTTCCGCTACATAAAATATTACTTTCCCGCTTTTAAAGCACCACAGGTAGTGGCCTTCAGTTCCGTTATCAGCAATTATGGCGCTGTAACGGTTGATTCCATACTGGGTATCGGCCTCGATATGTACTTAGGCAAAGATTTCCCGGTATATTCCCTGTTACCTGACTATCCGGGTTATATGATCCGCAAATTCTCCAAAGAATATATCACTACCAACTGTATACAGGTGCTCTCCCAACAGATGTACCCGGGTGCAGATCCCAGCGATAAACTTGTTGTACAGCTGGTAAATGCAGGTAAACACCAATACTTCCTGGAACAGGTACTACCCGATGTTCCCGACAGTATCCGTCTTGGATATACAAAAGACCAGATGGACTTTTGTAATGACAGTGAACAGATGATATGGCAGTTCTTTGTACAGCAAAACCTGTTGTACAAATCCGACTGGCAAAGCAATATGCATTTTATGAATGATGGTCCGTCTACACAGGGTATGCCCGAAGGTTCTCCCGGCAGAATAGGCTCTTATGTGGGATGGAGGATCGTAAAACAGTATATGAAAGAGCATCCGGATGTAACCCTGCAACAGCTGATGGAGAATAAAGATGCCATGCAGATCTTCTCACAATCCAAATACAGACCGAAGTAATTTTTTAATGAAGCCAGTTTTAAAACCTTTTCAGCGTTCCTTAGCCTTAATTATTATACCACTGGGCTTTGTTCTTTGCTTTATTTATGGATGGACATTCATTTCCACCCTTTTTGGATTGAATAATTTCTATGGTAATCTTTATAAGTATTACCACGTCAGTAAAATTTCATTCTCCGTTTACAATATCCTGGTTGCTTTTGTAGCAGGTGTCATAACTGTAAGGCTTATTATGGGCGTATTAAAAAGCAGCTCCAGGTATCTCAAAAGATCCTTATGGATCTTCCTTGCACTCTCTGTAATATTAGTGATAGGAGAATCCATTTTGCACCTGAGCCTTGCCGGAGATATCTGACAAACATCCTTTACATTAATCAGGATCCATTCCCAATAGCTAATCCCCCAAAAAGGACTTTTTTGGGGATCATAATCCCTGAATAATGCCTTTTTTGGGGATTAGCACGAAATATATTCCATCGCGATAACTATTTTCCCATGCTGCGGACCTTTCCTACCTCTTCCGAAGTAAGCGTAAACTTCTCATCTTCAGCAAACCTTCTTTTGATAAAAGTAACAATGGACGCTACTGCATGATCATCCAGGAAGCTACCGTGTGCAGGCATCTGTCCATTGAATTTCCTGTTATCTACGGTGATTTCTCCCTGTAAACCATTCAGAATGATTTTTATCAGCCTGTCCTTATCTCCTGTTACGAATGCAGAATTAACCAGTGGCGGATACCGGTTATTATCACCCTTCCCATTCCGCTGATGGCAACTGCTGCAATAAGAACTGAAGAGGATCATTCCGGCCATCTCTCCACCTTTGCCCATATTATCCTTTACTTCATCCGGCGTTTTTATATAAGACCTTGATTTACGTGCTTCCATTTTTGCTAACTGGGCCTCCCCAAATTTACCGGAGCCTTTATACATCACCCGCCATATCTTCCCCTTATTGGATTCTGATATGTAGAGAGAGCCATCAGGACCAGTAGCCAGTCCCATAGGGCGATACAGCGCATCGCTGGTATTCATTACTGTATCCACTCCTGTAAACCCATCTGCAAACACTTCCCATTTTCCGGTAGGGGCGCCATTTTCAAACGGAACAAAACACACGATATAACCAGCCTGCGGATAAGGAGAACGGTCTGTAGAACCATGAAATGCAATGAAAGCGCCCTTTTTATATCGCTCAGGAAATTGATTCCCCTGATAAAACAACAGGTCCATCGGCGCCCAATGCCCCGGAAAAGCCATCAGGGGCGTATCGAATTTACTGGCCCGGCCCACTATTTTCCCATCTCCCCCATATCCTGGTTGTAAAACGTTCTTCCCCTGCATTTGATCATAATAAGCATAAGGCCAGCCAAAATCAGCATGCTCCTTTACTTTCACAAATGTCTCTGCAGGCAGCACCGCCGCCTGCCAGGCCGTAAATATCTGCGGATAGCGGGTATGAAAATTATCCATCCCATTCACTACACTATATAATGTATTATCCATGGGGCTCCAGGCAAGCCCCAGTGCGCTCCGTATACCAGTGGCATATTTAACGCCATCCTTCTGCGTTTGCCCTGCCTTATCAGCAGAAAATTGCCAGATACCCGCATGCCATTCCAGGTCAGGTGCCGGGTCCAGGCCCTTACCACCAGGCATTCCCGCCGGCCCCGCAGTCTTTATATCCTGTGCAGCGTCGGTAGGCGCGCCAAAAGGCACATACATATGTCCATCGTTATCAAAAGCAAGTGGTTTGGCAGAATGCCAGTGCCGGAATAAGTCCTTATCCTCATCGGTAAGGATGATTTCCGTTTTGCTGTCAGGTACTAACTGTCCGGCTTTCAGCTTATTGCGCAGCACATATTTAACGGTGGAAGTATACAGGTATCCATTATGAATAGCAATGCCGGCAGGTTGTCCCCCTTCATCTTTATAATCCCCGAAATAAGAGATCACATCTGCCTTCCCGTCATTATCATTATCCCGCAGCGCCACTGTACCTCCGCGCCCGTTCATAGCATCATTATATGTAAGTTTCACATAGATATCGCCATTGTCATTGACCGTCAGGTGCCTGGCCCGGCCAACGCCTTCCGCCACTACAACCGCCTCAAAATTTCCGGGAAGGATCAAACCGCCATTATCAGGATCAGCGGCAGGTAAGGGTAACACCTTCTGATGGGTACATGACACAGTTGTTACCATCAGGCAAAAGAGGAAAAGCCTACACATGGATTCGTGAGTTAAAAGGGATTATGCTATCACACAAGATTACACAAAAGGAGAATAAATCAATTTAGCTTAAAAGGCACAATCATCTGAAACTCAGGGATCTTCACTTCAAATTGTTTCTTGTTCAGTTGATTTTCCATCTGGTAAGTACCATACATCTTACCAATTTCCGTACGCAGATTAGATCCTGAAACATACTGATAGCTTTCAGTAGGTGCCAGTAGTGGTTGTACCCCTACAACGCCTTCTCCTTCCACTTCACGGTGAGTACCGTTAGAGTCAATTATATACCAGTGGCGGCGCAGCAGTTTGATGGGAAATGTATTATTATTTTCAATGGTGATCCGGTAGGCGAACATGAACTCACTCCCAATCGGATTAGAATAATCCGGTTGATAAAATGTCTCCACACTGATGGTGATTCCGTCTGTTACTTTCTTTACCATAGAACACCGGCTTTTCGTAAAAATAAGCAAAATAAATCCAGCAGAACTACTATTTATATGTTACTCCAGACTTTAACTTTTCCTTTAGAATTGCACAAATAACTGATAATCAAAACACTAAATAATATAAACACTTCGAAGAATGGCAGGATCTCTCTCCGCTGCCCGGGCTGCTACCTCAAAACGGTTCTGATAGTATCCTACCCTTTTACATTCCCACAGATAATGCCATAAAAATGGAACGAACCCCAGCTGCTGGTACTGCACCACATGGCATACCTCATGCCTTACCCAGCTCAGGTCTTGCAGGAATTCATTCCTGTTCACTCCATGCAGGTGAATAGTTTTGCCTATTACCATAGCAATCTGCGGACTTTTCATCCGTCTTGCTGCAATGCGTGCCAGGACTGACCTCTCCTTAATATGACAAGTAACGGCCTCCAACATCTGAGAATTGTACATCAAAAATAATGATTGCGAATGATCATAGGGATAGCAGTAACATAATCTGTACCGAAATAATCATTCGCAATCAAAAATTCAGTCGGTACTATCAAAGCGAAAACCGGCGGGAGATATTAAATCCCCAGCGGAACTGCCCCTGCTGCCAGGTAGTAGTCGTTTCAGGAATAAACTGGTTCTCCAGTATAGCTGTGGAATTGGTAAAATTGACATGGAAAACGTGTCCACCTGTTTCAATCTCCAATCCTACAGCCAGGGGGTTATAAAACTTCCGGCCCTGGGCAGCAAAATAATCTTTGCTTTCCTGGCTGCGGAAAGGATAGAAATATTCTACCAGCAGCCCCAGTCTTTTGGAGAACTTAAACCTGCCGCCTGCACCCAGTGCAAACAGGTCATTCACATCCTTATAAACTACCCTGTTACGGTGTACCAGTGTAGGAGACAGTGTTAAAGACAGGTTCCTGTTGAACTTACGCGCCAGTATCACCTGCCCGGTATAACTCATGCGGTCAGAGAACTTATCGAAGTAACTTGCATCAGATTTTGTAATACTGGATGTCATAGCACTGACTACCGCATTACCAAACAAACTCACTGAAACCGGTACATGGTCATCTGTTGTCTGCCTTAATAACCGGTATTTTGCCAGTCCTTCATACATCTGGGTAAGGCTGCCGGAACCTTTGGTACGGCCTATCCCTACCATCAGGCGGTCTGTGATCCCATATTCAAAAGCAATGCGTACATCGCTGGAATTATCCATTCCGAAGAAAGTTTTGGCACCGCCATATTCTCCGCCCAGGTCACCGAAATGGTGTGCCACTCTGAAGTCCAGTTCACGCTTTTTCAATGTTTCAGGGGAATGCCCCTGAATAATACGGGTTGATTTATAAGTTGCAATAACCGGTTCATGTGTTTTTACAGAATCATTGCCGAACATCTTTACCAGGTCGTCCTGTGCATAACAATCCAATGTGCAACTCAATAATAGCAGGAATATATATTTCATAGTGTTTGTCAGTTATAGTTAGCTTTTACGGTTACTTCTACTGTTTCCGCAATGTTCTTTACCACCAGGGTAGGGACCTTGATCTTATGGTCCACCAGGCGAACATTGAACTTTGATTCTGCAGTGGGTTTCCCGCCAAGTACAGTAATAGTGGCTTTTTCCCTGTATACTTTGTCTACGCCGTGCATGTTCAGCGTACCTTCTACCGTTACGTTATAGGTGCCATCTTTATGCAGGTCTATATTGTCGGTAATCTTTCCTTTGAACTCTGCAGTCGGGTACTTATCACTTTCCAGGTAGTTCTCATTGAAGTGTTCCTCCATCAGCGATTTCTTAAATTTGAAAGTGTTCACGGCCACTTTAAAATAAACAGCGCCCGTTTTCACGTTGATAGCAGAAACCCCTTTGGAAGTAATAGCATCAATGTCCTCCATCGGCGTAGCAGAGAAGAACGAAAGTGTAGTGTTCTTACAGGAATAAATATCCTGCGCAAAACCGGACAAGGTCAGGCATATGCCAGCAAACAATGTAGTAATACGTTTCATGTTTCTGATTTTAACGGTTATTGAGGCATACCATGAGAGAGCCAGCAATTGATGGAATCACGCGCGCCCTGTGATAATTTAGGAGATGAACCCGGAGGCATATCTGCCTGGGCACTCGTAACACGTGCACGGAAAATTGCCTCATTGGTCGTGAGGTAAGACTTGAGCCCATCGTAAGTCGTAAAATTGGTAGACGCAGTAGAACCGGTTCCCTTGTGACATCTGTTGGTACAGTTAGTAGCAACAACAGTCAGTACATAAGAAGAAGTAATAACTGCAGTGTCACAGGTATTGACGGTAACTCCCGGGCCAGGAGCAGGGGCATGTTCTGCCGTACAACCATACACCAGCAGGCATAGCAGTGCAGGTAACAGTAAAGTTTTCATAGGTTTTTCTTTTAGTTGGCACAGGTTACAGGAACCTGCCGGATTAATAATATGGGTTATTTTGATTCTGATAAGAACGCTTACCCGTAAATTTAAAGTATACGGCAAATAAATAATATTTTGATTTTAGCAATTCTCTGCTATGTACACTTGTTCAACTCATGGAATTTGATACTTTTGTTTCTATGAACATAGATCAGCTGTACGATATTTATAAAAAACATACATCTATTCAAACAGACACCCGGCAGTTAAAGGCAGGAGATCTGTTCTTTGCCCTTAAGGGACCTAACTTTAACGGTAACACTTATGCTGCCGCTGCCCTGGAAAAAGGAGCTGCCTTTGCAGTAATTGATGAAGCGGCATATTTTACGCATCCGGATAAAATGATGCTTACAACAGATGTGCTGGAAACCTTGCAGCAGCTGGCATTGCGTCACCGGCAGGAGCTGAAGATCCCCTTCCTTGCCATTACCGGGACCAATGGAAAAACCACTACTAAAGAACTGGTCAGCGCTGTATTATCTTCTACTTTCAGGACCACTGCTACAACCGGTAACCTGAACAACCATATAGGTGTTCCCTTAACCATCCTGCGCATTCCTCCTGATGCGGAAATGGCGGTGATAGAAATGGGGGCCAATCATGAACACGAAATAGCTGCATACTGTAAGATAGCCTTGCCCACACACGGTATCATCACTAATATCGGTAAAGCACACCTGGAAGGTTTTGGCAGTGAAGAAGGGGTGCGCAGGGCCAAAGGAGAGCTCTACGACTTCCTGCGGAACAATGGTGGAACAGTATTTTTATACAACGAATATGCCTATTTGCAGGAGATGAGTAAAGGCATAAATGAAGTGATAACCTACGGAGAAAAAACCGCAGATTACACAGGAGAACCTCTCGCAGATACCGCACTCCTGGGTGTGAAAGTTACAGGCATGGGGACGATATCTACGCAGCTGGTAGGTGCGTATAATTTCCCTAACGTTATGGCCGCAGTAGCAGCAGGTAAATATTTCCATGTACCGGATAACAATATCCGTACTTCCATCGAAGCATACACGCCATCCAACAACCGTTCACAGGTAATTAAGAAGGATAGCAATACGATCATCATGGATGCTTACAACGCCAATCCGTCCAGCATGAAAGCAGCCATCGAAAACTTTGCATGTATCAAGGCTGCTAAAAAAGTGCTGTTATTAGGCGCTATGATGGAACTGGGAGAAGATAGCATAAAAGAACATCAGGCGCTCGTAAATATGCTGCAACGTACACACTGGCATGCAGTAGTATTGGTAGGAGGTGATTTCAGTAATATCACTCATCCTTATCTCTATCTGGAAAACGCAGCAGAAACAGCTGCATGGCTGAAACAGCAACAGTTCACAGATACTTATATTCTGATTAAAGGCTCCAGAAGTATAGGCATGGAGAAGGTAATATAAAAAAAGAGACCTGCAAGTTAAAGAACCCGCAGGTGTTCATAACCTATGCCAACTTTAGAGTATTCTAAAAAGATTTGAATATTATTATGGTGTACGGTATTATCGTATAATTAGTTTGACTGCACGGTATTGTCCCATTAATTAGTTTGATTACTTAATTGATGAAGTTTTTTGCTTGGCTAATATTGAGTATTTACAATAGGCAATAGTCAGGGTTTAACGCGTCTTTAACGCTTATACTCCGAAAACATTCCCATCACAATCTTAACAACAACGTAAATTCTAAAAAGTTCAATTATTACTTAAATACTTTTCCTTACTAACGTGAAACATCCTGTGTCTGCCTTTATATACGGAGAGATATTCCGGACGGATTTAATTAATTGCAACTTTTTTTCAGGATATCTCCTGGCACAATTCTATCAGCACACCATGGGTATTCTTAGGGTGTAAAAAACATACGAGCTTGTTATCTGCTCCACGTTTAGGAACGGGTTGCAGTAATGTAAAGCCTTCCGCAGATAACCGCTCCATCTCTGTCAGTATATCCGTTACCTCAAAAGCAATATGATGCATCCCCTCTCCCTTCTTTTCTAAAAAACGGGCAATCACACTACTTTCACTGGTAGCTTCCAGCAATTCTATCTTTGTATCTCCCTGCCGGAAAAAAGCGGTTTGTACCTGCTCACTGTCTACTGCTTCCTTTTTATAACACGGGCTGTTCAGCAACTTTTCAAACAGCGGAACAGAAACCTCTAACGATTGTACTGCAATACCTATATGTTCAACTTTAAGCATAACAGCAAGTTAGCATTTTTACTTTGCCGGAAGGAACCAACGCCCCGTAAATCTCGTAGATGATTATAGACACTCTCTATACGCCTATATATATGCCACCGCCGAAAACAGTTTATTAAGTGCTAAATTTGGTATAACTATTAATCTGCGCAATTATGCTAAAGCTGCCCGTTTATCTTGATAATAATGCTACAACTCCCTGCGATCCGCGGGTAGTGGAGACAATGCTCCCTTATTTTACAGAGATCTTCGGTAATGCTTCCAGCCGCAACCATTCCTACGGATGGGCGGCAGAGGCCGCAACAGACCTTGCCCGTGAACAGGTGGCCGCATTAATAGGCGCTGATCCTAAAGAGATTATCTTCACCTCCGGCGCTACTGAAGGAGATAACCTGGCGCTGAAAGGTGTTTTTGAAATGTATGCCGACAAAGGCAACCATATCATTACCACAGAAATAGAACACAAAGCCATACTGGATACCTGCAAACACCTCGAAAAGCTGGGGGCCGCTGTCACTTATCTGAAAGTGAACCGTGAAGGGTTCCCGGATTTAAAGGAGTTGGAAGCTGCTATTACTCCCAAAACCATTTTAGTGGCCATCATGTACGCCAATAATGAAATAGGGGTGATCAACCCCATCCGTGAAATCAGTGCCCTGGCCAAAAAACACGGTGTACTGATGATGAGCGATATCACTCAGGCTGCGGGGAAAATACCGGTAGATGTAAACCGCGACGGGATAGACCTTGCCACCTTCAGTGCCCATAAGATCTATGGTCCTAAAGGTGTGGGCGCCCTCTACGTACGCCGTAAATCTCCCAGGGTAAAGGTAATTGCCCAGATAGACGGTGGTGGTCATGAAAGAGGGATGCGCTCCGGTACCCTAAATGTAACCGGCATTGTTGGATTTGGCAAAGCCTGCGAAATATGTCTCCAGGAAATGGAAACAGAAGGTAAGCGTTTATCCATTTTACGGAATAAACTGGAAACCGCCCTGCTGCAACTGGAGGAATCTTATGTAAATGGCTCTGTTACCAACCGCCTGCCTCATGTAAGCAACATTTCCTTTAAATATGTGGAAGGAGACGCGCTGATGATGGGTTTCAACAAAAATATCGCCCTCTCGTCCGGCTCTGCCTGTACCTCTGCGTCTCCGGAACCCAGCTATGTTTTGAAAGGGTTAGGCCTGGGAGACGATCTGGCACACTCTTCGCTTCGTTTTGGGCTGGGACGTTTTACTACCGAAGAAGAAATAGACTTTACCATACAAACTGTTACGGATACAGTGAACAAACTGCGGGAGATCAGTCCCCTGTGGGAAATGTTTAAGGAAGGGGCGGATATGACGGAATACTACTAGACATTTTTATACTTATACTTATGAGTTATTCGGAAAAAGTACTGGATTATTACAACAACCCCAGGAATGCAGGCTCATTGGATAAAACCAATGCCTGGGTAGGGACAGGACTGGTGCACGTGCCGGATTATATTGAAGTGATCAGGTTGCAGATCCAGGTAAATCCCGCTACCAGCATTATCACGGACGCAAAATTCAAAACCTTTGGAAGTGGAGCGGCTATCGCGGTATCTTCATTGGCAACAGAATGGCTGAAATGGAAAAGCCTGGATGAAGCAGCTCAGATCGATGACATGTACCTTGTAGAAGAACTGGACCTTCCACCTGCAAGAATTCATTGTGCAGCACTGGTAGAAGAAGCTATCAAAGCGGCTATCAACGACTACAGAACGAAAAACGGTCTGGAAGAGCTGAAGTTTGAAGAGTTAGAAACCGGCTTAGAGGCTTAATTTTAGGGGAACAAAGTAAATCTTCACGTTATATTAAAGGCGCCTTTGGATGCCACAGGGGACTTTAACACCATTTATTGCGTTAATCAGCTAGTAATTGATCATTTTTAATTATATATATTTGTACTTTCAGTCATTACTATGCTCGCAATTTTCAAAAAGGAAATTCACCAGTTTTTTAGCAGTATCACAGGTTATGTGGCCATTATCCTTTTTTTGCTGGCTAATGGGCTCCTGCTATTTGTCTTCCCCGATACCAGCCTGCTGGACGAGGGGTATGCCAACCTGGACCCTCTTTTTAGACTGGCGCCACTGATCTATTTATTACTGATCCCCGCCATTACCATGCGTAGTTTCGCCGATGAATTCAAAACCGGCACAATGGAACTACTCAGCACCAAACCGCTCAGCTGGTGGCAGATCGTGACCGGTAAATTCCTGGCAGGTGTACTGGTCGTATTCATCTCCCTGATCCCTACTATCGTTTATTATATCGCTATCCGTCAGCTAAGCGCTAATCCCGCCAGCCTGGATAACGGAGGTATTGCCGGTTCTTACATAGGACTGTTATTACTGGGTGCTATATTCACCGCTATCGGTGTATGGTCTTCCTCCCTCACTTCTAATTCCGTAGTAGCTTTCCTCACCGCTATTTTTACCTGTTTCATATTCTATTACGGCTTTGATGCATTCAGCAAATTGCCGGCTTTCACCGGCAGCGCCGACTACTACCTGCAAATGGCTGGCATACAGTTTCATTACACATCCATCAGCAGGGGCGTCATCGACAGCCGTGATATCGTGTATTTCGTAAGTGTAATCGGGTTAATGCTTTACCTCACAAGATTATCCTTGCAACGAAGAATATGGGATTAATGTGAATAAAACTATCATTGTGGCTACCAACAGAAGGAAACAATATTTACAGCGTGCTATTATTGTGATAGTTGTGCTGACAGGCATTAACATACTGGCAGCGTTCCTGCATAACCGCTGGGACCTTACCGCTGAGAAAAGATATACGCTTACTCCACATACCAAACAAATGTTGCGGGGCCTGGACAGCACCGTGACGATTGAAGTATTCCTGAAAGGAGACTATCCTGCCAGTTTTAAACAACTGGCACAATCTACCCAGGAATTACTGGAAGAGTTCCGCGAATATGGTGGACAACATATCCAGTTCTCCTTCCAAAGCCCCGGCCAGGGCCTCAATGACTCCTCCCGTTTAGCCTTCCAGCAATCGCTGGTTGAAAGAGGGATCACCCCGTTCAACATGCAGGTACAGGAAGATGCCAGTCAGGGTTACTCTGAAAAACTCATCTTCCCGGGCGCATTACTGCATTACGGGAATAAAACCATCGGCATTAATCTCCTCAAAAACCAGGGTGGTGCTAATCCGCTGGAAACAATGAACAGCTCCGAGGCATTACTTGAATACCAGTTCTCTGCCGCGATCTATCATTTACAACAGAAACAGCAGCCACTGGTGGGTTATATGCTGGGCAACGGGGAACTGCTGGGTGCCGAAGTATTCAGCGCCCTCACCACCATGCAAAGCAATTACGGGCTGGACACCATCACTTTACAGTACGTATCTCACATCCCTAAAGACTTTAACCTCATCATATTTGCCAAGCCTGTCAACCGTTTTTCTGATGAGGACAAACTGAAGATAGACCAATACGTAATGAATGGCGGACGCGTTATGTGGTTCGTAGATGAGCTGAACGTCTCTATGGACAGCCTGCAGCGTCATGAAACCTATGTAGCGCTCGACCAGGGCCTGAACCTGGAAGATATACTGTTCAAATACGGGGTACGCATCAACCAGGACCTGCTGCAGGATATTCAATGTGATCAGATTCCACAGATAGTAGGGCATAATGGGAATCAGCCACAGTTTGCGCTGGTACCTTTCCCTTATTTTCCCTTATTGGCTCCTACAGGTGCCCATCCTATCGTAAAAAATATGGACCCTGTACTCAGTCATTTCGCCAGCTCTATCGATACCGTAAAAGGCGGCGATATCTCAAAAACAGTGCTGCTCACTACATCGAACAGCACCCGTACGGTAGGGGCACCGGTACAACTGAGCTGGAACGATCTTCGCGTAAAACCAAACGTACGTCAGTTCACCAGGCATAACCTGCCTGTAGCCGTATTGCTGGAAGGAAAGTTTACTTCCGTATTCCGCAACAGGCTTGACCTTAATGAACAAAAGGCGCTGGAACAGGCCACTGGTACTCCCTTTAAGAATAACGCAGACACCATCAACAAGATGATCGTGGTGAGTGATGCAGACATCATTACCAATGCCGTTTCCCAGAAAGATGGCCCTTTACAGATGGGCATCAATATGTATAATCCCTCTGTTGTCTTTGCCAACAGGGAATTCCTGCTCAATTCACTGGAATACCTTACCAGCAACTCCGGCATCATGGAAGCCCGCAATAAGCAGCTGACATTGAGACTGTTAGATGCAGAGAAGGTAAAACAGGAGAAAACAAAGTGGCAGGTCATCTGTTTCCTTGTTCCTATCGGGATCATATTACTTTTTGCTGTCATCTTCCAGTTTATCAGGCAACGCAAATTTGAGTAGTAGCCAATAAAATAACCCTCTCTACGTTTTCTAATTGTTTAAGGAGCAATAGTTAAGGTATATTACACCTATATTTGCGCCTGTCAAAAGGCTAACAGATGCCCGGTATATTTATTGTATAGCCATTGTATTTTGCCCAATCTTATATCGGGGAACATTAAAAAATAAGCAGCAAAAAAAGATTCATTAGTGTACAACGCAGAAAGTATCAGCAAGGTGCTGAAAGGTGAATTAATACAACAGACGGGGAATCCGGAGATTGAACACATTTTGCTGGATAGCCGCAAACTGACTTTTCCGGAAACATCTGTTTTTATTCCATTGGTCAGCAACCGCCGGAATGCTCATCAGTACATGGAAGAAGTGTACGAAAAAGGCGTAAGTAATTTCGTTGTAAGTGAGCCCCTGGAACCCGGTAAATTCCCTAAAGCCAATATTATACTGGTAAAGGATACCATGAATGCATTACATGCACTGGTAGCTTTTCACCGCCAGCATTTTCACATACCCGTCATCGGTATTACCGGCAGTAATGGCAAAACCGTTGTAAAAGAATGGCTGTACCAGTTGCTGGAAAAAGATTACAACATCGTTCGCAGTCCGAAAAGTTATAACTCGCAGATAGGCGTTCCTTTGTCTGTATGGCAGATGAAGCCGGAAAATACCCTGGCCATTTTTGAGGCAGGCATCTCCCAACCGGGGGAAATGGAAAACCTGGAAAAGATCATCCGCCCTACTATCGGCATCTTTACCAACATCGGCGAAGCACATAGTGAAGGCTTCCTCAATATCCGTCAGAAGATCAACGAAAAACTGGTACTGTTTTCCAAAAGCGACCTGCTCATCTATTCCAAAGATTACCTGGCCCTTAATGAATGTGTAAATGCATTTCATAATGTAGTAGGGAAAAAGGATAATCATGAAGGAGGATTGCAATTATTTACCTGGTCGCGCAAAACAGATGCAGACCTGCGTATCATTGCTGTAGATAAAAATAATAACCAGGCCCGTATAGATGCCCTCTATAAAACAGAGCCATTACATATCACGATTCCTTTTGTGGATGAAGGTTCTATTGAGAACGCCATTCACTGCTGGGCGCTGATGATCCATTTTGGTATGGACCAGACCATCATCCAGCAACGCATGGACCAGTTAGGCAATATCGCTATGCGCCTGGAACTGAAGCAGGGCATCAATAACTGCTCTATCATCAATGACAGTTATAACTCTGATCTCGGTTCACTCACTATAGCGCTCGACTTCTTACAGCAACAGCATCAGCACCCTACCCTCACAGTTATCCTCAGTGATATATTGCAAAGCGGTAAAAGCGATGCCACTCTTTATGAAGAAGTGGCCAGCCTGCTACAACAAAAAGGCATCAATAAACTGATAGGTATCGGTAAAAATATAGGCAGGGAGAAAAAGAGCTTCCAGCAGATCACCGACCTGAAAAGCCAGTTTTACCTCACCACAGAAGAGTTTATACAAAGCTTCAACTCCCAGGATTTCCAGCATGAAACCATCCTGCTGAAAGGTGCCCGTATCTTCGAATTCGAACGCATCGGCAAACTCCTGGAACAAAAAGTACATCAGACCATACTGGAAATTAATCTCAGTGCGGTTTCCCATAATATCAAACAATACCAGGCATTACTACAGCCATCTACCAAAGTAATGGCCATGGTAAAAGCCTTTTCTTATGGCAGCGGCAGTTTCGAGATAGCCAACCTGTTACAGTTCCATGGCATTGATTACCTGGCCGTAGCTTATGCAGATGAAGGCGTTGAACTGAGACGGACCGGCATCACCATGCCTATCATGGTCATGAATCCGGAGCCAAGTTCTTTTGATGCCATCCTGCAATGGAACCTGGAACCAGAGATTTACTCTCCCCACCTGTTACAACAGTTCGAAGAAGAGGTGATCATCTCCGGCAAAACCAATTTCCCTATCCATATTAAACTGGATACAGGCATGCACCGCCTGGGCTTTGAGAAAAAAGATATCCCGGAGCTGGCATTACGGCTCACTGATAATGAATACCTGAAAGTAAAATCTGTATTCAGCCACCTGGCAGCCAGTGAAGATCCATCCAAAGACCTTTTTACCAAACTACAGGGAGAGTTGTTCTTTCAAATGAGCCATGAACTGCAGAAAGCCCTTGGGAATGCAGTAATCCGGCATATTTCAAACAGTTCTGCCATCCTGCGTCATCCAAATTTGCAGCTGGATATGGTCCGCCTGGGTATTGGCATGTATGGGATAGACAGTAGCAATGAAATGCAACTGCGTCCTGTAAGTACCCTCAAAACGACCGTCGCCCAGGTAAAACACCTGGAAAAAGGAGAAACAGTAGGATATGGTGGCAAATGGGAAGCTAAAGGCCCTTCCATTACCGCAACTGTACGCATCGGTTATGCCGACGGATATCCCCGCCGCCTCAGCAATGGCATAGGTAAAATGCTGGTACGCGGGCAGTTAGCCCCTGTAGCAGGTATAATAGCCATGGATATGCTGATGCTGGACGTGACCCATATCCCGGATATAGCCGAAGGAGATGAAGTAATTGTTTTCGGGGAAGGATTGCCGGTACAGCAGTTGGCTGATTGGGCAGAAACAATCCCTTATGAAATATTAACAGGAATTTCTCAGCGTGTGAAGCGTGTATATTTCCAGGAATGACCAGAAATTACGATTTTGCACATTATTAGTACTTTTAAACAAAATTTATTCCTTTGAAATATCGTCACATCATCTGGATAGTAGTGTTGGTACTGGTTATAGACCAGGCTTTGAAGTTTTGGATCAAAACTCACATGAATTTTAACCAGGAATTCAACATTTTCCCTAACTGGTTCCGCATTCACTTCATTGAAAATGACGGTATGGCTTACGGAATGAAGTTTGGCGGCGACGCCGGTAAAGTAGTACTGACGCTTTTCCGCCTTGCCGCTGTAATACTAGGCTTCCGGTATATGAAGAAGCTGGTAACACAGGGTTACGGTACAGGACTGCTTATCTGCGGTTCCCTGATCCTGGCCGGTGCTGCCGGAAACCTGATAGACAGTATGTTCTACGGACTGATCTTCTCTGCCACCAATTATTATGAAGTAGCCAAATTCCTGCCTCCCGGTGGTGGTTATGGCAGCTTTCTGCATGGTAATGTGGTAGATATGCTGTATTTCCCCATCTATGAAGGCTATCTGCCTAAGTGGGTCCCTTTTAAAGGCGGCGACTACTTTATTTTCTTCCGCCCTATCTTTAACGTAGCTGATGCGGCTATCTCCGTAGGCGTCATCTCCATCCTGGTATTCCAGAAACGTTTCTTTGGCAAACACCACGAGAAACTGGCGGAACAGCAACAGGTCCCCGTTACTAAGTAAGTATCTTCCCCATATATTATTGGCTTTCAGGTATTAAACCACCTGAAAGCCTTTTTTATTGCCACTATTTTAACGTTTTCTTTGAAAGATTGAATTCCCTTATTACATTTGTCCACAATTTCTATAGACTAATAGAGTAATGTAATTACCACAATAATAAAAATAAGTAATGGACACTTTTACGATACGATGTTGTTGCAGCTAATAGCACTTCACCCCTGGGACAACCAATTTTAACTTAATTTTCTTATCCGACTTTATATGAACATAATTAAGCTTCCTATACGTATATCATACCTGTTCCTGTTGACCCTGCTATTGCCATTACTGGCACAGGCCCAGCTAAACGGTTCTTATATTATCGGGGGAAGGATCACCGGCGACAAGAACGAGCAGCTGGGTGGCGCATCAGTACAAATTAAAGGAACTTCCTTCGGCGGCTTTACAGATAGCACTGGTCACTTTGAAATTACGGCCAACACTAAATTTCCGTTAAAAATAATAGTACGCCTGCTGGGGTATCAGCCCCAGGAGTTTGAAGTAAAGAACAGCAGCAGCCGTTTACAGATACAAATGGTAACGCAATCCCTGCTGGTAAATGAAGTGGTAGTATCCGCTTCCCGCCAGTCGGAAAAACTGTTAAAGTCGCCCGTTGCCATTGAAAAGCTGGACGTCCGTGCTTTAAAAGAAACACCGGCAGCCTCTTTCTACGATGCTATCGGTAACCTCAAAGGCGTGCAGATGACCACCGGCGGTCTTACCTTCAAAGTCTTCAACACCCGCGGCTTTAACGTCCCTAATAACTTCCGCTTTATGCAACTGATAGACGGAGTAGACAACCAGGCCGCAACGCTGGGTGTTCCATTGGGGAATGCCATAGGCCCTACTGAACTGGATATCTTAAGTATAGAAGTAACGCCCGGTGCCTCTTCTGCCCTTTATGGCATGAACGCTATCAACGGAATGTCTAACCTTATTACCAAGAACCCTTTCCAGTACCAGGGCGTAAGCATATACCAGAAACTGGCCTTCAACCACTTTGATGGTAGCGGCAGTTCTCCTAAACCCATCACTGAAACTGCCGTTCGTTATGCACAGGCCATTAACAGTCACTGGGCATTTAAGGTAAACTTTTCTTATATGCAGGGGACCGACTGGTATGCGGACAGTCACCAGGACTTTAACCCAGGCACCAAAGCCAATCCTGATTTTCCAACACTGGTGGGCGTTAACAACGTAGCCAATGATGCCTGGAACAAATATGCGGACCAGAGTACTTTCCCTATCACGGATAAAAACGGGAAATCTTACAACGTATCCCGTACCGGCTATTGGGAAAAAGACCTGGTAGGTGATTATACCGTAAAGAATATCAAATTCGATGGATCTCTCCATTATAAAATAAAACCTAAACTGGAAGCATCATACGCTTACCGGGTAGGACAAATGGATGGTTTCTTCCAGCGTGGTAACCGTATCGGTCTGAAAAATGTACTGGTACAGAACCATAAAGTGGAACTGGTAGGAGAAGATTTCACCCTGCGCTCTTACGTGTCCCTGGAAAATACGGGAGACTCCTATAATATGAACCCATTGGCAGACAACCTGGAAAAATCTTTCAAAACAGATAAGGTATGGCAGAAGGATTATACCACTGCCCTCAACAATGCACTGAGCAACGGTGAAGATATTGCAGCAGCACATCGCGCTGCACGTGCCGCTGCCGATAAAGGACGCTGGACTCCCGGAACGCCGGAATTCGACAGGCAGCTGGCTAAGATCAAAAGCATCAACGACTGGGATATTTACCCTACTTCCAAAGACAGCACCAACAAAAGTGGTGGTGCCGCCTTACTGCAAATGAGTCACTTCTATCATGTGGAAGGTACCTGGAACCTGCGTAAATACATCCATTTCATGGACGTACTGACCGGTGCTGACTACCGTACCTACGAAATCATACCGGATGGTAATAACTTTGTAGACTTTACCAAGCCATTGGCAAGTCGTAATACACCTGGGGGTAAAAACATCTGGTACGGTAAAGCAGGCGGATTCGTTCAACTGGGTAAACTCTTCCTGCATGATCAGTTAAAAGTAACAGGGTCCCTTCGTTATGATAAGAGCCAGCAGTTTGAGGGTAAATTCAATCCTCGTATAGCTGCTGTATTCACCACGCCTAACCAGCGTCATAATTTCAGGGCCTCCTGGCAGAATGGTTTCCGTTTCCCTTCCCTGTTCGAGGCTTACTCCTTTGTTAATAACGGTGGTGTAAGACGTGTAGGTGGGTTGGCATTCATTGAGCAGGGACTTGGTTATTTCAAGAACTCCTTCCTTACTTCCAGCGCTACCGCATTTACAACAGCCGTTAACAAGGCTACCAATGCAGATCCTTCTGTTACCCGCGCACAGGCAGAGGTAGCAAATGCTGGTGTACTGAAAGTAGCTAACCTGGACCCTATTGTACCTGAACAGATCCATTCGTTCGAAGCAGGTTACAAGAGCGTACTCTTTGATAACAAATTATTTGTTGACATCGACGGTTATTACAACTCTTATAAGCATTTCATAGGACAGGTTGAAGTAGCGGTCCCACAAACAGGTAATGTAAATGATAAAACACAGGCGGTACTGGACCAGATGTATGATAAACAATACCAGAACCGTTACCGCGTATGGACAAACAGTAAGTCAACTGTTGAGAACTATGGCTTTGCACTGGGCTTAACGTACAACTTCTACAAAACATTTACTATCAGCGGTAACGCCAACTATAATACACTGGCACAGGATAAAACCAAAGATGATGCATTGATCCCTGGTTTTAATACCCCAAAATGGTTTACAAATGTGAGCATTGGTAACAGGCAGATAGTTAAAAACGTTGGTTTCAACGTAGTATGGCACTGGCAGGATAATTTCTACTGGCAAAATCTTTTTGGTAATGGCGATGTACCAGCCTACAGCACAGTAGATGCCCAGGTAACTTACGGATTACCAAAGCTTCATACTTCTGTAAAAGTGGGTGGTTCCAATATCTTTAACTCATCTTACTTCCAGTATGTGGGCGGTCCTACTATAAAAGGTCTCTACTATCTGGCAATTACTTACGATCTTCCTTTTAACAGATAAACAAAAAAAAGAGAGCAGTTGCTCTCTTTTTTTGTTTCCATTTGGATATCCAAGTTATTCACCCTACCTTAGTCTATAATATCTATAGACTAGACTACATAATACTAATACATGTCGCATAACGAGGTAATAGAGAAGATTGAGAAACAGACGGCTACAGAAGCTCGCCAGGAAGTTCTTATCAACCTGGTGAACGAAGAGAACCGTAAGAAACCTGCCCTGTGGGTGTTGATAGCACTTATCGCTGTGGCGGTATTGGCGGGTACAGGTATCCTGTATTACTACAATACTTCTGATGCTACCCATACGCGCATTTATGATTTTACTGCTTCCCTTTTTACCAGGGAAGTACTGTTTTATATCTGTGTTGGATTAGCGGCCCAGATGGTAGACGGCGCCCTGGGTATGGCTTACGGAGCTACTTCTACTTCCCTGCTGCTGGGACTTGGTATCCCTCCGGCTATTGCGAGTGCAAGTGTACATGTAGCGGAGGTATTTACTACCGGCGCTTCCGGTATCTCGCACTTCCGTTTCGGTAATGTAAACAAGAAACTCTTTTTATATCTTTTAATACCCGGTATCATTGGATCTGTAACAGGCGCTTATCTCCTCTCTAAAAGAATAGATGGAGAATTTATCAAGCCTTACATGAGCGCTTACCTGCTGGTATTAGGTATCATCGTACTCCGCAAAGCATTTCAGGCAAAGAAAGCTAAAAGCAAAACAAAAAGACTGGGGTTCCTTGCGTTGTTTGGCGGTTTCATGGATGCTATCGGTGGTGGCGGATGGGGCCCTATCGTTACTTCTACCTTATTAAGTAAAGGACGTACCGTTCATTATACTATCGGTTCTGTAAACGCGGCTGAATTCTTTATCTCTTTTGCCAGCGCAGGTACTTTTCTGCTGTTTGGTGCTATTACCGGCTGGCCGGTAATTATAGGTCTTATCATTGGCGGAGTGGTTGCATCTCCTTTTGCAGCCCTGCTGGTAAGGAAAATCAAACGCAAACCGATGATGATCATGGTAGGAATATTGATCATCTTATTAAGCCTCAGAACAATAATAACGACGCTTATACATCATTTTAACTAATGCTGTATTCAAAATAAATAAAGGGACCTGAGAATCGTCTACATGGCGATAAGTCATCAGGTACCGAATAAAAATGGGTTGTATCAACAGTTGATACAACCCATTTTTTATTTTACATCTCTTTGAAGATCATTTAATCTCTCCCACCATATCAATCGGATTCACCCAGGCATCAAATTCTTCAGGTTTTACATAACCCAGTTTAACCGCCATTTCTTTCAGGGTGGTCCCTTCTTTGTGCGCAGTCTGTGCAATTTCAGCAGCCTTATAATAGCCGATCTTAGTATTCAGTGCAGTTACCAGCATCAGTGAATTATCAACATGCTTCTTGATATTTGCTTCGATAGGCTCAATACCTACTGCACATTTATCATTAAAGCTCACGCAACCATCACCTATCAGGCGTGCAGAGTGCAGGAAGTTGAAGATCATCACCGGCTTGAACACATTCAGTTCAAAGTGACCTGTAGCACCACCAATATTAATTGCAACATCATTACCCAGTACCTGTGCAACGATCATCGTCAGCGCCTCGCACTGAGTAGGGTTCACCTTGCCCGGCATGATAGAAGACCCTGGCTCATTATCAGGAATATGGATCTCTCCGATACCGGAACGTGGACCGGAGCTCAGCATACGGATATCGTTCGCTATCTTCATCAGGCTAACCGCTACGGTCTTCAACGCTCCATGTGCTTCCACAATAGCATCGTGAGCAGCCAGCGCTTCAAACTTATTTTCAGCAGTAACAAATGGAAGTCCTGTTAACTCCGCAATCTTCTGCGCTACATTCTCAGAATATCCTTTTGGAGTATTGATACCGGTACCAACTGCAGTACCGCCCAAAGCCAGCTCGCTCAGATGTTCCAGTGTATTGTTGATCGCCTTCAGACCATGGTTCAGTTGGGAAACGTATCCGCTGATTTCCTGGCCCAGTGTTAACGGCGTAGCGTCCATAAAATGGGTACGGCCTATCTTTACTACGTGTTTGAATGCAACCGCCTTTGCCGCCAATGTATCACGGAGTTTGGTAATACCGGGGATCGTTACTTCCACCAGCATTTTATACGCCGCAATATGCATGGCAGTAGGGAAAGTATCGTTGGATGACTGTGATTTATTTACGTCGTCATTCGGGTGTATCACTTTTTCTTTATCAGAAAGCTGTCCGCCGTTGATCACGTGCGCACGGTAAGCTACCACTTCATTCACGTTCATGTTGGACTGTGTACCGGAACCAGTCTGCCATACCACCAGCGGGAACTGGTCGTCCAGTTTACCGGCAAGTATTTCGTCGCAGGCTTTACCTATCAGGGCAGCCTTTTCTGCAGACAGTACACCTGCATCCAGGTTAGTGAGTGCAGCAGCCTTTTTCAGGTAAGCAAATGCCTTGATAATCTCCTTAGGCATCCTGTTAATATCCTGGGCAATCTTGAAATTATCGATAGATCGTTGTGTCTGAGCGCCGTAGTAAGCGTCTACCGGCACTTTCACTTCGCCCATCGTGTCTTTCTCTATTCTATATTCCATATACTTTATTTTTTGCGGTACAAACCTAGCTATTCTCCTATAAATTTCGCATGCCTTTTTTGCACGAATGCTTCTGCACCTTCCTGCATGTCTTTTGTGGCAAAGCAGGCCCCAAACTCTTCTATCTCCAGTTCATACCCGTCTATATCCTTATCCAGCGCGGCATTGGTACATTTAATAACCCTGCCGACAGCCAGTGGTCCCTTTGCATGTACCTTTGTTAATATCTCTTTTGCTTTGAAAATCAGTTCATCAAGGGCTACCACATGGTTCACCAGTCCCCAGCCAAGTGCGTCCATGGCATTGATCTGGTCTCCTGTCATCATCAGCTCCATTGCCTTTCCCTTCCCGATCAGGGCTGTAAGCCGCTGTGTGCCGCCATAACCGGGAATCAGTCCCAGGTTCACTTCCGGTTGTCCGAATTTCGCATTGGCAGATGCAATACGGAAGTGGCAGGCCATAGCCAGTTCACAACCACCGCCCAGTGCAAAACCGTTCACGGCTGCAATGATAGGCTTCGGACTATCTTCTATACGTTTGAAAACTACATGTCCCTTTTTAGCGAGTTCAACACCCTCTGCTGCCGATACTGTCAGGAACTCTGCAATATCAGCCCCTGCCACAAACGCTTTTTCCCCTGTACCGGTAATCACTGCGCTTTTGATTTCCTTGTTGGTATATATCTCGTCTACAGCCAGCGCCAGCTCTGTCATCACCTGCTGATTCAGGGCATTCATCTTATCCGGCCTGTTAATGTAAATGAAGAAAATATTATCAGTGAGTTCTGTACGAATAGTCTGATACATGGTAACGTGTTTTTATTGGAAGAACTAATTTAAGTCATAAAAAGGACAATGTTATTCAACAAAAAATCCGGCCTCTTCTGAAGCCGGATCCAATTATTATAAATGCTTTTTATTTCTTTTCCCAATGTTTGCTCTTCTCTTCCCAATGTACTTTCATCCCATGATGAGACGATACCTCTTTTCCAAAATCATAACTGATGGTTGCAAAGAACATCTTCGATTCTACATCTTTATAAGGCTGGGTAGTTATGCCATTGATAGTCTGTTTGTAATCCCTGTTGAAGAAGTTATTCGGATAGTATTGTATTTTCAATCCAAACCCGGGAGAAAAGCGGATCCCTGCAAATAAAGAAGGCATCAGCAAGGGCGTACGATCACTAAACCATTCATTAAATTTGTGCCTTTTATCCCCGTTCAGGAATTGCTTTTCCTTATAATTAAAGGCAAGGTCGTAGGATCCACCTGCAAAGAAGAAAGTACCTCCCCTCAGATCTCCTATTTTAATACCCAGTGGAATACCCACTGTATATACACGACGTTTCAGCTTTACAGAGTCATTATCCTTTGTAATTAACCCTATATTTTTAAGATTCAAACCGCTAAAAATGCCGAAATGATTACCCAGGTCCCAGTTATAGTTATTACCTATGTTAAAGAAGAGTGTAAAACGCGGAATATTATGGACACTCTCGCCCGCATACTTAATATTTCCGAACGATAATAATGCACCATCTCCACCCCAGGTCATGTAAGTTCTGTTATGAGTATGAGTGATTCCTTCTTCCACGGTAATATTCACAATGGTAGTAGTATCTTGTGAAAAAGCGGTTAACTGCAACAGGCACAGTAAAATTGGTAATAGGTAGATCTTGTGATTCATAACTGTTATTGGATGATTGTATCTTCAAAAGACGCTTGATCTTAAAAAAGGTTACAAAGATCTTTAAAAATCCCTGTGAGCCGCTACCCATTCCCTGATATAAGTTGCAATATCCTCTGTGCGGGTTCCGGGAGGGAACAACTTCCCTACCCCTAACTCGTTCAATTCATTCATATCCGTTTCGGGGATAATACCCCCGCCCGTCAGCAGCACATCATCCATCTTTTTCTCCTTCATGAGTGCCATTATACGGGGAAATACTGTCATATGTGCTCCAGAGAGGATACTAACGCCAATAGCGTCCACATCTTCCTGCAGCGCCGCATTCACCACCATATCGGGGGTCTGCCTCAATCCTGTATAGATAACTTCCATACCGGCGTCGCGCAGCGCTGCCGCTATCACTTTTGCTCCTCTGTCATGGCCATCCAGGCCCACTTTAGCTACCAATACCCGCACCGGGCGATTCAGGGGTTTCTCCATAACGTTTTGGTTTCTTACGGGCTGTAATTTAGGATTTTTTAGTCCACAGACCATGAATCTGGGGACTACTGGACTTTTTACTACCTTTGCCGTCCGAAATATATAATCTATATGAGTGAAGAAAAGTCCCTGAATTTTCTGGAACAGATCGTAGAAGAGGATATTGCCAATGGTGTTAATGACGGCAGGGTGCTTACCCGCTTCCCTCCCGAGCCCAATGGTTACCTTCATATTGGTCATGCCAAATCTATTTGCCTCAACTTTGAACTGGCAAAGAAATACAATGGCAAGACCAACCTGCGGTTTGATGATACCAACCCTGTTAAGGAAGACATCGAGTACGTGGATTCTATCAAACAAGACATCCAATGGCTGGGATTCGAATGGGCTCAGGAACTATATGCGTCCGACTATTTTGAACAGATATATGAATTTGCGGTACAACTGATAAAGAAAGGCCTGGCTTATGTAGATGATTCTACACCGGAAGAAATCGCCGTGTCAAAAGGTACGCCTACAGTACCAGGTACTCCTACTCCCTACCGCAGCCGCAGTATTGATGAGAACCTGGACCTGTTCCAGCGGATGCGTAACGGTGAGTTTAAAGACGGGGAAAAAGTATTGCGTGCAAAGGTAGACCTCGCATCTCCCAACATGCACATGCGCGATCCCATTATTTATCGTATCAAACACGCCCATCATCACCGTACCGGGGATAAATGGTGTATCTATCCGATGTACGACTTTGCACACGGACAAAGCGATAGCATAGAACGGATCACGCACTCTATCTGTACGCTGGAATTTATACCACACCGTCCTTTATACAACTGGTTCATAGAACAACTGGGGATCTTCCCTTCCCATCAGTATGAATTCTCCCGGTTGAACCTTACGTATACGATCATGAGTAAACGTAAGCTGCTGGAACTGGTACAAGGTAACTTTGTAAGCGGCTGGGATGATCCCCGCATGCCTACTATCAGCGGATTACGCCGCCGTGGTTATACACCAGCCAGTATCCGTGCTTTCTGCGAACGTATAGGCGTACAGAAACGGGATAACCTGATCGATGTAAGCCTGCTGGAATTCTGTATCCGTGAGGAACTGAACAAAACAGCCAACCGCGTAATGGCAGTACTGGACCCTGTGAAGCTGGTAATTACCAACTATCCTGCAGACCAGGTAGAAGAATTATCCGCTGAAAATAACCAGGAAGACCCTGAAGCCGGACGCCGTATGTTGCCATTCAGCCAGACATTATATATAGAGCGTGAAGATTTTATGGAGAACCCTCCCAAGAAATTCTTCCGTCTGGGACCAGGCCTGGCAGTACGTTTAAAGAACGCTTACATCATAAAGGGAGAGAGCTTTGATAAAGATGAAAATGGGAACATCACTACTATCTACTGTACTTATTTTCCCGAAAGTAAAAGTGGTGTTGATAACAGCGGCTTAAATGTAAAAGGTACTATACACTGGGTAAGTGCAGCACATGCTGCTACTGCAGAGATCAGACTATATGACCGTCTGTTTAAAGTAGAGAATCCAGGTAGTGAAGAGGGAGATTTCAAATCATATATCAATCCTGATTCCTTACAGATCATCCCGAATGCATTCATAGAACCCGGACTGGTAAATGCCAAGCCCGGTGAGCGTTTACAGTTCCTGCGCAAAGGTTACTTTAGTGTAGATACGGATAGCACTCCGGAGAAACCGATCTTCAACAGAACGGTAACATTGAAAGACGCCTGGGCCAAAGAAGTGAAAAAGAATTAAGTAAAAAAAAGTCCGGCACTTGCCGGACTTTTTCATTTATGCATTGATCGCATTTAACCCTTTTACAATTCTTTCTATCGTTTCATGTTTTCCCAGTGTTTCTGCGATATTAAATACCGCAGGCCCAAACTTTCCACCACATAACATAATACGGAAAGGCAACTGCAATTCTCCTACTTTGATATTCATAGAAGCTGCTAATTGTTTGAAGCTCTCTTCTATTGTCACTAAAGAAAAATCAGACATTGTTTCCAGCACAGACGCCCAGTCCATAAAGAACTGTGTTTTCTCTGCGCTCCATTTAGGTTTTACGGCAGCTACATCATATGTCTCCGGCTGCTGGAAAAAGAAGAACCCATGGTCCCATATTTCATTTACAAAATGGCAACGTTCCTTGATCATTCCAGCTATTTTGGAAATATATTCCAGGCTGGCATTCTGCCCTTTTTCTTTCAGCACAGGCAGGAACAATTCTGCCAGTTTATCATTATCAGCAGCTACAATGTATTCATGATTGAACCACTTCGCTTTTTCGAAATCGAACTTAGCGCCTGATTTATGTACACGGTCCAGGGAGAAACGTTCTATCATTTCCGTCATGGAGAAAATCTCCTTACCTGTACCATCATTCCATCCCAGCATTACCAGCATATTCAGGAATGCTTCCGGCAGGAACCCTATCTCTCTGAATCCTTTAGTCACCTCATTCGTCTTAGGATCTGTCCAGTTCATCGCATATACCGGGAAGCCTAAACGATCACCATCACGTTTACTTAGTTTACCATGGCCATCAGGCTTCAGGATCAGCGGCAGATGCGCCCATTCCGGCATATCAGACTCCCATCCCAGGTATTTCCATAACAGCAGATGTACAGGAGCAGAAGGCAACCATTCTTCCCCACGGAAGGCATGTGTGATCTTCATCTGATAATCATCCACTACTACCGCCAGGTGATAGGTAGGCATTCCATCCGCTTTCAGCAATACCTTATCATCAACGGTATCCGTATTAAACTGTACATGCCCCCGTATCAGATCGGTAAATCCTACTTCCTCATTGGCCGGCATTTTTATACGGATCACATGAGGGGTCCCTTTTTCCAGCAATGCAGCCGTTTCTTCTGCAGAAAGACTGATAGAGTTACGCATTTGTAAACGCGCAGCATGGTTATATTGCGGAGAGGGGTTCTCTGGTGTTTTCAGTTTAGCACGCATCGCTTCCAGCTCTTCCGTAGTATCGAAGGCGTAGTAAGCATACCCGTTTTTTACCAGCTGTTCTGCAAACTGGCGGTACGTTTCTTTTCTTTCACTCTGCCTGTAAGGGGCAAACGGACCTCCTACATGCGGACCTTCGTCTGCATTCAGGCCGCACCAGCGCAGGCATTCGATAATATACTCTTCAGCACCCGGCACATAGCGGGACTGATCAGTATCCTCTATACGCAGCACGAATTCACCATCATGCTGCTTTGCAAATAAATAATTGAATAAGACCGTGCGTACACCACCCAGGTGCAGTCCGCCGGTTGGACTGGGCGCAAAGCGTACCCGAACTTTCTGTTGTTGCATAAGCGCAAAGGTAAAATATTGTAACTTCATTCCATGTTCTATCTTACTAAAACACCTGCTCTTCTTAAAACAATATATAAGAGCTGTACCTGGAATTTATCCCCGGCAAAACCATCGGTGTACCTCACCTTTGATGATGGACCACACCCTATTGCCACACCTTTTATCCTGGAACAGCTTAAAAAATATAATGCGAAAGGCACTTTCTTTTGTATAGGCAAGAACGTGATCGAATACCCGAATGTTTATCAGCAGATCCTGGAAGAAGGACATGCCACCGGTAATCATACCCATAACCACCTGAATGGCTGGAAGACTAATACGGATAAATATATGGAAAATGTGATGGAGGCCCGTAAATATATCAATTCCCCCCTGTTCAGACCTCCCTATGGAAGAATTACGCCCTTTCAGATAAAACAGATAAAGAAACTCATCCCCCAGGCACAGATCATTATGTGGGATGTTTTAAGCGCCGATTTTGACACCAGTATAAAGGGAGAGGAATGTGTGCAGAACGTGGTATTTAAAGCAACCGCTGGATCTATTATAGTGTTTCACGACAGTACGAAGGCATGGGACCGCTTAGAATATTGTTTACCACGGGTACTGGAATATTTCAGTAAACAAAAGCTGGCAATGGAAGCCATTCCTTATCAGCAATAGAAAACCCAGGTTCCAACCTCCATACTGGCATTCGCGCTTTCCGGTGATTTGAACCTGGGTAGTTATTTTATCAGGTTACCTTATTTAGGTAATGCTATGCTTTTAACTTTATCCCCGATGCTGATTTTGGCAGAGTCATCACATACCCCGTTACCATAATCGATTGTAGCTTTTACGGACTTCAGCGTTAATACTGCCTTTCCTTTACCAATCCATGCACAATCAAACTTTCTTTCCAGTGCAGATGAATCACTTACAGTAGTGATAGCAACATTGCCACCCGGATAAGTGAGGGTATCAGAACCAGAGAAAGTATAGATATCATCAGAAACATCTGTAGTACCTGCACCGGCTGTTTGAGTAATTGTAATATTGCTGCCATAGGTGATTGCAACAGTATCAAGTTTGATTACACCATTCTTAACCTGTGTAGTATACTTATAGGCATCGTTGGTCCCTACATTGGTAATCACTTTTGTACCGGTAACGCTGATACCATTCACGGTATAAGTAACTGGTTGAACAGTAATTGTAGCACCCGGATAACGGAAATAACCAGTAAGGATAAGTTTCACGATACCTGCACGGGTACGGCCTGATTCGTCCGCACAACCTGTACCGAAGTCAACGGTTATAATTTTAGGCCAATGATCCGGAGTTACATCATCAACATCAGTACTAACACACTGGCCCAGTTTGCTGGCAAGGTCAAACTTACCGGATTTACGGCCGGTTTCGCTATAACCGGTACTCTGAGAGACTTCTGCAGCAACGCTGAACAGGTCGTCATATATTCCACTTACGGATGCCTGATTACCAGCAGCATTAATGGACAAATTATCGTTAACATCAAAAGAAGCCACGTCATTCGTAGTTTTTGTACACGCGTAAAAAATGGTGGCCATTAGCAGCAGGGCGATAACACCCGCAAGGATACGGTTAAAGCAAAAGTAGCTTCTCATAGAATAGTATAGTTTAAAAAGAGGTTTTCCAGCCGTACTTTTGTACGGGGCTGACAATAATATTAAAATTATACAAATATAATATATTTACCAGTCATATGAAAAAATTTAATATTTAAAATATGCAATGGATCGATACGCATGCACACCTGTATGAGGAGGAGTTTGCGACAGACAGGACAGAAATGGTGGAACGCGCACTGGCAGCCGGCGTATACCAGTTTTTATTACCCAATATAGACAGCAGCACCATCACCGGTATGCTGGCCCTGGAGGCTCAGTTCCCCGGCGTTTGCCATCCCATGATGGGCGTACATCCCTGTTATGTGAATGAAAATGTAGACCAGGAGCTCAGTATTGTACGTGAATGGCTGGAAAAACGCCCTTTTAAGGCTATCGGGGAAATTGGCCTCGATTTTTACCATGATACCACCCATACCGTACAGCAATACAAGGCTTTCCGCGAACAACTGGACCTCTCCCGCCAATATAAATTACCCGTTTCTATCCATGCCCGGGAAAGTACCCGCGAGTGCATAGATGAGGTGAAAGCCCTGCAGGACGGGCGCTTATCCGGTGTATTCCACTGTTTTTCAGGCACCCTGGATCAGGCAAAAGAAGTGATCGACCTTGGTTTTTACCTGGGCATAGGCGGAGTAGTGACTTTTAAGAAGGCCGGACTGGATAAATTATTAGAACATATAGACCTGCAATATGTTATTCTTGAAACGGATGCCCCCTATCTGGCACCGGTACCTTACCGGGGCAAGCGCAACGAAAGTGCATACATTCCATTGATAGGGGAAAGGATTGCAGATGTAAAAAATCTAACAATAGGAGAGATAGCTGCGATTACTACAAGTAATGCGCTGAAATTATTTAAAACTAACTAACCATTAAGGCGGTACATTTGCAGCCAATTTGGAATAGCAGCAATGAGTAAGATCCTTATTATCTATACAGGGGGCACAGTAGGGATGATCTACGACGAAAAGACCAAGGCTTTACGCCCCATCGGGTTTAACGAAATACGTAACAATCTGCCGGAGCTATACCGCATGGGCATTGACTTTTACGTATATGCCTTCAATCCGCCTATAGACTCTTCAGACATGCAACCCGAGATCTGGGTGGAACTAGCCTCTATCATCGAAGACCGGTACGACCGGTACGATGGATTCGTTATCCTGCATGGTTCAGATACCATGTCGTTCACGGCCTCGGCCCTGTCCTTTATGCTGGAGAACTTATCAAAGCCGGTTATTCTTACCGGCTCGCAACTACCCATCGGTAAGATTCGCACAGATGCTAAAGAGAACATTATCACCGCTATGGAAATAGCTTCTACCCGTCATAACGACCAGGTGGTAGTTCCTGAGGTATGCATTTATTTCGACTTTGCGCTCTTCCGTGGTAACCGTTCCAAGAAATATAACGCTGAAAAGTTCGAAGCCTTCTACTCCATGAATTACCCTCCTCTGGCAGAAGCAGGCATAGACATCAAATACAAAACACAGTTCGTATTGCCGGTTCCAGCCCAACCGTTGAAAGTCCACAAACAACTGGATGACAATGTCACTGTTCTGAAGATGTACCCTGGTATCACCCGTAAAGCAGTGGAAGCCATTCTTAGCGTTCCCGGACTACGTGGTGTAGTGCTCGAAGCATTTGGCAGCGGTAATACCAACACACAACCCTGGTTCATAGAAAGCCTTAAAAAGGTCATTGACAAGGGTGTACTGGTAGTAGACATCACGCAATGTGACGGTGGCTCTGTAGAATTAGGCAAATATGAAACCAGCCAGCCTCTCCAGCAAATCGGTGTTATCAGCGGTCACGACATGACTTTCGAAGCGGCGGTCACCAAACTGATGTTCGTATTGGGCCAGGGACTGGACCCGGAAGCAACCAGGAGCATGATCGAAACATCTCTTCGCGGTGAACTGACGCCTATAAATCACGATTGGGAATAATTTGGGAAATATGACCGGAAAGGTTACTTTTGCAATCCCGTATTAAAATCAACAACCGGAAAGGTGCAGGAGTGGTTGATCTGGCTCGCCTGGAAAGCGTGTATACCGCAAGGTATCAAGGGTTCGAATCCCTTCCTTTCCGCAGAAATAAAAGGGAATTAGATTACTTAATCTGATTCCCTTTTATCTTTATAGATATAAAGCAAAAAAGGGAACAATGCAAGCAATAGATTTACAAATAATCCCAACGGATCTGCTTGAACAATATAAATTGATTGTTTCCGAAGAACTTTTGACTACAGCATTTAATCAGCTACACGATGCTCCTCTTTCTACAGATGGATTTAGCTTTTATACCTCAGTAGCCTCTGTATATTCCAGCAAAATTGAGGGGGAGTCCATAGAACTTGATTCTTATATAAAATATAAACGTTTTCATATTGAATTTCAACCGGATTACACGCGTAAAATAGATGACCTGTATCTGGCTTATCAATTTGCTTCAGAAAAAAGACCCGATAAAAAAACGGTCGCAGAGATGCATATGCTTTTAGCAAAGCATCTCGTATCCACAAATTGGCTGGGTAAATTCAGGAATCAGAATATGTTTGTAACGACAAAAGATGGACGCATTGAGTATGTGGCCTCCTCTCCTTTTGAAGTAGCCGCTGAAATGGATAAACTGTATGCGGATCTGGAAATGTTGCTGGCAAGTGAATTGACTATATTAGAGGCATTCTTTTTTGCCAGCATTATCCATCTTGTTTTTGTAAAAATACACCCCTGGAACGATGGTAATGGGCGTAGTGCCCGCTTGCTTGAAAAATGGTTCCTGGCTCAGAAACTAGGAGATAAAGCATGGTTTGTCCAGTCTGAGAAATACTATTATGCGCAACATGACACTTACTATAATAATATAAGAGCTTTAGGCTTAGAATACCCTACACTGGATTATTCTAAAGCTTTATCATTTTTATTAATGTTGCCTAAGTCTGTAACAGAGGCAGAATAAGAACCGGTGTATCCTCCTGTTAAAGCGCGTTTTCCGGTCTTTTACAATATAAGTTGCTGAAGGATCAGTTAAAATCAAAAGAACAACAGAAAAAATTCAAACAGGGGCAGATTTCCTGCTTAGGAAAGCTAGTTGCTGTTTATAAGAAATCTGCCAATTTTTCTGCCAAATAGCTGTTTTATACAAAGGGAAGTAGCCAGTATGGGCATTTTATTTTTTAAATAAAAGTATTATGAAAGCTAAATTACCGGGTTCGGATCCCTTTCTTTCCACAAGAAATGTAAACATCTTCAAGTCAATATCTTGAAGATGTTTTTTATTTCCCGCAGATATTAACCTTAACACTTACGAGATTGGGTTATAGACACTTATACAGTTCGAAAGTTCTCCCTCGTAGCCCGCTAAAAAACGGGATAGTTTAGCAAAATATTAAAGGCTTTTATATTAATAATCTGAAAGTCTTTTTGGCGTTTGAGGGGATGGAGATAGAACTGGGCTATTTTGCAGTCTATAGAATAGTTTTATATCTATAGAAAATTCCTAAGTTAAAAGCTTCATATCGCAGATACTAATACGGAAATGATTCCTGTCCAGTAACAAATCAATCTGAGTTCCTATCCAAACTACATAGTTATGGTTGAATTATCTCTATCTCTTCTTCATAAGCACCTCAGCCAGCTTCTCCATTGTTAACCATGGCCTCCTCCTATGCACCATCCGATGACAATTAGAACAAAGCAACGCTATTTCCTCAGGTTTGCTCTTATACCCAGGTACCATTTCACTTACTGGCTTCGTATGATGCCCTTCAATAAAGTCCTTTCCGCAATCACCATAATGCTCCTCAAAATCAAATGAACAGATCTGGCAGATCAATTTGCCATGTTGGGCTTTAAAATTGCTCTTCGCCTGTTCTATAAGCCTGGGATCTCGCTCCCTCACTTTGTGGAGCCTTTCTATCATTACCCCCTCCGGAAAATCTCTCGTTAATTCAATCTGGCTATCACCTTCTTCAAAATTTAATATCCAGAATTTTCGTTCAATACCAAAAGAACCTGTTGAACGGGAATTAATATTTAATGAAGCACAATATTCTTGATATTTTTTATCAAGTAATGCATCTGCAACGGGGTCGTTACCCAAAAGCCTGCTGATTGCGGGATTAGTCTCCCTTCCGTCAATTTGATCGTTAGCATGCAGTTCCAGGTTGTTGTTGATATAACCAATGAATCTGCTTGGGGCAAATTTCAACTCACCCCCAAAATTATATGCCACAAAACAAATGCCTTTTTTAATCAAATCAAGTGTTTTCTGTCTTTCATTATCTCTTGCCAGATAACTTTCAACAGTCTGTATATTAACTATCAACTGTTCAAGATTATTAATAAGCAAAAGATGATTCACATGTTGAGCATATCGATCATAGATATCCCGCATTGCAAGCATATTTACTTGTTGCTGCCCTTCATAATATTGAATATGCTGCATCAAAGCAAATAGTGGTTTACGAAGATATGCTTCGCCATAATCTTTCACCATATTGGAAAAAAAATATTCCATAGAAGCAGTATTCAGTGTTCTATAAAACACTTCTCCATTCATTAAACATCTAAAGTTGGAAATATAGTCCTGCGCAGAATTTATATTCATCTGCTCATTTTTAGAAAGCAATTTCGCACCCTCAGATTTCTTCAATTTGCCATCATATACATCTCTGGAAATCTTGTACGCGAGCGGAATTAATGTTGTAGGGATTTTCATTATAGTTTTTTTTATTTTTTAAATATCCTGATCCCGCAATCCACCACAATTAACAACCCCAACAGGGCTATCACATTGATTGCCTTATCAAACGCTAACCCTGGAATTATTGTCATAAAAAAAAGTAATACTGCATAGAGTCCAATGCCGATATAAAACACATCAATAAAACGCTATTCTCTATTCCTATCTAATTCAAACTTAATTCTATCTTCTTCAATTAGTTGTCTTAACTCATTCTCATCGGGAAGATAAAGACGATATTTACTGGCAAACAACTTTTCATTCTCTGCCATTACTGAATATTTAACAATCGTTTCATCCTTCTCTGTGCAAAGAATGATACCAATCGTAGGATTATCATCATCCCGCTTTTTCAAATCATTATACATCCTTACGTACATATCCATCTGACCAATGGCCTCATGAGTAAGTTTATGTGTTTTTAACTCAAGTAATACAAAGCATTTCAAATAATAATTATAGAAAACCAGATCAACGTAAAAATCAGAAGTATCGGTAACAATATGCTGTTGCCGAGCCACAAATGCAAATCCCTTACCCAGCTCCATTTAGAAATTGTTGCAGATGGCTAATAAGTGCAGTTTCAATTTTGGTTTCCGTTTGTTCTTTATCTAACGGTAAACCTAAAAATTCAAAAAGATATGGGTCCTTAATAAAATGCGCAGCCTCTGTTGAATTATGTACAGGAAGTTTAAGCATTCTTCCCAAATATTGACTATCAACGTTACGTTGTAAGGTACGACTATTCCAATTTCCTTCAATAGCGCAATTAACTAATAGAGGTCTAAGTGACTGATTATCAACCCTACTTATAATCCTGTAATGAGTCCAACTCAATTCAGGACGCACTGCGTCCCAAATCGAAAATGCCAGAAAAAAATTCCGCATATTTCTCAGGTTACTCTCATCAAACCCCTTTCCGAATTCCAATGTTAGTTTGGCTGCAAGATTTTTTAGGACTGCCTTTCCGTATGCAGCGCGATTTTTTCCATCCTGCTCATCTTCAATAATAAGTTTCCCAATATGTTTTTAACAATATTGTATTGGTGCTCTTATAAACAGTTTTCCTTGCATCTGCTATTATCCTGGCAATGGCATCATACAAAGAGTAATTGAAATTTTCAATAGCTTGACTCATCTATTTCAATAGTTTTAAGCCTGACTGCTAATTCAAACATTGATATAATATCTAACAAATTTATTTTATTTATTACCAATTATCAAGGGAAATAAATAAAAATAAAAACATAAAGCATTGAATATCAAATATATTATTGCTAATTCAGATTGAACATAATCACTCCAGTTAATAAGGGATTGATTATCGAAAAGAGGATCATTCCCTTTTCCAATTAACAGATGTAGGATTTGACAAGTGGACAATACGGCTAAAATGTAGTCTGTTTTTGGGAACGTGGCCATAAAACACCTCATCTCTGGAATGATGGATAAAATAGTCAATAAGGAGTATTGCAACGCATTTCACTAATAAATCTATGAATTTTAGGTAAATCATCCATAAAGGGGTTAGAACTTTGTCCCATGTAGCCCATGAATATTTCAAAGTTTGCCCTGCACCTGGTTAATTGCTCCCTAGATAACGAGGTATCCAAACCGTTATTGGCTATTCCCCATTAAACTGAAAATTTTATACTTCAATGCTACGGCATTTCCTGGTGCGGGTGCATCTTTATCCGATACATTTCCTTCTCTATCGATAAGTACATAGCGGGGGATACCAGAGAAATTAAATTTTGCTTCCAGCAGCACGGATTCATTTTTATCAGCACAATAATGTTCTCCCCCATCAAACATTTTTTTTACAGTTTTCTCCCACACATTTTTATCACACTCTACTCCCACGTAAAGAAATACAACATCCTTCTCCTTTAACTCTTTTGCCAATACTATTGAAGCAGGTATTCCCTTTACACATGGGGCACACCATGGAGCCCAGAAATCAATATATATAATCTTCCCATGGTAAGGTGCAATCAGTTTCTGATACAGCTGTTCCTGGCGTAGCTTAAATTGGCCAGGTTTCTGGTCATGCGAAGATTTACCTTCCAGTTCGTCTCTGAGCCGTTCGTTATCCTTTTTTATCAATGTACAAATATCCTTGTTACCGATATGGTGGCTTATAAGCTCCATGTTCTGTGAACTAAGTGGTTGCCGGAATTGGATAAGATAATCAGTGATGATCCTGGCCTGCATGATATCTGTTCCGATGCCCGAAGGTAGCTGCTGAACCAGAGAACCCAGCATATTTAAATTATTTATAAAATTCCTGTATTCAGCCTCGTATTGATAATACAGGTTTGCTACCAGTGTTTTCTGTACGGTGTCCCTGCCATTAATGGGTGTTTTGAGCGCCAGTTCATCTTCTGGGGAAATAGGTTTAACGCCCATCTTAAGAAAAGTATATAATCGTTCGTTGCTTACATCAATGGGTATAAATTCCCATCCTCTTTTCCACATTTCCAGGTATTCTCTTAAAAAAGCAGCATATTTTCCTGTTACCAGCGCTTTTGCATTATTAATGGGGATTTCCTTTAAAAAATCAAGATAGTCTTTAGTCAAAGGTTCCCATTTCCCTGGCCGGTGCAGCCAACCATACCTTAATAGATCCTCAGCGGCCCAGTAATGTATATACTGGGTCATAGCCTTGCGAAATTCACTGCTGGTATTCTGGTTCCTGTTGAACACACTGAGGGTATCCAGCATTCTCTTCATCACCATAAGGCGATAAGACTTATAAGCTGTTTGCTCCAGCGAATCAATCATCTTCTTTTGTTTGTCATAAGGGAGAATAGCCGGTAACTTTGGCCAGAAAAAACTGAAGTGCTGATTAAAGCGCGAAAAGCTACCTGAGAAACGAACGGACAAAGGGGTAGTAACGGTTTCAGGATATGGTAGTTTACTATGAGTCTTTAGTGCTGCCAGATCAAAGTATATGTTTGTGGTGTGACCTGGAACAGCATACATCATCACCATATTTTCTTCTGCCAGCAGCATAATTTCCTGTGACGATATCAGCGGGAAAGTAATACTGGCTTTTCCGTTACTGTCTATTTCGCATGGTATCGCCGTGGTAATACTATTATAGAGAGGAAAATAAATCAGCTTTAGATATCTGAAGGAGTCTACCCTGGGATTATAACCTTCAAAGAAAACGTTTATAGTAACTTTTTGGGGATTAAGAGAAGTGTGAACACCAGATGTATGGGCTTGCCCTGCCAATATCAATGGAGAAATAATCAGAAGAATGATGACAAGTGTTTTCATAACGGGTTTTACTAAGTTAATTTTATATCCGGCATCCGGATTAACAAACAAAAAATGAGGAAACCCTTTCTGTTCATCTCGTCCTTCAATTTTCCAGGCATTTATCTGTTCTAAAGTTTAGTATGCTGGCTAAGAAACTATTCAATATAATCCGCGTTCTCAATATCAGGGTCTTCATTGAATGAGAATATAAAAGAAATTCCCCATGAAATGAAAACGAGGAAGTATCTGGTTTATTATGATGGAGAAAAGTTGGTTGGAGTTAAGTTTTGGGATGCTAGATTTTCTAATCAAAGAGATGAGTATTGATAAAGAGTGATGTACGTAACTAATATGTAATAGTTGTATGCCTAATTTGAGTTCAGCCTCATCAGATAATAAGGCCTTTTGTAGCATAGCTTTTTCTTCTTCTCTTCCTATAAGATGTTCCATTGTCTATTTAATTTATATCTCGACACACCTGTATAAATTTATGTTGTTATGGCGAGATATAAAAAAATCATATTTGCCATAACTTGTATAAAATAATGACTTATGGCAAAACATAAAGGAAATTATTGCTTTGCAACTAATTGTATCAATTTCGAATTGATCCCCTCAACACAAGGCGTAAATGATGAAAGAATGGCTATATTGAAATATTATTAGCAGAGCAAGACTCCTAGGCACAAACTATGATAGATGAAAAGTCGACCTCAAGTAAAAGATTTGGAGGTTTTTTAATTCAAAATATTTGTTACACAATCCCTAGCAGAACGTTGATTACAAATATCATAGGGCAATGGTATTTCTTCCTCTATCCTTTACGACTATCTTGTATCTTCACATATTATTAATTACTTACCTGTATTTATGAAGCGGAATCTCATTATATTTTCCCTGGTCCTGTTCGCTGCTTGTCATACCAGTAATGGTACGAGAGCTAAATCAGATACGACTGTTGTCCCATCGGTGTCAGACTCTATTGCAACAACCTCTGTTGTTCAACAGCCGGTCAATTATAGCGATCACACACGATTAAAAGTATCTTATTCGATCATTTGTACTACTGCTTCCCCGCATATTCAACTGCATGATCCGTGTAATTCATAAAATTAGCTTCAGGTAAAGGATCATTTGATAGATTACTTCAGCTCATGTTTACAGCCATTTAATTATTGCCTTCTGTTTTAGTGGCTCCATGTTTTTTCTGCCTCAATTAATGTCCAGTTACCATTGATTTTTTTAAGATATGCATAACCTCCATCGGATACAACATGGTAATTTACCACTGCATTTTCAAGACTCTTATCAAATATAATAGACGTTACATAAGGAGGAGAATATAGTTCCCAATTACCATTCCAGACTTTAAAGTATTTTCCCAGAAAGACATACCGTTTATCTCTTTCTTCTTGTGTAATCTTTTTAGCACCTGATTTAGTACGATTATTAAGGAAATTCCTTATTAAAACAGCATACTGTTCTGTAAGCGTGACAGTCTCCGGTGTACTAAAACTTACCTGCGGCCGGAATTTTGTTATAGTAGTATATATCGTGGGAGTAGGCCATTCAAAACGGAACCTCTGTATAATAAATTTAGCCCCCGCTTTATATGCCCTGATTGCACTATCTGCTGTAATATTCAGGCGCTTAGCGAGTTTTACGAACTTGGCCTGTATAAGAGTATCTTTATTAAGTGTATCTACTACTGCAAAAGTAATACTATCCTGTAGTAAAAGATACTTTACCCCTGTGTAATGAAAGCTCTGCCCCCATTCATAACTGCCAATCCCCTCAGTTTTAAGGGGAGTATAAAATTCCTTAAAAACCTGATAGACATTTTGAACGGTGTCATTCATCGTTTTAATATCTGCACTTGATAGAGATGTGTTCTTCTTCCAGATATCAAAAAAAAGCGCTATTTTTTCCGGAGAATTTGAGCGGTATGCTTTTAAGAGCAATTTGTCTTGTTTCTGGCCAAATGAAAAAAGCGTAACCATAAGGGTTAAGCACATTAGTAGAAGTTGTTTCATAGAGAGGTTTCGCAGTAGATTCCCTAATTTACATAATTTATTCTTTAGAAAAATTTGCAATGTAATAATTAGCAGTATTATTCAATATTACAGACTTAATACATCCTTAGGACTTTATAAAATTAGAAAGTATAAAAATAAAGATTGATAATGTTCTCCTCGTAATCAGCATGAGGTAATTACTGGCGAAAACCCTGATATCCGATAAATTGTAACCGAATCAAATTACATGTTTGAGATGCCGTCAGATTTGCCCTCGGGGCCATACATAATCCGGCTAAAAAGCGGCTTATAAGCAAAGGGTAAATCCCTTTATCATAGCAATCAACTATAATATGAATCTTAACAAGAAAGGAATAAGATAGCATATGAACAGGTTAATCCTCCGTTAATCCTACGTTCAAAGACGTAGGATTAACGGAGGATTAACCTGTTATCAACCTGTTCGTATGCTGTTTAACCATACCTCATATAGAAGGCATAAGCTATTCTATTGATCTTTTTTGCTTCCTCCTGTTGCCCGTTTTGATACCGTATTAAGGACCTTCTTTGTAAAATCAGGGAACATTCAATATAGTATTAATAGTTCTTCAGTTCCACACTATCCCTTTTATTGATTTAGGGATACTCTTGAATGTGGGAGCCTCTACCAACTTTTCTTGTTCACCATATTGGATCAAATAGCTCATATTTTTATTGTATTTATAACCATTTTCATTAGATTTAGATCGGCTCATTACTATCTGCTGTTAAAGGGGAATTAATAGGTTAACCAGATTTTCTTCCCCCTCAGTAGGCATTGTGCATTTTTCGTTATACCCGGCCTCTGATCAGCGGCTGTTCAATATATAAAAAAGACCTGTTTCTCCCTTTATCAGGCATAGAAAAAGATCATTAGTTCCAGAGAGAAATTAGAGATTAAACCTGTGCGCCGGGATGATGAAACCCTCCCTCAGCGGGGCGATTCCCAGGCTGTTTCCGTTGCTTTTTAAATTTATTTCCTGAAAGTTTAATTGCTTAAAACGTTTATAGAACTATGATTAACTTGAACGACAAAAATTATCTTTGCCCTGTAGATGTTACACTGGGGCTAATTGGGGGGAAATGGAAGCTTTTAATATTATACTATCTTCACCATTTTGGAACAAACAGCTACAGTGAATTTAAACTTAACCTGCCCGGTGTTTCAGAAAAAATGCTTTCCCAGCAACTTAAAGAATTAGAAAGAGACCTGTTGATAGGAAAAAATCAAATTTCACATAAGCCTTACCGCGTTGAATATTATCTGACGGAACAAGGAAAGTCACTCACCCCATTATTTCTTTTCATTGGCAAGTGGGGCCTGGATTATTTGAAAAAAAACAACATTCCTTATGAATATATCAGGAATGGCGTATGTATATTCAAATCGGAACCAGACGTTATTTAACCAAGTTGTATTCAACCCTACTTTTTAGTGCGTTATTGGCGCTTAATTTATTAGATTCTATATTTGAAACTCTGACGATAATGGATTCCCACTGACACACATTAAACATCGATCTGTGACACATAAAAACCTTAATCCCGTAACCAAAAAATCTAAGAAAGTAGCCATTGTTATTTCCAATCCTGCAATATCCGGTACAACCGGGTGGCCGGTTGGCTTTTGGTGGAGTGAATTAACTCATCCTTATTTTAAACTTACAGAAATAGGACATGAGGTTAAAATTTTTAGCTACTTCGGGGGTAAATGTGAAGCTGATGCAATGAGTAATCCCGAAGATCCATCAAAATGGCAGGCTGAAGATGTGATCAGCCGTGGATACATTCATGATCCCGCTTTTGTAGATATGGTTAACAATACCAGGCCAGTCAAAGATATTGATGTAGCTGATTTTGATGCCATCATAATTGCCGGCGGCCAGGGACCCATGTTTACCATGGAAAATGCTACAGACACCATTCAGAAATTTGTTGACTTCTATGAGAGTGGTAAACTCGCAGTAGCCTTATGTCATGGCGTGGCCGTACTTCGCTATGCTAAACTTTCAACCGGCGAATACCTCGCAAAAAACAAAACAGTAACCGGTTTTGCCAACATTGAAGAAGACTTTGCAGATGAAGCTGCCTGGTCAATGGGAGTACTTCCTCCCGGTACACATATAATGCCCTGGCGAATTGAAGATGAATTGAGAAAAATAGGTGCTAATTATATCCAGGCAGGCTTATGGAAAAGCTTTGCGATTCGTGATGGCAACCTCATTACAGGCCAGCAAAATTATAGCGGTGGTGAAACTGCCGATGTCCTGATCCGGGCAATGGGTGAATGATCTCTAAAAAAACTTAAAACATATCTGTTATGAATCACTTAATCGATAGTGCCGCCAATAAAATGGTTGGTAAATGGGAAAGTATTAGCGGAGAAAAACGGCCTAATCCCTGGGGTGGCACATATTTTCTGAAAAGATATTTCAATAACAGTAAGAGTGAAGCAAATACCCGGCTCGTGTTTTACACCGACGAAAGCTATTCCGCTTTAAATATCACTATTGAAGTGGTAGGCCCATACCATTTCATTAAGCCATCCGATTTTGTTGAAGGTGCGGTTGAAACTGACTTTGAATTTTTACGGGTTGCCGTAACCCCTCATTCCCAGGCAATGGTAGACATGCTCAACGGTATGCCGGCACCCTATTTAAAAACCTGGACTGTAAACTTAAGGCAGGAAGTTGGCACACCGGGACAAGGCATTATGGGAATAATACTGGGTGAGTATAAAGAATATGACCTGGTAAAGGCAGAAGATGATCTGTTGTATTATGGCGAAAGGCCATCCGATGGCACAGCTCCGGATAGCCCGGAAAAACGGGCAAAAGCGCTGCAAGTACCACTAAAGAAAGTATCAGCATTAAGCATGAGTTTTTAGAAAAATCTGAAACCCAATAACTCTTTCTCCGGAAGAATAAATTATGATCAGTCAACCCAAACGAAGAATAATTATAGGTATAAGCGGCGCAACCGGAGTTATTTACGGCATCCGGCTTTTACAAGTTTTAAAAGAAATGGACATAGAAACCCATCTGGTCGTTTCCAAACCCGGCGACATGACGCGAGCCTATGAAACGGACATTTCCGTATCTGAATTGCGGGGGCTGGCTGATGTTACTTACAATATCAACGACATCGGTGCTGCTATCTCCAGCGGTTCTTTTAAAACCATGGGCATGATCGTAGCGCCATGTTCTATCCGCACTCTATCTGAAATTGCTACAGGCGTAACCAGCAACCTGCTTACCCGTTCAGCCGATGTGGTGTTAAAAGAACGAAGGAGACTGGTGTTAATGGTAAGGGAAACACCACTACATGCAGGACATCTGAAAAGTATGCTGGCCGTTACTGAAAGTGGTGGCATTATTGCCCCTCCTGTCCCGGCGTTTTACATTAAGCCAAACACAATCGATGATATCATTAATCATACCGTGGGACGCGTTTTAGATCTTTTTGATCTGGAGATGCCCTCCATCAAAAGATGGGGCAATTACGACCAGATTAATGGTGACCAGATTATTCATCAGGAAAAATAAAAAAATGAAACATTTAAAAAGCCTGCGCGCATTTATTGAAGAACTGAAAGCAATAGGGGAAATACAGGAAATTGACCAGGAGGTGGACTGGAACCTGGAAATGAGTGGCATAACACGCCGTTCAATGGACCTGAGAGCTCCAGCACCTTTATTTAATAATATTAAAGGAATTGATGGGCTTCGCGCCATGGGCGCACCTGGTGGGTTAAGCGCTCAAAGGCAATATAAATTCAGCCGGGTAAACGTTGCTTTAGGCTTTCCGGCTGATGCTTCTCCATTGGCCGTTATTGAACAACTGGTTGCAGCCCGGCAAAAAAGCCTGATCCCGCCAATTATTTCAGATGCTGCAGGTGCTCCCTGCAAAGAGAACATTTTAATTAATGACGATATTGATTTATTGTTGTTGCCCTCACCAATGATCCATGTAAAAGACGGTGGCCGTTACCTCCAGACATTTGGTTTAAATATTATTAAAACACCAGATGGCAGCTGGACCAACTGGTCTATTAACAGGATGATGCTGGTGGATGGTAAACGCCTGGCTTGTTTAATTCCTCCTAATCAACACTTAGGCATCATACACGCAAAATGGAAAGAAAAAGGTGAACCCACACCCATAGTTATAGCATTGGGTGTTGAACCGGGCTTACCCTATGTTGGCGGCATGCCTATACCGGAAGGCATGGATGAGGCAGCCTACCTGGGTGCGTACTTCGGAGAACCGCTGGAACTGGTAATGGCAGAAACCGTAGATATTGCTGTTCCCGCTACCGCCGAAATTATCATAGAGGGGCATATTTCCCACACAGAGGTTTTAGAAGAAGGTCCGATGGATGAGTACCCTGGTTATGTTGGTGACGGAGCCTCGTTAAAGCCTGTTCTGAATGTAAGCGCAATCACCTATCGCAACAAGGCCATTTTGCCCTTTGCTGTGGCCGGAGCTCCGGTTGAAGAAAATCATACAGGCTGGGGAATACCGCATTCAGCTGAGACACTATTTATACTACGTGCTGCAGGCTTACCTGTCGCTATGTGCTGGATGGTATTGGAAAGTGCAAATCATTGGCTGGTAGTGGCCGTAAATGAAGACTGGCATGAACAATTGAATATCAGTTCCAAGGAATTTTCAGAAAAAATAGGTAATGTAATATTTAGCTCTAAGGCTGGCTTTGGGATAGCTAAGGTTATACTTATTGAGAATGATATTGATGTAACCAACCCTGAAGAAGTGGTATGGGCATTTGCCAGCCGGGCACATCCTTCTCATGGTGAAATATACTTTGATGATAAAGCACAAAATATATTACCTGTTTTTTTAGAACAATCCGAGAAGCAACGGTTTAAAGTAACCAAAGTATTCTATAACTGTTTACTGGCAGACCGTTTTGCAATTGAAGAAAGACCAAAACGGTCCGACTTTAAAAATAGCTGGCCGCAGGATATGCAGGAAAACATTTTAAATAACTGGAAAGCCTATGGCTATAAATAAAATGCATTCCCAGTTGATATTTGAATAAAAAATAACCTTACCTATTAAACTATTAAAATTATGTGGAAAAGAACCTACTCTACCATTACGACAGAAGTCACAAGGCAACAATTATGGAAGTTGTTTGCTGATGTAAATAATTGGCACAATTGGGATACCAATATTGAATTTGCTAAAATAGATGGAAAGTTTGATGCTGGTAATCATTTTTTATTAAGACCTAAAGGAGGCCCCACCGTTAAAATAAAATTAACTGAAACGGTTGAGAATAATAAATACATAGATGTAACCAACTTTCCCCTGGCAAAAATGTATGATGAGCATTTATTTGAGGACACCCCTGAAGGAGTGAAAATAACAAACACCATCTGGGTGACAGGCTTATTAAGTTTTATCTGGATTAAGCTGGTAGCTCAAAAGATTGTTGATGATACACCAGCCGATATGTTGAAGCAAATTGCCGCGGCTAAAAAATTATAAGTGATGGAAAACATCAGGGAAGTATCTCAACACACGTCCTGAAATGTATTATACTTTTGGTCTTAAAAACACATATACATGAAACCAAGAATGAACATCAACCAGGCAGAGCCTGCCATTTATAAAGCAATGGCGGTTGCTGATAGCTATTTACCGCAATTCCAGCTGGATAAAAAACTGCAGGAACTGATCAGGATAAGAGTTTCCCAGATCAATGGATGCGGTTATTGTATCGATTACCATAGCAGTGACGCTTTAAAACTTGGAGAAACACCTCAGCGGCTTTTTGCACTGGCTGCCTGGTGGGAAACACCTTTCTTCAGCGAGGAAGAACAGGCTATTTTAAAACTGGCAGAAGAAGTAACGAATATCAGTCAGCATGGTGTTTCAGATAGTACCTACGAAAATGCATTACGACTTCTTGGAGAGCAAAAGCTGGCACAAGTGATCTTCGTGACCGTCACCATTAACAGCTGGAACAGAATAGCCATTTCCATGCATATGGTAGCGGGTGAGTAATTATATAGACAGTAATGTCCAATAACAAAAAAGGGAACAAACATCAATATGCTGTTTATTCCCTTTTGTTTATGAACAGATGCTTTATACAACCATTGCTACGGTATTGTTAATCCCCAATGCAGTAAATGTCATCGGGCCCACGATACCATCTGCCTCAAGCCCTTTTCTTTGTTGGAATTCCTTCACCGCGGAAAGCGTTGCGCTTTGGAATACACCATTTTCTTCTACCTTAGGATTAGCGCCATTTTCATTAAGCGCTTTCTGGACAGCTAATACAGCACTACCGGCATCTCCATTACGAAGATATGAGCCAGTGGTAAATTTCGGGTCCGGAATATGCGGTTGATTCACTTCTTCCTGAATAACACCCAATAGTTCAGTCGTTACTTTTCCAGTAACCGCTAAATGATGTTCCTCCTGAAATTGTCTTACCACACTTTCTGTTTCCGGGCCAAAATCACCATCTACGGTAATCCTGAAATGCAGGTCGAACAGCATCTTTTGTAAAACCACTATATCCGTACCGGAATCTCCCTGTTCCAGGATATCGTTATTATTGAGAGGAGACGCGTTTTCAAGGGCAAGAGGAGAGGCAAAGGCGCGTACCGTAGATCTGTTCCGTGTCCGTAACATCACTTCTCCTCCGTCACTATCATTGCCTTGGGTAGTATTACCTTCCCATGCTTCAAATGTTGTTTTCCCTGCATCAATCCACCTTACAAAGATACCGGTATGATCACAGACACCATCCCCGTCCCAGTCATATAAGACAATGTCCGCAGGCTGAGGCTCTATTGTAAGCCTGCCGTTTTTTTTCCAGAAGTTGTAACCGGATTGACAAGACTGATAACCGTGTACGCTATCAATTTGTTCCAATGGATTTCCAGCGTGATCGTACACAAAACTTACAAAGATGGCGCACCATTTCACACCATCAAGACCATACCATTTACCATATTTTGTTTGGTTTGATTCCTTAGGAGATTCTTTTGTACCGTTTTCAGCAGCTGCAATAGCAAGAATTGATTCACGAGACATAGAAAAAAAATTTTGAGGTTAATAAATTATGATGGGATCTTTCCATTCTTTAATTCCATCAGCCGATCCAATGAGATATCAAAAAAGAAAGCGAACAGGAATATTGTGGTTAATTCATTACATGTGCCAATAAAACTGGGGCCATAAGTGTTATACGCTATTAATCCTAATATCGCGGCAAGTATAAATGTCTGCAATAAGCTATACAGGAACCTGTTCCTTTTTGATTTTTGTATATCTACAGATATACTGGCCAGTCCTGCACCTCCTTCATTAAAGTAATCTGCAGGAGTAAATGATTCTCTATGCGGTAACGTCAGGCGGGTTACTGTCTCAATAGCCGGAGCAAGTGCTGCATCACCCATGACAGTATCTGTACCAATAGCCCCCCAGGTATTGTTCAAAGCTTCAACTAATTTGTTACTCCAGTAAACTTCAACATCTGAATGGCTATCAGGATTCCAAATGATATCTTTTAGCGCGGCGCTCCATTGTGCAAACGCATTTTTAAAGGCTATTACTTCCGGATTATCAGCAATCGTCAGGTTATATATACTGGAAAAACTACGATTAATATAATCCATCATCGTTCTTTTCAGTTCAACGATCTGATCTGCTTTATTGATTCCATCCGTTAATGTCTCAGGATTAGCAATATCAGGTGCGATCGTTTTAAGCTCCTCCTGTATTTGTGTAGCATAATTTTTAACAGCTGTTTTTATTTCCTCTGTAATAGCAGAAGGATAAAAACTATCCTTAAGTATCAATGCTGTTAATGATTTCTGGTAACCTATAAAATGCTGCAGGACTATATTTATTTCTTCTATTGTTTGTTGAATATCTATCTCTGCCTGGGTAGCATCCAGTTTATAAAGACTATTTTTCGCGCTGTTATATGTTACCAATGCTTTTGCAAACAAAGACTTTATTATCTCACTTAAACGAGGGTTTTCAAAACATCCTGACAATTGTTTAAATATTCCTTTTTGTGCTACTATTCTTGTATCAAATTCCGTCTTCTTGGTATTATAAGCTGTGGTTGCTGCTGTAATTTTATCCGCCAGGGAAACATCCTTATTACCAGTAAAATAAGCCCATCCTCCCTTACTATTTAAGCTGGCAGATAAATCCTCTAACAGATCAGCAATATCTGCTCTGAACGCTTTGTCCTCTACTTTTTTAGTCTCTTCAATAATTTTCTGCATCAGCTGAAATCCCTGAATTTTCTGTGCTTCCCATTCTTTCTTGTCCTTCAGCAAATGTCTGACCAACGCACCCAGCAACAATCCTGTAAATAAAGAAAACAGTATCCAGCACTTGCTTCGCTTATTCATAACTTCAAATGGCACTACAAGAGCTGTTGCCATTTCAGGGGTTTTCAGCTGCATCTTACCGGCTGTTTTCCCCAACGGCAATGAACGTAACAGCTCATCATTCGGACGATAAGAAATGGTGGATACCTTTCCTGCCGGAAAGTTATAGGTGGCAAAAGATAAGCTGATAAGATTGTTTTTATTAACAATAGTAAAAAATGGGGGATCGAGTTTTGCGTTATTAATATTCGATACTGTGCTTGTCTCTTTTATAAGCAAAGAATCGCAGGCAATTTTGCTCCCGTTAATGTTAATGTGAACAGTACTTAAGGTATCCAGAACAGCAGCAGGTCGTATTAAGGACACGACAAGTATTTTCCTCTCGCCTTCATAAATTCTATAAGATATTTTTACTTCATAAGTACCTGCCTTATTTAACTTTAGCAGGTCTACAGCAATGTTCAGGGATGGATCTTCACCAGGATCCACAGAAACCCTTATAGCATCTCTGTATTTACTATCCAGACCACTTGCCCCTAACCTAACAGTAAGAGGAGTATCTGACAATAATATTGGTTTTTTCTTTTTAGGCAATGAATCAAATTTCAGGGATACATTAATCGTATCCTTTTTTACAGTACCGTTCAGGTCGAATATATCCTGTCCTAAGAGTGATACCTGTGCCTGTAATGAGTGTGTAATAAGCAGTGCAGTAATGAATAAAATAACTCTTCTCATGGGGTGAATATTAATTGATCATTTTAACGTTGATATTCCCAAAACAGGTAAATACAAAGGCAAGTGGAATTCCCGATGCAAAAAGGTTTTTATTAAATTGTTGTATAGCTTCTCCTAATTCCATGTTCCTATTATAAATACTATCCATTACTTCATTAACAAATCTGGCACCTAAACTGGAAGTGATATCACACTCAGTACCTACTACAGCTGTAGCGCCTGCGAAATGAAAACCTTTTACTATTGAACTAAGGGAACTGACATTCATTTCTGCGTTAGAGCAATTGATGAGGAAGATAAGCGGGTGAGGATCATCAGTCCAGTGGTTGACATTCACTATTTTTCGGGCCAGTTGCTCATAGTTAAACCACTTCTCAGCAGGTATTGCGCCAGCATTCTGCGGCCAGTCTTTTTTAGGGAACGTTATAATACGAGGGCCTTTAGGTTCATCTTGTATATCTTTTGTTTCAAGATGTCCCAATACTATTAATGAAGATGGTCTTGTTGTTTTATCCCATAATAAAGAAGGTAGGTCGCTATCATGTTTTATATGTACCAGGGAAGGATGTGCTTTTACAAGTGCATTACACAGATTAATACTGTAATTGTCATTAACATTATCACAGAATATAATATTCTTATCGAGGACTTTTTGAATAGTTGTTTTTGCATCTGAAGGAGCATGATCGGCAAGTACCTGTTCTATTCTATGTCTGATACCCCAGAAGCCATCCAGGCAATAGGTATTAAGATCGGGATTATGTGGGCAGCCACCTTTACCTTCTGTTCTTACAGAATCATTATACAAAGCAGGATTAAGCCTCTGCCCCATACAAACAGGATGTACTGCTCCTCCCACTATATCATCAGGTAAGTTATAATCATACAGCAGCACCCATGGGAAAGCGAAATTGATTTGATGCCTGCCGATAGTAATATCCTGGTCACACCGGGCCCTGAGATCTCTTAATTTCTCTTGTACTTCTTCATTTGACAGAAAGATTGTTAAAAAATATTTCTGTCCGAAACGAGCCAGTTTCCTTACATCATCACTAAAAACAGGATTTATTTCTGATCCTGGCTGGGCTGTGGAGTTATATTTCTGTACGTTTTTATTATAATAAGTAGTGTTAAGCAATTCTTTAAACTCTTCCTGTGCTTCTTTTATTACTTCCTCATTCAGTCCGCTGATCTCTTCGGCAAAGTCATCCTTTTTTATGAAAAGGGTATGCGTACTGTTCCTGTTTCCATTTACACCAATGTAAAGAGCTCTTGGTTTTAGACTATCGAGGTTGGTGAACTTTTCTGAAGTACAGAGATCTAATTTTACACTAAGGGAAGATTCATCCTGGACTTCATTAAACCGGCCTTTCAGCAGAAATGCCTGTAACAGGACATTTTTATGAAAAATACATACCCGTAATGTTGCGATCTCTCCTTCTGAAGGCGCTTTCAGGTAAAAACTCACAGGATTTGTTCCACCCAGCAATGGCAGATAAACGGTCTGACAGGAAGGAGAAAGTAACGTAAATTCTTTAGGATAAATAACAATATCGATCTCATGCCCTTTACTATTTTCAGGATCTGGTAATAAAGGATCAATAGATGGGATTACTCCTTCCATCAGGCTAAACTCAGAACTTTGCCCGATAGATACATTTATTCTATACTGACTATCCCATCGCAGTACCCGGCCTTTTGCCAACGGCCTATAAATGAGATAATGGCTCAATTCATCCAGTGTAATATCTACTTTCCGTTCCTGTTTCTTGCGAATGAGATTAAAAACAATATCATTATTTACCAACTCTTTTAAATCAAGATTCCTTTTTTGAAACGTCGCCTCTTTATCACGAAAAACAGCCTTGGCATTTGCTATTGGGACCAACCCGGTGGTTTCCCCATTAAAATTTCGATTGAACGATTTCACTTCCCTGAAGTAGTCATTGAGCTCTGTATTTCCGGTAATCGCATTCCTGATCTGATCTGTAACAGCTGCATCTGTATCGGAAAACTTTTCAAGAAAATTGGTTACATCACCAGGGATAATTGAATTACTGACTTTATGAACATCTGCCTTGAATGAATCAAATGCATCCCTCATTCGCAGATATTGATTAGCAACAGGAGATGAATAAAATGAGGTGAGTAATCTCATTTCCTGATACTTCTGTTTAGCATGATGCAATGCCTCATGTAATGGGAAATCATGAATAATATCATGCATGAAATCTCTTATAAATCCTTTCACAATATCAACTGATGGTGCAGCAATAAACAAACAGTTGCCTGGCAGGTTATCGTAATCGGCGAAAGGATGTAAATCCCAATCGATAAAGCCTGAACGACTATTAATGATTAACAAACGGGGAACAGATATTCCGGTTTCCTGGTGCTGTTTTATTAAGTGAATGAATTCGGGCTCACTTAATATTAAAATGTCAACTTCATCTAAGTTATTAAAATCAACAGTATCCTTTTTTATATTAAATCCCAAACGCCTTATGTCTTCATTAGATTTATACCACCATTCCGTTTTCACATTATCCATCAATGTATCTATCTCTTCTCCTGAAAACCTGACGTTAAAAGGAAGACTAAAAGGTTTTTTACTTTCTGTCTTATTACTGTAATATATGAACTGAAAATTCCCAGATGCTTCAGGTAGTATCTGTCCTAAAGCCCTTAAGAAGGAGTATTCCAGAGAAGAATGGGAATATTTACTGTATTGATCAGCTGTTATATCCAGATATACTGCCAGTGGGATACGCTTATCTCCATTACTACCGGTAACATGCTCTTGAGGCGCTGCTTCCCATACGTTCCTGATATATTGAGTCATCTTTTCAGTACCAGGATAAGAGATTCCCCCCGGAATAAGTTCCTCAATAAAATCAATGAATACCTTGCCTCCCTCTAAAGATACAGTTATCTTCTGCCCAAGGCCATCTTCATAATTGATTACACTATAGCCCTTTTCATTTATAAACTGGAATTTGATCCATTTGGATTCATCTGGTCTGCCCATAATTATGACAAATTGTATAATATAAAATGTGTCTTACAATTATTAGAAACAATAATTGAACGCTACATGTTGAGTTGGGGTATAAATAATAATTAAACCATGCAGAATATATTTAATTATTATCCAATATTCAGGCGCATTACGGTTAAACAGAATCTTTTTCAAGATAGTACTAAGCGCCTTTTCAAAAAATACCAACAAGTTTGTATTTTTCGGTGCTACAGGCAGCCTTTAAAAACGTAAAGCCTGCTCTATAGCAGGCTTATAGAATATATTACCTCATCTGTTCCAGCCCCCTTCCACGCGGAATAATCCTTCCCTGACATACCAGGTAATCTCCTGCTGTCTCTGAGTTCTTCCTATCTCAAACTTATGCCTTTCAAATATCAAATACCAGGCTGAAAGTAGTACCTTTAAACCCCAAGAAGATGATGCCAACATTATGGATGCCAAACCAAACGAGTTCCAGGAAACCCTGGAAAAACTGACAGACAAAGAAGATATTGCCGGAATAGAAGCTTTAGTGAATAGCCTGAGTAAAGAAGAGCTGGAATTACATAAAACAGAACTATTGGAAGCCTACGCAAGTATCTTCTCTCTATGGTACTATGATCTGATTTGTGGTAAGGTAAGCGAAAAAAATCAGGAGGGAGTGGTGAAAGAACTTCTGGATATCCTTGCACTATCCGAACAAATTGATCCGGAGAATTCGCATAACAGGGAAAGAGCTCAATGTTATGAATTCCTTTCTCAACTGAAAGGGGAGGAAACAGACAAACTACTGAACATTCAAAAAGCGATTGATGAATATTCAGCTGCATTGAAAAATAGTGAGAACTTCCTGTTTAATGCACCACTTGCCAACGCTTTGCTGGACAAAATGCTGATAACGCAGGAGTTCACAGACGATGAATTCCTGAAGATCCTGGAATTATTTGAGCTCGCTTTTGCTACCTATTCAGAGTCTGTTATCTTCTCTTTTATCAATGGCTGTTTCCGCATCCTGAACTTTCCGTTCAGCAAAAACCACTACTGGCATTCCCGCTTTTTCAATAAATTCAATTTAGCGCTCACCCGTTTTACGGAAAAAGAACCTATCCTTTTTCTGCCCTGGTCAGATGCGCTTGTAAGAGTCCTGGAATACCAGCAATACGAGATCTCTCCTGAATATGCAGAGGAATTAAATGAGATCTCAATTGAATTATTAGCGTCCATTACCGATTACCAGACGGATAATGACCGGCTCCTGAATCAATTGGGATTTGCATTTGAGAAGGCTGCAAAAAAAATAAAGAAGGAGAAATTAAAATTACCTTATTATGCCATCGCCCTTAAATATTTCACAAAAGGACAAACACTTAAACCGGCTACCTGGACTTTCCCCGTGTATGCTACCAATGTACTGAAAGCGATGGCTGTTATTTACTATAGACAGCAAAACCCGCAAAAAGTGATATCGCTATTTGAAGAAGGCAGAAGCCTCTTCTTAAAAGTATACGAACATGAAAAGGATTTTACCTTAAACCTTTACTGGGGAGAATTCCTGATAGAATATGCAAGGTTGGCCTATGACTTTGATGCACCGGAAATATTGGAAGAGGCAACGGAAAAATCACTGATTGCAAAAGAACTTGGAAGGAACTACTATAATCAACCTTATACCTTACTGGCAAAAATTGCCCTGAAAACAGGTGATAAAGATAAATGCATGGAGATATTAAAAGAATGCAAAAAGGTGTTTTCCACTGAATATTATGAATACGATATGGGGCAGGTTTTAAGGGATGAGGATTTCAGAGAGATATGGGCAGAGCTTCCATAAGGTTGATAATCTGGTTATCATACATACTTATTTTATCTCACAATTGATTTTTAGCGGCTCATCTTCATTTTTACACACTGCATAATCACTGCAGTTACTGCTTATATATTTGTCCCCATTAATCACCCAATTTAACCCCCTTGTCATGAAAAGGACCCTCAATGTATTCCCATTATTATGCATTGTATTTTGCCTGCCAGGTACGAATACTTACTCCAGAACAGAAAATTCCCCAGTTAAAAATCTTTCCGTAAACCGTTCAATTATTCTTGCTAACTGGGTTTCTTCTCAATCATATGCGCTCGGAGATTATGTGACATATGATAATAAGGTATTCAGAGCCGCACACTGGACTCAGGGCGATACACCAAGAGGATTCGGGCTGTATCCTGATGGACCCTGGATCTACGAAGGGCTGTATTTGTGATGTTTTAAGGTGGTGTATCAAAAGTATGGTACACCACCTTTCCATTCGGGTATCTGATGGAGGCTTATCGCCATTCAGACGATTTTCAGACCCTTTATTTATTTTTGCTACAACCTCTTTATCCGGATCCCTGATGGAGACAAATAACCATTTAAGCGATCCTCAAACCTGATTTTTATTTTTGAGTTCTCTCAGTTAATATTCTATCCTGCTTTCTCTCACTTCTGCAACCAACTGGTCCTCAAACACAAACTATCTCTCCCTCATATATTTTTGGAGAATTGGATAAACCAGTTACCTTTACATACCAAATGGTCGGTACTATACATTGTAATAAGATACCAAATAGTCGGTATAAAAATAAAATGGTTTAATAAAATGGAACAACAGGCACCTAAGAAGATGAAGATGTTGATCATCATTCTCCTCATCGTTATTATCATAGCGGGTACAGGAGGCTATTTCTGGATAAGCAGCAAAGCCTATGAAACTACAGACAATGCCCAGGTAGATGGGAACATTATTCCCGTACGCTCCAGCGTAACCGCCTATCTGGATGAAATACGTTTCCGGGATAACCAGCAGGTAAAAAAGGGAGATACCCTTATCGTATTCAACACCACAGCACTAAGGGCCAAACTGGAACAGGCACAGGCTGCACTGGAAAATGCGAAAGCAGATCTAAGCGTTTCTGATATCCGTGCCATCGCCAGCTTCCAGAATGCACAGTCTTCATTACAGAATGTACAGTCGGGCCAACAGGATATTTTAGCGGCCAGAGCGAACCTTGATAAAGCCAGACAGGAACTGGAAAGGACGCATAACTTACTTAAGATTAAAGCCGCTACACAGGAACAGCTTGAAACTGCTACTGCGGCCCTGCAGGTTGCACAGGCCAGTTATATGCAGGCAGTGAACAAACAGGCTTCTTCCTATTCGAACTCACTCGGACAACAAACCAGTGCAAAAGCAGTAAAAGGACAAATCTCTGTTGCCCAGGCCGTAGTAAAACAAAAGATGGCAGAACTGGCGCTGGCGGAGGAAGACTTTAGCCATGCCTATATTACCGCTCCCTTCGCCGGCATCGTTACAAAACGCGCCGTATCACAGGGACAGTATATCTCTGCTGGTCAGACGTTATGTGCTATTATAGACAATCATCATTTATGGATATCCGCTAATCTGAAAGAAACACAGCTGGATAAGATCAAACCCAATCAACCCGTTCAGATCAAATTAGATGCTTTCCCCCAGCTGAAACTCACTGGTAAAGTAGAGTCATATCTCGGTGCTACCGGCGCAAAATTTTCCTTATTACCTCCGGATAATGCTACCGGCAATTTCATCAAAATCACCCAACGTTTTCCCATACGTATCAGTATTGACGGAGAACAGCCAACTATCTTATATCCCGGCCTCAGTGCCTTCTTAAAGATTAAAGTCCAATAACATGGAACCTACTATATATCCCACCGGGGCGAAACGTGCCATCCTTGTAGGCACGGCCATTTCCTGCGCCCTGCTGGAGCTCATCGATACAACAGTAGTGAACGTTTCCCTTCGTGAGATCAGCGGCAGCATTGGCGCTACCACTACCGAAATTGCCTGGGTGATTACAGCCTACAGCATTGCCAATGTGATCGTAATCCCCTTGTCCGGAATGTTCTCCAATTTCTTTGGCCGTAAGGCTTATTTTACCAGTTCCGTTGCTTTATTCACCATGGCTTCTTTAATGTGTGGCTTCTCTTCTAATCTATGGGTGCTCGTGTTCTGGCGTTTTATCCAGGGCCTGGGCGGAGGAGGAATATTATCCACCGCACAAAGTATTATCATGGATGCATTTCCACCCCATAAAAGATCAACCGGGCTGATTATCTATGGAATGGGCGTACTAATAGGTCCTTCTTTCGGGCCGGTACTGGGCGGCTACATCACCGATAATTTTTCCTGGAACTGGATCTTCTTTATCAATATTCCTATCGGTACCATGGCGGCTTACCTCGCATGGAAACATGTTCCTGATCTTAACGGGGTACAAAAACCGCGGATCGACTGGCTGGGCATCTTCTTCCTGGTAACAGGTATTGGCTCTCTGCAATATGTTTTAGAGGAAGGCTCATCAAAAGACTGGTTCGATAGCAGTGAGATCAGCTGGTGCTTTATTACTGCTATTACCTTCATGGTCGCTTTTGTAATAAGAGAATTGAAAATCGATTATCCGGCAGTCAATCTCCGCCTGTACAGGAACTTCAACCTGCTGATGGGTAATGGGCTAAACCTGTTGATCGGCATCATTCTCAATGGAACGCTCTTTGCTTTTCCCTTATTTGCACAACTCTCCTTGGGCTGGACTGCCACTCAAACCGGCGCCTTTATGATACCCGGCACTTTGATATCCATTCCCGCTATGATCGTAGTCAAAGCACTACAGGAAAAAATAGGACTAAATCCTAAAATCATCATCATGCTGGGAATGGTAATGACGGCATTAGCATTGATCTTTATCTCCTTCTCTTCTCCTGATTCCAACAGCAGCAATTTCTTCTGGCCTTTTATTCTGAGAGGGTTTGGTGCCTTGTTTATGCTTATGCCGGTATTGGGCCTTGCTACAGTTGGATTAACAGGTAAGGATCTTGCCCAGGCCATTGGCTTGTCCAATATGTTACGCCAGCTGGGAGGCGCTTTAGGGGTAGCATTAATGGGTATTTATATCAATCAGGAGAACGCAGCGGTAAGAAGTAGCCTGATAGGTAATATCAGTCAATACAATCCCCAAAGCACGGAAACAATTGCGGCCTATACACAAACACTTCAGAATAGTGGCATGGGGCCTGATGAAGCTACCAGCGTTGCGCACCAGCTGATTGATGCAGCGCTCTCCAAACAACAGCTGCTCATCAGTTACGATCATAGCTTTCTCATAGCAGCTTTTACTGTATTGTTATGTGTGCCTATCGTTTTAGCTCTCCGCTATAAAAAGCAACCACTTTCGAAAGACATGGACATGGCCCATTAAAATTTCAAACCAATTAACAATGAAAAGAATTATCGCTATCATAGGTACATTATTCTCTATAGCGTCCTATGCACAAACGACTTTAACGCTACAACAGGCGCTGGAACTTGGATTGAAGAACCGGTATGATATACAGGCGAACCAGTACGATATCAATATCGCACACACCAATATTAACCGCAGCAAAACAGCCTGGATACCGGAGATCAAAGCAGGAGGTGAAATCCGCTATAATGCACGTATACAAGCTACTTACATTCCACAGGGGTTTGGCAATTTAGATAAACCCGAATTACTGGCACTTGGTGCAAAGAACTTAACTGTCTTCGGACTCGATTTGAATCAGCCACTCTACAAACCGCAGTTGTCAACGGCTATAAAAATAGCCCGGAATGAAGCAGACCTGCAACAGGAAAAAAACAGGGAAGCGGAAATCAATATTAAAATGATGATCGCAAGGGCTTATTTAAACGTATTACTCAAAGACGCACAGCAAAAAATTGCGGCAAATGATGAACAACGTTATGAGCAGTATTATACTTTGGCTGATGGAAAATACAAGGTGGGTAGCCTGATAGAGAACGATTATTTACACGCAAAACTGGATTACGACAATGCAAAAGTACAATACCAGCAATCTGTTCAAAATTATAAGCTGGCAATGGAAGAATTAAAATACCAGGTTAATATTCCTGCAGAAAGTCAAATTGTAATAGCCGATACACTAAGTAAGAATGCACTGCCGGAACTGCAACCGGCAACGGCTGATGCGACAAAGCGTACAGAAATAAAACAACTACTCTTATCTCAGCAGGGAAATGAATTACAGCTGAGAATGATTAAACAGAATATTTTACCTGTCGTATCATTCTTTGCCAACTATTCCGGACAGTTTGTGAATAATAACTTCAATTATACTAAAAGCGAGTGGTGGTCATCCTTTAGCTATATAGGATTACGCATATCCATTCCATTAACTGCCAACTTTAAAAATCATCATGATGTACTGGAAAACCGGATGCTCATTCAACAAACAGCATTACACCTGAAACAAAAGAATGCAGATATAAATTATGAGATCACGAAGGCTTCTGCAGAAAGAAATAATGCATTGAATAATTTGCAGGAGGCTGGAAAGAACTATGAACTTTCTCAAACTATTTATCAGAACCAGTTAAAACAATTCGCATTGGGTAGTTTTCAATACAACGACTTACTGGATACAGAAAAATCAATCAATACTGTAGAGCAGAATTATATAATGGCGGTATACGACTATCTGAATGCCACTATCAACCTGCAAAAAGCTAACGGAGGATTTTAATTACCTGCTGCCGCACTGCAGTGTCCTATATTAAATTTGGTTCCGAAGTAACCCGTGAAGCACTATTAAATAACCAGAATCTCCATCTCGTTCTCATAACTATCAACTTAAACCCTAATTATTATGTTCAAACAGAAGTACCTTTTTTACGTCGTATTATTAATTACGTTAGCCATTGGCTGTTCCAAAAGCAAAGATGCCGACAAAGTAACCAGCACAGAGCAAACCTCCGACGATCCAGTTTTAAAAAGAATCCTCAAAGAAGGTTACACCCGGAAAGAAATTGTTGAGTTGAAAGACCGCTACATTGTTCAGGGTGATATCATCTTCTTCAAAGGTGTAAAAGATTACCAGCAGGGACCAACAACGGAACAGGCCCGTTCTCCTTACCTGATAGCTCCTGCATACAGGAATATCAGCATTTATCTGAATGCAGGTTCATTCAGTTCCATTAACCTGAGTACTGTCGTTGATAACGTCATTGCGGCCTACAATGCTGTAGGATCCGGTATTCAGATGACAAGAACATATAACGCCTCCGCTGCTGACATTACCATTGTGCAGAACAGTGGTATTGGCACCTCTGTTTGCGGACAATCCGGTTTCCCTTATTCTACCGGCAGGGCTTTTAATACTGTATATATTTCCGAAAACACCTTACTCACATATAGCATTACCAGCGCCTCACAGTTAACATTGCTGGTAGCACATGAGCTGGGGCATTGCCTCGGCTTACGCCATACTAACTGGCAACCACAAGGTGAGTCGGCCGCTATTCCTATTCCAAGTACCCCTTCTTCTGATGCCGCTTCTGTAATGAATGGCGCTACCTGCGGTAACACCTGGTCCGGCTTCTCTACTTATGATCAGATCGCACTGAAATCATTGTACCCTGTAACATTAGGAGGCACTAATGTTCTCAATCCGGGCGACCAGTTAGCACAAGGTCAGTTAATACGTTCTGCCGACGGACGTTTCATCGTAGTTATGCAGGGTGATGGTAACCTGGTACTGTACTACTACAATGTGCCGCTGTGGAGTTCTGTTACCTGCTGCAACTCCGCCATTAACCGCGCTATAATGCAGGGCGATGGTAACCTGGTGTTATATGATACCGGTAATACCCCTCATTGGTCATCCAATACGCACGGCTATGATGGTAGTTATGCAGTCATTCAGGACGACGGTAACTTCGTTATCTACCAGGGTAGCACACCCCGGTGGAGTTCCAACACCTCCGGTTATTAAAATATAAAAGAAAGCTCCTGGTTATTAAGTCAGACACTTAATAACCAGGAGCTTTTTTTTATAATACCTCTTACCTTTGTACAAATAATAATACAATGGTAGCATTCTTAGGTATGGGGCTCTTAGGAGCAAATTTCGTAAAGGCGATGATAAAAAAAGGTATCAACGTACAGGTATGGAACAGGACGCCGGCAAAAGCCACTGCACTGGAACCCGAAGGTGCAAAAGCGTTTGAGAACGTTGCAGATGCCGTAAAAGGAGCGGACATCATTCATGTTACATTAAAAGATGATGCTTCCGTAAACGAAGTCCTCGCAGCAGCAAGCGCAGGATTTAAACAGGGTGCCATTATTATAGATCATACCACCACATCCGCAGAAGGTGCCATACAAAGGACAAGAGAGTGGAAAGAACGTGGATTCACTTACCTGCATGCTCCTGTATTCATGGGGCCGCAGAATGCACTGGAAAGCACTGGTTATATGCTGGTATCCGGCGATCAGACCGTTATCAGTCAGTTGGAACCGGAATTATCCAAATTAACTGGTAAGCTTATTAACTTCGGTGCAGAAGAAGGTAAAGCAGCCGGTATGAAGCTGATCGGAAATCTCTTCCTGGTAACCTTTACTGCCGGTATCGCAGATACCCTCTCGCTTGCCAAAGCCTTACATATTCCCATCGGCGATATCAGCGCGTTGTTTGATTCATGGAACCCGGCGGCTATGCTGCCTGCCAGGTTAAAAAGGATGTCTTCCGGCAATTATGATAACCCTTCCTGGGAATTGAACATGGCCAGAAAAGATACCCAGCTGTTCATGGACGCTGCGGCCCAAGGCGGTACAAAACTAGCCGTAATACCCGCCATTGCCGTTGAAATGGACCGCTGGATAAAGGCCGGAAATGGTAACAAGGACTGGACCGTAATAGGCAAAGACGCTGTATCTTAAATATATTTCAAGGTCCCCTTCACAAGGGGGCCTTGATTCATTTTTGAATGGACAAGCTCTTTAATATACAGTATCTGCTACTTCGCAGGAATCAGGAGTAGCGAATACCAGTGTAGTCAATGAATTTCCATCGTACGCAATAAATTTATCAGCAGGTATATCATTCTCTCCTATCCAGTGAATATTAAACACTACTTGCTGCAGACTGTCAGTGACATCACGAAACGATAAATGAGGATGGAGGTACGCCGCATCATCAAGCCTTGCCGTATCCATACTATTCTTTACCTTATCATACAGCATCACATAGTTACCCTGAAGATAGAAACTGGTATCCTGTGTTAATTTATCAGGGAAGTCGAAGGCGGTTTTAAATGTAACCCGGTATTTTTTCACATTCAGATGAGCCCTTTCTATATAAACAAATGGCTTCCGCTCAATACCGGGATGTGCAGGTATTACAACAGCAGGTTTCCTCACTTCTTTACATGAAAAAACCAATACCAACAGCAATAAATTGAAGACCCATTTCAGCATCCTCAAATATAATAAATTATTATTTGAGGATTAATACAGGCTCTTTTGCGTTACGATAAATGGCTTCGGAGATACTTTTATGTGTTAAGTAATACAGGAAGCTACGCTTGCCACGCAATGCCACGATCAATTGAACGTTTTTAGTCCGTGTAGCATTCAGGATCCCATCTACCACATTCTTCTCGTTGCTATAAATAATCTCGTGGTCGAAATTCTTCAGATATTCGTGCAGGTTATTTTCTTCCTTTTTAAATGTTTCATCAGGATGTAAATATTTCTCTTTAGCATCTACATTCAGCACAAGCAATTTTGTATCCGTCCACAGCGGGGAAACAGGCACGTTATTAAATTTGTCCATCACTGCCATTGAGTTATAATCGCATGGTACTAACGCCGTCCGGACCGGCTGGTATTTATAGCCAGCAGGTACTATCAATACCCTGATAGGACTGGCCTTTACAATAGCGATGACGTGTCCTGCAATAAAGCTACCACTGGAATAACTGTAGTTATCACTGCCCAGAAGTAACATCTCAGGTTTTTCGTCCTTTATCACGCTTAAAATAGCTCTTAATAAAGGCATTTCACTTACGGCTGTCGTCACCGCAATACCATCTCCTAATGCAGTCTTTAACTGTTCTGATAAAACTTCCAGCTTCTCCAGGGTTTCCGTTCTTTCCTGTTGCCGGTACTCCTGACAAACAGGAGCATATTCTGCTGATAATACAATATGATCAAAAACATTGTCGTAGAAAGTACGGAGCAGGATAACGCGTTCATATTCATATCGCCGGCACCATTCCGCAGCAAAGGTCACTGCATTATCGGAAGTAGCGGTAAAATCAACAGGTATCAGTAACGTTTTCATAACGACTGTTTTTTCATAATTTAATCCGCAATGTTAATGCCAGATGCCCCACTTCCTTCTATTGCCAGCAAATACATTTGCATGCTTTCTCCCTCATTGACAATCCAGGCATCATACGCTGTTATAGCTGCCAGTCTTTCCTCTTCTGTAATATAATTATCTTTCACCAGTTGCAGCCCCCTTGTTTTTGCTACTTCGGACCATATGCCTGCTTTACCCGCAAAATCCGCATCACTCTTTTTCGTAAGCTCATGCTGCGCTTCTACATTGATATGACTGAAGCCCAGTTCTGCAAACAAATGCGGCAGGTTATCAGCAATAGCGTTATCAAATCCTGCCTCTTTCCGCCATTGTAAAAAAGCATGGTAGAATCGCTGCATTTCAACAGGTAATGCAGGCTCCCATTTTATTTTCTCATGGTTATAATCAAGTATGGCAATTACACCCTCCTCTTTAAGGAACTTTTTAAGTTTCACGAGCACTTCTTTAGGGTCCGGTAACCATTGCAATACTCTTGCAGAAGTAACGAGGTCATATCGTGCAGGGGTATCAAAAGTATGCACGTCCGCTACCTTAAATTCCAGGTTAGGGATATAGTTATATGATTCTTTTGCCTGTGCTATCAATGCTTCACTGGAATCGATACCGGTTACTTTACCCGGATTTACTTTATCAGCAATCCCTTTTGTGATAGCACCGGAACCACATCCCACATCCATTACGGATACTCCCTCTTTCAGATACTTCACCAGGTTTCTGTTATCGGCAGCAAGCGTCCTTCTATCTAACACCTTATTAGTGCCTTCAGGCATTTGGGCTCTTTCTTTAGCAATGTGTGGTTTCATAATTTCTTTATACGATGGGTTATGGCCTTCTTCGTTTCATCCCGTACACGGTTACAAGATGTATACGAATGGAATCCGGGGGGGAGGGTTGAGAAGTCCGTTTGTAAATAATATTACCGGAAGATAAGACTGGCATGTGACAATTAATAATTTTTTGCAAGTATTTATCTGATGTTACACATTCATAATAAATGCTTTGAATATCTTCTTTCAGTTACTATCCTTTATCTTTATATCATCAATTTTAAAAAATGAATAGAACATTAATCGGCTCCACGTTACTGTTCCTGATGGCAGTTTCCCCGCAGCTCCATGCGCAGAAAGCTGAAATAGTACAGCGCACTGCTAACACAGGTTCTAACAGTTTCTATCTCACAAACAGGTCTCCTTTACAAAAAGAACATTTCACCAGGCTACCCGTTGCCAGCATCTCTCCCAAAGGATGGGTGAGAAAAGCGCTGGAAATGCAACGGGATGGGCTGGCCGGCAACCTCGGTGAAATAAGTATCTGGCTTTCAAAAACGGATAATGCCTGGCTCAACAAAGCAGGAAAGGGAAAGTACGGATGGGAAGAATTGCCTTACTGGTTAAAAGGCTATGCAGACATCGGTTATGTATTACACGATGATCATATGATCAAAGAAGCTAAATTCTGGCTTGATGCTGTGCTGAATAATCAACGTGATAATGGCGACTTCGGCCCTGACGTAGAAAAAGGCAAGGGCAAAAGAGATCTCTGGACAAACATGCCCATGCTCTGGTGCCTGCAATCTTATTATGAATACTCAAAAGATCCCAGGGTGATCCAGCTGATGACGAAGTACTTTAAATGGCAGCTCACTATTCCGGATGATAAATTCCTGGAAGATTACTGGGAGAAAAGCCGGGGAGGCGATAATCTGTACAGCGTATACTGGCTGTATAACCTTACCGGGGATAAATTCCTGCTGGACCTGGCGACTAAAATAGATAAGAATACTTCCAACTGGCGCCAGCCGGATAATCTTCCCAACTGGCACAATGTGAACGTGGCAGAATGCTTCCGGGAACCAGCACAGTACTATCTGCAAAGTGGCAATACAGCAGATATCAATGCTACCTATAATGATTTCAGGATGGTCCGTACAAAATACGGACAAGTGCCCGGCGGGATGTTCGGCGCAGATGAAAATGCCCGTGAAGGATATAATGATCCCCGGCAGGCAGTTGAAACCTGCGGTTTGGTAGAACAGATCACTTCGGATAATATGTTACTCGGCATTACCGGCGATCCTTTCTGGGCAGATAATGCGGAAGACGTTGCCTTCAATATCTTCTCTGCGGCCTTTACACCGGATTACCGGGCCCTTCGTTACCTGACAGCTCCTAATATGGTAATAAGCGACAGCAAGAACCATGCGCCTGGTATTGCCAATGAAGGGCCTTTCCTGATGATGAACCCATTCAGCAGCCGCTGTTGCCAGCATAACCACTCAGCAGGATGGGTATATTATTCAGAGTATAGCTGGATGGCGACTCCGGATAACGGGCTTGCCGTACAGTTGTATTTCGAGAACGAAGTACATGCTAAAGTGGGTAATGGTACGGAAGTAACCTTGTCCCAGCAAACGAAATACCCTTTTAACGACCAGGTAGCTTTCACGCTTAGCACACCAAAAGCAGTCACTTTCCCCCTGTACCTGCGTATTCCTGCATGGTGTAAGAACCCTGCACTCAGGATCAATGGCCAGGCGATTGCACTGGCTGGTAATGCAAATGGTTATATCAGGGTCAGTAATAACTGGAAGAATGGGGATAAGATCTCCCTGCAGTTGCCGATGGACCTTTCCATACGTAAATGGGAGCGGAATAAAAACAGTATCAGTGTGAACTATGGCCCCCTTACCTACTCTCTGTTGATCAAAGAAAATTATATACAGCAGGATAGTAAGGAAACTGCTATCGGCGATTCTCACTGGCAGGAAAGCGCAGACCCCAAAAAATGGCCTTCTTTTGAGATCAAACCCGGGTCCGACTGGAACTACGGATTATTGATCGATGAGAAAAACCCATCCAGCTCTTTTGAAGTAGTTAAAAAAGAATGGCCGGCGAATAATGATCCGTTTACCAATGCTACTGCTCCCATTATGATCAAAGCCAGGGGTAAGAAGATCACTACCTGGGGGATAGATCAGTATGGACTGGCAGGTATCCTGCCACAAAGTCCGGTTAAGACAACAGAACCAGCAACAGAATTAATATTGGTCCCTATGGGCGGAGCCAGGTTAAGAATATCTTCATTTCCGGTAGTGGAATAAAAACAGGAGGTGTAACAAAAATAAATAAAGGGTCTGAGAAGCGTCTAAATGGCGATAAGTCTCTATCAGGTACCCAAATGAAAAGAGCCTCGTACTTACGGGGCTCTTTTCATTTGGGTACCTGATAGAGACAGAAGCTGTTTAAGCGGTCCTCAAGCCTAAAATACGCCTCACCACCCACTGTAGGAACACCGAAGCAGTTACCGTAATGGGCTATACCTTTTTTATTTTTGAGTCCCCGCTATTTTAATTTTTAAAATAGTCCTGTGCCGTTCGCACTTTCTCTACCCAGCACCCTGAGCTGGCTTGTAAAACATATTCACTCAGCCCTACTTTTTTCCCACCAGGTGCCCAGTCATAAGTATAACCAAGGCGTGTCCATGGATAATGGTAATCCGTAGCAGACTGTAATGTGTGATAATACGCGTAGATGATGTAATTATTAAACCAGGTGCCAAATGAAGGTGATACGCTGTTAAGTAATGCGGCACCGGTAGTAGTGGTAGTAATATCAGGGTTCCCGGCGGGACGGTTCAAACGATCTGCTTTCACCCACATGTCTACAATATGCGTATTACTGCGGCTATTCGCCGGTGGTAATCCCAGTAACTGGCAGATGCGCATAATCGTATCTGAGGAAGCAGTAAAACTGGCTGCCAGACGACTTTTCATCTGTGCAGGAATGAACAGCCAAGAGTCACCCCAGGTATTCGTAATAGAATCCCCTTCGGGATAACTGGAAGGAAAGCGCATAAATGTAGACATCAGTACATACGTTTGCCCGTTAATCGTTTTCCATTGCAAGGCACTATTAGCAGGTGTAATAGGCAGAAGACTATCTATGATCTCTGAGCTATCCGCCACCATTGCATCCGTAATGGAATTGGCGTATAACTGGTCCATTGTGTAAACAGGAGCCGGGTTATCATCTTTTTTACATCCTGCTATAATCAACAGTGATAAGAGGAATATTGAGGTTTTCATGAGGGTCATTTGCCTCAAAAATAAGGAATGTTTACCCGTTCCGCCAACAACCATTTTTAACCCGCTTATTCATTTTATTCATTTTCCTTTTTTCGCTAGTAATTGCTGATCATGCTCTATCTCGGCGGGGAAATCTTTAGGGTCTATTTTAAATGAGTTAGTACCAGTGGTAATAGCTTCAATTAATGTTTTGTCATTAAAATAATATCGTCCTTCAAACTTCACTCCTGTCTGTTCATAATCAAACTCTCCTTTCTTCATATCATACACAACTTCCTTAAATGCGTGATATACAAAGATCAGTTGTTCTTCTTTGAAATAATATTCTGTGATATGGATGCCGTTGGAAATCCCTATCCATTCTACGATCTTACAGAGTTTTCCATCTTTATAGTATCCCGTTAACGAACCTCCGCGGTCCGTCATATGTTCCATAAACTCTTCATTCTCTAGTATTACCTTTTTATAGGAATTATCCTCATTGATATCCTTAAATTCTTTCTTGATGGATTTTATAATATCTGCCTTTGACTGGGCAAAAGAAACATTTGCAACAAAGATGGCGACGAAAAGAAAAGTGATGCTCTTAAGAATCATATAAGGGATTTTAACAACCGGATCCTCGGTGAATTTTAACTGGAATTCACCAATAAGATAGTGTTAAAATTCATCATATTATCTTTTATTTTTCAGGATGCGCTTCCAATAAATGCCGGGCATATTCCAGGCCAATCATATAAATTTTCTCCAGCCGGTTAAATTCGAACATCCCGAATTGACCCAACCCTTCCGGCTCTATAAAGCGGCTGCATAACAATTTGTTTTTCAATACCCGTTCACTGATAGCCATGTTCAGCGTCCTGTCCATATTGGATAAAAATCCTCCTGCCGGGTTATAAGGCGTCAACGGGTTCACATGCACCCCTATTATATCCTTATACTCCCCTATCAAAGGTTCTACAGGCAGGTTGCCGGATAGCCCCCCATCCACATAAGGGACCCCGTCTATCATCACTGGCTGGAATAATAGCGGGATAGAAGATGCGGCCAGCACTGCAGGAATAATAGGCCCTTTATCGAAAATGGCTTGTTCTCCTGTAACAAAGTTGGTCGCAGTGATATATAAAGGGGTAGGAAGAGACTCCAATGTGGTATGTCGCAGGGTTTGTTTCAGCACCTGCTCTACCTTCTTCAATGACAGGAACCCGGAGCTCCAGTTGCGCCATTGCATAGAAAGCCCCAGTTTATGCAATTTAAATATCTGCCTTACCTCATCAGTATTGTATCCATCGCAGATAAAGGCTGCGGCAATAGAGCCGGCGCTGGTAGCGGCAATAACTTCAGGGAAAATACTTTCTTCTTCAAATGCTTTTAACACCCCCAGATGGGCATAACCACGGGCGCCACCGCCGGATAATACAAATGGACGCCGGATAGGTATAGGATTCATCAGGCTAATATAGATAAAAAAGTTATATAAGTCTACTGCCGTTGGGTACTGGTCTTTCGAGGGCTGTGAGCACAATATCTCCGTTTTCATCGGCAAAGCCGGTTACCAGGAACTGCGACATAAATTTACCGATCTGCTTTTCCGGGAAGTTGATTATGCCAACTATCTGCCGGCCTATAAGCTCTTCTTTGGTGTAATGTTTGGTCACCTGGGCGCTGGACCATTTAATACCGAATTCTCCAAAGTCTACCCGTATTTTATATGCCGGTTTACGGGCTTCGGGATAATCTACTACTTCCAGCACAGTACCTGCCCTCAACTCTACTTTTTCAAAATCCTGCCAGCTGATTGTTTCCATAAAAATAAAGTTAAAGAAAAATGTATTGTCTTTTTAACGTCCGCACTTCAGGAAAGCAATGGTAAACAACAGATACATACACTCCCCGTGGTCATTCAACTTCCTCATTACCCGATAATTCCAGGTACTCATTGCTGACAGTGCTAATTATTACTGAATTCCTGTAATAAACTCATAGTATTTATCGTTTATATATGTCGTAGCACCTACAACCATCCCTATGAAAGAAAGATTCCTGAGAGCGATCTTATTTTTATCCCTGTGTATACCGGCTACTGCCTTGGGGCAGTCAATGGCAGATACTACAGAGGCAGAAAAGCCTGTAGCGGAAGCAAGAGTTGCTTATACCAAACCAGCAGAACAGGTAGTCGTAAGGATTTATCCTAATCCGGCAGTAGATAAAGTCACTTACACATTTCCCGCAGGCATACAAAAACATCTGTTACAGGTAACAGACATGGGCGGAAGAACGATCCTGAATTTAATAGTGGGGAATATAGGGACGCAGAATACGATCAATACATCTACCTGGCGACCCGGTATTTATTTCGTGAGTATAAACAGTTCTACGTTCAGTAAGACCTTTAAACTGATGAAACAATAAAAGTAGTTTAATCTTGCTTATTTTTTACAGTAGTTAACGCTCCTGTCGGACATTTACCTGTCTGCTCCATAATCCGGTCCGAAGTAGCCCCATCCATATTTACCCAGGGTTTTGCATTTACATCAAATACTTCGGGTAATCCATTTACGCAACGTGCTGAATGTTTACACAGTTCAGGCTTCCATACTACCGTTACGTCTCCATTCGTATAATTTATCTTCTTCTCAACATCAGCATTACTGAAAGTAAATGTCCTTACCTTAATCGGATTTTCCAGTATTTTAGAAACCGGGCAGGATTCTGCGATCTGCGCCAACCGCATACGCTGTTCTTCCGATATCTCACTCAGGAATTTAATATCCCGGTCGATAGTGGTCGATAATTTATCTCCTTCCTTTGTCTGGTACATATTCGCATTCACTTCGATATTATCGATAGTCCATCCTTTACGGTCTATATACATGCGTAATGTAACCAGTGTACAGGATGCCAGGGCAGACAGGAGCAGCGTATAAGGATCAGGGCCTGAGTCCTGACCACCGGATTTAACTGGCTCATCTGCTATAAATTTCCCATTGCGCCAGGAAATAGTACACTGATATTTTTCCAGCCCGATAACACCGTGTACAGGATTTTCTAAGACATATTGCATAATGTAAACATTCTCTGATTGCAAGTTACTATTTTTAAAGCAGCACATCCCGGAACTCCGGCCTTTTATCAAAGATCGCTTTTGCAAAAGGACAAAGAGGGATGATCTTAATGTTCTCTGTTCTGGCATAATCTACCAGTGCATGCAGTAACTGCACACCTACACCTTTACCACTGAGAGACGCATCTACCTCTGTATGTGCTATAATCATCTTGTCTTTAGAAGGCATTGTGTATTCCATCTCTGCAAGAATTTCTCCGTTTGCTTCCACGTAAAACTTTCCGTTACCTGCTGTTTCTTTCTGCTGAATAAGCATATACTACCAATCGAATTTAATGAACGATACGCCTTGTTTAGGCAAAGCTATCTTCGCTGAATAATTACTGTTAACCAGTTGTGTATTTACCAATTTTTGCAGCTGACCCGATTGCTCCAATACTGCAAATTGTGCTTTTGTAGGATGTAACGGAGATCCCATCTTCTTCCATACAGAATAAGCATTACTATGCTGATCATCTATCCTGTAATGCGTCATCTTTACTTTTCCTGCTGGTAATCCTTTTACTGTTACCAATATAGTTTGAGTAATCCCCGCAGTATCTGCGTCATGATAATTCCAGATCATCACCCCTGCCGTCCTTTCTCCTTTTGAGGCAATAGCCCCAATATCAGACGTTGCTCTTACACTGCTGTCCAGTATTGTTTGCAGAGGATACATATTACTGGCAGTAACCGCCACACGCTTCCCCTGCATCATACCAAACATACGAAAAACATTCAGCACCGGCTTATCTATCCCATTAGTGGCAAGGTCCCGGAACCCTGCAAAAATGGGCTGGTCTTCAAATTCGAAAGACCAACTGACAGCTCCTGTAAGAGGTACGTTATATTTTTCCGCCAGCTCATATTTCCGTGCAAAAGAAGCCGCCGTATAACTTGAATACATCGTCCCATTCCTGTATGCATTTTCAGGATTGGTACTCATGCCACAAGCTGCACAGCCTTCAGGATCTGATTCACCAATGATAACCGGGAGTTCTTTTAATTCCGGATAAGCACTGATAACCTTCAGATTGTTATCAATGTTCCTTAACTGGTTCCGTACACTCATCACTACAGTACCATGTACAATAGCAGGCGAACCTTTCGCATGAAACAGCACGGCATCTAAAGGGCTGCCCTTTTTACCCGTAGCATAATTCGTTTCATATAAACAATGTTTCAGGAAAGCATCCAGGAATTTCATGGCACCACCTGTACTGTTACATCCACCTATTCTGGCAGTGGGCAACGCTCTTTTTAATCCGTCAGCGGCATAGTCGTATAGCTTGAAAAAGTCCTGCTGGCTACCTTTCCAGTAATAACCATCCGGTTCATTCCATACTTCCCAGTACCAGCTTTCTACTTCTTTCTGCCCATACCTGGCTACACAATGTTTTACCCATTCATATACCAGGTTACCCCATTTGTTGTAATCTTTAGGCGGATAAGCCCAGCCGGTAATAATCCTGTCGTAAGGCCGTCCGGGTTGCCAGTCGTGTTTATAAGGTTGAGGATGCGTAGACAATGCTTCCGGCATGAAACCGATCTGCGCAAGGGGTTTCATCCCTCTTTTGATATAAGTATCAAAAATGCTGTCTACAATTCTCCAGCTATACACAGGATTACCATCAGCATCCTCTGTATATGCATTTGTAGATCCCCATTTAAAGGCAGCTACACCATCCCCGCTGGTCAGTAAATTATGTGCCCGCACATATACCGGCACAGGGCTGAGGGCAGCAATTTCAGACAGCAGTTTTGTGCCGTCCTTCATATAGGTGTAATTAGGTTCATCATATCCGAACCAGGCCCAGATAGGATTCATCGGGCCAATTTCTTTAGTAAGATCTACCTGAACTGTCTGGCAATTGCCATATCTTATAAGAAAAAAGGAAACAAGGAAAAGGAATGCGTTTTTCATCATGGTGACTAAAAATAGCAAATCCAGGCCATTTTTACAACCCCGCCATTTCTTTGCGGGATAACCTCACCCACTGTGTATTCATTCTCCTCACATATCTCGGGTGTAATTCTATTTCATCTCTCACTGCCTGGAACTGCGCAGCAGCTTCTTTATTCCGCCGTTGTTTCTTCAGCATCAATCCATAATAATACATCGCTTCGAGAGAATGATGTACCCTGATCACCCTCTTATATTCTTCCTCTGCTCTTTCCAGCTCCATATTCCCTTCCAGCGCCTTCGCGTACAACAGCTCATCTTCCTGGTTATTCATCTGGTTCTTCTGCGATGACAACAGTTTCTTAAAACCGGCGATGCTCTCGCCATACTGTTCATTATAAAAGTACAACCGTGCCAACCGCTGGGTAATGCCCACATCATTTGCATGATGCCCAACCTGGCAGGATTTCGCCAATGCTATTGCTTTTGCATATTGCTTTTGCTGTGCATAGGCATCTGCCAGTTGCAATTTATTAGCCACGGTATCGGCAATACGTACTCTCCGTTCCCACTCCTTAATATTATGATTAGGTAAGAACAGGTTCTGCAGGTTAGACGTAAACTCTCCCCGGTTTATCTCCGGTAATATTTCCCTGATAAAATAAGCGACAGCACCTGCCGCAGGAAGAAAAATGATGATATATATCCAGTCCTTCTTTCCCTTTTTCATAGCATGGGCTACACAGAATATCTGGGCAAGGATGATCAGGTAATAGGAATTATTCCAGAATGCGTACATACTTGGGATTTCTTGAAATGCTAACAAATTACGTACGAAGATAATATATTTGTCATTTATTCCTGTTTTTCTGTTTCATCGTATATTGCCATACATTATGAATGTTACAGGGGTTGAATTCTTCGATCAGTTAAGTGAATTACATTATCAGTCTAACACTATAAAAGATAAGTATCCGAAACTCCGTTCTTTGCTGGAACGGGTTTGTAAGGATATGACTGCCGGAGATCCTATCCAGTTCTCGAATTTATTTTCGAGGCTGAATTATGTTTGTAAAAAAACAAAACTCCCTTCCCGCAGCACCTACCAGATCAATACCTTCCGTGTGAATGCGAATAATGTACTGTATGCGGGGCTTAATCCTTCTGAAGAAGATTACCTGCATGACCTCAAAGCATTGTGCAATGTAATCAGTCATTTTTATGAGATACCCATACCGGAATACATCGCTATTCTCTTACCGGAAATAGATTTATATAAACCAGCACAAAGGATAAAAGGAGAGAAACATGAAAGGATACGCGTAGATGTACTGTATGCTGATGACGAATATATTTATGCTTTTGCCGAGAAAATGCCTACAGAAGATCCTGTAAGGATTAAATACAATGAAGAATTCGCCGCAACAGTAGCCAGGTTATGGACCGATTGCCAGTTGAATTTAATAGATGTCACCATAGATGATCAGGGGATCTTATTTCCTGATATGATCATTCTTGAACCGGATTATTTAATTGATATCAGCTCCCTGGCAGAGTGTTTAAAAGAATATGGCAGTCATCCGCTAAACTATGTACAAAGCCGGTTTGAAGCTACTAAGAATACCAGTCACATCCTGTTGGGAAATGCGGCCAACCTGTTCCTGGACGAATTTGTGAATGAGAAACCTCATGAACCGGTAGTCTATAAAACCGCCATGAAAAAAGCATTTAAAGCAGCACCACTGGAATTTGCTACCTGCCCAGACCTGAACAACAAGGAAAAAGCATTTACTTTTTTTGAAAGCACTGTTGAGCAGTTCAACAACATCCGGAAAGTAGTAAACAATGTATTCCCTGCCAGAGGGATCGACAGGGAATATGGTATCCTGGAACCAGCATTTATGTGCGAACACCTGGGTGTACAGGGAAGACTGGACTATCTGCAATTGAATACAGATAAACAGTTCGTGATAGAATTAAAATCAGGTAAGGCTCCTTCTCCCGATACCAATTTTGAATTAATAGGAAAGAATCATAAAGCACAGGCATTCATCTATCAGATCATTATTCAGAAAATATTAGGCGTATCATTTAAGAAATTAGATACCCTGATCTTTTATTCCAGGTACGCTGATGAACAGGCGAACCTAAGGCTCTCACAGCCTTTTATGGCAGTGATCAAAGAGATCCTTAATATCCGTAACCTGATTGTTGCTGATGAAAGAACGATTGCAGCAGATCATACCGGCAACGCTACTAAAGCACAGATAGATGAGATCTCTCCGGAAACGCTGATCACCAATAATCAGTTGAATGAAAATTTCCTTAACCGTTTTATTGTTCCACAGATCAATTATTTTAAATCCTTCTTTAATAATTCTTCCATAACGGAGTCTGCTTACTTTCACAGCTTCTACGCTTTCGTTACAAGAGAACATTATATTTCGAAAACCGGCGGGGCCGATTATGAAGGAAGTAAAGGCATTTCTTCTCTATGGCTGTCTACATTAGACGAGAAAATGGAATCGGGAGAGATATTAACGGACCTCACTATTCTTGAAAATAACACAGAAAAGCTCCCTTCTACCGTAACATTGACCATCCCTTCATATGATGATAATTTCCTGCCTAACTTCCGGCAGGGAGATATCGTTATTCTTTATCAGCGAAATAACCAGGATGATAATGTTACTAATAAGCAAATCTTCAAAGGCGCTATTGAATCCTTGCATCATGATGAGATTACCATACGCCTGCGACAGCGGCAACGCAACCAGTCAGTTTTACCCATTGACAGTAAATATGCGGTAGAGCATGATTTCCTGGACTCGGCCTACAGTATTATGTACAGAGGGTTATATGCATTCCTGCAGGCGAATACCGACCGTAAAACGTTATTATTAAATCAACGCTCACCCATGTTACATGCAGGAGACGTTCCTGCTGTAGCGACCCGGCACTCTGCAGAAGTAGATGATATTGTACGTAAAGCAAAACATGCACGTGATTACTTCCTCCTGGTAGGCCCACCAGGGACCGGTAAAACATCTATTGCATTGAAGGAGATGGTAAAGGAGTTTTATAAGATGGGATATTCCATACTTCTTTTATCTTATACGAACAGGGCCGTAGATGAAATTTGTGATTCACTGGACACTATAGAAGATGCGCCTGCTTACATACGCATTGGCTCCTCCCTTTCCTGCGATCCTAAACACCGCGATCGTCTGCTCGATCATGTCATTGCAGATTGCGATTCCAGGGAGCTGGTAAAACTGCGCGTACAGCAATACAGGATTTTTGTAGGAACAGTTGCAGCTGTTTCCGGCAGAATGGAGCTTTTCCGTATCAAACATTTCCAGGTAGCTATTATTGATGAGGCTTCGCAGATATTAGAGCCACATCTCTTAGGTATCCTCTCTGCTAAAAATGGAAAGGGTACGAACGCCATTGATAAATTCATTCTGATAGGTGACCATAAACAACTGCCGGCAGTCGTATTACAGAAACCGGTAGAATCACAGGTGAGTGATCCTCTCCTGCATGCAATGGGCCTCTATGACAGGCGCAACTCTCTCTTTGAAAGATTATTCAGCCTGCATAAAAATGATAAGAACTCTCCTTTCTGGGGTATATTACATAAGCAGGGGCGTATGCATCCTGACATTGCATTATTCCCCAATTATGCATTCTATAACGGAGAGCTGAAAGAAGTTCCCTGTGTGCATCAGAAAGCACCTCTTGAATTTAAGCGATATGGCCATGATGCGATACAAACACTGATTGCTACCAAACGCCTTGCTTTTATTCCTTCGGAAAGAAACACCAATGAAAAGACGAATAAAACAAATTCACATGAAGCAGCTATTACTGCCATGCTGCTTAAAAACATCTATATATTATATGAACTGAATGAATTAGTATTTTCTCCTGAAGAAAGTGTGGGCATTATTACCCCTTACAGAAGTCAGATTGCCTTAATAAGGCGGGAGATCATTAAACTGGGCATTCCTATACTGAATCAATTAACAATTGATACTGTAGAACGTTTCCAGGGTTCACAACGGGATATCATCATTTACTCTTTTAGCGTAAACCAGTTTTACCAGATAGATTTCCTCTCCAATAATATGGAAGAAAACGGGATGCTGATTGATCGCAAATTGAATGTAGCCATTACAAGGGCGAAGAAGCAACTCTTCATTACCGGTAATCCTGCTATTCTTTCGAATAATATTACTTACTTCCGGCTGATAGAATTCATCCGTTCCAAAGGCGGGTATTTATCAGTTCGTCCTTCACAATTCCTTTCAGGAAAGTTTGTTGCTGAAAAGGCTGCTGTTGTAGATATTCCTGATGAAACATTCACCACTGTATTTAACAGTTTAGTAGTAACGCCTGTCAAAAATCATCCGGATACAAAACCTCCTTCCCTCATTTATGGTAATGATCACGACTATAATAAATTGTGCGTAATAGAATATGGCAGGACAAACTTTGATTTACAAACGAAGTACAACTCTCAGGAAAAGGTAGATTTATATTGCTACTACAACATGAGACAGCATTATTGCAATACAATAGAATCCTTCTCCTCTTCCTTTGATTTCTTTACAACTGCTTTTACTGATACCAGCAACAGGATCTCTTTCATAGACCTTGGCTGTGGGCCTTTAACATCCGGACTTGCTTTCAACAAAACCTTTTCATCTGTTAACAGATTCCATTTTCATTACATTGGTATAGACATTTCAGTTGCCATGTTATCCAAAGCAAGAGAATTTACCAACAGCGGATTATTTGATAAAGACACCACATTCCTCTTAAAACATTCTTTAGAAGATATCGATGCTGATTACTGGGATAGTACATTTTGTTTTCCTAATACAGTAATAATTAACTTTTCCCATCAGTTTGCCAACATAGGTAAAGAGGACGTAGAGAAACTGGCAACAGGAGTAAATAATCTTTTAGATAAGTATCCTCTTAACAAATACATCATTGCCGCTACAGACAGAAAAAACAGGATGTATCATATTTTCCGCAGACTGGTTCCCAGATTAAATGACCAGCGTTAACCCGTAATTAATTTCATTAATTCCTCTGTTGATAATCTTCCTGCCTGATCACTTCCCTGCAATAACTGATCTGCCAGGTCACGCTTGTTATGATGCAATGCGATGATCTTTTCTTCTATGGTATGCTTTGTTACCAGGCGGTAAATAGTCACCGGTTTCGTTTGCCCTATACGATGCGCACGGTCAGATGCCTGTTCCTCAATGGCAGGATTCCACCAGGGATCAAGATGAATAACATAGTCTGCAGCAGTAAGGTTAAGACCTAAACCCCCGGCTTTCAGGCTTATCAGAAAGAGGTCCGCAGTACCGGACTGGAACTGTTTTACTAATGTTTCTCTGGTAGGGATAGGAGTAGAACCGTCAAGGTATAAATAAGAGATACCCAGATTATCTAAAGCACGTTTAACCAGTTCCAGGTGCTTTACAAACTGACTGAATACTAAAGCACGATGATTATTAGAAATCAGCTCTGTAGCTATTTCCAGGAATACAGATAATTTGGAGGAAGGGATATTGATAGCATTATCTACCATCTGCACATTACACGCAGCCATTCTCAACTTCCCAATTTCAGTAAGTGCATTCAGATGTTGACGTCCGTGAACATTACCATACTTTTTCAAATTTTCTACTGCTTTCAAACGCAGCGCTTCATAAAAGGCTACTTCATCCGGAGATAAATCCACCATTTTTACGATCTCCGTTTTAGCCGGCAACTCGTCTAATACACCGGCTTTAGTCCTGCGCAACATAAACGGTGAAATCAGCTTCCGCAGATGTTTCTTTACCGTACTATCAGGATTATATACCACAGGTGTTGCAAAGTTCTTATTGAAATCATACAGGCTGCCTAATAAACCCGGATTGATAAAATTGAACAGGTTCCAGATTTCATTGAGATGGTTCTGTATAGGTGTACCGGTTAAGATCAGTTTAAACCCCGCAGACAAAGACATCGCTGCTTTCGATGTTTTAGTCTGGAAGTTTTTAATAGTATGCGCTTCATCCAGCACGACAGTACACCAGTCAACCGCCGCAAATATTTTCTCTTCCGATTGTAATACGCCATAAGTGGTAATCACCACATCATAAGCTAAAGTAGCTTTTAAGACCTCTTCACGATCACTGTTATTTAAGTATACAGGCCGCAGGGAAGGAGCGAACTTATTGATCTCATTCGTCCAGTTGGGTAATACAGAAGCAGGACAAACCACCAGTGCAGGTCCCTGACTGGCACGGTATAATAAAATAGCAATTGCCTGTATCGTTTTCCCTAATCCCATATCGTCTGCCAGGCAAGCCCCTGCCCCCCAGGAAGCTAAACGGGCCATCCAGCGGAAGCCTTCTTCCTGGTAAGGACGCAAAGTAGTTTGTAATGCAGCCGGTACTTCGGGGACTAAAGAAACTGATTCTTCCCATTTCTGGCGGTTAGCTTTCCATACAACATCCGTCTCCGCACTGCCTGCAGTTTCCAGCAACTCATCCAGCATATGCGCACTCAGCTCCTGCACTTTAATAGTATCTTTCTCTTCAAGTGCAATACTTGCCAATTCATTCAGGTGTTTATATAATTTATTGGTCAGCGCCAGGAAGTCGCCATTACGCAGAGCAATAAAGCGGCTCTTACTCAGCTTTGTAGCATCCAGCAACTCTTTCAGCGATAGTACCGTATTCTCATCTGCCTTTAACTCACCATTACATTCGAACCAACGCCCGTTTGCTTTCTTTACAGTCACACGCAAATTAGACGCACTTACCTGTGTACGCATCTTAAACCGCTCTCCTTCCAGCCATTCCGCCACCGCTATTTCCGGATTACGTTGTATAATCTCCAGCAACTGCAAACAATCCAGCGGGTCTTCAAAGATGATCGTATCGTCATCCACTTCCTGCACGATCGCCTGTTGTATATATGCCAGCAATATGCTCATATTCCCCCTCTCTGCATCCAGGTCCCGGATGGCCTGACAACGTTCTCCGTTCATCATTCCGATAATAATCTTCGCTCCTTCTCCCGGTTTGCAATAAGGCGGATCACTTACAAACGGCTTCACAAAGAAGCTCGCTTTTAATGCATCGCCTATCGGTAACAATTGTACCCGTATACGTGCATCTCCCTCTTTCTTCTTTATATCAGAAGCCGCTTCATCCAGATTGGAATGCACAGTAATATGTGTACCAATGTTACGCAAAGCCTGTAATAATTTCTCCTTGCCATCAGCAGGAATAACATCTATCTGTTTTAATGTTTGCAGCAGGCTACGTTGCTGCGGAGTAAGATTTATCACTCTCAACCGGTTCATCGTCTCTTTCACAATAGCAGTATTTCCCGTAGTATCTGACACGTTGCTGCTGAAAGTAAACCCTTTACCTGTTTTATTTACAAAGAGTTCCGGCCCTCCTTTTACAATCTCTACAGACACTGCCGGCTGGTCCTTCAGGAATAAAAACGGATGACCTGCAATCTCCTGCCATACCTTTTCTTCAAAAATATAAGACTCCCCGCCATAAGTATAATGCGTTTCTTTCATTACGGTAGCGCCTATCCTGAAATCCTGGTCTGTCATCCCTTCTACCTTTCCATCTTTCAATCTCTTCAGTTCCACACTTCTTCCTTTGCTCCATTCTCCACCCAGGTTAGTTTGTAAAACAGGCTGTATCCCGTAACTATAAAAATCTATCAGATAAATAAGCCTTGACTCAAGTACTACTTTTTCTTTCTTATTTTTCTCATCAGAGATCAATAATGTATTTAACAACCTTTCCCAGTCAGGTACTTTCTGTAATAAAGAAAGCACAGGTTGCTTCCCTATAAAATTCTCCAGTTCACTAAACTCTGCAGTATGTCCCTGATATCCTTCCTCTTTAAAAAGATAGAGATATTCATAGGTCAGTAATCTGTATTGATACGCTATCGCCCTGTTTACAATCATTTTCATAATAGGCTGATAGGTCTTCAGCAATTTACTTTTCGGATGAAAAAGTTGTAAACAGATCAGGGAAAGATAACTCAGCAAATATCTTCCAGGTTGCTTTTCATTTGTTTCTAACAATATTCCAAGGATATTCTCTGCTTTCTCTTTTCTGCCATTATGAAAATGCAGTAAACAGATAGCAGGTGTTATCACGGGAAATAATTTCTTTTCGTAAGCAGCTGTAATTTTATTGATGATGGGATAAGATTGTTCGTCCGGCAGTATAATTAATGTAAGCGCATACAGGAAAGAAAATAAAGGTGCATTGGGAATGCTGTTCTTCTTATCCGTTTGCCGTTGCAGTTTCATACCCTGTTCAAAAACAGCATATGCTTTTTCCGGCTCCCTGTTATACAGAAGATGTACCGCTTTTGAAAATACATTTTCTGTTTCTCTGAAATCACCTTCCAGTAATAATAACTCCGGATCGGTGAATGCATTCATCTTTTTCTGAAAGGCATATAGCTGGCTGATGGCAGGCATCTCCAACAGGTTATACTTTATAGTAGCCTCATAGATTTTTACAATACTCTCAGAAGAAAATAATTTGAGTAATGGCTCATACGCAGGAAAATACAACAGGTAACATACATAAGGGAAATACTCTCCAAGTTCAAATTCTATTTTCCTGACGGGTTGCAGCAGCAGTGATTTATCTCCTGTGAAATAAGCAACCAGTAATTGTTGCAGCTCCTGCAACCTGGCACTGGTGCTATAGAAAGAATACGTTTTATTATCCAGTAACCGGAGATAACCCGGTTGTATGATATTGACAGGGAACAGGTAAAATCCGAATTCAGGTACCAATGAATAATTACCGGCAAGATTAATCATTGCCAGACGTGCGTCCACTAACTCCTGCAGAATTTCAATAATTCCGTTCTGAGGAATTTCCCTGATCAGCCGTACTTTATCGATCAGCGTATACCGCTCTACCGGATAAAGGTACACGGAGAGTATGTCGATAACCAGTTTTGTATCCTCCGGCTGAGATTGATATTGCTTTAAATAGAATGTTTCATTAATCATTGCTGGATGCAAAAATAGCTGACTATACCCAATCTTTTATTAATTTATCGATTGCGCCTTTCCCTTCAGCCTGGTTACACCAGGATAAGGCCATAGACAGGAATTGAAGATGCTCTTTTACGATACATCTTTTCCCGGGTGATCCTGTCACATCATACAACGCATTGAAAGCAGCCTGCATATCAGTTGAAGGCTGTATCAACAGTAAGGCCAGTTTTATATTAAATACTTCTAAAGGGGGCCTGTCCTGTTGCAGGAACGCATTTAGTTTATTCTCTACGTCAATGCCTGGGGTAGTGCCATTCATTAAAGCCAGCAGAATATCGGTTTCCAGTAAGCAGACCTCATTAGGTACGGTAGGGTTGATGCCGGAAGCCGTTTGGTAATATTCTCTTGCTTGTTGTAATGCCTTTTTGCGCTGGTCATTGGTTGTAGCGAACATCGCCTTGTATTTAAAGGCATGGCCCAGTAACATATACCTTTCAGCCGTTTCAGACAGTTTCGTTAAACTGGCAAGGTATGCTACTATATTGTTAAACTTGTCAATTAGCTTTGTTCTGTCTTTAGGGAACAGCAGCATATCCGCTATACATTTTTTACAGCTGATATTACAATAGCTTTCAGCTGCCAGTAATGAGAATGCAGCATTCTCTGTTTTCAGTAGCTGCTCGAATTTATTCACTGCCAGATCATATTCTCCCAGTTCCGCATAGATCATTGCTTCATTTTCCGTAATGGCCGTATTGCGCAAGCCTGCTTTGTCAACGGCCGCTGAGATAGCTGTTAGTTTTTTGAGGTATGCTTCTACTGGCTGTTCTCCCATCTCCACTTTATTCAGCAGGTTGAATAACGCATCTTCCGCTTCCTGTGGCATAACGAAACTGATCGTTTCTTCAGGCCCTCTGTACAATATGTCTGTCAGCTTGTAGAAAGGATCACCATAACACTGATACGCACCCCAGGTATTAATTTCGTTCTTATCATAGTGTTCGTAAATGTATTTCCTGGCTGTTTGTATAGCGTTCCCAAAAGTGTAGCCACTGAACATGGCAGTATAGAACTGGTCTGTAAAATCAAATGCGGCATCATCATTTACGGCCCATCCTGCTGCTATCACTGCTTTCACGCCGTTCTGGATCAACTGCACACCAATGTTGGCGGCCAGCTGATAACGTTCGCTGTAGAACTGCTCTTCCACACCATCAACTTCTCCAAGGGAACAGCAGTTTACAAATACCAGTTCCGGTACTGCACTCATCTGTCCAATTTCCCGGGTAGACAGGAAGACATTATTTCCTATGACCATTCCGGATGCTTCAGGGGATTCTTTATTATATACACCATGCCCTGCCATATGAATGATCTTGTAATCATCTGCAAAGAGCGCTTTTATGATATTGAAAGAGGATTCCTGGATCATCTCTTTATTGTCAAACCCCTCTTGTCTGAGGATCTCAGCTACACGTTTTCCTTCTTTGAATGCTGCCGGTAAGGAAGGCAGGTATCCTTTTGTCTGTGGATCTGCAATAATTAATGCTGTTCTTTTTGTAATGGCATTGATGGTCAACCGGTATTTATTTGTCGCTAACTGGCGGATCATGCCGGCATTAACAGCTAAAGGATCATTGTCAACAAGCCCATCATGCAATAATTCCCACGGATAAGCAGCTGTATTCTCATCCAGTATCCAGCAGATATTTGCCTGTTTCTTAAACTGCTCTTTAAAATCATTCGGGATCAGCAATTCAAAAAGCGTTTTTGCGGCTTCCCTCGACCACTCATTACTGGTGGAGATTTCCTTGATGAGGGAAGATATAATATCCAGACTGCTGGAAAGCTGTTTCTGTTCTTCCCTTGCACCACCTGTAGACGCACTGAACTGTAATCTCTTTATCTTATCGCTTTCTCCTTCTTTGCTGATCAACTGTACCGTGATGCGTGTCCACCAACCTTCTGCCTGGTCCTTTAACACCCGTCTTTCCCTTCCCAACAATGTTTTAATATCATTGTCAACATCTATCGCAAATGACCGGCTGTTTTCCCGTTGTAGCGTATGTAATGCATAACAGCCATTCAGTGCACGGTCTTCATATTTCTCTATAAACTCTACATGACTGACTACCCTTGCATTCTTCCCCTGTAATTTTCTTACTTTGGCATTCGCCCTTTGTACACCCTGTAAGATGGCCCTGATGGAATTCTCTATGGTTAATCCGCCATAACCACAGCCAATGATCAATGAAGAGATCCCGACAACAGCAGGGACCTCATTGTTATTTTCCAGGAATAATAAATAATTGGAGATGCCCTGTTCTACAGTCAGTGAAAGTTGATACGCAGTGAGAGTCCCGGCCTCCCCTAATCCTACAATCACAGCCCCTTTTACTTTCTGATAAGGAGTGAACAATATTTCGCTGCTGCCTATAGTACCGGGGTATAAACCCAGTTTATGTCTTTTGGTTAATGCACCTTTCAGGTAGTTATCAATAGCTTTTTCAGCATATAATATACCGTCCCCTTTAAAGTGCCCGTTCAACAAAGGATAAGCGGCATATAAAAGATCACCCTGACTCACAGACGCCTTCACAGGTATTTCATTGCCATCTTCTTCCGGAGTAACTGTATCTGTACCGAGAATAGTATTTTCTACCCCTGCTGCTGAGAGATCAAAATTGTGCATATCTGGTGTCCTGAACACTTTTGCCATATCACCCCGCATGACAGGCCTTTGCTTACTCAGTAAGCTGGTTTTACCACCGGAAAGAATGTCTGCAATGCCGCTGAACAGGCTGTTATCATTTGCCAGTTGTCCATGTGTTACGCCGGTGTAATACACCTGGTCTGCTTTGATCAGTTGCTGTGGAATACCAGAATCCCATGTTACACTTGAATCACCTTCACTCGTACTCAGGAATGTAAGTCCGGTTTCGTTTATCTCATAACCGCAGGGAGTCGCCTTGTCATGTCCGGCAATATAAACCGCGTTTTTGTAGTCTATGACTGTTTTGTTAACAGCATCCCGGTATGCCCTGAAATCTTCCAGTGGCTTTTCCAGTGGAACAGGCCAGGTAGTATCCCCGAACGCTGTTTTCATTTTATCCCATATTGCCTCATTCCCCATATCATTATCCCCATCTGTTGTAAGTGGCAGCAGGCTGAGGATACCAGGCAATTGTGAGAATACATTTAAGAGTTCTTTTTTCGTATGAATGATATCGATCAAACCGAGTTTAACGATAATAGGGTCTCTGCCGAATAATACATTGGGGATGCGGAAAGAGCCTCCCAGCGGCGCACCCAGGAATAAAAGTTGAAATTGGGAAGAGTCTCTTAATTGTTTCCATGTATCCGGATGTGTAACAATGAAATCTCTTACTACCACTCCTCCCATAGAGTGTGCGATGATCTTTATCGGCTGATTGAATTTTAATAATTCCTGTACTTTATCATTAAACGATGTTGCGCATTGGTTTAATTGCAGCCGCCAGTCAAAGGGGAAAGTAACAACGTCATAAGTGTCTTTAAGGAAATTGGCCAGTTTTCTATATGAAGTAGCAACAATGGAGGATGCGGTAATCTGATCTGATTGTAACTGCATCAATCCTCCGGTAATAAAATTCAGGTAGTTGATCCATATTCTGTCATTCCCGATACTTAAATTAGAGCCCATAATACCCGGCATCAGTATGACGATCGGGCGTTTGCCTGTTACATGGTCCATGAAGAGCGCACCAAATTCAATCAGACTTCTTGCAGCAAGCGCCTCTTCCCTGGTCATTGTGGAGAATCCCGGAATAGGTGCATTACCGATCTGTTTTAATGCATTACTGAGCGCCGTTACGGTAGCCTGATTCCTGAAATAACTGAAATGGTCTACATCATCTGCCTTATCAAAAAAGTATTGAAGGTTGGTCGTCCTTTCAGACCCCTGGTACATAGAACCGGTATTCACAACAAGATCATTATCCCGTCTGAAAAACAGTCTAACAGCTATGATGAGCAATGCTTTTAATCCCGGTTTTAAACCACAGTTACCGGAAATGACTGACAACGGGCTTTCTATGAATCCATCGAAAGTAGCATCATTCAGCACTTTGATAAAAGGAGATTCAGGGTCCATTGCTTCCAGACCAGGCAACACATTCACATCATTTTTAGTGTTGACGACTGCCGCTATCAGTTCCCGGAATAAATCCGAACCGGTGAGGTTAGCAATGATATTGAAAAAATAGTCTGTCCGGGAAGAAGCAAGTGTAGTACCTGCTGCCGGGCATGCAACGCGAACGAATTTAGCTACGCTGATCTTTTTAGTAGCAAGAACGGTTTTGATCTTATTGATATTCTCAATGTCTTCAGTTCTGCCCTCTTTGTTCAGCAACGCTATTTCTACCTCCGAAAAGCCTTTATTATGATCGTCTGTAATACTGAAGCGGCACAGGACCTCTCCCAATAATCCACCACGTGAATGACTCACCAGGTGAAGGGTTGTTATATCCGGTAATTGTTCCACCAGTTGTGATATATTCTTCAACGGGCTTTCTGTCAGCGAACGGTGCTGAAAGGCGATGATATTACGACCATAGGTCTGGCATATTTCTGCCCATTCAGGCGTTCCCTTTAATTTATCAAAAGAGCCGGTGGTAGAAGAAGCTGTACCATGCAGGAAAAGCAGGTACGGTTTGTTTACATCGGCAGGTTTAAAGGGCTGCATCTGGAAGTTAGCGTCCAGCAGATATAGTCCTGTTTTATTCTCAAGTTGTTTATCTTCTATGCGGGTGGCAATCTCCGCAACTCTGGTATCCAGGTCTGTTTTTACAAAGTGATGTATGAGCCGTATCACAATATCTCCTACAATGCCTCTGTCAGCACCACTTGCTTTTATGGAAGAAGGGACCAGGAAAGTGCTGCCCTCTCCTGAGCGGTCAGCAGCAGGGACTGCTTCAGGGAACAGTGTATTCAATGTATCGCTGCCACAAAGCCAGGTGGTATTATCGTCAAACACAAATTCCAGCAGGTCATTTTTGTCCAGCTCAATTTTATGTATTTCAGTGATGCCACCTCTCTGGCTGCTTTGAATGTTATAGGTTGCCTGTAACCAAAGGCCGGTGCCCTCAGTTGTATGGTCTAATACAGGAATGACCTTGTCTCCTTGAATGGCAATGTTTTGCATGCGGAATTGTTGTTGTGTACCAATAATATTTCGTTTCGGGGCGCTTGGTAAGGTTACTGTTGATTCAATGGTAAATTAGGGCAATAGAATAACGTATAATGTGTTATCACAAGTTAATTTAAAATCTGAAATTATTATATCCTGATTTATTCTTTTACGAATGACAACATATGTCTGGCAATTGACAGGAAAGATGCCAGATCACTCGGTTTGGTTATATAGTCTGCTACACCGAGTTCAATACTCATGGCTTTAAATACGGGTGAGCTGGAAGTGCTCCATATGATTTTAGGAATAGCGTGATAGCGGGCATGATCATTCAATTCCTTTACTATCTCCACTCCTGTCAGCTCCGGTATATTATAATCAAGTATAAGCAAAGCAGGAAGTTCTGTGTCCTGAATAGTATCAAGATATTTGATAAACTTTCTGCCATTGGGTATACATACCAGTTGCCAGGAAGGGTCTATTTCCCCAAATGCATTTTCAAGCAGTTCCTGATCATCAATATCGTCTTCTGCAAGCAGAATCAGCCTCTTCGAATGGCCTAAAAATTGCATTTAATTAAAGTATTATTCGTAAAAGTACCACAAAATTATTACTTCAAAGTTATATGATATATAATTACGATGTTCAAACTGTATAGGGATTTTTAGTCTCTCAGATCAACACCACAAAAGATTACACTACATAATAGATATAGTCCTTAATACTCTAATACCTTCATAAATGGCTACCAGGAAAAAGTCAACTGGGCAGAATGTCCAGCCAGATGTAAGTGTGGAAAAAGCTCCACAGGATTCCACAAAAACATATGAACCACTGTCTGACGAACTGGATGCCCGGCAGTTGTTACAGGTATTATCTGAAGTTAAAAACGGGAATTTCTCTGTCCGGATGTCTATAGACAGTATCGGACTGAGCGGCAAAATTTGTGACACGGTTAATGACATTATTTCTCTTAACGAAACCCTGGTGGAAGAACTGACCCTGGCCCGTAATACGATTGGGAAAATGGGCCGGTTGAACCACCGTGTACAGATGCCCCGTACAGCACGCGGTTCCTGGAATACAGCGGTTGTTTCCATCAACACGCTCATATCCGACCTGGTACATCCTACCATCGAAATAGCACACGTAATCAGCTCCGTTGCAAAAGGGAACCTTTCTCAGGAAATGCCACTGGAAATTGAAGGGCACCTGTTACAGGGGGAATTTGCACGTATTGCTACCGAGGTAAACGGAATGGTGAAACAACTGAACCTCTTCTCCCGCGAGGTAACCCGTGTGGCACGTGAGGTAGGTTCAGAGGGTAAACTGGGCGGACAGGCCAAGGTAAAAGATGTGGCCGGGGTATGGAAAGACCTTACAGACTCCGTGAACCAGATGGCAGGTAACCTCACTGCACAGGTGCGTAATATCGCGGATGTAACCACCGCCGTAGCAAAAGGCGACCTTTCTAAAAAGATTACAGTAGACGTACAGGGAGAGATCCTTGAACTGAAAGATACCATCAATACCATGGTGGACCAGCTCAACTCATTCTCCTCCGAGGTTACCCGCGTGGCCCGTGAAGTGGGTACGGATGGTAAACTGGGCGGACAGGCAGAAGTAAAAGGGGTGGCCGGTACCTGGAAGGACTTAACAGACTCCGTGAACCAGATGGCCTCCAACCTTACCGGCCAGGTACGTAATATTGCGGAGGTAACCACTGCTGTGGCGAGAGGTGACCTTTCCCGTAAAATCACCGTGGACGTAAAAGGAGAAATCCTTGAACTGAAAAACACCATCAATACCATGGTGGACCAGCTGAACTCCTTCTCCGCTGAGGTTACCCGCGTGGCCCGTGAGGTAGGTTCCGAAGGTAAACTGGGAGGACAGGCTACGGTAAAAGGCGTAGGAGGCGTGTGGAAAGACTTAACAGACTCTGTGAACCTGATGGCGGGTAACCTGACAGCCCAGGTACGTAATATTGCCGACGTAACCACCGCTGTGGCATTAGGTGACCTTTCCCGCAAGATCACCGTGGATGTACGGGGAGAAATACTTGAACTCAAGAATACCATCAATACCATGGTGGACCAGCTGAACTCCTTCGCCTCTGAGGTGACCCGTGTGGCACTGGAAGTAGGTACAGAAGGTAAATTAGGCGGTCAGGCGAAAGTACAGGGTGTAGGTGGTACCTGGAAAGACTTAACGGATTCCGTAAACCAGATGGGTTCCAACCTCACAGCCCAGGTGCGTAACATCGCCGAAGTAACCACTGCCGTGGCAAATGGTGACCTTTCCAAAAAGATCACCGTGGATGTGGCCGGAGAAATCCTTGAATTGAAAAAGACCATCAACACCATGGTGGACCAGCTGAACTCCTTTGCCTCTGAGGTAACCCGTGTGGCACTGGAAGTAGGTACAGAAGGTAAACTCGGCGGACAGGCGAAAGTACAGGGTGTGGGTGGTACATGGAAAGACTTAACTGAGTCCGTAAACCAGATGGGATCAAATCTTACGGCACAGGTGCGAAACATCGCTGAGGTAACTACTGCCGTGGCAAAAGGTGACCTCTCCCGTAAAATCACCGTGGACGTAAAAGGGGAAATCCTGGAGCTGAAAAATACCATCAACACCATGGTGGACCAGCTGAATGCATTCGGTTCGGAAGTATTTCGTGTGGCCCGTGAAGTGGGTTCCGAAGGTAAACTGGGTGGCCAGGCAGATGTACCTGGTGTGGAAGGCCTCTGGAAGGATTTAACAGACTCCGTGAATATCATGGCGTCCAATCTGACCTCACAGGTGCGTAACATTGCGGAAGTAACCACTGCGGTAGCAAATGGTGACTTATCGCGTAAAATTGAAGTAGACGTTAAGGGAGAAATCCTTGAACTGAAAAATACCATCAATACCATGGTGGAACAGCTGCGCGCATTTGCCTCTGAGGTAACGCGTGTAGCCAGAGAGGTGGGTACGGAAGGTAAACTCGGCGGTCAGGCAAACGTGCCGGGTGTAGGAGGTACATGGAAAGACTTAACAGACTCCGTGAACCAGATGGCAGGTAACCTGACAGCACAGGTACGTAACATCGCCGATGTGGCTATCGCCGTGGCAAACGGGGATATGTCCCGCAAAATTACGGTGGACGTACGTGGAGAAATCCTTCAGCTGAAAGAAACGCTGAACACCATGGTGGACCAGCTGCGTGCATTCGCCTCTGAGGTAACCCGTGTGGCCCGTGAAGTGGGTACCGATGGTAAACTCGGTGGTCAGGCATTCGTGCCGGGTGTGGCAGGTACCTGGAAGGACTTAACAGACTCCGTAAACCAGATGACGGGGAACCTTACTTCCCAGGTGCGTAACATCGCCGAGGTAACCAAAGCGGTGGCTTCGGGCGACTTATCAAAGAAGGTAACCATAGACGTTAAAGGAGAAATCCTCGACCTGAAAAATACCATCAATACCATGGTGGACCAGCTGAACTCCTTCGCCTTCGAGGTAACCCGTGTGGCGCGTGAGGTAGGTACTGAGGGTAAACTGGGCGGACAGGCAGAAGTACAGGGTGTGGGCGGTACATGGAAAGACTTAACAGACTCGGTGAACATGATGGCCTCCAACCTCACCAACCAGGTGCGTGGTATCGCTAAAGTAGTGACCGCCGTGGCTACCGGTAACCTCAAACAGAAGTTATCCATCGTATCCCGCGGAGAGGTAGCGCAACTCACTGAAACTATCAACGAAATGATCGATACCCTGGCGGTGTTTGCCGACCAGGTAACCAACGTGGCCCGCGAAGTGGGTGTTGAAGGACGACTGGGCGGGCAGGCAAGCGTTCCTGGTGCTTCCGGTATCTGGAAAAATCTGACAGAGAACGTAAACCAGCTGGCGGCAAACCTTACCACCCAGGTACGTGCCATCTCTGATGTGGCTTCCGCGGTAACGAAAGGTGACCTTACCCAGATGATCCGGGTAGATGCGAAAGGTGAGGTGGAAGAACTGAAAGATACCATCAACCAGATGATCGCCAACCTGAAACAAACAACCCTGCGTAACCAGGAACAGGACTGGCTGAAATCCAACCTGGCGAAGTTTACCCAGATGTTGCAGGGACAAAAAGACCTGAACACAGTAACCCGCCGTATCCTGTCAGAGCTTGCCCAGGTAGTAAATGCACAGAAGGGTATGTTCTACATCCTTGAACAGGAAGAATACCAGGAAAATCCTAAACTCAAACTCTTTGCGGCATATGCTTACGGAGATGAAGTCAGCATGTCCCGCGAATTCTCTCTGGGACAAGGCCTCGTAGGACAATGCGCAGTGGAGAAAGAAAGGATACTCTTAACAAATGTTCCTTCCAACTATATTAAAATCAGTTCCGGATTAGGAGAAGCGGCACCGCTTAACCTGATCGTATTGCCAGTACTGTTCGAAACAGAGATCAAAGCCGTTATTGAACTGGCCTCCTTTGATTCATTCAGTCAGACCCACTTAGACTTTTTAAGTCAGCTGACAGAAAGTATCGGTATCGTACTGAACACCATCGAGGCGAACTCCCGAACAGAAGACCTGCTGGAACAATCACAGTCACTGGCTGATGAATTGAGAAGAACGAATGAAGAGTTACAGGATAAAGCACACCTGCTCGTAAAACAGAAAGAGGAAGTAGAAGAAAAGAACAAAGAGGTGGAAGAAGCGAGAAAATCGCTGGAAGAAAAAGCAGAACAGCTGCAGCTAACTTCCAAATATAAATCAGAGTTCCTCGCAAATATGTCACATGAGTTACGTACACCGTTGAACTCTCTCTTAATCTTAGCACAGCAGCTCTATGAAAACCATGACGGTAACCTGAACGAAAAACAGGTACGTTATGCAAAAACCATTCACAGCTGCGGGGATGACCTTATTCAATTAATCAACGACATCCTTGACCTCTCCAAGATTGAGTCCGGGTATATTTCTACAGACTTTATCAAGGTGCGCTTCAACGAGGTGGTCGGGTTCGTGGAAACCACATTCAAACATATCTCTGAGAGCAAGAACTTACGCTTTGGTATTGATATGGACGAACAGCTGCCACAGAGCCTGGAAACAGACGTACAGCGTCTCAACCAGATCCTCAAAAACCTGTTGTCCAACGCATTCAAGTTTACTGATAAAGGAGAAGTAAGGCTCCGTATTTACGAAGCAAAACGCAACTGGAAACTGCTGAACTACAGCCTGGATGCTGCAGACCGCGTAGTAGCATTCGAGATCAAGGATACCGGTATCGGTATCTCCAAAGACAAACAGAATATCATCTTTGAAGCATTCCAGCAGGCGGAAGGTTCTACCAGCCGTAAATATGGAGGTACCGGTCTTGGATTATCCATCAGCCGCGGTCTTGCCGATCTGTTAGGCGGTTCCATTGAACTGGAAAGTGAAGCCGGCAGAGGTAGTACATTTACGCTCTTCCTGCCGCTCAACTACAATCCTTCTTCTATCAGGAAAGAAAAACAAAGCAGTCTTACTGTAAGTGTGAGCGGATATAAACTGGGAGACAATAATTATAATCCTGCTTTAATTCAAACCATCCCTTCACTCAAGATTTCTGATACGAAAGATCTTGAAGGATTAAATGAGATCATCAATGAAATTGGTGATGACAGAACACATATCCTTGATACAGACAGGGTAGTGCTGATAGTGGAAGATGATGTCCGCTTTGCCAAAATCATGCAGGAAAAGGCACATGAGATGGGCCTTAAAGTAGTAGTAGCTACCACCTTCGGAGAAGTATTTGATCTCACCAACAAGTTCAATCCGATAGCGGTTACACTCGATGTAAAATTACCGGATGCCAGTGGCTGGAGAGTGCTTGATCTGTTTAAGAACGACATCAATCTGCGGCATATCCCTATCCATCTGATATCAGGAGAAGAAAACCGGCTGCTGGCCATGCAACGTGGCGCCCGCAGCTTTAACTTAAAACCGCTGAAAACAGAAGCATTAACGATACTGTTTAACAACATTATAGAACTCGATAGCCGTAAGCACAAGAAAGTGCTAATCGTGGAAGACAACGAACCGGATGCTTCCCAGATAGCCAGGATGCTGAATAACGGGGACCTGATAGAAATGGAGTTTGTTGAAAACGGAAAATCTGCTATTGATCTGATAAATAAATATTCTTATGATTGCATCATAGCAGACTATATGTTACCTGATATTGAAGGGGCTGAATTTGTTGCCAACATCAATACGATGAACAGGTATAATGCAACGCCTGTAATCGTATATTCTGCAAAAGATTTCTCTAATAAAGAAAAATCGAAGCTGAAACAATATGCGAATAAAATACTGCTGAAAGGCGTTAATTCTCTCGATCTGCTACTGGAAGAAACCATTATGCAGCTGCATATCAATCACAATGCTTTGTTACCCGAGAAAAGACAACTGATAGAGGATCTACGTTCTCAAAAGGATGTACTCATCCATAAAAGTGTATTGGTAGTTGATGATGATGTGCGTAACCTGTTTGCGCTCACTACTGCTTTTGAACGTTATAACATCAACACTATTACAGCAGAAAGCGGGAAAGAAGCCATCAATATCCTGAGTGAAAATAATCAGATAGACATGGTGCTGATGGATATCATGATGCCGGAAATGGATGGCTATGAAACCATGCAGAAAATCCGCAGGGAACATAAGAACAGTGCATTGCCAATTATTGCAGTAACAGCAAAAGCAATGAAAGGCGACCGGGAGAAATGTATTGATGCAGGAGCCTCAGATTATATCACTAAACCGCTGAAAATAGACCAGTTGCTATCTTTAATGCGGGTATGGTTATACAGGTAATATTCATTTGAAAAAATTCAAAGGTGCTGGAACAACAAGATCCAATTAAAATATTAGTTGTAGACGATAGAGCAGATAATCTGATGTCTATAGAATCCATATTGGAAAGGGAAAGCTATATCATAGTAAAAGCGAACTCCGGCAGAGCTGCATTAAAAATACTATTAAAGGAATTTGATTTTTCCCTGATACTGATGGATGTACAAATGCCGGATATGAACGGCTTTGAAACAGCCTCCCTTATCTATCAGCGGGATAAACTGAAAGACGTGCCCATCATCTTCATTACTGCACACAATGAAGATGAAGCTATTTTCAGAGGATATAAAGTAGGAGCTGTTGATTTCATTTATAAACCTGTGAACCCGGAATTACTGAGGATTAAGGTAGGCCTCTTCGTAGAGCTCTATCGCAAAACAAAGTCACTCATTGCACAGGAACAAAAACTACTGAACACCAATGCTTCCCTGCAAAAAGAGATTGAAGAAAGAGAAGCCTCTGAACTGAAAATAAGAGAATTGAACCGGCAGCTCATACAAAAAAATATTCACCTGAAAACAGTCAATGAAGAGCTGGACAGGTTTGCCTACATTGCTTCTCACGACTTACAGGAACCCCTTCGCAAAATCAGGGTGTTCAGTGATATGATCATTCAGAAGAAAACAGGTATGGATGATGTTGATAAATATGTAACAAAGATCACCAATGCCACTATCCGCATGCAGCAACTGGTAAGCGACCTGTTACGCTTTTCCAGGCATTCTATTCAGGGTGGCGATTTCGTACCTGCTGATCTCAATGATATTGTGAAGGAGGCGGTTAATGAACTGGAAATAAAGATCCAGCAAACAAATGCCCGTATCATTATAGATCCGCTACCGGCAGTTTCTGTTATACCTGTCTTAATGCGGCAGGTATTTTATAACCTGATCAGCAACGCAATTAAATTCAGAAAGAAGGAAGTAACCCCGGAAATACACATCTATGCAGAACAGGAGAAACATCCTGAAATTGCAGACAGTTACTATTACAGGATCTTTGTGAAAGATAACGGTATGGGGTTCGAAAGCCAGTATTCAGATGATATTTTCATCGTGTTCAAGCGCCTGCACAGCTATCATGAAATAGAAGGCACCGGTATAGGTTTATCTATCTGCAAAAAGATAATGGAACAGCATCATGGTTCCATTCAAGCCACCAGTGAAGTAGATAAGGGGGCTACCTTTATCGTTGGCTTACCAGAAAAACAACAAACGACCGGCAGTTTACCGGTGTTTAATTAGATAAACTAAAGAGAGGAGGTAAAATCCCGGCTTGAAGATCGCTTAAAACGCCTTTCCGTTTCCATCAGGTATCCGAATAAAGAAGAAGTTGTAGCAAAAATAAATAGAGGGTCTGAGAATTGTCTAAATGGCGACAAGTCTCCATCAGGCACCTGAACAAAGAAGAGCGTGTATCGTAAGTATGATACACGCTCTTCTTTAGTTTATCTGAAAGATTTAAATTTTACTTAGCTATTTCTACGGTTTTATTCACCCGGAAGGTCCCTGTTAATCTGATATCTTCTGAAGAAGCCCCTACCATTGCAGTGAAGCTCCCTGGTTCAACGACCCACTTATTTTGCATGTTCAATAATTTCAAATCTTCCGGTAACAATTCAAAAGTTATTTCTTTCTGTTCCCCTGCCTGTAAATGAATACGCTGGAATTTCTTCAGCTGTTTCACAGCAGTTACCACAGAACTGGCATCATCCCGCAGATATAACTGCACTACCTCATCCCCCGCTACCGTACTTGTATTCTTTACCTGAAATTTCACCGTTGCTTTCAGCGTAGTCTTTTCCTGTACATCTATACCAAGCTGCTGATAATCGAACGTAGAATAGCTTAATCCGTGGCCAAAGCTGTAAAGCGGCCTGGCGTCCATTTCTACATAATCATGCCGGGAAGCGCTCTTATAATTATAATAAACAGGCAGCTGCCCTGCTGATTTAGGAATAGAGACCGGCAGTCGTCCGGCAGGATTATAATCACCAAACAACACATCGGCTACCGCTGTTCCGCCTTCCTGGCCCGGGTACCACGCATTCACAATCGCAGGAACATGCTGTGCTGCCCAGTTGATATTCAGTGGACGGCCTTCTATCAATACCAGTATCACTGGTTTGCCCGTGGCAACGATCCGCTGCATCAGTTCATTCTGTAAGCCCATCAGGTCCAGGCTTACCCGGTCAAATCCTTCCCCGCTTTCCATATCACTTACTGCATTCTCTGCTGATTTCACCACTGCTGCTCCTGTGCTCTGGTAAGAGGTCGCAAAGTCCCGTGCGCTGGAACCGCCCAGTACAAGAATTACGGCATCAGCATCCTTTGCTGCCGCTACAGCTGCATCCATATCAATCCTGGAAGTGTCGCGAATAGAACATCCCTTTACATATTTCAGCTTCGTATCTCCGGAGATCTTTGCCTGTATGCCTTTCAACACAGTAACGATCTTGTCTTCCGGCTGCGGAGCTGTGTAATCGCCTAACTGGTTATACATATTATCCGCATTGGGGCCTATTACTGCCAGATTCCTGACAGACTTTTTTAAAGGCAGCGTTCCATTCTCATTCTTCAGTAACACGATAGATTCGGCAGCTACTTTTTCTGCCAGTTGTTTATGTGCTGCCGTCCCTACAGTTTTTTCGGCTGTCGCAATATCTACATAAGGTTTATCAAAAAGGCCCATTTCAAATTTCAGTCTTAACACATGGCTTACAGCTGTATCAATTGCCGCCATTGTTACCTTCTTATCCTTCACTGCTTTTATCAATGTATCTCCATAAGCCTCTCCACCCAGGTCTGCATCCAGTCCTGCGTTCATCGCTAATGTTGCAGCTTCTTCCATGTCTGCCGCTACATGATGGGTCGATTTCAGACCGGGAATACCGCCCAGGTCAGAAACAGAGAATCCTTTGAAACCCCATTGTTTACGCAATACATCTTTCAACAGGAAAGAATTAGCACTGCAAGGCACCCCATCGATAGAGTTATAAGAGGCCATAATAGACAATGCTCCTGCCTGTATCGCATTTTTAAAAGGCGGCAGGTAAGAGGTGTTCAGTTCACGGCTGCCGGTATTGGCAATACCGCCATTATGCCCTCCTTCAGGAGACCCGTAGGCTGTAAAATGTTTAAGCGTAGAGATCACATTCACACCGCTGTTAATGTTATTTCCCTGGAAGCCTTTTACCATAGCGATACCCATCTGTCCAATGAGGTAAGGGTCTTCGCCGTAAGTCTCTTCCAGTCTCGACCAGCGGGGTTCACGCACCAGGTCCAATACCGGTCCGTAACCAATATGCGCCCCCTGTACACGTGCTTCCTGAGAAATAGCGGCGGCCATTTCTCTGATCAGTGCAGGGTCCCAGGTGCTGGCTTGTCCTATTGAAGTAGAGAACACGGTTGTACCGATGGCCATATGCCCATGCGGACATTCTTCTGCCAGGAACAACGGAATACCCAGGCGGGTATGTTCTATCATATATCTCTGCAAAGCATTGGTGGCCATTGCAGACAGCTTAGGAGACAACCCGGTTTCCAACGTCTTTTTAGTCCAGGGGTCAGCTCTTAAAGTGGCCCAGAAGCTCCCTATATACCTTTTTGCAATTACCTCTTTAAAGGCAGCGCTTACGCCCACGGAGTCCCCGTTTTTCTCATACATATCCCAACCCAGCAGGGTACATAGCTGCCCTACTTTCTCTTCCAGCGTCATCCTCTTCAACAAATCTTTCACCCTGTTATCTACTGTGGCAGCAGGGTTCTTGTACAGCGCAACACCCTTCTGTGTTTGCCCTATGGCCGGTACTGCCCCTCCGAGAACTACTATTCCAAACACAAAGCAATTCCTGATAATCGATTCTCTTATTTTCATTATTACCTGCAAATTAATTGATAATCACTCACATCATAAAAATAACAAGTTAGAGGGGTTAATCATTGAATATTTATTAAAATGATAAGATTGTCTCAATTATTGGTAAAAAAGAGGGTGCACCGTTTTCGGTACACCCTCATATACTTGGATGTTGTTACAGTAGTAATGGAACTCTCCGCTGTTGCAATGGTTCACCACCAGAATGCATAATAATACCCTAATTATGTTTGTTGCTTATAACTACTTTTTCCTTAGAGATCACCTTTTTACCATCAGTCACGGTAATGATATACAATCCGTCTGGCAGGCCAGTAACATTCAGCGTACTGCTGGCCCCTTTAATACGCTGCGATAACCTTTTAACGCCCGAAACGGAATAGACATCTATCGTATACTGCTTATCCTCCGGCAATGTTAAATACACGGTATTGGCTGCCGGATTAGGCCATATACGCAGGCAGGACGGTAAATGTGTTGGTTTAACAACCGCAACAGGACTCACTGGTACATCCGGATAGGTGAATGGGAAATCAATCTGTGCCTGCCTGAACTGTTGTTCGTAAGTGCTGTTCCATCCAAATGCTGTATCTGCCTGTGCTTTCAGGTTATACTGAGCAGCACCGCTCCAGAAATGTATAAACTCTCCCATATTGAGATCACGGGTATATTCACCGTTATGCTGAGGGAAATACCGGGATAGCAATACAAAGAAACGGTTCAATGCAGCACTGGAATCAGCATGTGTATAAATCGGATAGAACCAGTTTTTAAACCAATGCGTACCTGGTCTTGGATAATTATCCTGACCGTCTATTACATCATTATATGTTTGCTGTGCATCGGCAGTCCAGCCAAGGCGTTTAGTAACATCGTATATAAAGATCTCATTCCATTTGCTGTCATGCCAGATAGGGAATGCAGGCGATTTTTTCACTCCTTTGCTGCCACCTTCAACAATATGCCCTATTTCATGAATAGAAGCCCCTACGTTCCAGCTGCTCCTGGTACTCCATTCTCCACCAAGATCTCCTACATTGCGGTAATCATGTGAAGAATCAAATACAGTTGCGGGATGACCACCACTGTAACCATTGCTATGGAACACCATATTTACCTTAGGGTCGCTAAACGTTCCGTAGTTCTGTTTTACATAGTTCCATACATCTGTAAAGTCCTGATTCATCCAGGTGATAGAGGTAGGGGTAGCGCTGTCATAATAAATGTTCACACTTGTATTACTATATACAAGACTCAGTAACTGATTATGTTCAAACCAGTGTTCCTTCCAGGTAGCCGGCGGTACATTGGTGAGCGTGGTATTACTGGCGTATGCCCATGCAGAAGAACCATTTGCGTTCACGGCTTTCAGGCGGTAGTAATAAGTAGTCAGCGGCGCCAGTTCCAGTGAGTAAAAATGTGTAGTGTTCGGGTCCAGTGTAAAGGAAGTACCCCAGTCAGTACTGTCGGTAGATCTTTCCAGTGTATAACGGGTTTCATTGGATGCATTATCGGCCCAGTCAAGTATGATCTGGTTACCGGAAACAACCTGTGTGGTGAAGCCGGATGGTGCAGCAGGAATGCTTGTATCAACAGTGCCTGTACCTGTACCATAGATCTGTAATTCTGCCAGTTGCGTATACGGGGCTCCGTTATTAGCAATAATATTCAGCCTGTAATAAATGTACGAAGTGTTGTTATAAAAGGAATAGAGTCTCCGCTGGAACCTGGCAGGAAATACCTGCCCTTTACCTTTATGGAGGGTAGTCCATGTAATGCTGTCATTAGATCCCTGGAATGTCCATTCTCTGGGGTCCCTGTCGGTAGCATCATTGGCGGAAGAAATAGCATACTGTCTGGCAATGCCACCGGCAGGCAATTTAAAGGTAAGCCATGTGCTATTGTGCGTAGTCAGGTATTTACTGTAAATACTGTTATCTGTAGCTTTGGCAATACCTTCTACACCGGTAGTATTATACTTGTCTGTAATAACCCCATTTGTAAAATCGGTGATATCTGTCAATGCAGGAGCTGCTGCCGTAGATACCGCTAAAATAGCAGGAGCGGAGATGCCGCCTGCATTCACCGCTATTACACGATACAGGTACGCAGTAGAAGCAGTGATACTGCTATCAGAAAAATACCTCTGGTTAGGAGGTAAAGTAGCCAGTGTAGTAAAATTCACACCATCAATAGAGTATTGAACCTGGAAGCCCGTTTCGTTGGTAGAGTTATCTGACCAGCGAAGCTCAATCTCGAAAGGGTAAACTGTAGCCGTAAGTGCACTTGGTGCAGCAGGCCCTGAAGCAGAACCTGTAAGATGCCACTCCGACAATTGAGAATCCCCATCACCATTATTGGCAGTAATATTCAAACGATAATACAGATAGCCGGTACTGTTAGAGAAGGTATAGGTATTTGTTTGAAAACGGTTAGCAAAAGTCTGATCGGTTTGTGTGTCGATGGTAGTCCAGGTATTACCATCATTAGAAGCAGTCAGTGTCCAGCTCCTGGGATCACGGCCCGGTGCATCGTTGGCAGAAGTAATGGTATACTGCGTAACGATCGCCGTGTATGCCGACTGATAACCTAACCAGTAGGCTGTCTGAGCGATATAATATTTTGTGTTGATGTTGTTGTCCATCAGATTCTGGTAATTTTCGGCAACATTACCATTTGAATACTGGACGGTAACAACACCACCATTTGCAGTGATATCCGTCTGGGCATAGACTGGACTCATACCGCACAATAGCAGAGCTGACAGGGATAACTTTGTAAAGATCCTGAGAATCATAGATTGGGTTTTATTTTGGTTGAGAATTATTCGTTTTCCATAAACGTTTATGTTGGGTTACATACGGGCTGGGTACATCTCTACTAATATAGTCAGAGAAAGAGCACAAACATGTCAATAGATGTTAAATGGATTGTTAATGGAGTTTAAATGCGGATACTGAAAATATCTTTCAATGCTTTTTTTGCAGCGTGGAAGCCGCACATGCCATGTACGCCACCACCGGGCGGCGTAGCGGAAGAACAAACATATATACCTTTTGCCGACGTATTATAAGGTGACCAGCGTAATGCAGGGCGTGTATACAGCTGTGTTATATCCAACACACCACCATTGATATCCCCACCTACGTAATTCGGATTATAGGATTCCATCTGTACCGTGTTCATCACATGCTTCCCCAGGATAAGATCGCGGAAGCCGGGAGCAAAACGCTCTATCTGTTTTTCGATAGCATCTGTCATATCAACAGAAGATCCATTCGGTACATGACAATAGCCCCATATAGCATGTTTACCTGCCGGCGCCCGTGTAGGATCAAACAGGCTTTGTTGTGCAAGCAATACAAAGGGGCGTTCCGAATGTTGCCCATTGGCGGCTTTGTATTCACTGGCAGCTATTTCTTCCATAGTATTGCCAAGGTGCACCGTACCTGCCCTGCGGCATGCTTCATCCGTAAAAGGAACAGGGCCGTCCAGCGCCCAGTCGATTTTAAATACACCCATACCATAACGGTAGTGTTGCAGCTGCCATTTATATAAAGAAGAGAAACGTTCTCCGGCAATGGCCAATAATTGCCGGGGAGTTACATCCAGCAGCACTGCACGTGCAGTTGGAAGTTCCTTTAAAGAACGTACATATACACCGGTCACAATCTCTCCTCCTAATGATCTGAAATAATCCCCCAGGGCATTCGCTATGGCCATAGACCCGCCCCTGGGTACAGGCCATCCGCCCAGGTGCCCGTTCATCAGCAGTACCAGTGCAACTGCAGAAGTAGTGAGGCTGGATAATGGCAACATGGAATGCCCTGCCATTCCGGCAAACAATGCTTTTGCTTCCTTTCCTTTAAAACGTTTTAATAGCTGAGTTGCAGGCAAGAGCCCTTTAAGACCGAATTTTGCCATTAACAGCGGATGATCGGGGAAGCGTAAGGGCCCCAGAATATCAGGAGCCAGCAGTGGCCAGTCTTTCAGTAAAGGAGCTATTAATTGCCTGTAAGCCTCCCCGTCGTTACCGAGAGATCGTATTGTATTGTCGGGTGAAGAGTCCAGTACCGCGGCAGCGCCATTATCAAAAGGATGGGCTGCCTGTAGTGCAGGTTGAAGATAACTTAAGCCAAATTGTTCAAGGGGTAGCTTTCTGAAGAAAGGAGAACCAGCTGCCAGGGGGTGAATAGCAGAACAAATATCATGGGTAAACCCCGGTAAAGTCAGCTCTCCTGAACGCAATCCTCCTCCTATAGTATCTTTCCCTTCCAGTAGTAAGACAGACAGTCCCTGCTGTTGCATTGCAATAGCAGCTGAAAGTCCGTTGGGGCCTGAACCCACTATAATTGCATCATACTCCCTTTTGTACATGTCATACAAAAGTAAGCAGAATCAGCGTTCCATCATATCTAATATATCCGTCCAGATTATACGGGCTATCTGTTCACTCTCTACCAGCTTAATCCGCTCTTCCGGCCTTACAACAGCATCTTCCTGCCAGCTGATGTATTCAGGAATCACTTCCACTACTTCGGGCGAAAAATCCTTCAGAATATTGCCGCTTGTAATTATTTCATAAGTGGTTTCATGGACCATCTTGTTCTCCGTAATCGTAACCTGATAGGACCGACCCTCAATATAAACTGTAACTGTATGCTTTTCCATAAAAACAATTGAATGAATGTTACCTCCGGAATATCCGGTGGCAGTTGGGATCCTGTTTTTGTAATCTCTTCATACGTTAACATTATCTTAAGAACAAAATATCTGCCAGTATGCTAAAATGGCCTCTTTTACAGGAAATTGAGGTGCGTTTTCCACTCAACCGGTCAACCGAAGGCGAGTGTAACCTGTGTTTTCAGATCAACACTGGCAGCTCCGCTCCAGAAAGGGACAAATTCTCCCCAATTCATATCAGGGGTATAACATAGTAAACTTCCGCCATGCACAGCTACAAATGTCAGGCTCAAAAGTGCAAGTATGCTTAAAAGGTCAACATAAGGTTAACAGGCAAATAAAAAAGCTGCAAACTGCAAGGCATAACTAAAAGGTTAATAGCGATTTGCAGCTTACAGCCCGGACTGAGTACGTGTTCGTGGTATTTTAGTACAAAGAATATAAGGACACTAAATTAGCATTGCTCCCATTTAAAACTTGTCAATAAAAAGCAAACCAATTGTAAACAATGCTTAATAGATTGTAAATGAAAATTAAATTCCTGATATTTATATATGATGCGAAACCCACGGATGAAGGAAAAACTGTCACTTGAAAAGATATATTTGTCTTTCAGGAATTATTTCATGACGCATCCGGTTAAGATTTACATTACAACATCAGTAGTCTGTTTCCTTGTGCTTGCACTTGTTCAGTTCATTCTCGTGTACAACACGTATGATTTACTGAACCGTCGCTTCTATTACGAAAAGAAGGGGCAGATACAGGAAGACTATACCCGTGCCATCGTCAATGATCAGTTATTCCCCGGTGGTAAAAAAATCATCGACAGCTATATAGCCCCAAAATTCAAAGAGCTGGAAAGATTACACGCTACTGATACCGCCGCTTTCAATAAAGAGACACAGATCCTCTTAAATAATATTTTCAATTCTCTTATCAAAGAACAAAAAGTAGACAGTCTGCTTGCAAGTATAAAAGAGAAAGAACACATCACGGACTCATTAAAATATCTGCTGAGTATACACAGGATAGATCTGATGTTCGGCGATATGAAGTATGTGAACATATACAATGGACGAAATAAATATTTACTGATCGACAGCGCCATACAGGAGCAAACTGGCGTGCACATTTTCGGTAACCTGAAAACACCGGACGATCAGAGTATGATATTAGGCCTGAACGTATCAGAACCATCACCTTACACCTACGCCATCTTTTTCACCTTTCATGCAGATCCTTACAACAGGCGGCAAATGGTATTCAAACAAATGCGGCTGATCCTTACGATGTCCCTTTTATCCATGCTGGCCATTATTACCATTTTTATCATTACTCTTCGCAACTGGATCAAACAGAAACATCTGTCCGACGTAAAAACAGATTTCATCAATAACATCACCCATGAATTCCATACACCGCTTTCGGCAATTATGGTAGCCAATAAAAATATTCAGAATGAAAAGATCCTCGATAATAAAACGGCCCTGCTATCTTTATCGGAAATCATAGAACGGCAATCACAAAGATTAAAACTGCTGATCGGACAGGTACTCGATATTGCCGCTATAGATAAATTATCCGTACATAAAGCACCACAAGACCTCAACATTCTTGTAAAGGATATCCTCACAGATTTCAGCATTAAATTCTCTGAGGCAAATCTTCACCTTTCTTATGAAGAATATCCCTGCGATATCACTGTAGAGGCAGACAGTTTCCACTTTGCCACTTTACTGCTGAATATTCTGGACAATGCTGTAAAGTATAACCTGCAACCGCTTAAACAGGTCACAGTAGCCATTACCCGGGATAAAGAAGGACTACAGATTATTGTAAGCGATAACGGCATCGGCATGACAAAAGAAACAATTAAGTATATTTTTGATAAGTTCTACAGGCATCAGAAAGATCTTACCCAATACTCAAAAGGATTAGGGCTTGGATTGCATTATGTGAAACAATGTATTGATGCGCATCAATGGAAATTAAAAGTAGAAAGTGAAGCCGGAAAAGGAAGTACATTTGTAATCATTATACCTGAATAACGGATGCTATCAACCAGGCATGACCAAACGATGTAAAACGGGGACGATACACGCCTGATTAAATTATAAGGGATGAAACACAAAATTCTTCTGGTAGAAGATGAAGCAGATCTTGGTAACGTTGTTAAACAATACCTGGAACTGATGGATTTTGAAGTGGACTGGCAACAAAACGGCCTTACCGCACTGGATGTTTTTGAAAAAGCGCCGGATGCTTACCACATACTGCTGATAGATGTGAACCTGCCCGGGCTGAACGGTTTTGAACTGGCAGACCGTGTAGTGAAAGTGAATAATAACGTATCCTTCCTCTTCCTCACAGCAAGAGGAGATAAAACAGACCGCCTGAACGGTCTGAAAATAGGCGCCGACGATTATGTGGTAAAACCTTTTGATGTAGATGAGCTGGTGCTGCGCATCCGTAATATCATCAAACGGAAACAACCTGTTGTTTCCTCAGACCAGCCACAACAACAGGGCGTAATCAGTATAGGTACCAACCAGCTGTTTGTGGATTCTTTAAAACTGATCACAGAAAGCGGTGAAGAAATCATACTCACTCCGCGTGAATGCGACCTGCTGGTATTATTCTTCCACAATGTGAACCGGGTAATTAAACGCGAAGAGATCCTGAATAAAGTATGGGGCTCCAATGACTATTTCGTCGGCAGAAGCCTCGATGTTTTCATCTCCAGGTTTCGCAAGTATTTCCAGCACAATACCAATATCAGCATCAAAAACGTGTATGGTATTGGGTTTGTATTTAATGTGAAATAGATTTTCTTCCAGCCGTATCCTGGCAATCGCTTAAGATCGTCTTGTGGAAAGGCTTCGTAAAGGCAAAAAAATACTTAGCACTGTCTGCTCGGAACAGTAGAAATTGGTTGACGATCAGGATTAACAAGTCAAAATTGTCGCGCTCTTACTTACAGTTGTTGCTCACTATGTTCTCTTACGCCTATTTTAGTTTTATATCCGTAGATTTTGTTCACTAAAACAAACATGACTGTAATGCCCGCAATGATAACGTAATGTAAAACGATTGATGGCATAAAAGTGGAATAAATGATTTTGGTAATATGCTACTTGAATTTACATAAAATGTAATGAAAATATACTGCACTATCCTGAATTATGGTGCATACCAGCAGGGCATTAACAAAAAAAATTTAAGGGATAAAATTAATAAAATGCAAGCCTCAATTAATCACATTAGAATATATTAGCAAAATAGATATTCATTTATCCGAAGGAGCCTTTAATAACAATTTCGTAGACACAGGGACCCCAAAAACAGGCATCCCATCCTTGTTCCAGGTAAATTGCTGCATACGCGGAGAGCGTTTCTGACCACATCCATCTCCCGAATGATCGTTCGCATGATACAGAATCCACGACTCTTTACCATCCGGCGAGGTGAAAAATGAATTATGCCCCGGCGCATATACGCTATTTTCAGGGGCCTGCTTAAACACCGGCACCGGCCACTTTTTCCACGATCGGGCATCCATGATATTACTGCCAGCGTCTGCTACCAGCATCCCTAATGTATAATTGTCCGTCCAGCACCCCGAGCCTGAATACACCAGGAATAAATTATTCCCGTGCTTCAATATTTCGGATCCTTCATTGATATACACATGTTTTAAATTAGGATCACCCAGATCACCTTGTTTCTCCCAGTCGTAAACAGGACTGGATATCTTCACCCGTCGTCCGGCTATCGTTACCGGGTCTTTCATCATCGCTATATAAATATTCTGCTGTCCGTTCTGATTTCCTTCCCAGCCAGACCATATCATATACAGCCTCCCTTTATGCTCAAACACACTACCATCAATTGCCCACTTATCCTCTGTGTCCGCTACTTTTCCTTTAAACACCCAGTTGCCTTCCATAGGATTTACCGCGCTGTTCTCCAGTACATACATCCTGTGATGCTGATTATCACCATCGTCCGCGGCAAAATAGACATACCATTTCCCGTTAAGGAAATGGATCTCAGGTGCCCAGATATCTTTGGAATAAGGCCCTGTTGCCGGTGGCGTCCAGATAGTTTTATGCGGGGCCGTACCTAATAGTGCCATATTCTTTGTTCTCCACAATTCCAGCCGGTCACCCATAGAATTCATATAATAGTAGTAACCGTCTTTGTAAATACACCAGGGATCAGGCCCTGTAGGCAATAATGGGTTCCTGAACTGCTGCTGTGCATTTACATTTATGGCTGCAAAAAGAAGGAGTAGTAAGGTGAATGTTTTCATAGATACAAAAATGCGAACTCCGGACGCATCCGGAGTTCAGTCATTTAAAGATCGATCTTTTGTACCGGTGAAAATAACATGTCTTCAACCCCCGCGATCTTCACGCCTATCCGGGCAAAAATATAACCCTGATCCCCCGTACTCCCATTGGCAGAAGTATTGGCGGGCACTTCCACATTCAGACTGACATGATCGGGATCTGTAATATCACTTCCTGCTATACCAACCCTCGCAATGTAATTAGTCCCATCCACAAATGCCGTTTGATTAAGATAAAGGAATACGTTTTCAATATCCTTTGCATTGACGTCTGTAATGATCTTCTCCAGTTTACATGTAGCACTAACGGCAGTACCGGTCAATAAAAACTGCGGCGTTCTTACCATATAATATGGCATCACTTCAATATCCATTGTTCTGTTACCATTCAGTTGCAAACGGACCGTATCCGAATTGGTCTCATTGTTCAATACAGACCTGAAAGGTCCCTGGGAAGGCGGTATTATCAGTTTATAGTTACCATTAAAAAGCAGCGCCGAATAAGAACCATCTTCATTAACATTCACCGTAATCGCACCATTCTTACCCCATCCCGGTTCCCATAATTCAAACGTAACGTCTTTGGCGCTTACATTGATCGCCTCTCCCTTGTAGGTGATCCTGCCCTGCAAAGTAATGGAAGGTCCGTTATAATTATCCTTTTTACATGACAACGCCGCCATGCACAATGCCAGGTATATTATCTTCTTCATGTGAAATATTTTTACTGATTAGGGTTTTTAATGAGCTTAGGATTATTACTTAGGATATCAGAGCCTATCTGGGAATAATAGTTACCCAGTTTAAAGCGATGCGCCGCAGTAACATTCGATGGCTTCACTATTTTATACACCCATTTACCATCATTGGCATTCCCCGGATTATAGACTTTGTAAGGCCATAACCCGTATATCATTGTATTTACCTTATCTGCTTTACCTATGTTCGTTACAAGATCAGCGGCGCTGATCGTCTCTCCGTTCCATATTTTATGTGCCAGGCGCCAGCGTTTATTATCAAACAGCTCATGTCCTTCAAATGCCAGCTCAACCCTCCTTTCATGCACGATCCTGTCGAAAGTAACAGTAGTAAGAGGTATTGTAAATCCGGCCCTTTCACGTACCTGGTTGATGTAAGTAGCGGCAACATCGTTTTGCCCCAGTTCAAACGCAGCCTCTGCAGCATTCAGCAATACCTCTGCGTAACGGTAACGTACCCACCAGACTTCACTTCTTGTTCCTATTTGTCCGGACCCTACAGTCTGGTCCATAAACTTGCGAACGTAAAACCCCGTCTGGGCACTGAATTGCAGTCCGTCTACAGGACCATCCGCTCCTACTACCTGCGAACTTTTAGGGGCACCGGCAACCGGAATACTGTCCTGATCGCCGAAGTTGTCTCCTGTAATAATATTATACTGACCGCCTTTCCAGTACATCACCCCAGCCCATATGTCCAGCGGTACACCTTTAAACTTAGTGCCGGGCAAAATGATGGTGCCTCCCAGGCGTGCATCCCTCCCGGCAAAAATGTCCAGCGGATTATTATAGTATACATAATCACTGCCTGCATTGGTAACGAAAGGGCTGTATGTATTATCCAGTTTCTCATACAATTGTGCCAGGTTCAGCGAAGGGTTCACCCTGCCCCCCTGTTGTTCTTCGGCAGAAGACCAGGGCTGATTATTCAATGTCCAGTCTTCCACTTTCCCACTCTTCAGTTTAAAATCCTGTGCAAAGATGACTTCAGGATTATTCGATTTATCATAAAATAAGGAAGCAAAGTTGTCCTGCAAATCATCCGTTTTCTTTTTATACAGGGAATACTTTCCACTGCTGATAATTTCCTGCGCAGCAGCTAAAGCCTTCGTATAGTAGGCAGTAGATTTATCTGCAGAAATACCCACTTCTCCACCGGCTAAGCTAACCGTAGGTGTACTTGCACCATATTTGGCAATAGAGGCAGCATATAACGCGGCACGTGCCTGCATAGCTAATGCAACTCCTTTGGTAGCTCTCGATTTAATGCCGGCATCATCAGGAAGAATAGCTTTGATAGTATCCATTTCAGCAATCACAAAATCATAGATGTCAGATTCTTTTGCCCTGGCATGTTGCAGGTAGGCAGGATCTCCGCTGAAGTTATATTCCATAGGCTCCAGTATCAGCGGAACACCACCCATTCTTTTTACTTCTTCAAAGTAAAGCGCCGCACGTAAGAATCTGGCTTCTGATACAAAACGGTTGCGTACATCAGCAGATAACTGTTCCGCGGCCCTGCATTTCTTCACAAAAAGATTCAGGTCACGGAAGTAGCCATAATCCCAGAGATTCCACCAATCATAAGGATAATCTACTTGTTTTGTCCGCCAGTAGTTACCTGCTTCAGAAGGAAAGGCTTCATCAAAATTCGTATACTCCGCCCAGTTGGTAATGGTTTGCTGTTCCGGGTAACGGTTATACAAGTCTGCCAGTACGGACAGTGTTAAATCTTCACTCTTCCATACAGCATCATCAGTAAGAATATCTTTGGGAGCAGTATTTAAAAAATCGGAATCCTTATTACATGCTAAGATGAATATAAGTAAGGATGATATGATCAGAATATGTTTTCTCATTATCTCTGTAATTAAAAATCAAAAAGAAAGTTCAAAACCCACGTTTACATATTTACTCTGCGGATAGGTGAGACCGTTATCATCCACGATTTCCGCATCAATACCAACATGATGCATGTTGTCCAGAGAGAACAGGTTATAACCGTTGATATAGAAACGGGCCTTTTCTATTTTAGCCTTGCTAAGGATATTTTTAGGAATGGTATAACCGAGTTCCAGTGTCCTTGCACGCAGGTAGTGTACATGGATTAACCAGAAGGTAGAATTGTTACCGTAGTTGCTATGTCCGCCATTGTTAAAACGCAGTGCAGGATATTTCCCGGGAATCCATTTGCTGTTTAAATCAAAAGGATCTTCCCGGTGCCAGCGGTCTTTATAAATATCCGCCAGCAGGTTCCCTCCATTCTGATAAGGATTCCTTAATTCGTAATTACGGTTGAAGGAGTAACCGGAACCACCGGAGAAATCAGCACGTGCATCAAATCCATGCCAGGAAACAGCGAGGTTTATACCAAAATTGATGAACGGGTTTTTGCCCGTGCCATAACCAATTGGGCGCTGATCCAGATCATTAATGATCCCATCATTGTTCTGATCTTTATAAATAAGGTCTCCGGGTAATAATGTTTTATTACCTGATCCGTCAATATTTACTTTGTAGTTATTGATTTGTTCCTGCGACTGGAACTGACCACTTACCTCATATCCCCAGAAGGTATTACTGTAACGTTCCTCTACGGAATTACGGTAATGGTCCAGAGAGTTATTATAAACAGGTTTATAAGTATGCAAACTCTTTGCACGGGCATAAGATATATTACCACCTATATTGAACCTTACATCATTTACCTTCACGGCATAAGCCAGTGACGCTTCCGCACCGGATACCTGATCACTGTTCACGTTCTCTGAAGGCAGGGAATAACCCAGTTCACTAGGCACCAGGATATCATATTTCGCACCTAACAATCCTGTCCTTTTCCTGTTGAAATAATCAACCGTACCTGTCACTTTATTATGAAGGATCCCAAAGTCTGCACCTATATCCAGGGTTTTACTGATAAACCAGGAGATATTCCGTACAGGTACGCCTTTGTTACTGGAACCTATTACTGCTTTACCATCCAGTATCACTGTAGAGGCATTATAATTATATCCGGATAAGTAATCATAAGCGCCAATTCCTACATCATCATCTCCCAGCTTACCATAGGAAGCCCGTAGTTTCAGATCACTCAATACATTATGCCCTATCAGTGACTGAATAAATTTCTCCTCTGTAATTCTCCATCCACCGGATATTGCAGGGAAAGTTCCCCATCTCTTATCAGGAGAGAATTTCCAGGATGCATCCCTTCTGGCAGATACTTCAAGAAAGTATTTATTAGCATAATTATAATTGACACGGCCGATATATCCTAAACGGGCCTCTGTATTATCAACATCATTATAAGTATCCATTGTAGAGAAATAGATCAAAGGGAGATCATTGGTAGTAGGTACAGAATGTACATAGGAACTCAGGTCCCTTCTCTTGATCCTTTCTGCGACAACAGTGGCGCCTACAGTATGTGCACCAAACACCCTGTTGTAATTCAGTTGTACCTGCACGGTAGGAGAAAGGATTGTACGGTTACGCCTCTCCCTGTATGGATTGGAACTACCGCCTGTTATCTTATAAGTGCTGTCTGAGGGATTGAACGTATACACGTCGTATGTATACTCATGTCCGTTCATGATCTCATTCGCATAATAATAGGAGAACAATCCACGGGCCGTTAATCCTTTCAACGGAAACTGATACTCTGTGGTAAGATTGGTTTGCAGCACGCGCCAGTCGCTGCGCCAGTAACCAGACAACTTCTTATTCTGCAATGCCCAGTTTTCATTATTATGACCTATATCATTGGGATAGGCGGGGTTGTCATTTGCATAAGGACGTTCTATCGGTGTATTACGCAGTATTGCAAAACGGGCTTCCCAATAATCATCTCCACCCGGTACGCCAGGCTGGTCCCTTGTTTCGATACGTCCGTTGATCTGTGCGCCTATCTTAAAGTTGTCGGACACACGTGCTTCCACATTACTCTGTATATTGGTACGTTCAAAAGTAAATTCCCTTCCCAGTACAGAATATTGTTTCAAATGAGTAGCAGAAACGTAGTAATTGATCCTGTCGGAACCACCACTGAAATTCAGGTTCATCTGGGTAAGCGGTGCATTCTTTTTTACAATGAATTTGTACCAGTCGAAACTCTTATAACCGGGATCGGTCCCCTTCTTCCATTTCTCAATTTCATCCGGTGTAATAGCGGTATGACCATACTGGTTCATTTCCGCGTCTGCTTTCCCCAGCATCCATTCATAAGCATTCGTTGTTTTAGGGAAACGGGTCCAGTTCTGCCATCCCCTGTACATATTTACGTTGATGGTATTACGACTACCTAATTTACCACGTTTGGTAGTCACCACCACTACACCATTCGCAGCCCTTAATCCATAAATAGCAGCAGAAGCATCTTTCAATACCGTGATACTCTCTATATCGTTAGGCGCAATATTATTGAACTGCCCTTCATCCTGTTGAATACCATCTATTACATACAGGGGATTGCCCATGTTACGGATCTGTATAGACGCACTCGCTCCCGGACGACCGTCAGATAAACGGAAGGATACACCGGCAATTTTGCCTGCCAGTCCGGCACTCACTGTACCACCGGCATGAATGCTGCCAATATCTGTACTGTTTACCGAAGCAATGGCACCTGTCAGCGATTCCTTTTTCTGTGCACCATACCCTACTACCACAACATCATTCAGCGAAGTAGAGGAAAGTTCCATCACTACATTAATGATATTCTTTCCATTGATTTCCACCTCTTTGGTGTTGAACCCTACATAGCTGAATACCAATGTTCCTGTATATTCCGGGATGTTAAAGCTGTAACTGCCTGTGGCATCTGTTGTAGCACCGGTTGTGCTGCCTTTTAATTTTACACTTACGCCTGGCAAAGGCACTCCTTTATCATCACTGACGATACCGGATATCCGGACAGCCATAAAGCCCTCTGCGGGCCCGCGTAATCGATTAAGTATAATTTGCCGGCCAGACAGCTGATAGTTCAGTTTAAGGGGCGTTAAAAGATCGTCCAGCACTTTTCCCAGTGGCTGGTCCTTCACCTGCATATTTACTGTTCGTGAAGAACTGACCAGGGAAGAAATATAAATGAATTTAACATCAACGAGTTGTTCTATCTGCAATAATATGCTGGCAACTGTTTGTTGCTTTACATCCAGCGATATTTTTTGTTTGAAGATTTCCTGGGCATCACTCTTTTTGGCAAAGGCAATTGTACTTAATACTGTGGCAAATAGAAGCTGGTATACGCTTATCCGCATGACTAGAAGGATTAAATCATGGATTCGTAATCTTTTTTTCATAACTTGGATTGTGTTCCTATTTAATAGTGGGAAATAGAATGGCTGGCTTATCCCAGTGGAGCGGGTATAAGGCAACGTGGTTAAAGATTATTAGCCAGTGGTACGGCCATACCGCTGGCTTTTTTCATTACGTGATGGTTGTCATAATTGTAGCAGATGTTTAATGTTCAATAACGTTTTGATGGCATCCTTTGGCTGATATTTTTATGTCGTTCCCTTCTATTATACAACTTGCTTCCAGCGCTTTACAGATCAGGCGGATCTTCTCATACAATGGCTCATCATACAGGGATGCGGTTAACCGGCAATCTGCCAGTAAAGTGCTATCATAGGTAATATGTACACCGTACGCCTTTTCTATCATCTTCATCACACTATCTACCGGTGCATCCATAAATACGAATGAGTACGTCTGAAGGGTGGCTGCAAGCGGTGTATGTTCCTGCAGCGATGTCACATCTACCAGCAGTGTGCTCCGTGTTAATATGGCCTGCTGATTCGCTGTCAGGATCAACTGCTGCTCCTTTGATTGTACAGATACAGCTACTCTTCCTGTTTTCACCAGCAACGCTACCAGACTGTCTTCCTCATATGCTTTCACCGCAAAGCTGGTCCCCAGTACATTAATGACCATCTCATTGGCATACACTACAAAGGGCTGTTTCGCATCCCGGTAAATCTCAAAAAAGGCGGCTCCGGACAGGAATACCTTTCTCTGACAGCCATGACTGAAACATGCGGGATAACTCAGGCGGGCACCAGGTTGCAGCAATACAGAACTCCCGTCCGGCAGGCTTACTGTCATTGGCTTTCCGCCCTCATTCACTACTTCTACAGGATGTTCCACCTTCTCTTTTAGCAGCAGTTGCCTGTAAACAAAGTCCTTTTTATGGGATGACTGCGGCACCAGCCACCACAGGGTGACCAACGCAAAAACAGCAACAGCTGCCGCCGCCCAATACCAACGGGTTACAGGTTTCTTCCTGATATTATTCCATATCTCTGCATCCACCTCTTCCTTCAATGTGAAGGCCGGTAAACTGCTGGCTGCTGTAATGATCGCCCTTGCCGCTGACATGGCAGCTCTTTTTTCCGGGTACTGTTCTTCAACAGTCTTCCAGAACTCTGCCTGCTCTCCGTGCTGTACCCATGCTACAAAAGAATCATCACAAACAAAATCTGCTGTGTCATATACAGAATAATCCATAGCTATTATTATACTAAAGACAGTAAATGATGAATTTAACTCACCTGGAAGAAAATATTTTTTACCACAACTCCCGCAACTTCACCACAGCCCGCTGTACAAGGTTCCGTACAGATTGCTCATTGATCTGTAATATACCGGCAATCTCTTCCCAGCTGAAGTTATCATAAAAGCGTAATCGTATTACTTCCTGCTGCCTGGCCGGCAACAGGCCCATTAGTCTCTGTAAATGCTGTTGCTGTAATATATCTTCCTCTCCCCGGATCCTTATAGTTTCCACAGATTCTGTTTGAATGGGGTAAAGATCCTCAGGGATTTGTTTGATATCAGAGAGCCGGTGCAGCTTACGGCGTAGAGAACGGAATAAATAATATTTGACAGAGGTGGTTTCAGATAGATTTTTTCTTGTACGCCACAGATCCGAAAACAGGTCCTGCATAGCATCCTTAACCAGAGCAGCATCAGCAGCCAGGTGATATCCATAGTTATAGAGTGTACCGGAAAACTGATGATAAATATCACTAAAAGCCTGCTCATTCCCTTTCCTGAATGCATTCCACAGTTCCCGCTCTTCGTTGGTTACTTGATTGATATTTTTGGAGCCCGCCAAAATTGCCTGGTTTAAAGTACGGTGGCCTGCTATTACAGACAGGCCAGAAACTCTAAACTACAAACTAAAATGATCAGGAAGGAGCAAAATAAAAAGGGGCCTGATGAAAATCAGGCCCTCCCCAAATTAACCATTAAAAAAACTCATTTGAATTTTGCTTACACCAAAAGTAAAACGAATCCTTTTGTTATCTGTTAATTATAAGTTAATGAAAATAAATTCTTTGGGTTGGAGGCAGGACAAAAAAAAGGCCCCCGCAATGAGTTGCAGGGGCTTACCATTTAACCTATATTCTGTACTGTAGCATCTTGTTCTTAAATATTTTACAGAGCCTTTCTCTTTCACACTTTCAAAACCGTTACTCTCAAATATTTGCTGTATCTAAGACTTATTGTTATCACAGAAGTTTAATGCCCTGCAGTAAATATTTTCATATTTATTCTAACTTGCTTCCGTATGAATAGGATCGACCGTCTTTCTGCCATTCTCATTCAACTGCAGGGCAAAAAAATAGTGAAGGCTGCTGAAATAGCGGATCGTTTTAATATCAGCCTCCGCACTGTTTACAGGGATGTTAAAGCGCTGCAGGAAGCTGGTGTGCCCGTAGGAGCAGAGGCTGGCACCGGTTATTACCTGGTGGAGGGATATCACCTTCCTCCCGTGATGTTCAGCAGGGAAGAAGCGGCAGCATTGCTCACAGGTGAAAAACTGATGGCCCACCTGGGCGATCATTCCAACCGCAAACAGTTCAGTAATGCCATGCAAAAGATAAAGGCCGTGTTGCGTGGCAGTGAAAAGGATTTCCTTGAATCTCTGGAAGATAATATCGCGATCATCAGCAGGCGCCCTCCCGTTACGGAAGAGTTCCCTAACCGCTTTATGAGCGATATCCAGCATAGCCTGGGCCAACAGCTGATACTGCAACTGGATTATTTCGCTTATCATAATGAAACACTCTCCCAACGTGAAGTAGAGCCTATCGGTATTGTCTTCCTGAACGCTACCTGGCATCTCATTGCCTGGTGCAGGCTGCGCAAAGGCTATCGCGACTTTCGCATGGACCGTATCAAAAGACTTACTTTAACCAGTACTGTCTATGATAAAGCGAAGCACATTTCGCTGAAAGAATACATGGATAAATATGGTGAAACAGATACGCCGCGACTACCAATTAAAATAAGAGTACCACAGCATACAGCACGCCGCATAGGAGAAAGCAAATTTTTTTATGGCTTTACAGAGGAACGGACAGTAGGAGATTGTATAGAGCTGACCTTTCTCTTTCCCTGCCTGTTCACATTTGGACGCTGGCTGTTAACCTGGGGGAACAATGTTGAGATTATCACGCCTGCCGAACTTACTGCGCAAATGAAACTACTTGTGTCAGAACTGAAAGAATATTATCTGTAAAGACTGCTGGCATACAGTTGTCACACTGAGGAAAAAGACAGTACGCACAGCATTCCTCACAACGTGTCTTCACATTGCAAATAATCGACCAGTCTGATAATATCGGAGGGTACAAAGAAATGGGAACATCAGTCAGAGCTGATGTATAAAAGGTGAGTTATTTTTCTCCCAGGCCAAGTAATTCTATAGCCTGCTGGGCAGCTATCTGGCTGGCGTCTTTCTTGTTAAAAGCCTTGCCACTGCAGATAAGTTCCCCGTCAACAACAGCGCCCACGGTAAAGATGCGGCGGCCATTGTCCATCTGTTCTTCCAGCAGGTCAAACTCAAGGTTTTTACCATGCTTGTTAGCCCATCCATACAACTTGTTCTTGTGGTTCATTTCCACACTTTCAAGCAGTTCAAGATCTATATAAGGCACAAGCAAACGCTGGTGAACAAATTGTTTGGTGCGGTTATACCCTTTATCCAGGTATACAGCCCCTACCAGTGCTTCCAGTGTATTACCGAAGATCTGGCTTATTTTAAGGAAGCTGTTGTACTTATCATAAATGGTGAGCTTCCGCAATCCCATTTTAATAGCGATGTCATTCAACTGCTGGCGGTTCACTATCTTAGACCGCATCTCTGTAAGATATCCCTCTGTTTTGTAGGGATACTTTTTAAAGAGGTAGTCGCCGATAATGGCGCCCAGGATGGCATCACCAAGGTATTCCAGGCGCTCATTGCTTTCCAGGAACTTCTCTTTGCTGGAGCGGTGACTTAACGCCACTTCATACAATGCGAAGTTGCCCGGATGAAAGCCCAGTAAGTTGTAAAGATCCTTGTAAAGGGTCTTTTTCTTGTAAACAAATCGATATAAAAAACCTGGAAGTAATTTCACACAATCAAGCAACAAATTTTTTGAAAATAACAGAGGCATTATGGCCACCAAAACCGAAGGTGTTACTTAATGCAGCGTTGATTTCTCTATGTTGTGCGACGTTAAAGGTAAAATTTAATTTGGGATCCAGCTGAGGATCGTCCGTAAAATGATTAATGGTAGGAGGGACAATACCATGAATAATAGACATAATAGCCGCGATGGATTCTACAGCCCCGGCTGCGCCTAACAGGTGCCCGGTCATGGATTTGGTAGAACTGATGTTCATTTTATAAGCATCTTCTCCAAAAACCTGCTGTATCGCTTTTACTTCCGCAACATCTCCCAGAGGAGTGGAAGTACCATGCACATTAATATAATCTATCTCATGGGGTTGCAGCCCGGCATCTGACAGGGCCAGTCGCATTACATTCATAGCGCCTAATCCTTCCGGATGAGGTGCTGTAATATGATGGGCATCTGCAGTTGCGCCGCCTCCGGCCAGTTCAGCATAAATTTTGGCACCTCTTGCCATCGCATGTTCATAAGATTCCAATACCAGCCCACCTGCTCCTTCTCCCATAACAAAGCCGTCTCTGTTCAGGTCAAAAGGACGGGAAGCTGTACGCGGGTCATCGTTTCTTTCGGAGAGGGCTTTCATCGCGTTAAAACCACCTACACAGGCATCGTTGATAACATTCTCCGACCCCCCGGTGATCATCACATCTGCCCTGCCGTACCTGATGTAGTGCATGGCTTCTATAATGGCATTCGTAGCAGAGGCACAGGCAGACACCACAGAAAAATTGGGTCCCCTGAAGCCGTGGCGTATGGATATATGCCCTGCAGCTATGTCCAGTATTAGCCTGGTAATCAGGAATGGACTGAAACGTGGCGTTCCATCCCCCTGACCAAATTCCTTAATCTCCTGGCAAAAGTTGATCATCCCACCAATGCCTGACCCCCAGATAACCCCCACCCTGTCTACATCGACAGAATTACGGCTTATTCCGGCATCCTGCACCGCCTGGTCAGCGGCAATAATAGCCGTCTGCGTAAAAGGGTCCATCTTACGGGCCTCCTTTTTATCCAGAAAGTGAGTTGCATCAAAGTTCTTCAGTTCGCAAGCAAAACGTGTCTTGAACTTGGCAGCATCAAACTGTGTAATAGGCCCGGCGCCAGATACACCGCCAGCCAACCCCTTCCAGAAATCTGAAACGGAATTGCCGAGCGGTGTAAGTGCGCCTAAACCTGTAACGACTACGCGTCTCGGTTGCAGCATTAAAACAAATCTGATTAAGTAAGATTATTTTACATGTTCTTCCAGGTAAGCAACTGCCTGGCCAACAGTAGTAATAGTTTCAGCTTGTTCGTCAGGAATGGAGATGTTGAATTCTTTTTCGAATTCCATGATCAGTTCTACCGTATCCAAAGAGTCAGCGCCCAGGTCGTTGGTAAAGCTGGCTTCAGGAGTTACCTCTGCTTCGTCAACGCCCAATTTGTCAATAATGATCTTTTTAACTCTTGATGCAATGTCTGACATAATTTTAAGTGTTTTTGGTTTAAAACTTGAGTGCAAAAATATAATTTTTATTGAATTGACAAGAACGCACATGAATTTTACATCATATACTTTAGTGGTATATCACATAAACCCATATCCATAAAGGGTTTCCATTATTATTAATAAAAAACATTACAAATAAAAAGACCCCAAAAACCCTATTTACAGGCATTTCTTAAGCCATATTGCCACTCAACATCCTATTGAACCTTTTATAGACATGATTAACTTTAATTAACACACACCCTTCCCTACCAGCACTCTCATTTATTAAATTTGCCCGGGTTTAGCCCTACAATTTAAACAAAAGCAAGCACATGGCCGGCAATAAGAAGATCCTGAAAATAATAACCTATCTGGCAATAGCAGCAGCCATTGGAATTTTTATCTACAAAAGAACGACTAAACCCAGTGAATCATCAGCTATAGCCAAATCCCAAACCCGCGGCAGTAACGGGAAAAGCCTGCTGGTAGACGCTTATGTCGTTAAAACCAGCTCGCTCAATGAAACCATTGAAGCCAGCGGTACCCTGCAAAGTAATGAAGAAGTGCAGGTACAACCGGAGATTACCGCCAAAGTAGTAGGCCTCTTTTTTAAAGAAGGAGCCAATGTGGCTAAAGGTACCTTACTTGTAAAACTATACGATGAAGACCTGAAAGCACAGTTAAAAAAACTGGAACTACAACAGCAACTCTCCAAAACTACCCTCGAACGTCAGGAGAACCTCCTGAAGATCAACGGTATAAGCCGGCAGGATGTAGACGTTACCCGCAATCAGGTGAGCGCCTACGGTGCAGATATGGAATATACCCGCACCCAGCTGCAGAAAACAGAACTTCGTGCTCCCTTCAGCGGAAGACTGGGTTTACGCAATGTCAGTTTAGGGGCCATTGTTTCTCCTATAACTATTATTACTACACTCCAACAGATCGACCCGCTTAAAGTAGACTTCTCCGTTCCTGAGAAATACCGCACCGCTATTAAACAGGGTGACGTGGTAGATTTTAAAGTGGCTGGAGACCTGCACACCTATAAAGGCAGCATTTATGCCATGGACCCTAAAATCGACCTGTCTACCCGTACCATCAGGATCAGGGCCATCGTTCCCAACACCGGACAACTATTACCTGGCTCTTTCGCTAAAGTACTCATCGCTCTCAAAAATATGCCCGATGCAATTATGGTGCCTACCCAGGCAGTAATACCCGGTACAAGAGATAAAAAAGTAGCCATCGCAGACAGCGGCAGAGCTAAATTCGTCATCGTGGAAACAGGTATCCGCACCGCAGACAACATTCAGATCACCAGCGGGCTCCAGGTAGGGGATACAGTAATTACCAGCGGTATTTTACAATTGAAGACCGGAGTAGCACTAAAATATAATAAGGTAAAATAATGAGCCTACCCTCTCTGTCACTCAAACGTCCCGTATTCGCCATCGTTATGAATATCATCCTTGTGATATTCGGCGTTGTGGGATTCAACTTTCTGGGGGTAAGGGATTTTCCCGCCATAGACCCGCCTATAGTAAATGTACGTACCTCTTATGCGGGTGCCAACTCAGATATTATTGAAACACAGATCACAGAACCATTGGAAAAATCCATTAACGGGATTGCCGGTATCAAAAATATATCTTCCAGCAGTAGCCAGGGCTCCAGCAATATCACCGTTGAATTTGAACTGGGAATAGACCTGGAAGCTGCGGCCAATGACGTACGCGATAAAGTATCCCAGGCCCTCCGCAGCCTTCCGCCCGATATCGATGCGCCTCCCGTTGTGTCTAAAGAAGATGCTAACTCAGATTATATCCTCTCCATGACCGTACAAAGTAACGTACGAAACCAGCTGGAAATAACTGAATATGCGAATAATGTATTACTGGAAAGACTGCAAACCATTCCGGGTGTTAGCTCCATCCGCATTTTGGGAGAGAAGAAATACGCGATGCGCCTCTGGATGGACCCCGCTAAACTCTCTTCCTACAGCCTTACTCCTGCAGACGTTCAGACGGCCCTCACCAAAGAAAACGTAGAATTGCCTTCCGGTAAAATTGCCGGTAATGCAACGGAACTGACAGTACGTACTTTTGGCCGTTTAAATACAGAAGATGATTTTGATAACCTGATTATCAAAAATGTAAACGGGAATCTTATCCACTTCAGGGATGTTGGTCAGGCTGTACTGGGACCGGAAAACGAGGAAACCATCCTTAAAGAATCCGGTGTTCCCATGGTGGCCCTTGCCCTGTCCCCGCAACCTGGTTCCAATTACGTAGCCATCACCGATGAATTCTACAAACGCTACGAACAACTGAAAAAGGACCTCCCTGCCGATATTACTACCAACATCGCTATCGATAATACCAGGTTTATAAGGAAATCGATAGCAGAAGTGGAAGAAACCCTCATCGTGGCATTGGTACTGGTAATCCTTATTATTTACCTGTTCTTTCGTGACTGGCTTATGGCCTTCCGTCCATTAGTGGATATCCCCGTATCTTTAATTGCGGCCTTCTTTATTATGTACGTCTGCGGATTTACCATCAATATATTAACCCTGCTGGCCATTGTACTGGCAACCGGGCTCGTAGTGGATGATGGTATCGTGGTAACGGAAAACATCTATAAGAAGATAGAAGCGGGTATGCCACGCATGCAGGCAGCTAAGGAAGGATCAGAAGAAATCTTCTTCGCAGTAATCGCTACCTCCATCACACTCGCCTTCGTATTCCTGCCCATTGTATTCCTGCAGGGTTTCGTAGGGCGGCTATTCCGGGAATTCGGGATCGTAGTGGCTGGCGCCGTACTCATCTCTGCTTTTGTATCCTTAACATTAACGCCTGTACTGAATGTGAAGCTGGGCCGTAAAACCCACAAACATTCCTGGTTCTACGAAAAAACAGAACCCTTCTTTACAGGAATGGAATCGGGCTACCAACGCGCACTGGAAGCATTTATGCGTCTGCGCTGGGTGGCGGCACTTATTATATTAGGCTGTCTGGCCCTCATTTATTTCGTGTTCAGGTCCCTGCAATCAGAACTGGCACCTATAGAAGACCGTAGCCAGTTCCGCCTCTCTGTCAGCGCTCCTGAAGGGACCTCTTATGATTATATGGAACGCTACATGGATGGCCTTACACAGTTCATGGTAGATTCCATACCGGAAAAGAAAATCCTTATCACAGTAACAGCACCGGGCTTTGGAAGCACTGCTGTCAACAGCGGATTTGCCAACGTAGTCCTGACAGAACCTCACGATCGTCTCCGCTCCCAAAAAGAGATCGTGAACATGGTAAATAAAAACATGTTCCGCTTCCCCGAAGGGAAAGTATTTGCGATAGAACAACAAACCATACAGGTAGGTCGCCGTAGCGGACTCCCCGTATCATTTGTATTACAACATATCAATTTCGATAGTCTCTCTGCCGTTCTGCCACTCTTCCTGGAAGAGGCCTATAATGATCCCACCTTTGCCGGCGTGGACGTAGATCTCAAATTCAATAAACCGGAATTACGCTTACAGATCAACCGTGCGAAAGCAAGTGAATTAGGTGTGTCTGTAGATGATATCTCACAAACATTACAATTAGCATTAAGTAATCTGCGATACGGTTACTTTGTAAGAAATGGTAAGCAATACCAGGTAATGGGACAGGTATTCCGCGGCAACCGTGATAAACCTGCAGACCTCCAGAACCTCTACGTACGTAACAGCCGCGGAGAAGCCATCCAGCTGGATAACGTGGTAACAATAGATGAGGAGACAAGCCCCCCTATCATTTACCACTTCAACCGTTATAAATCAGCGACCATCTCTGCCAGTCTTGCCCCCGGTAAAACGATCGGAGACGGTATCAGTGCCATGTACCGTATCTACGACAAGCTCCAGAAGAAAGGAGTTCTCAACGACTCTTATGTAGCGGCACTCTCGGGCTCTTCAAGAGACTATGCGGAAAGCGGTTCCAACACCATGTTCGCACTTATACTGGCTCTCGTACTCATTTACCTGGTATTGGCCGCACAGTTCGAAAGCTGGGTAGATCCGTTCATCATTATGCTGACGGTGCCACTGGCCTTTGCAGGTGCATTGTTCTCTCTGTGGTTGTTTGACCAGACCTGGAACATATTCTCACAGATAGGGGTGATCATGCTGATAGGATTGGTAACCAAGAACGGTATCCTGATAGTGGAGTTTGCGAATCACAAACGTGATGAGGGGGCAGATAAAGCCTCGGCTGCCATACAGGCATCTGCTATGCGTTTACGGCCTATCCTGATGACCAGCCTGGCCATGGCGCTGGGAGCACTGCCTATCGCCCTCTCACTGGGTGCTGCAGCTACCAGCCGTATCCCATTAGGCATTGTGATCGTAGGGGGAATTGTATTCTCTCTCGTCCTCACCTTATTTGTAATACCGGCCATGTACACGTTCTTATCAAGAAGGAAACAGGGAGGAGAAAAAGAAACCACTGTTACTGTACATTAATCAGCGCCACACATGAAACGTATATTATTATATTCCTTTTTACTGTGCGGATTTACAACACAGGCACAAAAAATACTCACGCTGGAACAGGCTATAGATCTTGCGTTGAAAAACAACTACGATATCCGCCTGGCAAAAAACGATGCAGCTATCGCGGCTAACGATTACGCTTATGCGAATTTCGCTTTCGCTCCCCGTATAAATGGTACTGCCTCCAAAGTATGGAACACCACACAAACCAAACAGGAATTCCTTAACGGTTCCAAACGTGATACCAGCGGGATCCATAGCAGGAACTTCTCTGCCAACGTAAGCCTTTCATGGACACTCTTCGATGGCCTTAAAATGTTTGCCACCCGCCAGAAGCTGGAAGCTATGCGCAACCTGGGAGAGCTGGCTGTAAAAGATCAGCTGGTGAATAGTGTGGCCAATATCATTGCCAGCTATTATAATATCGTACAGCAAAAACAACAACTGCATAATGTCTCGGAACAAATGTCTATTTCTGAAGAAAGAGTGAAACTGTCGGATGCAAAGTTCCAGACCGGCCTGGGGCCTAAAACGGACTGGCTGCAGTCCAAAGTGGATTACAATGCACAGAAAGCAGCTTACTTAAGACAACAGGCATTAATAGCACAAAGTAAGTCTGCATTAAATCAGCTGATGGCAGTAGAAGCAGGTGATACCGGTTATGATGTGCAGGATAGCATTCCGCTGAACATGTCATTATCTTACGGGGAACTGCGTCAGCAGATCTTGCAAAAGAATACAGGGTTACTGGTGGCACAACAAAACCTCACTGTATCCCGGCTACAATTAAAAGCAAGCAAAGGTGATTATTTCCCGGTCATTAATTTCAATTCGGGATATAATTATTCCCGCGCTAATTCCAATGCGGCGACCAACTCATTCAGTCCTGTATATAACCAGAACGGTATATTGAACTATGGCTTCTCTGCAACGGTCCCCATCTTCAATGGGTTCAATGTAAAGAGACAGGTACAGGATGCCCGGCTAAATGTAGATTATCAGCAGCTGATGCTGGAAAATACACGTACGAAAGTAGATCTCTCACTCAGCACTGCTTTCCAGGATTATGAATACTATAAAACAGCGGTAGCATTGGAAGAAGAAAATATGGTACTGGCCAGGGAAAATGTGATGGTAGCCCTGGAACGGTTCAAACAGGGTGTATCAACTTCTATAGAATTAAGGGAGGCACAGCAAAGCCTGGAAGATGGATTTAACCGGCTGATCAATGCCCGGTATAATATCAAATTAGCGGAAACACAATTGCTGCGATTAAACGGAATGCTTATAAATTAAAAAGAGGGGGCGTCCCGTAAGACAACCCCTTTTTATTTATCACTTAATTTTCTTCTTCTTTTTTGGCAGGATTAGCCTTTTCCTGTTGATATTGCTGGAAGCTTTGTTTGATATACAACAACAGGTCATATTCCGAAGCATCCATTATAAACTGATATCCCGGACGGTAACGATGCATAAAGGTATCCAGGTCATTCCCGTTTAATTTGGTCATGCGTTCTACAAGTTCCGCATTATACCGGTAATCAATGAATTTCTCTTTTTCCCAGTATACCAGCTGTTCCTGGAAATGCTCCTTACGTTTACGTGCCTTGCTGGGTACCAGATAAGTAAGCGCCGTAATAGGGTTGGACGGCAATGTTTTCAGCACATCCATTGCACCCGGCTTGTGGTAATTAAAATACTTCCCATACTCCTGACGGATTGAAAGAGAATCCTGGTGATAATCCTTGGAACGGATCTGCACTTCCTGTAAACCAAATATACGTTTAGAAAGATATACGTTAATGAACATGGAGGTAGTAGGTACTGATAATTGCTTCCCATAAAAACTGAGCATGGAAAACTCAAGGGAATCTCCTGGCATCGCATCTATGGAAAAACGGCCACTTTCATTCGTGATAGTACCACTCCGTGTACTTTTATTGATAATTGTTACTCCCGGAAGACCTGTTCTTGTATCTGCATCTGCCACCATACCGGATACTTTTACCTGCGCATTAGCATGCTGCAGACAGAATAACAGGTAAAAACATAATGCTCCGATGCATCCGGTAAGTCTTTTAATTCGTCTAGGCATCGCCCAAATTTACTTTTCCCTGCGCAAATAAAACGTTAAAAATTGTCCACAACTGATATCCGGTATGCGATAACGGACTATGCACTTTGGACTATATTACTATCTTTATTGCTTATTTCAAACACTATGCCTCATAAGATCATATTTGCGACTCAACGTTACCAGTACCTGAAAACCAAATTGTTAGCGCTAATGCAATGGGAGGAAGGCATAACAGATATAAGGGATTTTCCGGACGGAGAGCATTATCACCGTATAAAAAGCGAGGTAGCAGGGAAAGAAGTAATATTGGTAGGAGGCACCATTGATGATAAAGAAACACTGGAATTATTTGACATAGCCCATGGCTGTATCCAGCAGGGAGCCATATCCCTGAACATCGTCATCCCCTTTTTTGGATATTCCACCATGGAACGGGCGGTGAAACAGGGGGAAATCGTAAAAGCCAAGACCCGCGCCCTGCTATTCTCCGCATTACCCCAGACCGCTACCGGCAATAAGATCATGCTGATAGATCTGCATGTAGACGGTATCACCTATTATTTCGAAGGCGGCATCCGCCCGGTACACCTCTATGGTAAAGACCTGGTAAAAGAAGCTGCCCTGGAACTGGCCGGTGGCCGCCCCTTCGTACTGGCCAGTACAGATGCAGGCCGCGCCAAATGGGTAGAGTCCCTGGCTAACGACATGCACGTACAGGCCGCATTTGTGTTCAAAAAACGCATTTCGGGAGATGAAACCCATATTACTGCTATCAGCGCAGACGTGAAAGACAAACCCGTTATTATTTATGATGATATGATCCGTACCGGAGGTTCCCTCATTCATGCTGCCCAGGCATATATAGATGCCGGTGCATCTGAAATATCGGTTATTACTACCCACGGTATTTTTGCGGGCAATGGTTTTCAGAAAATAAAAGACAGTGGGATCATCAAAAAAGTAATCTGTACAGATACCCATCCAAATGCATTGGCTATTCACGACAGTATGCTCGAAGTAAAGTCAGTAGATAAGATTATTGTTGCCTGTTTTCTCTAATCACTTCATAGACATTCCGTTGGCAAGGTGTTTGTTGTTACGCCAATGGAAATCGTGCTGTACAAATAGATAATGAATGTTAAGCTTTCGTTTCATTAAATATGGTAGCGCTGCCTGGCATGACATGGTAGCCCTGCGGGATATTGTTCTGAGAAAGCCGCTGGGCCTCACTTACACAGAAGAATACCTTCAGAAGGAGATAAATGACCAACTACTGGGATGTTATACGAATGAACTCTTATCCGGCTGCTGTATCCTTACACCATTCAATGATACAACAGTACAATTGCGGCAAATGGCCGTGGATAATGCATCACAGGGGAAGGGGATTGGGCGCCAGCTAATACTGTTTGCAGAACAACAGGCAAGGGATAATGGATTTACTCATCTTATGATGCATGCTCGTAAAGAAGCAAAAGGCTTTTATGAAAAGTTAGGGTACAGCGTTCAAGGCGCTGAATTTGAGGAAGTTGGCATCCCGCATTATGAAATGAGTAAAGAATTATAACAGGGAGAATTAATAAAAATAATGGTCTTTCTCATTGTACCGGCCATTTCGATTGTATTACAAATGAACCTAGATATCATACGATAAGACGGACACGGAAACCCGTCTAAAAAATTTGTAACCTAATCTTTCTATAACAAGATGAGAAGCCATGTACTTAACTGGTTATGGCTGTGCTGTGCCTTTTTCTATAGCATCAGTTATGCAAAAGCCAGCACAAGCGTTAACCAACCCCTGTTGAACCTTACGTACTTTCAGCAGAAAGATACGACCGTTAAGCCAACAGCAAACCCTGTAGTCATCACACCTTCTTCAGGCAATCAGACAAAAACAGATACTACTAAACCCGCTACAGCAGCGCCCGTAGTTATCACTCCCAACAAAGACACTACCGGTAAAGGCCAAACGGACACTACCACTGCAACCAGGCAGGATAGTACCAAACCTGCTGCTACAGCAGCGAAGGATACTACTGTAAAGCCCGGCAGTGATACTGCGCTGATAGTACCTGCTGATGCTAAAACGCTTAAAAAAGAGATCAGCCAGTTCACCGTCAGAGGGGTAGTAAAAGAGCCTGCAGGTACACCCATTCCTGGCGCAAAAATAATGAACACTGCTACGAATGAAGCAGTGGCTACGGATGTAAATGGCCGGTTCGCTTTGAAAGTATCTTCAAAAGATACCATCAAAATATCTGCTGCTTCATATGCTGAACAATCGGTCCCTATTACTTCTCACGATTCGCTGAAGATCACACTCACTTCTGTATCCACCGGCAAAAAACAATTACAGGAAGTAGTAGTGACAGCATTGGGTATCCAGAAGAATCCGCGCTCTGTTGGATATGCAGTGGAAGAAGTAAGTGGTAATACCGTACAGGAAGCAAAAGAAGTAAACTTCGTAAACGCGCTTTCAGGTAAAGTGCCTGGTCTGCAGGTCAATACCAATACCGGTTCCATGGGTGGGTCCACCAAGATAACTATCCGTGGTCCCAAATCAATATTAGGAGATAACAATGCTTTTATAGTAGTTGACGGTACTCCTATTGTAAACAATAATACCAATGCTGCCGGACAACAGAATGGTGGTGGTGGTTATGACTTTGGTTCCTCTCTGCAGGATATTAACCCCGAAGATATTGAGAACATTTCTGTATTGAAAGGGGCTGCTGCGACTGCCTTGTATGGCAGCCGTGGTGCAAATGGAGTACTGCTCATCACTACCAAAAGACGTCCGGACGTTCCTGGTGGTATAGGCATTACTTATAGTCTCAATGCACAGGTAGATCAGGTCTCCGTATTACCTAAATATCAGAATGAATATGGCGGTGGTACCGGTGGTAAATTCGATACCCTCTATTATAATCAGCACCCTGAAGGATTCATTGATGAAGCACATGCTACTTACGATGATAATAACGGTAAAGGTCGCTATGATCTGCTGGTAAAATATGCAGATGATGCTTCCTGGGGACCAAAATTATCAGGACAACAAGTACGTCATTACTGGTCATGGGATAAAGATAAAGGCAATCCCTACTTCGGACAAACAGCTCCATGGGTGGCGCATCCCAACAATGTGAAAGATTTCTACAGATCGGGGCTCACACTCACCAACAATATTGCAATAGCAGGAAATGATGATAAAGGTTCCTTCCGTTTGTCTTACGGAAATATGAATCAGAAATTTATACTGCCGGGCGCTTACATGACACGCAATAATATTGCCTTCAGTGGTAACTACGAAGTAGCAAAAGGACTAACAGGAACTGCTTCCGTAAACTATAGTATGCTGGATGCAAAAGGCAGACCGGGCACCGGTTTTACCGGGCCGAACCCTACATTGCAGTTCACTATGTACGGTCAGCGTCAGTTGGATAATGAAATGGAAAAACGTTATCAGTATGCGGACGGATCGCAAATTACCTGGAACAGAAAATCGTGGAACGATCCTACCCCGGCCTCCAGCAATGGGCCATACTGGAACCGTTACATGGATTATGAATCAGATAGCCGTAACCGGTTGTATGGAAATGCAGGGCTGGACTATGAAGCTAACAAATGGTTAAGCTTCAGTGCCAGAGTATTTATGGATGATTACAATACACTGGAAGAAGAAAGAACGGCTAAAGATTACTTCGTGGGTGCTTATACTAAACGTGTTCGTACTTCCCGGGAAATGAATTACCAGTTAACGGCTAATATAAAAGCAGATATTTCCGGCGATCTGAAATTTAATGCATTAGTGGGTGGCAATGTCATGCACCGTAAATGGACTACCACAGGCGGTAGCACTACAGGCGGACTGACCATCCGGGGTGTATATAACCTGAATAATTCTGTGCAGACGGCCATCCCGATCGATGAATTTTATGAAAAGCAGATCAACTCTACCTTTGCAACTGCATCATTTGCATATAAAAACCTGCTGTTCCTCGATCTTACCGGCCGTGCTGACTGGAGTTCCAGCCTCATAAGTAAAAATAATCCTTACATATATCCTTCAGCTTCTGCAGCCTTTGTATTCTCAGATCTGTTGAAAAGCTGGAAATGGCTCAGCTTCGGTAAGCTACGTGCCAGTGTATCTATGGTGGGCAATGATACCGATCCTTACCAGATCTATGATACGTATGATTTTATACCTCCTTTTGGTAGTAACCCTGCAACACAGTTGTCTTCTACCAAATACAATCAAACACTCAAGCCCGAACGTAGCAGGGAATATGAAACAGGGATACAGGCTAAATTCTTTGACAATCGTATCGGTGTGGATTTTACTTACTATGATCGTGTTACAAAAGATCAGATCATTCCTTTACCCGTTTCTTCTGCTACCGGATTTATAAATACGATCGTAAATGGTGGCAGTGTACAAAACCATGGTATAGAAGTAGGTGTTGACCTGAATCCTGTTCGCCTGAAAAACAGCTTCCGTTGGGATATCAGGGCTAACATCGCACGTAACAGGAACAAACTGCTGAACCTTGATATCGATCAGTATCATACCTCTCTTCCTGTATTATTAATCGGAACAGACCGCCGTACCCAAAAAGTATCCGTGGCCGCTTATGTGGGCAAACCACTGGGTACATTGCTGGGTACAGATTATGTGTATAATGATAAAGGACAAAAGATAGTGGGAGATAATGGTATTTATATGATCACGCCTAATCCTGTTCCTATCGGGAACGCCTATCCTGATTATACAGGTGGCATAACAAACTCCTTCTCATATAAGGGTATTTATCTGTCGGCACTGGTCGACTTCCAACATGGCGGGGATTTCTTCTCATACACCAACATGTATGGTAAAGGGTCCGGCCTGCTGGATATAACAGCCGCCAATGGGGTACGTGAAAAAGGCATCATTGCAGAAGGGGTAACTGCTGATGGCAAACCCAATCAGACAGTACTGGATGCTGCTACTTATTTCCAGAGCAATGAGGGCAAACTATTAAGCAGGGCCAACCTGTATGATGCCAGTTATGTATACCTGCGTGAAGTAAAACTGGGTTATAACCTGCCTGAGACATGGTATAAAAAAGTACATGCACAGAATGCCCGTCTTTCTTTATACGGACGTAATCTCTGGCTCATCAAATCAAATGCGCCCAATGTGGACCCGTCCAACATTCTTAATTCGTCTTCGAATGTACAGGGTATAGAAGGGGGTGCATTACCATCAGTACGGTCGTATGGAGTTAACCTGAACATTTCATTTTAAAATTTATGAAGATGCTACATCGAATGCTAAAATATAGTTGTCTTATTTTATTATCCGGTCTCATTTTAGCTGCCTGTAATAAACTGGATGATATCAATCATAATCCAACAAAACCAACCACCTCAGATCCTGCTTTTCTGCTTACAGGTGCAGAAAAAAGTGCGATGGACGTTATGTACAGTACCTTACAGAATGGTTATTTCGCTATGCTGTATGCACAATACTGGTCTGCTAATGCAAGAGTAGCAGATAGCCAGTATGCAATTGATGAGGGAAATAACTCTGCTTTCTGGACCACCTTGTATAAATCATTATATAACCTGGAACAGATCATTCAGCTGAACAATGCAACAGCTAACAATCCGGCGGCCGTTAATCAGAATGCCATTGCTACCATTCTTAAAGCATGGTTATTTCAGATACTGACAGATACTTATGGGAATGTACCTTATACAGAGGCATTAAAATTAAGTACGAACATTGCGCCTAAATATGATGATGCAAGAAGCATTTATAATTCACTGGTAGATACATTACAGGCACAGATAAATGTACTGGATGAATCCAAACCGACCTTTGGTGCGGGAGATGTTATTTATGGTGGAGATGTGTCTTCATGGAAAACACTGGCACATTCATTACTGTTGCGTTTAGCTATCCGTATGGCAGATGTCGATCCCGCAAAAGCACAAAGTATTATAGAAGCAAATTACCAGGCTGCAATGACCAGCAATGCTGATAATGCGCAGGTCATATATCCGGGTGTTACTCCTAACAGGTTCCCTATGGATGAAACTGAAAGGTCTATTATCGACTTCTTTGTAAGCAGCACGCTCGTAGATTATATGAAAAGTGTGAATGATCCGCGGTTACCTGTATATGCAAGACCTACAAAAAACAATCCTTCAAATTTTGTAGGCTTACGCTATGGAACTACCACAAATGATCCGTCCAGGACATCATTGACAGCGGATGATCTTTCTTTTCCTGGCACTAAGATCTATTCTTCTGCCATGCCCGCTATCTTAATGTCCTATCCGGAGGTAGAATTCATCCTGGCAGAAGCTGCCGCCCGTGGTTATGCAGTAGGTGATGCTGCTACTCATTATACAAACGGGATTAAAGCATCTATGAATTTCTGGGGCATTAGTACAGATGTAGACGCATATATTGCCCGTGTTCCTTATAATGCTGCCGACTGGAAAAACGTGATCGGCACACAGAAATGGCTGGCATTATATCCACAGGGATTCCAGGCATGGTTTGAACGCATTCGTTTGAATTTCAGGAAACCCGGTGGTGACTCGTTATTCGTGGCGCCTTACAATGGTTCTTTAGACCCTAATGTACCGTTTGTACCTTACCGTCTTACGTACCCTACTGGTGAGCAAACACAAAACAAAGCCAGTTATGACGCAGCGGCGGCTGCAATTGGCGGAGATACCAAAGGCACTAAAAACTGGTGGTTGAAATTCTAACATACAACAGCCGGGTAGTGCCTCAGTTTGAATATTATGGCAGTGTAAATGGCAGATATTATTAATCATAAATACAGTAATTAAACTGAGACACTACCAACAATCAATCATACATCCCGGGTCATTGCCCGGGATTTTTTTATATTTTTACCGGATCAACGAACTATATGCGAAAGAAAATTTGTCTGCTGGCTATATGCCTGCTTGGGAGTATGGCACAATTGTCTGCTCAGCAATTAAACCAGGCTTATCAAAACTGGTACACCTACTTTGGTACTGCTCAACTGAATAAACACTGGTCTGTCCCTTTCGATTTCCAGGCCAGGGTCCGCAATGGCATCAGCGACAAAGGACAGGTCCTTAACCGTGCCGGCCTGCAATACATGCCTGGAACAAAGGCCGGTTACCTGCTGGGATATGCATATGTAACTACTTACAGTGATGCCGCAGCTGCCTGGTTTCCTGAACACCGCATATACGAGCAGTTCATCTATAAACACGCCGCTTCTAAGTTTACTATGACACACCGGGTAAGACTGGAAGAACGCTGGGTAGGACAAAAAACAACGGTACACAATAATGTACAAAGCTGGAAGTATGGTCATCGTCTGCGTTATTTTAACCGTACACACTTCCCTATCCGTAAAGAAGAGAAGACAACTCCCTTCTACATAGCATTGCAGAATGAATTTTTCATGAACCTCTGGAATAATAAGATCAATGATAAATTTATAGATCAGAACCGTTTCCTTATCACACCGGGATTTGTATTACAACCTAATCTGAAACTGGAAGTGGGGTATATGAACCAGTTTATACAACCGGCAACAGGAGATAAAACAATGAATCACATTTTACACTTTGCCGTATTTCATAACTTCTCCTTGTAAAAAATGTTGTAGCAAAAATAAAATCGTCTGAATAGCGATACGTTTCCATCAGGTACCTGAATAAAAAGAGCCTCGTACTTACGAGGCTCTTTTTATTATACTTTTTATTCTTTAGTGAATATTATTCTTCGCTAACCTGCCAAATTCTTTCTGTTCGGCCTCTGTTTCAAAAGCGCTCGTAGGCACCAGGAAAAAATTCTTTTTACCACGGTAAAGGAAAAAGAAGTTCTTCGCTTCTATCACCTTCGTAAAATTACTCCAGGATAATTCTCTTTGAAATTCGCTGCTACGTGTAGAAATGATGATACCTTCCTCAGAATAGCGAAGACGGATATCGTCCTTAAATGTAGCCGCTTTATTGTAAATAGATACCGGCAAAAGATACCAGAATACGAGTGTGATCAATATGATCATAGCAACAATACCCAACATAGCGCCAACGGTTACTATTCTGTAGGCATAGCCTGCTAATGCAACTGTCAGTAAAATAAATAGTGTATTGCGGAAAACTTTCGTTTCACCCTGCTGCATGAAATGATAGCGCAATGCATTCAATACATCCTCTTTATTATAATTAAACTCCAAATGCATTATGGCAAAACAACAATTTATTTAGTAACGGGAAGAGTCATCTGACTTTCCATATCATCCCTGACACTTACAGGAGCATATTTTTTATGGTTGGCTACAGGCTGTTTCTTGGGTGCAGCAGCAGTGTTTGTACCATCTGTGAGATCATCCTCACTTAAACCAGGAAAATTATTCTTCACGAACTGGAAATACTGCTGTAAAGTTTTAGCATCTACCTTAAAAGGAAAAGCTACATCTTTTCGGGTTGCTTTCAGTGTTTCACTGTTATTGACACGGGATTCATTCTGTAAATACCATTTATACAGATCAAGGACCCCTTTTTTCAGTTCTTCTTCATACATTTTATCACCGTCCTGATCTTTGGGTAACATCCACACGTATTCCTCTACCCGGCTGGGACGCACAACATTTTTGTTTGCAGCCTTATCAGAACTATCGCAGTTAGCGGTTTTACATCCAGTAGCTGACTTCTCCCCCTCTTTTTCCTTCTTCTCCTTTAGCTTTTCATTTTCTCCTTCCTTACTTCCGCTGGCGGCGTTGGCTGATGCGGCTGTGGTAACTACTACCAACAGCAGAAACAACAGCTTTTTCATCATATATTACATTTATAGGACTAAAAATACAAAATCCATATTATAAAACCCAATCTAAAGTACCCCAAAAACAAAAGCAATGGATAAACCATTGCTTTCGAGAGTCATTTTACGTGCATGAGGACTCATGCCTGTAGTAATATCTGGTTTTCATAGGACAGTAACCATAATAAAATTAATACAAAAACAAATATAAATAAAATTTATAGTGACATAGTTGCCTATATATTAGTCAGGAATATCTCATTTTATTAGATCAATGAGGGTAAAAAAAGAAAAAAACCGAGATAATGTTGAAAATCCCAACTTTAAGTTGTAACATGTAATAGAATTATAGCGGGAATATATAGATCAGCCAACAATGTCAGCAGTGAATAATAGAGCAGAACATGCTAAAACCAATAAACAGTGTAAATAAAGGGAGAGTTCTCTAAAAAAATAAGCAGGAAACTGATTGTGGGGAAAAAAGTAAGGGCACCTGGAAAGGCGCCCTCAATTTGTTACTATCCTATGAAAACCCTATTTGAATACAAATGTAAGGGCATGTTATTTTTCTTTGAAATTTTAAGGCCTCAATAACAAATCATTAACAAAGAGCCCGTTAGGGGAAACTCGGAAACCTGCCACCATATTCACTCTTAGCCAATCCGAAAAACTGGCCAAATTTGTTAATTTACCTGAAAACCGCGCTGTTATGGCCATTCCAACCGTCTTTAACATAGCTGTAACGCGTTAAAAAGTAATAATATGCACTACCAGCGGCCTCATCTCCTGCAAATTTTATGTTGCTGAAGCCAGCAAAAAAATATATTTTTATTGCATATGAGTAAAAAGTAACCTTTTAGTCAGTTATACGTTTCTTTAGGGAGAATGGCCTAATGCTTGTACGTTAAGACAAAATAAAACCCGGGCGGGCAGTGCATTTTTTCGAATCAAAAATGAATCGCATGCATATTTATCTAAGAATGTGACTTATTACCGAAAAATTTATACATTTGCGACAACCGGAACAATGCTATTTTAATGCTCAATAAAATCTACAATTCCTTCATCGAAAAGAAAGCAAAAGGTGTTAAATCTTTTGCCGTTCTAATTGATCCGGACAAGGTAACACCTGCTGGAATTACCGACCTGGCTGCAAAATGTATTGCTGCTAAAGTCGATTATATTTTTCTTGGCGGTAGTCTTGTAATCACTCATCACCTTGATGAGTGTGTTCAGCAGCTTAAAAGCAGCTGTGACATTCCGGTAGTTTTGTTTCCAGGAAGTCCTTCCCAGGTTTCCCGTTACGCAGACGCGCTGTTGTACCTGTCCGTTATATCAGGCCGTAATCCGGAATTACTCATTGGTCAACACGTTTTATCCGCTCCTGCGGTAAAGAAAAGCGGCCTGGAAGTAATTTCTACCGGTTATATGGTCATCGACGGCGGTGCTCCTACCACTGTTTCATACATCAGTAATACCACTCCCATCCCTGCAGACAAGGACGATATCGCCATGTGTACAGCTATTGCAGGTGAAATGCTGGGTATGAAAGTAGTCTATATGGACGCCGGCAGCGGTGCCCGTAAAGCCATTACCGAAAGTATGATTGCACGTGTGGCCAGCCAGGTAGGCGTTCCCATTATTGTTGGCGGCGGTATCCGAGATGCTGAAAAAGCTTACCTCAACTGCAAAGCAGGGGCTGATATCATCGTAGTAGGAAATGCTATTGAGAAAGATACCTCTCTGATCAAAGAAATCGCCGATGCCGTGCATGCTGCACCCGTCTTTAAATAATTCTCCTATAAAGAAAAAGAGAAGGTCTGCTAATGCGGACCTTCTCTTTTTTATGCAATTATCTGATGGTTTCTCCGGTCTGCTTCATGTCTGAAGCATAGTTGAAGCATGGACCATCATGTCTTAACAACATCTACATTCTTCTTACTCCTTAAAGACTCATCATCTCCTTGAACTTCACAGCCTGCCGGCGACTCACTTCGATCTTTTCTCCTCCCCGCATTTCCAGTAATAAGCCCCCGTTAAAATAAGTATCTATTTTCTCTATCATCCGCAGATTCACAATATGTTTACGGTTCGCCCTGAAAAAAGTCCGCTCGTCCAACCGCTCTTCCAACGCATTCAAAGACTTAAGTATCAAAGGCTTATTCCCTTCAAAATATACCCTGGCATAATTGCCCACGCTCTCAAACAAACGGATCTCCTGCAATTTCACAAACCAGCAGCGATCCCCGTCTTTCACAAATACCTGGTCGTTCTCAGAAAGAATAGTGCGGATAGCTCCCACTTCAGCCTGTCTTTCCTTCTCTTCCAGTTGATGCAGCTTATGGATCGCATCTGCCAGCCTTTTAGGCTCTATAGGCTTTAACAGGTAATCCAGCGCATTGTATTCAAATGCTTTCAAAGCATGCTCATCATAAGCCGTCGTAAAAATCACCTGCGGAGCCTTTTCCAGCTCTGCTAACAGGTCGAACCCTGTCTTATCAGGCATCTGTATATCCAGGAAAAGAAGATCGGGATGCAGTGTCTCTATCTTCTCCAGACCATCTTTCGCATTTACAGCTTCCCCTACTATCACTATCTCCGGATGATCTGCCAGTAATTTCTTCAGTTCACTTCTGGCCAGGCGTTCATCATCAATGATTAAAGCTTTTTTCATGAGCTACTATATTTAAAATAACGGCATTATTACTTTCGCTTCTACCGTTTCGTCGTTTTTGTTATAAATATCGAACGATGCTTTTTTGTTGTATAACAGGCTTAACCTCTGCCGGGTACTTTGCAGACCAAACCCATGCTCTGACCGCTCTTCTCTTATCTGGCCTGTATTTTCCACCGTGATCTCGTGCTGCATATTCTTTACATAAGAACTGATGATCACTGTTCCACCTGTAATAGTACGGGAAATACCATGTTTAATCGCGTTTTCGACCAATGTCTGCAACATCATAGGAGGAATAGGTAACACCAGCGTTTCCTGGTCAATGTTATACCTTACCTGCAATCTTTCCTCAAACCTTATCGTTTCTAATGCAAGGTAATCCTTTACTATGTTCAACTCATTTTCCAGGCTCACGGTTTCCGCTTTTTCCACCTGCATAGAGCTTCTGAGAATGTTAGACAGCTCCGTGATAGCCGTTCTGGCCCTTTTAGGGTTCTCATCCACCAGCGCTCTGATGCTGTTGAGGGCGTTAAAGATAAAGTGCGGATTCAGCTGAGCCTTAATCGTTTTCAGCTCCAGCTCCTTTACCGTACTCTCCAGTTTCAGCTTATCTACCTGGGCATTGCCACTTCTTTCTATATAATGCCATACAAAATAGACCAGCCACCAGATGGCTGTAATCAGGAACATGGATAACAGGTAATTCACCGTTTTCGTATCCGTAAATCCTTTTTGCTGCCAGGAATGGCGAAAAAAGTTCCCGACAATGATATATTCCACATAAATAAAAACCCCGGAACTCACCGTCAACAGAATAAAGAGCAACATCTGCGCCTCATAACTGTACTGGAACCAGTTGATACGCACCAGGATACTCCTGGATACATGCGTTGCTACCAGCCCGCAACCCATTATAAGCAACAGATTGATTACATAGGAGGTTTCTACATCCCCCGCAAATGAATAGGCAAAGAAGATATTGACCACGAAATAAGCCAACCACCCCAGCAACTGGCACCACCAATATTTTGATATTCGTTTAAACATCTATCCTGAAATTAGTAAACAACTCCTACATTTCAAAAATAGCGTTGCGGCCTCCCCACCTGAACCCAAATGTTATGAGTGGGTGAGCAGATGTGCAAATGTGATAATGTGCAGATGAATGGATTCTGGACATGTGCACATTAATCTGTATTTTTGCTCATTAAATCCTGCATCCAATTAGTATGAATATAACGCCGGGCCCCCTGTTGGGCAAGATCGAAACCCCTACCGACTTGCGGAAGCTGAGCAAAGAGCAGTTGCATGAAGTGAGCGAAGAGCTACGCCAGTTCATTATTGACGTGGTAAGCGTACATGGCGGGCACTTTGCGGCCAGCCTGGGTGTGATTGAACTGACCGTAGCGTTGCATTATGTATTTAATACCCCCTATGACCAACTGGTATGGGACGTAGGCCACCAGGCTTACGGACACAAAATACTGACCGGCCGCCGGGACATATTTCATACTAACCGTAAATACAAAGGTCTCAGCGGCTTCCCTAAAAGAGATGAAAGCCCTTACGATACCTTTGGGGTAGGACACTCTTCAACTTCCATCTCTGCTGCCCTGGGTATGGCCATCGCTTCCAAATACAAAGGAGAAGCAGACCGCCAGCACATTGCTGTAATAGGAGATGGTGCCATGACTGCCGGTATGGCCTTCGAAGCCCTCAACCACGCAGGAGTTGCCAATGCCAACGTCCTTATTATCCTGAATGATAACTGCATGTCCATAGATCCGAATGTGGGCGCGCTGAAAGAATATTTAACAGACATCACCACCTCTCCAACCTATAACAAACTGAGAGATGATGTATGGCATATGCTGGGCAAACTGCCCATCGGCAAACGCTTTACCCGCGATATGGCATCCAAACTGGAAGCCAGCCTCAAAGGTGTAGTGTCCAGCTCCAGTAACCTGTTTGAAGCACTCAAACTCCGTTACTTCGGCCCCATCGACGGTCATAACATCATCAAACTGGTAGATACCCTTCAGGACCTGAAGGATATCCCAGGTCCCAAACTGCTGCATATCGTTACCACCAAAGGTAAAGGCTATGCGCTGGCAGAAAAGGACCAGACTACCTGGCATGCGCCGGGACTGTTCGATAAAATCACCGGAGAGATCTTCAAAAAAGTAGTAGAAACACCTCAACCGCCTAAATACCAGGACGTTTTTGGTCATACCCTCATAGAACTGGCAGAGCTGAATAAAACCATCATGGGTATTACGCCTGCTATGCCTTCCGGCTCTTCCCTCAAATTCATGATGGAACAGATGCCGGACCGCGCCTTCGATGTGGGTATCTGTGAACAGCACGCCGTTACCCTCTCTGCCGGTCTGGCTACCCAGGGTATGCGCGTATTCTGTAACATTTACTCATCCTTCTTCCAGCGTGCTTACGACCAGGCACTGCATGATGTAGCCATCCAGAAGCTCCCGGTAGTATTCTGCCTGGACCGTGCGGGTGTGGTGGGTGAAGACGGCCCTACACATCATGGTGCTTATGACATTGCATACATGCGTTGCGTGCCTAATGTGATCATCAGTGCTCCGATGAATGAGGAAGAAATGCGTAACCTGATGTATACCGCCCAGCTGCCATCCATGCAACAGCCTTTTGTGATCCGTTATCCGAGAGGACAGGGTGTTATGCCTGAATGGCGTCAGCCGTTCAAGGAAATAAAGATCGGTACCGGTCGTAAAATCCGCAGTGGTAAGGATATTGCGATCCTCTCCCTGGGGCATCCCGGTAACTTCGTTACAGAAGCATGTAAAGAACTACTGGCAGATGGCTTACAGCCGGCCCATTACGATATGCGCTTTGTGAAACCACTGGACGAAGCCTTACTGCATGAAATATTCAGCGAATTTGATAAGGTAATCACTGTAGAAGATGCCGCTATTACCGGTGGCTTCGGTAGCGCTATCCTTGAATTCATGGCGCAGCATGGCTATAAGGCCAGCGTACGTATCCTGGGTATCCCCGATCGTATCATCGAACATGGCAAACCGGAAGATCTGCACCGCGAATGTGGTTACGATGCTACCGGTATCGCCAAAGTGGCCAGGGAAATGCTGAAAGCTAAAATCACCGTGACCGCCTGATAAGACGATAATAAACACAATAGGCTCTGTTAGTCCTGTTGTCTGTAGAAAAATTTATTGACTCCGTAGGAATCCCCTTCAGTAACAGGGACTTCTACGGAGTCTTTGTTACCGGAAGAAGGCGTATAAAAAATAAAATCAGGCTTGAAGGTCGCTTAAACGGCTATCAGCCTCCATCAGGTATCCGAATGTTAATGAAGCTGTCTGAGAGTAATTTGATGGGCTTGGGAATCAAGTAAACGAAATTTCTCTCCATCGGGTATCCTAATAAAACCGGATAAAAATTACTTTTGATACACCACATTTTTGTTTTTTGGCTGGCTACAAACGCCGGGCTAACGGAGCCTGATATATTTATTTTTCTTTTTACTTTTATCCGATGAATGAATTGTATTTACATCTCCGGATAAAAGAGATCGTCAAAGAAACAGCTGATGCATTTACTTACATACTGGAGGGTGAACCTTTCACCTATCTTCCGGGGCAGTTCCTTACCTTCCTCATCAATTTACATGGTACGGAATACCGCCGTTCCTATTCATTCAGTTCTACTCCCGGTATTGATCCTTTTCCGGCCGTTACGATAAGAGAAAAAGAAAACGGAGAGATTTCCCGGCACATCCTGCGCAACTGGAAAACAGGAGATACAATCACCTGTATACAACCCTCAGGCAGGTTCACATTAAATGATCATGGCAACAAAAGGGATATCTTTTTATTCGGTGCCGGCAGTGGTATTACGCCATTATTCTCGCTGCTGAAACATATTCTGCATACCGAACCGGATACACATGTAAAACTGATATACAGCAATACCTCCCGCGAACGCACCATCTTCTATCGTCAACTGCAAAAACTGGAAGAGCAATTCAGCAGCCAGTTACATTTAATATATTTCTTTAGCAATGAAGACGAAGAAAACAAGTCGTCCTACAGAAGATTAAGCAATATTCTACTGGAGCCTCTAGTAAAATCGCAGATGCGCTTCAATCATTCAGATGCACAATTCTTTGTATGTGGCCCGCCGGATTATATGCGCATGATTATGCTCACGCTCACCTTCATGGGCTTTGCAGAAGAGCAGTTACACAAAGAGAACTTTGTAGTGAATACCTCTCCTCAATTAGCCAGGATGGGCAAACCGGATGATAATACGATAAAGGAAGTATTGCTGAAAACAAACAAAGGAGAATATCATTTATCCGTACCTGGCAACATGACCATACTAAATGCGGCACTGGCACAGGGCTATTCACTCCCATACAGCTGCAGAGGCGGGGTATGTGGTTCCTGCACGGCCCGTTGCAGGGAAGGAAAGATATGGATGGCCTGGAATGAAGTATTAACGGATAAAGAACTTGCACAGGGATTTATACTTACCTGCACAAGCTATCCGGTAACTCCATCAGTGGTAATTGAAATTTGACCAGGTTATGAGAAGGCGATAAACTCACCAAACTCTTTCTGTAATTCGTTATATAATTTCCTGAATGTATGCATGCGGTCATTCAGCGTTTCAAGATTATCCACGGGTCTGTCATCATGTAACACAGGTAGATTGCCATTGATCTTTTTTGCGGATTGTTTGAGGTCGTGGTGCATTTCATCAGCAACTTCCATCTGCCGGATAAACTGATTTTGAAAGTGCTCAATCTGAACACGGTCATCTTCATCTGTAGTGCGTAATACAGCCTGCTCAAGCTGGCTGCGCATAGACCGGATGGCATCTCTTGCAGATTCTACTTCTGCCTTCCAGTCATTAATCTGTTCAAGCTCTGAAATTTGAGCGGAAACTTCCATATGTATTGATTTTAGCGTGAATGATAAAAAAAACAATCTTTCTGTCGCAAATACAATAGCCTGTCAGTACGTATTTCTAAGTTACAAACCTTTTTACAATTAATAAAAAAGGGTTATCACCGGCAGTGCATCAGTTCGATCTTCGCACCAGAGATGTTGTACTGAAATAAATACACCTTATCGGACGTGAATATCAGGTGAAGTTAAATTGAAAAACAAATCCTGCACCCATATTCCAAAGCTACATCAGGGAACTAAACAGCCAGATGCAGTGTATTAACAGGAGCACAAAAATCAGATAGCTCCGTTAGGAGCGACAGTTTCTACAACACATCACTCGTAACGGAGCTATCTGCAAACGGGATTATTTATGCAAGTTTAGCGTCCAGTGTAATCTCTGCATTCAGCAGTTTAGAGATAGGGCAATTATTCTTGGCGTCTTCTGCCAGTTCAGCAAATTTGTCCTGCTCCAGTCCTGCTGCTTTTACTGTTACTTCCAGGTGACTGCTGGTAACAGCGCCATTGTCTAAAGTAATCGTTGCTTTTGTATCAATGTTCTCAGGCGTGAAACCGGCGCCGGATAACAGGAAGCTCAGCTTCATAGTATAACAGCCGGCATGTGCAGCGCCGATCAGCTCTTCCGGGTTAGTACCAATACCTTCTTCAAAACGGCTCTTGTAAGAATAAGCAGTGTTGCTTAATACGCCCGACTGTGTACTTACAGTGCCTTTCCCTTCTTTGCCGGTACCTTGCCAGTTAGCAGATGCAGTTCTTTTCATGATTAATATTTTTTGTATGGATTAAGAATGTGAGCATTGATTAGTGTCTCAAATTACTACTTCTTTTCGTCTCTTAAATAAACACGTTACGTAGATTTTTCTCCACATACAAAAAAGCCGGATGAATTGCATCATCCGGCTACACACTATCTCTGGCAATCAATCCTTCAACAGGTCCACTCCACGCCATTGCGTTAATGTTATTCCGCTTCCCCCGTTGCTGTTAATTCCTTATCCTCTCTGTTGTTCTTCAACTGCAATGGTTATCGCCAGAAAATCCGCCTTACGCCTGTTTCACTAACTGCACACTAGCCTGCAATTTCACTTCTTCACCCAGCATCACACCACCATTGTCTGTTATTGCGTTGAATGAAACACCAAAATCCTTTCTGTTGATCTTTCCTTTTACTTCAAAGCCTGCCTTAGTCTGTCCATATGGATCTTTAACAATGCCGCTATATTCTACGTCTAATACTACTGGTTTAGTAACACCACGCATAGTGAGGTCACCACTTATTTTTAAAGTTTCGTTGTCTATTTTCTTTACAGAAGTAGATACGAAAGTAATTTTAGGATACTGTGCTGCATGGAAGAAATCTTCAGCCTGCAGGTGCTGGTCACGGTCTGCATTCTTTGTACTGATGCTTGCTACATCTGCTTCAAAAGTAATTTTAGCATCCGCAAAATCATCACCTGTTGTTTCTACGGTTGCATCGTATTTTCCGAAATAACCAGTAACATTGGTGATCATTAAATGCTTAATCTTGAATTCTACATCACTGTGAGTTGGATCAATTTTCCAGGTTGCCATGATTTTAAGTTTAGTGTTTTAAGTTTTTAATTTTATTGAAGGATGTGATCTGATACGCTTTCAGGATTTCCGGATAGCCAGGCTATAACCCCATAACTATGCCAGCTGCCTGATCTCTTCACCTTATCTGTTGTCACTTTCACTTTATCTGCTGTCACTTCCGAATTACAATACAAAATTAGCTGTTGCAACAAATATTAGGAATGGATAAAAAGACTTAAGTGGTGGACTATTTTTTTCATTTACACATTTGCCCGGGACGCTTCCTTAAATTCAGAAGGCGTCTGACTGGTGTATTTCTTGAAAAAACGGCTGAAATAATGGGGATCTTCAAAGCCCAGCTTGTAGGCGATCTCTTTTGCAGAAAGGTCAGTATTGTATAAATAGCGTTGCGCTTCGAGAATAACGCGGTTCCGGATATGCTCTCCTGCTGTGATACCGGACAATTGTTTGCTGATCTCGTTTAACAGCACGGGTTTAATATGCAATAAAGCAGCATAATCCGATACATTCTTTAATATGGTATATTTCTCTTCTATCAGGTTTTTAAATTGCAGAAACTGGGAACTGTTATGCGTAGCATGCTGTTCCGGAGTGGCGATCATACTGCTTCCCTTTATACGGGAAGCCAGCACCAGGAAATAACGTAACAGCCCGTGTAAAGCCGTTTCGTATTCAGTAGCCTGCTCTCTCAGTTCTTTCATCATCATATGTACCAGCATATCAAATTCCTTTTCCTGTTCCGGATTAAGGGTGATCACACTGCTGAACTGGTTGTTGAAGAACAGGGCTGAGTTAATGCCCATCAGGGTGGCTGCCTGGTCTTTCAGACACATAAAAGCATCCTGAAAAGCAATCATATACCCTTCCACCTTCTCACTAAACTCCATTTTATGTACCTGGCCCGGGGCCAGAAAGAATAATGTATTCTTTTTTACAGCATGAACAACTGTATCAATGGTATGCTGCATCTGCCCTTTCCTGATCCAGTAGACGGTATAGAAATCATGACGGTGCGCGATACCATTCTGGGCAAAGAAACCATCTCCGAGTTCACACAGGCCGGACACTACAAACTTAGGGTCTGTATGTGCATATTCCGGTAAGGAAACTACTTCTATATGGTCTCTTTTTTCACTCATTCGAAAACACCGGCAACTTCTACTTCCCGGTCTTCTGGTTCTATATAATCGATGATAAAATTATTACGTCCTTCTCCCACCATGATACCCAGGTACTTCATCTGCACCAGTTCCAGCATACCCAGGAACAGGAATATCGCATGTACACGGTCCTGGCAATGATCGAACATCTTTTCAAATGACATGGTTTTCTCCTTACTGGCCAGTTCTATCATGTATTCGCGGGAGCCTTCCATTGTATAATCGTATTTATATACAACGTGCTGAGGCTTGTTTTCCCGCTGCTTTACCCTTTGCATGACCTTTTCAAACGTTTTGGTCAGTTTGAAGAGTGTAAGCGTCTGTACTTCAGTACCTTCGCTGGTTAACTCACCAATGGTAGCCAGTTCTTTAGCAATATTTCCGCGTTTTACCTGCAGCATACGGTCGGCTTCTCTTTCTGCCAGTTCTGCTGCTGCCTGTTTGAAACGCTTGTATTCCATGATCTTATCTATCAGTTCCTGGCGTGGATCTATTTCAATACCCTGCTCATCCAGTTCTTTACGCGGGATCAGCATCTTGGCCTTGATACGCATAAGCGTAGATACAAACAGGATAAACTCACTGGCCTGCTCAATATTCAACTGTTCCAGGTGATGGATATAGGCCAGGAAGTCCTGTGTAATGGTATTGATAGGAATATTATAGATATCAAGCTCATCTCTTTCTATGAAGAAAAGCAGGAGATCAAATGGCCCCTCAAACTGCGGGAGCTTTATTTTGTAACTATGATCATTCATATAATGGTGCAAAGGTTACCAAAAATAGGCAAAATCCCGCTTATCAGAACTTTGCCGTAAACCCGACCCCAATTACCTCTTTTATCTGCAGCCTGGGACCCATCACCCCTGTTTTCGTGTTTTTAAACACTTTCACATCGTCGTCATAGATCATATCCATGGAGATATTGGCAGATATATGTTTATTTACCTGCAAATTCAGTGTATTGGTCCAGAACACATCAATATTCTGCGGATTATGTTTATAATCAGAGAACAGGTCACACCTGGTTTTGTACACAATATTCTTCGCAATCTGGTTTACCCAGTTAAAAGAGAAATAAGCGCCAAACTCCGATTTAACATGTTTACCGGTATCTACACCAAAAGCGCCCTGCGCTGCCAGGTGATCATCCATCACAACTACATAACGGGCAGTAACAGGAGATAAGAATACAGATAACCGATCATTAGGCTTAAAATCAAGCCCCGGAGAAAACAGCACATAAGCAGGCGCCATAAAACGGGATACCAGTTGCGGTTTTGTCGTATCGGAGGCATACAGGTAACCGTTCGTAAACTGGGAACGGTAATCTACCAACGCACTCAGGTACAGGCTCTTGGCAATTTCATAACCGTATTTGGTAGTTAACCCTATACGGTCATCGCTCTTACGCCCGCCTAAACTGGTGGTATTTACGTACCCATAAGCCAGATCAATCACATTATCCCAGTTATGTTTTCCGTTTCTGTAATAGGCAAATGCGCTAAAAGCAGATGCCAGGGAAAAAGAGAATTTATCACCCCCTGCAGCCCAGTTATTCAACGTTCCCTGGTTCACATTCAGGTTGAAAATGGCTCCCTTCTTCCAGGGGAAGTGCGTAGTATCAATAGCATCTTTCTTTATCTTGTCACTGGCCTCTTCCCTGGATTTCTTCATCCAGTCGCTCTGCGCGTGCAGCATACCAAAACATAACAAAAAACAAATAGCAGTTAATATGGATTTTCTCATTCGTATTTTAAATTGTCCGGGCGCAAAAATAGGAAACTAACTTATAGTTTTCCCTACCGCAGGATAAGTGGGTAATGCAAACTTAATTATGCTCTCTTTTTCAGCTCATCACGAATTTCCATGAGCAGTTTTTCCTGTGTAGTTGGTTCCGCAGGTACGGCCGGTGCAGTTTCTTTCTTACGGCTAAGACGGTTCATGAATTGTATCAGCAGGAAAATACAAAAGGCGATAATAATGAAATCAAATACACTCTGAATAAAAGCGCCATAAGCGAATACTGGTGCACCTGCTTCTTTGGCTTTTGCCAGCGAATCAAAATGAGCGCCCTTACTGTCATTTAACAGAAAGAACTTGTCTGTGAAATTCACACCACCGGTAACTAACCCCAACACCGGCATTAAAATGTTCTCTACCAGTGACGTTACAATCTTACCGAAAGCGCCACCGATGATAACACCGACTGCCAGGTCCATTACATTACCTTTTGTAGCAAACTCTTTAAATTCCTTGAGGAATGACATAACAATATTTTTAAGGTGACCGAAAGGATGCGCTAAAATAGCTAAATTGATCTTATCGTCAGAAGATTACTTAGGCAATACGGGATACTTCATTTTCAATGACACCAGTGTATCTCTCAACGTTTTAGCAACTATGTATTCCTTGTACCAGTTATGGTCTGCCGGTACGATGGACCATGGTATTTCATTACACTTTTCAAAGGCCTCCTCATATGCTTTCATATATTTCTTCCATAACGCCGCCTCCTTAATATCATTCTCATTGTATTTCCACATCTTGCGTGGGTTTTGGGTCCGTTCCTGCAGCCTTTCCATCTGCTCTTCCCGCGATACGTGCAGGTAGAACTTCAATATTTTAGTATGGTTATGCTCCGCAAGCAAGCGTTCAAAGTTATTGATGGCATCCATTCGTTTATGCGCCGTCTTATCATCTATCCATTTATGTACCCGCTGCACCAGTATATCTTCATAATGAGAGCGGTTAAATACCTGGATCATACCCTTTGCCGGTGCATGTTTGTGGATACGCCATAAAAAATCGTGCGACGCTTCTTCCTCGGTAGGCGCCTTAAAGGGTTGTACATTTACGCCCAATGGATTCATACGGCTCATTACATGGCTTACCAGGCCATCTTTTCCACTGGCGTCCATTCCCTGTATAACGATCAGTACAGACCACTTATGTTCCGCATACAACAGATTCTGTAATTCATCCAGTTGGATCAGTATCTCCTCTGTCTCCGCTTTTATCTTATCTTCATCCAGCTTCTTAGGCCCCTTTGTACTGATATCCGATAATTTGATCTTGCTCATAATTGGCTCTTTTGTTTTCTAGTTCTAACAAAATACAAACCATACTGTTCTTTTCAACTAAAAATCCTTAATTTATGCAGACCTTAGGGGCCCTAAATAATCAACCTTGAACCAACGTACCATTCACTGGAGTATTTTTCTGTTATTATCATTAACCTGGGGGAGTTCCTTTATCCTGATGAAAATAGGCCTGGCAGGCCTTACACCTTACCAGGTGGCAAGTGTACGCATCCTGTCTGCCGGTATATTGCTGCTGCCCTTTTTCATAAAATTTATCGGGCAAACGCCAAAGAACAAAATTCCCATTATCATCCTTTCGGGCATACTGGGTAACCTGGTTCCTGCTTACCTCTTCTGTATCGCAGAAACCCGTGTAGACAGTTCACTGGCAGGTATGTTAAATGGCCTTGTTCCACTCATGGCTATACTGGCGGGCTTCTTCATCTTCCACCAGAAAATTATAAAACAGCAACTGTTAGGTATCTGTATAGGATTTCTGGGAGTGATATTGTTATTTACCGCCAATGGAATAGATGCCGGTTACTGGTACTATGGTTTATGGATCGTACTGGCTACTATTTGTTATGGCATTAATATCAGCCTGGTACATAATCACCTTAAAGGGTTCAGTTCCATTCAGCTGGGATCTGTAGCGTTGTTCTTTTGCGCGCTGTTTGCATTGCCGGTACTAATATATTCCGGGTTTTTCAGCCTGTTATCGGGGCCGGATGTTCCCTGGAAGTCCATCGGGGCCAGTGTAACCCTTGGCATCATGAGTACCAGTGTTGCTTCAGTATTATTCTATATCCTGATCAATAAAGCAGGAGGGATGTTTGCTTCTATGGTCACTTATGCATTGCCTGTAGTGGCGTTGATGTGGGGATTAGTGGACGGGGAAAGCATCTCTTTATTACAGGTAGGATGCATGCTGATTATCCTTACCGGTATGTACCTGGTAAACAGGAAAAAGGCCTAAAATACAAACTCCGTTAGAAGGATACCTTCTAACGGAGTTGCTTATAAGATAAACAGATCGTTAAACAGTCATGATCTCCTTCTCTTTCTGCGTAAAATGTTTATCTACCAGGTCTATGAATTTATTGGTAAGTTCCTGAATATCAGCTTCCGCGTCTTTAGCAGTATCCTCACTTAAGCCGTCTTTCTGCAGTTTCTTGATACCTTCAATAGCGTCCCGGCGAATATTCCTGATCGCTATTTTAGCCTGTTCACCTTCACCGGCTGCTCTTTTTACAAATTCTTTTCTTCTTTCTTCTGTAAGCGGGGGCAGGAACATACGAATGATCTGGCCGTCATTCTGTGGGTTAATACCAATATTGGAAGCTATAATAGCTCTTTCGATAGGTTGCAGCATATTCCTTTCCCACGGCTGTATGGTAAGGGTACGTGCATCGGCCACACTCACGTTAGCTACTTGCTGAAGCGGAGTAGGCGCACCATAATAGTCTACCGTAATTCCATCCAGTATCTGAGGATTTGCTTTACCGGCCCTGATCTTGGTGAGTTCCAGTTCCAGATGTCCTATAGCTTTTTGCATGGAATCGGCAGCATCATCCATAATTAACGTTAGATCGTCTTGCATAGCAAAAAATAATTAAGTGCGTGCAAACCTACAGGATTTATCTGAAATTCTAAAGTCGGAACGACTCGAAGAATACCTTAACGGGTTACAAATTAAGACTGGAATTATTTGTCCTGGAGAATCCCTTTGGGATTTACCCGTAATATTTTCGGCTGTGTAACAGCGGAGGATTCCACAACATCCTGCATTGTGCTGATAATAACCGGACGAAGCATGGATTCTTTCCTTTTCTTCATCCAGTATACACCACCAGTCAGTGCAAAGGCCGTACCTACTACCAGTGCCAGCAGGTAAGTAGTACCCATATATTGTAAAGCAAAAGCGAGTGCGATATAAGCGGCATTTACGGTTACAGATACCAGGGTCGTTTGTTTGTGGCTAAGTCCCAGCGCCAGCAGATAGTGGTGAATATGATTACGGTCTGCCGCAAAGGGAGACTTACCCTGGAACATACGGATGGCAAACACCCTTAATGTATCAAAGAGTGGAAGAATGAGGATAGCGACCGCAACAGCAGGTACGGACTCTACAGGTAATTTACCGGCAGGATTACCTGCTTCCTCTATGAATTTCACGATCAAAATGGAATTTACCAGCCCTATCATCAGGGAACCGGTATCACCCATGAAAATACGTGCAGGAGAAATATTGAAGATAAGGAATGCCGCAAGGCCACCAGCCATTGCAAATCCCATTACTGCATACAGTAAGTCCCCGGTATAAAGGAAATAAGTACCCAGTACACCGGCAACCAGCATACCAATGCTACCTGCCAGGCCATCTACCCCGTCAATCAGGTTGAACGCATTGATTATCACAAGAAAAGTAAAGTAAGTAAGTAACAGGCTGAAATGAGGGGCCAGGGTACCGATCCCGAGGAATCCGTACATGCCGGTGATCTGCAGGTTACCAAGATAAATGACTGCGAAAGAAGCTACCAGCTGACCGAGTAATTTTTTCAGAGGAGAAAGCCCAATAATATCATCCTTCATTCCCACCATGAATATCACGAGGAATGCAGCCACCATATATTGGAACGGAGAATCAGCCAAAGCAGGAACACATACGGCAGAAGCCATAATAAATCCTGAGAAAAAGGCAATGCCTCCTAAAGTTGGTATGCGCAGCTTATGTGACTTACGTTCATCTGGTTCATCATAGAGATGTTTCAACTCAGCAACTCTTATTAACACAGGAATTGCAAAATAGGACACGACGAAACTTAGGACTGTAGCAATTAAAACATTCTCCATCGGAGGGGTCTTGGTTATGACAAAGATATTAATTTCAATCAAATGTGTATCATATAAATAGAAAAACTGAAAAGTTTTGATACCTTGGCAGTCATAAATACGTATTTGGACGTGATTATGTCTGATTGTATCTAATATTCTCTTAATTTTGTGAATCTAAAACACTTACCAACAATCATGCCTCAGTTGACAGAAATTGCTACTCAAATAAGACGGGATATAGTTCGCATGGTACATGGCTCCCAAAGTGGCCATCCAGGTGGTTCATTGGGTTGTGCGGATTTCTTTACCGCACTCTATTTCAAAATTATGCAGCATAAGCCGCAGCCTTTTGATATGGATGGTTTAGACCAGGATATCTTCTTCTTGTCCAACGGACATATTTCTCCGGTATTTTACAGTGCACTGGCACATTCCGGTTACTTCCCCAAAGAAGAACTGGCTACCTTCCGTAAGCTGAATTCACGCCTTCAGGGCCACCCGACTACTCATGAACACCTTCCGGGTATCAGGGTAGCATCAGGTTCTCTCGGACAGGGTATGAGCGTAGCGATCGGTGCTGCACTGGCTAAAAAACTGAATAATGACGACCGCATCGTATTCTCCCTGCATGGCGATGGCGAATTACAGGAAGGACAAAACTGGGAGGCCATTTTGTTCGCACCTCACCACAAAGTGGATAACCTTATCTGCACTATCGATTGGAACGGTCAGCAAATTGACGGTACCGTTGAAGATGTAGCCGGATTAGGTGACCTGGAACCAAAATTTGCTTCTTTCGGATGGAAAGTCCTGCACATGAACGGAAATGACATGGATGAGGTAGTTACTACACTGGAAAAGGCCGTTAGCCTTACCGGTCAGGGCCAGCCCATCGTTATCCTGATGAAAACCATCATGGGTAAAGGTGTTGACTTCATGGAAGGCCACCACGAATGGCACGGTATCGCTCCTAATGATGAGCAGCTGGCTAAAGCTTTAGCACAGTTACCTGAACCGGCAGACCTCGGAGATTACTAATATTTATATAGCAAGAAAGCTCCTGAGAAGAATCTTCTCAGGAGCTTTTTGTATTTCATCGAACATGAGCTTTAGCAGCATTTTTGTTTGATGAACAAAGTTTCGCCAGCAATAATGTTATTCAACAAACATCACAGGTTTCACCAGGAATTCCTGTTTGATGAATAATATAAAAGGCTCCGTCAGGAGCCAGTGCTTGTAATAACTATCTTTCTTTTACATAATAGCCCTGAAGAGTCCCTTCTATCCGTCTTCAGCAGTCTTCTGTTTATACCTGTAATCAGGTCGCTTTCAACTCTATTCCCTGGCGGCCGGCCCTTTTTGCCGGATACCAACTGGCCCCTACACCTATCACGATAATCGTTACACTTACCAGCAGGAAATCTGCCAGGTGCATACTTACAGGGTAAGCACTCACCAGAAAGGACGTGCCTTCCAGTTTAATCAGCCCGAATCGTTGCTGCAACAGGCAAAACAGGATACTCAATCCAAATCCTATCACAGTACCTGTTCCGGCAATAATCAGCCCCTCTGCCAGGAAAATCCTGGTAATTGTGGAAGACCTGGCCCCCATTGCCTTCAGGATTGTGATATCTTTCTGCTTTTCCATTACCAGCATATACAGTGATCCTATCATGTTGAATGCTGCGATCACCAGGATAAAACTCATAATCACATACACTGCCCATTTCTCCGTTTGCATAATAGCATATAATGACTGGTTCTGTTCATACCGCGTCTCTACTTTATAACCAGCACCTAATGTATTGATAATGTTTGCTTTCAGTATCCTGTCATCTATTCCCGGCTTCCCCCGGATCTCCAGGGCGGACATTTCATCCCGGCCCATTTCCAGCAGCTGCCGCATGAATGCGATATTTGTAATCACATATTTGCTGTTAAACTCCTGCTGAATAGCAAAAGACCCTGCAGGGTATAAGATACCACTGCTCAGGGCATCTTCCGGTAATACCATATTGCTCACATTACGACGGGGCAGGTATACCGAAATAGGAATAAGGCTGCGTTCCACATCTACCCCAAGGGCCATTTCCAGCTCTACCCCCAATACAGCACGGTAAGCGATGTCATCACCGGTATCGAAATGCCCGCGCGCAATGCTTTTGTCTACTTCTGCTACCTTATTGTAATTGCTGTCTACCCCTTTCAGAATAGCGATAGTCTGGTCTCCTTCTCCATAACGCAGCACGGCTTTCTCTTCCACCACTTCCGTCATGTGGGCCACATTTTTTAAACCAGCTATCATGTGGAGCTGCTGTGCCGTAAGATGGATCGTCTTACCATCGGCAGCGCTCACTCTCACGGATGGATAAAAAGAAGAGTATAACGACTTTACCAGTCCTTCAAAACCATTAAAAACACTGAGGATAATGATCAGCGCTCCTGCGCCAACCGCAATAGCCGATACACTTACCCAGGCGATAATATTAATGGCATTGGTACTTTTTTTTGCCCTGAAATAACGGAATGCAAACTGCCAGATCATGTTTTGTTACGTAAGCACTAAGCCTGTTTACTTATTTTCCTTCCCCTCATCGTCTTCTTTGATCTTCTTGAACAGTTCATCCATCTTAAACACATATTCCAGCGTATCATCCAGGAATAAAGACAGTTCCGGTATACGGCGCAGCTGTTTGCCCACCCGGTTTCCCAGCTCTTTCTTAATTTCTCCCATTCTTTCTTTGATACGTAATATCATCCCCGCGGTATCCGCGATCTTGAACATACTCAGATATACCCTTGCTTCCAGTAGATCCGGAGTAAGACGTACCGAAGAAATGGAAATCATTCCACCTTCCAGGATATTAAATCCCATGCGGTTAAAAATATCACTCAGCTCTTTCTGTAACAGCTGCCCAACTTGTTTCTGTCTTTTACTTTCCTGCATAATCTTAAAATTTGAGGTTTTGATGGCTGAAAATTAAATGTACATTAACTTGCACCCTCATTCAATCCTCTTTGGCAAAGATAAGGAAACAGGCATGTGCTATAAGATAAAATCACAAGCAGTTTCCGGAAAGATAAAGAGATAAGACAAATAAATGCAAGATGAAGACATTTTTCAGGCTCCTCAGTTTATCAAAACCCTATCATCACTTTATTCCGGAGTATGTAGTTTATGTGATACTCTACACAATTTTCGGGTTGATGAACTTCACCCTGATTATTCCCCTGATGAATACCCTCTTTGGAGCCGGTGAGGAGGTAATCATTACGCACCTGCCTTCATTTTCTCTTACATTTACTTATTTTAAAGATGTATTCTATTTTTATCTCCACCAGCAGATCGTTGCCCACGAGAAGTTTGGTGTACTGGTATACGTATGTATCATCATTTTTGTTTCCATTGTACTTAAAAACCTCTTCGGATGGCTGAGCCAGAAGGTGCTCATACGTATGCGGGTAAACATGGTGCGCAAAATGCGTGAAAAACTCTTCCACCAGTTCAGCACACAATCCCTGGGCTTTTTTCATAATGAACGTAAAGGAGACCTGCTATCTACCATCAGCAGTGACGTAGTAGAAGTGGAAGCCTCTGTGGCTACTTCCCTCCAGATCATCCTCCGGGACCCACTGGTGATCGTCAGTACCTTCATTGCCCTCTTTTATATCTCTAAAGAACTCACTTTTTTCACACTGCTGTTCTTCCCGGTATCAGGATTTTTGCTCAATTCCCTTTCCCGGAAACTGAAAAAACATTCCAATGCCAGTCAGAGCCTGCTGGGTAAAATATTAAATACTACTGAGGAAACCCTTTCCGGTATCCGCATTATCAAAGCATTTAATGCGGAAAACTTCATCCGCAGGAAATTCGATAAGGATAACAATGCTTTTGCGGAAACAGTGAAATCTATCCAGAACCAGCGTGAAATGGCCTCTCCGGTTTCTGAAATAACAGGGGTGTTGGTCGTGATTATCATTATGCTCTATGGCGGTCACCTCATCCTGTCCGATTCCAGTAAACTGAGTGCTGGTTCCTTCATCGGTTACCTGGCATTATACTTCCAGATCCTTGCTCCGGCAAAAACGATCGGCTCTGCATTCACCTCATTACCTAAAGGCCTCGCTGCAGGAGAAAGGGTATTACGTGTTATAGATGTAGACAACCCTATCAGGGACAAAGACAAAACCGTTCCGCTGGATGCCTTTGAAAAAGAAATTACATTCGATCATGTGACCTTTAAATACGAGGAAGCTGCCGTATTAAAAGATATCCAGCTCACCATCCCTAAGGGCCGTATGGTAGCCCTGGTTGGGAAAAGTGGCGCAGGCAAGACCACCATGGCCGATCTGCTGCCACGGTTCTATGATGTAACAAGTGGGCGCATCCTGGTAGACGGCAAAGATATCCGCGATGTAAAAATGCACGACCTCCGTGCCTTAATGGGCATGGTTTCCCAGGAAGCGATCCTCTTCAATGAAAGTATTTTCGAAAATATCGCATTCGGACAAACAGATGTTGATAAAGAAGAAGTGATCAGGGCAGCAAAAATTGCCAATGCGCATGAATTCATTATACAGCAGGAAAACGGGTATGATACCATCATCGGCGACCGCGGTATGAAACTGAGCGGTGGCCAGCGCCAGCGTCTCACCATTGCCCGGGCTATCTTCAAAAATCCTCCCATCCTTATCCTGGACGAAGCTACTTCTGCACTGGACACTGAATCAGAAAAGCTGGTACAGGATGCGCTGGACAAACTGATGCAGAACCGTACCACCATTGTCATCGCCCACCGTCTTTCTACCATTCAGCACGCGAACGATATCGTTGTACTGGACCGTGGTGAGATCAGGGAAAGAGGTACACACGATGAACTCCTTGCTAAAGACGGTATTTACCGCAAACTGGTGGAAATGCAGGAATTTAAATAGGGAACAGATGGAATATTCTATCCTGGAATCCATTGATAAGTTGCATAAAATGATGATCTTTAACATAGATAAAACCATCTTTACTGAAGACTACCTCCTTACAGCAGCTACAGAATTTGGTTTTGCGGCTACATTAAAGCAAATCAGAGAGCAGACAGCAGATCAGATCACTTTACAGGAACGCACAGCTCAGTTATTCCGCCAGCGTAATCTGGCAGAATTGCTGAAGGTTGCCGACGCTATTCCCCTGGTACCAGATATTAAAGCAGTAGTGAGAGAATTAAAGAAGAGAGGTTATACATGTGGGATCATAACGGATGGGTTTGAATGTGTGGCCCGTCATATAAAGAACCAGCCGGGAATGGATTTTGTATTTGCAAACAGACTCCACTTGTACAATAGTGTCGCGACAGGCGAAATGACAATTCCGGAATATTTCTTGTGCAGTAATGCCGACGGTGCTATTATACCTTTACCTGGCAGCCAGGCAGCTCAATAAAACCAAAAAACAACAACAGGTCCTATTAAGATAATCTCCTTGATCACCCTGTTTACTTTTACGGCGTCCCGGATATTTTTCCGGGATGCTTTTGTTTAAGCCTGCAACTCCTCACCTGGCTACACACTTTCTCCTGTCCGGAGGTACCTCCGGAGTTTCTGAACAGTATATTCAAACAAAAATCCTGATCTTATTTCCATGAATACACTACCGGTATTTTCCGGTGTAATGTTTCTTAATGGAAATGTGATCAGGATCTGTCCTTTCGGAAAGTCTGAATTATTTACTCTTCGCCAGCTTGGCCTCAATGCTAAGGGTAGCATGGGGTACTGCACGCAGGCGGGCTTTGTCGATGAGTTTACCGGTTACGCGACAGATACCGTAAGTTTTGTTTTCTATACGGATCATTGCTTTCTCCAGGTGATCGATGAACTGGATCTGACGGCTGGCCATCTGGTTCAGTTGCTCTCTTTCCTGAGAACCACTACCATCTTCCATGCTCATGTATTTGTTCTCAGTGTCATCAGTACCTGCTTCATCCTTGCGGGTGATCAGGCCCTGCAGGTATACCAGTTCCTTCTTGGCTGCTTCCAGCTTTTTCAGGATCAGGTCTTTAAATTCCAGCAGATCAACATCACTGTAACGATAAACAGGACCGGATGGCGCCTCTGGCTGATCCAGTACTGATTTCGTAAACTCAGGCTGGTAAGTTACCAGCGTTGTTGCTTTTGACCCTTTTTTATCGGTCTTGTCAGTACGTTCGGCCGGTTTGTCAGCTTTTACAGCTGGCTTATCGGTCTTCTGCACTTTATCCGCTGGTTTTTTGCCTGCATCTTTTGCAACAACTTTTTCTTTATCTTCTTTCTTTACTGGCATTATTTCTTCGTTTTCTACTGGCTTTGAAATTAGTTTTTCTTTTTCTGCAACAACACTTGCCGTTGCCACTTTTGTATCAGGCACTTTCTCGGAAACGTCCATAGCAGGGACCGCTGCCTTTTTAACGGGTTGCTCTGCGTGAGCTGCTACCGATGCTTTCTTAGCTGCAGATGGTGGGGCAGCTTTGGTCACTTCGGTCTTACTGGCAACAACCTTTGGGGAAACAGCAACTGGCTTGGCCGCAGCTTTAGGTACTGCTTTGCTTACAGCAGCCTTTTTCGGAGGCGCTGCTGCCTTTTTTGCAGGGGGTGAAACAGTTGCTTTTTTAGCTGGTACTGCTTGCTTGCCCACTGCTTTTTTAGCCGGAGCTGCCTTCTGGTTTTTTGTACTAGCAACTTTCTTGCTTGTTGCCATGGGGAATTAGCTTTTTATGTTAACTAATACGTTGAATTTCAGATCATTTACTTCAATTTCAAGTCCCTCCTGTAATTCCGGCACCACATCTATACTATCTGCCAAAATTTCCGTGCAAATATAGTCATTATAGTTAATAATCGCCGATTTCAGGCTATCTATTGCAGCCACTTTTACCTGTATACGGTCTGTCAGTGCAAAATCACTGTCCTTTCTGATCTTCTGTATGCGATTGACTAATTCACGGGCGTTACCCTCATCCTGCAGTTCGGGAGTAATAGTAATATCAAGCGCAACAGTTAAGGCGCCCTTATTAGCTACTGTCCAACCAGGAATATCCTCAGAAATAATCTCTACATCGGATAGCTGTATAGGTAGCTGCTCCCCGTCTATCAGCAGATTAAACTGTCCGTCACGCTCAAGGGTTGCGATGTCTGCTGCACTAAATGCGTTGATGGCTGCGGCTACCGCTTTCATCTTTGCACCCATTTTTCCACCCAGAGATTTGTAGTTTGGCTTAATCTTCTTCTTGATGAAGCCCTCTGTTTCTGTAAGATAGTCAATACCTTTTACATTGACTTCACTTTTTATCAGGTCTTCTATCTTCTCTACCTGTTCTTTCATTCTTGTGTCCAGCACCGGGATCAGTATCTTATATAACGGCTGCCGCACCCTTATATTCACCTTCTTACGAAGAGATAATACCAATGAGGAAATATCCTGTGCCAGTGACATCCTTTCTTCCAGATCAACATCTATTGCCCCGGATACGGCTACCGGGAAATCCAGATGATGTACGGATTTTACCGCGTTTCGGTTGCTTACTCCGTTCAGATTACCAAATAACCAGTCAGAGAAGAACGGAGATACCGGCGCCATCAGTTTGGCCAGTGTCTCCAGGCACTCATACAGGGTCTGGTAAGCTGATATCTTATCATGCTCGTACTCTCCCTTCCAGAACCGGCGACGGCAAAGACGCACGTACCAGTTGCTCAGGTGTTCATCCACAAATGACTGAACAGCCCTGCCTGCCTGGGTAGGTTCATATTCATCAAAATATCCTGTTACATCTTTTACCAGTGTGTTCAGCACCGAAATGATCCAACGGTCGATTTCCGGGCGCTGCTCCAGGGGTATATAGGCTTCTTTGAACGTAAAGTTGTCGATGTTGGCATACATCGCAAAGAAGTTATATGTATTGTAAAGGGTGGAGAACAATTTGCGCTGTACCTCACGAATTCCATCAATATCAAACTTCATGCTATCCCATGGAGAAGCATTGGTTATCAGGTACCAGCGTGTTGCGTCTGCTCCAAACTGCTCCAGCGTGTCAAATGGATCGACCACATTGCCGATACTTTTACTCATTTTGATGCCATTCTTATCCAACACGAGTCCGTTTGACACCACAGTTTTATAAGCAACACTATCAAACAGCATTACTCCCAGCGTATGCAATGTATAAAACCAGCCACGTGTCTGGTCTACACCCTCTGCTATGAAATCTGCCGGGAAACTTTTCTGAAAGGATTCCTTGTTCTCAAAAGGGAAATGCCACTGTGCATAAGGCATAGCCCCACTATCAAACCATACGTCCACCAGGTCTGGCTCACGGCGCATCGGCCTGCCGGAAGCGCTTACCAGTACTATATTGTCTACAAAAGGCTTGTGCAGATCAGATGTCAGGTAACTGATATACTCTTCCAGGCTGTTCGTACCCGCTGTTCCAGGTGTATACACCATCGTACCGGCATCAAAAGACTTACGCAGCTCTGTACGCAGCTCTTCTATCCCGCCTATGCAGATCTCTTCTACTTCCAGTTCCTCATCCTCTGAATCTTCCGTACGCCAAACAGGCAGCGGGGTGCCCCAGTAACGGCTACGGCTCAGGTTCCAGTCTACCATATTCTCCAGCCAGTTGCCAAAACGTCCTGTTCCTGTTGCCTGCGGCTTCCAGTTGATCGTTTTGTTCAGTTCTACCATCCTGTCTTTGAGAGCAGTGGTGCGAATGAACCAGGCATCCAGCGGATAATACAATACCGGCTTATGTGTACGCCAGCAATGCGGATAAGTATGTTCATATTTCTCTACCTTGAAAGCGCGGTTTTCCAGTTTCAACTTCACCGCTATGTCCACGTCCACATCCTTATATTCAGGATCACTCTTATAATTTTTCACATATCTGCCACCAAACTCACCCACTTCATCCAGGAATTTACCCTGCCTGTCTACCAGTATCAATATGCCGATACCATATTTCTTTCCAATGCGAAAGTCATCCGCACCAAAAGCAGGAGCGGTATGCACGATACCGGTACCATCTTCTGTGGTGACAAAATCGCCCAGGAGCACACGGAAAGGATCTCCTTCTTCAGGCTGCACATAGGGTAACAGCTGCTCATACCGCATATTCTCCAGCTGACTGCCACGGCATACCAGCAGGATCTGCCACGGAATGATTTTATCAGTTGAAGTATAGGCGGCAAAATCTCCATCTTCTCCTTCTGCTTTAAAGTATTTGCTGATCAGGTCTTTTGCCATGACCACATTTACCGGCATATGGGTATATGGGTTGAATGTACGGATCAGTGCATATTCTATATTAGCGCCAACAGTGAGCCCCAGGTTGGAAGGAAGTGTCCATGGGGTGGTCGTCCACGCCATGAAGAAGACTTCAGCAGCAGGATCAGCCTTTCTGGCTGCCTCAAAGAGAAAAGCTGACTGATCCGATTCCAATGCTTTGAACATAGCTACTACAGTAGTGTCCTTTACATCTTTGTAGGCACCTGGCTGGTTCAGTTCATGAGAACTTAAACCGGTACCCGCTGCCGGAGAATACGGCTGGATACTGATGCTTTTATATAATAAATTCTTTTTATATAGTTCCTGTAAACACCACCAGAGGCTCTCTATGTAATTATTCTCAAATGTGACGTAGGGAGACTCCAAATCTACCCAATACCCCATCTTACGGGTCAGGTCGTCCCATTTGTCTTTATATTTTAATACTTCAGAACGGCAGGTTCTGTTATATTCTTCTATAGAAATCTTCTTTCCGATATCTTCTTTGGTGATACCGAGCGTTTTTTCCACACCCAATTCCACAGGCAAACCGTGGGTATCCCATCCGCCTTTACGTTTTACCTGGAAACCCCTCATTGTTTTATACCGGCAGACCAGATCTTTCAGCGTACGGGAAATAACGTGGTGAATACCAGGCATCCCGTTCGCACTTGGCGGTCCTTCATAAAAAACGAATGGCGTAGCGCCTTCCCGCAGGGATACGCTCTGCTCAAATGCCTGGTGTTGTTCCCAGCGCGCCAATATATCCTTCTCTATCTGCGGTAAGTTCAGCTGATTATATTCCTGATATTTGCTGGTCATAAAACAATTAGGTGCCCTTTGACGTTAATAAGTAAGTTGATTAAAATTCTGCAAAGTTACGGATTTTCAGCTGGCTCAGAAAGGACTAAAAGGGACTTATAAGCAATTGTAGCGATCTTTTGATATTTTTTGTATTTTTACATAGCATTAGTTCGCCTAAAGATTTGGCATTGTTTTGGTAACTACGTCGGAAGAATATGATAAGTTGAAAAACTTAACCCAGTCAGTCACGAAAAACCATATCGAAACATGAAAAAGTTAATATTAGTAATTTGTGTGGCACTGATATCTTCCGGCACAACTTTTGCACAAAAAAAATCAGCAAAAAAAACAAAGAAGGTAGTTGCTAAAACTGAAATAGTAGCGCCGGTGGTTGTTAAGGATGCATTTCAGCAGAACTTTTCAGGATCGGACGCCAAGTGGTCTAAGAACTATAGCGGACATTGGGTAGCTAACTTCACCAAAGAAGAAGTTAAGACTACAGCAGAATACGACGAGAATGGTAAGTGGGTAGCCACCCGCAGTGCATACGCAGGTGATAAGTTACCGGAAACAGTTGCTACAACAGTAAAAGCGAAATATCCGGCAGCTACCATAAAAGATGGTTGGAGAATTGAGAGATCAGATGTTGCAGCGTATTATAAAGTAAATATTCAGGATAACGGTACAGAAAAAGCAGTGTTGATCAACGAAGCAGGTACCATTACTGAATAGGTTTTTAAATAAGTATTTCATAGGTATAGGGATAAATAGGACAGACCCTGCTCTTTTGGGCGGGGTTTTTCATTTGTACTAATTAAAGTTTATAGCAATAAAAATGGCTCCGACGGATGTCGGAGCCATTTTATGTAATTACGGTCGAAAGCTTACCTGATGAATGCACTTTCAAAAGGTCAAATATGGTGTTTGAGGAGGTGCAAAAATTGTAAGCTTTTTTCCATGGTCAAATCTAATAAGGAAGCTTATAAATTGTAGATCAGGATAGATATCTGCCGATCGTGATACAAAGAAACGGCAATATTCCGGGGAGTGTTTTTCAATTCGGGAAAACTAATGATCGAAACCGGAAAACTATACACTAAAAAGCTCCTGACCAGGGCCAGGAGCTTCCATATCTTGCAGAAAAAACCTTATCTCAGCAACAGCTCACAGGGTTTCAAACCTGTATGCTTCTTAAAAGCTGTAGAAAAATGGGAAATACAGGAATATCCCATCAGTATCGCTACTTCAGATACCGACATTCCCTTTTCATATAGCATGCTCTTCGCTTTCTCCATTCTCTCTTTCTGGAAATAATCATAAATAGTAGTCCCGTACACGGCCTTGAAGCCTTTCTTCAGGTAACACTCATTCATGGCCACGCGGCGTGCCAGATCGCGGATGGTAATAGGTGCATCCAGCTGTTCGAGTAATATCCCCCTGGCGTTTTCTATCTTCTGACGGTCTTCCATGTGAGTCAGGAACCGGCAACCAAAACGTTCATCAGTATCGTTCTGCACAAACTGGTCTGAGCTGAATAACAGTAATTCCAGGGCCTTGCTCTGTAAAAAGATGTTCTTCAGCGTTCCGTCATAATTATGGTGGACCATTTGCTCCAGTACCTGTTTCGATTTAGTGCTGGGCTGGATGGTTTTAACGAATGGCTTGCGGGATTGCATGTCAAACAGCGTAGCGCTGCTGGTTGCTCCCTTTTGCAACGACTGTATGAAAGCAGGCTGAAAACGTACCGTAATCACATCTATGGAAGGCTGTTTCTGGTTACAGCTTTCTTTACTGCCTCCTGCACATGCCTGGTCTGTACATCCCGGGTTCTGACAATATTTATTACCTGCCACACAATAGCGTAATTCCACAGCGGCTGATTGTCCTCTTTTAGCTGGCTGATACACTACCATCGCTACATCATCTACCGGTAATGGCCGGTCGTAGGTGAAGCGCTGTAAACCGAAATCGAGGCAGTCGGGGACTGCAACGGTTTCATTTCCAACAAGCTGCAACTGATCATTCATTGCAGGCTGCCGTATAGCCAGTGATAATATGTCCTGTATATCTTTCAATCCGTTCGTTTGTTGTTAATACCGCTACAAAAATAGTCATTCGAAATTTAATGGGGAACGTTTTGACAGTTACGTTACAATAAGGGGAGGATTTTCCCTGCCGTAGACTCCTCCTAAATCCATGTACACTATTATTCAATAAGCTCCTCTATATAGTCTTATATAAGAGAGGATACTCCATAAATTCTCATTTGAACGCTTTATTATTACTATATAACCTGTATATAAGCCCTATCTATATAGGTAGGGCTTATATACAGGTTATATAGGTGTTATATAGGGCTTATATAGGGGTTATATATCCTAACACACAGAATCTCAGCACTTTATTAGTACACGCTAATATTTCAGTGCTTTTTTAATACTGATCATCAATGTATTAAAATATAATAAAAATCATTATGACAGGAAATTGGGACATATTAAGAGGGGTGACACCTTAAGTTTTCCGGCATATTTCTATGCTATAATCTTATTCTCTTGGTATGAATTTCGTCTGTTATTCATGATGCAACAAGAACCCTTCATAAAAAAGTACTGGAAAAAAGCCCTGTTAACAATAGGTGTTATCCTATTGCTGGTTGTCGGTACTGCCTGGTACTTCAGTCTTCAATGGAATAAACAGGTCCGCCTTCAGCTACGCTCATATGTTCAGGAAATGTCCGACAGCCTGTATACCCTTCAGTACGCCGACCTGCACCTCAATCTCCTTACCGGCAGCCTCTCCCTGTATAAAGTAAGCCTGGTAAGAGATTCCGCCATCTACAAGAAGCTACAGCAGCAACATAAAGCCCCCAGGTTCTTATATACCTTCAGTGCAGACCAGGTAAACCTGCGCTATTTTAAAACACTTCGCTATTTCCGTCATAAAGAATTGAGCGCCAGCGCACTGGAACTCCACAATCCCAGCGTTATACTGGAGTTAAACAGTCTGAATATAGATACCACCGTACATAAAAATGCCTATCAGAATATTAATAAAAAGATCCATTCCCTGTATTTAAGCACCCTGTTGCTGGATAATATCAATCTGAAATATACTTATGTAAAAAAAGATAGTGGACTGATAATAACACAGTTAAGTCAGTTAAAGGTACATATAAAAGACTTCCTGATCGATTCCATAGCACTGAACGACCCCACCCGGTTCCTCTACGCCCGCAACTACGAAATAGCCCTGAAAGACTATAAATACCGTACTCCGGACAGCCTGTACTGGATGCACGTAAGGGACGTTAACTACAGTGCGGCAGAACAAACTCTTACAATAGGACAGTTCAGCGTAGATCCCCGTTATAACAAACATGAGTTTGATATCAGGGCAAAAACCCAGCGTGACCGCTACGACGTTCAGCTGAACAACATCACCTTATATAAGCTGCAACCCAGGTTATTATTGGAACAGCAGGTACTCTGGGCCAATAAACTGGCTATTGCCACGGCCAATGTGAATATTTACCACAACCGTATGTTGCCGATGCCCCCCGGCAATAAACTGGGGCAGTTCCCCAACCAGCTGCTGCTAAAACTGGCCTTACCTATATATATAGATACATTAATAGGCCGCCAGGCAGAACTCTCCTACACAGAAATAAACCCTAAGACCCAGGAAGCTGGTAAAATTACTTTCAGCCACCTGCATGGAACCTTCCGTAATATCACCAATATAGATACCATCATTGCCAGGAATAGCCATTTCATAGCAGATATGGACGCTGTATTGATGAACACTGGTAAACTAAAGGCCCGTTTCGACTTCTCCCTGAAAGACAATTCCGGTGCCTTTGCCGTTTCCGGACAGGTAAAAAGCATGGATGGGAAGGAACTGAACCCTATTCTAAAGCCCCTGGGCCAGATAGAAATAAAGTCCTGCCGGATAGATGACGTTACCTTTCATATGAATGGGAACGAAAAAGGAGCTGCAGGGGAAGTTACATTTTTATACAGCGATCTGAAAGTCAATATATTGAAGAAAGAAGAAGGCACCCATGAATACAAAAAGAAGGGGCTGATCAGCCTTTTCGCCAATGCATTAGTCATAAAGGACAGTAATCCTGCAAAGGGAGAAACCCGGGTAGGACATCCTCACTTTACCCGCGATCCGCAGAAATCCTTTTTTAACCTTGTGTGGAAGACTCTTTTAACGGGATTAAAAGAGGTAGCACTGGGTAAAAATGCCCCCATCTGATTTGTGGATATGAGGATGCAGAAATATGCACATCAGACATGGAAATAAGCCTCAATTTTCGTATATTTGCACAATTCACGAGAATTCAACTCTAAACACATTTTACACCCAAATATGAGCGAAGAATTAGTGCAAGCAACTTCCCCTGCCAGCAATGGCTATGATGCGGATAGTATACAGGTATTAGAAGGTCTGGAAGCGGTACGTAAGCGCCCGGCCATGTATATTGGAGACATCGGTATAAAAGGGCTGCATCACCTGGTGTATGAAGTGGTGGATAACTCCATCGACGAAGCGTTGGCAGGTTATTGCAAGAATATTGATGTTACGATCTGTGAAGACAACTCCATCCGTGTTGTAGATGATGGCCGTGGTATCCCAACCGGGATGAACACCAAAGAAGGTCGTTCAGCGCTGGAAGTGGTAATGACCGTATTACACGCAGGTGGTAAATTCGACAAGAACACATATAAAGTATCCGGTGGTTTACACGGGGTGGGTGTCAGTTGCGTAAACGCACTGAGTAGCCTGCTGCTGGCAACCGTACGCCGTGACGGTAAACTGTTTGAACAGGAATACCAGCGTGGTGCGCCTCAGTACCCTGTGCGTGAGATAGGCGTTTCAGAAGAAACAGGGACCACTATACATTTCAAACCCGATCACGAAATATTTAAAGATACTACCTACAACCGGGAGATACTCGCAGGTCGTTTACGTGAATTGTCTTACCTGAACCGTAAGATCAAAATTACATTAACAGACGAACGTGAGAAAAACGAAGAAGGTAATTTCTTCAGTGAGACTTTCTATAGTGAAGGTGGTATTACTGAGTTTGTACAGATGCTGGATCGTAACGGCCGCCGTAATCCATTACTGTCCGAACCTATTTCAGTAGATATCCTTGAGCCGAATAGCAATGTAGCAGTAGAAGTAGCCATTATCTATAATGATTCATTCGCTGAGAATATCTTCTCTTACGTAAATAATATCAATACCATAGAAGGAGGTACACACGTAGCAGGTTTCCGCCGTGCTATCACCCGTGTATTCAAAAGCTATGGAGATAAGAACAAACTGTTCGAAAAAACAAAGATCGAGGTAACCGGTGATGACTTCCGTGAAGGGCTGAGCGCTGTGATCAGCGTGAAAGTTCCTGAACCACAGTTTGAAGGACAGACTAAAACCAAACTCGGTAACTCTGATGTAATGGGTATAGTTGACAGTTCTGTAGCTGCAGTACTGGAAGCCTACCTGGAAGAACATCCCCGTGATGCCAAGACGATCATCAATAAGGTGGTACTGGCTGCACAGGCCCGTGAGGCTGCCCGTAAGGCACGTCAGATGGTACAGCGTAAAAGCGTACTGAGTGGCAGTGGCTTACCAGGCAAACTGGCAGACTGCTCCGAAAGCGATCCTAAGATCTGTGAATTGTACCTGGTCGAAGGAGATTCGGCAGGTGGTACCGCTAAACAAGGCCGTAACCGTAGCTTCCAGGCAATCCTGCCGTTAAGGGGTAAAATCCTGAACGTGGAAAAAGCGATGGAATACAAGATCTACGAAAACGAGGAAATCAAGAACATCTTCACCGCACTGGGGGTAACCATCGGTACAGAAGAAGATGATAAAGCATTGAACCTTTCCAAACTGCGCTATCATAAGCTCATCATCATGACGGATGCCGACGTGGATGGTAGCCACATCGCAACACTGATCCTCACTTTCATTTTCCGTTATATGAAGGCCATGGTAGAACAGGGTTATGTATACATTGCCCAGCCACCTTTATACCTCGTGAAGAAAAGCAAAGAACAGATGTACGCCTGGACAGAAGAAGACCGTAAAGCGGCCATCTTTAAAATTGCAGGTGGCAAAGAAGACAGCGTAACCATACAACGTTATAAAGGTTTGGGTGAGATGAACGCAGAACAATTGTGGGAAACTACCATGAACCCCGAAAACCGTACCCTTAAACAGGTTACTATCGAAAGCGCTGCAGAAGCAGACCGCGTATTCAGTATGCTGATGGGCGATGAAGTTCCTCCACGCAGAGAATTCATCGAATCTCATGCAAAATATGCGAAGATCGACGTATAAACATAATTTCGAATAACAGAGAAGCGGATTACGATGTAATCCGCTTTTTTTTTATCTATTCATTTCCAACTACTTCGGGTATACGCCAATACAAACTGTTAAAAAACTTATAAATATTTTATTTAATTCGTCCTTTTCTCACTATTTTGCACTCCTATTTATCACTATACCTAGAGAAATTACCTATCCTATGAAACTCAAATCCCTCTTTGGAGTTTTGTGCCTATTTGTGATTACGTTTACAGTAATCTCTTGTAAAAAAGACAAAGCAGTGCTGGCTTCAGGTTCCTGTTCGTTCTCTATTGACAGCACTGCCTATTCTGCCAATACCGCTTCCGGATACGTGGAAGACACTGTCGGTATTGGCAAAAAAGCCTTAACCATACAAGGTATGGTAGGTACCCTCAACAGCTTCCTTGCTGTTACCATCATCTTTCCGGACACACTTATTACAGGAGAATTTACAGAAGCAAATCATGCTTTCATATTGTTCTCCAGGAACCTGAGTGATAAAAGTGCCTCCTGGACAAGTACAAGCGCTACAATTAAAATTACAAGCATAAATAGTAAGTATGCCGAAGGCACATTTGCCGGCATTTTAAAGAATGGTGATAATGAAACACCACTAACGGACGGAAAATTTAAAGTAAACATTAGTAACACTAATTGATCATCGTTTTTTTTTGAAATCTTTTTCCATCATGTCCCACCTCTTAAGGTGGGGCTTTTTATTTTACCCCATTTTCACCTCTTTTTAACCTTTCTCTTCTCCGATCGGTTAATATCTGCCCATAGATAGTTAAGAACAATAAAAAGAACTAGTTCATTCTGAGCTTACTTTGAGATAAGTGACAATGAATTTAAGGAATCAACATTGAAAGCCATTTACATGAATGGCTTGTAGGGACGTTTTTTCACATAAGAAACCAATATCTAATCTCGTTGTATGAAAAGAAACTCATATTACCTGCTGGCATTGCTTGTGGGGCTGTTAAGCAGTTCCCTCACCTTTGCACAGACCAGAGTTATCGAAGGAACTGTGACCGATGAAAGTAAACATCCGGTTAGTTATGCTACTATCACTATTAAAGGCACGACCAAAGGTACCATCACCGAAAAGGACGGTACATTTAAACTACGTGCGGTTTCAGGTGCTATTATCACCATACGCGCCGTAGGTTTCACGACAAAGGAAATTACACTGGGTGGTGAAGATCATCTCTCTGTTACACTCGCTGAAAATCCCAGTGATCTGAATGAAGTAGTGGTAACAGCATTAGGCCTGAAAAAAGAAAAACGCAACCTCACATTCAGTTCCCAGGAAGTAAAAAGTGATGAGATCCTCCGGGCGAAAGAACCGAATGTATTAAACTCTCTTACCGGTAAAGTATCCGGTGTACAGATCACCAGTTCATCAGGAATGCCCGGTAGTTCTGCTCGTATCGTTATCCGCGGTATTACTTCCATCGCCGGCGAAAACCAGGCATTAATTGTAATGGATGGCGTGCCCATCAACAATGATGAAACCGATGCAGCTTTTGACGGCGGTCCCGGTACAAACCGCCTCGCTGATATCGATCCTGGTATCATTGAAAGTATTAACGTGTTAAAAGGTGCTGCGGCTACCGCATTGTACGGATCTGCCGGCGCAAGGGGTGTTGTGCTTATTACTACCAAAAAAGGCAATATCAACCGGAAACCGACCGTTTCCCTTTCATCAGGCGTATCATTCGAAAATACCATTTTCCCCGACAGACAATACAAATACGCACAGGGAAATAAAGGCGTGTACATAGACGGAGAAACCGGCAAATCCAGTACTTCCTGGGGACCTGCCATCGATACACTTACTGCAAACGGTAAGAAAGTACCAGGACATAATCCGCTGAAAGATTTCTTCAGAACAGGTGTGACTACCAACAACACCATCAGTGTGGACGGAGGTAATGCAACGTCCAACTACTTCATGTCTTATTCCTACTTTAATCAGCAGGGTACTATTCCTAATACTGATTATACCAGGCATAGCATCTTTGCAAAATATAATACACAAATTTCCAGTAAGCTGAGCTCTACTTTCCAGTTTACTTACAGCAATGTATTGAACCACAAAATGCCGGAAGGATATGGACTGGAAAATCCTCTCTGGACAGTATTTATGGGGCCTGTGTCCTACGACTTCCATCCCTATCAGAATGCGGATGGTACGCAGCGCTTATACCGCTACAGCCGTAACAATCCTTACTGGGTACTGGACAATGTACTGAATACTTCTACTGTCAACAGGTTCTTACCATTGCTCACTTTTGTATATGCTCCAAATGACTGGTTGTCTGTCACTGAAAGAATAGGCGCCGATATTTATACGGACCATCTGAATTATCATGTGAATACAAACGACATTACTTATACTACCGGCTTGGCGTATACGAATAATGGGAACTTCCGTCAGTATAATCACGACTTCATTGTACAATTAAAAAAACAGCTGGGTAAGTTCAATTCCAGTCTGATGTTGGGTAATAATATATACTCCAATTATTCAGATGCGATGACAGCTAAGGGACTTGGACTGGCAAAACCAGGCTATTATAACATGGCCAGTGCATCTACTGTAACCTACACAGAGTCTATGACAAGAAGCAGGAAAGTAGGTTTTTATGCACAGGCAGAAGTTGATTATAACAGGATGATCATTCTCTCCCTCAGTGGCAGATATGATGGCAGCTCCGTATTAGCAACTAATCATGCTTACTACCCTTATGGTTCTGCAGCAGCCGGTTTCATCTTCTCTGAATTATTTACAGACAAACTAAAGGAGACTGTCAACTTCGCCAAGGTGAGAGCTTCTTATGCTGTTGTAGGTAATGATAATGTACCACCTTATTACAATAGGACTTCATACAACCAGGCTATTATTGCCGGTGATGCCAGCAGCAATCTTAACTTTCCTTATAACGGGCAGAATGGCTTCGTCATAAGTACCTCTCTTGGTAATGCTAATCTGAAAAATGAATTACAGAAAGAATTTGAATTAGGATTGGAGGCGAAGCTGTTCAATAACAGGATAGGATTGGAAGCGTCTTATTTCGACAGGAAAATGAGTGATGGTCTTGTAGCTAATATTTCAATGGCAAACTCTACCGGCTACTTGTCTACAACAATCAACTCTGCAAAGATGGAGACCAAAGGTGTGGAAGTATTATTGAACCTTACTCCTGTTAAAACAAAAAGCTTCAGCTGGGATGTTACCATTAACTATACCAAGCTGAATTCAAAAGTACTGCAAATTGGTGGTGGTCTGCATCAGACTTCCATCGGTACTATCTATGCAGTAGAAGGTCAGCCATGGGGTGCTATATTTGGTACTAAATACGCCCGCACGGCAGATGGCCAGTTAAAAATTAACGATGCCGGTTTGCCTTATGCATCAGATGAATATGGCACTGTAGGCAACATCACACCACGTTGGACAGGTGGTATCACCAACATGATCCGCTACAAACAATTTGGTTTCAGTTTCTTCATTGATACCAAACAAGGTGGAGATCTCCTGAATTCTGACGATGGTTATGGTTTATATTACGGTACATCTAAACCCACTGAAAACAGGGCAGACAGGGTAGTAAAAGGCATCAGTAATACAACCGGTACCGCTAATACAATTTCAGTAACCGGCCAGCAATACTTCCAGCAGATAAGCGGTATAACCGAAGCCGTTATACAGAACGACTCTTACGTCAAACTGCGCAACGTATCGCTGTCTTATAACTTCAATAAAAAATTATTAGGCAGAATGCCTTTCAAAGATGCGTCTATTGTGCTGACAGGGCGTAACCTGTGGATTCATAAAGCAGCTGATTTCACGGGCGGTGATCCGGAAGTGAACTCATGGGGCAACCATAACAGCGGACTGGGGGTCTATACATTCTCCGCGCCTACTTCCCGCTCATTTGACTGTACACTCAGGATCACTTTTTAAACGCAAACTATTTACAACATGAAAAGATCATTCATCATTATAATCACCCTTGCAGCTACCGTGTTTACAGGGTGCAAAAAATACCTGGATGTAAATGACAATCCAAATGTGCCTTCCACTGTATCAGAAAGCCTGATGCTGGCACCTCTGGAAGCAGGTATATCCCAATACATCGCAGCCGGCAATGGCTCTTCACTTGTTAATCAGTGGATGCAGAACTGTGTGCCTAACCAGCCACTGCCGAATACTGTCAATTACATGGTTACCAGTTCTACCTTCGATGATTTCTGGAGCTCTTATTATGTAGCGGAAATGAATAACCTGCACCTGCTGAACATCCAAGCCATGGCAAATGGCAATAGTATGTATGCAGGTATCTCTAAAATATTAACTGCTTATACACTGGGCAATGCGACAGACCTCTGGGGAGATATTCCTTATTCCCAGGCATTTAATGGCGTTGGGATTACTACTCCTGCCTATGATGCACAGGAAAATATTTATAAGTCTATTCAGGCCTTATTAGATAGTGCTATTGTTGAAGTAAATGCAGGTACTGGTACTACTCCTTCTACAGATGATTATTTCTATAGCGGAGATATGACTAAATGGGCAAAGATGGCATATACGCTCAAAGCCCGTTATTATATGCACCTTACAAAAGCGCCTGGCTATACCGCCTCTGCACAGGCAACACTGGCACTCGCAGCCTTAAGTAATGGAATGGCAAGCAACGCTGATGACTGCTTCTTCCCTTATACAGGATCATCCACTTCATCTAATCCCTGGTATCTGCATTTTTTCAATACCACTACTTTAACATTGTCATCAAAATATGTAGATTCTTTGAAAGCACATAACGATCCTCGTCTGCCTTACCTGGTAAGCAAAGCAGAAGGGACCGGTTTATATACCGGTAATGAGATCGGTGCAGGAGCAGGAACCTTATCTGATTTTTCTGTGGCAGGAAGTTTCTATGGCGGCATAGCTTCTAATGTATACGTACTGAATGCAGCAGAAGCGATGTTCCTGAAAGCAGAAGCTACTTATATCACTGCCGGTTATGCTGCTGCACAACCGATATACAGGGCTGCTGTTGCAACCAACCTGTTAAAGCTGGGTATTGATACAACCAGTGCCGCTGCACAGGCTTACTTATCCTTACGTGGTACATTAACGGCAGCGAATGCTTTACAGATGATCATAGAAGAAAAGAATACAGCCAACTTCTTTTCACAGGAAGAATATGTAGACTGGCGCCGAACTGGTTATCCTGATCTGAAAGTGATTACCAATAACAACGTGGCCGTTATTCCCCGCAGGTTCTTATATCCTTTAAATGAGATCACAGCAAATCCGCAGGCGATACAAAAGGCTACACTGGCTGATAAAGTATGGTGGGATAATTGATAAGATGGTTGTGTGTTTGTTTTATAAAAAAAGGCCCTTGTTCGTAATACGGACAAGGGCCTTTTGATGTTTGCTTATTTAATGGAAAAGACAGCTCTTACTTCTGCTCTCACCTTGATTGTTTTAAAATCGATATCGGGCATAGCTGATTCAGTATCCACCGCTTTCTCAGTTCTCATATATGCATTTGCCATTAAAGGACGTACATCAGAATAATTATCCGTATTAATTTCCTGTACTTCCAGTATGCCATCTATCTTATCCCCGATACCTTCCAGCATGTAACCTGCCTTTGCCTTAGCAGCCTGCAATGCTTTTACCTTTACCTCTTTACGGTATTCTTCCATCTTACTGCTGGTATAACTGCTGATGTTTACACTTTCAATACCCTCTTCATCTACGGCTCCCAGTATTGCATTCACTTTATCCAGCTTGCTGAGTTTTAAACGGAACTGTTTACGTGCCATAAAATCAGTAACCTTTTTCTTCTTCACCCACCACTGCTCGTAGTTGTTACCAAATACATTCGATACGGTCAGGTCCGCAGGTGCAATACCTGCATCCAGTACAGCCTTCTGCAATTGCTTTTCCAGTACGCCAATCTCTACCTTCGTTGTTTTATTCTTGTATTCCCTCAACGCGATATCTAAATAGATTTCATCCGGAGTAATCTCTATCTCTGCGGAACCAGTTACCTCAATTTTCTTTACAGGAGGTTTGTTGTCTGTTTGCTGTGCCTGACCAAGGGTTGATAAAAATAATCCTGCCAGTATAAACATTACCTTTTTCATATGATTTGTTTTTTATTTTCTATTATGATGCTACTAAAGAAGAAGATTCCATAAATCCCTTTAAAAATATTTTTACGGCTAATCAATGTCCAATACTTGACGATTATAGATATATAAGACTTCCAACTAAAACGTTCATTATCCCTATATGTTACAGCGGGTTTTTATATATATTACCTCTTACAATCCACTTATGGGGAGACTAATATTGTTAATTACAGGGCTGCTATGTATGCAGATCATCGTCCTGGGCCAGCTACAAACGCCTTATATTCTAAATGGTACAGCCACTCAGCGTACCTGTAACTGTTATGTACTTACCGAAGATATTGGTAATTCCAGCGGTACTGTCTGGAATAAGAATAAGATAGATCTCAATAATTCTTTTGATTATTATTTTGATGTGAACCTGGGTTGTAAAGATGATACAGGTGCGGATGGAATAGCATTTGTGCTGCAAACACAAGGTACCAACCTGGGATCTACCGGCCAGGGTATTGGCTTTAAAGGGATCAGTCCTTCTCTTGGCGTAATTATAGATACCTGGCAGAATGATGACGAAAACGATCCTTCTTTTGATCACCTGGCTATTCAGATGAATGGTGTTGCAGATCACCTGTCAGCAAATAACCTTGCGGGCCCGGTTACAGCCCTTAATGGCAGCGATAATATAGAGGACTGCAACTGGCATATTCTCCGCATTAAATGGGATGCCACGGCTAAACAAATGGGCGTTAGTATGGATGGTGTACCCAGGTTATCTCTTCAAAAAGATCTGGTAAAAGATATCTTTAACAACAGCCCTTTAGTATACTGGGGCTTCGGTGGCGGTACCGGTGGCAGCTCCAATAAACAACAGTTCTGTGCTGCCTTACGCCCACAGCTGGAATTTGATAACAGCCAGATTTTCTGTGATGGTACGCCTGTCACTTTTGGAGACAACTCCAAGTCTTTCGGCACCATTACCCGCTGGTTATGGGACTTCGGAGATGGCACTACATATACCGCCTCTCAGCCACCACCACACCAATATGCCAAACCCGGGGCATACCTGGTAACAATGGTGATAGAAGATAACAGCGGTTGTGTATCTGATACCATGAAACAACCCGTAACAATAGGTACCTATCCTGTGGCTGACTTTTCCATGCCGGTATTATGCACAGGAAAACAACTACAGTTTAAAGATGAAACGACTCTTAGCGTAGGTTCGTTAGCGCATTGGAACTGGGATTTTGGGAATGGACAGACATCCGATACTAAAAATCCTGTAATAACCTATACCGTTACCGGTTCTTATGATATACACTTACAGGTAACCTCCAAAGAAGGATGTACTGATGAGATACAGAAAACGTCACAGGCATATGCTACACCGGAAGTGAGCGCTACCGGTGAAAACGCTTGCCTGGGTGTCCCCGTTCAGTTCACCGGTACAGATCTTACACCTGCTATCACTTTACAGGAATGGCACTGGGACCTTGGGAATGGCAGCACGGCTGGTGCACAGCTGCTGAATTACACATACCCTGAAGGTGGAAATTACCAGGCATCTCTCTATACAGTCAGTACGGATAACTGCGTATCCAATACCGTTGTTGTACCTGTTTCAATTATAGACCTGCATGTAAATGCAGGACCTGATACACTCGTTGCCAACGGACAGCCTTTACAGTTAAATGCGGTTGCGAATGGTCAGAATCTGCAATACAGCTGGTCTCCTGATAACGGGTTGGATAATAGTTATTCTTCTGCACCAATGGCTTATCTGCAATCAGATCAGACTTATTATCTTACTGTAACATCTCCGGAAGGATGTATCGATAAAGATACCCTGCATGTAAAAGTGTATAAGGGACCCGAGTTCTATGTACCTACTGCGTTCTCTCCCAATAACGATGCGCGTAATGATGTTTTCCATGCTATTTCTCCGGGAGTACTCTCGCTGGATTTCTTTTGTGTATGGTCCCGCTGGGGGCAGGAAGTATTCCGCACGCAATCGCTGACAACAGGCTGGGACGGCATGTTTAAAGGTATTCCTTCAGAAACAGGCACCTATGTATGGATGATTCAGGGGAAAGATTATTTAGGGAGAACATTCAGTAGAAAAGGAACTGTAACATTAGTAAGATAAAAGTCTTAAACGTAAAGGTACCTGAAACACTCCTCAAATTGCGTTCTCTTTTGCGCTATTGGCTCCATCAGGAGCCTCCAGTTTGTAGTAAATATTTATCTTCTCCATAATAGACGTTGTCAGGAGTCCCCGGGGAACTCCTGACAGCGTCTGGTTCTGTTGCTTAACATGTTTGCTATAAACACGGAGAGGTCAAAATAGCGCCTGAGAATCGCATAAATGGCTGGATGTCTCCGGCAGTGACTCTTTTTTTATTACTTCCTGGAATCTGTCATCCCTTTCAGGAAATCATGCAGATCATTCATTGATTTAATATTATCCACTACCAGCATAAAATTCTTACCTACCTGTTTCAGTTTCGCATTATTCACACGAGTCTGAATATAAGTAAGCATATGGTTAAAGGTGGCAGAGGTGAAGAAAGGAGAATCGGGGTTATTGATAAAATAACAACGCAGTTTCTCTTCCTTCAACATCATCTTTATAAAGCCCAGCTGAATAGCCATCCAACGGGAACGTATGGTAGTCAGTAAGTCTTTCACCTGATCAGGTACAGGGCCAAATCTATCCTGTAAGGCTTTCTCGAAATCCTGCAGTTTAGATTCCAGGGTAATGTTATCTAACTCCTGGTAAAGGTTCAGGCGTTCCTGTATACTTTCCACATAACTATCGGGGATCAGGATCTCAAGATCTGTATCGATCGTACAATCACTTACATAATCCTTCTTCTCTTCCAACTGATCTTTAAACAGATCGCGGAATTCATTTTGTTTTAATTCACGGATCGCTTCATCCAGAATTTTCTGGTACATATCAAAGCCTATCTCCGCCATAAAACCACTCTGTTCCCCACCCAGCAGGTTGCCCGCACCACGAATGTCCAGGTCGCGCATAGCTATCTGGAAACCGCTACCCAATTCACTATGCTGTTCCAGTGTCTGTAACCGTTTGCGGCTATCTGCCGGTAAAGTATTGATAGGAGGTGCCAGCAAATAACAGAATGCTTTTTTATTACTACGTCCAACACGTCCGCGTAACTGATGCAGATCGCTCAATCCAAAATGATGAGCATTGTTGATGATGATGGTATTAGCATTCGGGATATCCACCCCACTTTCTATAATGTTGGTAGAGACCAGTACATCATATTTACGGTCGATGAAATCCATGATCACCTCTTCCAGCTGATGCCCTTCCATTTGTCCATGTGCAGTGGCAATAGCAAGATCGGGGCACAGTCCACGTATCAGGCTGGTCATTTCACCCAATCCTTTAACGCGGTTATACACAAAGTATACCTGTCCTCCACGTTCTATTTCATAATAGATCGCATCCCGTATCAGGTCGTGATCAAATACATGTACTTCCGTTTCTATCGACTGCCGGTTAGGTGGTGGCGTGTTAATCACTGATAAATCACGCGCACCCATCAGAGAGAACTGCAGTGTCCTGGGGATAGGCGTAGCTGTTAGTGTAAGTGTATCCACATTCAGTTTGATGTGTTTCAGCTTTTCTTTCGCCGTTACACCAAACTTTTGTTCCTCATCCACAATGAGCGCACCCAGGTCTTTGAACTTAACATCCTTTCCTAATAAGGCATGCGTGCCGATGATGATATCTATTTTCCCTTCTGCTAACCGTTGTAAAGTGTCCTTTTTCTCTTTGGCCGATTTAAAGCGGTTCAGATAATCAACGGTGCAGGGGAAATCCTTTAACCTTTCAGAGAATGTTTTATAATGCTGGAAAGCCAGGATAGTAGTAGGTACCAGCACGGCAGCCTGCTTCCCATCTACCAGGGATTTAAAGGCCGCACGTACAGCGATCTCTGTTTTACCAAAGCCCACATCACCGCATACCAGCCTGTCCATTGGATGAGGGGATTCCATATCCCTTTTCACATCAGCAGTCGCCTTGCTCTGGTCCGGCGTATCTTCATACAGGAAAGACGCTTCCAGTTCTGTTTGCAGATAGGTATCAGGAGAATGTGCAAAGCCTTCTTCAGCCTTACGTGCAGCATACAGTTTGATAAGATCTTTGGCAATATCTTTTACCTGTGTTTTCGCTTTTTCCTTCAGCTTATCCCAGGCATCACTACCCAGTTTATTCACACGGGGTTCTACCCCTTCCTTACCGGTATATTTACTGATCTTATGCAGGGAGTTGATATTTACATATAACAGATCGCTGTTCTTGTAAATGATACGGATAGCTTCCTGCATCTTGCCACCCACTTCAATCTTCTGCAAACCGCTGTACACACCGATACCATGATCGATATGTGTCACAAAATCTCCCGCCTGTAGTTCACGCAGTGTTTTAAGCGTAATCGCCTTGTTCTTGTTATACGCCTGCTTTACCTTGTATTTGTGGTAACGCTGGAAGATCTGGTGATCAGTATAACAAACTATTTTCAGTGTATGATCTATGAAGCCATGGCTAACAGGAACCGCAATAGGGTAAAACGTAAAGGTTGCTTTCAGGTCTTCGAAAATACTGCGCAGCCTTTCCAGCTGTTTGGCATTTTCTGCAAAGATGAAGAGTGAATACTTTTTCTTGTCGTGCCCGTCAAGGTCTTTGATCAGCATTTCGAACTGCCGGTTAAATACCGGTTGTTCCTGCGTTTCAAAATTGATAGGGGTAAAGGGGCGGTTGGTTTCTTCCCACCATGTTCTTTTCCCAAACATGACGCAATTCCGCTGCAATATTTGTTGCATCAGCGGATGTGCCTTTACAAAATCGGTCTCTGACAGGTCCATCTTCTCATCTTCATCCACTTTTACCTGCTGTCCCGTCTGTAAAAAGGCATCCAGCCGTTCTTCCAGCTGCAGGACCACATCCTGAACATAAGCGGGGTCTTTCATCCATACCACTGTATTAGGCGGTAAGAACTCCAGCAGGGAGGTTTTCTGATGATCCAGTCCATGGGTATCCATATTGGCGATCAACGTTACCTGGGAGAGCTTACGCTCACTTAACTGCGTTTCCGGATCAAACAACCGGATAGAGTCAATATCTTCCCCGAACAGTTCTATACGGTAAGGCTTTTCGTTGCCAAAAGAATAGATATCAAGAATACCACCGCGAAGGGCATATTGTCCCGGCTCATAGACAAAGTCAGTAAAATGGAATCCCCAGCCTACCAGTTTTTCCAGTAAGGGGTCCACTTTCAGTACATCCCCTACTTTCAGCTGTACCATATTGGCGCTGAAGGCCACGGAGGCAGAGACCTTTTCCCACAGTGCTTCCGGGTAAGTAACCAGGATCTTTTTGTTGATGCCGGGACCGGAGAACTTCATCAGTGCTTCCGTTCTCAACATGCTATGGCTTCCGTTCAGTTCGTTAAACTGACCGGTTTTCTTAAAGGAGTCCGGAAAATAGAAGATATCCAGCGCCTGGCTCAATTGTTCCAGGTCATTATGGAAGTAAGCGGCTTCTTCCTTATCGTTTAAGATGAACAGGTGATTGGAGGAAGCAGCAAGCTCCCAGGCCCCTACTGCTGCAAAAGTAGTGGCGCTGCCGGTCAATCCTGTAAGTTGAAAGTAGTTCGGACCAGACAAATTGATCCCTTTGACCAGCTGTTGCAGCCGGGTATCACGCTGGTACAGTTGTAAAACAGCCTGTATATTCATGAGGGGGGCAAAGATACGAAGAAATCGAAAACGGACTATTTTCGTTAAATTTAAAAGAGAAATTCCACTCAAATGCTAGAACAATGGTATAATGGTTACGTAACCCGTATTGTACAGGAGACGCCTAACACAAGACGGTTCTGGATACAGATCAGGGAAAAAGACATCTTCGATTTCAAACCTGGTCAGTTTGTGACACTTGATCTCCCCATTCACGAAAAGAAGAATAAACGCTGGCGTAGCTACTCTATCGCCTCTCCGCCAAACGGGACCAATGAAATTGAACTGGTCATCGTATTGCTGCAGGGGGGAGCGGGTACCACCTACCTCTTCAATGAAGTGAAAGAAGGCAGCGAGCTGTTACTGAAGGGGCCTTTGGGCTGCTTTACCTTACCCGAACAACTGGACAGAGACCTTTTTCTCATCTGTACAGGCACCGGGATTGCCCCTTTCCGGGCCATGGCACATCATATCCATACACATGGCATTCCCCATCAGTCCGTACACCTGATTTATGGGTGCCGGCAGCAATGTGACCTGCTTTATGCAGAGGAAATGTGGCAACTGCAGAATCAGTTGCCAGGCTTTCAATACCTGCCTACGCTCTCTCAGGAAGATAATTCATGGACACGCCATAAAGGATATGTACACCTGATCTATGAGGAATTACTGGCCCTGAACAAAAGGCCTGCTTATTTTTTTCTGTGCGGATGGAAAGAGATGATTGATGAAGCAAAACAGCGGATTATGGCAATGGGGTATGACAGACACGATATTCACCTGGAATTATATGGATAATTTTTAGTGATGATACTTCGCATCATCACTAAAAATTTGAAGGGGTTTTGCAGGGCTTTGCCCTGCACCCAAAGTTTAACTGATAGCTTTTAAAACGATCTCTTTTACTTTATCTAAAGGAATTCTTTCCTGTTCCATGCTATCTCTGTAACGGATAGTCACCATGTTATCTTCTTTGGTCTGATGGTCTATCGTTACACAGAAAGGAGTACCAATGGCATCCTGACGGCGGTAACGTTTACCGATCGCATCTTTCTCTTCATAGAAACAATAGAAAGAAGACTTACACTGGTCCATCAGTTCCCTGGCAATTTCCGGTAAACCGTCTTTTTTGGTTAATGGGAAAATGGCCAGTTTGGTAGGAGCCAGTTTAGCGGGGAATCTCAGCACAACGCGACTATCTTCCTTGCCATCTTTGGTAAGGTCCTCTTCGGCATATGCCTCACAGATTGTCAGCAGGAACATACGATCCAGGCCGATAGATGTTTCTATCACGTAAGGGACATAGTTCTGATTGATTTCTGTATCGAAGTACTGTAACTTCTTCTTACTATAAATCTGGTGTTGGGAAAGATCGAAGTCCCCACGGGAATGGATACCTTCTACCTCCTTGAAACCGATCGGGAACTCATATTCAATATCCACTGCAGCCTTTGCATAATGCGCCAGTTTCACATGATCTTTAAAATGATATCTTTCAGGAGAAGTACCTAAGCTCTTGTGCCATTTCATACGTTCTTCCTTCCAGTATGCATACCACTCATTTTCAGTGCCAGGGCGGATAAAGAACTGCATTTCCATCTGTTCGAACTCCCGCATACGGAAAATGAACTGACGGGCTACGATCTCATTACGGAAAGCCTTACCCGTTTGTGCGATACCAAAAGGGATCTTCATACGGCCGGTTTTCTGCACATTCAGGAAGTTCACGAAGATACCCTGAGCCGTTTCCGGACGCAGGTATATTTCGCTGGCCTCATCCGTTACACTACCCAACTGGGTAGAGAACATCAGGTTAAACTGCCGGATTTCCGTCCAGTTGGCCGTTTTACTCACTGAACACTTTATCTTATTATCATCTATTAACTGTTTAAGACCTGCATAATCGGCGTCTTTCTCCAGGATCTCCATTTTAGCTAACAGCGCCTCGCCTTCCTCTTTCGGTAAATCGGCAGCAAATGCTTCTATCAGGTGATCAACCCGGTAGCGCTTCTTACTGTCTTTATTATCTATCATGGGATCGCTGAAACTGTCCACATGGCCGGACGCTTTCCAGGTAGTAGGGTGCATAAAGATCGCGGCATCGATCCCCACGATATTTTCATGCATCTGAGTCATGCTTTTCCACCAGTAGTCGCGGATGTTCTTCTTCAATTGTGCCCCGTACTGGCCATAATCATATACCGCACTTAATCCGTCGTAAATCTCACTGGACGGGAAAACGAAGCCATATTCTTTACAATGCGCAATAATCGCCGGGAATTTGTTCTGATCCATAATGGCGCAAATATAATAAGGCTTTCGGAATTAACGGGACTCAGGAACAGGGTTTTCCTCTGAAATCCGGGATTCAAGTGGCGCCGTTGACTCTACGGGTATTTCTTTTACCCATACTGCATAGGCATTGGGCTGGATTCTCGCCCCATGGTATTCTGCATATACCTGGGTAAACTCTGCGCCAAAATACAGGATAATAGCGGAGTAGTATACCCAGAGTAAAATAATAACAATAGACCCCGCAGCCCCGTATGTGGAACTTACTTTGCTGGCTCCCAGGTAAAAGCCAATGGCGAATTTACCTATCATAAACAGCACTGCGGTTGTAACAGCGCCTACTATCACATCTTTCCACTTTACCTTGGCATCGGGTAATACTTTGAATATGATCGCGAATAACAGGGTAATAATGGCAAATGTAAAGGCAAGGTTAATAATATAAATGACAACTACACTCACTTCAGTTATCTGGGGAAATAAGTAGATCAGCTGCTTACCAAATAGCGCTATAAATCCGTTCAATATAAGCGATACCAGCAATATAAAACCCAGGCTGATGACCATAGAAAAGGAGAGCAGGCGGTTTATCAGGATCTTAAGGAGCCCGTTTTTAGGTTTGGCCTTTAACTGCCAGATGAAATTGATGGAATCCTGGATCTCCCCGAATACCCCGGTAGCACCAAAAATAAGGGTGATCACTCCTACAATGGTGGCCCAGGTGGAATCTCCGGAAAGTGTCGCATTTTTGATCATCTGCTGTATCTGTAAGGCAGCATCATTGCCTACCAGGTGGTTGATCTGTCCGTATATACTACCTTCTATCGCCTCCCGTCCCAGGAACACCTGGCACAGCGTAATAATCACTATCAGCATGGGCGCGATAGAGAAAATCGTATAATAAGACAGTGCAGCGCTTAGTTTGAGGACTTTATCGTCCATAAAATCGCTACCCGTTTGTTTCAGCACCTGCCAATAACCTTTTATAATGCCGGGACGTTCCATATCATTCAATTATCAAAAAATCTGCCTTTTATTGCAGTTTTTTGTTTTCCTTATGCCGGGTAGCATCCCGGATATTCTTCTTTTCAAAATTCTTTTCCAGCGCCTCCGTCATATCTATCCCCGTTTGATTGGCGATACAGAACAGCACCCATAGTACGTCTGCCAGCTCATCTGCCAGCTCTTTTTTCTGATCAGATTCCTTAGATGACTGATCTCCATATTTCCTGGCCATAATACGGGCTACTTCACCCACCTCTTCTGTTAAAATGGCCATGTTGGTGAGCTCACTAAAATAGCGTACTCCTACTGTTTTAATCCAGCCATCTATTTTCTCCTGTGCTTCCTGAATGGTCATTCTTTATTTTTTGTATCAATGATAATCGTCACCGGTCCGTCGTTCAGCAGTGCTACTTTCATATCTGCGCCGAAGATACCTGTGTAAATCTGTTTTCCCATATCCAAACCCAGTTGGGTAATCATTTGTTCATATAAAGGGATCGCAATATCCGGCTTACCGGCCCGGATATAAGAAGGGCGGTTCCCTTTTTTAGTAGCCGCATACAGGGTAAACTGGCTCACTAACAAGATGTTCCCATCTACTTCTTTTACAGATTGGTTCATCACTCCCTGTGCATCATTAAAGATGCGCAGGTTAGTGATCTTATTACTAAGCCAAATAATGTCTTCTGTTGTATCCGCATCCTCTATTCCCAGTAATACCAGCATCCCGGTATCTATACTGCCGGTAATACGGTCATTTACTGTAACAGATGCTTTTGTAACACGCTGTATAACTGCACGCATATAGGTAACTTTAGATACCCTGTACATTCTTCACCTCCATAATATCTTCCGGCTCCAGTTCAGGATAAAATAATTCTATCAGGAAATAATAATACAGATAAATAAGCGAAAGATAAATAATAAAGCGGTCATCAATGGAATATGCAATAGTGAGAATATTAAAACCGGCTACTATGTACACAAATATTTTATTGTAAGGTAGTCTGATATAAGCTACGATCTTTAACAGGTATACAATCAACAGAATGCTTATCCCAACCAGCCTCAGGCCGGTAGGTACTACCAGCATACTGCAGATGTTATAAACAGTGATGATAATCCCGATAGCGATCATTACTTTTTTAGCCAGTCCTCTGTCTGCATTTGTATAATCAAGACCATTGTCTACCACTGTACCTTCTCTCTCCTTTAAGAAAAAATAAACCGCTACTGCTATAATATTTACACCGGGAATCAGGTGCAGCAATAATAACCAGGGATTATACTTACCCGTGGTCAAAGCCCTGCTGGTACTAATATTACGCATCATTAAAGTTCCTGCATACAGGAATAGTACACAAGCCAGCATAAAAACACCGCTGATCAATACCGGTTCTCCGTTCATGCTGTCTTTTGCAAACATTACTTCTATTCTTGTATTCAGATCTCCTACGCAGCCCAACCAGATAAAAGATATGGCTATCCATATAAAAAGATATTCCCATTTGTTCAATACCTGTATTTTGGAATATAGCTTTTCCAGGATATTTTTATTTGAAAAGCCATTTTCAATAAGGAAAACAAGTACATAGTAAAAGATGATATTGCACCAGTTCTGCAGAAAGAGATATATAATGAAATGAAGAGGACCGCTGCTGAAAGGATTACCCGTTTTAGGCAGCAGATAAAAGATGAAAGCCGCAAGTATTCCTGCTGCGTACTTTTTTTCTGTTCCTTTCAGATGGAACCGGGTAACAATGACCATCAGATAGGCAATAAACATATTCAGATGGGTGATAAATATCCAGTTGTTTAGGTTCAGTAGCCCCTCATGATTATTTTTTAAATAATCCTCTATGAAAACCTTGCCGATCAAATACACGTTCAGTAAATATTGCAGTCCGAAAAAAGCAATGATTACGCCACCGGCAATAGCTGTATTCTTCCATTCTTTCTGTATTATGAATTCCCATAAAAAGAATATTCCTACAATAACGAATGTATTTACAGGAGCGGGTAATGAGCAATAATCAGTAAGTACCCACGTGATAAGGGCCGGAATAAGGCTTGTTTTTAGGACACGCAACTGTAAGGAAGTAAGGAAAGTCATGATATAGGTTTTAATAGAAGTGTCCCGAATAAATTACCTTTATTAAATTACGATAATCAATCATAAGAAAAAGTTAATATAATGAGTATAGATCTTTCCCCGGAAATAAATTTCCGGACTGCCCGCAGCGGTGGTAGTGGAGGGCAAAATGTCAACAAGGTGGAAACGATGGTAGAAGGGTACTTTCATGTAGAGGGATCTCTTTTGCTCACGCCAGAGCAAAAAGCCCTGGTACAGGAAAAACTGTCGAACCGTATAAATTCGGAAGGTTTTTTGCAGGTACGTTCCCAGGAAGAGCGCACCCAGCTGGGCAATAAACAGCTGGTAGTTAAAAAAATGAACGAACTTGTGCAGAAGGCTTTAATAAAGCCCAGGAAGCGTATTGCTACCAAACCCTCGAAGGCTGTAAAGGAAAAACGGCTGCAATTCAAAAAGCAGTTGTCTGAGAAAAAACAAGGCCGCAGGAAAGGATTGGAATAATTAATTTTGGTTAAAAATCAGGGCTTTGAGTATTAAATCATTAGCAGGACAGACGATATACTACGGTTTTAGTAACATAGCAAGTAAACTGCTTAACTACTTCTTAACCCCTCTTTACCTGGAACTGATGACACAGGGTGCCTACGGAGAGATGTCTACCGTATACGCCTACGTGCCCTTTATGAATATTATACTCACTTATGGCATGGAAACTGCCTTTTTCCGCTTTGCGAAAAAGGAAAACAGTCGCTCCGTGTTAAGTGTATCTACCCTTTCCTTACTATTTACCACTATAGGTATCACCCTATTATTATTGCTACTACGCGGTCCGGTGATCAATTCTTACGTAGGAGCGCTGGGCGGCCTGAAAGGGCATCCGGGATTTTATACGGCCGTAGTAATGATCATGGCATTTGATGCCTTAACAGCTATTCCCTTTGCGCAGTTAAGACTGGAGAACAGACCGGTACGTTATGCGGTTATCCGTATCTCGGGCATCCTCACCACTATTGTTTTCAATGTTTTCTTTTTGGTGCTGGTCCCTAAATTACGTGCAGCTGGCTGGCATTGGCTGCCACTCGTCGATAAAAATGACCAGGTGGGCTTTATCTATCTCAGCAACATGCTGGGCAGTGCGGTAACCCTGTTGTTATTCCTGCCGCAGTTATTGCGTATTAAGTGGGAGTTTGATACAAAGTTGTGGAGACAAATGCTGAATTATGCCGTTCCGCTGATCATTGTGGGTATGGCGGGGATGGTAAATGAAACCTTCGACCGTGCATGGTTCCTGCCGGAATTCCTGCCAGGCAATGACATGGAGATCAAGAAGCAGCTGATTGGTATTTATGCCGCCAACTATAAACTGGCCATCCTGATTACCATGTTCATACAGGCATTTAAGTTAGGCGCAGAACCCTTTTTCTTTAAACAGGCAGAGGGGGGGGATCCCCAGAAGCTGTATGCCCGTATCATGAAGCTCTTTGTGGTACTGCTTTGTTTTATGTTCCTGTTTGTAAGTCTTTACCTGAACGTATGGAAGATCTTCCTGCGTAAACCGGTGTATTACCCGGGTATGAAGATCGTACCTGTATTATTGCTTGCCAATATGTTCCTGGGTATTTATTATAATCTTACTATCTGGTTCAAACTCACAGACCGTACACGCACAGGCGCCATCATTACCATCATTACAGCCATAATGGCCTTTTTGTTTAACTGGTGGTGGATTCCACGAATGGGTTATTTCGGGGCTGCCCTTGCCACCATGGTATGTTACTTTATCCAGATGGCGGTATGTTACTCCCTGGGCCAGAAGTACTATCCGGTACCTTATCATCTGCCCAGGATCATTACCTACATTATCACCGCGGTGCTTACTTATTACTGCTTCGATTTCCTGAACCGGAAACTGCTTTCCCCGGATGACATCTATGCGCTTAAACCATTGTCGCTGATAGTAGCTACCCTGCTGTTTGGCGCCTATATCTGGTTCATGCTGAAAATGGAGAAGAAAGAGTTTGCCCGCCTGCCGTTCATCGGTAAGTTCGTCAGCAGGATCTAGTGCAGGAACGGATTGTTCTTTTTCTCAAATCCTATGGTGGTAGACTGTCCATGTCCCGGATATACAGTTACATCATCGGGCAATACGAACAATTTTTCCTGTAGGCTGTTAATTAATGTCTGATGGTCTCCACCGGGCAGATCTGTGCGACCAATGCTCTGGTAGAATAACACATCGCCTCCGATGACGAATTGCTGAGTGGCACAGTAAAAACAAACACTACCGGGGGAATGTCCTGGCGTTAATAATACCACCAGCTCATCATCCCCAAGTTGTATCTTTTCACCCTCTTCCAGGTAACGGGCTGGTTCTACGGAAGGTTCAAAAGGAACATTATACATTTTACCAATCTCGGGAGAACGATCTAATACAATTTTATCTAACATATGTATCTCCAGGCCCACTCCATATGTTTTAGCAATCAGACGGTTACCAAAAATATGATCAATATGGCAGTGTGTGTTCAGGAGACGGGTAACATTTAACCCCTCTTTTTCGATATATGCAAGTAATTCTTTTCGTTCTTCTTCAAAATAACAGCCCGGATCTATAATTATACAATCCTTTTTTTCGTTTATGAGTAAATAGGTATTTTCCTGAAACGGATTAAAGGTGAAACATTGTATTTCAAGCATTGTTACCGATTTTTGCTAAATTTAATTAAGAACGCAATATTATCAATACTTTCTGTATGAACCGACTTATTACCAGGTTATTATTTACCGGTACCCTATTACTTGGCTCGTATCTTTCACAGGCACAGACCAACTCCGTGGAATTTGGGCAGAACCGCATACAGCATAAGAATTTCAAATGGCGTTACTATCAAACCCGTCATTTTAATACTTATTTCAGCCAAAACGGATTAGAACTGGGTAAATATGCCGCTCAGGTTGCAGAAAAGGAATTGCCGCAACTGGAACAGTTCATGGAGTTCTCTTTCCGTCAACGGGTAAATATTGTGGTCTATAACAGCTTCGGTGAAATGAAGCAATCCAATATAGGCATTGGCGTTGACTGGCAGAATACCGGCGGCGTCACCAAGCTGGTGGGTAATAAGCTGATAATATATTTTGATGGGGACCACGAACATTTGCGGCAGCTGATACGCCAGGGTATTGCCCGTGTAATGCTGGAGAACCTGTTGTTCGGAGAAGATATAGGAGAATTTGCAGGAAATGCAGTATTGATAGATTTCCCTAAATGGTTCACAGATGGTTTCATTGCTTACGCTGCAGAAAACTGGAATGCGACCCTCGACGATGAACTGAAAGACGCCCTTCAATCCGGCAGGTATAAATCCTTCAACCAGCTGGCTTACGAAAAACCACTGCTGGCAGGTCATGCCTTCTGGTATTATGTGGAAAGCAAATATGGGAAAGATGCGGTGCCTTACCTCATGTACATCTCCCGTATTAACCGCGGACTGAAAAAAGGATTCCAGCAGGTACTGAACCAGAAGCCTAAAAATGCCATGCAGGACTTCATGGTATACAATACCAAACGCTTCCAGGACGATAACCGCAAACGCAAACAGGTGACCCGCGGCCGTACCGTGGTAGCCCGCGAAATAGGGAAATCCAATTTCTACCGGTTCCAGGCCAACCCAAAGAGCAACAACTATGCAGTGGTGGAATTCACCAAGGGTATCTACCGGGTACAGATCCAGGTGGCCGATAATAAACCAAAAGTATTGCTGCGCAGTGGTGTAAGAATGCAGGAAAGTCAGTTAGACCCTAACTACCCGCTGCTGGCATGGAACCAGAAAGGTAACCGCCTGGCCATTATCTACGAATATGAAGGCAAGACTAAACTCATGGTATACGACCTTATATCTAAAACCACCTTCAGACAGGACCTTAACAAGTTCGACAGGGTAATAGATATGAAGTACTTCTTCGAATTCGATAATTCATTACTCCTGTCTGCAGTGAAAAACGGTCATACCGATATTTACACGTACAGCATCACCAATAATAAAGTAGAACAGATCACCAATGATGTATACGATGATCTTGATCCGTCTTTCGTTGCCTTCCCTGGCAAAAGCGGTATCATATTCTCGTCTAACAGACCATCACCTACTGCTAAAGGCAGCGATACCGTACTGCCTTCGGGGCATTACAATGTGTTCCTGATAGACAACTGGAACAAGAGCGCCGCCAAACAGATTTCCCAGTTAACAGACATGAAATATGGTGATGCACGTTCACCATTACAATATAATAATACACACTTCACTTTTGTTTCTGATGCCAACGGTATCCGTAACCGTTATGCAGGTTTCTTCAGAACAGAAAGAGCAGGTGTGGACTCTTTATTCTTTGTAGGTTCTGAAATACTGCATAACCCGGACAAAACAGAACTGGATTCTGCACTTGCAGATTATGGGGCTACTGAACCGGATTCAGTAATGGCGGTATCTATCACAAAAGACTCTACCTACACCTTCCCATTGACCAACTACCAGTATGGTATCAAGGAATCCAGAGGTGCAGGCGATCAGAGTGAAGTATCTCAGGTAACCCAGCAGTTCGGTTTCAAACGCCTCTTCAAACTGAAAGTAGATACAGTAGCACTGCGCAAACGTAATGTCAATGCACGTCCTACTACCTTCAGGGCCCGCGAAATGCACGAAGACAGTATTCGCATGGGATTACCTACTTATCATTCCAAACCAAAAGCAGATACAGCTAAGAAGGCAGATTTCTTCCAGAGTGAATTTGGGACTGAACCTGCTGACAGTTCCAGTAATGCTGCCGGTACTGCTACCGCTGTACAGATCCCTCAGTTGCAATCCCTCCTGAAATCTGCTAAACTGCTGCCATATAAACTGAAGTTCTCCTCAGACTATCTGATCTTATCACTGGATAACTCCGTACTGATAAACCGTTATCAACCGTTTACAGGAGCGCCGACCAGTCCGATCCGGCTGGCAGATCCATTAAATGGCCTGATCCGCATCGGTGTAAGTGACCTGATGGAAGATTATAAATTCTCCGGTGGTTTCCGTATTCCATCTTCACTGGATGGTTCTGAGTATTTCTTCTCTTTTGCATATCTGAAAAAACGCTTCGACTATAAATTCACTTACTACCGCAAAGTAGATAAGTACAGTAGCCTGGGTACAGACAGCACCGGTACTATCTTATTAGACTTCCCTGCTAAAATGAAGACGAACCTCTTCCAGTTAGATGTACGTTATCCGTTCGACGAAGCAAGAAGTATCCGTATGCAGGTAGGGTTCCGTAATGATAAATTTGTGGTAGCAGGTTCTGATGAAACAACATTAAAACTGAAAGACTTCCATGATAACTATGCATTACTAAGGTTGGAATACGTATACGACAATACTACCAATCCTGCTATCAATATCTGGCACGGTACCCGCTATAAAATATATGGCGATATGAATGCTCAGATCAATGGCGATATGTATCAGATTTTCGGAACGGGGTCCACAGGCAAAGGTAAATTCACTTATAACACAGGGGTGGACGTTCGTCATTACGAATCTATCTTCCGCAACTTCATATGGGCTACCCGCTTCTCCGCAGATTTCTCCTGGGGTACACGCAAACTGTTGTACTATCTGGGCGGTACGGACAACTGGCTGAATCCTAAGATCAATACCAATACACCGGTGAACATGAGTGAAAATTATGCATTCCAGACCTTAGCCACTCCTTTACGTGGTTACAAACAGAATGCGAGGAATGGTAATAATGTAATGGTATTCAATACCGAATTACGTTTACCTGTATTTGCCACCTTCATGGACAGGCCAATTAGTTCTGCTATCATCCGTAATTTCCAGCTCACTTCCTTTATTGATATAGGAACTGCCTGGAACCAGAAACTGAATTTTAAAGATGCTAACTACACTTACTATAATGGTAGTGATGGTGCTGTAACCGTGAAAGTAAAAGAAGGGTTCCTCGGACCATTTGTAGGCGGTTATGGCTTTGGAGCCCGTACTACTATAGCAGGTTACTTCCTGCGTGTAGATGCTGGCTGGCCTGCTGTAGGGTTCTTCCGCGGCAAACCAATCTGGTACTTCGGAATGGGTGTTGACTTCTAAATCGTTCTATAATAAAATAAAGAGAGCCTGTATCGTAAGTTCGATACAGGCTCTCTTTGTTCAGGGTACCTGATGGAGACTTATCGCCATTTAGACGATTCTCAGACCCTTTATTTATTTTTGCTACAACCTCTTTTCATTTGGGCCCCTTTCTGATGAAGACTTATGGTCATGTAGACGATTCCCAGACCCTTTATTTTTGACACTCCCTTTTTTATTTATTACAGATAAGGGATGAAAATGATACATCCTGTAATTAATGCTATCACTGCAGCCACCAACACTGCACCAGCTGCCACGTCTTTAATCCATTTTACTTTTGGATGATACCCGGGCGACAGATGATCCATTATCTTTTCTATCACAGTATTAAACATCTCTGTAATCCAAACCAATCCTATCACCAGCAGCAGTGCAATCCACTGAGCCCCAGGTAACCTGTACCAGCATCCTGCCGCGATCACGATCACAGTTGCCACCGCATGAATACGGGCATGTGGCTCGCTGCGCAGGAAAGCAATGATACCGGCTATTGCAAACCCAAAACTTCTTATACGCTGCTGCAGATAATTCATGATCTTTTCATTTATAAACTACAATTCGTTCCACTTAATCTTTCGGCTAAAATACATAACTACTGCCAGTATTATGAATAATCCAAGGCTTCCCATTAACAGTGCCTGGTCTTCAGACCGGATGATCACATAAATAAAGCCATACAGTATCACAAGGATGCCTCCTATGCCAGCAGCCATACGGCTACTGCGAAATACACTGGCTGAATAAGCCGTCACCAGTCCTAATGTTAACAGCGCAGATATCAGATACGCCAGCTGGAAATTCAGTTGTTCTGCAAGGGCAATCAGCAACGTATAAAAAATACATAAGGCCAGGCCGATGAGTATATATTGTAATGGATGAACGGAGTAGCGCTGTAAGAGCTCAATAAAATAGAAAACAAGGAAAGTCAGACCAATAATAAGAATAGCATATTTCACTGCGCGGGTAGATTGCTGATATCCATCCACAGGCATGAATAGTTCTACACCAAAATCCGCTGTATGTATATCCGTTTTGCCGCCGATGAAGCTTTGGGGGAAATTACGATTGAGGTGAGATACCTGCCAGGCAGCAGTAAATCCTTTCTGGTGAACGTTGTGCCGGTTAGGCAGGAATGCCCCGTCAAAACTGGGATGTGTCCAGCTTGAATTAAGGTTTACGGTAGTAGACTTTCCTACAGGGGAGAAGAATATTTCGCCGGCCCCTCTGAGGTCAAGGTTAACAGAAAAGTTGCCCCCGCTCAGACTATCATTCTCTAATACCAGCGGGATTTTTGTCTGCATACCACTTGGAGCCAGCAGGTTAGCCACACCAGGATTGAAAATAAATTGCTGATTATTCCATTGTAATTGCGCCTGGTTGTAAATACCCCGCATGTCAGTTACGCCTATCGCCAGGTAGGCATCTTTCAGCAACAGGTCTTTCGGAGCGATATTCAATCCTGCAATATCAAGGGGAGAAAATGATCCGCTGATCTGTAAATGCGAACTGTATACAGCTACTTCATAAATGCCACGCTTGCGGATTTCGGGCAGTAGTTCACCGTTGATAGTCAGCTTGTCTGGCAGGAACATGGCAACAGCTGTTTCACCAGGTTTAACCACATAGGGAATAACGACTACTGGTCCGGTAATGGTTTGCATACCGCCCCATTTTGCGCTGACCTCTCCGGTAGCTTCATTCTGCCGGCGTTCTCTTTCCGAGATGAGGCCCAGGATCATAGTAGTAGGTATCAGCAGCATTATTACCAGGATACCTATAAGTACCGCCTTGATACCAATAGCGTAACGCTTCATAAATGGCACCTCTGTAACGGGTTGTTTCTGTACGTCAGGCCTTTCGTTTGGATTAGATGTTTCCATGTGTTATTGTTTTAAAGTGCTTTGTATTTCAAAGTATAGGGACAAAAAAAATTAGTCGATGGAACGGATCATGTTTTCAAGGGCCGCAAGGTGCCCTTTGAAGGCTTTTTCGCCTGCTTTGGTGATTGTATAAGTGGTATTGGTTTTGCGGCCGATAAAACCCTTATGCACTTTCAGATAACCATTCTCTTCCAGTGTATTCAGGTGAGATGCCAGGTTACCATCTGTAAGCTCCAGCATCTGCTTCAGGTCATTGAAACTGATCTCTTCGTTCACCATCAGTATACTCATTACACCCAACCGGATACGGCTGTCAAATATCTTATTTAAGTTTCCTATGGGATTATTCACAAGCTCCGCTTTACGTTTTCAATAATTACACTGATTGCCTTTCATACTTCCACCACATGATTGCACCATAAAAGATGTGCAATACGCCAAATCCTACGGCCCAAAAATAAAGCCCCCGGCGTAAATAAAAAACATTCAAAATACCCAGTATGATTTCAGCGATACCAAGGTAACGTATATCTGACAATGTATACTTACTTGCGTTCACCAGTGCCAGGCCGTAAAATATCAGGCAGACCGGTGCAACCATTGCTTCCAGGTTGTTGTATAGTAGTCCGGCGATGAAAGCGCCACCTGCTATCATAGGAATAAGGGCATTGACCAGCACATTCCGGGAAGTAATATCCCAGATGGGCAGTTTATTACGTCTTGCACGTCTCCAGGTAAAAAAGATACCCCCTGCCAGGGCAAATACCATCACTGTCAATGCGAGTACTATCAGCTTTATGCGTAACCAGGCAAAGCCCTCCGCATCAAATTGTCCTGAGGTATTCCAGCGTACATAATAGTCATGTAACCAGTTATAGGAAATAACGGCGCCCACCAGTGCGGCACAACCCGCGAAGATACCACTCAACCCACTAAGGGAAATGAAGCGGCTGCTTCGTTCCATCATACGTTTGATATCGCTTAAGGTATCCAGGTGTTGCTGCTCAGTCATACTTAAAGTACTTTGTATATCAAAGTTACTTATTTAACTCATTCTGCAAAATATATTTTCGGCTGAGGGGCTCAGTTTAAATATTATGACAGCTAGATTAGCAGGTGTTGTTGATCAATAAATACACTGCATCTGACTGTTTAGTTCTTTGATTTAGCTTTGGAATATGGGTTCAGGATTTGTCTTTTAATTTAACTTCACCTAATATTCACGTCAGATAAGGTATTTACCGATCAACAACATCTGACGCGAAGATTATGTAATCAAACTGAGGTACTACCTTCGACCAAGGTCTTTCGTTAAATTTCCTGTAGTATGTATCAGAAAATAAACGTCAAATAATAGCGCCATTCCTGTTTCGATAAACAGTTTGCAGACTAACCGGTTGAAACTTCCGAAAGTTTTAAGCGACAGTACTCACTGCTTCCAGTATTATATCACAGGCCTGCTTTATTTCCTTTTCCGTAATGATCAATGGCGGCGCTATTCTTAAACATTCAGGTGCAAACAGGAACCAATCCGTCAGTATTCCTTTATTAATACAATAATCTATCACTTTCTTATTCACTGCGAAATTCTCCATCTCTACAGCTATCATTAATCCCAGTGAACGTACTGCACGGATAGCCGGATGTTGCAGGTATTTCAGAAATAATTCTTCCTTTGCTTTTACGCCGCTGATCAGGTCCTGTTCCAGTAATACTTTAAATCCGGCCATACCTGCCGCACAAATCACAGGATGCCCTCCGAAAGTAGTCATATGTCCTAACACAGGATTATTCGTCAGTACCCACATCACTTCCCGGTTAGCAATGAAAGCACCCATCGGCATTCCTCCACCCAGCGCTTTTCCCAGCAAGAGAATATCGGGGATAATACCAAACTGTTCAAATGCCCATAATGTGCCATTCCGTCCTAATCCACACTGGATCTCATCTAAGATCAGCAACGTACCTGTAGCCGTACACTTTGCCCTCAGCGCCTGCAGCCATTCCTTTTGCGGAACACGAACACCTGCTTCTGCCTGCACGGTTTCTGCAACTACACAGGCTGTGCGGGAAGTGATACTTTCCAGCGATTTAAAGTTGTTATATTCCAGGTGTTGTATATCAGGTAACAGGGGCCGGTAAGCATTGCGCCAAACCTCGTCTCCCATAATACTCATCGCACCCTGGGTAGAACCGTGGTAGCTGTTATTAAAAGCAATGATCTCTGTTTTACCGGTGTAACGTTTGGCCAGTTTCATCGCCCCTTCTATCGCTTCAGAACCTGAGTTGGTGAAATATACACAGTCCAGCGAAGCTGGCAGGTGTTGGGTTAGTAAGGTGGCGAAGGCGACCTGTGGAGACTGTACCAGCTCTCCATACACCAGCAGGTGCATATATTGTTCCGCCTGATCCTTAATTGCCTGTACTACAGCCGGATGGGAGTGTCCTACATTACATACACTGATACCGGCAATCAGGTCCAGGATCTGCCTGCCGTCTGCATCCCACATATACATTCCCGAAGCCTTCACTATTTCCAATCCTAAGGGAGCATCTGATAATTGCGCTACATGCCTCAGGAAGAGTTGTCTGTTATTCATACTGCTGCAAAAATACGAAAATGATGTGCTGATGCGTATTATATACATGTGCGCATCATTCTTTACATTTGCTGCAAAAAATTATATGCCGTACATCTTGCCAGTAAAGGGAATTCTGCCTGTTATGGGAAACGACTGCTTCGTTGCTCCCAATGCAACAATTGTAGGAGATGTAGTGATGGGAGATTCCTGTAGCGTATGGTTTAATGCAGTAGTGAGAGGAGATGTGAACAGCATCCGGATGGGTAATAAGGTGAATGTACAGGACGGCGCAGTCATTCACTGTACCTACCAGAAAACAAAAACGATCATCGGCAATAATGTGTCGATTGGCCATAATGCCATTGTACATGGCTGTACAGTAGAAGACAATGTACTGATAGGTATGGGCGCCATTGTAATGGATAACGTGCATATTGGCAGCAATACCATCATTGCAGCAGGAGCAGTAGTGCTGGAAAATACACAGGTAGAGGCGGGAGCCATCTATGCCGGCGTTCCCGCTAAAAAGGTGAAGAATATTAACGAATCACTGATCAATGGGGAAATTAACCGTATTGCAGACAATTACCTGATGTACTCCGGTTGGTTTAAGGAGGAGTAACATATTTTAATTATCTTGCATTTAAATATACCCTTACCTATGAAGAAGTTACTATTCTTAATGGCAGCTGCCAGCATCCTTGCTATGGGCTGCGCTTCTGAGCAAAAAGGTTGCCCCAGCAGCAATTACTATACAGGTAAAAACGTAAAGCAGAACAGATCATCTTCCCGCCAGATGAATGGCAGAGTATTTTAATTACCTGATTATCAATACCTATGCGTAAATTATTACTACTGCTGTTAGTAGTTACAGTAACAGGTGCCAGCGCTTGCCGTACAAGAAAAACCGGTTGTCCTACCCCCCGTCAGAACTGGGGAGCAGAGAAAATACTGGACGAAATGGCCAATAAATCGAGGAGGAAACATTAATAGGATTTTTCCTCTATTGTTTCAAGAATGGTAGCGTAACTGATATAGCGTTCCATGTTGATATCACCGGCCTCCACAGCCGCCTTTACCGCACAGCCGGGCTCATTGATATGTAAACAGTTATTAAACTGGCAATCATTCAGATATGCCTGCATCTCCAGGAAATAATGCGACAGCTCCGTTTTAGGAATATCTATCACGCCAAACTCACGTACTCCGGGAGTATCTATCAGTTTCCCACCATTTGGCAGGTCCTGCATTTCAGCATAAGTAGTAGTATGTAACCCTTTGCCGCTCCAGCCGCTTACCGCTGTAGTACGGAGATCCAGCCCGGGTAGCAGCCTGTTGATCAGAGAAGACTTACCCACACCGGAATGTCCGGACATCAGTGTAGTCTTATTCTCCATAGAAGCACTTAATTCATCCACACCTTCGCCTGTAGTAGCAGAGACAAGGCATACGGTATACCCGATATCCTCGTACACGGCTGCGAGTTCTGCGAACCGGTCTATTTCCTTCTCTTTATAAATATCTTTCTTATTGAATACCAGTGTCACCGGAATATGATAAGCCGCTGCCGTTACCAGGAAACGGTCCATAAACCCATTGGAGGTACGGGGTTCTTTCAGCGTACAGATCAGCATGGCCTGGTCCAGGTTAGCCGCCACTATATGTTTCTGATTTTTCCGGTGAGGGGAGCTGCGCACAATATAATTACGCCTTTCGCCTATCTCCGTAATCATTGCGTTCTTTGCATTCGCATCTCCGTCTTCCACTACAATCTCTACTATATCGCCCACAGCAATAGGATTAGTAGACGTAATATCCCCATCCCTTTTCAATAGTCCCTTAATACGGGCCTGGAATATTTCTCCGGTAGTTGTTTTAGCCGTGTACCAGCTGCCCGTTGATCTGTAGATAGTTGCTTGCAAATTCTCTTTTTAATTAATGGGTGTAAAGGTAGGGAGAAAACCTTAGCCGCCATTAACAAAAACAGCCGGCAGAATACTGCCGGCTGTCTGAAATACGATTGTATATGTCAATTACGGTAAGCTTCTGAATGCCGTATACCGCAATACTACTTCCAGCAGGATACAAGCCAGGGCCAGCATTGCAAACGGGAAGAAATGTTCTGCATAACGTTTGTAGGAAGTGATCTCTACTTTCGTTTTCTCCAGTTTATCAATTTCAGCATAAATGTTTTGCAGGTCTTTATTATTGGTAGCCCTGAAGTATTTACCGCCGGTTTCAGAAGATATTTTCTTCATCAGAGGTTCATCCAGCTGTACATCCTGCATCTGCATCTGTATACTACCATCCGGCATTGTCATCGGGAAGGGAGCTTTCCCGATAGTACCTACACCGATAGTGTATACTCTTATCTTAAATGCTTTACTGATCTCAAGTGCAGTCAACGGATCTATCAATCCTGTATTATTCACACCATCCGTCAGCAGGATGATCACTTTACTTTTTGCTTTGCTGCTGCGAAGGCGGTCTACAGAAGTAGCCAGTCCCATACCGATAGCGGTACCATCCTGCAGCATCCCGCTTTTTACCTGCATGATCTGGTTTTTAAGTACACCATGATCAGTGGTGATAGGGCATTGCGTAAAGCTTTCTCCTGAAAATATGACCAATCCGATACGATCGCTGATACGGCGGTCCACGAAATCCATTGCCACGTTCTTGGCAGCATCCAGCCTGTTCGGCTGCAGGTCTTCTGCCAGCATACTACCGGAGATATCTATCGCCAGTACAATGTCTATCCCTTCACTGTCTATGCTCTCAGATGTATTGCTGGTTTGTGGTCTTGCCAGGGCTACTACCAGCGCTGTAAACGCCAGTAAACGTAACACGAACAGCACAGGACGTAACTGTACTTTCCATGAAACGGGCAATCCTTTCAATCCCTCTAACGACGACATTTCCATAGCCGGCTGCTTCCGCTGCTGCTTTGCGATATACCAGTATATCATCAAAGGTATCAGTAACAGTAACCCGAAAAAAGCCGGGTAGGCAAACTCAATATTTTTCCAGATCGAAAAGTCCATTTTTTAAGGCTGCTTTATTTCTTCTTTTACTGTTTCCGGAGCTTTCGCTACCGCAGGTTTAGTCCATTCCACTATTTCAATCGCCTGCTGTATCGCAGCTTCATGTTCATCCGGTGATGGATGCAACTTGGCAAACTTAGCAAGGTCTGCTACCGTTAAAAGACTGCGTAGTTTGTCGCGCTGCTGGTTCAGTATCGTAACAGGTTTAATATGTTGTAACAGTTCCTCACTGGTTTGTTCCAGTGCAGGGATATTAAATTGCTGCTCAAAATAAGCACGCAGGATATCTGTTAATCGTGTATAATATTGTTTAACATCCCCCTGTTGCCATACCTTCTCTCCCCTTAACTGCTGCAGTTGCTGTAATGCTGCATCATAAGGAGCAATAAGGGGTACTACAGGTTTAACAACTTCCTTTTTAGGTTTGCTGCGGAAATATACAAACAGGCCTATTCCGATAATGATGGCAGTAATACCTATCGCAAAATACAGCCAGTAATCCCAGAAGTTCCAGCCAACGGTCTTTACTGCTTTAATAGGTTTAAAAGCTTTGGTAGTATCTACCGTGATCGTGCCTACATCAATCCCTAAAGAACTGGTAAAAGCAGAATCTGTAGCGCCACCCGCATTTTTTACTACATCAAATCTGAATGCAGGAATATCCCAGTGACCGGAATCAAAACTTGTAATAGTAAGTGTCTGACTGAAGATCTTTTTATTATTATCACCTGCAGTATCAACCTTGGAACGGCTTACCACTTCCCAGTGGTCCAAAGAATCTGGCACCTGAGGAAATACCACTGTTAATCCGGCGGGTTGTTCTACAATAGCAGACAAACGTAATTTTACCTGTTCGCCTATACGTATCTTATCGGTATCAGCTTTGGCATTTACTTCCACCCTGGATTGCTGGGCCAGTGATGATAAAGGAGATAATAATCCCAGCAATGCGAATAAAAAAATAATCTGTTTACCCATGTTAATACTTAGTCTTAGGCCCTGTTCTTGAAAAAGACTTGTAATGCTTTTACATAATCTTCATCTGTGCGTATACTGAGAAGTTCCGCACCGCTCTTCATAAATGAGTTACGGCAATATTGTACATGTTGCTGAAACTGCCGGGCATAATATTGTTGCACCTGCTTGTCTGAAGAATCTACCCACTGCCGTGTACCGGTTTCCGCATCACTCATCTGGATCAGCCCAACGGCAGGCAGATCTTTATCCCGCTGATCATAGATATGTACGCCCACCATATCATGCTTCTTGGAAGCAATGTTCAGTGCATCCTGGTAGCTGCCTGCCAGGAAATCGCTCAACAGGAATACGATGGCCTTCTTCTTGGTAGCATTATTAAAAAAGCGAAGCGTGTCTTTGATATTAGTTCCTTTACGCGTAGGCGTAAAAGAAAGCAATTCACGGATAATGAACAGGATATGTGATTTACCTTTTTTAGGCGGAATGTATTTTTCTACACCATCGCTAAAAAAGATCACACCTACTTTATCATTATTCGTAATAGCAGAAAAGGCGAGTACAGCACACAGTTCAGTGATCATACTGCGTTTGTTCTGTTTAACGGTACCAAAGATGGAGCTTTCACTCACATCCACCAGCAACATCATCGTCTGTTCACGTTCCTCTTCAAATATTTTTATATAGGGATGATTGAACCGCGCCGTTACATTCCAGTCGATAGCCCTTACATCATCCCCAAACTGATATTCCCTCACTTCACTGAACGACATACCCCGGCCTTTAAAAGCGCTGTGATATTCACCAGAGAAAATGTGGTTAGAGAGGCCCTTCGACTTGATCTCTATCTGCCGTACCTTTTTAAGTATTTCTGCGGTATCCACCAGTAAATAATTAAATGAGTTATGAATAATGACTATGGTACTTCTACTGCGTTCAGGATCTCGCTTAAGATGTTTTCGCTTGTTACATTCTCCGCTTCCGCTTCATAGGTAAGACCCACACGATGACGCATTACATCAAAGCAGATGCTGCGTACATCCTCAGGAATTACATATCCGCGGCGTTTCATGAAAGCATATGCCTTGGCAGCTAATGCCAGGTTAATACTTGCCCTTGGCGATCCACCATAAGAAATCAATGGTTTCAGTTTCTGCAATTTATAATCTTCAGGATTACGGGTAGCAAAAACGATATCAAGGATATAGCGCTCGATTTTTTCGTCCATATATACTTCCCTTACCAGCTTACGTGCTTCCAGGATGTCTTCCGGTTGAATAACCGCGTTTATCTTGGCAGTATTCTGCGGGTTCAGGTTCTGACGGATGATGTGCAGCTCTTCCTCTTTAGTAGGATAGCCGATCACCACTTTCAGCATAAAACGGTCTACCTGTGCTTCAGGCAGGGTATAGGTACCTTCCTGTTCTATCGGGTTCTGGGTAGCCAGTACCAGGAACGGATCATCCAGCTTAAAAGTAGTATCACCAATAGTGATCTGTCTTTCCTGCATAGCTTCCAGCAAGGCACTCTGCACTTTGGCCGGGGCACGGTTGATCTCATCTGCCAGGATAAAGTTGGCGAAGATAGGACCACGGCGTACGATGAACTCGTTCTTTTGCTGGTTGTAGATCATGGTACCAACCACATCGGCAGGTAACAGGTCAGGTGTAAACTGAATACGGCTGAATTTAGCATTAATAGCAGACGATAAAGATTTGATAGATAGCGTCTTAGCCAAACCGGGAACACCTTCCAGCAGTACGTGGCCCTGTGCAAGCAGACCAATAAGCAATCTGTCTACCATGTAGCGCTGGCCTACGATCACCTTACTTAGTTCAAGGTTCAACAGGTCTACAAATGCGCTGGCCTGGTGGATCTTTTCATTCAGTTGACGGATATCAGTCGATGTATTCTCCATGCTTATATATTATTTTCAAGTTAGCTAAAGTAAACATTCCGCCGGGAAAACCCTGCGGCAATTGGCATTGTAGGCCGTTAAAATGCTGTTAATTATCCAATTACGAATGACAATTTACGAGTTACTATCTGGCTATCAAACATCTGTGTCAATAATTCCTCTCTATGGCTCTCATTAGTATATGGCGGCACCAAATTAATAAAGCCCTGCCACATTTATATCATCTTTTTTTATAACGTACATTTGCACTCCTAACTCCCTGATAGGGAACTCATAATTAAAAATCTTTACAAGATGCAGGACGAATTCGCACAGCAATGGAAGCGTTTGGAGGATATGCTTACGGAACGTTTTGGTAAAAAACCAAATATGGAGGCCATCCTCTTTTTAATAGGTATCCAGGAATTGGCTCATCCCAAAACCAAATTCACCAAAGAACAGAAACAGGACCTCATGCATGTGGCCACCTGTACCCTGTTAAGCCAGAGTGGTTATTATGAACCGGAAGGATTTGACCCCGATGGCTGGCCACATTTCAAGGAAGTACAACCAATCCCCAAAATGGGAATGATGGAACAGGAGAGATTTTTGAAGGAACATATCATCGCTTATTTTGATGATCTTGAGGGACTCTAATAATAACCACCCCATGAAAAAACATGTACTCCTTTTACTCCTGCTGCTTTCCACTACCGGCGCCATGGCCAAACACCGTAAAGTAAAACTGATTACGCCCTATGGCACCATGATCATTCTTCTTTATGACCAGACGCCAAAACACCGGGATAACTTTATTAAGCTCACAAAGGCTCATTTCTATGACAGCACCCTTTTTCACCGGGTCATTAATACGTTTATGATCCAGGGTGGCGATCCAACTTCCAGGCATGCCCAACCGGGTACAGCATTAGGTGAAGGAGATAACGGGTATACTATCCCGGCGGAGTTACAACTGGACCTGTTCCATATAAAAGGCGCACTGGCAGCCGCAAGGGATGATAATCCTGCTAAAGCCAGCTCAGGATGTCAGTTTTATATAGTACAGGGCAAAAAGTGGACAGATGCAGAGCTGGACAAACTGGAGAAAAACCGTCTGGGCAGGAAAATCCCCATAGACCAGCGGGAGATCTACAAGAAAGAAGGTGGTACCCCACAACTAGACCAGAGCTATACTGTATTTGGCCAGGTGATAAAAGGAATGGACGTCATTGATAAGATAGCAACGTTAAAAACAGATCAGAATGATCGTCCCTTAACAGATGTTCCTATGAAAATTAAGTTGATACACAAGTTCCTTTTCTTCTGACACAGGCATTGTAATTTGGAATTTCCTTACTTTTACGGCTCAAAATCAAACTTGCCATGAATTTTCCGTCAAATCTGCGTTACACCAAAGACCATGAATGGGTTTTATTAGAAGGTAATATTGCTACCATAGGTATTACTGAATTTGCACAGCGCGAATTAGGTGATATCGTATTTGTAGATATTCCTACTGTAGGAAAGACACTGAGCGCAGAAGAAGTATTTGGTACTGTAGAAGCAGTAAAGACAGTTTCTGACCTGTTTTTACCGGTAGCTGGTACTGTCAATGAAATCAATCCGGTCCTGGATGGCTCTCCGGAGCTGGTAAACCAGGAACCTTACGGTGAAGGCTGGATGATAAAAATGACTGTAAATAATCCTGCAGATGTAGCCGGATTACTGGATGCTGCTGCTTATCAGTCACTGATAGGTGAGTAATTGCTATGCAGAAAAATTATTAATAAAAGGTTAAATAGATATGTCTCTGAGGTTATAAGGTTAGTAATAACTTTATAACCTTAATTTTATACCCCATCATCAAAACAGACGAACGTGCCGGCAATCAGGAATTTAAGATTTTACACTCCCGCTATTCTTTGGATATTATTGGTATTGGTTCTCTGCACCGTTCCGGGGAATGATCTGCCGAAGTCCCCGATCTTTGAAAAGATCCATATGGATAAGATCGTGCATTTGGGATTATTCGGATGTACGGTACTGCTATTATGTATTGGGTATTATCGTCAACACGGATATATCTCTAAGTTGACCCTTATTTTCTTTGCAATTTCTGCGTCCTTTTATGGCCTTGCAATTGAATATATCCAGAAGTATTTTGCTATCCAGCGCAGCTTTGATATGGCTGACGTAGCGGCAGATACAATTGGTGCCATTGCTGGTATCCTGGCTTTTAAGCTGGTGAGGAAATGGTGGCTGAAATAAATATATTCACATTATATAAAAAAGCCCTCATGTATCAGACATGAGGGCTTTTTTATATAATGTGAATATATGTCTTTAATTATTGCGCCTGCTGTTTCGCCTCTGACTTCATCTTATCATTTGCATAGATAGAGAACTCTACACGGCGGTTCTTAGCCTTATTAGCATCTGAGTTATTAGGCACTACCGGTTGCTTGGAACCATACCAGAATGTCTGTACACGGCTCGCAGCAACACCCTGGGCTTCCAGGTAACTAGCAACAGCTTTTGCACGTCTTTCAGATAATGCATTGTTATATGCATCTGTACCGGTGGTATCGGTATGACCTTCCACACGTACATAAGTATCAGGATACTTATTCAGAATGGTAGCCAGCTGCTTGATGTTAGTCTGTGCAGCAGGTGTAAGATCTGATTTATCAAAACCAAACAGTACGCCTGAGTTAAAGGTTACATTAATACCTTCTCCTACACGTTCTACTGTAGCATTCGGTACTTCTGTTTTGATTTCCTGGGCCTGTTTGTCCATTTTCTTACCAATCAGTACACCCGCAGTGCCACCTACAGCAGCACCAATAATAGCACCCAGGGCAGTATTACCTGTTGCACGGCCAATGATAGCGCCAGTGGCAGCTCCACCGCCAACACCTATGGCAGCGCCTTTTTTGGTATTGTCCATTCCTTGCCATGTCTTACAGCTAAATAATGTTGTTGCACACAGTAAAATAGCCACTATAGGATTAATTCTTCTCATCTTATGTATTTTAATTAAATATTCTAATAAATGATAATTACAGTGGGATAGACAAATATGCTGCCAGTTTTAACCGCCCACCTTCATTTTCTCTGCATTCTCCGCAAACTGCAGTGCCTGGATCATATCCTGTATATCCCCGTTCATAAAAGCGTCCAGATTATAAACAGTCATTCCGATACGGTGATCCGTTACACGCCCCTGAGGATAATTATAGGTACGGATTTTTGCTGAGCGGTCACCTGTAGACACCAGGCTTTTACGCTGGGAAGCGATCGCTTCTTCATGCTTGCGTACTGCGGCTTCATATATACGTGACCGCAGCATTTTCATAGCGATATCCCTGTTGGAGTGCTGGCTACGACCTTCCTGGCACTCTACCACTACACCAGTAGGGATATGGGTCAAACGTACCGCAGACTCCGTTTTATTTACGTGCTGTCCACCCGCACCTGACGACCGGAAAGTATCCATTTTGATATCTGCGTCCCTTACGTCCACATCCACTTCTTCCGCTTCCGGCAGTACTGCTACTGTTGCCGCTGATGTATGTACACGACCGGCAGTTTCGGTAGCCGGTACACGCTGTACCCTGTGTACCCCTGATTCAAACTTAAGCGTGCCGTACACATCATCTCCGGTTACTTCCAGCACCACTTCTTTATATCCACCTGCACTTCCAGGTGTTTCATTCATAACGCTAAAGCTCCATCCTTTGTTCTCAAAATAACGCATATACATGCGTAAAAGATCTCCTGCAAAGATCGCAGCTTCATCTCCTCCAGTTCCTCCACGGATTTCCAGCTGAGCATTTTTCTCATCCTGGGGATCTTTAGGGATCAGGAGGTTACGGATAGACTCTTCCAGATCTATCTTCTGCTGAGCCAGTTCCTCAGTTTCCTCTTTTGCCAGTTCTCTCATTTCATCATCACCACTTTCCAGCACTTCCTTATTGAAAGCAATACTGTCAAGCACTTTCATATAACTGTCGTACGACTTTACAATCTTCTCCAACTGCCGGTATTCTTTACTCAGCTTGCTGAACTGCTTATTATCACGCACTATCTCCGGATTGGTCAATGCAAGAGATACTTGATCAAACCGGCCTTTTATAGCTTCTAGTTTATCTATCATAATTATCTTTGATGGATGTTTAAACAGTACGGCTGCTTAAACAGGTTTGCAAAATTAACACCAATTAACATAATTCGTTACAAGTATATGGTCCAACTTGCTAAATTTAAGGGAACGGCAATATTTACGGGGCAGGAATTGCTACCTGGTAATATGGTACTTGTCTTATCAGATAAGGGTATAGTACTGGATATCATACCAGAAAGCGAGGCCGGAGATAATGTACAACAGGTGAATGGAATTCTCTGTCCGGGCTTCGTTAACACACATTGCCACCTGGAATTATCCCATATGGCAGGTGTAATAGCCAAAGGTACCGGCCTCCCGGCCTTCCTGACCAGTGTCATGGAAAAAAGAGGCCAGCAGGACCCTGATGCCCAGGCAATAGCGATGGCTAATGCCGAAATGGCCATGTGGCAGAACGGTATAGCTGCTGTAGGAGATATTTGTAATGGTACCGCCTCTCTTCAACAAAAGAAAGAATCTACTTTATATTATCACTCCTTTGTAGAATGCATGGGGTTTGTTCCCACTTTTGCACAAAACCGCTATGAGTATAGCAAGGGAATACTGGAACAATTCCGGGAAGCAGGATTACCCTGTTCCATTGTTCCTCATGCACCTTACTCTGTAAGTGCAGACCTGTTTGCACTTTTGTCTGCCACTCCGGACAATACGCCTGTCAGCATCCATAACCAGGAATCTGAAGCAGAAAATACCCTTTACCGGAATAAAACAGGCGATTTTCTCCGTTTTTACGAGCATTTCGGGATGGATACTACCGCATTCCAGCCTACGGGGACTAACAGTCTGCCTGCCTGGCTCCCCTGGTTCAGACAATTCCCGCTTATATTGGTGCATAATACCTTTACCCAGGCATCAGACATCCAATTCACAAAAGATAATGCCCTGCAGACCTATTGGTGCCTCTGCCCACAGGCTAATCTCTATATAGAAAACCGCCTGCCGGATATACCACTGCTTCGTAGCCAGGGCTGCACTATCACCCTGGGAACAGACAGCCTGGCTTCCAATGACCAGTTATCCATCTGGGAAGAAATAAAGACCATCCGCAGGCATTTTCCCGCTATTCCATTGAGTGAAATACTTCAATGGGCTACTTTAAACGGGGCCATGGCATTGGGTATTACAGATTTATACGGCAGCTTTGAAAAGGGTAAACGCCCGGGCGTAGTTGTAATAGATGATATAGATAGTAAAAGGATTATATAATTTCGCAGTTCAGAATGCACCACAGACTATGAATAATTTTTTAGACCGGATCGTCCTTGGCAACTCTATTCAAAGCTATTTTATCCTGGCAATTGTATTGCTGTTCGTTTCCATGATCAAACGTTACCTCTCTCAGGGAATAGCTAACCTGCTATTCAAAGAGGTAAAACACTGGGTACCGGATATTCAGCAACAGGAATTTTCACATCTGCTGTTACAGCCGCTGGAATATTTCCTGTTACTTATCGCGTTCATGCTCACAACGGATCATCTCAACTTTCCACCCGAACTCAATATCAAAGTATATAATGATTTCACCTTAAAAGGTATCCTCTCTACTGCGCTGAACCTTACGCTTACCCTCTGTGTTATATGGATCATATTACGTGCAATAGACTTCGTTACCCTTATGATCAGCAGGGGAACAGATATCGCGCACGATATGACCGATAATCAGTTCATCGTGTTCTTCCGGGATTTCTTTAAGGCACTCGTATTCATTTTTGGGGCAGTCGCTTTCATCAGGATCATCTTCGGGGCTGTGTTTGTGAACAAAATCATCGCAGGGCTGGGAATAGGTGCAGCGGCCCTGGCATTGGCTGCTAAAGAAAGCATAGAGAACCTGATCGGCTCCTTTATTATCTTCTTCGATAAGCCTTTTCGTGTAGGCGATACCGTTAAAGTAGATAACTATCAGGGAAGTGTGGAGAAAATAGGGTTACGTAGTACCCGTATCCGTACAAAAGAGAAAACGTATGTAACCGTTCCTAATAAAAAGATGGTAGATACCATTCTTGATAACCTTTCCCTGCGTACACAGCAACGTGTGGACATGCGCCTGGAAGTAGCCGGGGATACCCCCGCAGCAAACCTTATCCAGGTACTACAGGATATAAAAGATATTCTCAAAGGAAATGAAAAAATACTGGAAGGATTTGTAGTGAACCTGAATGACTTCACTAAAGATACCTACGTAATACAGATCATTTACATGACCTACGTCATTGAAGGAGTACAATATAATGCACTGCGTGGTGACGTAAATCTGGCTGTGATAAAGGCACTGGAAAACCGTAGTGCGAAATTATCCAGCACGAAAATAGAGATCAACGAGAAATAGACATAAAAAAACCTGGCTCTTTAAAAGAGCCAGGTTCCAATAATAAGTTTTTTGTCTTTTATTCTTTTTCCTTCCTGTTTGCTTTCAGCAGGATCTTCGCCATAGCGGATTCGATTGAATCTTCTTCATCCGAATTAATACGGCCGATCTCCTTTCCTTCACGGAACATAATAAACACAGGAAGCTTCTTCACTTTATAATCCTGAGGTGCATTCGTCTGTAATTTTTCATCTGCACCATAAGTGAGGATCTGCTCTTCAGGACTGCCAGCCAGTATCATCACTTTATATAATGCAGGCAATGCACGGCGACTGGCATCATCCCAGGTGCCTATTACTGCTACTACATTAAACTTACCGCGATTATCTTTTACATAATTAAGCATGTTGTCATTTGGCTGGTACTTATTCACGCCGGAATAAAACCAGGCAAAGGCACTATCATTCATCAATGTCTTCATCTCAATCTTGCCTTTTAATACTTTTCTTCCATTAGAAGCTATGCTGGTGGTGCTTTGTGCCCATGACAGGGTAGACAGCAACAGGCCACCACCCAGTAATAATGATTTCAATCGCATAATTTATTTTTATAATTGTTCCTTCAGTTCTGATAAAAACCCTTTCACCTTAAGCAAAGCTTGTACCATTTCGAAATTACGGGCTGCCAATTTCCTGTCTTCCTTTAGCTTTTGTTTTGCTCCTTCAATGGTATACTTCCTTTCACGAAGCAGGTGATAAATAAGTTTCAGGTGATGAATGTCTTCCTGGCGAAATAAACGATCACCTTTGCGGTTTTTTTTGGGTTGCAATATATCAAATTCATTCTCCCAATAACGTATCAGTGATGTATTTACTTTAAACATCGTAGCTACTTCACTGATGGAATAATATTGTTTATCCAGAGGCACAGCATCCAGCGTCTTGATAAGATCAGGGTCATCTGCGACCTCTTTCAGAGATTTACGTCCGCGTTTTTTCAACGGAGGGTGTGATGAAGTAACGGAGGTGCCCGTTACAGACACAGGAGGAGGTGTATCTGGAGGTAACTGTATCTGGATCTTCACACGCGGTTCATCCTCCTCCACTATCTGAGGGGGGATTGCAGCCACTTTCTCCGTTTCCTTTTCAGGTACGGGTGGAGATGGCTCCGATGAAGAAAAAAGATCCAGCTGTTGCATCATTAGCAGTTACAATATGGCAAATATCCGTTATTTAGTCCTTGGAAAACAAACTATTATCCAGGAACCAACAATTTTTCTTTTACCAAATTACAAAAAAATTAGTCGAAAGACTGGTTACCCGAGCGGGCAATCTTCAGCATACGGTCAAACTCTTCTGGCGACAGATCATTAAAGAAGAAATATACTGGATCAACTTTTTCCCCGTTTTTACTTACCTCATAGTGACAGTGCGGACCTGTAGATTTACCGGTACTACCTACCCAACCAACAACATCCCCGCGTTTAAGCGTCTGTCCGTCCTTCACTTTAATCTTCAGCATGTGGCCATACAATGTCTTGTAACCATAGCCATGATTAATTAATACGTGGTTGCCATAACCCACATCACTCATACTTGCATCCTCCACTACACCATCTCCGGTAGCATATATCGGAGTGCCCGCCGGAGCGGCAAAGTCAAGTCCCGAATGATATTTTACAGTTTTATAAATAGGATCGATACGATACCCGAACCCTGAGGCAATACGCTTCAGGTCCTTATTGGACACCGGTTGTATAGCGGGTATAGAAGCCAGCATCTTCTGCTTGTTCTTCACGAGGTCATCTATTTTCTCATAAGATTTCCCCTGCACTTGTATCCTGTGGATCAGCTCCTTTAACAATACCCCCGTACTGGCAATGATCTCACTGCTGGAAAATGACTGCAACTGGGTCAGTTCCTCTTCTTTCTCCGATTTACCAGCCCTTGTACTATCCGGGATAGGAGAAGCCTCAAATATCACTCTATAGATCTCATTATCACGATGTTCCAGCTCAGATAACTGGGATTTCACCTCGTTCATCCGGCCCTGCATAGCCTCATATCGCTCATTCATGATCTCTACTTCCCGCCTCAGCGACTTCTCTTTTGGAGAATCCAGCACACGATAGGAAACAGACAGGAAGATAAACCCTGTAACGATCGCAGCCGAAATAAACCCGAGAATACGAAGTACTTTTACGCGTAGGGATACTACGAGCTTCTCATACTTAAGTGTTTGTGTATTATAAAAGTATTTAACCTTCTTCATGTACCGGGCTTATGCATTTAAGCAGAACTATAACCTAACGTAAGTCCTTGTGTTTTATTTTTCATAGGGTTATACACGTATGGATGAGGGTTTAAAGACTTTTTCAATATTTTTGCACTCCTTCCGCCTTAAACGGGAGCCTGCAAACCTAATGGAATTAAAGTAAAAGGGCAATCTTTTGAATGTCAATTTCCTAAATACCACAAGTTGGCTTAAAATACAAATTAAAGTCATTTAGTTGACACAAAATTATAATACATATAAATTATTTTAAATACTTATGACTGCACCCGAGATTCGTCAGCAATTCCTGGACTTTTTTATATCCAAAGGTCACCACATCGTACCTTCTGCTCCCATCGTGATTAAGAACGATCCGACCCTGTTGTTTACCAACGCAGGCATGAATCAGTTCAAAGACTATTTCCTCGGGAACAGGGCACCAGCCTGGAAAAGGGTAGCAGATACACAAAAATGCCTGCGCGTCAGTGGGAAACAAAATGACCTGGAAGAAGTAGGTATTGATACCTACCATCATACCATGTTCGAGATGCTGGGAAACTGGAGCTTTGCCGACTACTTCAAAAAGGAAGCTATTGCCTGGAGCTGGGAATTATTAACAGAAATTTACAAAATCCCAAAGGACCGCCTGTATGTAACCATATTTGAAGGAGACATTAAAGAAGGGCTACCTAGAGACGAAGAAGCATATAACTTCTGGAAACAACATATCGCTGAAGATCGTATCCTGCTGGGAAATAAGAAGGATAACTTCTGGGAAATGGGAGATACCGGCCCGTGTGGTCCATGCTCAGAAATCCATGTAGACTGCCGCTCAGATGTTGAAAGGGCCCAGTCAGATGGCAGCAAACTGGTAAATGCGGACAATCCGCAGGTGATAGAGATCTGGAACAACGTATTCATGCAATTCAACCGTCTTAAAGATGGCAGCCTGGAATTACTGCCGGGTCAGCACGTAGATACCGGTATGGGATTCGAACGCCTGGTAAGGGTGATGCAGGGTAAATCCTCCAACTATGACACAGACGTGTTCTCCGGTACTATCCAGAGCATTGAACAGCTCACGGGACTCACTTATGGCCGTACAGACAGCAAGCAGGATGTGGCCTTCCGTGTACTTGCAGACCATATCCGCGCTATCTCCTTTACCATCGCAGATGGGCAATTGCCTGCGAACACCGGCGCTGGTTACGTAATCCGTAGAATTCTCCGCAGGGCTGTCCGCTATTATTTCTCCTTCCTGGAACAGAAGAAACCTTTGCTGCACGACCTGGTACCTGTACTGGCTCAACAGTTCGCTAATGTGTTCCCTGAACTGCAGCAACAGGTGGACTTTGTGAAAAAAGTTGTATTTGAAGAAGAAAACAGCTTTTTACGTACCCTTGATAGCGGGATCCACCGCATTGAAGATTTCATGGGCAATGCCAAACAAAAATCCATTGATGGCCGCACAGCCTTTGAACTCAATGATACTTATGGCTTTCCTATTGACCTGACGGAACTGATTGCTTCTGAAAATGGCTTTACGGTTGATAAAGAAGGCTTCAATGCAGCGCTTAAAGAACAAAAGGACCGTTCCCGTGCAGCTACAGAACTGGATACTGACGACTGGACAGTACTGGACGAAACACCGTCTACCAAATTCATAGGTTACGAGCTTTTCAGCACAGAGACACATGTCACCAAATACCGTAAAATCAAGTCCAAAGGCAAAGAGCAATACCAGCTGGTATTAGCTCAGACACCTTTCTACGCAGAAAGCGGCGGACAGATAGGCGATACCGGCGTAATCACCTTTAGCGGAGAAGCCATCACCGTAACCGATACCAAAAAAGAAAACGACCTGATCGTTCACTTTGTAGATAAACTGCCGCACACCATTACCGGAACAGTATCCGCAGTGATTGACAGGGAAAAACGTCAGTTTACAGCATTGAACCACTCTGCTACCCATCTGCTGCACGCAGCACTGCGCCAGGTGCTGGGTACACATGTGGCACAAAAGGGTTCACTGGTAAATACAGCCTATCTGCGCTTTGACTTCTCTCACTTTGCAAAAGTAACTGACGAGGAACTGGCTAAAATAGAAGATATCGTGAACGAAAAGATCCGTGCCAATATTCCTGTAGTGATTAAGGAACTGCCTAAAGAGGAGGCCCTGAAACTGGGTGCAATGGCATTGTTCGGTGAAAAATACGGCGATGTGGTACGTGTGGTAGTAATGGACCCTGCCTATTCGGTGGAACTTTGTGGTGGTACACATATCGCGGCCACAGGCGAACTGGGACTCTTCAAATTTACTTCCGAAAGTGCAGTAGCAGCGGGTGTACGTCGTATTGAAGCAGTAACCGGCTACAATGCCCTTTCCTTTGTAAATAATGAAAGCCAGCAACTGAAAGAGGTAAAAGCGGCGCTCAAGAATCCAAAAGAACCAGCCAAAGCAATAGAAACGCTGTTACAGGAGAAAGCTATACTTGAAAAGCAACTGGAACTGCTGGAACAGGAGAAATTAAGACAACTGTCTGCCAGCCTAAAATCACAGGTAGAACAGATCAATGGCATTAATTTCTTAGGTAAGGTAGTGGAAGTAAGCAATGCCGATGGCCTGAAACAACTCTGCACCAATCTGAAAAACGAGATCAGTAATCATGTGTTCATCTTTGCCGCCAATGTAGCTGGTAAAGCCAGCGTAGCACTCATGATCTCTGATAACCTGGTAGCAGAGAAGGGACTGGATGCACCTAAAATCATCAAGGAAAAGATTGCTCCCATCATCAAAGGCGGTGGCGGTGGTCAGAAATCCTTTGCTACTGCCGGTGGCCAGGAAGCCGGACAACTGGACCAGGTGATCAGCCAGGTGAAAGCGATGTTATAAATACTTAGAGGGTGCAGCCATAACGGCCGCACCCTCTTCTTTTTATACTTATTAATCCCATAGTATGGTTATCTCCAAAAGACCCACCATTTCCTTTTCGTTTTACTCACAACCGGCTTCACGGGCAAAAGATCTTCTTTTGTTATTGTAGGTGTTTTTTTTACCGGATAACTATCCATTTTCACAACTCCCATTACATTGCCACGGTCATGAGTCAGGTACCCTGTTACAACCAGATCCTGACCCAATGCAGAATAACCGCGTATAACAATACATTCATTTTCTGTACCACTAACACTGCCTCTCTTTTCCGAAGGCCCTACCGTATCCTGCTCAATAGCAGGTAAATTCTTTTCAGGAGAAGCATGTACAGATGTAGCAGCCCCCACGGCCAAAGCAGAACTGATCAATACCACAGGGATTAACGCATTAGATTGCTGGTTGCTAACAGCCAGATTCCTGTTAAGCTGTTCATTAACAAAACGCCCACAAACTTCCCCCTTATTATTACTTAATATCTCCAGTACCTGGCGATCGCTCATTAATGAAAAATCTATTACTTTCTTCTCACAGCTACCACAAAATCTACCGCCGGGAACTACGTCCATTTCTTCCCAGTTCTGAGAACAAGGCTTAGGTATCTGTAATAAGGTTTGTTTCCCCATACTCTATATTACGATTTTTATCGATCCAAATAGCATACGTCGATTTTAACTTTTCCTTTGCCTCTCTCTCCTCTAAATTTGTCAAAAAAACAATCTGTTTATGAGCAAGCTACTGCAAACCCTTACCCTGGCAAGCATAACCTGCTTTGCTGTAATTACTACTTCGTACGCCCAGGATAAAAAGGGCGACAAACTAGGCGAATATGACGAGATCGTTATTAAACGTAATAGTGATAAAGACGGCAAAGTGACTATTGAAATCAAAGACGGAAACGTTCTGGTAGATGGGAAAAAGATGGATGCCTATAAGGATGGAGATATTTCTGTTTACCGCCGCCGTATCAGACCCGTTGACGGAAACAGTTTCGACTTCCCCATGCCGCAGCATCGTGGTCTGCAGTTCTTCAATAATGACGATGATGAAAACGGTCCGGAAATGTCTGTCGTTCCCGGCAAAGCAATATTAGGGGTCATTACTGAAAAGAAGGAAATGGCCGGTGCCACAGTAAAAGAAGTTGGCAAAGGCACCCCGGCTGAAAAAGCAGGTATAAAAGAGGGAGATGTGATTACCCGGATCGATGCAGATAAGATCTCCGAGCCAAAGGAATTATTTGAAAAGATAGGCGCACATGAACCAGGAGATAAAGTGACTGTTACCTATCTGCGTAATAAAAAAGAGAATAAAGTTACTGTAGCGCTGGATGAAAGAAAAATGGAACAATTCCGCGGTATGCAACCGTTCCCGCGTAATGATTATCAGGACGGACCTGATAATTTCTTCCGTAACATGCCGCGTGGAGGTATGAATTTCCGCAATGATAATGACGATGTAAAACTTGGGCTGTCAGTGCAGGATACAGAAAACGGGGAAGGTGCAGTAGTATTATCTGTAGCGCCTGGTTCTGCCGCAGAAAAAGCAGGATTTAAAGAAAATGATATCATTACTGAGCTGGCAGGAACTTCAATAAATTCTGCCCGTGATATCACCAATACTTACCGGGAGAATAAAGATAAAGGTACGATGAGTGCAAAGGTGAAAAGAGATGGACAACAGACTACATTGCAGGTACAGGTACCAAAGAAATTACATAAAGCCGATTTATAGTCTGCATACGGCAGGCCAGTAATTAGCTGGCCTGCCGTTCATTATTTCATCATCAGTTTCACCATTTTCAGTTTATTCCTATAAGGCGGGTATTTAGCCGGTATATCAATCCAGGTCCCTGTTTTCATCACACTTTTGAGATGGGTGAAAGTATCAAAACTGTACTTTCCGTGATATCTTCCCACTCCACTATTCCCCACACCACCAAAAGGCAGTTCATTATTGGTAAAATGCACAAGGGTATTATTGATACATCCACCTCCAAAGCGGACCTGTTCCAATAACATTTTCTCTGTCTTCGCTCTTTTCGTAAATACGTACAGTGAAAGCGGATATGGCTGCTGACGGATCAGTTGCACAGCTTCTTCCAGTTTATCAAAAGTAATAACCGGCAATACCGGGCCAAAGATCTCTTCCTGCATAACAGGACTCTCCCAGCTTACACCATCCAATAATGCAGGGGCTATATACAATTCCTTTTCATCAGCAGCGCCCCCATGCAGCAAATGTCCCTGACCAAGATAACTACGCAGCGTATTGAATCTTTTAGTATTAATAATCCTTGCATAATCCGGGCTTTGTAAAGGATCTTCTCCAAAGAATTGTACGATTGCCTTCTTCATGGCAGTTACCAGTTCATCTTTTACTTTCTGATGCACCAGCACATAATCCGGAGCGATGCATGTTTGTCCTGCATTCCAGTATTTACCCCAGATAATACGCTTTGCAGCTACATTAATATTCACTTTATCATCCACTATACAAGGTGATTTTCCTCCCAGTTCTAATGTTACAGGTGTAAGATGTGGTATCGCCATTTCCAGTATCTTTTTCCCTACACCTGTGCTGCCGGTAAAGAACACATGATCAAACCGCTGTTGCATCATTTCAGGGATCACTACACTACCATCTCCCTGTAACACCGCTATATAGGCAGGATCGAAAGTATCTTTTATCAGTGTTTCTATCACTTCGGCAGTATGGGGCGCCAGTTCCGAAGGTTTAACAATCGCACAATTCCCGCCCGCAATAGCACCAGCCAAAGGGGCCATCAGTAGTTGAAATGGATAATTCCAGGGGGATATAATCAGCGTCAGCCCAAGCGGAACCCGGTACACCCTGCTGTAGCTGGGATATTGAGCAAGCGGACTGCTTACCTCCTCGGGCCGCATCCATTGCTTCAGACCGGCAAGCAAATCTCTTATTTCTCCATACATAAGCCCTATTTCACTACCAAATGCTTCTACGGGGTGTTTATGTAAGTCGGCATGTAATGCAGACAGAATCTGCGGTTCATATTGCTTAATAGCCTGCTTCAGCAACCGAAGCTGTTGCTTTCGAAAAGCGTAAGTAAGTGTATTCCCTGAAGCAAAAAACGCCTGCTGTGCTTTGTAAATATCCACGATACTCATACCCTGAAGTTAAAGCAAAAAGGCGCCCGGATGAACCCCGGACGCCTTTTTTATAGAACAATTATGTTTAGTAGCCGCTATTCTGTTCCAACTTAGCATTCACCTCTTTTTCTCTTTCCGGGACAGGTAGTATCAGCTTATCATTGTCATAGGCTAATGTTCCTATATCCAGTTTCAGACGCTTTTTAGTCCAGAATTTATCTCCTTCAAAAGCGAATTCGCGGAAACGTTCTGTTACAAAATCATTCCCTGTTACAGCTGATAACGCCGGGGCCTTTGCCCGGTCACGTACGGTAGTAATATCTTCCAACGGAGTAGCATCGCCTACCTGAGTACCACTACGCAGATTAGCTTCTCCGCGGGTCAGGTACATTTCTGCTAAACGAACTACAGGTACTACTTTGTACTGCGTGTTATATTTTTTCGTGTAAATACCAGGATACCCTGAAATACTTGAGCCATCATAAAAGAAAGTCCCTCTCTCATCTCCACTTTCGTAGATATTCAAATGGTTCTCATCTACCTGTGCATCACCACGACCAACAGGAGATGAGTTGTACATAGTGATAATACCAAAGTTGGAAGTACCTGTGTTGCTTTGATCTGTCTGCTGAATACCAAAGATATCTTCACTGGAATTAGCGGCATTGTTAAATGCTCCTGCAAAAGAACTTGTTAATGCATACCCACCATTTACAATCACTTCGTTGGCAGCAGTTGCTGCTGCTGTATACTTTGCCTCAGCAAGATATACACGTGAAAGGAATGCTAATGCTGCATATTTATTTGCACGTGTACCATTACTTTCCGGTAAACCGTTAATAGCATCCTGAAGGTCCTTTTCGATCTGCGTATACATATCCTGTACAGTAGCTCTTGCTGCATATGCCTTATCAACATCGCTGGTAGAAGCAATCGGATCAAGCACCAATGGCACAGTGAGATTAGTGGAGAGATTACCGGCAGAATAAGGTTTACCAAAGAAACCACTCAGTTCGTAATAAACAACCGCACGGATGAATTTAGCTTCAGCAGAAACCGCTGTCTGGTTATCTGCAGAGACCAGTGATATTTTGTTCAATACAATATTGGTCTTATTAATGGCACCATAGCCATTCGACCAGATCCCTTCTGCAACAGAAGAGGTTTTATCCTGAGATCTGTTCGCTATTCTTTTGTAATCAGCATATGTACCAACGAAAGTTATATCAGATTCGTTAGCCATCAGGTCTGATATCAGTTGATAATTTTGTCCAAACCCGTTGTAATACTGGAGATCAGAATATGTTCCCAGCAACAACGCAGTTACATCTGCTTCTGTTTTTATATTATCAGGGGTAATAGTATCCTGTGGTTTTACATCCAGTTTTTTATTACAGGATGTTACAAAGAGTCCTATACAAATTACTATTAAGACTTTATATTTTGTGATAACGGATTTCATAATTAATAATTTTGGCGTAATTAAAACTTAACATTTAAACCAACAGTAACAGTTCTCGCCTGGGGAATAGTATAGTAATCTATACCACTACCAATGTTACTGATGTTGTTATCACCAGTACCTGTATTCACTTCCGGTTCAGCATAATATTTTGTCCTTGTCCATAGATTGTACCCTGCTACATATAATCTTGCACCACTTATATGCAGTGAACCTGCTATACTTTTAGGCAACGAATATCCCAGTGTAAGTGTTTTCAGACGGATATAAGCACCATCGTACAACCAACGTGACGATTCAGAAATACCATTGGCATAAAGAAGAGATAAACGGGGAACGTTAGTAATATCACCAGCTTTCTGCCATCTGCCCAGGATATTATGTGTCTCGTTATCAAACCCATTACCAAAACCTGATTCCTGGTAAATACCCGCTCTGTTATAAATACTGTTACCACTAACAAAGGTGAACAGTACACTCAGGTCAAATCCTTTATAAGCAACTGTGTTGGTTATACCACCGGTCCAGTCAGGATTACCTTGTCCAACTACCGCCTTTACTCCTTTATTATAATTATTGGTTTTCTTTCCATCTGCATCATAATACAATGCATCTCCGTTAGCAGGATCTACACCAGCGAATTTGGTCAGGAAGAAAGAACCAATTGGTTGTCCTTCAATAGCGCGCTGCTCACCTCCGGAACTTTCAAATATTTGTCCACGGATATTCTTTACTCTGTTCTTGTTATATGCAACGTTTAATGTAGTAGTCCACACAAAATCTTTAGTATCAATGTTTCTGCTTGTCAAGGAGATTTCAATCCCTTTGTTTTCCATATCACCGGCATTTCTGTATACAGTGGAGAATCCTGATGAATAAGGAATATTAGCGGCCAGTAACAGATCAGAAGTTTGTTTATTATAATAATCGACTTCACCGGATAACCTGTTATTAAAGAACCCGAATTCTATACCAGCATCAAACTGTTTTGTTTTTTCCCATTTAAGAGAATCATTACCCAACACACCATTTGATGAAGAGTAACCTGGATTGTTTGGATATTTGGTTACAGCTAATTGTGTGAGGTATTTGCCATTACCAATTTCAGAGTTACCTGTAATACCATAACTCGCCTTCAGTTTCAGGTAATTCAGGGTTTTATTTCCTTTCAGAAAATCCTCTTCAGAGATCAGCCAACCCGCAGAAACCGCAGGGAACCACCCATAATGATTCCTGGGACCGAAACGGGAAGAACCATCTGTACGGATGCTTGCAGATAACAGGTACTTGTCCATTAATACATAGTTCGCACGCAGAAAGTAAGACAGGAATGTATACCTTTCATTGGTAGTAGAACCACCTGTAATAATAGCCGCACCGGAAAGATCAGGAACAGCATCAGAAGGATAACCTTCTCCCTGTATAAACGATCCTTTATTATCATTTTGCAGATAGCTCATACCCAGTGTTGCAGTCAGTTTACCAGACGATCCGAGGTTAGGAGTAAAGGTGAAATAGTTATTTGTATTCAAACTCACCGTTTGCGTAGAAACGTAAGTTCCCTTACCAATACCGGCACCATCAGAACTTAATTTACCGTTATATTCATCTTCTGTCAAAGTGTACAGATCTGTACCAATTTCAGAACGGAAAGATAATGATGGCAGGAAATTGTAATTCATGTATGCATTACCGATAGTATGGAAGTTAACCTGTTTATCAAAATTATATAATGCATCTCTCAGACCATTTGGATACAAGGTATTTTTATTAGGAGCTCCTGTGGAATCCGTTAATGGAGAAATTGGCACCTGTGCCACTAACTGGCCAGGTGAGGAAAAAGCATTATCATCAGAAACCCTGTCCAGTTGGGAACGGTTTACCGCCATATTTAAGCCAAAAGATAAATGGGAATTAGCTGTATGATCCAGATTTAATCTTCCTCCATACCTTCTGAAACGGTTTACTTTAACGATCGCATCCTGATCGCTGTAAAAACCGGAAACGTAGAAACGTGTTTTCTCATTACCCCCGGAAGCAGAAAGATTAATCTGGCGGGAAGGTGCGTTCTTACGATAAATCTCATTCTCCCAGTTAGTATTTACCGGGTTAGTCCGCCAGTTAGGGCTCAGTGCAAAACCAGTCAAGGTGGTATCTAAGCCAATATAGTCTATTACATCCTGTGCTGTAGCAAAATCACCATTTGCAACACCGGTAGCAATATCATTGTTCTGGGCCTCATGTACCAGATCAATATATTGCTTAGCATTCAAAAATCTACGTTTTTTTGTTGGATTACTGATGCCCCAGTTCATATCCAGAGAAACCTGTGTTTTCTCACTTGCACGCCCTTTTTTGGTAGTGATCAGCACTACTCCATTAGATGCACGTGCCCCATATATGGCGGCAGCAGAAGCATCTTTCAGTACTTCTATAGACTCAATATCGTTAGGATTAATATCTGCCAACGGGTCTGTAGGTTCGTTATTAGCATCCGACTGACTGCTGGCGACCAATGGAATTCCATCAATTACATATAATGGCTGGCTGCTGGCGCCAATGGAAGAAGTACCACGAACACGGATCTTAATACCTTGTCCAAGTTTACCACTACCTGTCTCAATTACCACACCTGCTGCTTTACCCTGTAAGGCAGACTCAAAACTGGGAGCGGGAAAATTCTCTATCTCACTGGCATTGATCTTGGAAATGCTCCCTGTCAATTCTCTCTTTACCTGTGTACCATAACCTACTACCACTACTTCAGAAAGATCTTTATTACCTGTACTCAGCGATATATTTAATTGGGCAAGTTTACCAACAGCAATTTCCTGATCGGCATACCCGATAAAAGAAAAAACAAGTGTATTTGCGCCATTAGGCAGGGAAAGCTGGTATGTACCATCAGCAGCGCTTACAGTTCCCAAAGTGGTTCCCTTAACCTTTACTGTAACACCGGGCAATGGTGAATTGTCTTTTGCATCCTTTATTATACCTTTTATCATCCTATCCTGTGAATAAGAATAGTGGGATAGCAACAAAAGCATGACTGTTGCAAAAAGCAAAACTTTTCTCATAAAGTTTGATTTGTTTAGAAAAAGATCAGATCATAGATCTGGTTGATAATGATTATTTATTGTTGTTACAATTTCAATAGTTCAACTACAAACAAGGTATTTCCGATAATCACAATTTTTCAAGTCCCCATTATGGGTAGTTAACATCATAGGAACAATTAACCTATATACAAGATTACTAATTTTTTGTTAAATTTTTACAGGGTTGATTAAATTATTGAATTTTTATTGACACTAACGGTTGTCATTTAATCCTGATGCCCCTTTCTACCTTCCATTTTATATATTTGCGCTACTTAGTATTCTTATATTATGAGCGCAACCATAGATTTTGATAAATATGAAGTAGTGATAGGGCTGGAGGTGCATGCACAACTGCTCACGGAAAGTAAATTATTCTGTGGCGACAGTGCAGCATTCGGTGGCGCTCCCAATACTCATATCAGCCCCATTACACTGGGCCATCCGGGGTCATTACCCCGCCTGAACACTAAAGCCGTTGAATTTGCTGTCCGCCTCGGGCTTGCCTGCGGATGCCGTATTGAGCAGAATAATTACTTTGCCCGGAAAAATTATTTCTATCCTGATCTCCCCAAAGGGTATCAGATTTCACAACATACTGCCCCCATCTGTAATGGAGGCATCGTTACCATCCCAACACCTGCAGGTGAAAGAGCGGTGCAATTGAACCGCATACACCTGGAAGAGGATGCCGGCAAGTCCATGCATGATCAGGACCCATATAATACCATGGTTGACTACAACCGCGCGGGTGTACCTCTCGTAGAGATCGTTACCGAACCAGACCTGCATAGCAGTGATGAAGTATATGCCTTCCTTACTACACTCCGCCGGCTGGTACGCTGGTTAGATGTCTGTGATGGCAATATGGAAGAAGGCAGCATGCGCTGCGATGCCAATATCTCCATTCGCCTGAAAGGGGAAAAAACACTGGGCACTAAAGTAGAAGTAAAAAACCTCAACTCCATACGCAATGTAAAACGCGCAGTAGAGGGCGAAATAAAACGCCAGATCATCCTGGTAGAAACCGGTGGCGAGATTGTACAGGAGACCCGCAGCTTTGATGCTGGTAATGGAACATCCTTTTCTATGCGTTCAAAAGAAGAAGCGAATGATTACCGCTATTTCCCTGAACCAGACCTCTCACCCTTTCATCTTACTGATGAATACCTGGATATTATCAGGCAGGCCCTGCCTGCATTGCCGGATGCGCTTGTACACCAATACGTACATAAATACGGGCTTTCAGATTATGATGCCCGTGTAGTCTGCGATGACAAGCCTACGGCAGATTATTTTGAACAGGTAGTGAAGATCATCCCCAAACATAAAGCGGTAGCCAACTGGTTAATCGGCCCTGTAAAATCAACACTGAATGAACAGGGATTACCTATGACCCAATTCCCTTTACCGGCAGCTTCACTGGCAGGGTTAATTCAGCTGGTGGAAGATGGTAAGGTGAGTTTTTCCATAGCTTCCTCCCGCATCTTTCCGGAATTATTACTTCAGCCAGAAATAAGTCCGCTGGATATTGCAACCCGCCTGAACCTCTTACAGGATAATAATGCGGATAATATTTCTCCAATTATTGACGAAGTACTGGCTAAATACCCGGACAAAGTAGCAGAATTCCGTTCCGGTAAAAAGGGTTTAATGGGATTGTTTGTCGGAGAAGTCATGAAGCTTTCCAAAGGAAAAGCCGATCCCAAAGTCACAAATCAGCTACTGGCAGAGAAATTAAAGTAACATACAATTATCATATATGAAGAAACTGGCATTATATGCAGCCATCGGTATTTTACTGGCTGGCTGTTCACAACCAACTGAAAAGGGCGATTTTGAGATTAAGGCACATATCGACAATGCCCCACTTGGTACGGTTTACCTGGAAGAACTGACCTTACAGGAAGCTAAGATAGTTGACACAGTCATATTAAAAGATGCCAGTGGCAAGTTTACCTTAAAAGGTATTGTTCCCGAGCAGGCATTATACCGTATCCGCTTTGGAGAGACCAATAAATTCATTCTCCTGGGCCTTGATGCAGGTAAGATGGAAATAGAAGGCGACTTCAATCACCTGGAACTGGCAAAAATAGAAAACTCAGAAGCCTCTGTAGAAATTCAGCAACTGTTGAATGAGGCAAGCGCGAAGAACAGGTCTCTCACAGATGATATGAGAACGCTGGACAGTCTGCATAAGGCAAAAACACCTGATAGCATACTGCAACCAAAAGTACAGGCACTGCAGGCTAAAGAAAAGGAACTGGAACAATATGTACTTCATTTCGCCACTACTACTAAATCTCCGGCGGTAGCAGTATTCGCTTTGAGCATGCTAAATACGCAAACTATCCTGGCCGATAAAAGTATAGTTGAAGATGTAAAAAAACGCTTCCCTACCAACACGCTGTTAGCCAGTCTTACCAACAAACTGACAGAAATAGAACAGAAAGAGCCCGCTCAACAGATGGCCGGTGATGAACAGGAAGAAGCGAATATGACCAGTGTTAAAATTGGCCAGGAAGCGCCTGATTTTTCCCTGCCTGATCCTTCCGGCAAAAAGATAAGCCTAAGTTCTTTCCGTGGTAAATATGTATTGGTTGATTTCTGGGCCAGCTGGTGCAAACCCTGCCGTATGGAAAATCCTAATGTGGTAAAAGCGTATAACGAATACAAGAGCAAGAATTTCACCGTATTAGGAGTATCACTGGATAAGAAAAAAGAAGCATGGGCCGATGCCATCAAAACAGATGGCCTTACCTGGGACCATGTAAGTGATCTTCAGTTCTGGCAATCAGCAGTAGTTCCTTTATATGGTATTAATTCTATTCCTACCAATATGTTGCTGGATCCTCAGGGTAAGGTTGTTGCTGTTGGTTTAAGGGGAGATGCCCTGGAAGTTAAACTGAAAGAATTACTGAAATAACTGTTGCTTTAATACGTAACAGAAGAAGAGCCTGTATCGAACTTACGATACAGGCTCTCTTTGTTCAGGTACCTGATGGAGACTTATCGCCATTTAGACGATTCTCAGACCCTTTATTTATTTTTGCTACAACCTCTTCTTCTGTTAAAAGACCTTATGAATTAATATCCATGATTTTGAATCAGCTTCATGTTCATATCCATTTCGGATTTAGGTATTGGCAATACAACATAGTCTGAACCATAAGCCTGTTCTGCAACAACAGAATGTGCAGGGATATTCCTTCCGGTGCGTAGAAATTCAAACTCACCCTGACCTTCAAATGCCAGCTCAATTCTGCGTTCCTTCAACACTGCAGCAATCAATGCGTCTTTAGTAAGCGGCGCTACAGGTGCTGCAGAAGATCTGGCTCTTACTGCATTTATGAGTGCTACAGCATCTGCATCAACACCAGTACCAAGATTAGCCAGTGCTTCAGCCTTGGTAAGCAGCACTTCACTATATCTTAAAACAGGCACCCAGTCAACTACAGAAGTGTACTTGGTTGTCCAGAAAGTACCCGGTTTAGATGGATAATTACGTACCAGTTTTGTTCTGCGCTTATCTGTTGTATCCATCAGGTTTACATAATCTGCGCTAATAGGAATGTCTCCACGTTTTTCCGGTGAATAATGCTGTCCAATTGAATTATTAGTATTCGGATTATCGGCACCATTCATTCCTACAGAGAAAATACTTTCCTGCGTAGTGTACGTCCGGAATGCAGTTGAAGGATCATCATTCAAACCATACTTACCGGATGTAATCAGCTTATTGGCATACACCAGTGCATTTGCATAATCACCTTTATACAGATAGAGACGCATCAGTAATCCCTGTGCCGCACCTTTTGTAGCACGGGCTATATCTGCAAAACCTCTTGCTGCAGGGCCTGTTGACGGATAAGATAATTTTGTTTCTGCATCCAGCAGGTCTGTCTCCAGTTGAGTATATACGTCTTTCACGGTATTACGGGGAATCTGGTTGGAAGCAGCAAAAGGATCTTCTGCAATATCCAGTACCAATGGTATCCCCAGCTGACTCGCATCAGCCGTAAAGCGATAAGGCTGTGCCCAGAGATTGACCAGATAGAAATAATCAAGAGAACGGATAAATTTCCCTTCACCGATTAACTCATTTGTTCTTTCCTCAGAAATCTTTCCGGGATTTAAAGCCAGATTATGCAGGAATCCATTCACTTCATAAATGCTGCGATAAGCGCCTTTCCATGCATCGGATGTAGTTCCGTCTGATGACAGCAAAACATTGAACCTGGGCATTTCTCCAAAATAGCTGGGCACCCCTGCATCTATCCCACGGATATCTGCATAAATCAATACCCTGCCTCCAAAGAAATTACTATTTTGTAGTTGATCATACATGCCCGTTGCCGCCAGTTCAATTCTGCTGGCAGTTTTAAACGCATCTCCGGGAGAGAGATTCGAAAATGGTTCTTCAAATATTTTCTTTTCACAACCACTGAAGAAAAACAAGCTTCCCAGTAATCCAATATTTATATAAAGCGCTATTTTTTTCATGTCCTACTCAGTTAAAAAATGATTAAAATCCTACATTAAGGCCAAAAGTGTAAGTTCTTGGCTGTGGTACAGCACGATTATCTATAGCAGTTGCGATGTTGGAATTATTCCTGTTATAGTTCACCTCAGGATCTGGTCCTGAATAACTGCTGATCAGGAAAGCATTATACACTTGTGCATATATCCTCAGTGTACTGATCCCAGCTTTAGCAATTGCCGGTTGCCTGAAAGTATATCCAAGATTCACTGTGCGTAAACGAATAAAGTCTGCTTTCTCCAGGAATCTTGTAGATACCTGGTTAGCGGTATTATCTCTCAGATAAACTTTTGGAACATTCGTTTTCTGACCCGGCGTAGTCCATCTGTCTAATATTTCTGCATAATTGTTCTGGAAATAGTTTGTCAGCATACCGGAACGTGTTGAATTATATATATAATTCCCACCTGTAAAAACAAAAGAGAAGCTTAGATCAAAGTTCTTATACGTAAATGTATTATCAAAACCGCCATAGAATTTAGGTATACCCGATTTACCTGTATAGACTGCATCAGAAGCAGTAATAGCAGAAGTCTCTGTCTTGTCATCCAACGCCCATTTCTGCTTTACAGGATCATAGACTTTGCGGATACCATCCTTTGTCAGAAAAGACCCGTTACCGGATTCAGGATCAACACCTGCCCAGCGGATCAGTTTATATTCACCCAGTGGTTTCCCTACACTGGCTACTCCTGCACTAAAGGCCGCATCTGTAAGATCGGCTGAGGTTACCAGCGAATTTACCCTGTTTTTTATATAAGTAAAATTCAGCGAGCTTGTCCACCTAAAGTCTTTTGTAGTAACATTTACAGTATTAACAGTTACCTCAAATCCCTTGTTATCCATCGAGCCGATATTGGTAAAAACTGCCGCATTAGGAATACCTACTGTTGATAAAACCGGTGCGTTCAGAATCAACCCTGATATATTATTATCGAAGTATTCCGCAATAACAGACAGTCTGCTATGCAACAGATTCATATCTATACCAATATCAAGTTTTTTGGAAGATTCCCATTTCAGTTTAGGATTACCTGCCTGAAAAGTAGAAAACCCATTCTGTGATGCATAAAGGCCGCCTCCATAAAGAGTACGGGAAGCATATTCATCCAACCCGCGGGAGTTACCCACCTTACCATAACTGGCTCGTAATTTCAGATAATTAATTACTGGAACATCCTGAAAAAATGCTTCTTTACTGATTACCCAACCTACGGATACGGAAGGAAATTTACCCCAGCGGTTACTGATACCAAAAGCAGAAAAACCATCTGCCCGCATGGCTATATCTAACAGATATTTATCGTTATATACATAACCGACGCGGCCAAAATATGATTCAAGACCCGAAGACACCATGCCTCCGCCAGACCATAACTGCAAATCACCACCACTGTCATTACCTGTATAGGTATAATCAAGAATGGTTTTAAAAAAAGGATCCGCAAAGTCAGAAGCACCTGAATAGGTTTTGCGGTCTTTAGTATACTGATACTCCGCACCGGCTGTAAGAGATACTCTATGTTTTAGCGCAAACGTATGATCATAGGTCAGATAGTTTTGCCATACCCATTGAGTACGGGTCCTGAAATAATCCTGTACAATGCCATTGAAGCTCGTTCCCAATCCACTCAGAAAAGGACTATTATATTGATCTTCAAAATTATTCAGATAATCAATGCCATATTTTGAAGTCAGTTTTAATCCTGCAATTGGCTGAATTTCTACATATCCATTACCCTGCATTTGCTCTGGTGTATTCTGATTCCTGTTCAGATCAATTACAGCAATAGCATTATTGATATTATTCTGAATCAGGTTGGTAGCATTCACCGTTGTAATGTTATTCCCTAACCCTAATAATCCGTTCGAAGACAGATTATATCCTGTTATATTATCAGGGTTCATCACAGATACATTAGGAAATGAATTATAACCGGAAACGGTTGCTCCTGCAAGATACCTGTCTGTAAGTACTCCATTGTTCAGTGACTTTGTATAAGAGAAGCTGATACCGGCTTTCAGCCACTTAACAGGTGTGACATCAGAATTCAATCTTACCTGGCCCGTTTTAAGAGAATTACCATAAGCAATCCCCTGCTGATCTGTATATCGTACAGAACCATAATAAGTAGCCTTATCAGAACCCCCGGACAGGGAAAGATTATTATCGTGCGTGAAGCCCGTTCTGTAAAGTTTGTTCAGCCAGTTAGTCTCATCTGGCTTACCATCCCCGTCCAGGTCACTGTTAACCGCAATTTTAAAGTCATTGGCCACACCAAAACGGGTAGCTGCATTAGCTATTTTTTCATTACTGATAGCTGTAAACTGATTTGCGTTTAACAATTTAGGTAAGGCAGCTGCTTTGCTCCAGCTTACTTTAGATTCAAAATTGATACGGGCAGAACCCTTTTTCCCCTTCCTGGTAGTAACCAGCACTACGCCATTTGCAGCTCTTGAGCCATACATCACGGCTGCTGCAGCATCCTTTAATACTTCTATAGACTCTATGTCATTAGGATTCAGTAATGCCAGCGGATTAAACCTGGTACCATTACCGCTGCTGAATGCACCAGTACCTCCATTAAACAGGTTGAGGTTTTCCGCAGAATTCTGAGGGATGCCATCTACTACTATTAATGGCAAAGAACTAATGGAAATAGAGTTCACTCCGCGCACACGGATAGACACTCCATCTCCCAGCACACCACCGGCGGAGGTAACCTGCACACCTGCCATTTTACCGGAAAGCGCCTGATCAAAACTCGGAATTGGCTCTGCCGAAATTCTGTTGCCTTTTACAGATGATTGGGAACCGGTAAGGTCTTTAATTTGCCTTGTACCATATCCTACTACAACTACTTCTTCTAATGCATGCTTATCTGATTGTAGAGAAACATTTACTACTTCATTTTTCCCAACAGAAACTTCCTGTTCCAGATAACCAACAAAACTAAAAACTAATACTGACTTACTCTCAGGTATCCTAAGAGAAAATTTACCATCTACACCGCTTACAGTGCCTGTATTCGATCCCTTAATTCTGATCGTAACTCCAGGTAAAGGAAAACCATCGTCCTTTGACGATACCTTTCCAGTAATGGTACGCTCCTGTGCCAATGCATTAACTACAATAAGCAATAAGAGAAATAATCCTTGTAATTTTTTTTTCATAGACAGCAAAATTTAGGTTGATAAAAAAATGCAAAAAACTTCCTGCCCCCCAGGAGAGGATAAAATGGTTAATGGCAGCAATAATGATTAAGAGTAGTTAAAGAATATAACTACATCCCGAATCGTAAAGATTCATCGTAGAACTAAGCATAATTAAATAGATTTTAGGTTATGATACTATGGGTACAAATACTACGTACATTAAATAATTAACAAGCAATAATTGGTTCATTATTGACCACGCTGGCACAAGGAAATATGTATCTGAATTAGTTCAATTATTTGTAATTGGGGTACCGGGTTAGAGACATCTTCAATTCTTGAAATAAACTTTGGGCGGACCTTATTACATACTTAGATTTTCGCTACACTACACTGAATGCAATATATAAAATAAGCTTGAATTTCATTATACTAAATGTACAACGCTTACAAATAAAAAAGGGACCTGTTTAAAACAAGTCCCTTTTTTTATATTTAAATGTTCTTACTTAATTAACATCCCACCAAACTTTATCTGTAATCAGTTTTGCACCTGGGAAATTAGGATTCCTGGTCAGCTCTGTATTAGGATACAGGAAACGAGCAGGGAATGTTCCTGCCGGGAGAGAAGATACTACAGGTGTCACAAAGAAAGTCGGATAACCTGTACGACGCCATTCCGTCCATGCTTCAAAGCCCTGATTACAAGCCATCGCAAAGTATTTCTGTGTAATAATAGCTCCTATCTGTGCTGCTTTAGTAGCAGGAAATGCTGCTACCTGAGTAGTAATGTAAGTGCCTGGAACTGCATTATATGCTGTAAAGCTGGCTGTTATACCTTTCTGATATAAAGTGGTAGCATCACCGGTCATCCATCCACGGGCAACAGCTTCTGCCTGCAGAAAATAACTTTCGTATGAAGACATGAACTTCACAGGAGCCAGTGCTGATGTAGGAGTTAAAGGATCTGCTCCCATTGCTGGTACCGGAGTAGACGCGCCATTAGGATTTGTATCATAACTTCCTTGCGGCATAGATTTTATTACTCCACCGGATAATTGAAAGTATGCAGTTATACGTGGATCATTCAATGCAGTCATCTGACTTACAAGCGTCCTGCTTGCCCTTAACTGCCTGTATTGGCCTAATGCAACCAGTTCTGCGTATAATGGGTTCTGGTTACCACCAGTGCTTATATAAGTGATTTTTGCATCATCAGTCAGGAAGTCAGCATCTTGCAATGCAGTAATACCTGCCTGTGCTTTTGCTGCGTCCACTTCTGATAAACGGAGATACGCTCTCAGTTTTAATGTATTTGCAAACTTTGTCCATTGGTCCATATCACCGGCAAACATCAGATCTTCTGATCCAGGTACAAATTCAGATGCGGGATCAATCATTGCTTTTGCCTGATCGATAATAGAAAAAATGCTATCGTATACTTCTTTCTGAGAATCGTATTTAGGACTGAGATTACCGCTTTCGCCACCTACTGCATCCTTTAATGGAATATCCCCAAAAGCATCTGTCAGTAACTGCAGATCGTATGCTTTTAATAGCATTGATATAGCTGCATACTGTCTGTATTTAGCCACGCCTTTCTGATTAATTATAAGTTGCAGATCTTCCATCGCATCGGCATACAAAGTCTGCCATGGTCTGTCAAAACTGGAACCCTGCAAAACATACTGCTCTATGGATTTGTATTGAGAGTTACCAAAATTCTGTGTCCAGTATTGACTCCAGATACCACCGTATATCTGGAAATCGTTACCTAATACCAGCGCAATAGCTGTCTGCGCAGAAGGAAGCAGTAATTTTGGTTCTGCACTTGCCGCTTTATTCGGATTATTATTTACATCCAGGAAGTCTTTACAACCTGTTATTGTGAGAGACAGCACTGTGAGGATACCTACGGCTGACTTAATTATACTTTGTTTAGTCATTTTTAAGCTCTTTAATCGTTAGAAAGTCACTCTTACATTGAAACCATAATTCCTTAAAGATGGCTGAGCAGTAAAGTCAAAACCCTGTTCGTTGCCAGCACCACCGGAATTCACTTCAGGATCTGCAAATTTGTTTGTTTTTGCAGTCCACAATGCCAGGTTATTACCAAACAGTCCTACTGTCAGATCACCAAATGGCGTTCTGTTCAACAGTTGTCTTGGCAGTCTGTAAGAAAGGCTGGCCTCACGTAATCTGATATAAGAAGCATCAATAACATGCTGGCCCGCTGGAATATGTGCAGAAAAGTAAACCTGCTTTGAATAGGTCAGGTTTGTATTAGGAACTAACTTACCTGTACCATCATCCACAACAGAATTGGCAAATGGTACATCTGTACGCCCACCTTCTGCTGTTTCAAATGCAGTACCGTTGAAGTCAGTGATATCTTTGGTACGGGAATAAAACTGGTTACCCTGTTTGGTATCAAATAACAGGTTAAAGCTAAATCCTTTATAACTTGCAGTAGTACCCCATGATGCCTGGTATTTTGGATTATACGATCCAAGATAAACAGCTGTTGGTGTCAGACTTGGCAGTCCTGTATTTGCATTTACAATTACATGTCCCGCTGCATCACGAAGTAAATCCTGCGCATAGAAAGTTCCGTAAGGTCTTCCTTTTGCAGCAACGATACTCATACCACCAAAACCACCAACTACTACCTGGTCTACACCACTTGTAATCTCAAGCACTGTGTTTTTGTTACGTGTGTAAGTACCAAATAATTCCAGGCTAAAGCCAGATGCAGTACGGATTGGCATACCTCTCAGAGACAACTCAATACCTTTATTCTCAACAACGCCGGTATTCAGCACTTTCGCAGTAAAACCGGAAGAAGGAGGAATAGGTACATTCAGGATCTGATCCTTGGATTTATTGCGGTAGTAAGAGAAATCTACTGATAATCTGTTATCCAGGAAACTCAGTTCTGTTCCTATTTCGAACGCAGTAGTGATCTCAGGCTTCAATGCCGCATTTCCGATCAGGTTGCCATAAGTGAAACCAGGAATAGAGTTGAAAGGGAAAGTAAGACTTCCAAAACCACTGGAAAGATCTGTTTTACCAAAGTAGGTCCTCAACAGGTACGGATTTGCATCATTACCTACCTGCGCCCAGCTGGCACGTACTTTACCATAATTAAGGATATGACTTAATCCTGTATTTTTAGTCAGCTCTGTAAATACAAAAGCACCGTTTACGCTTGGATAGAAGAACGAATTATTTCCCTGAGGCAAGGTAGAAGACCAGTCATTCCTGGCAGTAGCGCCTAAATATAACATGTTCTTATAAGAGATGTTCAGATCAGCATATAAAGCCACCAGACGACGGATAGTATGCTCGTTGAAAGTCTTTACAGGACCATTACTGTTATCCAGGTTATACCATCCTGGTATAACTAAACCATTCGCATCATTCGTCTGAGTTTCCAAAGTATTAAATACGCGCTGACGGATGTTATTTCCAACCATCAGGGATGTTTTGAAATCAGGTGTAAAATCCTTCTTGGCAGTGATCATCAGATCGTGAGTGATTTCACTCAGGTTGTACTGATCTTCTTCATATTTACCAAGCTGAATTACACGGTTATCAACCTGATCATACCATTTTTTAGGATCATTTGCAGGAACATCATCAGCAGGCAGGATATCAAATTTAGGATACATGTAACGGCGACGGTCGGAATAAACATCCGCACCCAATCTTTCCAATACATCCAGCCACTCAAGGGGTTTATACCCTAAAGTAAAGTTTCCACTCACCCTGTCTACATCATTCATATTATGAAAGTTCTTCAGGATGTAGTAAGGACTTGTTGTATAAACACCATAAAAACCATAAGTAGGATTACCGTTGGCATCAACAGTATTACCATAGCTGTTATAAGGATCGTTCATATTACCCAGCTTGTCAATAGGAATATCACGGGCAGTCTGTAGTACATTATTAAATACAGAACCCGGTCCCTGACCACCCTGGATCAGATTGCTGTTAATCTTATTATAGTTTACAGCTACGCTGGTATAAAACTTATTAGATAACTGGGCAGTCCCATTGAAGCGGATACCATACTTGTTATACTTATCATAATCACCTGGCATTACTCCATTAGAGTTCAGGCTGTTTAATGATAAATAATAAGTCGTCTTTTCTCCTGCACCGGAAAGTGACAGGTTATTGTTGATAGCCTTACCTGTTTCAAAGAAGTTCTTGATGTTATCTTTTGCTGCAGAATAAGGTTTTTCCCGTCTTACACCATTGATAGACTGACCCCATGGCTGTACCTTTCCATCAAATTTAGGTCCCCAGCTCCAGTTCTCACGAGGGTCATTAGTTACCCCATCATAACCCTGGCCATAATCATTCTGTAGTTCTGGTAGTTTTGCAACATTAGAGAATGTAACAGCACTGGTGAAAGTAACTTCATTCTTCTTGTTATCAGATACTTTCTTACCACTCTTTGTTGTAATCACCAAGGCTCCATTGGATGCACGCGAACCATATAACGCAGCAGCAGCAGGCCCTTTCAGGACAGTAATAGACTCAATATCTTCGGGGTTGATATCATTACCGCGGTTACCAAAATCTACTGTGCTACGGCTATCTCCACCACCAATAATGCTGGAGTTATCAATGGGTACACCATCTACTACCATCAGCGCCTGGTTGTTACCACCGATAGATGAACCACCTCTCAGTACAATCCTGGAGGAACTTCCGGGAGCGTTAGCACTTGTTGATATATTCACACCGGCAACTTTACCTGCAAGTGCATTCAGTGCACTGGAACTCTGACCTTTGGTCAGTTCGTCGTTCTTTAAAGTCGGGGCTGAATATCCTAAAGAACTTTTATCACGACGTATGGCATTGGCCGTTATTACCGTTTCAGTAAGTTTTGTAACATCTGGGAATAATACCACATTATGCTTTACACCAGTACCAATTTTGATTTCCTGGTCTTTCATTCCTACAAACCGTACTACTAATACAGTTGCATTTTCCGGTACCTGTATGGTGTATTCACCTTTCATATTAGTCACGGTACCATTCGAAGTGCCTTTAACAACAACTGTAGCACCAATTATCGCACTCCCATCTTCCGATGAAGTTACTGTCCCTGTTACGGAACGGTTCTGCGCAACCACCTGACCCACCAGCAATAAAGTGGACAGGAGGAAAAATAAACTTTTCCTCATAAGCGTTTTTTGTTCTGATTTTTTGTTACCTAAATGAATTGAATACAATTCCCAGAAAACCGACCACTGGCTCTGAAGCTTGTAATCCGTTAAATAAATTCTTGATAATGTTTACACATCAGGGTTACCCCTAAACGAAATAAATCAAGTCCTTAAGTGTATACAGAGGTGAGAAGCACATGGCTTTTCTCATAAGCAATTCCCCTTAAATTTCTGATTAACCCTGATACTACATCTTGAATGCATTTTTTAAGCACCGTTCTCATTACCTATATAGTAAAGACAACTATAGCAGTTAATAACCCAATAATGTAGTCAGGGAATTTGTACCTTTCTTCATAAGCAAACCTTTCATTTTTTTTCTCAATAGTTGGCTAACCATTTAATACTTTAAATGCTACGGGCCCTAATTTTGATTAAACCTAATCTCTGGTTTAGGAATTAAGATAATAATGCATACAGCGTATATCCATTGAGTAAACAATACAACTGATAGATCTTGTTGCTACATTTATCATTATTCTACAATTCAGGTGTCCGTGTGGGTTGTTACGATTTTATTTAGATTTTATCTGCGTTTAGATTTTATATTTTGTTGTCCTTATTTATTAACCTTTGTCGCCCTTATCAAATTGTTAAATATTTCTTAAGAGAAAGCTAAAATACGATTTGTAACAATACAGAGGTATACAACTAAAGTATCATGATAAAAAAATATTCCAATAATCAATGCTGGCGCGATTTTCCGGATATTAAGTTTTTCATATAAATATTTTTATAATGGGATTTATTGAAAAAAGAAACAAAAAAGGGACATTTCAGACAAGCAGAAACATTCCTATTCTGTATAAAATGTCATCTTTTTTTAATTATAACCAGGATTCTGATGTCCCTTCAAAGCCGGACTCAGGTCTATTTCACGCTGCGGTATAGGTAATATTACTCTATCGGCTCCGGCCTTCTTATCTTGATCCGCAGTTCGTAAAGAATACCCTCTTCTCAGTAAATCCATTCTGCGATGCCCTTCAAAACACAGTTCTTTACGCCTCTCATTTAAGATCGCATTAACGAGATCTGTACCACTTGCAAAACTATTGATATTCCATCCTGCCAGCCCAGCCCTTTTGCGCAGACTATTCATCAGGTCTATTGATTCCTGGTTCACGCCATTTAATGCGGCCAGCGCCTCCGCACGGTTCAGATACATTTCGGTAACTCTTATCAGCGGTGCATTATCCTTACTCGTAGATACATTCGGGAACTTCAGTGAAAACCGCCGCCTTTCACGGTTTGCAGCTGTACCACTATCGCTCATCGCATAACGCAGATCATTCGCTTCCTGCGCAAATGCCTGTACCAGTTCTGCAGTGAAAGGACAATCACCTCTTCCGCCTGCACTTACCGGACGGTAATAGGTAGACCAACTACCACTACCCGTGTTAGGATTATCAGTATCCGTATTCTGAATAGAAAACACGTCCTCTGCAGAATTCGCATCATAAAAACTGTAATTCCCCGCCAGTGTATAATAAGGTGCATCCAGCACTGCCTTCGCATAAGTAGCAGCCTTATCCCACTCTTCGCGGTATAAATATAATCTGGACAATAACGCATTAGCTGCACCTTTTGTAGCACGACCTCTGGCCAGTGCTGCATCCGCAAACGTATCGTTCAGGTCCGGCAACGCTTCCAGTAAATCCTTTTCTATCTGTAGCTGCACCTCGTTCACTGTTGCCCTCGATGGATAAGTAATGGTACCATCAAATGACTGTATAACCAGTGGAATACCCGGCTGTGCGCCTTGCCCTACCTGGTATGGCTGTGCATACAGATTCAGTAGCTGGAAATATAAAATGGCCCGCATGAATTTGGCCTCCGCTACATACATCTTCCTGTTTAAATCTGAAAAACCAGGGTCCAATATCCCTGGTACATGATCTACTACGGCATTCGCTCCCATAATAGCATCGTAATGCAAACGCCACATCTCGCTCACATAGGAATTACCTGGCGCTGTTGTGAAAGTACCAATGTCCTTTATTCCAAGCACCCCTACATAATTGACGTTATCTGCCATAAATTCAGCAATGGCCTGAGGTTCGCCTCCGAATACTTCCAATCGCTGGGAACGGCTGTACACGCCATATAAAGCGCTTAACGCTGTACTACCGGATGTGAATACTTCACTGGAAGAAATGGCTTGCTCTGGTTCCAGATCCAGTTTGTCGCTACAGGAAAAGATCCCTGTTACAGTAATTCCTGCCAGGAACCATATCAATATATTGTGTCGGTTCATTATGTACATTTTAAAATACCAGGTTAACACCTACAGTAATTGTTTTAGGCTGTGGAAGTGAAAAGAATGATTCTCCGGCTACCTGCCCGTTAGAGCCATATTGAGAAACTTCAGGATCTGCTCCGCGGAAACCTTTCGTAGTGGCTGTCCATAAATTCTGTCCCAGTACATACACACGCGCACTATTTAATACATGCGTGTTACCCAGTAATGCCGCTGGCAGATTATATCCAAATGTCAATGTCTTTAAGCGCAGATAAGATCCGTCAAATAATTGCGCTGTAGACAGCTGTGAAATATTATTCTGGCTGCTCCACGATGCGCTTGTAGCAGAAGGCGCAAATGCCTTGTCTCCCGGTTGTTTCCAGTAATTGAGCAGGTCCTTGCTTACATTCAGTCCATAAGTAGGATTATCCAGGTACTGGAATTCTGATAACATCACTTTATTACCAGTAGAGAAATAGAAGTTAATCCCCAGATCAAAATGTTTGTACCGGAATGTATTATTAAATCCACCCGTGAATTTCGGAAGTGCGCTGCCGGCTATGATCTGATCATTGCTGGTTGGTGCAGTCGTTGCCTTACCGTCTTTGGTATACCATTCAGGATCCCCTGTCTCTGCATTAACGCCTTTATATCTTATCAGGTAGAATGAGTTCAGCGAATAACCCTGTATTGCGCGTTGCCCGTTATAGGAACCTATAATAAAATTTCTGCCTTCTTCATCTCTCGTATCAGATGGCAATTGTGTTACTGTATTTTTCAGATAGCCTGCATTCAAAGAGGTTGTCCATTCAAAGTCTTTATTCTTCACCGCCACACCTGTTATTTGCAGGTCCACCCCATTATTCTGCATTTTGCCGGAATTCTTGGTGCCATAGCCAAAACCTGTAGTAGAAGGAAATGCTACATATAACAGTACATCTTTCGAATTCTTGCGGTAATAATCAATATTCAATTGCAGTCTGTTATCCAATGCATTCGCGGCTAGTCCGATGTTGAGCTGTCCCGTGGATTCCCATCCCAGGTTAGGATTACTGGCTTGTGTAGGTCTTAATCCCGGTTGTCCGGCATAATTGGCGTCCGTGCCGGCAGTATATAATGCCAGGTAATCATAATAACCAATGCGGTCATTACCTGCAACGCCATAGCTGGCTGTCAGTTTGAGATAATTGATAAATTCCTGGGAGTGCATAAACTGCTCCTGTGATATTACCCAGCCTGCAGAAACAGCCCAGAAATCACCATACTTCTTATTACTGCCAAAGCGGGAAGATCCATCTCTTCTGAAAGAGGCTTCTGCTATATATTTATCCTTGTACCGATAGTCTGCCCGGAAAATATAGGATTCCAGCGCCCATTCTTTTCCTGTTGCGGAAGTGGTGAGGGGGACGGAAGCAGATCCTACATTCAGTAACTTATCGCTGGTAAAGCCACTACCACTTACTTTTATATCATCATAACGGGCTGTTTCAAAACTATGTGCTGCCAGCAATTCAATGTGATGGCCCTGTATGAGGTCGTTTTCGTAATTCAGACTGTTAGTTGTTAACCATTTATTATCCTGCCAGATAGTACGCCCGCCAGTACCTCCGGGAGTTATCTTTTCAGATTTGCGGTAACGTTCTTCTGTTTGTAACTGATCAATCCCCCAGTCACTTTTTATCCATAAATGATCTGTGATATTAATTGTCGCATAGGCGTTACCGGTATTACGACGGGTATAGTATTTATTCCTGTTTAACCCTACCATGGCCAATGGATTATTGGCAGGATCAGCAAACCCTCCGTTATCTGTATAAGCAGGTGTAAAAGGTGTATTCAGGTATCCGGCAGTGAAAGGTGCCGCCAGATCATTTTCCACAAGAATGCGGTCCATATCTGTATAGGCAGTGGTGAAGTTCACTCCAAAATGTACCCGTTTACTCATGCTATGTTCCAGGTTCAGACGGCCGGTCAGTTTCTTCAGGTCATTCCCTATAACAAAACTTTCCTGATTGAGGTAACTGCCTCCCAGGTAAAACTTCGTTTTATCATTTCCGCCACTGGCAGAAAGTGAATAGTTGTTCGTTTTACCGGTTCTTTTTACTGCATCCGTCCAGTCAAATCCTTTCGCAGGAAAATCAACGGTTGGACTACCTGTCACTTTTGTGATATAATTATTATAGTAAGTACGGTACTCCTCTGCATTCAATACTTTCAGTGTGTTCGTAGGTTTTGCCCAGCCGGTATAATAATCCAGTTGTACCTTTGTTTTACTGTTGATCGCGCCTCTTTTGGTCTTAATAAGCACTACACCATTGGAGCCTCTTGAACCATAGATAGCAGCAGCTGCTGCATCTTTTAATATAGTAATGGATTCGAAATCATCAGGATTCAGTTCCAGCAGAGGGTTTAGTGCAGCCCCACCGCTGTATGGCGTATTATACTGACCATCACTCAACGGCACTCCATCGACTACAAATAATGGTTGTCCGCCTGCTGTTATGGACGCTGCACCACGTATCCGCAATAAAGAAGCACCACCCAGTAAACCTGAAGAATTCGTCATCTGCACGCCTGCTGCCTGCCCCTGTAATAACTGCTGCGGAGTAATGGCCGGTACATTCTCCATTACATTGGATTTCAGTACGGATACCGCTTCCGTTGTATAACGTTGTGTTTGTTGCCCGTAACCAACCACTACCACTTCAGAAAGCCTGGACTGATCAGGTTTCAGCCGTACATCCAGCCAGGTCGTAGCTGCATCTGCTTTCAGTTGTTTACCTGCATACCCTACCATAGAGAACACCAACTCCTGCGTCCCCTCTACAGAAACAGAGAATGTGCCATCTTCCCCGGTAGCGATGCGGTAGGTGGAACCTTTAATGCGTATAGTTACGCCAGGTAATGGAGCTCCGCTGCTATCGGAAGTCACTTTGCCTGCAAGTGTTCTGATTTGGGCAATAGCAGGCAATATATAAATAACTGGCAATAGCAGACAGAGGAATACACCTTTTTTCATCAACGTTTTTTTATCTTTTACAGCAGGTCGTGGCTTGTGATCTTTTGAATGGCAAAACTTACATACAGTACCTCATATGCAACTACATTTCCCCCGTGTCCTTAAAATTATTTTGATTGATATATCGAAAAATGCTCACGCAATATATAAAAAATATTAAAAGGATATAGATACTATCAAAAGGATTAAGATATTGATAAAGTGAATATCAGGGATTTCTGCAGCTGGGAACTGCCAGAATGGGGGGCACAAAACTATAAGGCAAGCGGTAGGATTACCGCCTGCGCGCTCATCAACCAAAATCTAAATCCAGTATACCCAGATTCAAATAAAATCTTTAATACTCAGGAAAGGCTTAGTGGCTGGGACTGCAATAACTCCAGTAACGTCTCATAAATATCCTCGTTCCGGTTATTATACCGGAATTCGCATTCTTTCAGATGCAAATAAACGGTACTGCGGTTAAGTCCCTTGAACTTGGCAAGCCGGTGCTTAGTAAGGCCCCAGAAAGCATCAATATCATCTGCTCTGGCAATGGTTCCTTCATTTTCCAGGTTATACAGGCGATATTGTCCAAGATCTGCCACGTTGCTGAAACGGCGCATCTTCTCTGCTACATTCTGTGTTTCCAGTATGGAACGGCTGCTTCTAACAGCAGAATGTATCATAGAACGGCTCACATCCGGGAGAATCTCGGTATGCAACCTGTTAGATGACCTGTAAATTCCGAATACCACCGGTTTAATGTTTCGGCTAACGTCTGTCTTTACAGAAACGGAAGTTTCCTGCGGGTGATGAACGGTTTGATCTATGACCTGTGGCCGGCCTTTGTAATCTGCGGGCAATAAGGATTCACAATGACGGGCTATCTGCTGGCGAATTTTCTTCAGGTAACTATTTACAGTTACTCTGCTTACTCCACTAATGCTGGCAATCTGGGTGGCAGTAAGATCTTCGGCAAACAGCCTCAGTATCTCCTTAAATTTACGCTCAGATAAGTGAGCGCCCTTTAAGTATTTGTTTTTCATGAACTAATGAACTAAAAGAGGTTAAAATGGCATGATAAACCTCTCACTTTTTAACGGGTATGCAGGAGCCTTTTATACAAACGGCTAAAAGGGGAGTATGAATGCGGACTACTAGATTATTTGGCATAAATGCAGAAGGCTCAATACAATAAATTGCATTGAGCCTTCTGCATTATGTTAGCACTGCTATTATTCTTTGTCATTAAGCCCCAGCCTGGCTATATCCATATCTTCTTCTTCATCAGCCGGGCTGGTCCACTGCTTCTTTTGTGCTTTTTTAAGCAGCGATTTCTCCATCCACAACAATAATGCAGGCAATATTGTGAGGTTGGTAATCATTGCTAGTATCAGCGTAAGCGAAGTCAGCCAACCCAATGCCTTCGTACCACCAAACTCTGAAAAGCTGAATATCATAAATCCGGCAAACAGGATCATAGATGTATAGATGATACTAAGTCCTGTTTCATGGATCGTTTGCTTAACAGTTGCTGAAATATCCAGGTTGTTATGAGGCAATTCCTGCTTAAAGTTCACCAGGAACCGGATCGTTACATCTATCGCTATTCCCAATGCCACACTAAATACCAGTACTGTAGATGGTTTGAGCGCTATACCTGCCCAGCCCATTACACCTGCGGTTACCGCCAGCGGTATCATGTTTGGAATGATGGATATGATCAGCATTCTCCACGAACGGAAAAGATACAGCATACAGAATATGATCAGCACAAATGCCAGCAGGATACTTTCCGTTAAACCGTTGATAATAAAACGGCTACCTTCCAGGAATATCACACTCGTTCCTGTAAAGGTCACTTTATACTGCGCGGTGTCAAAGATGGCATTCACCTGTGGCCGCAACGAATCCAGCAGGATGGGCAATTCACGGGAACCTACGTCCGCCATATTTACACTCACACGTGCTACCGCCCTGGTACTGTCCATAAAGGAAGATACCAGCCTGGTGAATGCGGCTGCTTCTTTACTGGCATTTGCATCACCACCTTTCATGCGGAGATAAGGTGCCAGAAAACCAATATCAAACTGATTAGGAATACTGTAGTTAGACGAATCTCCGTTATAATAAGCCTGTTTCGCAAACTTGATACCTTCTGCTACGGAAAGCGGACGGGCAAAAGATGGCTGCGCTGAAATCAATTTAGACAACTCATCCAGCTTCTCCAGCGTTTTCAGATTAATCACTCCGTTCTTCTTCTTCGTATCCACAGAAATCTCCAGCGGCATTACTCCTTTAAAGTTATGCTCAAAGAATTTCAGATCAGTATATAGCTTATCACTTTTCGGAATATCGTCCAGCATAAATGCTTCAGACTTCAACCGCAACATACCTGTTACAGCCACCACTACCATTAAAGCAGTAATAGCATATACCCATATCCTGTACTGGAATACCAGGGCAGTAAGCCCATTCAGTAATGCACGGAAAAGACGGTTGTCCAGGTAACTGGTATGCTTTGTTTTTGGCGCCGGCAGGTAACTAAGTACTGAAGGAAGGAATATAAAGGAGATCAGGAAGATGAACATGATATTCAATCCTGCAACTACGCCAAATTCACGTAAGATAGAACTCTTGGTGAAACAGAATACTCCAAAACCAATGGCTGCAGTCAGATTCGTGAAAAGAGTAACAATACCCATTTTCTGGATCATATGTACCAGTGCACGTGTCTTATTGCCATCCTTGGCATATTCAATATGATACTTATTGAGGAAGTATACGCAGTTCGGAATACCGATTACTACAATCAATGGAGGTATCAGTCCGGTTAATAAGGTGATCTTATACCCCAGTAATACAATGGTAGCTACAGACCATATCACTCCGATAGCAACAACGATCATAGACATGAGCACCGAACCAAAAGAACGGAAGAACAGGAAGAGGATCAGCGCTGTTAATATAAAAGATAATTTCAGGAACAACTTCAGCTCATCAGCTACTTTGGTTGCCATGATGGTACGTATCAACGGCAATCCACTCATTCTCACTTCTGTATGATGCTTTTTACCAAACGCATTACCCAGCGTCATGATGTTCTTTACCACTTCTATACGCCTCGCGGTGTTCATCACTTCTTTGTTGATGTTCACCAGCATCATATAAGCATACGTATCCGGATTGTACAACAGCCCTTTATAAAAAGGCAGTGTATTGAATAACCCGTGCAGACTGTCCAGCACTGCCTGCTGCTTCAGATCTCCCTTGAAAAGAGGTCCGGCGGTCAGCTTATGTGTACTGTCATTTTTCACCAGGTTAATGGCGAACGGTACACTCAGTACATTCTCAACAAATTCTACCTTTTTCAGGTCTTTGTTCAGCTGTACATAATCATTAAAAAAATCCGCTTTAAAAAAATCATCTGTTTGTACCCCTATCACCATAAGGTTTCCATCTTCTCCAAACAGCTTCTTAAATTGCTGATAATCCTTGTATTTCAGATTATCAAGAGGAATAGATTTGTTGGCTTCATAGGATAATTCCACCTTGCTGGCATAATAAGCCATCACGGCAGTGCCGGCAAGTAATAATACCAGTAACGGTAGCCGGAATTTCAGGACGAAACCTGCTAGGCGTTGCCACATAAGCATCGTTGTGTTTAGTAGGCCGTAAAGGTAATCAAAGTTGTCTAAAAAACGGGGCGATCTGCTTATAGAACAGTAAGTGTCATAAAGTAATAACATATAACTATTTTTGATGCATGTACCGTTTCCTCACATTACTATCTCTTATTAGTATCCCTTCCCTGGCACAAACACCTGTTGGTCAATGGCAGGAATACCTTCCCTGGCTACCGGCCATATCGGTTACGGTGAATACAGACAAAGTGTATTGCTCTTCATCTGCAGGTCTTTTCTCTGTAAATACAGGAGTGGAACCAGACATTACCCGCTATAGTAAAGTGAATGGGCTTCACGACATTGGTATCAGCACCATTGGCAGCAACAATAACGGAGTGATGGTGGCCTACCGGAACAGTAACCTCGACTTCTTACAGGGCAATAACATTTATAACATCCCTGATCTCCTTCGCAAGCAGGTATCGGCTGATAAATCCATATTCCGCATCTTTTTTAATAACGACAATGCCTACCTCTGCACAGGATTAGGCATTGTTGTAGTAAACACTGTTAAAACAGAAATATCAGACACTTATGTTACCGGATCTACCGGCTTGTACACACCCGTGTATGCGCTGGCCTTGTTGAATAACTACCTGTATGCTGCTACTGCTGAAGGCATAAAAAAAGGTCTCCTCTCCGGTACAAACCTGGCAGACTTCAGGAACTGGACACCCGTACAACAAGGCCTTCAACCCGATACCGTACAGCAGGTTATCCAACTGGGCAATAAACTTATCTGCCGGCAGGGGAAGCAACTCTTCCTGCTGCAAAATGATACCTGGCTGCCCTGGTATACGGATGGAAATGCGATCACCAATCTATCTGTGAATGACCAGCAACTACTGGTTTGTGAAAATACCCGCATGTTAACATTACAGACAGATGGCTCTGTCGCAGCTATCTTACAGGACCCGCTCATTCAGGCTCCTTTATCAGCAGTTGGTTACGGACAGGATACCTGGATCGCAGATTCCCTGCACGGACTTATCCGTTACAGCGCCGGACTATTCACTTCCATTATGCCCAACGGCCCTTCCAGCATCATCACCGGCGATATGCTCTTTGTAAATAACACCTTATTTGCAGCAGCTGGCAGCGTAACAGATACATGGAATCCTACCGGTAACAGCAATGGATATTACACATTCAACAAAGGGGAGTGGCAGCAGCATAAACCTGGTGATATAAAAGACCTCATTACGCTGGCAGCAGATGCCAATGGCGTATATATTGGTTCCTTTGGAGGTGGACTGTTATACCAGGACAACCTTTATAAAGAAGCAACCAATGTAAGCGGGATAGCAACCGATGCTGCCGGTAATCTCTGGGTGGCTGACTATGGCGCCAATGCGAATCTGCTACTAAAAAAGCCCGATAACTCCTGGTCATTCTTCCGCAGCCCCTATGCACAAACAGGGAATGCTATCAGCCAGTTGCTTACAGATGATTATGGGCAGGTATGGATGGTATCCCCACAGGGAAACGGTCTTTTCGTGTTCAACAACACCAGCAATCACTGGTACCAGTTCCGCATGGGGACCCAGTCAGGCAACCTTCCTTCCAATGACGTATACTGTATGGCCAAAGATAAAAACGGTGCCATATGGGTAGGTACAGGCCGCGGTATTGCTATTATGAACTGCGCAGATCAGGCAGCGACGGGCAACTGTAGTGCGTACCTTCCCATCATACAACAGGATAACTTTGCCGGTTACCTTTTTCAGGACGAACAGGTAACTACTATTGCCGTAGATGGAGCTGACAGGAAATGGGTAGGCTCTCTCAACGGCGTATGGCTGGTGAGTGAAGACGGTGAAACGATCATCGAACATTTCAATACTACCAATAGCCCTCTTCCCGGCAATCACATCTATAAAATAGCCATAGACCCTGTTACAGGAGAAGTATACTTCGCAACGGAAAAAGGATTGATGTCCTGGCATGGTACTGCTACAGAAGGTACCATCATGCAAAAAGATTCCGTACTGGTATTCCCCAATCCTGTGCCTCACACATATGGCGGTACCATCGCTATCCGTGGGCTGGCACAAAATGCGCTGGTAAAGATTACAGATATCAGTGGACGGTTAGTATTTCAGACACGGGCCTTAGGCGGACAAGCTATCTGGAATGGCACCGATTATACAGGGCACCGGCCTCAGAGTGGTGTATACCTCGTATTTGCCACCAGTGACGAAACAGGGGAGCATCTCGTCACTAAAATCGTATTTATAAACTAGATATCAGTAATTTCGAAGCTGATGTTACATAAAACGCGCGGGATAGTATTAAGGACTGTTAAGTATGGCGATACAAGTGCCATTGTGAACATCTTCACAGAACTGTTCGGTATACAGGCATACATGGTAAACGGGGTAAGGTCTTCCAAGCCCAAAGCAAAAGGCAATCTGCTGCAACCGGGAAATATACTGGACCTCATCGTTTATCATCACGAACAAAAAAGCATTCAACGCATCTCCGAATTCAAACTGGGTTACATCTTCACTTCCCTGCACTTCAATGTAGTAAAGAATACCGTAGCCCTCTACATGATTGAATTATTACAGAAAAGCCTGAGAGAACCGGAAGAACACCTGGAACTCTACTATTTTACAGAACAGGCACTGGAAGCGCTCGATAAAACACCCTTATCTATAGCTGCAAATATCCCTTTGTACTTTACGCTCAAACTGGCAGAACATTTAGGATTCCGTCTTAACGGCCGTTATTCGGAATATGCTTCTTACCTGGATTTGCAGGAAGGTTCATTCACAGATTTACCTCCTCACCACAGTAATTACCTGGATGCAGAAAACAGCGAACTAACAGATCGCTTATTCCAATGTTATGAATGGGAAAGTCTGGGAAATATTACGATGAATAAAGACAAACGCAGGAAACTGCTATATGCCTACCTCGACTTCTTCAAATTGCATCTGCCCGACTTCACAGAACTACAATCTCCGCCAATATTACACGAGATCCTTGACGCCTGAATACTTCAGGTCCGTATTGGTTCCATCGAATACTGCATAACTGAAATAATTCAGCCAATCGCCCAGGTTGATATACCTGCTATCAGGTCCTACCTGTAAATCCATTGGCAAATGCCGGTGTCCGTATATGAAGTAATCGAAATGAGTGTGTTGCAATACTTCCTTACTATAGATAGCCAGCCATTCATTCTCTTCCCCGAGAAACTTTTCCAGTTCCATCCCGGTAGCAGCACGGCTTTTACGACTAAAATAATTGGCTAACGCAATACCCCAGGAAGGATGTATCACCGAAAATAACCAGCGGCATACAGGGTTGCGGAATACTTTCTTTAATAGCTTATAACCATGATCACCGGGGCCCAGCCCGTCTCCATGGCCTATATAAAATAATTTACCGTTGATATCATAAGTCTGTGGTTCATAATAAACCGGGATATCCAGCTCTTCTTCAAAATATCCGTTCATCCACATATCATGGTTCCCGATAAATACAGAAATACCAATCCCATTGTCCCGCAATTCTGCCAGTTTCCCCAGCAAGCGGGTATATCCTTTAGGAATTACTTCCTTATACTCAAACCAGAAATCAAAAATATCTCCTACAAGAAAGATATGCCCTGCGTCAGCGGATACCTCGTTCAGCCATTGTACGATCCGTTTTTCTCGTTCTCTGCTGATGGTTGCATTGGGTGCACCCAGGTGAAAATCCGATGCGAAATAAGCCTTTTTGCCCTCCGGAAGATGAATGTGATGCTGCATATACTAATTAATACTATTTAAATCCGGCTTCTTCATAAGCCGTTTCAATATCTCCAAGATCAGCCTTCACAGGATCTCCTAAACCGGTAAATAAAAATATCTCCCAGGCATATTTAGGATGATTGAGATTGATATAGAGAGATTCACCGTTCTTCCTGATAAAATGTAATTGCGTAGCAGAAGTACGGATGATCTTCACTCCTTTGGATGCCAGGAACAGGCTGTCGGCAGTAATAGTGGCGTTGTTAAATTGCAAAATACCCGGAAAACTCTTCTCTCCGAAAGCGCTTTTCAGAGAGGCTAATTTATCTCCTGCCGGTACAAAGATGACGGCACATGTATCTTTTATAACCAGTTCATCACTGCTGGCAGCTGTATTACCACCTGTCGGTGCCTGTCCGCAGGACGCTAATACAAATGCTGTAAAAATAAAAAGGAACAACCTCTTCATAACAATCATTTAAAAGAACAGCGCATGATAGTAATCATGCGCTGCTCAAATATAGTTAAACTAATAAATGTTTTATTGATCTACCAGGAATACATACACTTCTTTGGGACCATGTATACCTACTACCAGTGTCTTTTCAATATCTGCGGTACGGCTTGGACCGGAAGCAAAATGAATAGAAGAAGGTAATTCTCCCTGGTATTTATCTTTTAACCGGGCAATGGCATCTTTCAGATCAAATACCAGCTGATGCGTATAAGCAATCACAATATGAACAGGCGTATATACAGGTAATGCCCTGCCGGAAGGCTGTGCGGCGCTCAATACCATAGTACCGGTACGTGCCACCAGGCATTCGCAGTCTGTAATCGCTGCCTGCGCAGTATGCATGTCCCCTTTGTTCATGAACGGGAACTGCTTTAACTGAAACTGCTGCATCAGGGAAGGTGTCTGGCAATGCACATCATCCCATTCTTTACTGGTTACAAGGGCAACCAGATTGTCCACGACTTCATTTTTACTCGTGCAGAAAATGAACTTCCCCTGTAAACGGGCAAACTCCTCTGCAAACTTCATTTCCAATCCGTCGTGTTCCTTTATAAAAACGGAACTGTTGCCCTCCGCATTTGGGAAGGGCAACTGTACCGATTGACTCAATGCATTTCGGACTTTTTTAAGAATATTTTCCTTGGCAGGAGATATCTTCATTATAGCTTACGCATTAACAGGTGAAGGCGAAGGATTAATGATATCCGAAGGATGTACACCATCAGTGCCGAGGCTTTCATTGTTTCTCTGGTGTTCTCTGTGAACATCCCAGGGACGTTTACCTATCAGTCTTTCCAGATCTGCCTGATACAATACTTCTTTCTTCAACAGTTCCTGTGCAAGGGTTTTTACCTGGTCCAGTTTTTCTGTCAGCAGGTTTTTGGTCCTTATATAAGCTTTGTTGATCAGCTGACGGACTTCTTCGTCTATCATCTTGGAAGTTTCCTCCGAGTAAGGTTTTGTAAATGCCTGATCGCTGTTAGGATCATAGAAAGATACATTACCTACTTTTTCATTCATACCATACACAGTTACCATCGCATAAGCCATACGGGTAATCACCTGAAGGTCATTCTGCGCACCGGTAGATATTTTACCAAATACCAGGTCTTCTACAGCACGGCCGCCAAGGGTCATACATATATCGTCCAGTAACTGTTCGGTATTATAGAGATATTGTTCTTTAGGAAGATATTGTGCATATCCAAGAGCAGCAACGCCACGTGGTACAATGGTAACTTTTACCAGCGGGTTAGCATGTTCCAGGTGCCATCCGCAGATAGCATGACCGGCTTCATGATAAGCAATCACTTCCTTCTCTTCAGGGGAAATGATCTTATTTTTCTTCTCCAAACCACCAATTACGCGGTCAATCGCATCATTGAAGTCATCCATTTCCACTTCTGTTTTGCCTTTACGGGCAGCAATCAGTGCAGCCTCGTTACATACGTTGGCAATATCAGCTCCTGCAAATCCGGGTGTCATAGAAGCAAGCTTCTTAACGTCCAGGATAGGAGAAGTTTTAATAGGTTTCAGATGTACTTCAAAAATGGTCTCTCTACCAGCCAGGTCCGGCTTATCGATAGAGATCTGACGATCAAAACGTCCCGGACGCAGTAATGCACTGTCCAGTACATCCGGACGGTTGGTAGCTGCCAGAATGATGATACCGCTGTCAGTACCGAAACCATCCATCTCAACCAGCAACTGGTTCAGGGTGTTTTCACGTTCATCATTGCTCATCATCACGTTCTTACCCCTTGCACGGCCAATCGCATCTATTTCATCAATAAATATGATACAGGGAGCCTTTTCACGGGCCTGCTTAAACAGGTCACGTACCCGGCTTGCACCCACACCTACGAACAGCTCAACAAAGTCTGAACCTGACATAGAGAAGAATGGTACCTGCGCTTCTCCGGCCATTGCTTTAGCCAGCAGGGTCTTACCAGTACCCGGAGGGCCCACCAGTAAAGCACCCTTAGGGATTTTACCCCCAAGTGCAGTGTATTTTTTGGGGTTCTTCAGGAAATCCACGATTTCCATGACCTCAACCTTCGCTTCGTCTAATCCTGCTACATCACTGAAAGTGATATTTACACGGGTCCCCTTGTCGAACAGGGTTGCTTTGGACTTGCCAATGTTAAAGATGCCTCCCGGACCGCCACTGCCACCGGCAGGACCGCCCATTTTACGCATCAGTAATACCCACAGACCAATCAGTAATACCAGCGGTAACAGCAGTTGAATGAATGGTTCGAACCATCCCTGTCTGTCCTCGTAGATCACCTTTACCTGATCTTCCAATGGTGTGTTAGCCTGAGCTTTATCCATATCTGCTTTAAAGCTTTCCTCACTACCAATACTAAAACGGAAATGTGGACCGGCATTTGGTGCGCCGAAACGGCCTTTTGCCACTTTATCAAATTTGGGCTCATTCAGCCTCTCTTTCTTAATGTAAACCTCTACAGACTTTTTGTTCACCACCACTAGCTTGTCTACATCTCCTGGTTTCAGGTAATCGAGTTGAAATTCCTGAAAACTAAGCTCTTTAGGCTGGGCTCCGAAATTAAAAAAGTTCATAGCCAGCAAAGCGACACCTATAAAGGCGTACACCCAGTATATATTGAACTTTGGTCCTTTCTTTGGCGATTTGTCTGACCCCTTGGTGAAGTTGTTGCCTCTTTCCATAATCTTACGCTCCTTACGGATGTCGTTATTAGTTAAAGTTATAAGTTATTCTCATTATGCTCCATTCGTCCTGCATCACTCCACATGTCTTCCAGGCTGTAAAACTGCCTGGTTTCAGGTTGGAATACATGCACTACAACATTCACATAATCTACAAGTATCCATTGTTGTGCGGTAAATCCTTCGTGTTTATACGGCTCTTCCCCCAGATGCTCCTGTATCTGATGTTCAACATAGTCTGCTATAGCCCTAACCTGTGTATTGGAATTGGCTTCACATATAATAAAGAAGTCAGCCACAGCTTCAGGAATCTGGCGCAGATCCAGGGAAACAATATTTTCTCCCTTTTTATCCTGGATAGCCTTGATGATGATGGAAAAAATCTCGCTTTCTCTACTCAGACGCGTTAACGCCTTTTTTCTCGTACTCAGAACGGTTAAGGGTGCCAATAAAATCTCTTTTGGTTAAAAATAAACTTTAATTGTCAAATTTACTAAACAAGCGGCAAATAAACACCGGAATATGATATTGTCCCAATGCATTCCAATATGCTTCCGATATTGATATTTATACCTGCTATGCAGACGTTTGAGACTACTCGTTTATTGTAATTCCGGCTCCTGTCTTTTGTTAAGAAAATGATAAAATGATTTACTTTGCTCTATTCAAAATATTTCAGAAAAGAATCTCTTGTGATCGGACAGCCTTTTTACATTTTAGACAAAGTAGACAGCACCAATAACTATGCCATGGAGCAGGTCAGTAATGGGACCATAAACTCCGGAACTGCCTGGTTTGCACTTGAACAAACTGCAGGAAAAGGACAACGTGGTAAGCAATGGTTCTCACCTCCGGGAGAAAACATCATGCTTACCATAGCCCTGCAACCCGGAATGCTGCCACTTTCCAGGCAATTTATGCTGAGCGTTACAGTAGCGCTTGGAGCTGCCGATTTCTTTAGCCGGCATGCCGGAGATGAGACCGGAATCAAGTGGAGTAATGACATTTATTGGCGTGACAGAAAGGCAGGGGGCATTCTCATCGAAAATGTATTGCGTGGCAATACATGGCAATATGCCATTATTGGTATCGGTTTGAACATAAATCAAACCCTCTTTCCGGTACATTTGCCCAACCCCGTATCGCTGCGCCAGATCACCGGTAAAACCTGGGATACCATAGCGCTGGCTAAAGAACTCTGCGCCTGCCTCCAGGAACGGGTTCAGTCCTTACACCCTGCTACCTATGATACCCTTCTTATCGAATATACCAGCAAACTGTTCCGCCTCGGTCAACCTGGTCTTTACCGCATGAATGATGAGTACTTTGAAGGTATCATCCGTAACGTTTTGCCGGACGGGCGCCTCTGCCTCGAAAAAGATAAAAACATCATTGAACTGAACTTCGGAGAAATCGAATTCGTACTTACAAAGTAGAACATCTGCCCGGTTTTAGAATAGCCGGACAGATGTTTCCATACCTATTTCGATAGTAAGGACTAATCAGTAGAAAGGACAGACCGGTATACAAAAAAGGAAGGAATAGAGAAAACGGATTACATGTTGTTATTACACTAAATATAGGTCCGGTAAGACAACATGTAACCCGTATATAATCTTGTATGCTGCTGCAGATAGTTGGTTGTAATAGAGGTAAGCAGTTCCATCAAGAGGCACATGATGAAAACAAGATTTTGGTTGATAAAGGTGAACTCAATTTGTGAAATCTTTGTTAATTTATCAAATTTAAAAATGCAACATGGATACAAAATGGCGTATTGGCAGGAATTATCCCTCTTTTATCCGTCCTTACCATTTGCACCTTCATATATCCACATATCAATAACTGATGTTTCCAATTATCTATTAGCGCATCTTTTACTAACTTTAAACTATGGCCACCAGGAACAGAAGTATTCAACGTGCAGGGCTGAAACAAATTGGGAGCAACCTCCTGCAGGTAGCCGTAGAAACCCCTGCCACACCAAAAGTACCAGTCAGAGGTAGCTTTGCCGTGCATTCACGTGCTACAAATCCCTGTAAAGAACATATCTCTGCCAGCAGACGTGACTATTATAAAATATCCCTGATCACTGAAGGCAGTGGTACATTTACCCTGGGAGATCGTGTATATACAATAAAAGCACCCAGCCTCCTTTTCATTAATCAGGCAGAAGTGAAAACATGGTCGCCGGTAGGGCCACAGGATGGTTACTACTGCATGTTCACAGAACATCTGTTCGAAATGCAACGGAATTACAGAGATGAAATCCTGCATTACCCGCTTTTCCAGATAGGAGCCAACGCTGTATTGAAATTAACAGAAGAGCAAAGCGTCTATCTCCAGCAGATCTTTAAACAACTGATGAAAGAACATAAGGATTGCGCTGCCTATAAACAGGAAGCTATCGTTATTTATCTTCAGCTGCTCTTACTGGAAGCTAAAAGGATGGGGACGCCCGCAAGCGATCATCAGCGTACTTTAACAACCGCACAATTACTGGCAGAACGTTTTACGGAAACACTGGAAAAACAATTCCCCATCGCTTCTGAACAGGAACAGGTACAACTGAAAACTGCCGGAGAGTTCGCCCAGGTACTTAATGTGCATCCAAATCACCTGAATGCTACTGTAAAACGCGTTACCGGACATACCACCAGCGAACATATCCGCCAAAGGATCCTGCTGGAAGCGAAACTTCTTTTAAGACATACTGACTGGCACATTTCTGCTATTGCCTGGTGCCTCGGTTTTGAAGAACCTGCTAATTTTACTCACTTCTTCAAAAGCCAGACCAGTCACTCTCCTCATATCTTCCGCACACTCTAAATAAAAAAGAGGCAGCCTCACAAAAGACTGCCTCTTTTCAAAAATAAATTTACTTCGCTTTATATCCCCACTCCTGCAACCACTTTACAATTTTCTCCCTGTAATCTCCCTGGATCAGTATCTGGCCATCCTTTGCACTTCCTCCGGCCCCACACTTCGTTTTCAGTTTCTTACCCAGCTCTTCCAGATCGTCCGCCTTTCCAACAAAACCATCTATCAGGGTTACCACTTTACCTGCCCGCTTCTTCGTATCCAGCTTTACTTTCAACTGCTGATGAGCATTCCCTAAAGTGTCTGTTTCTTCCGGTTCATCGTTATCGGGCGTAAACTGAGGGTCTGTTGAATACACAATGCCACCGGAACCTTTTTTCTTGGACATAGAAATTGCTTTAAAATCGATTAACAATTACCTGCAGCGCGGCAGGCTCAATACGGAAAATTACTTTTTCTCCTTCACTCAAAGGAACAGCATCGCCATCCACCTGCAAATACGCCAGTTCGGGACTTTTAATAGTAATGTACCTGCCTGTATAATGCTGCATATAGTTTGTCTTATCAATGGTCCCTCTGAGAGAATAAAACCCGATTGGTATTAATCCGTAAAAAGGAACAGGTGGCACCAGGCATACATCCAGTTCTCCGTCAAAAACACTTGCTTTAGGCGCCAGCTTAAACTCATAACCAAACTGGTTACCATTTGCCACTGTAAAAAGGAAAGCATGTTGTTCCTGAATCTTCCCATCAATATTGATTTCGTACAACGGCCCCTTATACTTATTAAAACTACCAAACACCAGCTTCGCATATCCCATTAATCCTCTTTTTTGCACATGGCGGAATTTATCCGCTATCAATGCATCAAACCCAACACCCGCATTACTCAGGAACATATGTTCATTGGCATACCCCACATCCATAGGCCTGCGACGGCCATCTGCGATCAGTTCAAGAGCATGTGGCACCTTCATTGGTATTTTAAGTGCCCTTGCAAGTCCATTGCCACTACCCAACGGTATAATGGCAAGCGCCGTACCGGAGCCTACCAGGCCCTGTGCTATCTCATTTATAGACCCGTCACCTCCAACAGCTACTACTGTATCTACACCAGCTTCCACCGCTTCCCGGGCAAGCACAGTTCCATGACCCAGGTATGCCAGGTGTGTAATCTCTACAGAGAATGCTTTCGGCGTCAGATATCTCCTGATAACTCCCTCCAGGCGTTTCTCTCTGTCCGTACCGGCTTTCCGGTTGATGATAAATAATATCTTTCTCAACGTTAGGGATGTTTCTTTGTTAAGTACTAAAGAGCTTTGAGACTAAGGTCCAGGCTCACTGCGTGATGAATAACAGCGCCTGCCGACACATAATCCACTCCTGTTTTTGCATATGCTTCCAGCGTATCCAGGTTGATCCCGCCGGATGCTTCCGTTTCAAATCGCCCGTTAATCAGCAGAAGCGCTTCACTGACCTGCTGCGGAGTGAAATTGTCCAGCATAATCCTATGTATCTGTCCTACGGCAAGCGCCTCCTTAACATCATCAAGATTACGGGTCTCTACTTCTATCTGCAACGACAGGCCCTTTTCCTTTAAATAAGCCACTGTTTTATTCACAGCTGCAGTAATGCCTCCGGCAAAATCAATATGATTATCCTTCAACATCACCATATCATATAACCCCATCCGGTGATTAACCCCACCACCAATCCTTACTGCCTCTTTTTCCAGCAACCGGAAATTAGGCGTTGTCTTACGCGTATCTAACAAACGGGTATGATACCCTTTCAATTTTCCCACATACTGATGTGTAAGCGTTGCGATACCACTCATCCGTTGCATACAGTTCAGTACCAGCCTTTCTCCCATCAGCAACGTATGTACCAATGCATCCACTTCAAAGGCTGTTTCACCTTTCTTCATCACTTCACCATCTTCCTTAAAAGGAATAAAAACAACATTGGGGTCCAGCAGCCGGAATATCGTCCTGGCTACTTCCATCCCTGCCAGTATCCCATCCTCCTTTATTTTTAATATGGCTTTGCCTGTTGCCGTAGCCGGGATACAGGCCAGCGTGGAATGGTCCCCGCTACCGATATCTTCTGCCAGTGCATTTTGTATAAGATTCCTGAGTGCCGATTCTTCTAACATACTACCGGTTTTGAACAACGAAAGTAACGAAATAAAAAAAGTCCGGGAGTTCCGGACTTTTTAAATATATCTGTCTGCAATAAACTGCTTATTTATTCTCGAAACGTAATTCATTCAGCACCATAGAACCGCCCTTCTTCTGCAGAAAGAATGAGGTACGGAAAGAGCCTCCTGAAGTACCCATATTACCGATTCCGAAACGGGACCCGCCTCCACCTTCACCCTGGTGGATCAGTTCAAATGATTTCACCTGGTTCTTTGCAAAAAAATCCTTCAGTATTATTTCAGCCTGTGACTTGCTGTAAGAATTTGACTTGCCGGAAATATTTATTTCAATTGTATTATCAAGATAACGGGATAATCCGCTTACATCTCCTTGCTTGATCGAGCTGACCACATCTTCAAAAGGCCCTGCGGCCGTATGTTTCAACGTAGCAGCTGACAGTGTAAATGCAGTTATAATGCCTCCAAACAACACCACCCCTAGCACATACATTAACTTTTTCATCGTCAGTATTTTATTAAGTAGTAAAGTTTTCATCATCTGGTATGGAATGGGCTAAAACTATGCCAAAGTGCAGACCAATATTTAAAATACAATCATCGTTGTATTGCACAAGCGATAATTAATGCAAATATATTAATATATAATTTTGTAATTACTCTTAACTGCAATAAACTTCTACCTTATCTTTTAATCCAGTATGTTTTTTGCTCTCATTTCAATAAGTTTGATGCCTGAAGTATCACTTTAAAAAAATCTCACCCGATATATGGAAAAGAAAAGAGCCATTCTCGTTATTATGGATGGATGGGGACAGGGACAGGTTCCTGCCGCTGATGCAATAGCACATGCAAAGACACCTTTTGTTAGCAGTCTTTATGGGAAATATCCGCATAGTACGCTCGTTACATGCGGAGAACAGGTTGGCTTACCTGATGGGCAGATGGGCAACTCCGAAGTAGGCCATCTCAATCTGGGTGCGGGCCGTATTGTGTATCAGGAACTGCAACGTATCAATGTAGCTGTACGCACAGGAGAATTGGCTTCCAATCCTATATTGCAGAACTCATTCAACTACGCTAAAGACAACGACAAAGCCCTTCACCTGATAGGTCTTGTTAGTGATGGTGGGGTTCACTCTCACATCAACCATCTGAAAGCACTTACACAGATCGCTAAAGATAAAGGCCTTACCAAAGTATTCATCCACGCCTTTACAGATGGACGCGATACAGATCCCAAAGGCGGACTGGAATACATGACGGACCTCGTAGAGCACCTGAAACAAACTACCGGTCAGATAGCCAGCGTTACAGGCCGTTACTATGCAATGGACCGCGACAAGCGCTGGGAACGTGTTAAACTGGCCTATGATGGCCTGGTAAATGGTATTGGTACTCCTACCAGGGATGTGCTCATCGCTATCAAAGCTTCCTATGCTGAGGGTGTAACTGACGAATTTATCAAACCTATCATCGTTACCGACGCCCAGCAGAAGCCTCTTGCTACCATCCAGAACGGAGATGCGGTACTGTGCTTCAACTTTAGGACGGACCGTTGCCGCGAAATCACGCAGGTCCTTACCCAACAGGATTTCCCTGACTTTGGTATGCATTCCCTGCAACTTAACTATACCACTATGACAGAGTATGATAAAACATACAAAGGCATACATGTAATATTTGAGAATGATAACCTCAATAATACAATAGGAGCAGTACTGGAAGATAACCACCGTACCCAGATACGTATCGCAGAAACAGAAAAGTACCCGCACGTTACTTTCTTCTTCTCCGGCGGACGTGAAAAGGAATATGAAGGCGAACGCAGACTGATCATAGCTTCTCCCAAAGTAGCTACCTACGATCTGCAACCGGAAATGAGCGCAAATGAAATCGCTGATGCTATCGTACCGGAAATTGAAAGCAAATCGGCCGACTTTATATGTCTCAACTTTGCCAATGCCGACATGGTAGGACATACCGGCGTTTGGCCAGCCGTTATCAAAGCAGTAGAAACTGTAGATGCCTGCGTGGAAAGAGTAGTCACCGCTGCACTGAAAAGCGATTACACCGTTTTCCTCACTGCCGACCACGGTAACGCTGATTACATGATCAACAATGATGGTACTCCTAATACCGCTCACTCACTCAACCTCGTTCCTTACTTTGTTATCAGCAATGATTTTAAAGGAGAATTAAAACCAGGTAAACTGGGCGATGTGTCTCCGACCATCCTTCAGATTATGGGCCTCCCCATTCCTAAGGAGATGACAGGCACCGTATTGATTTAACAAACCTATAATTTATAACCAGGAGCTGCCGCGGATAACCGCGGCAGCTTTTTTTTTGCTATTGTAACTATTACCATAGCTCCAACGTTTAAATGTTTTTTAGTGCTCTCGACAGATTTGCTCATGCATCAGATGCGCCGTTTTCACGGCGCATTTTTTTTTATCACAAGCTGCATAACTCATTCTTCCCTAACTTTGCCGGATGGATTATCGTTTCTCATGGACATTTCTGTCTGCGGCCCTTGTCTTCGTTTCCTGCGGCACCGGCGTTAATCAGCAGCCCCAGGCTAATGGCTACAGAGATTTAAAAGGATACTTTAAGCAGGAATTGGTGGATATCAGTCAGCAGAAACCTGCCCTATATAAAATAGTCACGCTTAATAATCAGCGGGATAGCATTACCATCAATACGCCCGATTCGGCCCAACTGCAAAATCTCTTACAACCGTTCCTGGAAGTAGACCTCAACAAACCCTCTCTCAGGGATGCCTACGATACGATAGTCCTGCCGGACCAGTTCACCGGTAAACGCTCTCTCCTGTATAAAGCCAGGAATAAAACCACGCTTCCCCAGGAAGTGATCCTGAACATAGACAGTAGCCAGCATATTGAAGATGTACAAATGAACAAACACGTTCAGAACCTGGTATACGAATACCAGCAGCATCTGGAATATCAACACAACAAACACATCCGTATCACTACCTGGCAGAAAATAGCATTTCTGCCATCAAAAGAACTGGATGTGAAGATTTTGCTCAGGGCACATAATTGATTGTAACAATGACAGCAGCAGAATTTCAACAGATATCACATACGATCCCCTTACAGGCCGGTATTTATAAATACTATAATGAAAGTAACGAGATCTTATATGTAGGTAAAGCAAAAAGCCTGCGTAAAAGAGTGAGTTCCTATTTTGTAAAGAATCATGATAACTATAAAACACGTAAACTCGTTGAATGCATTCATCATATAGAGTTCACCATCGTAGACTCTGAGCAGGATGCTTTCTTACTGGAAAACTCACTCATCAAACAATTCCAGCCGAAGTTCAATATAGACCTGAAGGATGATAAAACATATCCTTATATGGTCATCAAACATGAAGCCTTTCCCCGGGTATTCCTTACCCGCAATATCATAAAGGACGGCTCAGAATATCTTGGTCCTTTTACCTCCGTAGGACGTGTAAGAGAACTGCTCGATATGATCCGTTACAACATTCCTTTGCGTACCTGCAACCTCAATCTTTCACAGCAGAATATCAGCAAAGGCAAGTATAAAGTATGCCTGGAATATCATCTTGGTAACTGTAAAGGACCTTGCGAAGGACTGGAAACAGAAGAAGAATACCGTGCAGGATTACAACAGGTAAAGAATATTTTAAAAGGGAATCTTACCCCCGTATTACAGGAATTCCGTGCGCAGATGCAGGAATATGCCCTCAATATGGAATTCGAGAAAGCAGAAATATTACGTAAAAAAATAGAGAGCCTGAATGCTTATCAGTCAAAATCTGCTATCGTTAATTCCCGTATAGGCAATGTAGATGTCTTCTCTATTATCAGCGAAGGTAACCATGCATACGTAAACTACCTGCGTGTGCTCAATGGTACTATTGCAGATACAAAAACAGTAACACTGGAGAAGAAGCTGGAAGAGGATAATGAGGAGGTACTGACCTATGCCGTGGGATATTTACGTGATGCCTTTCACAGTTTAGCACCGGAAATTATCGTGCCTTTTGACATGGAATACCCGGAAGAACATATAACCGTTACCGTTCCTAAAAGCGGCGACAAAAAGAAACTGCTGGAACTTTCAGAGAAAAACGTAAACTACTTCAGGGAAGAACTATACAGGAAAAAGATCCTCCACCTGGAAGGTAAAAGTGATATGGAAAAAAAGAAGGTGCTGTACCAGCTACAGGCCGATCTTGAACTACAACAGTTACCTGTTCACATCGAATGTTTCGATAACTCCAACTTCCAGGGAAGTTATCCCGTCTCCGCCTGCGTGGTCTTTAAAGATGGTATCGCCTCAAAGAAAGACTATCGTCATTTCAATATTAAGACCGTAGAAGGTATTAACGACTTTGCATCCATGAAAGAAGTGGTTTTCAGGCGCTACAGAAGGCTGCTGGAAGAAAAACAGCCACTGCCTCAGCTGGTGATCATTGATGGAGGTAAAGGACAGCTGGGATCAGCCATGGAGAGTATCCGGGAACTGGACCTTGTAGGAAGTATGACTGTTGTAGGACTAGCAAAGAATGAAGAAGAGATATTTTTCCCGGGAGATAAAGACAGTATCAAATTACCCTACGATAGTGAAAGTTTAAAACTGATCCGCCGGGTAAGAGATGAGGTACACCGTTTCGGTATCACCTTTCACCGGCAGAAACGTAGTAAGGGTACCTTTAAAAATGAACTGGAGAATATAAAGGGGATAGGGGAAAACACCGCCACACAACTATTAAAAACATTCCGTTCAGTAAATAAGATCAAACTACTTTCGGAAGAAGAGCTTGTCAAAGAAATAGGCAATGCCAAAGCAAAACTGGTCTTTGATCACTTTCATAATAAACCATAAAGTAAAAAGCCGTGCAGATATTATCTACACGGCTTTTTAGCTTATTTACGAGCAGATTAGTACTGCCACATATCTTGTTCTTTATTAAAGATCTTGTCTTTGATCGCCTGACCTTCCAGGAGACGCATAGTGCCATCTTTAATATAATCCTTGATCTCACGGTTATACGTGTTGTTCTCCTTGATAATGAAACTGGAGAAAAAGCGCATTTCGAAAAGATCTTCCCAGCTCATAGTAGCAGCATCATTATTCTGGTTGTACACATCGTACTTAGCCAGGATAGGACGCATATCAGGATAATATACCCAGAACAACGGGATAGCGGCACGGAAAGAACCATCTTCATTTATACGTGATACCATAGGCGCAATACCCAGGATACGTACTTTCAGTGCAGATGCTTCTTTATCGAACACCCAAACTTCTTTGATCTTGTACTGAACAACAGTACGTGGGTCAAATTCATCACGGGTGCTTACCATTTTCTCCTCTCCTGTTACAGGATCAATACTACGTACTGTCTTTTCCTCTCCGCTTATTTTAGTTTGTATCTCGGCGTAAGAAAGGGGAGTGGTGAAACGGTCGTCGATAGGACTGAACGCTTCTACTTCCTTATTCTTAACTGCATTGATCAGGATATTAATGAACAGTTGGTTTGTACCAGATTCATCCTCAACGTTATACTGGAAAGGAAGGTTCATCTTTTCACGGATATCTATTACCTGCCAGATCTTCTTCTCCCAGAACTCATCGTCTGAGCGGATGTGATCGTAAGCAATAGGAATACGGTCTCTGATGAAATTCTTTTCAGATATTCCGTCTGTACGCAGCGACTTGCGGGGCGTGTCTACAGGTATACCTACACCATCTGGGCGCTGTGACTGTGCTGGTGGTGGGGGAGTTGGTGGTGTAACGCTGTTACCAGTCGCAGGATTCACAAGCGAAGCGTCCTGAGTCGCAGGGGCATCTGCAGCTTTTGCAGAGTTCCGGCGCGTTGTACGGTTCCGTTGTGCATATGACTGAGTAGCTAGTAATAATACCAGCATCAGGGAACACCAACCAATTCTGTTGAGGATGACTGCTCGCATAAAAAATAATTTAGTTAATCTTGAAGTTGACATTACTCATATCTCTCACTTTGCCATCTGGCCCTTTCACACGTACATTATCAAAGTATACAACATCTCCAGGTCTCAGTGAACGAACAGCACCTAATATACCGCTTGGGAAATATGCAGAGTTAGCATCAGCTTCTACGTAATCTTTACCTTTTCCTTCGATACCGACACGATAACTAATGATCTCATATTTCACGTTCTCAAAAACGAAGTCTTCCAGGTCTGCACGTAAACCACCCTGTACTTTAAATTCTGCGGCCTTCATGGAAGGACCTTTGCTCATACCTACTTTCAATACCGGATCTGGTATGTATTTGATACGGAAATCTTTCGATCCCAGTGTCTTTACTTTACCATCGATCTCAGCACTTACAACTACCGTAGCTTTACCAGGAGCGTTTACAGTTGCCATGTACTGACCAGTACCTGTTCTGCTGAGGCTACCACCGGAAATGCTGGCAGATACTTTTTCAGACGGAACACCACCAGCAGATACAGAGATTGGGTTCTGCAAACCGATGTACAATACGTTCATCTTATCTGCAGAGATAGAAGTTGTTGAAGCTCCTACACTGTATGTTTCACTGAAAGGATAAGTTTCAGCTTCACCACTTGGTTTTTTCAATGTTACTGTACCAGAGATCGTTTTCTCACCGATACCGCTAACAGGCATTGTAAAAGTACCCAGACCTTCAGAAGCTGTAACGGAAGAACCGTTTACAACGATCTCAGGATTAACAGTGCTGCTGTACGCACCTACTGCTATCTGAGCTGTTAAAGTCTGGCCTTCCATCAGGTTCTTTGAGTTCAAAGAAACGAATGGTCTGATCTTGTCGAATTTGAAATCATTTTTACTGATCTGTGATAACAGGTCATCAATGATTAAAGACTCGGAGTTTTTGATATCATTCTGGAATTTACTCAGAATGGTTACTGCTGCAATGGTTGGAACCATGTTAAAGTGGTATTGAGTCCAGGTCTTGTTTTTAGGACCATGTTCGCTACCATTTGATTTACCGATTTCAACGTGCAGTGGTAATGTTTTTTCGAAACTCGCTTTTTGTTTAGGATCAACGAAAGTCAGCAACTTAGCGCGAAGTTCAGTCAGACGTTTTTCCAGTTCAGGACCCTGTTTGCGGTTCTCCATTACACGGGTAGGAGCATCCAGGTTATCCTTACTTTTTACATCACCAAATTCATTACGTCCACCACTTTCTCTGATGATGGTCTCCTTCAGTGTATCGAGGTAGACAAACATTTCAGCGGAAAGCTTTTTCACCTCCTCAGCCTTATCTCTGAAAGGCTTTGTTTTTTCCGCATCAGTCTTCATTTGATTGTCGAACTGTGCGTAGGTGATATTGTTTTTATCAGTAATTGAACCGTTTGAAGTTATAATTGAGTTATTTACGATATTAAATGCGTTCAGTATTTCAGCAGAGACGTTCAATGCCAGCATGGCCGTCAAGACCAAGTACATGATATTGATCATCTTCTGTCTGGGATCCTTTGGTAGTGCCATAGTTTGTTCTCAGATTTGAATGATTGTCTGTTGTTACATCAAAAACTATCAGCGTTACCTTATCTGGCGCTGTGCATAGCACTGAGCATGTTTCCGTAAACAGTGTTCAGGCTTGTCAGGTTTTGTGCCAGTTTAGAAATTTGATCCTGTGTTTTGCGCGCATCATCGACGCTGCCGGTCATAGCCTGAGAAACAGTCAGCAGATTTCCGTAGAAATTGTTCATTGCTTTCAGGTGGTTGTTAGTGTCCTGCAGCTCTAACTCATAGATAGCATTCAGGGAAGCCAGATTTTTGGTCATACCCTGCATCTGCTCATGGAAACTTCTGGTTGATTCAGAAGCGTTACTGAAAGAAGATACAGCAGCAGCAGCAGTAGTGTAAGCATGAGCTACATTACCGATAGCGCTCGCAGCTTCTCTTGTTTTCTGTGTGTAATCGCCGGTTGCAGCAACAACATCACTGATATCTCTCATTTTGTCTACTGTAGTACCTAATTTCTGAAAGTTCTCGCTTAAGCGTTGCAGGCTAACAGGAGTAATGTCAGCTTGTTCCAGCATTTTGTCGAGGCCAGCTAATGCAGGGCTTCCACCAGATACCATTACCTGTGCTTCTCCATGGTCTCCACCGCCATCCGGTACGAATGCATAAACAAAGAAGATAAGAGCTTCAGTACTTAAACCAACGATCAGGGCAATATCAGCGCCTGGCCAGTGTTGAAGTTTAAACAGCGCTCCGATAATTACTACAGATGCCGCAATACAAACAAAGAAATTCAGCCATTTCGATGTAGTAGGATTCATAGCCATAGGTCAAAATTTACTAGTTAAAGTGTTAAAGGTTAAATTGTTATGGAATAGTTCTTGCTCAATGATAAATAGCGGATTACGCTCTATGCACATCATCATACGGTTTCTCATCTAAACATTATTTAATTGTTTAACACCACACATGCCCGTCCCAAAGGCACTCCGGAAAACTATCCCCGGCTCTTCGATCCTTATGGCTATCTTACTCATCTTAATCCGTACTGGCTGCTTCTTTAGTTCCTCTTATTTATTTCTTATGACCGAAATCATTTTTAGATCTGCTCAGGAATGCAATCGTACATCTGAAACCGATATATGATTTAGCACTATCCTGATACTCATAAGACCTGGTACCTGTTTGCAGGAAATAACCAATGTCTTTCCATGATCCGCCTCTTACTGATTTACGCTTCATTTTGGGAGCTGCATCATCTGGTATGTCCATACGCAGATAAGGATTCATATCTGAGGTGAAAGAATATGCATTTTCATAAAAGATATCCTGTGTCCACTCAGCTACGTTACCAGACATGTTATACAAGCCATAATCATTAGGCCAGTAAGCATCTGCCCTTACAGTGTAGAAACCACCATCTTCAGGATAATTACCACGGCCTGGTTTGAAGTTAGCCAGTAAACAACCCTTCTTGTTTCTCAGGTAATAACCACCCCATGGATAAGGAGATTGCTCTCTTCCGCCACGTGCTGCATATTCCCATTGTGCTTCAGAAGGTAACTGGAACTTATCCTCAGTGAACAGGTTCTTAGACATACGGTAGTCTTCCCAGAACTTACTACGCCACTCTGCAAAAGCATTCGCCTGGTGCCAGGTAACACCTACCACAGGATAGTTGTCAAATGCAGGGTGCCAGAAGTACATCCTCGTCATTGGTTCATTATAAGCGTAGGAGAAGTCCCTGATCCAGCACAATGTGTCCGGATAGATAGCTACATCCTTCTTTACAATGAACTTTGAACGGGGCTTGTTAGCGTTTTCACGCCTCTTGGCCTGTTCCCAGTTAAAGGTTTCTGAGTGGTACACCAGCTTATGCACGTCAAATTCCTTCCTTCCGTATAAACGGTCTTCCGGAGCATAAGTCATACCATCCAGTTTCTCTATGGTGGATTTATCCTTGTAATTAATCTTCTTCTTCCAGTCAATCACATCCTGGCCACCATCACTCTTTACATCACCCAGTAAAATGTGGGCAATAGAATCTGTAACCCATTGTACAAACTGCCTGTACTCATTGTTCGTTATCTCCGTAGCATCCATATAGAAGCCGGAAATAGAAACAGACTTGTTACGCGCAGTGTAGGCATAGTTCAAATCCTCGTCGCTAGGGCCCATATGAAAGGTACCCGAGGGTACGTATACCATTCCATAAGGTACAGGCGGGAAATACTTCGGTCTGGGACTAACTCCAATGAGTTGTCCTTGTGCATTTTTGGGGGTTTTACTACCACCGCAGCTGGCGAGCAGGCTAACCAGCAATACTGCTAACAGACCACTTGATAAATTAAGCTTCATAAGGGTAGCTTTCATTGAAAATCATTTATTTCGTAGGCGACATAGATTCATTGGCCACAATGATGCTATAGGTGTCGCTTTTTTCTTAAAAATGGCCGAATCACCAACCAGCCATTCACAAGCGCTCTAAAGCTTTTTAAATAGTACACTTCAGAAATTACCGGTTATTTTACTCGTTGGTTTTACTCAAAAATATCATTCCCTATGGTCAGGTGTTAATAATTCAAGTCAGCACTTTCCCCTCATTCTCCCACTCTAATTTAACGTAAGATAACAAATGTAACGATTTATTTTAATCCGTAGTTAGTTTTCACCCAACTTTTTCATCTCTGAATGAAGAACCGTGACAATTAAAATAAACGTGCTTTTTAACATTTTATTATATCTTCTTTGAATCATTTTTTATGTTTCCGCCAGACAGATATGGTCATGCAAGATACATAATAATTATATTAAATTAAAAATTTCCTCTATATCACTCACTGGCTTAATACAATGATAATTTTCACACACATAGATCCAGGTTTTTCCCTCATGCCCCCTATATTCCAGTAAAGGTATCCCCTCCTTATCCTTTTCAGCTCCCAGTAATACTTTGAATGGTATATACCGCCTGCTGGTTTCTATCATTTTAACCTTATAATCAGGCCCTACCACTGCAATCTCCTTCACACCTTTCACTTCCTGTAACATCAACCCGCCCCAGATACCGAAGGAAGTCGGGTATCTGACTGCCGGCTGAGACTGTTCGAAAATCATTCTCAGCGCCCGGTCTGCCCACTCCTTTTTGTCATAAATGACAGACAGGTACCGGAGATTTGCTGCCATTACCGCATTTCCACTAGGCGTAGCGCCATCGTACACCTCTTTCTTACGTACAATAACGTCCTGCTGGCCTTCTTCAGTATAATAAAAAAATAAATTTGTTTCATCTGAGAAGTTATACAGTACGTATTCAGCCAGATTCTTTGCTTTTTCCAGCCAGCTGAATTCACCCGTCACTTCCTGTAGTACGATAAATGCTCTTATCAAATAAGCATAATCATCTAAAAATGCAGGATATTTTGCTTTACCAGCTTTAAATGTATGATAAAAACCTTGTTTATCAACATGTTGCAGGTTATCTATGCAAAAATTTGCCGCATTTACTGCCATCGCCAGGTACTGTCCGTCACCTAATGCCGCATATGCCTTACAACATGCATGGATCATCAGCGCATTCCAGCTCAGTAATATTTTGTCATCCAGTGCCGGACGGACCCGTTGATCCCTTACAGACATCAGCTTTTCCCTGCAGCCGGCCAGTTTACGGTACAACTGCCCTTCATCCCATCCCCTGGCTGCTGCAAATGCTGCTATGGGTTGCAGTATCCGTAAAATATTCTGCTCTTCCCAGTTACCTTCTCCGGTTACATCATAAAATTCACAGAAGATAGCTGCATCTGCCCCTAACACCGTATCAATCTCTTCCTTACTCCAGGTATAAAACTTGCCTTCTACTCCTTCGGAATCAGCATCCAGCGCTGCATAAAAAGCACCTCCTGCATCAGTCAGCTCCCGCTGCACAAAATTCAATGTCTCAGCAATGGTTTGTGCATAAATAGGATTACCCGTCAGTTGATAGGCTTCACTCAGCACATCCACAAGCAACGCATTGTCATACAGCATCTTCTCAAAATGCGGGGCCAGCCATTGACTATCTGTACTGTAACGGGAAAAACCACCTCCCAACTGATCATAAATCCCTCCTTGTATCATCTTGTCCAGGGATAATAATGCCTGGTCCAGTGCAGCCTGTACTTTAAAACTATGGTGATACCGCAGGAGATATTGTATTATAAATGTGCCGGGGAATTTAGGCGCATTCCCAAATCCACCCCATTCCCTGTCTGCCTGCTGCATAATGTTCTGATACATAGTATCACATTGCATCCGCGTAAACAGTTCGTCATGCGGGATCAGTAACTCAGGGACAGCATTGGCCCCAAAACGGGACGACTGCATCAGATGGGCCGTCATATTATCTGCCTGTGTTTCAATATCTTCCCTGCGTTCCTTAAACGCCTGGGATAATGCCAGCAACACATCCTTCCAGGAAGGACGGTTATAGGCTTTCACCGGTGGGAAATAAGTACCTCCGTAAAAAGGATGTTTTCCTGGTGTAAGAAACACATTCAGCGGCCAGCCTCCGGAGCCTGTCATCGCCTGTACTGCATCCATGTAAATATGGTCGAGGTCCGGACGTTCTTCCCTGTCTATCTTAATGTTAATGAAATGTTCGTTCATGATCCGGGCGGTTTCGATATCCTCAAAACTCTCACGCTCCATTACATGACACCAGTGACAGGCAGCATAGCCAATGCTCACTAATATTGGTTTATCTTCCTGCAATGCTCTTTGCAGCGCTTCTTCCCCCCATGGATACCAATCTACCGGGTTATGCGCATGCTGCATAAGGTAAGGACTGGTTTCATTCGCAAGTTTGTTCAATTTCTAGGATTAGGTTGTTGTAACTCTTTGTATCCCAAATATAAGAAAGGGACAGCGTAAGCCGTCCCTCCTTAACAAGTTATTTATATCTTTTTAGTGTTATTTTTTATTAATCAGGGTAAGATACTGCTCAAGGGCAGCTGGCATGGAGGGTGCCTGAGGTACCGGCGCCTTCAGATCAAGTCGTAACCCGGCGTCTTCTACAGCAGCAGAAGTAGTAGGCCCAAAAGCACCGATACGTGTTCCGTTCTGCTCAAATTCCGGCATGTTTTCAAACAATGACTTCACACCGTAAGGACTGAAAAACACGATCATGTCATACTCATTTTCCGTCATCACCGCTTTTACATCATTCGAGACCGTCTTGTAAAGGGTAGCAGTGGCATACTCACATTTGTAAGTTTTCAGCCATTCTTCAATGTCCTTCTTCTGGCTGTCTGAACTTGGAAACAGGAACTTCTCATTGTCGCGATGTTTGTTCATCACTTCCAGAAGACTCTTGGTAGAACCATCGGCCCCGTAAAATACCTTACGCTTACGGTAAAGGATAAATTTCTGGAGATACAATGCAATTGCTTCTGTAATACAAAAGTACTTGCAGTCCTGAGAAACCTTGATCTTCATTTCTTCACAGATCCTGAAGAAATGGTCAACAGAGTTACGGCTGGTAAAAATAACCGCCGTAAAATTTGGTATGTCAATCTTCTGTTTCCTGAAGTCTTTTGCGGACAGTCCCTCAACCCTTATAAACGGATGAAAATCCAATTTAACATTGAATTTCTTTGCAAGTTCAAAGTAAGGTGATTTTTCTGTTTCAGGTTTAGGTTGGGAAATTAGAATTGACTGAATCTGTTTTGCCTGCAAATCTTTTTTTGGCCCGCCTTTAATCATACTTTTTTTGCTCTTGTGTTAACAATAGGCAGCTTGTTAGTGACTACCAGGACTACCAGTTAACCAGACCAGTAACACCTTAGTTATTATTAAAACCGGCGCTACTTCGAATGCGCAAAGGTAAAGAAAAAAATGTAATCTGCTGAAAGATAAGTATTGTTTTACCACAGAGTATGACCTGATATACCTGTATGCCACCAGTAAAACAATGAAAAAGATCGAAATATAGAGAAAGGCACGCGCTACATCCGGCTGGCAAAACGCCAGTATCACAAGAAATGGCACCAGCAGAATACCTAACACCTTGTTAATCAGGTATAAAATGAAAATATAAGAATCCGCCAGCTCTATACTTCCAAACAGCCACCCACAGAAGCGTAACATCACATATTTAACACTGTAGACGATTGCCACCAGCACAATTAACCCCGGAATTACTATCCAGGCATTATTCGTATTTGTGATATACTGCTGACGGAACATCATCAGGTAAATGTATAATGCCAGGCTGATCACAAAAAAAGCATTCAGCAGGAAATTCGGAAAAGGGGATTGCGATAACTGGTCCTTCAGCTGACGCTGACTTAAAGTAGGATTCAAAAATGCCCGGAACAGGTCCGTAAAATATTTCAGGTAGCTCAGCCGTATAATGCCCAGCAACAGTACAATACCTCCCATTGTATACACCAGCCAGTCAAGGTCCCTGTAATGACGCAACGGGTTCACATCAAGTCGCCTTGGCTTGTTCACCTTTAAAAATACATTCTTTGCCACCAGTTCCTTCATGTAAACATCGTACTCCGATTCCTTTGGTATCACTACCGCCACACTATCCACCGGGTTCTGCAATAAGCTATCCTTATGTACAGCAATAGCCGGGGCTGCCGTATGCGATACGCTGTCTTTGCGAATAGCTGGAGTAGTGACATGTGACAGGCTATCTTTATGAACAGCCGGAACCTTTTTCTTTACCGGAACGGAGTCCCGGTGAATAACCGTTTGCTTTACCGGCAGCGACTGTACGCCACTATCCGTTTGTGCAGCCAAACGTAAACAGGGTAAAATGAACAGGAACAATAACCACCTTCGCACCGGGAATATTTTTTAATGCTGTAATTTCGATGTTTGCAAAGATATAAAAATAGTCCACAGTCTTTGACTATCGACTACTTAACGACAATGGCAGGTATTTATTTTCATATTCCTTTTTGTAAGCAGGCTTGTTACTACTGTAACTTTCATTTTTCCACCATAAGAGGACAACAATCCCTGCTGGTGCAGCAATTGCTGCAGGAAATGGTCCTGCAACAGGGCTACCTGGCAGGACAACCCATCACCAGTATCTACTTTGGTGGTGGTACTCCCAGCCTTTTAACGGCAGAGGAATTAAATCTTTTGATGGATAAACTGTATTCTCTCTTCAAAATAGAAGAGAATGCAGAAATCACCCTGGAAGCTAATCCGGACGATCTCTCACCCGCTAAACTGAAAGAACTCTTCGCTACCGGCATCAACAGGTTAAGTATAGGTATCCAGTCTTTCCATGAAACAGATCTTCAATGGATGCACCGGGCACACGACAGCCAGCAGGCACTGGCCTGTATTAAAGATGCACAGGCGGCTGGGTTCAAGAATCTCTCTATAGACCTGATCTACGGCGGCCCCACCCTCAGCGATGAAGGCTGGCAGCAAAACGTACAACAAGCTATCGACTTACAGGTAACCCATCTCTCCTGTTATGCGCTTACCGTAGAGCCAGGCACTGCCCTGGACCAGTTCATCAAAAAGAAGAAAATGGCTGCTGTAGATAATGAAAAAGCTGCCAGGCACTTTGAACAACTCATGAAATGGACGGCCGCAGCCGGTTACGACCATTACGAAATATCCAACCTTGCTAAACCAGGATGGCATTCCCGGCATAACAGCAGCTACTGGCAGGGACAATCCTATCTGGGGCTGGGACCTTCTGCCCATTCCTTTAACGGGCTTTCCCGGCAATGGAATGTAGCCAATAATGCATTGTATATAAAAAGCCTGCAACAGGGCACTGTCCCTTTTGAAAGGGAAGAGCTGACCCCTGCTATGATGCTCAACGAATACATTATGACTTCCCTGCGCACCTCGGCAGGTTGTCACCTGTCTGCCGTACTTGAGCGGTTTGGCAGAGAAAAGCAGCAACAATTGCAGGATGCGGCGAATAAGTTCATTGGGAAAGGCTGGATGAAAAAGGAACAGGATATCCTGATCCTGACAAAGGAAGGCCGGCTTTTCGCAGATGGCATCGCATCAGACCTCTTTTTTTGATTAATTAATATCCTGTTTTTGAAAAGGGCCAGGGCAGGCCCTTTCCTGCTTATGTTTATAAGCTGCTACCTACTTCCTTATAAGCTGCTTATGAGGTTCCTATAAGCTAAGCATATAGGAACATAGGTAGAAGCTTATAAGCAGAGGCCTAGGAGCTTATAAGCATATAGGATTTCAGACCTTATCAGGGATATAGAAAAGGCCGGCTCTTCATAGAGCCGGCCTTTTCTATATCGTCTGAAAAAACTATTTCTTAACGCCAAACTTGTAAATGCAGGTGTGTTTATACGTTTCTCCTGGTTTCAGTACCACTGTAGGGAAAGAATGCTCGTTAGGAGAATTAGGGAAATGCTGGGTTTCCAGGCAGAACGCTCCACGGAAAGCATAGGTCTTACCACCTTTGCCGGTATCAGTACCATTCAGGAAGTTACCTCCATAGAACTGAACACCCGGTTCGGTTGTCCATACTTCTAATGTACGGCCGCTGGCTGGTTCCAGTACAGAAGCTGCAAGGGAAAGTTCATTACCCTTTTTGTTCAGCACGTAGTTATGATCATAACCATTACCGAATTTAATCTGCTGAAAGCTGGTATCACTCACTCTCTGACCGATAGCCGTAGGTGTAGTAAAGTCCATTGGAGTACCTTTTACGGCTTCCAGTTTGCCGGTTGGGATCAGTGTACTGTCTACCGGTGTGAAACGGTCTGCATTAATCATCATGATATGATCATTAATATCTCCGTTACCAGCGCCTTTTAAGTTAAAGAAAGAGTGATTAGTGAGGTTTACTACCGTCGCTTTATCGGTAGTAGCCTCATAATTGATCTTAAACTCATTACTGTCTGTCAGTTCATAAGTAAGGGTTACATCCAGGTTGCCCGGATAACCTTCCTCCCCATCTACAGATTTGTAATGGAGTTTCAATGTATGATCATTAGGTTGCTCAGCATCCCATACTACATCATTGAATCCTTTTTTACCGCCATGCAGGTGGTTAACCCCATTGTTCACGGCCAATGTATATTCTTTACCATCCAGTTTGAACTTCCCTTTCGCAATACGGTTACCATAACGGCCTACGATACCGCCATAATACCTTTCTTTGGTGCTGACATATTTTGCAATATTATCATAACCAAGTTCCACATCTGCCAGTACTCCTTCCTTGTCAGGGGCCAGCAGGCCCACTATCTTGGCGCCGTAATTTGTAACAGCAGCCTGTATTCCACCCTTATTTTTCAGGTAATACAGTTTAACGGGCTTGCCGTCAATGGTAGTGTCAAATTTTGCAGCTGGTATCTGTGCCTCTATTGAGAGGCTGTCTTGATTGGTACGCATACTATCTACTGAATTATTTTTGGTTTTTGTACCAGACTGGCAGGCGCTCATACTTACAGCGGCCACCACTGTTAATAGTGGAATAACATTTTTCATAATTTGTTGGAATATTATAAGGGTACAATATACGCTTTTCACAGAAAACGAAAAAAGGAGAAAAGTTACCTTTTCTCCTTTCATACAAAGTAATTAAAAGTCTTACCAGCCAAGCAGGTAAGCAAATATCAATGGAGCTACGATAGTAGCATCTGATTCAACAATAAACTTAGGTGTGGTAATATCCAGTTTACCCCAGGTGATCTTTTCATTAGGGACTGCTCCGGAGTAAGAACCGTAAGAAGTGGTAGAGTCTGAGATCTGGCAGAAATAACTCCAGAAAGGTACATCGTGCCATTCCAGGTCCTGGTACATCATAGGCACTACGCAGATCGGGAAATCGCCTGCAATACCACCGCCAATCTGGAAGAACCCTACACCTTTACCTGCAGAATTCTTACGGTACCAGTCTGCCAGCCATATCATGTATTCAATACCGCTCTTCATGGTAGAAGGTTTCAGGTCACCTTTGATACAGTAGGACGCAAAGATGTTACCCATGGTACTATCTTCCCATCCTGGTACGATAATAGGAATATTACGCTCTGCAGCAGCAATCATCCAGCTATTCTTAGGATCGATTTCATAATGTTCCTTCATGGCACCGCTCAGCAGCAGTTTGTACATATATTCATGAGGAAGATAACGTTCTCCTTTATTATCAGCATCTTTCCATATCTTATAGATATGTTCCTGGATACGGCGGAATGCCTCTTCTTCCGGGATACATGTATCTGTAACCCTGTTAAAGCCATCCTGCAGCAGGTCCCACTCCTCCTGAGGGCTGAGATCACGGTAATGTGGTACCCTTTTGTAATGGGTGTGTGCCACAAGATTCATTATATCTTCTTCCAGGTTGGCTCCTGTACAGGAGATAATGTCCACCTTTCCCTGGCGGATCATTTCCGCGAAAGAAATACCCAACTCCGCAGTACTCATAGCACCGGCAAGAGATACCAGCATCTTTCCTCCTTCCAGTAAATGTGTCTCATATCCTTTAGCAGCATCCACCAGTGCAGCAGCATTGAAGTGCCGGTAGTGGTGCTGGATAAATTGAGAAATAGGCCCTTTGTTCATATCCGTTAAAAGTTTAAAATCCAAAACAGAGGGCCAAAGGTAAGGAATTTGATCTGTCTCCCTTCGCTTACAGGAAGTTGATAAAAAAAAGATAGTCCATAATACCCCTGGTAATATGGACTATAGTAGCGGCAGGGATTAACAACCTACGCTTTCTTCATGTTCTGGTGTACAGTCAGTGAACCTGAACTGGTTGCTTTAATAACTTTCCAGGAAGAGGCACTTTCAAGTGTAACATAGTAAATGAGATTTCCTTCAGACTGGAATTCTACTACCCAGCGAATCTGTTCGTCAGGATAACGTTTTGCCAGTTTGTTCGCAACCACTAATGGTAACTGATCTTCCTGGATGTAACGACGTGTAGCCAACAGGTTACCTTCACCATCAAAGTATGCAGTTACACTATGTTCACGCAGTGTAAATCTGGCCATGAACGTTTTATTGTCATCACTATACCACTTGATAGAAGAAGCACCTGCAAACTCTTTGTTTAGTGCAGTTTTTAATTTACTGGAAGCTTCCAGTTCTTTTGTAGCTGCAAATAATAATTGTGTACTTAACAGCACAGCTGTTAAAAATAACAATGTCTTTTTCATATAACTCATGATTGAAAAATTAGAAGGTTTCATGGCGGAAACTTTTAAGTGTTTTATAATAACAATAATGTTTGTTCATTGGTTTAGGCAAAGTCAAATCTTTTATTCAAACCTTACACATCAAAGACATCACTGTCATTAATAAGTTGCATGAGAATCAAAAATGTTTCAATTCTTTACGTTAACTAATTGTTAAAGCCGTTAACTTCATGTTCATGAATTATCTGGCCCACGCATATTTGTCTTTTAATAGCCCGGCATTAACAGTTGGTAATATGATTGCTGATTTTGTAAAAGGCAATCGATGGCAAGAGTATGAAGAAGGCATTCAGCAAGGCATCCATATTCACAGAGCAATAGATACATTCACAGATCAGCATCCTTCAACACTTGCTGCAAGAGAATATTTCCAGGCTTCATCCGGCAGATACAGCGCCGTATTTATAGATATTGTATACGATCACTTCCTCGCAACAGATAACACCATCTTCACAGAAGATTCACTGTCAACATTTTCATCCCGGGTATATCAGATATTAAATGATCATTATGATATTTTACCCCTCAGGTTTCAACAGATGTTCCATTATATGAGTACCCAGAACTGGTTATATAATTACAGCACCAAGGATGGCATCTTAAAGAGCTTAAACGGAATAGTACGCCGTGCTAAATACATGGAAGGAACAGGTGACGCTATTTTTGCTGCAATGGAAGATAATTATGATGAACTGGCGGCCCATTACCGCAAATTTTTCCCCGAAGTAATTACATATGTGAAAGAGGCATTTCCCCATTAAGCATTAAGTTGTAGGTTTGTGCCAGAACAAAGAACTGTAAGCAAACCATGAAAAAACTAGTATTAATAGCACTGCTCCTCACCACAGGCATGCTCGTAAACGCACAAGACAAGAAGTTGCCTCCTCTTGATTCCAGCCCCATGGATATGGCGTATTATCCTGTAATGTATCCTTACGTAGTAAGAGTAAAAGGAGAACCCGGCCAGTTAGTGGCCCGCGTTATCTACAGCCGTCCACAGAAAAAGGGAAGAAAGATCTTCGGAGACCTGGAACCTTATGGTGAAATTTATCGCCTCGGCGCTAACGAAGCCACCGAAATTGAGTTTTACCGCGCAGTGACTATCGGGGGCAAAAACATTCCAAAAGGCCGGTATACCATGTATTCCATTCCGGATGAAAAAAAATGGACCCTCATTATTAACCGTGATACTGATATCTGGGGTGCTTTTAAATATGACAAAAGCAAAGATGTTGTGAGGACCGACCTTCCCGTAACTACACTGGACACACCGGTAGAATCCTTTACAATGGTATTTGAAAAAGCGCCTTATGGTGCTAACCTCATTATCGCCTGGGATACGGTAAGTATTACATTACCGGTTAAATGGTCAGATAAAGTAGTAACAGGTAAGAAATAAAAAAAAATGTGCTGATGCTATTATGAAAGTGAATCATCAGCATCAGCACATTTAATAAAAAAGGTGGTAAGAATACCGCCCACGAATTTTAACCATATCCTATGAAAAACCTTTTCAAAAGTAACAGGAATAACTGCGGGAATACTACGCTATTGGCTAAAGTCATTAAAATAGTTCGTGAGTGATGCGAATTAATAGGTGTAGTAATGTTTGATAGCCATTTCTGACAAAAAAACGTCCCTCCTGCGTATTTCTACGTTTCTGATCATTTACGTAATTATACTTATATTAATTCCATCGTTCACCCGCGATTTCCTTCTGCGTAATATGCCGCTACCTGAATCCCATAATTAGTACCTTTGACGCGTTCTACTTAAAATATCAACTCATTACTAAATACTTACGGCCATGAAGCTGGGAACTAAATTAATACATGCAGGCGTAGCACCCGACCCATCTACCGGGGCTATTATGACCCCCATTTTTCAAACTTCCACTTATGTACAAAGTGCTCCCGGCCAGCATAAAGGCTATGAATACGCCCGTACACAGAACCCTACACGCGATGCATTACAGAATGCCCTCGCTGCGATAGAGAATGGTAAGTTCGGTATCTCTTTCGGAAGTGGACTTGCTGCTACAGACGGCGTAATGAAGCTCCTGAACCCCGGAGATGAAGTTATTGCATCCAATGACCTTTACGGTGGCACTTACCGCATATTCACAAAGGTCTTTGAACGCTATGGCATCAAATTCCAGTTCATCAATATGCAGGATGCCCTGAACATAAAAAACTATGTAACAGCAAAAACCCGGTTGATATGGATTGAAACGCCCACCAACCCTCTGCTGAACATTATTGATATAGAAGCTACTGCGCAGATTGCTAAACAACATAATATACTCCTTGCCGTAGATAACACCTTTGCTTCTCCTTATCTTCAGAATCCACTGGACCTGGGTGCAGACATTGTAGTGCATTCAGCTACCAAATATATCGGCGGCCACAGTGATGTGGTACACGGTGCCCTCATCGTGAAAGAGGAAGACCTGGCCAAACAACTCTATTTCATACAAAACAGCTGCGGCGCAGTTCCCGGCCCACAGGATTGCTTCCTGGTCCTCCGCGGGCTCAAAACACTGCATGTACGTATGCAAAGACATTGCGAAAACGGTGCTGCAATAGCGAAGTTCCTGCGCCAGCATCCTAAAGTGGCCAAAGTATACTGGTGTGGTTTCGAGGACCATCCCAATCACCACATTGCCAGGAAACAGATGCGGGACTTTGGTGGTATGATTTCATTCACGCTCAAAGACGATAGCCAGGAAGCAGCCTTCAGGGTACTAAGTAGTACTCATCTTTTCTCCCTCGCAGAATCACTGGGTGGTGTAGAATCACTTATAGGCCATCCTGCCAGCATGACACATGCCTCTATTCCCCGCGAAGAACGTATCAGCAACGGTCTTGTTGATTCTCTCATCCGCCTCAGCGTGGGTATAGAAGATGTTGAAGACCTGATAGCCGATTTGCAGCAGGCCATAGGATAAGCCATAGCAGGGGGGATTTTCTTATTTATTCTGCATCTTTGCTTATTTTCAATGTGATATGTACCATAGACTTATAGATGCATATCCTGATAAATAACCGAATATCAAATTATGAAAGTGCAGCAACTCAAAGCCTTCTTAGACACGAAGGTGATATACTATAACAATCCCGACTTTATAGAAGGGGACCCTGTTTGTATACCTCACCAGTTTAGTGAACTGCAGGATATTGAAATTGCAGGGCTGTTTGCTGCCGTACTGGCATGGGGCAACCGCACGACTATCATCAATAAGTGCAGGGAACTGATGCTGCATATGGACAATGCACCCTATGATTTCATCAGGAATCACCAGCCAAAAGAACGGCTCAAACTCATGCAGTTCTGTCACCGTACATTTAACGGTATAGATCTGTTATACTTTATAGAGTTCCTGCAACACTATTATGAAAACATTTTCTCCCTGGAATTCGCCTTCAGCGGGCATATGACCCCCGGAGATGTGAATGTCGAAAAAGGATTGATAGGGTTTCATAAAACATTCTTCTCCCTCGAACACCCCGAAAGGACCCGCAAACACATTTCTACTCCGGAAAAAAACTCCGCCTGCAAACGGCTGAACATGTATCTGCGCTGGATGGTAAGAAATGATGAAAATGGCGTGGATTTTGGACTATGGAAGCACATTTCACCGTCTCAGCTCGTTTGTCCGGTAGATGTGCATGTAGCAAGAGTAGCTACCAGACTGGGGTTGATAGCGGAAGCGAAGTCAGACTGGCATACAGCGCTGGACCTTACAGACCAGCTGCGCCAACTGGACCCCGAAGATCCTGCTAAATACGACTTTGCACTGTTCGGCCTGGGAGTAATTGAAAAATATGTATAATAAACTATAGTGTAATGATGAAGCGATTTTTTGTGTCAATGGCATTAGGGGCAGCGCTGGCTATACCAGCATTCGCCCAGGAACAACCGGAACAAAGGGACTTTATAGATCTCAGTTACAATTTTCAGAAAGGACAGCAATTCGAACTGAAACAGGAAAGCCGCAGTGAAACTTACACCACGGTAGATGATGTAACAAATCGCGTTACCCGCGATTTTAATAATACCATCACCATCGACGTTGATGATAACATCGCAGGCGTTGCGACCCTCATATTTCGTTATAAAGAGCTGAAATTCAACTTCAATACAAGGAACCAGAACATCCTGGTGGATGCCAATACCCCAAATGATAAGGAACCATTCCAGGCTGCCCTGAAAAGTATATTGAATCATCCTTTTACAGTAACCCTCCAGTCTACCGGTTATATTACAAAAATCAATGGTCTGGATGAACTGCTGGATAAAGCCTCCGCTACCTTCACCAGTCTGAAAGAGAATGAACAGGAAGCTTATAAGAAACTGATGAAAGACCAGTTTGGTACCAATGCCTTCCGCTCATGGCTGGAACAACTGCTGGTTACATACCCCGTACGCAGTATTAAATTAGGTACCCGTTGGGAAGAAAACGTACCCCTCCGTACTGGCCTCGTGGGTAGTATAGACCTTTACTGGAACCTGCAGACCTGGGATGCTAAAACCGTTAAAATAAACGGTACAGGTAAAGTAAATACCAACAAGGTAGAAACATTTACCATTGAAGATGGTATTCAGGCTACCGCTGAGATTAACGGTGATATCATGACCAACTACCTTATCGACCGCTCTTCCGGCTTACCCAGTATCGCTGCCCAGAATACAGAAATGAATGGTACATATACTTACCTGGCCAATAAAGCCAAGCGCATCAAAAAAGATATTAAAGTGCCCGTGAAAATCGTGACCAATGCGTCTTACAAGATCAAACAAATGAAATAATAGCTTGAGGCTGACTAAAAAGTAAACTGAAGGCGCTGAGAATTGCGTAAAAGCAGTTTCATATCCACCTCCTACCCGAGAGGGAGTATTCTTTTTAGTCAGCCTCATAATAAAGTGTATGGATCCTATAGTATTTCAGGAAACAGTTTTGCAGCTATCAGAAGATGCGGCCCTGGCCATTCAGCCGGGCATTACTTATGAACAACTGGAAGAATTGCTTGCACAAAGACTGGAAGAGCTGATCAGTCATAACTTTCAGCAATTCGTACTTTTACTGTACAAAATAGATGTAGCCGAAAATAAGGTACGTGAAGTGCTTGAATCGGACATAACCCCCAATGCTTACCGCAAAATAGCAGCCCTGCTTATTGAACGGCAACAGCAAAAGATCATTTCCCGTAAAGAATTCACAAAACCAATTAGTGACGACGAGGAGGAGAAGTGGTGATCGGGTTACTTATTAAACATTAATTCTCTTACTTTTTCTTTATCCTCTTTTTCCTTTTCCAGGTCAAAGCTGGTCCTGAATGCCCAGTCCCAGAAAGAAGAACTTACGCCATATCCTTTATCATCCCCTTTATAATGATGCAAATGATGATTGCGCCACAGCGGCTTCATCGCCTTTATGGGAGGATTCCAGGCATGAATCGCATAATGCATGCTTCCATATATAAGATACCCCAGCAAAAAACCGGGGAAAAATATAAAAGCAACATCATTCATGAAAAAATACTGTGCACCGAAAATCACGGATGCCAATATCAGACTGGGTACCGGTGGCATAAACAGGCGCTGCTTGTCTCGTGGGTATTCATGATGATTACCATGTAATACATACACAATACGTTGCAATCTGGGGTTATCTGTGGTAAAATGAAATATGTAACGATGGATCGCATATTCAAAAAGCGTCCAGCAAACCATGGCTCCCAGGAAAACAGTTGTTATTGTAAATAATCCGAACCCAAGGGTGATATGGCTGTAATACAGCATGAACCCGATAATGGGCAGGTACATTCCCCAAATTGCAAGGGGATGGGTTTTGGTGAGCATTTCCAGATACCTGCTTTCAAATAACCTGGCCTGTCCTTTATTCTTAATCTTATCAAACTTCATGACTTCCGGTTTTGTTTTTTTTGAGTCAAAGTAGGTTGAATAGCCTGTGTGTTCCCGTCCACAGTGTATCGCCAACCGGATACTTCTACTAATATTATGCCGATTCAATAGCCCATAAGTATAATTATTTTACTAATAAATGAGCCGGTATGCACACACTAACAATAACGTTCACTGAAAGTTCTACCCCTACAGTTAAAAATTTCATTTTACCTATATTTACAGCTCATACAACCAGAACATTGACTTTATGAAATTAGTTACCTACCTCCGGGATGAGAGCGATCAGCTGGCAATATTAGTTGGCAACACTTTGTACAATACCCAGGATTTACACCCCGATTTACCCGGAAATATGCAAATGTTCCTGTTAATGTGGGATGATGTAGCTGGCATTGCGATGGAAGCAGATGCCCAATTAAAGGCTGGAAAACATGTTGGCACAGGTATGGGTATCCCTTATGATCGCGTACAGGTCATTGCTCCCGTTCCTTTTCCTTCTTCCTGCCGCGATGGTTATGCATTCCGCCAGCACGTAGCTACTGCCCGCCGCAACCGCAAAATGGAAATGATCCCCGAATTCGACCAGTTCCCCATCTTTTATTTCACCAACCATAATGCGATACAAGGACCCGGTAATGTATACTGCATGCCGGACCATTTCGAAAACCTCGACTTTGAACTGGAAGCGGCCGTTGTAATATGCCGCCCCGGACGTAATATAACAGCAGCTGAAGCAGACGACTATATAGCCGGGTTCATGATCATGAATGATATGAGCGCACGTGTATTACAGATGGAGGAAATGAAACTCAATCTCGGTCCTGCCAAAGGAAAAGATTTCAGCACCGTAATAGGTCCCATGCTTGTAACGCCTGATGAGCTGGAACACCTGCTGATACCGGCAAGACCAGGACATACCGGCAGGAATTACAACCTTAAAATGACATGTAAAGTAAATGGCATCCAGGTGAGCGAAGGGAATATGGGGGATATGGACTGGACATTTGCTGAAATCATTGAACGTTGCGCCTATGGCGCCAACATACTGCCCGGCGATGTAATTGGCAGTGGCACCGTAGGTACCGGATGTTTCCTGGAATTGAACGGTACCGGTAAATTAAATGATCCGAACTATCCTGTACAATGGCTGCAACCAGGCGATGTAGTGGAAATGGAAATCGATGGCCTGGGCAAGCTCTCCAATACAATAGTGAAAGAAGAATCTGATTTCTCTATTCTCAAACTGAAGAAATAAATGCAAATCACTCCCGGACAGGTAAAAACCGCCGAACTCCATGCATGGCTGCAGAGCGCTATTGCTCCCAGGCCTATCTGTTTTGCCAGTACAATGGACAAAGACGGCCTGCCTAATCTGTCTCCTTTTAGCTTTTTTAATCTTTTCGGGAGCAATCCTCCCACGCTTATATTTTCCCCGGCACGCCGGGTACGTGATAATACCATTAAACACACACTGGAGAATATTTATGCTACCAAAGAAGTAGTGATCAATGTAGTCAACTATGCCATGGTACAACAGACCTCCTTATCCAGTTGTGAATATCCCAGGGGGACCAGTGAGTTTGAGAAGTCAGGCTTTACCCCCCAACCTTCAGAAAGGATAAAACCATTTCGTGTAAAAGAAAGTCCTGTACAATTAGAATGTATAGTAAGAGAGATCATAGAAACAGGGCAGGAAGGAGGAGCGGGTAACCTCGTTATCTGCGAACCGGTATTGATCCATATCAATGATGATATCCTGGATGAAAAAGGAGCGATAGATCCGCATAAAATAGACCTTGTTGCCCGGATGGGAGCCGATTACTACTGCCGGGCATCAGGGAATGCCGTATTCGAAGTGGCAAAGCCTAATACGGCATTAGGGATAGGGGTAGATGCCCTTCCGTTAACGATCCGTCACAGCCATATTCTTACTGGTAATAACCTGGGCCAGCTGGCTAATGTACCACAGCAACCGGTCATTGACCCTTCATTTGAGGATATACACCTGAAGAATATCTTCCAGTACTATAGCATCGCACCGGAGGAAATGGAAAAAGAATTACATCTCTATGCACAGAAACTGCTGGAACAGGAGAAAGTACAGGAAGCCTGGCAGGTTTTGCTGGCAGGAAGCCTGTAAGATATAAATGGGAAAGGCCAGCAACTGCTGGCCTTTCCTATTTATATCTTACTATGTTAACCGCACATTTTACTTTCCAAATACCTTCTTTAGCAGATCGGTAGTTCTTGCCGCCGGGTTAGCACGGATATTGGCTTCCTCTTTAGCTATCTGGTCAAACAGTGCATTCACTGCCATACCTGTTACATAGTCCTGCAAATCAGGATTGATCTTGTTAAAGGTAGTAGGCAGCTTATTGTAAGAAGTTACAATGTCACCGTAGTATTTGGTCGCACTGGTGCTATCCAGTGAACCTTTAACAACAGGTGTAAACGCTGATTTCAGTTTATCAGTAGTCTTACCCTTAAAGTATTCAGTAGCTGCAGTCTTATCACCCTGAATCAGTTTCAGCGCATCTGTGATACTCATCTCCTTAATAGCGTCCACAAAGATAGGAGCGGCATAACCTACTGCTTTTTCCGCAGCCCGGTTAATAGACAGGATAGCTTTATCCACCTGGCTACCTAAACCAATGCCACGTAATGTATTCCCTGCTTTCACAGCATCTGGCGGGAGCAACATCTTGTATGCCTCATTACCAAAAAATCCGTCTTTCTTATTCAGCGAAGCAATACCGTTAGCAACGCCTTTGGAAAGTGCTTCTTTAATAGCATTACCGGCATCTGTCTGCGTAACACCACTGGCAGCAGTACCACCGGTAGCAGAGCTTACGGCATTACCTAACTTTTTTAACAGCTGCGCCTGGGTAGCGGGCAGAAAGCCAATCCCGGATAATAACAAAAGCGATAGTTTCTTATACATATAATTTCGATGTTGTGGTTTTACATGCAAATTAGTAACAATATTTATACAACCAACCGGTTAAAGATTAGAATAATTTAAAACGGGAAAGGTTTAACAATCTTTAACATATCCTCATTCATGAATAGTAAGCAGAGGAATATGGGTATGGAATGCCAGCTTTGCTGTGCGACTCCTTCTGAACAATCCTTCAAACAATCCATGCTTGCGGGGAACAGTCAGGATCAGGTCTGCCTGTATCTTATCTGCATACCCCATAATTCCTTCTACAATATCATCATGATCGATAAAATGATAAACAGGATGATAGCCATTCAGTAATTTATCCAGCAACAGGCTTTCCAGCGGGATTTCCGCATTCAGTCCTTTTCCGTCCCTATCAATATTCAATACATGCAGTTCCGCATGGAAGATGTCTAATAACTTTTTAAGAGGAGCAATCGGTGTATGGGTGCCTATTTTCTTGAAATCGCAGGCAAACAGGATTTTGTTGATAGGTTTGAAAACCACTTCTCCAGGTACAATGATCACCGGGAAAGTAGTATGCTTTACCACATCTATCGTATTAGATCCTATCAGGATCTCTTCCAGCTGTCCGCCTCCGGTAATCCCCATTACGATCACATCTCCCATTTCTTCTTTCACCACTTCCTCTATATTAACTGCCAGCAAGTTATTATCTGCACGCACATCCAATACAGCACCAGAAGGTACTAGCCCCGACAAATCCTGCTGCATCTTCGCAAGACCCGCCTCACTGGCTTCTTTTAACTCCCTGGCATCCACCACAGGCGCGGATACAGGTAAGTCCGGCACCGGTACGATTAACTCATAGGCATGGTACAACAGAATGCGGCTGGTGCCCAGTTCAGCGGCCAGTTTCAGCGCATAACGGGCTGCATTGTAAGCCGTTGCCGAGAAATCTGTAGGTACTATAATGGTTTTCATCCATTTAAGCGTTTAGTGTTGAAAAAATTGTCAACACCTCTAAATAGAAAATTTGATGCCAATTCCCCGCTAAATCAGCTATTTTTGCACTCCATTATTCTAATTAGTACTCATGACACCACTATCTGAGCAAGAGATCATACGCAGGGAGAAAATGCAGGAACTGGAAAAGTTAGGAATTAACCCCTATCCTGCAGAAGAATTTCCCGTGAATAATACTGCCGCAAATATCAAGGCTCTTTATTCAGAAGAAACAAAAGACCAGTTCCAGGATGTTTGCCTGGCAGGCCGTATTATGAACGTGCGGGACATGGGTAAGGCTAATTTCGCACAAATACAGGACCACACCGGCCGTATGCAGGTTTATATCCGCCGCGATGATATCAGCGATGGGGAGGATAAAACCATGTACGATACTGTTTGGAAAAAATTATTAGATATCAGCGATATCATAGGTATCAGAGGTTATGCCTTTATTACAAAAACAGGAGAACTCTCCATCCATGCAACAAAGATCACGGTGCTTTCCAAAGCATTACGTCCGCTTCCTATCGTAAAAGAAAAAGAAGGAGAATCCTTTGATGCTGTCACTGATCCCGAATTTAAATACCGTCAGCGTTACGTTGACCTTATCATTAATCCGGAAGTAAAGGATGTGTTTATCAAACGCACCCGTATTATGCAGACTATCCGCGATTTCTATAACGAAATGGGTTACCTGGAAGTGGAAACTCCCATCCTGCAGCCTATTCCGGGTGGTGCTGCTGCAAGGCCGTTCAAAACGCATCACAATGCGCTGGACATGCCGTTGTATCTCCGTATCGCAAATGAACTCTACCTCAAACGCCTCATCGTTGGTGGATTTGAAGGGGTATACGAATTTGCCAAAGATTTCCGCAACGAAGGTATGGACCGTACCCACAACCCCGAGTTCACCGTAATGGAAATGTACGCGGCCTATAAAGATTATGAATGGATGATGCGTACTACAGAAACGCTGCTGGAAAAAATCGCTGTTGCACTGCATGGTACCACACAGGTACAGGTAGGTGATAAAGTGATCGACTTCAAAGCACCGTTCCGCCGTATCAGTCTTTATGACGCTATTAAAGAACATACGAACATCGATGTTACCAACATGGGTGAAGATGAATTGCGCGCTACCTGCAAACAGTTGAATATATCCGTTCCTCCCAGCATAGGTAAAGGCAAACTCATAGATGAGATCTTCGGCGAAACAAGTGAGCATCATTATATACAGCCCACTTTCATCATCGACTATCCAGTGGAAATGAGCCCTCTTACCAAAAAGCATCGTAGCAAAGCCGGACTGGTAGAACGCTTCGAACTGATGGTAAATGGTAAAGAACTTGCCAATGCCTACAGTGAGCTGAATGATCCGATCGATCAGCGCAAGCGTTTCGAAGACCAGGTAGAACTCATGCAGCGTGGTGATGACGAAGCGATGTACATAGACTACGATTTCCTCCGCGCACTGGAATACGGTATGCCGCCTACTTCCGGTATCGGTATCGGCATTGATCGTCTTACAATGATCATGACAAACCAGCCATCCATACAGGATGTACTGTTCTTCCCGCAAATGAAACAGGAAAAAATATAACGATAAGAGCCCGGCTGACTACCGGGCTTTTTTATGCCCGGTCCCCTGCAATCTCCAATCAGAATTTCTCCAACCCACTCATCCGTAATTATTACCCGATCATTTCAATTTTATTATTTTCGTTTCATATACAACAACATTCAAACTATGCGTACAAGACGTTATTTGTCAGTCTGTTTAATCGCAACAGGATTTTTCATCTCCGGCCTTCAGGCACAGGAAAGAAAAGACCTTAGCTTCGGGCAGATATTCAAAGGAGAAGCCAGCGGCTTATCACAACCCTTACCAGCCATCCGCGGATGGGCCGATGATACCCACTACATAGAAATGCGCTCAGACGCTAAAGCCTGGAAGGTAGATGCCCAGACAGGCAATGCTACTCCCTATGAAAAAGCACCTGACGGCGCCAGTGTGGCTGTTGTACAAAACGATATCATCTACACCTCAGACGAAGGTGTAAAAACACAATTAACACACGATACCACCCAGGAAAGAAATCCAACCCTTTCCCCGGATGGTAAATACGTGGCCTTCACCCATGGTAATGATCTCTATAGCATAGAAATCGCTACAAAAAAGCAAATCCGCTATACGACCGATGGTACAGATGTTATCTATAACGGCTGGGCTTCCTGGGTGTATTACGAAGAAATCCTCGGCCGTCCGTCAAAATACCGTGCCTTCTGGTGGAGCCCGGATAGCAAACACATCGACTATATGCACTTCAATGATAGCAAAGTGCCTGTATTCCCAATTTACAGTGCAACAGGGCAACACGGCTACCTGGAAAATACGCGTTACCCCGAAGCTGGAGATACCAACCCTTCCGTTAAAGTAGGTATCGTTCCCGTTACCGGTGGCAATACCGTATGGTCAGACTTCAACGAGAACGACGACCAATACTTCGGGACTCCCTTCTGGACTGCAGACAATCACCTCTGGTTACAATGGATGAACCGCAGACAGGACAATCTGAAAATCTATGATGTCAACCTCGAAAACGGGTCTAAAAAAGAAGTCTACGACGAAAAACAACCTACCTGGATAGATTGGAAAGACGATATGACCTTCCTGGAAAATGGAAAAGGCTTTATCATGCAAAGCGATAAAACCGGTTGGTCGCATATATACTGGTATAACATGGACGGCTCCCTCAAAAAGCAATTGACCAGCGGGAACTGGACAGTGAGCCATATCGCCAGCATCGATAATAAAAACCAGCTCATCTACTTCGTTGCCAGAAAAGAGATTTCCACCCGTACAGACCTCTACCAGGTAAACATGAAAACAGGTGTAATCTCCCGCCTCACCTTCGGGGATTACTTCCATAACACAATGGTAAGCCCTAATGGCTCCTTTTTTATCACTACCTATTCCAACCTGGCCACTCCTCCGGTAATGGCCCTGCTGAACAACAAAGGCAAAGTGATAAGAGAGCTCGGCCAAAGCAAGGGCGCCCAGTTTGACCAATACAACCTGGCCGGCACTAAAATCCAGTACTATAAAACAAGAGATGGCCTGGAACTTCCCATGACCATCACCATGCCGTTACACATGCAGGAAGGTAAAAAATACCCTATCCTCATCAGTATATATGGCGGCCCTAATGCCGGTACGGTATACGATAACTGGAAATCATCCCTTCCTGCACAATGGCTGGCAAAAGAAGGTGTCATCCAGGTAGCGATCGATAACCGCAGTTCAGGACAACTGGGTAAGATGGGTATGAACTACATCCATCGCCAACTGGGCAAGCACGAAATAGAAGATTATATGGATGCCGCCACCTGGCTGCGTGCCCAATCCTGGACAGACACCAGCAAGGTCTGCATCACGGGAGGCAGCTTTGGAGGATATATGACCTGTATGGCATTGACCTACGGCGCCAGTGTATTCACCCATGGTATGGCTAACTACTCCGTTACTGACTGGCAACTATACGACAGCCACTACACAGAACGCTATATGGATACCCCTGCAGAGAATCCGGACGGTTACCGTATAACCAGTCCTATTTATTATGCAGACCGCTATAAAGGCATGCTACGGATCACCCATGGCACTATGGACGACAACGTACATATGCAGAACAGCATTCAGTTTGTAGATAAGCTGGAAAACCTGGGCAAACACTTTGAGTTTATGGTATACCCCGGCGAACGCCACGGCTGGAGGACCAGTCTAAAGAACAGACACAGCGATAATGAAATGTACCGTTTCATATACAGATATCTGCTGGAACAACCGTTCCCAAATGGATTTGAATAAATGAGATGTTACCGGGGAGGTCCCCACATCAATAAATAAGATGTTATCCGGAAGGTCCCGTGCAGCTGAGAAGCTCACGGGGCTTTTCATTTAAAGGGGAGGGGTTATAAAAAAAGAAACGGGGCTGGTGGATACCGGCCCCGAAAAATTTTAACCATATCTTTATTGAAAAACCTGTACCAAAGGTGCGGTTATTTTGAATACAGCCATAATCCATTTTAGTGAATGCTATATTTTAGTTGGGGAACGTAATGAATAAGAAGTTAAACGTTTTGCGAAAACCAGGGAAAATTGCCTTATTGGCTTATTGATGAGCAATGGGTTTCTAATTATCAGTTGTTTAAGAAGGAAGTGAGGACCAATTATACGCTCCTATAGAGCCCCGTGTTTGGTAGTGGTTTTAAAAGTAGAAGGGCGGTAAGAATACCGCCCTTGTAATAATTTTAACCATATCCTATGAAAAACCTGAACCAAAGATATACTTCCTGAAGTTGCATTTAGGTCCCCTTTCCGTGAACGTTATAAAATAGTTCGTAAAACAACCTATTTTGATAGGTCAGCCATTATATGTTGATTATTATCATATTAAATTAATTTTAAATCGTTTTTTAATGCTATCTGACTGGAACGGATATGCTAATCACTCCATATGAAAGAATTACCGTCTATAATGGCATAATTATTGCGGTCTCTAAGAGACAAAATTTTAGGTTAAAAATAGGTTAAAGCGAAACGGCCCAACATTGCAGATTGCAGTGTTGGGCCGTCTTCGTTATAAGATATTAGCTAACTTATTGATTGCTTGTACTATCCTTGATTACAAAAGGACCACTAGGGTGTAAAATTGTATAATCACTGAAATCCTGGTTCGATTCCAGTCCCGTTCCATACAGGGTATCTGTAAGCGTACTGATACGAACTTCTTTATTAGAATAGAAAATTGCTTTCTTGGAATCCCAGTTTAACTCCTCACAATCCAGTCTCTGCCCTTTTTTGTTGATCACTACTACATGGTCGCGCAGATATACGTTATCATTATTCTCGAAGTACTTACCATACCTGGCAGTCAAGGTACTTTCTACTCCCAGCGTATCATTATAGAATAATGCCTTCAGTCCTTTATTAAACTCCACATATACAGGAGATTGCAGATGACGGAGCATCACCGGAGCGGTCAGTTTGGCCTTTACCTTACCCAGCTGGCTATAAATGGATTCTATATCTTTTCCTTCCTCTACTGCCGCAGCCTGTTTATCCATTTTCAGGATGGCTTCCATATCGTTCTCACATGAAACGAATGCTAACAGTGACAAAGCGAACGCTAAACGCGTTAATATCTTCTTCATATCTGATTTATACGGCCCCAAATTTATACCAATCCCTGCTAGAAACAAGGCTTCCTTAAAGATCCCCGGCCGTCAGGTTCCTGAAATGTCCGTTTAACTTTACCCTGTCCTTTAGCTTTTCCATCTCTGCCATTAAAGGAAGTACCTTCATCAGGTGTCGTTTCAGGTATTCCAGTCGCTGCAATTCCTGGAAAAGATGTAACATCTCGTACTCTTCGTCAAGTGAAAGGCCTGCATGATGAGCCAGGTCATAGGCACTTAACTCTCCATCCGGCTTCTTAAAGCCTTTATTGACCTGTAACAGGTGATGCAGCTCCCGTAAAGCCTGTAATACCTGGGCCTGCAACCGTTCATTGGTCCTGAACTGGTTATCCGGATAACTTACAATTGCTCCCGTATATAATTTATCAGGGATACTCGGAATGATCTCCAACACCCTGAATACCCGGGTACCCCGGGTCACTACGTCCAGTTCTCCGTTTTCATATTCTTTTTGAATACTTACCACTTCTACCAGTGTACCATACTCTACTACTTTCTTTTCAATCACAGCAGGTATGCCAAACGGTTTGTTTTCTTTTATACAATCGGCTATCAGTTGTTTGTATCTGGGTTCAAAAATATGCAGGTTCAGCTGCTCCTCCGGGTAAACCACAACGCCTAAAGGGAATATGGGAATGAAATTAGTCATACCACCTAAATTATAGAATTAGCATTAATCAACGAAATCCGGGCCAATAAGCTGTATAATTAGCCCGCTAACACAAAATAATAATTTATAATTTTATAGCTTTCAGCAAATAACTAATTTTCCGGCTTAATTGTATCTAAAATGTACATAACCTATGATGTTGCTATCATTTTAATCAACTACAACTCCACGGATTATACGAGGGATTGTATCCGGTCTGTTATGAAACATACAGACCCACAGATTAAATGGCAGATCATCGTCGTGGATAACGCATCTTCTTCAGATGCCTATCTGGAATTAAAGAACTTCGTGGACGGAAAAGAACATATTACCCTTGTCAGAAGTATCCTCAACGTTGGCTTCTCCGGCGGTAATATGCTGGGGGTACAGCATGCCAGGGCCGATTATCTTTACTTCCTGAATAATGACACTGTTTTTCTGAACGACTGCTTGCAGATCCTCCACAGCTTCATGCAGTCACACCCTGATACCGCCCTTTGTTCCGGACAAATGATGAATGGAAAGATGCAACCCATCAGAACGTTCACTTATTTCCCTACGGTGTCTCTGAAACTATTAGGTCCGGGCTTACTGCGTAAATTTAAACCGGCAGCATACCCGGTACGGGATACTACCTATCAGCAACCGTTACAAGTGCCGCTGGTATCCGGCGCTTCTATGTTTGTACGTTACAGTATGTTCGCTGCTATAGGCGGATTAGATACCAACTACTTCTTCTACTGCGAAGAGGAAGATCTTGCTTATACATTCAGGAAAAAAGGGTGGAACTGCTACCTGATACCGGAAGCACAATTCATTCATTTTGTTGGTTCCAGCACAACTGTTAAAAAAGACTTTCTTCAGGAATATTATTTCTCTTTGATTTACTTCTTCTCGAAACATTATTCCTGGTTAAACTACACCGTCTTAAAATGGTGGTTTTTCTTCAAGTTATTAAAGAAAGTATATAAAGGAGGATTCTATGCAAAAATTGCATGGATGATAGCACGCAATGCACCTCCCCGGTACTCCTTACGTTTCAGACAACAAATGCTGCGCTCATAAATAACTGGAAATGCATCTCATCGGATTAGATTTTGAAAAGCTGAAATATCAGCACAACGGATTATATACATTCTGCCTTCAACTGGGGCAACGGCTTCTGCAATACAAACAGGAAGACGAAAGACTGTTGTATTACCTGCCAAAGGATTTTAACCTGTTCAACGGCAATTTTGAAAAGATATCATACAAATGGTACGACCGCTATTTCTTTAATCCGCCAAAGATGGATGTATGGCACGCCGTACATCAGACAGGTAACGTATGGCCACGCAAGAAAGCAAAGAGCACCATCCTCACCATACACGATCTCAATTTCCTCTTTGATGATCGTAAAAGTAGTGCGGAGAAAAACAGATTGCTGAAGGAAATGCAGCAACAGGTAGATGAAACAGATATTGTAGTTGCTATTTCCAAATTCACTTTACAAACTATTCATCAGCATATCAAGGTTCCTGAAGATAAATGCAGGATCATTTATCAGGGATCCGAAGTAAAAGAATTCCCGGGGTTTGACACGCCGGCATACAGACCTGCAAAACCTTTCCTGTTTTCTATCGGCATGATCCTTCCTAAAAAGAATTTTCATGTTTTACCTGCGCTCCTGGAACATAACGATTATGAATTGATCATCGCGGGTAAACAACAAGGGGATTACATCAAAAAAATAGAAGAAGAAGCTGCTGCGTCAGGCGTAAGCAACCGCGTAAAGCTCCTGGGAACTATTACAGACGAAGAAAAATACTGGTATTACAAAAATTGTAAGGCCTTCATGTTCCCTTCCATTGCTGAAGGCTTTGGAGCACCGGTAGTAGAAGCCATGCACTTTGGTAAACCGGTATTCTTATCCGATAAAACCAGCTTACCTGAAATAGGCGGCGATGCTGCATATTATTTCCGCAGCTTCGATAAAACAGAAATGCAGCAGGTATTTGAGGAAGGCATCCAACACTTCGCACGGCACCAACCGGTAGCTGCTGTGCAGCAACATGCAAAATTATTCAGCTGGGATACTAACGCAAAAGAGTATATGAAATTATACAGGTCTATGTACTGATAAAAAGAAGTGGTCTCAAGCCGTAAATCATTATTGGGAGAGTACCCTGTTTTCGGTAGTATCGTGGCAAAACATAACAGGCTCCTAACGGAGTCCTGTGTTTGTAGAAATACACCTCCGCAGGAGCACCCTGCATACTATCTGATGATCTTATAATTCTGATAATCGAATAGTCGCTTCCCTGTTTTCTTTTCTATCCAATATAACAGCTTACCCTTGAAAGAAAATTTCTTACGACTGATATCATGTTCAAATTTCCAGTTCTTCTTATTGATACGCTCTTGCATCACTGCCGGATGTGTTCCGGTAAAAGGAGCCAGCGACTCTACTTCTCCATAATCAAACTGTTCAAGCACTACACGGTTTCTAACCCTGCCTTCATCCTTGCCATGATATAACTGGAATGAATTGTTCAGCTTACGTGCCTGTGCTTCCGGGTCTTTTACCCATCCGTAATGGTAGATACTGGCATCAACAGGCTTTACAAATAACTTCAGATCATTCTTACGGAATCCCTGCGCATCGCGGTAGGAAGAAATTGTTTTATCATTACGGATAATACGGATCTCATTTTTATACCACATCCTGGAATCACCTATATAATCATAACTGCCAAAGAAATGTGTATAGTTGAATAACAATCCCTCTACTTTCAGATCATACTTATACTGATTCATAGCAGCGCAGATAGTATCATAATCTTTCTCATGCACTACTTCATCTGCCTGTATATAAAAAGCCCAGGTACTATCCTTACTTACATGAGCAAAGGCTTTATCTGTTTCTACCGCCAGTATACGTCCTCCTTCTTTTAAAGAATCGTCCCATACAGAATGGGTGATCTTTATTTTAGGGGATTGTATAGATTGAATAAGCGCAAGTGTATCATCATCAGAATTACCAACACTCACGATCACTTCATCGCATAAAGGAAGAATAGAGTTGATTGATGCCACAACAGGATAATCATACTTCACTGCATTCCTCACAAAAGTGAACCCGGATACTTTCATATAAAAGATATATTGGTTACGAAGATAGAAAATCAATTGATCATTCGTAATTCGTAATTTCGGTCATGCGCTTTTCTCTTTTGCCCTTATTATTGAATGGTGATTCAAAAGCTCTGGCACGTTGCATCTCCCTTGTAGAAAACGAGGCAGCAGGTTATGAACAATTGCTGGAAAGCCTTCCGGCAACCGGCCATACCCGCGTAATAGGCATCACCGGTCCTCCCGGTGCGGGCAAGAGCACCCTGGTGAATGAACTGATCCAGCTCCTGCTCGAACAGGGAAAGCGTATAGCCATCATTGCGATCGATCCTTCCTCTCCATTCAATTACGGGGCTTTATTAGGCGACCGCATCCGCATGAGCCAGCATTTTAATAACCAACATGTATTTATCCGCTCCATGGCCAGCCGTGGCGCATTGGGAGGGCTCAGTCCTAAGATCATCGAAGTAAGCGATCTCATTAAAGCTGCAGGATTTGATTATCTCTTTATAGAAACAGTAGGCGTGGGGCAGAGTGAAGTAGAAGTTGCCGGTGTGGCCGACACCACCATCGTAGTGGTAGTCCCCGAGGCAGGAGACGAAATCCAGACGATGAAGGCGGGTCTGATGGAAATTGCCGACATCTTTGTCGTAAACAAAGCAGATCATTCCAATGCAGATGAATTCGTAAAAAACCTTCGCCTGCTGGCACATACCCGTCAGAAAGATAACTGGGAAATCCCCGTCATAAAAACCGTTGCAACAAAACAGGAGGGATTACCGGCACTGATAGATGCCATTGCATTACACCAGCACCAGATTATGGATAATACCGAAAAACATACCCAGCTGCTAACAGAAAAAACCTATCAGCTTATCCAGCACCGCCGCATGAAAGACATTGACCGTCGTGCCTTACAACAACAAATCCGGCAACAACTGGCCAGCGGTGAATTCAACTTATACCGCTTTGTGAATACATTATAGGCGATATGCAGATCTTAAATAGCTACCTCCCGGTTAATTCTTCTTTTAGATAACAGGAAGGCTACCAGGTAAGCTGCTGTGCAGGCACAAATCAACGGAAGTATTGCATGTCGCTCGTGCGTAGTTTCAATAGCAAAGAGGATCGCTGCAGGCAATATCCTGAGGCCGCCAGCCAGCATAGCCGCCATGCCTATCAGCGCCGCTATGGAAAAATTAAGGGGAACAGCAGGCATTATGTATTGTAGTAATAAAGTAATAAACAGTCCAAACGCACCTCCCATTATTATTAAAGGAAGCATTGTTCCTCCGGGAGTACCACTACCCAGCGCAACAGTCCAGGCAAAGAATTTTACAATCCCCACAATAAACAACAACTGCAATGTTACTTTCCCCATTAACAGATCACTGATATGTCCGTAACCCATGCCCAGCATATCAGGCGCAAAATATCCCATCACGCCGATCATAACAGCGCCCACCAATGGCCGCCATAACAGCGGTACAGGTAACTTTCCAAATATCCAGGAAATACCGGATACCATTCTGGTAACAAGTACAGAGACAACTCCTACTATCACCCCTGCTGCCATATAGCCTAACAACGCGGAAACTGAAGCAGCAGGCACTTCGGGTATATCAAATACCGGTTCAAGACCTCTGTACAGGAAATGAAAGGAGGCTCCTACAGCCGCTGCCAGTAGCAGGGGCAGTATATTGCACAGCGTAAACTCTACCAGCAGTAATTCCAGTGCCAGCGCCACCGCAGCAACCGGACTCCCGAACAAATACGCAATCCCCGACACGATACCTGCCGCTGCCAGTATCTTTCTTTCGGGGTAAGTAGTATGCCATTTATTTTTGGTGAAATTCGAAAAGATATAACTGCTGGCAATTACCGCACCTTCTATCCCCAATGGTATGCCTGTACCAATGTAGATGCCTGTACAAAGAGGTGCTATGAGCTGACATTGTTTACCTCTCTGTACTGCTTTTATACAATAACGGATCAGCCATATAGCCAGCAATGCACCCAGCACAGGAATACCTATTACAAATATTCCAAGCCCGGTATCAGCCGGATCAGCTTCTTCCAGAGAAAATCGCCCTAAAAAAGATAGGTTCATCAGCCCGTTTATCAGCAGCAACAGGCATTGCGCCAGAACAGCTGCATTGGCCGCTGCCAGTAAAGATAGACAGAATACACGCGGAGTATTTAAATGCTCAACTGGCGGGTCTGTATATTCATCCTCTGAGATAATATTCACAGGATAGGCTACCGGGATAGCTCCACGGTTAAACGACTGATAAGTGGACTTCATTCGTTACTATTTGTATAATAAAAATGCAATCTTATAAAACTCTAAGTATCTTCCAAATTTGAGTATCAGCGGGCATCTTGCCTGTAATTATTACTCCAAACGTGTTAACCGGAAGTTAATTAAAAGGGCTTTTGTTATTAGATAGACTATTGTTATAATCTGTTTAATACTGGAAATTAATAAATTTAATCTTCATTTATCGATATAACTCTTGTTAATCTCCTCTCGCAAACAAGATGTTAAATATTTCAGTTCTCTACTCACATATCCAATATTTGTACATCAACCTGTATAGCCAATACTATTATTATTTGACCTTGATTATATAACCATAAAACCGGGACCTAACGATGGAAGTCGCCATTTTTGATACCTACGTAAAAAGACGTGAAGGTGGTTACATGCACTTTGATATTATCGTGTCTGCTGATACAAATTATGAAAGCGTCCTCACTTTCGGCAATGATTACCTTAAATCCAAATCGCTGAATATGCAATCCGTATCCTCAAGGGATTGTCGCTTTTGTCATATGCAGGAAGTAATTCCGGTATGGGAAAAAAACATCCTGCAACAGGGTTATCATATATATGAACTGGAAGGATGCAGTAAATAAAAATGGCCACGTATGTAACGCAGCCATTGTCAATATTTCTGATGAATTATGATTGTCTTGTGCTTCTCCAGTAACGGAATCCCAGGATGCCGATAATCAGCAGGGGAGTCAACGCCAGGTATAGAATCCCGTTATTCAATCCTTTGGCAGGCCCTTCACCCAACTGCTGCGCCGTTTTGGTGCAGAGAGAACACTGAGCCATCGTCTGAAGGCTTCCTAACAACACTACCACTAATATCTGCAGCATCTTTTTCATACTACGAATTTACGCAGATTAATAATATGGTGATATCATTATATACACGATTACACCTGTAACCGCTACATAAAACCAGATAGGCCAGGTTATACGCGCTATCTTTTTATGCTTTACAAAGTCCGACTGAAAACCTCTCAGCAACGTGAACAATACCAGTGGTACAATGATAATAGCAAGTAGTATATGAGACAGTAATATGAAATAGTATAAATAAGCAGAACCGCTTACTAATGCCTTCTCGCCAGCATCCACTATTCCATCATGATTGGAATCGCCATATTTCGTACTCTCCGTAAAGAAGTGATAAGTAACATATGACAATAAGAAGATGGCAGACAAACTTACTGCTATCAGGTTAGTGATCTTATGCGCTTTGATGTGTCCACTCCTGATGAAATACAGACTTCCCACCAGCAGCACGGCTGTTGCAGAATTCAGTATCGCATGAAATAAGGGAAGGATGTATACATTGAATCCTGCCTCAATATGCGGGCGTGGTAAATAAAAAAGTATCGCTACCAATACCGGTATAGCAACCGAAATAATAGCAATAGGAAGATTAAGTCTTTTATTCCTGATATCCATAGCAGTAATTAACTATTCCTCTGTTCCTGAAAAAAGCCGCTTTAATAATCCGGGCCTGTGTTTATCTTTCTCCAGGTGCAATATTGCAATATCATTCGCGCATTGACGGATGGCATTGGAATCAAGCCCGTCATAATACCCGCGGATATGATGGTCCTTATCCAGCAGTACCAGCTTCTCCGTATGAATGAAATCATCCGGTCCGCCATCTCCCTGTGTTACACTTACAAATACTTCATTGCGCGCCCAGTCATAAATATCTTTCTTGGCGCCTGTCAGTAACCACCAGTTGTCCGGATTGATATTATGCTTGTTACCGTATGCTCTCAATTGTTCTGAGGAATCCCTCTCAGGATCTACTGTAAAAGAAAGCAACTGAAGAAGTGTATCATTCTTTACATAAGCCTGCTGGATTTTCTCCAGGTTGCTCATCAGTTTTGGACAGATACCAGGGCAGGAAGTAAAGAAGAAATTCACCAGGATTATTTTACCCGGAAGATCTTTCAGCTGTACCTTTTTTCCCATCTGATTGGTAAGCGTGATATCCTTTACCGTATGAAATACGGTATCATATCGCGTTTTACCATCTTTAACCACAGTATTCACACTATCAGGAATATAATAACGAGGTATCGGCACAACATTCCTTCCATAATGATCTACTATCAGGTATCCCGTCAACGGCACCAGTATTGCCAGCATTACTCCTATAAGTCCTTTGCGTGAAATGGCCGTAGTTTTAAATTGTTATATAAAATTTACGCTTTACAACTCCCACTGGTGTGAAAGCAGTAAAGCGTAACAGGTAGGAAATATTTTTAGTGATGTGCTTCCTCAGTATTTACATGCATAGCAGCAGGAGCTGGCTTGCCCGGAGAAAGGTCCTTACGCATGTTCTTCCATGAATCGCCATCTGCCAGGAAGGCGATGATAAACCATACGAACAACATTAAAGGGATCAATATTGTCATGATCAGGTTCTTGATTTCAGTGCGTAAATGCATGAATTCAGCCACGATAAAGAATGCTTTCAGAATTGTAAGGCCTACGAAGATTGAGTTCAAAAACAATCTTGGCATCCAATGCCACTCCAGGTAGGAGAAAGCCAGACCAACTTCAAAAATGGTGATCGCTAATAAAATCCAGAACGTTCTCCAGATGCTTTTAGTAGAAGCATCATGGCCATGCTCATCATGTACTACTCCTGTATGTGTATGTTCCATTAGTGTTACTTTTAAAAATCCAGATTACAAATACCAGTTCAATCTTACTTTTTACCTGCAATCACAGCAGATAGAAGCAGGTGAATACGAATACCCATACCAGGTCTACAAAGTGCCAGTACAGCCCTACTTTTTCAACCATCTCATAGTGCCCTCTGTCATCATAAGTCCCTTTCAGTACATTAGACAGGATCACAATATTCAGGACCACCCCGGAGGTTACGTGTAAACCGTGGAAACCAGTGATAGTAAAGAAGAAGTTGGTGAAGTTAGTACTGGCAACAGTACCATCTGCGTTAGCAAAAGGATTACGGCCCCACCATGCACCTAATTCATGTAAGTGTGTCCACTCCCATGCCTGGCAGCTTAAGAAAGCGATACCACCGATGATAGTCCATACCATCCATTTGGCAACAGCCTTTCTGTCTCTCATGTGACCGGCATGTACAGCAAGTACCATGGTTACGGAACTCATGATCAGGATAAACGTCATCAAACTTACAAATACCAGGGGTAAATGTGCGGTATGACTAACGAACGGAAATGAATGGAAGACCTCATTAGGGTCAGGCCAGGAAGTACTCATGAAACGGATAGTACCGTAAGAGATCAGTAATGCTCCAAAAGTAAAAGCATCTGACATCAGGAAGTACCACATCATCAACTTTCCGTAACTCACGTTAAAAGGAGAATGTCCCCCGGACCACCATTTTTTCTGTGCTGTAACTGCTGTATCCATTGTTTGTTTTGTAATTATTTTTTAGAAAGTTTTATCTGGCAATACTCAGAAATATTAACAGGTAAATCCACAATGCGTCCACAAAATGCCAGTATGTAGCGGCTACTTCTATGGGCACCGGGCTGTAAGTGCGTATTCTTGTGCGGAATGCCCTGCCAAACATAATCAGCAATGCAACTACACCACCCAGCACATGCAACAGATGTACACTTACGATCACATAAATAAAAGATACTGATGCTGGTCCGTTCAATGGCAATCCCATCGCGTTCATCTGCATAAAGCCTATCCACTGACACACCGCAAAAGCCACACCTAATACTGCCGTTAATGTAATAAGCTGTTTATAACGCTGCATATGACGATTCCTGAATTGCTTTACAGCCATCTGAACAGTAAAACTACTGCTCAGTATGATAGCGGTAGATATCCAGAAGATCATCGGTAACTGGAATGTAAACCAGTTTGCCTGCGCCCGCTTTACAACATATGCACTTGTAAACCCTATAAACATCATGGTTATGCTACCCATAGCAATCCATAGGGAGTATTTGTGTGGATGTATCTTATTACGTTGTACGCTCATCGCCTGCATCACTATAATTTGAATAACTATTAAATTTTATCAGCCAGCAGTGCCAGTTGCATAATGGTCAGATAGATATAAGATCCGAACATCAGCTTACGGGCAGCAGGCACATCGCATTTCCGGTATAGGTTCACTGCCCTGTAAAGAAAAAACAATGAAACCAGGATCACTACGATAGCAGAAATGTAACCGGTTATTCCCAACATGTAAGGTATTAACCCTGCAGGTATCAATAACAATGTATACGTCACTGCCTGTAAAGCGATCAGCCTGTTCGGCTCTCCGGAATTAGGTAACAGTTTGAATCCTGCCCTGGTATAATCCTTATGTCCTATCCAGGCAATGGCCCAGAAGTGAGGGAACTGCCACAGGAACTGGATAGCAAATAATGCCCATCCTCCTTCGCTGATCTTGTTTTCTCCCGCAGCCCAGCCAATTAATAAAGGCAACGCTCCGGGTACGGCACCGACCAGCACTGCGAGCGAGTTCCATTTTTTCCAGGGAGTATATACAAATCCATATACTACCAGAGATAAAAGGCTCAATCCAGCACATAACCAGTTAAAACCCCAGGCCAGGATAGCCAGACCGGCAACTCCCGTTACTACAGCTATGAGGATACCTTCTGTTTCAGAAAGCCGGCCTGATGGTAAAGGACGTACAGCTGTACGTGCCATTAACTTATCAGTTTCCTTTTCCAGCAGCTGGTTAATCGTATTGGCAGAACCGGACACCAGTAAACCACCGGCAAATAAAGTAAGAACTTTTATTAACGAAAACGCTACTCCAGGTACCAGTAAATAACCAACCACACTTGAGAAGACCACCATAAAGGTCAGATTAAACTTCATTAACTGAGAGTAATCTTTCACCTTACTGGCTACAGCAAACGATGACGACAATTTTATGGAGTTTTCTCTTATCATTACTGGTACATATCCTTTTCTCTGAAATCCATTCTTTTTGAGGCAGGAGGCATTAATTAATGCCCGCCTGCAGCTTCTTCATCTTTAGACAATGGTACAGTCTGCGGGATGAAATCAACCCCATCCTTGCTGTAGTCATATGGCCAGCGATACACTTCAGGAATTTCACCAGGCCAGTTACCGTGACCAGGATTGATTGGTGTAGTCCATTCCAGTGTAGTAGCATTCCATGGGTTGGTAGTGGTTAACTTCCTTCCTTTGAACACGCTGTAAAAGAAGTTGAATACAAATAACAGCTGCGCTGCAAATACGATGATCACCACAATACTGATGAAATGGTTCAGATCACCAAACTGTTTGAAAGACTCCCAGTTAGCGTAATCATAATACCTTCTTGGCATACCGGCCATACCTTCGTAGTGCATTGGCCAGAATATCAGGTATGCACCTATCAGCGTGATCCAGAAGTGAATATATGCTAAAGTATTGTTCAGGTAACGTCCAAACAACTTAGGGAACCAGTGGTATACCCCGGCAAAAAGACCCAGGAAGGCAGACACACCCATTACTATATGGAAGTGAGCAATTACAAAATAAGTATCATGCAGGTGGATATCTATAGAGGAGTTACCTAACCAGATACCGGTTAATCCACCAGAGATGAAGGTACTCACGAAACCTATAGAGAACAACATACCCGGAGTGAACCTGATATTACCTTTCCAGATAGTGGTGATCCAGTTAAATACCTTGATAGCAGACGGAACTGCAATTAATAAGGTTAGTAATACGAAGAATGCACCAAGGAAAGGATTAAGACCTGTAACGAACATATGATGCGCCCATACCAGGAAGGCCAGGATGGCAATTGCAAACATAGAACCTACCATCGCCAGATAACCAAAGATTGGCTTACGGGCATTTACTGCCAGCACCTCAGATACCATACCCATTGCAGGCAGGATGATGATGTACACCTCAGGGTGACCCAGGAACCAGAACAAGTGCTGGTAAAGGATCGCACTACCACCTTCATTAGACAATGCTTTACCGGCTACGAACAGTTCGCTCAGGTAGAAGCTGGTGCCTGCATGACGGTCAAACAGCAAGAGGATAAAACCAGACAGCAATACAGGGAAAGAAAGTACGCCTAATACCGCAGTGAAGAAGAAGCTCCAGATAGTCAGCGGCATCTTGGTCATGCTCATACCTTTGGTACGCATGTTCAGGATAGTAGAAATATAATTCAGACCGCCCAGTAACTGAGACACTACGAACAGTGCCATACTGGTAAGCCATAAGTCCATACCTATTTTAGAACCGATAGAAGCATCACCTAATGCACTCAGCGGAGGATAAGCCGTCCAACCACCGGATGCTGGTCCTGTCTGTACAAACAGAGAACACATCATTACGCAACTGGCCATAAAGAAGAACCAGTAGCTCAGCATATTCATGAAAGGAGAAGCCATATCACGTGCCCCTACCTGCAAAGGAATCAGCAGATTGGAGAAGGTACCGCTCAAACCGGCCGTTAATACAAAGAACACCAATATGGTACCATGCATGGTTACCAGTGCATAGTAAGCCTCCGGTGAAATGTGTCCACCTTTTGCCCAATGGCCCAGAATGCTTTCCAGCCATGGGAAAGAAGTATCGGGGAAACCCAGTTGCAAACGAAACAGTACAGAGAAGAAAGCACCTACGATAGCCCAGAGAATACCGGTTATCAGAAACTGCTTGGCGATGGTCTTATGGTCCATGCTGAAAACGTACTTCGAAATGAAGCCGCCTTCATGATGATGCTCATGGTCGTCATGGCCATGACCGTGCGCTGCTGCGCCATGCATTACCTCCTGTTGACTGTGCAATGTTGCTTCGTTACTCATAATCGGTTCTGTTTATATAACACTGACTTCGGGGAGTACCTCATCAGTTTGTCTTTAAATTTTTTAATGTCCTGCGTCTAATGTTTCAACTGCCTTTTACAAAATTAATGCTTCACAACATTAACTGCCACTGCTTTTTGAGTGCTGTCCGCAGCCGGAGCCGCAGGAGCTGCACTTTCATGAGCAAGAGCAAATTGTGTTTTCTGCTTTGCAGACCATGCATCAAACTCTGCCTGTGTTTCCACTACGATGTTTGCTTTCATTGAATAGTGACCGGCACCACACATCTGATCGCAGGAGATCTCGTATACGAAATCAGGATTATCCTCTCTCACCTTCATTTGTGCAGTAGTATACTTAGGTGTAAACCATAATGTAGTAGGAATACCAGGTACAGCATCCATCTTCATACGGAAGTGAGATAAACCTACGTCATGGATCACATCACGGGAGCCGATGATCAGCTTCACTGGTTTATTAACTACCAGGTGCATTTCAGTGGCCATGTAATCGTCCTTATTCAGTTCATCATCCCAATCCTGCCCTACAGGATTAGTAGCTTCATTGATATTCTTGAAGAATTTACGACCCAGCTGGCCATCTTTACCCGGGTAACGGATCAGCCAGTTAAACTGCTTACCGGTAATTTCCACGATCATAGCATCCTTTGGAGCTTCTGATGTAATGCGGAACCAATGTCTTAAACCGATAGCAACAAGAACAGTAAGTGCAATAGCAGGAATTACAGTCCAGATCAGCTCCAGTTTGTTGTTGTGTGGGAAGTAAAAAGCTTTCCGCCCTTCCTTTTCCTGGTATTTGAATGCGAACCAGAACAGGAGGATCTGGGTAATAACGAATACAATTCCGGTTATTACCAGTGTCCACATGATCATGCTATCTATCCCTTCACCTTGCTCTGATGCTGCTCCTGATCCCAACTTACCTCTCAGTAATTCGTTACAGTAGTATACACCTATCAAGCCAAGCACCAGGAAGGAGATCATCAGGAAACCATTTACCCGGTTTGACTGCTGACGCGACTTCTTTTCTCCCTTCAATATGGACACATACTCGCTCGCCTTCGCAATCTGGAAGATGACTATGAATATGAGCACAACAACTAAGACTGCTAAATATCCTGACATTGCTATTTGAAATAATTAAGTTATCTAATGCTTTTCGTTTCTACTTGTATCACCTCCCGGCTGTTTACACCGGGATTTCCGTTGCTCGTCTATGATCAGGTATGGTGTATAATACTTTCTTTCAGGTAAGGATGGGTCTTAGGAACCAACGCTGCTTTAGTCAGCTGATTGGATACCAGGAATACGATCAGTCCTACAAAACCAAGGCCGATACCAAATTCAAACCAGGGGAATACCAGGTGCTGATAAGTACCAGGTCCTACCATCTGCCAGAAATCCAGCCAGTGACCGAAGATAATCACAACTGCAATGAATGCCATAGAAGAGTAGTTACGTTTAGTATCACGCTTCATCAGGAATAACAGCGGAGTGATAAAGTTGATGATCAGATTCAGGAAGAAGATGCCTCTCCACTCGCCCCATACGCGGGGTTTGAAGTATACAATTTCTTCTGGCATGTTTGCGTACCAGATCAGCATATACTGAGAGAACCACAGGTAGGCCCAGAAAATACTGAATGCAAAACAGAACTTACCAAGGTCATGCAGATGCTCTTCATTTACCATTGGCAGGTAGCCATTACGTTTCAGGTAAATAACAAATAAAGAGATCAGTGCCAGACCGGATACCCAGGTACTTGCAAATGTGTACCAGCTGTACATGGTAGAATACCAGTGTGCATCAATACTCATTAACCACATCCATGGGGTGGTAGAACCAACGCTCAATACATAAATTACCAGGAAACCACCGCACCAAACGGTGTTTCTCCATATTATACGTTTACCGGTTGCTTTTGAAAGATCCCAGCTATCCTGTTCGATAGACATTTTACGCAGCCTGATAGTAAAATAACTCCACAAACCGATTGTAAGAACAGCAGCAGTAGTAAAGAACCCTTTGCTGAGGAAAGCCGATTTCCAGGTGAGGATAGGATCATGTGCAACATGTTCTGCATCCAGCCAGTGGTAGATATGCGTTTTACCTGTAAAGACCAGGATCATCAACAACAGGAACAAAATGCCTCCCAATACAGGAACTGCCATAGAAATTGCTTCCGGCACACGGCGAAAACCGATCTGCCATCCTCCATGTGCCAGGGTAGTGGCTGCAATAAAGAACGTACTGGCTAATACGATCAGCAAAAAGAAAGTGCTGTTCTGCAGCAAACCTGCCCAGAAACGGGTTGAGCCATGCTCTCCCTGAAATGCGAATAATCCGATCAACAAAGTCAGCAAGCCAATCCCCATTAACACGAAGCTGGTCGTTTTTAGTCTTGCTGGTACTACAAATTGGTCCTTCATTACTGTATATTAAAATACTTGATTGAATGCTATTTTACTCATTATTTAGCCTGTGCTACTACTGCAGGAGCAGCAGCCTTTGCGGTATCAGTGCCGGCAGCAGGAGTGGTAACATTTGCACCACCATTCTGCATTGTGCGGATATAGGCCGCAATTTTCCAACGCTGTGTCCTGTCTAACTGACTGGCATAACTACCCATGTTCAGATAACCATAAGTCATTACGTGGAACAATCTGCCTTCTGTATAGCTGGCTTTAGGGCCGCTTACCAGGTTAGCAGGTGCTGCTACGAATGGGCCTGTACCATCCTTGTATAACGGACCATTACCATCCAGCTTCGTACCATGACAAACGCCACAATAAATATTGAATAAACGTTTACCTTCCTCCAGGTCCGCTTTTCCAAGAATAAGCGGGTTCTTTACTAAATTGGCCTGAGCAGTATCTGCCGCCTTCAGATGGTAAGGCAGCAACTCTCCTCTCTTAACGGTGCCTTCTACTGGTTTCAGTGTAGACACGCGCTCGCTGTAGAACTCGTATGCACGGGATTCAAACATATCCGGCATGTAATGTCTGCCGGGATTTCTGTTATTCTCTCCCCTGTTGCATGCCGATACCAAAGCTCCACTTACCAAAGCAGCTGCGATCAATATGTTGGAAGTCCTTTTCATCTGTATATTATAATTCAAGCTTATGTTCTGGTTCACTCCCTGTTCAACAGGAAGCTTTTAAATCTACTTTTACGCGTTTACAGGCTCAGGGCGCTTGTTCTCAAACAGGCGGTCTTCACGGTCGAAACGACCATACCACCAGCCGGCTTCAGCACGCTGTTCGTTAATCTGCGTTCCACCAATGCTGGCCAGGAATCCTTTCAGTTCCTCTGCATTTGTTTTGGCAGTTACTTCTATCGCCATTACAAACAGATCATCTGTCTGACGCGGATGAAATATATGCTTCTTAACAAATGGGGCCAGTTGGCACAGGTAACAGAATGTCAGTACCATACCTACCGCAGAGAACAATACTGTTAACTCGAACGTGATAGGAATGAACGCCGGTAATGGAAAATGCGGTTTACCACCGATGTTCATAGGCCAGTCTGTAGTGAATATCCAGCTCATGCAGGATAATGCTGTTGTTGTACCGGTAATACCGTAAACAAACCCGGCGGTGTGCAGGCTGGTTTCCCGCAAACCCATTGCATGGTCAAGACCATGCACCGGAAAAGGTGTATATACATCGTGAATTTTGTAGCCTGCAGTCCGCACCTTTTTCACAGCCGGAAACAATACCGCCTCATCATCAAAACTTGCTACAACAAAATTTTTAACCGCCATATGTTTAAAAAATTCTTATTCTAAAAAACAAATTCCTGATTCCTCTTTATAAATGCTTCCAGCAATTATGAATGATGCACCGGAGCCACATGCGGATCATGATGATGATGCTCCTCTTCATGATGCTGGTCCTTTGCAAATTCATCTGCCGGCTGCTGCTCGTATTTCTCCATCTGGTTCTTAAAGCTTTCACCGGAAGTTTTCAGCACGTGCTTGATTTCCGCAACAGCGATAACAGGGAAGTATTTAGCAAACAGGAAGAAGCAGGTAAAGAATAAACCGAAGGTTCCCATGTAGAAACCAACTTCCGGCCAGGATGGACGATAGTAAGCCCAGCTTGATGGCAGGTAATCACGGTACAATGAAGTACAGATGATTACAAAACGCTCAAACCACATACCGATGTTCACAATGATAGACATTATGAATGTTACCAGTACATTTCTTCTCATCTTGGAGAACCAGAATACCTGCGGCGTGATTACGTTACACGTCATCATGATCCAGTAAGACCAACCCAGCGGGCCAGCTGCACGGTATTTATAGAAAGTAGCGAATTCATAAGGAACAGCTGCATACCAGGCCATGAACAACTCTGTCAGGTAAGCGCAACCTACTACAGAACCCGTCAGTACAATTACCTTATTCATTGCCTCCATGTGGCCAATAGTAATGTAATCTTCCAGGTGTAATACTTTACGTACAATGATCAGCAGTGTTTGTACCATCGCAAATCCGGAGAAGATCGCACCCGCTACGAAGTAGGGAGGGAAGATCGTTGTATGCCAGCCGGGAATTACTGAAGTAGCAAAGTCAAAAGATACAATTGTGTGTACAGACAGTACCAGCGGAGTGGATAAACCTGCCAATACCAGAGACAGCGCTTCATGACGTTGCCAGTGTTTGGTAGAACCGGTCCAGCCAAAAGATGCTATACCATATAACAGCTTACGCAGTTTGGTTTTAGCTCTGTCACGAACGGTCGCGAAGTCAGGAATTAATCCGGAATACCAGAAAAGGAGAGATACAGTGAAGTAAGTAGAGATCGCAAACACGTCCCAGAGCAGGGGCGAGTTGAAGTTTACCCACAAAGGACCACGTGTATTCGGATAAGGCAGTACAAAGAATGCCATCCATACACGACCCATATGGAAGATCGGGAACTGACCGGCACACATCACCGCGAAGATGGTCATGGCTTCTGCCGCACGGTTTACCCCGGTACGCCATCCCTGGCGGAACAGCAGGAGGATCGCAGAGATCAATGTACCGGCATGACCGATACCTACCCACCATACGAAGTTGGTAATGTCCCAACCCCAACCAATTGTTTTATTCAGATTCCACACCCCTGTACCATAGTACACTTCCCAGGTTACGGAACAAACTCCGAACAATAGCAGTGACAATGATATGAAAAAGCCTATGTACCACAATTTACCTGGCTTCCCTTCAATAGGGCTGATGATGTCCTCTGTTACCTGGTGGTAATTCTTCACGCCATCAACTAATGGTTCTCTTAGTGTGGATTCGTACTTTAAATGCATAGTTCGTTAAGCTTTTACCCCTAACCTGCACTTTTTATGCAGAATAAGGAGCTTTAATTGTTCTAAACTAAAACTTTATCTCTTATGTTAATCTTTCGTTTGTCTTTACAGTTCAGCTTAAAGCCTATGCTTCATGCTTTGCTGCTGCCTCATGATGTTCTTCATGATTACCTTCTGCCTTTGGCTCAGCATCTTTGTTTCTGATCTTAGCCAGGTAGTTGACAGATGGTAATGTGTGGATCTCTTCCAGTACGTAGTACATCCTGTTAGTCTGTTCTTCGTTACGGATCTTAGAGATACGGCTTTCTTTGTCGTTTACGTTACCGAATACGATAGCGCCGGCAGAACATGCGGTTTGACACGCCGTCTTGGCTTCACCATCTTTCATCGGACGACCAGCTTTCTTTGCAGTCAGCTTAGCATCCTGTAAACGCTGTACGCAGAATGAACATTTTTCCATCACACCACGGCTACGTACAACCACATCAGGGTTCAGTACCATACGGGTAAGGCTGTCATTCATTCCTCCTACATCATACAGGTTGTCTTCAAAGCTATCCGCGCCATTGAAGTCTCTCCAGTTGAAACGACGTACTTTATAAGGACAGTTGTTAGCGCAATAACGGGTTCCGATACAACGGTTGTAAGCCATCTGGTTTAAACCTTCAGAACTGTGGTTGGTAGCTGCTACCGGACAAACGTTCTCACATGGAGCGTTATCACAATGCTGGCACAGCATAGGCTGGAACACTACTTCCGGATTGTTCTCATCACCGCTGAAATAACGGTCGATACGGATCCAGTGCATTTCATGCGCCTTTATTACCTGCTCTTTACCAACTACTGCTACGTTATTTTCAGCCTGGCAGGCAATGGTACATGCACCACAACCAAAACAGGTGTTCAGATCGATAGACATACCCCATTTGATACCAGGGTAGTGATGCACATCAGGATACAGCGTACCATCTTTGCGGAAATCCGGACCGTATTGTTTTAATTCTTCACGGTCTTCATTCACTTCCTTAGGGTTCTTGATGAACTCTTCCAGTGTGGTTTCTTTTACGATAGGACGGCCTTCGTAGCTGTTATGCGTCTGTGTTACACCAATATCATATTTTTCTCCGGTTGCTTCTGCTGTTGCTTCAGTACTGAAGTAGTCAAAAGTCTGACCATTGAAACTAACCAGCGGATAAGCATTCTTACCTACACCACCAGCTGCTTTACCAGCGTTCATGTTACGGCCGTAACCTACCGCAATGGCGATTACTTCCGGATGAATACCAGGCAGTATCAGTAATGGCAGGCTGATTTCCTTACCGTTAGTTTTGATTTTTAATACTTTCTTATCAGCGTTGATCTCGTAGTCATCACCCAGCTGCATGTCGAATGTCTTCGCCAGCGTGTTGGAAATAACTGCGTAGTTATCCCAGGTAGAACGGGTAATAGGATCAGGCATTTCCTGCAACCATGGGTTGTTGGCTTCCTTACCATTACCGATAGCGATCTTTTCGTACAACACCAGTTCTAACTTGCCACCTTTCTTAGCGCTATTGATCTTCGCAGCAGCACTGTTTACATCTCCGCTGAAAGTAGCACCGCCCAGCGCAGGCGCTGTAGCCGGTTCTACCACACCATCCTGCAATACTTTATCCCATGCTTCCTGTCCGCCCAGTTGGGTCAGCCATTCGTTCTTCAGGAAATCTTCCCAGGTAGTAGTGTTACCACTCCAGGTCAGCAAGGTAGTTTCAAATGCACGTGTTTTGAACAACGGTGCAATTGTAGGCTGTATAAAGCTGTAATATCCGGCCCTTGCTTCAGCATCTCCCCAGCTTTCCAGGAAGTGATGAGCAGGTGCTGCATATTTACATAATTCAGATGTTTCGTCTTTACGGTCGTTGAAAGTAACGCTGAGCTTAGCCTTTTTGATACCATCGGCAAAAGCCTTTGCATCATAATAATCATAAGCAGGGTTCACACCATACACCATGATAGCTCCAACACTACCAGCGTTCAGGTCCTTTACCAATTGTACCATATCGCTATCGATACCCTGGCGGTAACCTACCGTAGATGCCCAGTCAATAGTTGTACCATTCGCACCTACCAGGTTGTTAATGGCATTTACTATGATCTGTACATTCACGTCATTGGAACCACTTACTACCAGTGCTTTACCCTGACTGGCTTTTAAAGCCTGGGCCGCTTTCTGGATACCTGCTGCTAAACGTTTGTCTGCAATGGCAGGAGCACTAACCGCACCACCCAGTGCATTCAGTAACGCCAGCGCTACTGCACCGGTTTCTGATGGTTTGTGTGTATATCTTTCATCCGCATTGGCACCCGTTAAGCTCATCATGCTCTCGAAGTGGAAATGTTTGCTCATTTCCGGCTTCTTCTCATCGATCTTACGGTTAACACCATATTGTTTGGAATATTCTGTAGGGTTGATCCATGTTCCCAGGAAGTCTGCTCCTAAACTTACGATCACCTTTGCATTTTCAAAGTGGTAAGCAGGTAACGCTCTCTTTCCGTAAGAAGCTTCATTAGCCAGCAACAGACCGGAATAAGATACCGCATCATATGTTACGTGACGGAAGCCTGGATATTTGGCCTGGAAGCCGGCAATCACTTTCTTGGTAGAAGGACTGATAATAGTAGAAGTCAATAATACGATGGGAGAACCACCAACTGCAGACAGCGCAGCACCAACCTGCTTGTCCAGTTCAGCCCAGGTTGTTTCCGTACCACTGATAGTAGGGTAACGTAAACGTGCCGCATCATATAAACCTAATACAGCACCCTGTACCCTTGCAGATGAAGCTCCACCTGTTACAGAAGACAGATCATTACCATCTAATTTGATGGGACGTCCTTCACGGGTCTTAACAACCAGTGGAACGAATTCTCCGTCTACAGCATATGTGGAAGCGTAATAGTTAGGTACACCGGGAGTAATTTCTTCCGGCTTATTTACATAAGGTATCGCTTTTCTGATAGGCGTTTCACAACTGGCAGCAATAGTAGCAGCTGCTGTCGTGAACCCCAGGTATTTCAGGAAATCCCGGCGGGGGGTAGTAGCATTCAGCAAACTTTCACTCTCCTCAAAAGGCAGGTCCTCTTTAAATTCGTTATTCACAGTCTCCTGATGTTCCTTGGTATTGTGCAACTCCTCCAAGCCTTTCCAATACTTTTTTTGCTCCATGTTGTTTATACTAACGAGTTACGGATTATAATTTGTACAATGAAGTTGGGTGTGATTTATTAATAGTGACATTTCTGACACTCAGTACCACCCACCATCTCAACAGTAACACTGTCTATCTCTCCATTTTTCACCTGTTCGTGAAATTTCTCAAAAATGCTGTAGTATTTATTGTCAGCAAACTGCACCTTAGTAGTACGGTGACAGTTAATACACCATCCCATGGACAGATCTGCAAACTGATGCACCTCATCCATTTCAGTAATGGCGCCATGACAGGTTTGACATTGCTGCTTACCTGCTACAACGTGCTGAGAGTGATTGAAGTAAACATGATCTGGCAGGTTGTGGATCCTGGTCCACTCAATAGGTGTTCCTGGTTTGGTATATTCCTTAGCAGTCTTATCCCATCCAACATGATCGTATAATTTCTGGATCTCTGCACTGCCATTTACCTTCTTCCCTTCTGCAGTAAACAACTGAGGACCACTATAATCACTGATCACCTTGTGACAGTTCATACAGATATTCTCAGAAGGGATCATTGCATGCTTGCTCTTCTCAGCACCGGCGTGGCAATACAGACAATTGATCTGGTTGATACCCGCATGTACTTTATGAGAATAGAAGATAGGTTGTTGTGGCATATAGTCTTTCTGTCTGCCCAGGCCGATCGCTCCATTTATAGTGAAGTAACCGCCAACGATAAACAACAATACTATTACCAGTGCGATGTAAGCCTTGTTCTTGTAGAATGGAACAGGTTCTGCGGTTGCTATACCCTCTTTGTCAGCAGCAAGCTTGTTCAGATTACTGTTGATCTGCATCAGGATCAGCGCTACAACTGCAAGGATCAGAGTAATGATACCAAACAACAGACCGTTACCACCTTCTTCCTCACCACCAGTTGTTGTAGTAGTTCCGGTTCCGGTAGCTTTAGTGTCTGTAGGAGTATTTTTACTTTCCTGTGCAATCCAGGACAAGATATCATCAATATCCCCATCTGTAAGATTAGGGAACGGGGTCATAGAGGTCTTATTAAACTGGTTGTACAACGCATTCGCATACGCGTCACCAGAAGCCAGCACCGATGCAGAATTATGGATCCATTGGTGTAATAATTTCTTATCAGACCAACGTTCTTCCACGCCTTGCAAAGCGGGACCAGTAAGTTGCTTATGAACATTATGGCAGGATGCGCAATTCTGCTGAAATAATGCCTTGCCTTTAGTAGGATCTCCTGCTGCCCTTGCAGAGAAGGACGCAATCATACCCACGCATAGGACAAGAACACTCACAAAATGCTTACGCATAAGAATGGAAACACGACGATACACAGCCTATTTAGTTTAGATTTGACCTTAAGTTTCTTAAAAGTGCTCACAAAAATAAGACACAATATTGACAATTTATCAACAATTATAAAAATTTCTTACTTGCTTCCCTCAATCCTTTTACCTATATATATCGCGGTGAAACACGTAATCCTCAGTATATTTTGTATGAGAAAAAATATGATAAATGTCATGTCAGTGCCTCCAATCTGCAATGTCTTTATACATAATAGATACACAATGTCTCTTTCATTCTTTTTATCCCGGCATTCTTCTATCTTATAACCTTCCCTTACCCTTAAAGTTGTCTACTGGTATCATTTTACCGTATATTCCCATTCTTCTCATAAAAATCCTTCATTAATCATACACTCCACATCTCCTCTTTATTAATTAATTTTGCGCCTGTTAATAAAAGAGATTTTGAAAAATATAGCCATCTTCGCTTCTGGCACAGGGAGTAACGCACAAAAGATCATCGACCATTTCAGGTACTCAGGCATCGCCCGGGTTACCCTGATCGTTTGCAATAAACCAGGAGCAGGCGTATTACAGATAGCAGATAAAGAACACATCCCCTCCATTCTCCTGGAAAAAGAATTATTCTTTCATACAGACCATTATATACAACAACTGCAACAGGCACATATTGATATGGTCGTGCTGGCCGGCTTCCTCTGGAAAATACCTGCCAACCTCGTACAGGCATTCCCCGGCCATATCATAAATATCCATCCAGCCCTGCTTCCCAAATACGGAGGTAAAGGCATGTACGGACACTTCGTTCACGAAGCAGTTATCCGTGCCGGTGAAAAAGAAAGTGGTATCACTATCCATTATGTGAATGAAAAATATGATGACGGCGCACCTATCTTACAGGAACGCTGTACCATCACTCCAGACGATACTCCTGAAAGCCTGGCAGCTAAAGTACTGGTGCTGGAACACCAGTGGTACCCGGTAATTGTGGAACGATTATTGACTTGAAATGGCACAAGTTTTTAGCTTTCCTTATGAGTTATAAGCTTTAAATAATCCTCTTTACAAGCTAAATACTTACAGTTAAACTGCGCACAATTGTATGAAAAAGCCACTGCTTGTTACATGCCTCTTTTTTCTTAGCGGACTGGTAACATTTGCCCAGACAACCAAGCCCATTGGCAGAGCTACTTATCTGAAGGTAAATCCGGCTACTCTCATTAATGAACTGGATATCTCTCTTGAACAGGAACTCACAGAAAAAATAAGCCTTGAATTAGGAATCAGTGGTATTTATACAGATTATCCCGATTATATACTGGCTAAAAAAGTAGACATCGGTCAGAAAAAACCGGATATCAGCACCGAACAATTTGTGGATGCCCGCGGCCTCGGCTTTCGTGCTGGCATGCGCTGGTATATCTTTTCTACAAGAGACGGACTGTCCCGCGTAATGGGGACCTATTTTCAACCCGTCCTCTTCTATAAAAAAGTATTCTATCCCAACCAGGAAGTAACAATCAATAATACTGCCTACAAAGAATCCGGTGATAAAAACGTTTTCGGATTACAGTTATTACTGGGAAGACAAATTCAGAAAGATAAACTGGTCCTCGATCCATTTATCGGTATTGGCGTCCGCACCAAAATATACCACTATCAGAATTTCGATCCTGAGAATGGAACTGTACAGATTAACAACGGACGACTTGTAAGCATACTGCCTAGTCTGCAGATAGGCATCAAACTGGGATTCAAAATGTAGTGCTGCGCCAACAGACACTACTCATCAAAAAGGCACTATCGCCTTCACACTAAAATTTCTTCCCATATTATATATACCGGAACGCCCGTTCGGTGATGCCATATAATATTCAAAATATTTAAGCCGGTTCATGTTCGCCTGGTAAACAGTATTGAACACATTGTCCAGTTGCAGGAACAACTCACAAACCGTTTTCCCCTCTCTGCCTGTTAGTGTAGTACCAGCCCCCAGGTTAATTAAAGTATACCCCTGTGTAAAAGTCTCTGTATGGTCTACCCCATAAAAATGCGATTGATCAGCATATGCATCTACCTCTGCTCTTCCATATATCTTCGAGAAAATGCCGTAATTCCTGTTCATCACGGCTCTCAACTCTGAACGCACATGCAGCGGCGGAATAAAAGGCAGGTACCGCGCCTGATCTCCATGCGTTTTTATCAACGCATCATTCCTATTCAAGCCTTCTGTATAAGCTGCACTGCTATTCAGGGACAACCATTTAATACTGCGGGGATGCAGATTAACACTCACCTCTCCCCCATATAACAGTGCCTTCGATTGCTGATACTGATACGTTGCATTCCCCGGTACGATCACAACAGGATGGCCATTGGCATCATACAACAGCGACTGGTATATATAATTTTCTATCTGATTATGGAACATTTCTACACTGATATCCAGGTCTTCCATGTACGCCAGGAAACCAATATCTTCCTGTAAACTGAACTCAGGTTTGAATTCCCTGTTCCCCAAATAAACAATATGTGCTCCGGGATCAAGTCCGTTGGAACCTATTTCTGTGATATTCGGCGCCCGGTATCCCCTGGCAACATTTGCCTTCAGCAACAAACGCTCACTGATATTATAGGTAACTCCCAAACTTCCCGACACGCCATTATAATGATGTGTAAATGACGGGAACTGTAACCCGGCACCTGTAGTATCCGGCAAAGTAACCTTTCGGTTAAAGCCATTACCGGCATCGGGCCCTACATAAAAATCATCCCAGTGAATGTACCGGTTATCATATCTTAATCCACCCGAAACGTCCATCTTTCCGAAAGACTTCTTCGCAAAGAAAAAGCCCCCGATGTCGAACAGGTTATAATCCGGAATAGGAAAATCCGTTGCGTTTTTACTCCTGTTCACCTGGTACATCCCATTTACGCCTATCGTTGTTTCTATACCCTGCCATACCGGGAAATTATACCGTATATCATAATTGAGCGTATTCAATACCACATCCAGTCCGGGTTGCTCCGGTAAAGTAGGATGATTGAATTCCTGCCGTATACTCTTTTGCAAACCGATAGTAGTATATATATCTCCAAACTTGCTGCGGTTATACACCCTGTAATGCTGTATATGCTGATGCAACGGGTTTATTTTATAAGCATTCAGCAGGGGATACGGTACAATAGGGCGGTCCTTCAGGTTATCCTCCGGCGCTTCATATACCTGCCGGGTAAATTTACGGGTAAGCGAATCCCGGCTGCCATCCGGTATCTCCTGCTGGTTATCGTACGCCGTAACTCCCCATACGGAATATCCCCACGACTTATCTACCCTGGCCATTGCAGAAAGGTTATACTCCCTGAAAGCAGTTCCATATACCAGGCCATCTACCTTGTTCCTGTAATTATGCGCCATCTTCCCCGAAGCCCGGAATGCATATTTCCAGTCGCCCTGCCGGTATGTTAACCCCAGGGAAGAAGCTGCCATCCCATTGTTGGTATGATAATCCATCAGGAAACTTCCTTTCAGTTTTCCTTCTTCTCCAACAGGAATATCGGGTATCATATTAATTACCCCCGCGAGGGCATCAGATCCATAAGTAAGACTTGCAGGCCCTTTCACCACTTCAGCCCGGCCAATTCCATACTGGTCAACTTCAATGCCATGTTCATCCCCCCATTGCTGCCCTTCCTGTCTTATTCCATCATACAGCGTCAATACCCTGTTATAACCCAGGCCCCTTATAAAGGGTTTCGAAATATTCGGCCCTGTAGTAACAGCACTGACCCCTGGAATTCCTTTGATGATAGCGTCTATAATGTTATTGTTCACATTCATATTCATTTCCCTTTTGCCAATAGTGGCAATGGGAATAGGATTCCTGCGTACGGCGGTAGCCCGCAAAACGCCCGTCACTACAATCTCATTTAACCTGGACAAGTCCTCTTTCAAACTGATATTCAGTACCAGCGTTTGTCCCGCAGCTACCGTTGCGTTCATTTTTTCCGTCTGATAACCCATCATTGAAACGGTGAGCTCATAAGTGCCCGCTGCTATATCCTTTATAATAAACTGCCCAGAGGCATTCGTAGTAGCTCCTATATTTTGCCTGGCGATGACAACATTGGCAAATTGAACCGCCAGACCACCTGTGGTCACTTTTCCCCGGATGCCTCCATGCTGTCCAAAAGCCTGACTCGAAATAAACAGCATATGTAAACCCGGCAAAAGAATCTGCCAGAGAGTAGAAGGTCTATTCATTAATATATTTTCTACAAACTTATTTTTATTATTTCACTAATCGATAATTATTATTTAGGCAAGCCTAAATAATAGATGACAATAGTCATCTGCGCAACATAGTTGCATAAACATAATTAGCTAATTGTGTACTACCTTTGTATGGAATTAATGATTGGCGCAATGTCTAAAAAGATTGTTTTTTACATAGTTTTCTTTGTTCTGCTTGGTATAGTATTTCTTGGCTATTCCGGTTATGTGATTAAGTCGGAGCAGGGAAGTTTCTTTGGAAAAGAGAAATTGCCAGTGCTGGGAACAAACGGCCATTATATCGGGGGCTTCTCTTTTGTGAATCAGGAAGGCCGTACTATTACCAATAATGATGTAAAGGGAAAGGTATATGTGGCCGAATACTTTTTTACTACCTGTACAGGTATTTGCCCTAAGATGAATGCGAACATGCAGAAAGTATACGCCGTTTACAAAAATGAACCCAACTTCCGCATATTATCGCATACCGTAGATCCTGAAAACGATAGTGTCCCTGTATTGAAAGCTTATGCAGAATTACATGGTGCTGATCCTAAAAACTGGTGGTTCCTGACCGGTACTAAAAAAGAACTGTATAACCTTGCCCGTCAGGGATATCTGGTGGATGATGGTACATACACCGGCGAGGATGATTTTGTGCATACACAGTGGTTCGCGTTGGTAGACGGAGAAGGAAGAGTAAGAGGATTATATGAAGGGACCAAAAAGCCCGATGTTGATAAACTGATCTCTGATATAGCCCGCCTTCTGAAAGAATAGTAAAAGAATAAATGCATCATGAGCAACAAGACTAAAGCAAGTATTACAGATATGCTCAGAGCCAGTAATCTCAGCATAACAGATACGCGTGTAAAGATACTGGAGCTGTTCATAGACAGCAATGGCGCACTGGAACACAGTAGTTTTGAAAAACTGGCCGGTCATAGTTTTGACCGTGTTACTGTTTACCGCACTTTACAAACTTTCCTTGATAAAGGGATCATTCATAGCATCCCTACAACGGATACCTCTATACGTTACGCACTTTGCAAATCGGATTGTTCTGAACATGATCATCATGATCATCATATCCATTTCAAATGTGAAGAATGCGGCAATACCATCTGCCTCGATGAGACTACGGTGCCGGAGATACAATTACCTAAAGGGTATACTGCACACAATATTGAAGTGGTAGTCAGCGGGGTATGTAAAGAATGTAAATAGAAAAAGCTCCTCACGGAGCTTTTTCTATTTAGAGAAATTATGTTTAACTGATCTTATCAATTTCCTGCTGCACAAAATTCGCCAGCTCTTTTACATAAGCAGGAGAGAAATCAAACCTGATCCCTGCTGCTTTATACAATTCAGGTAATGTACGTGTACTACCCAGGCTAAGCGCCTTTACGTAATTATCCAGCGCCTGTTGTTTGTTTTCTTTATACTGCTTCCACATAGCAATAGCACCTAATTGTGCAATACCGTATTCAATATAATAGAAAGGAACTTCAAACAGGTGCAGTTGTCTCTGCCAGCTGATAGCACGGTAATTTTCCCAGCCAGTCCAGTCTACAGCAGAAGTAGAAAAATCATTCAGGATCTGAATCCAGTTAGTTGTACGTTCTTCTACTCTATGTTGAGGATGTTCATATACCCAATGCTGGAATTTATCGATAGTAGCTATCCATGGGAATATAGAGATAGAGCGTTCCAGCTGTTGCAGTTTAGCCCTGCGTAACTCTTCTTCATCCTTGAAGAAGATATCCCAGTAGTCCATTGTGAACAACTCCATACTCATACTGGCCACTTCAGCGATCTCCATAGGGTATTCCTTGAATGCACTCAGTTTCAGGTGATGGCTCAGGAAAGAATGCACGGCATGTCCGCCTTCATGTACCATTGTGGTAAGGTCTTTCATTTGTCCTGCTGCATTCATGAAGATGAATGGCACACCGGTTTCCGCCAGTGGGCAGTTATATCCACCGGGAGCTTTACCCTTACGGCTGTCCAGGTCCAGGCGTCCCATCTGCTGCATTACACGCAGGCAATTACCAAAGAAAGGGCCAAGTTGGTCGAAGGTCTCAATGGCTTTATTCACCAGTTCTTCTCCTGTATGGAAAGGCTCCAGTGGCTTAACACCTGCCGGTTCAGCTTCTGTATCCCAGGGTTTCAGTACATCCAGTTGCAGCTTCACCCGTTGCTTTTCCTGCAGGTTTTTCACCAGTGGTATAATATGTTCTCTGATGGCAGCATGAAACTGGAAACAATCTTCTTTGGTATAATCAAAGCGGCCCAGCTCTTCAAACTTGTAATCGCGGTAATTGGCAAAACCTGCATTTTTCGCTACCTGGTCTCTCTTCTCTACCAGTGTTGTATATAATGTATCGAAAGCAGTTTTGTCTTCCAGGCGACGGGCGGCAGTTTTGCCAAACACTTCTTCTCTCAGTGCGCGGTCGCTGTTCTCGAGGAACCTGGCAGCCTGTTGCAGGGTATATTCCTGTCCGTTCACATTAATGGTCATCTTACCGGCGATAGCGCCGTATTGCTGAGACATTACGCTCAGTTCTGCCAGTAATGGCACATTCTCTTCCCGGAATAGTTTTACCTGTTTCCGTACGCTGCGCAGATAAGTAGCATATAATTCCTGGTCCAGGTCTTTTACCCATTCGCAGGCCAGCAGTTTTTTGTTCAGTGCATCGGCATAAGGCTGCAGCTTAGGCTGAATTTCCATGCAGAAGTAGGTAAAGGCTTCTTCCAGCACCTTATCTGTGGTGTCGCAGGTCATGCGGATCTGACGCCAGCAGGCATCCTCACTTATTACAGCTTCCAGCTCACTGACATCTTTTAACCATTGTTCCAGCTCAGATACATTTCCCAATGGTCTTTGCTGCAGTTCTTCAAAATAAGGCTGCAAGGCATCCCAGGTGGTAACCGTAAAATTTACCGGCAACAGGGTCCGGGGCTGTTTCTCAATATTTGCGTCTAATGTCTTCATTTTACTAAAATAAGAAATTATGAATCAATCCTTACAGATGGAATGTATAGATATATAAGAGCATAAACTTTCCTCTAAACTCTCCATAACTGGTAATACATTTCTATTTAAGCGCTATATAAGCCCTATCTATATAGGTAGGGCTTATATAGCGCTTAAATAGGGGTTATATAGGGCTTATATAGGGGTTATATACCTGAGCTGGCTGAATATCAACAGGTTATCAGTACTCACTACTATTTCAATGCTTTTTTACTACTGATTAGTAATATATTAAACAATAAGGGAAGTTATTATATCTGAAATTTGTAACGGATTTAATGTCGTTTAGCGCTTAAATAGCGCCATCGTTTGTTCAAATGCAAATGCCTGGCGCAAAACGCATCCGCGTAAGGCACCAGGCATCAGGCAATGAATATCTTGTTACTATTCTTCGGTCTTCTTCTTCTTAACAACCTTCTTTTTAGGCTCTTCCTCACCTTCAGCAGCAGGAGTCTCTTCCTTTTTAGCTTTGGCTTTCTTCGGAGCTTTTTCAGCAGAAGCTTCAGGAGCATCTTCTTCTTTCGCGGCTGCTTTTTTAGGTTTGGCGGCTTTCTTAGCGGTACCTTCTGCTGCCGGCGCTTCTGCCTCAACAGTTTCAGCTACCGGTTCCTGTCCTTCTTCAGCTACTTCATCGAATTTCAGGAGATCGTTCGCCTTAAGGATCACATACCATTTAACCATCTTCTTCATATCGCTCACATATACCCTGTCTTCATCAAAAGAAGGAAATACGTTTTTGAAGTAAGCTTTGACAGCATTATTATCGGCTTTCGCATCAAGTGGGGCCGTTTTCGCTTCCTGATCCTGCATGGCTTTAAAAACCTCTGCCAGATTCACGTTTTCTCCTGTGGTAAATACTTCAATACTTTCCAACGGGGTAAAATTATGGACGCGGGAACTCACAAACCGGGTGCTCTTGTCTTCCAGAGATCTTACGATAGCACCATCCTGTTTGCTGGCGATCAATTGAAACAAACCACCCAAACCGGTTACTGCAACTATTTCTCTATACTGCATGTTCAAATTTTTAGGAAGGCAAATATAAAAAATCGTTTTCATCCGACAAATTGATGATTTGCCTTAATTAGCTTATAATGACGAATAAGTGCATTTAATGAATAATTAATTCAAAATGATTTGCTTAATTAATCTACCTACATTAATTGACTTTAACAAATGATCTCTTTGACAAGAGCAACTAGTTGCTCCTTTTTGCCAGTACTATTGGTAGTTTCCATCGCTTCACCTGCCCTTTGAGATCAAACATCTCAGTAAATATTATGTATATACCTTTAGACAGTACCTTATTGGACTCTCCCAATCCGTCCCATATCAATTGTCCCTTCGACGCCAGTAAAGTATTATGCTGCAGGTAGCGGACCGGCCTTCCACCGGCATCATAAACAGTAATATTGGCTACATAGCCAGGTGCCGGCAATATATAACTGATAACCGCCACATCATCTTTACCATCATTATCCGGAGAAAATATTTCTGGTGTGATAGTCAGCTCTCCCGGTAAGGCCGTTATCTGCAATTGCTGGGAATTTACACTGCCCGGTGTAGCATAACCAGCTGTAGAAGCGGCGGAATGCCAGTTATGAGGGTCCTGCGTTGGCATTCCGGCATCCAGTCGCTCCAGTGAAACACCTTTAGTATTATCCGCCAGGGCAAACTGCATATCATCAGAATAATGCAATTCATCCAGGACAACTCCTCCCGGTCCCAGTAATATAATAGTCCCTTCCTTATTGATCAGTGACGGGAGGTTCATCTTATATATATTTTCCGGTTGTTTGCAATGATACCGCATACATAATGCCTCAGGGTCCGAAGTGAAAGCCGCATAAGTCCGTGGTAATAACAATAAACCGTTACTGCTCAATGCCACAGAGTCTCCCGGTTTTCCTTTAGAAAAGTACAGCTCTTTCAGGTCCACTGCATTTGCTCCCCGGTTATATAACTCAATAAATTCAGGTGTTCCATCATATAATATCTCATTGATCACTACATCACCGCTACCGACCTTATAATAAAGGAAGGATGCATTAACAGGTGTTATGATGTTACCAGCCATATCCCCGACGCCTTTTACAGTTAGCCTGCAACTATCTCCATTCGGAAATGGGCTATCCCATAACAATCTGATACAGCTATGCTGAAAAATAAGTGATGCAGGGGCCTGCACGTCATTCACAAGGAACGTTCCTTGTTTGTAAACACTATTGCTGTCTAATGGTTCAGAAAAACACAGGTCCAGTTCCCTGTCGCCCACCACCTGTAATGATAATAACTCCGGCGCTATGGTATCTTTTATTATGCGCCCGGCTATGACATCATCAAAGAAATGTTTCTCAAAAAAAGAAGCCGTAGACTGTTTCACAGCAAAGCCCATATACCGGGCGTTTCTCAAAGAGGAATCTTTCACACTGCCTTCCAATATATAATTACTACCTGTACCACTATCATCTACCCATAAGCTCCAATTATGGTCTTCATCACAAACTACCTTTACTTTTAAAACACTGGAGGAATGATCTGTGGTCCCATCTCTGCCATCAATAATCATTATGGGTGTCGCATTTACACTTTTCCGGTAAAGGCACACCTCGTCTTTAGTATTCCCTATACGCACAAAATATCCTTTAACAGTAGCAGATAGCAGGTTAGCAGAATCTGCCATCAGATAAACATCTGCGTAATTAAGGGAAGAAGTATTAAAGTCCAGCCGCATCCACCATTCCCAGCTATAGGGAGCTGTGGCAAAAGAAGGCGTGGCAACATAGAAACTGCTGTTAGCCTGCCGGAAATGGCTTTGCAGCATACCATTCTTTACCTGCCAGGCAGTATCTGTACCTTTCCAGGTAATGGCCGAGTCGATGTGCGGGTAATTAAAATGCTCCTGTACCTGAGCATAGGTGCCAGCTGTCTGCAGCAGCAGACAACAACAAACAATGGGGAATCGCATTTTTAAAAAATTTTGGTTGGTTAAGGCCGGAAATTAGTGAATTTCTATGATTCTGCATATGGCATTGAAAACCGCATTGGTTACCTTAAATTTGCATTTCCAAAAATTTAAAATGTAAAACAATGAAAGTTGCCGTAGTAGGAGCCACCGGACTGGTAGGCACAAAAATGTTACAAGTGTTGACGGAAAGGAATTTTCCGGTTACAGAGCTGATTCCCGTAGCCTCTGAGAAGTCTGTTGGTAAGGAAGTAACATTTAAGGGCAAGCCTTATAAGGTGGTAAATGCTGATACGGCGATTTCCATGAAGCCAGATGTTGCATTATTTTCTGCAGGTGGCAGTACCTCCCTGGAATGGGCGCCTAAATTTGCAGCTGCTGGTATTACAGTAATTGATAATTCTTCTGCCTGGAGGATGGACCCCACCAAAAAACTGGTAGTGCCGGAAATCAATGGTAAAACATTGACCCCAGAAGATAAGATCATTGCAAATCCAAATTGCTCTACTATTCAAATGGTGTTGGTGCTGAACCCATTACATCAGCAATATAAAATCAACAGAGTAGTTGTATCAACTTATCAATCAGTAACCGGTACCGGTGTAAAAGCGGTAAACCAGTTAATGAATGAACGCCAAGGTATAAACGGAGAGATGGCTTATCCTTATCCTATCGATTTAAATGTTATACCACAGATTGATGTTTTCCTCGATAACGGTTACACGAAGGAAGAAATGAAGATGGTGAAAGAAACAACAAAGATCATGGGCGATGACACTATTCGTGTTACAGCAACCACCGTACGTATCCCTGTTATCGGTGGTCACAGTGAATCTGTAAACGTCGCTTTTGATAAAGAGTTCGAACTGAAGGAGATACGCAATATACTTGAAAGTACGCCTGGTGTGATAGTAGTAGATGATCCTACAAATAACAAATATCCGATGCCGAAAGACGCACATGAAAAGGACGAAGTGTTCGTAGGACGTATACGTAGAGACGAAACTCAGCCTAACACATTGAATATGTGGATAGTTGCAGATAACCTGCGTAAAGGTGCCGCTACTAATGCCGTGCAGATTGCTGAATATCTGCATCAGCAAAAATGGATTTAGACCTTTTTTGTTGTAAAAATGTGAGAGAGAAACAGGAAAAAAAAGCTTTCCGAGAACGTATACACGATTTAATTTGAAATATTAAGAGCAAGTACTCGAGTACTTGCTCTTTTAGTATCGATTTGAAGAGAAATTAGTATTACCCGACTAAAAATTACACAGAAGTAGTATTGCTTTATGACAGATAAAATCCAATTTTGTTACTAATAATCCTATGCCACTTACTTCTTCCAAAAAAGTGAATTTTAAGAATGTAAGATGCTGAATGAACTAAAATTTACAAATCCGTAAACACCCTTAAGTCCTATGAAAACCAACGCCAATCGTGAGCTGTTACTGATGCACAAGTTTACTGAAGAGTGGAGTACAAATTTTTCTTCACAGGTATCCCGCATCATGAACATTGTAGATCAACATGATACACTGGACGGCATCATACCCATTATAGAGGTAGCCAATGTGTACAATCAACGTTTTGCGCATACTAAAACGGACAAAGAAAACCTTTTGAAGAATCGCAAAGCAAGACCTTTCGAATTTTTAATTCACAAAAACTAACCCGTAAGATTATTGAGCTGTACTCATCTGCCGGTAGTTGCCGGCAGATGAAGTATAAGCCTTTATATTTTCTACTCTGCTACCTCCAGCGCTCTATCAAGGAACTTGATAAAAGGTTGCATCACAGCAAATATCTTCAGTATCTCCCTCACCAATGCCGGCTGTATAGCCACATCATCTGTAAGATGATGCCATACTGTAAAGCTCTTCAGCTTCAGATAGGCAATGGCCGGATTATCGGGTAAATATCCCTGCGGGACCGTTTTAAGCGATTCCCCTTCTATCTTCCCAAAATAACGGATAAACTCTTTATTGGATATAATCTGCTGGAATTCTTCAAAGTTGTAATCAATCTCCTGCCTCACCTTCTTCAGCACAGCTGCTTCAGGCGTCCACAAACCACCGCCCGCGAAACTATTACCACCTGGTTCCAGGTGAAAATAATAACCTGGCCGGGGCGTTTTACGTCCACCAGGCGCAAAGGCAGCTCCCATATTTGTCTTGTAGGGCGTTTTGTCTTTGCTGAATCTTACATCTTTGTAAATACGGAAGGTGCAGTCTTTTACCTGTAAGCCAATCAATGCAGCGTCCTGCTTAAATAAACCATCCAATATCTGTTGCACCACACTTTCAAAGTCTGCCTTAGCATTCTGGTAATCCAGCTTATGCTCTTCAAACCAGGGTTTATTATTATTCTTGCTCAGTGATTTCAGAAACTTTAACGTGGGAGGCTGTAACATGCAATACCTTTTGCCCACAAAATAAAAAATTTATTCTCCCTGCACTAAAAATGATAAGTAGCCGCAAGTAATACATTGGGAGAAGTTCCTGCAGGCGTTCCATTATTCCTGTTAAAAATATTTACTGAAGCCTTATCCAGCCGGAACTCGGGGATAATGGTCAGGTTTCCTGCTTTATAATTAAGAGAAAGCGTGCCGGCCAGTACATGCCCCCCATCTGTACCAGCAAATGTTTTCAGACCATACTTATCTTCAAAGTATTCTCCTCTTAAAGAAAGTCCGCACTTAGGTGTGAAATCAAGATTAATATATACTGCTGATCCCCACCATTTTTTAGCCGACTCTGTATTTTCCTTATCCCGGGTATTACAATACATACTTACAGTCCCATTATATCCCAGGCCCAGCAATGTACTTGCCTGCCAGGTAGCAACAACATCTATCTGGTGATTCTGTATACCAAGGGTATCTCTTCCTTCCAGATAATTGAGGTACAATTTAACAGGCACCTTTGCAGATGCATATCCCACCTGGGCGCCTATATATTTCTGGTTACTCCAGGAGGCCGACTTAAAATCCGTAGGATTAAACAGTCCTACCATAGCAGTCCATTCGCTACTGAACGTAATGTCTGCCTTTACGCCCGTATTGAAAAAGGGACCATTACTGAACATATAACTCATGCTGTAATTCCTGTTCAGATAAGCGTCCACCAACTCATACCCTATATGAGTCGCAAAACTTCCCATGCTGATCTTTAATTTGCTCAGTACCTGATAACTGAGATATAATTGCTTAATGCCCATTTCCATTGTGTTCACCTTATCAGACGTTTCATTATAAGAAAACTCTGAGGCTCTTCTTCCGAATCCAAGGTCTGCGACGATACTTCCCTTCTTAAACTCGTGCTCCGCTTTAAGTGAAATCATGCCCAGTTCAAAACTGTTGTGGGAATTGGTAAAACTTGTCTTGTTATCTTTACTGTTGCCGTTAAAGTTATATTTATAATATACGTCTGCGGAACCAGAGATCTTTACGGCGGGGGCTGGTAAAGAGTCTTCTTTTGACTGAGAATAGGCAACAAACAACTGGCAGACTGCAAATGCAGTCAGTAAAACTTTTTTCATGCAATGGGAATTAAGTTGATAAAATCGTGTGCAATTGTTTTTCGTGGTAGCTGTTCTCTTTGTATCGCCGGCAGGAATAGAAAAAGAATAGCTAATAATTTACCAGGAAGGAAAATTTCATATAAACGAAATAAGAAATTGGTTGATAAAAAGAATTAGTTCGGTTGATAAAATGCTACTGATAAATACTTTACTCCTGTTGATTATTAGCTATTCCTTGTTTTGGGTATCAAACTGATTATTAAATTGTATTGTGATGTTCTATCAGGTTGATAATTATCAACCTGATAGAACATCAGTTATATTAGTCTATCATTTGTTCTTCTTTCAATGAGCCATTATTGTGCACACTTAATAAGGCAGGATGATAATTCTCGTTATGTTGTGAAACGTCCAGCCCCAGTGATTCATCTTCATCGGATACACGAAGCGGATGGATTAAATCGATCAGTTTAAAGATACCATAGGAAACAGTAAAGCTGTAACCTACCACGATCAGTAATCCAAGTGTCTGATGTTTTAACAGTTCAAAATTACCATATAACAAACCATCATTACCCAGGCTGTTTACTGCTTTAGTAGCGAATACACCTGTCAGCAACATACCTACCATACCACCAACACCATGGCAGGGGAATACGTCCAGTGTATCATCGATAGCTGTCTTTGTTTTATAATGTGCAACCAGGTTAGAAACGATAGCAGCAATAAAGCCAAGCATAATACTCTGGGGAATACCCACAAAACCTGCAGCAGGAGTGATAGCCACCAGGCCAACCACAGCACCGATACAGAAGCCCAGTGCAGAAGGTTTACGACCACGGATTACATCAAAGAAAACCCATGAAAGACCAGCAGCAGCAGAAGCAGTATTAGTAGTAGCGAAAGCAGAAGCGGCTAATGCATTTGCTCCCAGGGAAGAACCAGCATTGAAACCGAACCAGCCGAACCACAGTAAACCGGTACCCAGCAATACAAATGGTATGTTAGCTGGTTGCAATTCTTTCTTATCAATATGGTCTTTACGGCGTTTCAGCACCAGCACACCGGCTAATGCAGCACATCCCGCAGAAATATGTACAACTGTTCCTCCTGCAAAGTCAAGTACACCCAGTTTAGCCAGGATCCCATCAGGATGCCAGGTCCAGTGTGCAATTGGTGCATATACCAACAGGCTGAATAATACCATGAATAAGATGTAAGAGGTAAAGCGGATCCTTTCTGCTGTAGCACCTACCACCAGGGCAGGCGTAATAATCGCGAATTTCATCTGGAAAAGAGCGAACAATAGCAAGGGGATGGTAGGACCACCACTCCAGGGAGCACCGGAAGCTACCCCTTTAAAGAAGAAGTAAGTAGAGGGATCACCTATTATTCCATGAATAGATGTACCAAATGCAAGACTAAATCCTACTACTATCCATAACACACTAATCACACCTGTAGCAATAAAACTCTGCATCATGGTGTTAATTACATTCTTACGATTGATCATACCACCGTAAAAGAATGACAAACCAGGGGTCATAAGAAATACCAGACAGGATGCTACCAGGATCCAGGCAATATCACCAGAATTATATTTTCCTGCTGGATCGGCAAAAAGAGTACCGTTTGGAACGAATACTCCGATTACTGCAACCAAAGCAAGGAAAATAAATGGCAAATAGTCTTGAAATGATGTTTTCTTCATAGCTCTATTAAATTTAAATTCTTCAATAAAAGTATGAATCCTAATTAAAACATCAAATAGAATAGGGGAAAAATAGAATTAATTGAACAAACACTCGCTATTATGGATTAAACCTCAGGTATATTATAATAAGTTATAATATTAATTATGTTTTTGGGCAATATAAATAAGGGGAAAGGGGACAAAAACAAGGAATAACTATTTAGTAACCAATAAGATATAAGCAAACGGGCTTACCTGTTAACAATTTTCTAACATTGAGTAGAGCAGTGCTACTACAATAAACAGTATATAGAGTTAACCAATTACTATACAATTAGATAGATATTATAAACAATTGCGTGGATAGCTATTAAAAATTGAATAATTACGAATACATTAGATATAATCGCATATGTTTTTTATGATCGGGATCATAAAAACCGATCCAAACTGCGGCATTATTGCTTCATTCCGTCTAATTCACGTTGTAGTGCGAACATTTGGTCTCTTAACCTCGCCGCCTCCATAAAATCCAGATCTCTTGCTGCCTTTTCCATATCCTTCTTCACCTTACCGATCGTTTTCTCCAGTTGCGGGATCGTTTTTGCAGACGCTACCTGCTGAGCATAGTCTACTGCATCTTCTGCCACCAGCTGTAACTCATCATGTACAGCCAGCGGAGAGTTCTCATCAAACTCTTTGATTTGCAGCACAGATGTTTGTCCCATGATCTGCTCCTTACTTTTGAGTACCGTCTTTGGAGTAATATGATTAGCAATATTATAAGCCTTCTGCTTTTCCCGGCGGCGATTGGTTTCATCTATGGTACGCTGCATGCTGTCCGTAATCTTATCTGCATAAAAGATTACCAGACCTTCTACGTTACGCGCAGCACGCCCCGCTGTTTGGGTCAGGGAACGTTCATCCCTCAGAAACCCTTCTTTGTCAGCATCCAGTATAGCCACCAGGGTTACCTCCGGCAAATCCAGTCCCTCACGCAACAGGTTCACGCCCACCAGTACATTAATATTACCCAAACGCAGGTCGCGCAGGATTTCTATTCTTTCCAGTGTATCGACTTCAGAGTGGATATAACGTGATTTTATATTAATACGTTTCAGGTATTTGTCCATTTCTTCAGCCATTCTTTTGGTAAGAGTAGTCACCAGCACCCGGCCACCATTTAGTACACGCTTATCTATTTCGTCCAACAGGTCATCTACCTGGTTAGCGCTGGGGCGTATTTCAATCGGCGGCTCCAGCAACCCGGTAGGACGTACTACCTGTTCTACCACCACCCCTTCCGTTTGCCTCAGTTCATATTCACCCGGAGTGGCACTCACGAAAATCGTCTGGTTTATGACGTTCTCAAATTCATAGAAATTCAGCGGACGGTTATCCAGTGCAGAAGGCAGACGGAACCCAAAGTCTACCAGCGTTAGCTTGCGCGAACGGTCCCCCCCATACATTCCGCCTATCTGGGGGATTGTTACGTGGCTTTCATCTATTACCAGCAGGAAATCCTTAGGGAAATAATCCAGCAGGCAGAATGGCCGTGTACCCGGAGTGCGCCTGTCCAGGAACCGGGAATAGTTTTCAATACCACTGCAATATCCCAGTTCACGGATCATTTCAATATCATATGTCACCCTTTCTGAAAGACGTTGTGCTTCCAGGTGTTTTCCAACAGAACGGAAGTATTCCACCTGTGCCTGTAATTCATCCTGTATTTCGTAGATGATCTGATGCATCATATCCTTGGGTGCCAGATAGAGGTTTGCAGGAAATATAGCCGCATTTTCCATTGTTCCTATACGTTTACCTGTCTCTATATCAAAACTCTCAATCTCCTCTATCTCATCCCCAAAGAAGGTAATGCGGTAAGCATAGTCCACATATGGCAGATTGATATCCACCGTATCCCCCTTTACACGGAAATTACCCCTGTTGAAGTCTCCGGTGGTACGGGAATAAAGCGAATTTACCAGCCCATGCAATATTGTATTCCGGCTAATCGTCTGTCCTTTAAAAATGCGGATGATCCCGTTTTCATAATCTGTAGGGTTACCCATACCATATATGCAGGATACGCTGGCAACTACGATAATATCCCTTCTTCCCGAAAGAAGATTGGTAGTTGCTCTCAATCGTAACTTATCCAGCTCTTCATTAATGGAAAGGTCTTTTTCTATATAAGTATCGCTCACGGGCATATATGCCTCGGGCTGATAATAATCGTAGTAGGAAACGAAGTATTCCACGGCATTATCGGGGAAAAACTGACGTAATTCACCATATAACTGGGCCACCAGCGTTTTATTATGGGTAAGTACAAGCGTAGGACGCTGTACTTTCTCTATCACATTGGCTACAGTGAATGTTTTACCGGAGCCGGTCACGCCCAGCAGCGTTTGAAAAGCAGCACCGTCCTGTATTCCTTCCGTTAGTTTGGCAATCGCCTGCGGCTGATCGCCGGCAGGTGCGTATGGAGCATGTATCTTGAATGGCATAATTAATTAAAATGTAGTGTAGTTCTTCAGGCAGACCAAATTTACTAAACCTGCTTATAGATTCCACAGCAGGGTTCGTCAACAAATGTACAATTTATCAATTCTTCTTTTACAATTCGAAAATCTAACCCACCTTTATGCCCTCATAACCGACTCTGCTTATGCTTAAAAAACTCAGCCCTTTTTTATTGGGCATACTGTTACCGTTATTCCCGCTTACCACTTTTGCATGGGGCGTTACCGGCCATCGTGTAGTGGCTGAAATTGCCACCAGACATCTTACCCCGAAGGCCCGTAAAGCTGTCATTGTATTACTTGGAAAACAAAGCATGGCAATGGTGTCTACCTGGCCCGATTTTATCAAGTCAGATACCACCCACAAATATGACCGTACTTCGTCCTGGCATTACATGGACTTCCCGGCTCATTCTTCCAGACTGCAGTTCGAAGGGATTATACAAAAAGAAACAGGGGAAAACCTGTATGTAGAAACAACGGCCCTTATTAAGCAATTAAAAGACCCGGCGGTGTCTAAAGCAGACAAACAATTTGCACTCACCTTTCTCATTCATCTGATAGGAGATATGCATCAGCCATTACATGTAGGGCATCCGGAAGACCAGGGAGGAAACAAGATCAATGTCAGTTGGTTTGACAAGCCCACTAACTTACACAAGGTATGGGACGAACAGCTGATAGAATTCCAGCAGCTAAGTTATACGGAATATACACAGGCACTGGATACAGCTTCTGTAGCAGATATCAGGCAGTTACAAAGCGGCACTATCAAAGACTGGATGTTCGAATCCAGTCAACTCGCCGACAAAGTATATGCATTTACACAGCCCAACGATAAACTTAGTTACCGTTATAATTACTGGTTTATAAAAGACCTGAACCAGCAATTATTAAAAGGAGGATTGAGATTAGCTGCGCTACTGAACAGCATTTATAAATAAAAAAACCGGCCCTGACAGGCCGGTTTTTTTATCTTATCCCTGACTATACCAGGTCTATATCAAAGTTTACAAGTTGTACAAACTGCTCCAGACGGGCGTTGATATCGTCCTGTGAGATCTCTCTTAAACGGCCTGTACCAAATTTCTCTACGCAGAATGATGCCATTGCAGAACCTACAATAATGGCCGTTTTCATATTCTCAAAAGAGATGTCTTTTGTTTTGGCCAGGTGACCGATAAAGCCTCCTGCAAAAGTATCTCCTGCACCGGTTGGGTCAAACACTTCATCCAACGGCAGGGCGGGTGCAAAGAACACATGATTTTCATGGAACAGCAATGCCCCATGTTCCCCTTTCTTTATGATCAGGTAACGTGGTCCCATTGTCAGGATCTTACGCGCAGCCTTTACCAGGGAATATTCACCACTCAGCTGACGGGCTTCTCCGTCGTTCACCATTAGTACATCTACTTCTTTAAGTACCCTTTTCAGATCGTCCAGTGCCACTTCCATCCAGAAGTTCATCGTATCCATTACGATCAGCTTAGGCCTTGTTTTCATTTGTTTTATTACATCCAGCTGTACCTGAGGTGTCAGATTACCCAATATCAGGAACTCACTACCCTGGTAGCTGTCTGGTATAGATGGCTGGAATTCACCCAGTACATTCAGTTCTGTTACAAGTGTATCGCGGGTATTCATATCCATATGATACTTTCCGGCCCAGTAGAAAGACTTTTCATCTTTCTTTATCTGTACCCCTTCCAGGGCAACACCTTTTGCTTTAAGAGCATCCAGTTCTACCTGTGGAAAATCACCACCAATCACAGATACCTGGTTGATAGGTTTTACAAAGTTAGAAGCCGCCCATGCAATGTATGTGGCAGAGCCTCCAATAATTCTTCCTGATTTACCAAATGGCGTTTCAATATCATCGAATGCCATGGAACCTACAACAGTGAGCGACATGCTTATTTTTTTATTGAGTTAGCTGTAATAAAACTGGCCAAAGGTAATAATAATTAACTGTTATCCTATGGAACACTTAACGGCTGCAATAAGCCACCAGTAAACACCTTGTTGAATAGTAAAAAAAATTTACATGTTTTTCCGGGCCAGGTCTGTAACTTTTTATAACAGCACCCGTTTAACTATTGCATCAGCGCTGAAGTAACCATTTTGTACTAAATAAACGGAACCAATTTTAATCGAGTTATCTAATTTTTTTTAAACGGAAATCATGCTTACAATTAAAAATTATGCTTCTAAATTAGGAGCAGTGGCTATTCTATTGGGTGTAACATTCGCAGCTTGTAAAAATGATGATGCACCTGCTTCTCCAACCTTGCGTAGTAAAGAATTCAAACTGATCAAAGCGATCAGTCTTACAGATTCTACACAGATAGGTACTGTGAAGCTGTCTGAAAACCTGGACAGCAGTGTTAACCTGAGTCTTACATTAAGCAAGACAACAAAAGATACCGCACACAAAGTATACGTTATCTATGGTGTTGCTGCAACTCCACTTGCTGATACAATATTCAAGGGTAGTCTCACAGGCACGGGCGCCAGTGCATCTGTAGATATCTGGAAGAATTTGAAGACAGTTAAGGTAAACGGACAGACCCGCAATTTCAGATACGATTCTGCACTTGCTATCAGTGCATTCGCTAAAGTTCGCTTCAGCGCCAGCAAGGACAGTGTTATCGCTATTGGTAACATTCTCAAATCTGCTAAGTAATTAATATAATAATGGCCGGAATAAATCCGGCCATTACCTTCGGTTCGTATCTCGGTTTATAGGATATGGTTCCGGCTTTTTCAGAAGCCGGATTACCATCTTCGGTTTCTTAGTTTTATAGCGGTGTTACACGCGTACCTACTTCAAAATAATTTTCCTTTTCAGGCACGATCTTATAATGCTTCTTGCGTCTACATCAAAGCTGTAATGACCTGTTTTATCCAGTATAATCTGTTGCAATACTTTTTGCTGAATGGTATGCAGTAAAGTTACCTTAGCACCGGTAAGCGGGAGATTATTGTCACAATCCAGGATTAACCCATTAATTGCCTTATTAACTTTTTAGCACCAAATAATTCCAGACAACATACAGACTCCCTGTCAGAACCGATATCCCTGTACCATCGGATGCATCTTATTTACCACCGTATAATAAAGGTTATCCTTCGCAAAATTAAACGGCATGCCCAGGTTGCAGGGTGTTCCCAATGTCGTCTTCGCTCATGTAGAAATCCAGTCCTCTAAGAACTACCCGTCTATCCAAACTGGGAATCAGCGGCTTTTTCATCGGTTCCGACCACTTGTCTCCTGTTCTCGTACTTATATAAACAGATGTAAGCTTAATATTGTTCTGTGCGGCCCAACGTGTAAGATAAATAGTATTGCCCATCCCGGACTGACAGTTGCAGAATGTACTTTCAGGTATAATTTAACCAGGTTATTATTCCACTGTTATTGTTTCTGCCAACAACCAGGGAGTATATATTATCTATAATAGCAGGTTATGAAGTCTCGGGATATAAAACACGTCGGATAAGGTAAGCGATATTTCATTTTATTCAGTGTTGCGTACTCATCCTTTTTGTTCATTTAGTGAATAATGCTATCCTTTTTGTTCATTATTGATTGTTGGCAATGAAATTGAGGCAGGACTTTAGAAGGTAATTACAAGGTTTATCGTTTTCTTTTACCCTGAATAGAGAAATTTATATAAAATTCCATTTTTTATGATAATATCTGAAGATTAAGCTTAAAAAGTTGATCTAAATATATAATTATCAAGTGCAATTAGATTAAATAAATCAATATCTTATTTAAATATTAATTTATTTCTCAGAAAACCATGTATCAGTCTTTTATTAATAGTCAAAGATTATTACATTCGGTTCATTCAAATATGTTTTGTTCATTTTATTCATTTTGAACGAGATAAATCTGAACTGAAAACAGCATCGTAAGTTTACCAATGATACCAATGTCCATTAAATCCTTAAAATCCATTATTGTCCCCATATGATAGATCTCTCCTATGACTTTATCATAACGTTACAGAAAGAAGTATTGCGCAAATTCGGAGCTGATTCCATCATACCGGGAGACTGCAAGCACCTTTCTCAATCCATACTAGCTAAAACGACTAAGGTGGTTAGCGAGACTACTCTCAAAAGAGTCTTTGGCTTTGCAACGACCGTACATAGCTTCTCACGTTATACATTAAATACCTTATCTCAATATTGCAATTATAAAGATTGGGATGATTTCCAGTCCAGGCACTTTCATCAATTACAACTTGATACCGAAGGCTCCGTACCTGAAATAGATGATAGCAAATGGACAGAACTGATAAGCAAAGCAACAGCCGTTTCACACTATACGATTCTTATCCTCAAGAATCGTTCAGGAATTCCCTTTACATCCACAGTACCAAGATCACATTGTTTTTCACACATAGAGCGCTTTCTGGGAAGTGATTATGCTGCTACCGCATTTATCGCTCCCTCGGGCTGGGGTAAGTCCATTACGCTTGTACATCTGGCAGAATATTTCTGGTTCAGCCAGGAAGCTAAGTACAAACAGGACGTTTGCTGGTTCATTCATGCACATGCTGCCGGCAATATGCTGCTAAGAGGCTTCTCGCTGGCTTCCTGGCTGGATAATCAGCTAAGTCTGGGTACCGGAGAGAACTTCCGGGAATACTTTTCAACACACTTCGACGCGAAAGGAGGACGACTGATCCTGATCATAGACGGGTTTGATGAAATCTCTCTCTCTGTAGATAAGCTAAAACTACTTTATACCAAACTGGATGAGTTTGTGTATTCAAACGACCGTTTCCCATGGGTTAAAGTGATCCTTTCTATCCGTAGCAATACCTGGTCGGAAATCTTTCAGCACTCTTTACAATATCCTGCATTCCGCCGCTACTGGTATCTTGGACCAGAGATGGATGAAGAAACCAATATTAACCTCCCTTGTTTAACGGAACAGGAAGTAAAGTCCGTATTATATAACCACCGGCTGGATCCGGCTACGGTTCGCACTTTCAGTGAGGGCTTCCTCCAGAAACTCCGGTATCCCTACTACCTGCAGCTATTCTGTCAGATTAATACGGGCCCGGAACAACCCTTTATAGATGAGAATCTGAGCCTCTTCGAAATGGTATCCAGGTTTGTACAAAGCAGGGTATTCAACACGCAGAGCAATACCTTTAAGATAATGATCATAGAGAAGCTGCTACTGCTGCTGGACTTTGGAAAAGCAGGCCAGTATACAGAGAAACAATTACTATTGAATAAAAATGCGGATCTCTTCCCAGCATATAAAGAACTGCTGACAGATAATATCCTGGTAGAGGAAAACCTGAGCCAGGAAATTATGTTCCATGTAAAAGTGCGCTTTGCTCATAACGTACTACTGGAATATTTTAGCGCGATGCATTTCATTCAGGAATCAAAAATGGTGGTGAATACAATGATGCTCCAACATGTGCAGGAACAACTTCCGGCATCTTCCTATCGTGTGGGAGTATTCAAATGGCTGCTTCGCTATGCCATCAATAACGATCAGACGGCCTGTATCCATAACATATTTTACCAGCCTCTCACTAACACGGAAAAATCTTACCTGCTGGAATATCTGGCGGTATACTACCAACATGAGGGCGATAAACAGGTAATGCTTAAATCCATTTTTCCTCAGGGATATTTTCGCAAACATCCTTTACACAGGTTCCTTAACGACAATTTTCTACACTTCAGTAAAAAGAAAGTACTCAATGCCCTGCTGGACCTTGCCGAACTGCCTGAAGACAAAATAAAGATCCGAAGTATTCTCTTCATCATGTCTTTACTGCAACTGGATGCAGAACAATGTGAGCAGGAATTGAACAGTATCAAAAGACTGATGAGTCGCGAACAGATTGAAGATGACCTGTGGGTTACGCCACACGAACTTTACCTGTTCATCTATGAATACATGAAGTTCGGCCTGATCAACGAAACCATTAAAGACAAAATTTATACGTATTCACGGTATCTTAACGGTACCAGCCGGCAATCTCCTTCTGTTTCAACGGAAATGGTATTACGCCTCATGGGTTTCGCCTTTGTGATGAAAAATGACTACACCCATATGCTCAACTACACCAGGCGCGTTTTTGAATGTTATCCGCTATTGGTATATCAGAAAACAGATCCTCTCCGTTTGTCACTTCTTTGCTGGCAGGCTTATGCACATATGGGAATGGGTAATTTCGCAGCAGCATCTAAAATTGCCAAACATGCTGAATTCCTGATCCGCAAATATTCCTTCGATTTCCTGAACGGGCGTCACCTCGAAGTTTTACAGAAACTGATCCAGGCACATATCTATTTTCATGAAAAGGAATTAAACAAGGCGATCCGTACAGCAGAAACGGCCATAGATATTTCCCAGAAAATGGACTTCAAGTTATTCCTCCTGATGGGATATCAGTTACTTAACAAAATATATCCCCTGTTACGACTTGATAAACCACAAAACCAATCAAAACAACAGATTACACTTATTAATAAAAGCACCTCATTTAGGCAGGTCAATAAATTGTGGGCGTAAAAAAAGGGAGAACAGGATAATCTCCCCTTTTCTTTATCTGGCATAATTTTGCGTTATTGCATACCATAATGGCCATAGATGAAAGTAAATACACCACTTTCCAGCACTTCCTCCTCAACCTCCTGGGTTTGTTGACGATCATTCCGCTGGCACCCTACATGAACAGGTACATACCGCCGATTGTAGCCGGAGGATTGCATATAGACATGTTCATGGCTGTACTGCTCGCTTTCTTTTTTACCCGTTTATTATTCTGGATATTTAAACCATTGATCGTTCCTGCGTTCATACTGGTGTGCAGTATATTATGTTTCAACTACTTAACTGACAATTACTCCTTCGATAACGTGTTAAATGATTATAAAGGGATGGTCCAGGGCAACTGGGGCGCCAAAAACAATAAACAGCTGGACATTCTCAGCCTCTATCCTCATCGCGTGGAAAGTTACCGCGATAAAACAGTAAGGGGTATCCGGGATAAGGTGAATTATAAAGATTCCCTGGTCCGCAATTTCTCTGTAGCCCATTCCCTGACCGACTTTGATGAATACTTCCCGAAATATGGCAAGATATCCCGCTACCTCGCCTTATTCCATTACATCAACAGGAACTTTAAATATGTGCCGGATACCCGTCGTGACGAATATTTTGCCACTCCTCAGGAAACCATTCAAAATGGCCTTGGAGGAGATTGTGACGATCATTCTATCCTGATGGCCTCCTGCCTGCAGTCTATTGGCGCCCGTTGCCGTATAGTACTCATCCAGGGGCATGCTTATCCCGAGCTTTTTTGTGGTAACAGGGAAGATTTTGAAGTAATAAAGCAGGCTATCGTAACTTTATTTCCCCACCCCCCTGTAAGAGAGATCCATTATCATGAAATGAAAGGAGAGTATTGGATTAATCTCGATTATACCGCGCGTCATCCTGGCGGTCCATACATGAATGATAAAGTCTATTCATTAATCGAATTATGAGGAAAAACAAATGAGCCATTTTAAAAATATAAAGAAGTATCACAGTTTTTTCAGGTTCAGGAGAGATTTTGAGAGATACAGCCTGAAACGTGCCAGAAGTTATGAAATCATTATTCACTGGTTACATAAAAAAATGAGCAGGAATCAATTCCTGATCCTCTCTGGTATTATTGTGGGTTGTGCGGCCGGACTCGCAGGTGTTGTACTAAAAATGCTGGTACACTATATCCACTACTTCATTACATACAAAGTTCATTTTAATACACAGCTAATATTCTATGCTTTATTTCCCTTCCTCGGTATTGTACTCACTACCCTGGTAGTTCTGTTATTCTTTAAGGGCCAATCCCGCAAGGGTATTCCGGCAATACTTTATGAGATCGCACAAAATTCCAGCCTGATTCCCCACGTAAAGATGTACTCCCAGATATTACAAAGCGCCATCACTGTAGGGTTGGGAGGTTCTGCCGGATTGGAAAGCCCTATCGCAGTAACCGGTGCAGCCATCGGCTCCAATTATGCCCGCAACTACCGGATGGGATATAAAGAGCGTACGTTATTACTGGCAGCCGGCGCCACCGCGGGTATTGCTGCGGCCTTTAATGCCCCTATAGCTGGCGTGATGTTCGCTTTCGAGATCCTGCTAACAGGCGTAGTATTCTCTGATTTCATGCCTCTCATACTGGCCTCTGTATGTGGTAGCTTGTTATCAAAGATTATTTTACAGGAAGAGGTCTTATTCCATTTTGAATCAAGGCAACCCTTTAATTATTATAATGTTCCCTTCTATATAGTACTGGGACTTTTATGCGCCCTCTATGCACGTTACTTCGTAGTAGTATCACAACGCATAGAACATTTCTTTGCAAAGCGGAAATGGCCTGCTTTGAAAAAAGCAATAATCGGAGGCCTGATCGTTTCTTTTCTATGTGTATTACTACCCCCTTTTTTTGGTGAAGGATACTCAAGCGTAAAGCTGCTGGCAGTAGGAGATTCCGATAACATTATACAGAACAGCTTCTTCCGTTACCTGCCTACACAAAGCTGGATGATACTGGTATTCACAGGTTGTATCTGCCTGCTGAAAGTATTTGCGACCGCGTTTACGATTCATAGTGGTGGTAATGGCGGTAACTTTGCCCCTTCTCTGTTTGCAGGTGGTTTCCTTGGTTACTTCTTTGCCATGGTATGCGTGACTCTGGGCTTTGAACATGTTCCGCTCACCAATCTTGTAATAGTTGGAATGGCCGGTGTAATGAGTGGTGTAATGTATGCACCGCTTACTGCAATATTCCTTATTGCTGAATCCAGTTCCGGTTATGACCTCTTTATTCCGCTAATGATTGTAGCCACTATTTCATTCATGATCGCTAAATGGTTTTCTCCTACTCCGCCCGATCTTCAACACCTGGTAAATGAAGGAAAGATATTTACCCGTGCTCATGATAAAAACATTCTGTCGCTGTTGAAAATAGAAGACTTTGTAGAAACAGAATTTCAAAAGATAAACAATACCGCTACACTGCGAGCCTTAATAGACCTGGTAAAACAGGGTAGTAGGGATATCATTGCAGTAGTGAATGCAGAAGGTCGTCTGGATGGACTGATATCGCTGGATGATATCCGTCCTATTATGTTCAATCCGGCGCTCTATGACACGACGATGGTGAAACAGCTGATGAAGCCACCGCCAGCATTGATTTACCTCAATGATAATGTAGCAAACGTCATCCGTCGCTTCGATGACACACATGCATGGAACCTGCCCGTTATCAATGATAAAAAACTGGTGGGGTTCGTATCAAAATCAAGTATACTTAATCAGTACAGGCTTTTGTTGCAGGAATACTCAGAAGACACACAAAATTAAAGAACGGCTGTGACCAAAATTCTTATACTATTTGCGCATCCCGCACTTGAAAAGTCGAGGGTACAGGCAGCGTTACTTCCTGCCATAAAAGGCATGCAGGGCGTTACGCTGCACGATTTATACGAAGTATATCCAGATCTTAATATAGATGTCAGACATGAGCAGTCTTTGCTGCTGCAGCATGACATAATTCTATTCCAGCATCCCTTTTACTGGTATAGTGCACCCGCTATAATCAAACAATGGCAGGACCTTGTACTGGAACATGGATGGGCATACGGCAGCACAGGCACTGCATTACGGGGTAAACGGATTGGCAATGTTATCACTGCCGGCGGACAGGAATCGTCTTATGGTAAAGACGGATGGAATCACCATTCCGTAGAGGATTTCCTGCTGCCATTCAAGCAAACGGCAAGCCTCTGCAATATGCAGTACATACCTCCGTATATTATTTACGGGACTTTGCGTTTTACACCATCCCTCATCCAGGAAGAAGTAGTCGCCTACAGGCGGATGCTGGAAGAACTGCGAGATGGAAATTCCCTGACCCAATAACTTATGCTATGGAACATTCTTACTTTTTTATAACAATGATATACCTCGCGGCCGCGGTCATCTTTATACCGTTAGCCAGAAAACTTGGATTAGGCTCAGTACTGGGATACCTGCTGGCTGGTATGGTCATCGGGCCTTCCATGCTGGGATTCATAGGGCAGGAAGGACAGGATATCATGCACTTTGCGGAATTCGGGGTAGTAATGATGCTTTTCCTCATAGGCCTTGAATTGGAACCGGCTCTGCTATGGAATATGCGGGCACCTATCCTCGGATTGGGCGGATTGCAGGTCTTAATTACTACTACTGTGATCACAGCTGGCGCATTATTACTTGGTCAGCCGCTGAATGCATCACTGGCACTGGGTATGACGCTGTCATTATCCTCTACGGCCATTGTGTTGCAAAGTCTCAAAGAAAAAGGGATCCTCTCTTCTTCAGCCGGACAAAGTTCCTTCTCTGTATTGCTGTTCCAGGATATTGCTGTGATTCCCATGCTGGCAATCTTCCCCCTGCTGGCAGGAGTGAGCTCCACGCATACCAAAGGGCATACACTCCGCGATGACCTGCCCGCATGGGGACAAACACTTGTTGTGCTGGGAGCGGTAGTCCTGATTATAGTGGCTGGCCGTTATCTGATAAAACCTTTGCTGCGTATAGTTGCCCGTGCCCGTGTGCGTGAGCTGTTCACGGCCTTCGCTTTATTGCTGGTTGTCTCCATTTCAGTATTAATGTCGCTGGTAGGTTTAAGCCCTGCATTAGGGGCATTCCTTGGTGGCGTAGTATTGGCTAACAGTGAATACCGCCACGAGCTGGAAAGCGACGTAGAGCCTTTTAAAGGGTTATTGCTGGGCTTATTCTTTATGGCAGTAGGTGCATCTATAGATTTTAAACTGGTATTATCCATTCCATGGGTGATCATAGGATTGGTAGTCGCACTAATGGCATTAAAGGCTATCATCTTATTAACCCTGGGAAAAGTATTCCGTATCAGTCTAGAACAGAACCTTTTATTTGGAGTGGCATTATCACAGGTAGGGGAATTTGCCTTCGTGTTATTATCCTTTACAAATCAATACAACATATTGCCGCAGGCCACCGTGAGTATTATGACTGCCGTAGTTGCTATCAGTATGGCGTTTACGCCATTGCTCATGATGCTTTATGAAAGAATAATACAGCCCCGATTTAATGTAGCAGACAAGAATACCCGTCAGCCGGACGAAATACAGTTACAGGAAAAACACCCGGTTATCATTGCCGGTTTTGGCCGCTTCGGCAATATAGTTGGCAGGTTTCTTCGCGTAAATGGTATCAAGGCAACCATACTGGATCTGGATTCTGATCGTGTGGACGCATTACAGAACTTAGGTGTAAAAGTATATTACGGAGATGCCTCCCGTCACGACTTGCTGGAAGCTGCGGGAGCAGCGGATGCAAAAATAATTATTGTTGCCATGGATACAGTAGAGCAGACACTGGAAGTGGTAAAAGTAGTCCGCAAACATTTCCCTCATCTGCAAATGCTGGTGAAGGCAGAAAATATTCCGGATACTTATGAACTGATGGACCTGGGCGTATTGCATATTTACCGGGAGACGCTTGATACATCTTTACGTATGGGCGCCGATGCGCTAAACATGCTGGGCATCAGGGCTTATCATGCACACCGTATAGCCAGTACATTCCGTAAACAGGAAGACAAGGCATTGAAAGGGCTTTCTGCTATCAGGAATGATAAGAAATTATATATAAATACGGTGAAGGAACGTATAGAAGAGCTGGAAAAACTGATGGCGAACGATAAGGTTACCCGCTGGAATTCTCCAGCACAGGGCTGGGATGAAAGTTCTCTGATCAATGAAGCGAATGAGGATCAGTAATTACTGCCCCTGATTTACAGTCTCCACAATCCTGCGGGCTATTTCTTCCAGCAGGCCTGGTTCCATATCCGGCATATGAGACTGAATGTCGCCGATAGCACGGAGATATCCTTCTTCATCTTCTTCGAAGGTAATTTCATGCCGTTCTACAGTTACTTTGAAAGTAGCCTTGTACTGTTGTAAATGTGGATGCACCTCAAGAATATGAGGCTTATCCATGTATTCAAATTTTAATATAAAATTCTCCACCACGCTTATTTTTTATTGCGCATCAACACTTCTGTTTCTCATTTTCACTTTTTCTTCTCTTGATAACTGATGAATAAATAAAAGTGAAAAGTAAGCAATTGCGCTGATGATAAGAATGTATCCAATAAAACCAAGTGTATGGAACATCCAGAACCACGACCAGTCATTGGTAACAGCGTATTGTGCTAAGATGGCGAATAATGTACCGATGGTTGCAAATGCAAAAGCAATTCTCTTCATAAAGAGTTAATTTTGGGATTCTTCCTTTTGTTATAAAATTGATGATCTGTCTCTTCTATTTAAATCGTTGGTTAATTCTAATGCTGATTATTGGGGGCAAACCTGATGCCATGACAATTAGATAGCGCAAAGGTACTATCCTGGATTATTTTCGCGTAGATATTTTTCCACATTTGAAGGAAATACATCTTAATGTGTATAAATCTTTAAACCTAAATAAATTGCACATAATTGTTACTTTATGTATATTTATATTCAGTTTTATAACTAGATAATGTTATAATTGTGCATTTTACAAAATCTCATTAATGACAAGATTAGACTTATATCTAAAGTATATTATTAGCCTTATCAGGATGATAATATAGATATTAACATCCCAGCGTCCTTACTTCTTCCCTTTGCAGAAAACAATCGCTTTTCCACATAATTAAACACACCGAAACAATGAAACGGCCAGCCCTGTTCGCGGGAGGGCCCTTTTTATTTTTGTTTTATACCTATAAAAAAAGCCGGAATAAGATTATTCCGGCTCATTACCTAAACCTACAACTGTTACACTGTTAGTAACATATCTTCAATATCTTTTAGTGCATAGCACTTGCGTCTAATTTTCCTTTTTGTTTATTACTCTTCACCAGCAGCATCAACGGTATACAAATAAGGAATAATACTCCCAGATACAGGAACACTTCCATATAAGACATTACCACTGCCTGTTTGCTGATATTATAGTCCATTGCCCGGTAAGCAGTTCCAAGTGCCGCCTTTGAATCCAAACCCTTGCTCATAAAACCGTTCGCCATACTATTTATGCGGTTGATCACATCAGGATTATTCGTATCCAGTTTACTCACCAGATCTGAGCGGTGAGATTCGTTACGACGTGCTATAAATGTGGTAATCAATGCCACACCAAAAGAACCGCCTAACTGCCGCATCATACCCGTAAAGGCCGCACCCTGCCCGATCTGTTGCCCTTTCAGTGTAGACAGGGAGAGCGCTGTAATCGGAATGAACAACATCCCCATACCTACCCCGCGTACTATCAGCATCCAGAAGAATGCTTCAGCACCCGTATCTGGTGTAATTATTTTATATCCCCAGAAACTATATACAAAGAACAATAACATACCGAATGCAATCAGGTATGGCTGCGGAACGCCTTTCTCAAGCAGCTTACCGATAATCGGCATCATAAATGCCGTGGTAAGCGCCGCGGGAATCATCAGCATACCGGATTGCGTTGCTGTCCAGCCTAATGTACTTTGCGTATACAGCGGAATAATAAATGTAGATCCATATAAACCAAAACCGAGCAGAAAAGATAGCAGTGTACCTACTCTCAGGTTCCCGTTTTTCATTACTCTTAATTCTACTATCGGATTTTTGTATACCAGCTCTCTCCAGATAAAGAAGAAGAAAGCAAGTACTGCTGTAACCGTTAATAGTGTTATAGTAGTATTATTAAACCAATCGTCTTCCTGTCCGCGTTCCAGTACAAATTGCAGGGAACCCACCCCCAACGCAAGGAAAATAATACCGAACCAGTCAATTTCACTTGCCGATTTCTTCTCACCATATTTCGGGCTTCGTACAAACTGCAGCGTAAGAAGGGTGGCAATTACACCAATAGGTATATTGATGTAAAAGATGTAAGGCCATGAGAAATTATCTACAATATAACCGCCCAACGGGGGGCCTAAGGTTGGGCCAATGATTACACCCAAACCATAGATTGCCTGCGCCATACCACGTTTTTCAGGGGGATAGCTTTCTGTAATAATAGTTTGTGATGTTACCAGCAATGCACCACCTCCAAGTCCCTGTATGAAGCGGAATAACACCAGTTCCCACATAGCGGAAGCGTTACCACAGAGAAAAGATGAAACGGTAAAAATGATAATGGAAACCGCAAAATAATTGCGTCTTCCGAATTGCTGCGCCAGCCAGCTGGTCATTGGCACAATGATCACGTTACCAATCGCGTAAGCTGTGATCACCCATCCTATCTCACTAAGGGTAGCACCCATGTTACCGCGCATATCATTCAATGCAACGTTAACGATGGTGGTATCCACTATTTCAAGTAAAGCGCAAAAAATGGCAGTAATTGTAATGATTACCCTACGGGCACCATACTCTACTAATGAATTTTGTTGCAGTTCCATCCCTTTATTCAATTATGTATGTAAAAATCAGTTCACGAATGTTCAATTACGAATTACGACGTGCGAAGAATAAATCCAGTCTTAGAGTAATACCATTCCCGTAATTCGTAATTGATCATTCGTAACCGATCATATTTTTAATCCAGGTGAACATCCACAACCACGTTCATGCCGGGGCGGAGTTGTTTCACTTCCGGTTGCTGATCAACATTCACAAATTCGATCTTCACAGGCAGACGCTGTACAACTTTTACGAAGTTACCGGAAGCATTATCCGGGGGTAATAAAGCAAAACGTGCGCCGGTAGCAGGGGAGAATGAAGTAATCTTAGCTTTCAGTGTTTTACCAGGGAATGCATCCACGTGTACACTTACTTCCTGACCCAGTTTCATTTTATTCAGCTGTGTTTCCTTAAAGTTGGCAACCACCCATATATCCTGTGATAATACTATGCTGAATAATGACTGACCAGCCTGTACCAGCTGACCTGGTTGTACGTATGTTTTAGATACTTCACCATCTTCAGGTGCTGTAATAACTGCATAACTCAGTACCAGTTTAGCATTGTCGATTTCAGCCTGACGTTCTTTGATAACAGCCTTTGCAGCATTGATCTGTTCAGCAGTAGCGCTGCTCTGTGATGTTACGGCAGAAGTTTGGCGGGAGGCCACATTTTTCTGTGTCTGTAACACATCCAGCTGACGTTCTGCACTCTGCTTTGTAGCCAGTGCCTGCTCGTATTGCTGTTGGGTAATAGAATGATCTTTGATCAGGTTACTGTAACGTTCATAGTCCTGGTTTGCACGCCATAAATTTACTTTGGCAGCTTCGATCTGAGCGCTTACTGTAGCGATGCCTGCTTCTGATGAAGATATATTGGAATGAGCAGCATTACTGTTGGCAGCGGCTACCGCTACATTGGCCTGTGCTGCTACCAGAGCGGCTTCTGCCTGTTCCAGCTTTATCTGCAGGTCTCTGTCGTCGAGAATAATGAGAGTATCACCTTTCTTCACACGCTGGTTATCTTTTACACGTACCTCTTTCACATAACCAGTCACTCTTGGAATAACAGGGCTTACATTCGCTTCTACCTGTGCATTGTCCGTTTCTTCATGGTGCTGTGCGTGGATATATTTGCTGATACCAAAAGTACCACCACCTATTACCAGGATTGCCAATACGATGATGAAACGATAGTTCTTCTTTTTAGGCGCTTCCTGCACACTATTAGAACCTTTATTTGCAGCTGTAGTTGTTTGCGTTTCCATATAATATATATATGATTGTTATCTTTTATTGATTGCGATTAATTTCTTTCTATTTACCAGATACAAGCGGACCGGATTCATTTAAAAGACCCGCTGTTTCAAGTAATTTGGTATAGGACACCATAGCATCCGCTTTTGCAAAAGCACGGTTCAGTTTAGCCTGTACATTGGCCACGTCAGCTTCCAGCAGATCGGTAGTAGTAGCAAGGTTATTCTCCTGTTTGTTTTTTACGATCTTATAATTTTCTTCTGACTGATCAATGGCTGTCTGATACATATCTATTTTCTTCTGGTTGACCAGGTAATCCTGGTATGCCCTGTTAACAGCGATATGAATATTATCAGTCAGCATCTCTTCATTCACTTTCACCTGTTGTAACTGTACCTTGGCTTCTGCTACTTTCGAACCATTCTTCCAAAGGCTGGAAGCGTTATATTTTACACCAATACCTGCATTAACTGCATTGGTTACGGTTACAAAATTCGGAACGTCCAGGGCTACATAACCACCGGTAAGTGCGACGGAAGGATAATAAGCACCCTTAGTGGCTTTAATATTCGCATCAGCTGCCTTTTCACGGAATCCCAATGCTGCTGCATCTTTACGGTTCTGTAAAGCCAGCGCTTCCCATTCAGTCACTGCTTTAGCTCCTGCAGGTACCTGCTGATCAAACGCATTCATATCTATTGCCAGTTCAGTGCTTTCAGGTAAACCCAGTAAAAGGTTCATACTAATGTTCGCCAGTTTAAGGTTGCTTTCTGCCTCCAGCAGGGATACTTCCACATTAGAAGCCTGTAACTGCGCTTTTAACAGGTCGTTCCTGGCCAGGATACCATTCTTCTCAAGGTTGGAAAAATCAGTGACCCTTTGTTGTTGCTGCTTCAGGTTTTCCTGTACAAGCAATACTGCCTGTTGTGATTTATAAAGATTGCTGTAAGCATCCACTGTATTCTGTATCACAGCTTCACGGTCTTTGTCTGCATCCAGTTTTGCAGCCTCTGCCAGGTAACGGGCAGATGCTTTCTGGCTCTGAAGGATAAAACCGGAGAAGATAGGCACGGATACAGTTGCCATTGCATAAGCCACCTGGTTTACTTTAGGTGTAGAAGAACCACCACCACTACTGTCACTACCACCTGCCTTCAGGCTTATATTCGGACTGTTAATTCTTAAGTAAGATCCGGAAACGCTCAGATCCGGTAATTGAGCATTATTAGCTGTTTTAACAGAAGCAAATGCTGCATCTATTTTTGCCTGACTTAGTTTCAATTCTTTACTGTTCTGAATACTAAGCGTTATAGCCTCTTTCAGGGAAAGAGTTTTTTTGTCCTGTGCCTGGCTACCGTAATATGGCAATATCAACAATATGCCTGCCACCAGGGACCATAAACGCCTGTATGTACTATTAAGCTTCATGGATTAGAATGGCTTTAAACAATTTTTTTAAATAGGTGCTTATATGAATAATTAAATACTCCTGCAGTTCTTCGTCCGATAGATGTTCCAAATTGCTGAGACGCTGAAAGTGATGCTTTGTAGACATAATATGATTAGTGGTACCTGTAAGAGTATTCACCATCATCATAATATCTATATCGTTAAATACTCCCTTTTCCTGTCCTTCATTAATAAAATCCTTAATGACCTCGTAAACTTCCTTTTTGTTCTCGTGGATCAGTTCATTAACTTTTATATCTGTCTGGATCTGAGCGCGGATCATCATCAGGTGAAAACAGGGATTAGTGATGACTCTCTGCACATATGTTTCAACCAAACGGTCAAAACGAGCCTCAAATGATTGGGTGTTATCCTTTAAAATATCCTGCAGCACTAATTTCCACGCATGTATACGTTTGAGGAAAATAGCCTCTATCAGTTTCTCCTTAGATCCGAAGTAGTAGGATATCATTGCAATGTTAACATCAGCCTCATGAGCAATATCCCTGACAGAGGTCCCATGGAACCCCTGAGAAGCAAACAGTTGTTCTGCCGCCTCCAGGATTGATATTTGCTTTTGATTGTATTCCATATGCAATTGTATTGTGACGCAAAGTTAAACAAACATTTAATTAAATCAAACAATCGTTTAAATATTCTATAAAAAAATACATCTATAGCCTGATTTTGAGCCGTTTAGACAAGTAGACAACCTGGTAGACTAACTGAAAATCAGTAGATTATGCTAAGATTCTGTTAAACCAAAAATTTTAGAGGTTCTATTAAACGGCCCCATCCATAAGATTAAAATCTGATATTAACAAATATCAGCATGCTATAAACGCAACTTGAACAAAATGATTTTGTCAAAATCATAATGAACAGAATGGAATCATGATAATTCAATTTTCCATTTTACTTTTGATGCACTGATTATTGTTAACCATTTTACACACACAACTATGCTTCTGATAAAATCATCCAATACATAATTCACATATCCATTGCTTGTAAAAAGGGGCATTCTGATAATGTCCCTTACCAAAACTTACATTTTCCGATAATCCAAGGTTGAAAATAACGCCAGGAGCGTTCTCCAGCGCTTAGGCCTTTCTATTGCATTTAATCAGGGTTATAGTAAGTTATAATTTCCAGGTCCTGAAACGGAACTGGTGATAGCTGATAATTCTAAAGTTGACCAAGATCCATAAACCCGGGATACTTTCCAGTATCCCGGCTACCTCTAAAGACAAGTAACAAGCTAGATAAAAGCAGGAACCCGGGATGTTATCCAGTATCCCGGCTTTCTTTTATCTCAATTGAACTAATTTAGCATTCAATACATCACATCTGCACATGAAATCATATAAAGTTGTCTGTTTTGGAGAATTACTTTGGGATATATTACCAGATAAAACATTACCCGGTGGCGCTCCCATGAATGTAGCCTATCACCTCAACCGGCTGGCCATAGCTACCACACTGATATCTGGCATTGGAAATGATGATGATGGCAGAAAACTGCTGGATATACTTAAACAGTATCATCTCAATACAGAATATATTCAAACAGATCCACTACATGAAACCGGTAAAGTATTTGCCAGGGCTGCAGCCAATAATGAAATGAAATACGATATTGTACAGCCAGTGGCCTGGGATTATATAAAAGTAATGCCGGAACAACAGGAACTGATGCAACATTCAGATAAAGGATACCTTGTTTTCGGCAGCCTGGCTGCCAGAAACAAGGAAACACGGAAAACACTGCTAACACTGCTTTCATTAATGGATAGTGATCGCACTTTCGTACTGGATATTAATCTGCGTCCTCCCCATTATGATAAAAAGATAGTAGGTCTGCTTTTACAACAATGCAACATATTGAAACTAAATGAATCTGAACTGGAGCTACTGGGGGAATGGTATCAACTGCCCGCACACCTGGAAGAACGATTAAGAGCACTAAGTAACTTTTTTGTGATTCCTACTATCATTACCACAATGGGAGATAAAGGTGCCGTACTCCTCCAGGATGGTAACTTTTACCGGCATCCAGGCTACCGCATTAAAGTAGCAGATACCATTGGCAGCGGAGACGCTTTCCTGGCAGGTTTCTTATATAGCACGATCCATAAACACGGAGCTGCTAATACCTTGTCATTTGCCTGTGCACTGGGTGCCCTGGTTGCCAGCCTTCCCGGTGGCTGCCCGGATTACCAGTTATCCGAAATTGCAGTAGTGATGAACACACACGCATAAAACCAGTAGTCCCTCAACATTTTCAACCATTCATTGAAAAAATAAAAATATTCAATCCAGCTGTTTTATATTTATAGTATGTCTCAACTTATTCGTCATGTGTTCAATGCATTAGGAGTGTTATGTATTACACTTCCGGCTAATGCCCAGTTAAAACAGCCTGCCTATATAGCACCAAGGCAATATCACTGTTATCAATCTCCTGCTCCAGTTAAAATAGATGGAAAATTCGATGAAAAGGCCTGGTCACAAGCTGCATGGAGTGATGATTTTACAGATATAGAAGGCGACAAACAGCCAAAACCGGCTATGCGCACCCGCCTTAAAATGCTATGGGATAATCAGTATCTGTACATTGCCGCAGAAATGGAAGACCAGAACATCTGGGCTACCCTTCACCAGCATGATACTATCATTTTCCTCGATAACGATTTTGAAGTATTTATTGATCCTAATGGTGATACACATCATTACTTTGAAATAGAGATCAATCCCCTCAATACCATAATGGACCTCTTCATGCCCAAACCTTATCGCGATGGTGGGGATGCTCTCATGAACTGGGATGCACATGGTATGCGTACCGCAGTACAGATTGAAGGTACTCTTAACAAGGCCGGTGATAAAGACAAAAAATGGACGGTAGAAATGGCGATACCCTTTTCCGCTCTCAGCTTCTTTAATCAGAAAGCAACTCCTCCGAAAGAAAATTCCTTCTGGCGCATTAACTTCTCCCGTGTAGAGTGGGATACGGATATCGTAAACGGTAAGTATGTTAAACGCCGTGATAAAGCTACCGGTAAATCATTACCTGAGCATAACTGGGTATGGTCCCCGCAAGGCATTATAGATATGCATGCTCCGGAGAAATGGGGATACATCTTCTTTGTAAAACAACCTTCGGGCAGCCCGGCTGTAGCATTACCATTACCTGCTATGGAACAGGCAAAAG